>Ga0102589_1000152_pt1 | contig 190338 bp, 194 predicted proteins | sample AraplaMF_Col_mLB_FD_76858 | JGI IMG/M metagenome (GOLD analysis project Ga0102589, IMG submission 76858) | Arabidopsis root microbial communities from the University of North Carolina, USA - plate scrape MF_Col_mLB | ecosystem: Host-associated > Plants > Roots > Endosphere | place: USA... | reverse complement strand
GCCGTGGTTTTTCTATTTCTGTGTATAATCGATCAGCAGAAAAAACAGAAGAGTTCTTAAAAGAAGCAGAAGGCAAAAATGTCGTAGGAGCTTTTTCAATTGAAGAGTTCGTACAGTCATTAGAAATTCCTCGTAAAATTTTAATTATGGTTAAAGCTGGTGCACCAACAGATTCAACGATTGATGCTTTACTTCCTTTTCTTGAAAAAGGCGATATTTTAATTGATGGTGGAAATACATATTATAAAGATACACAAAGACGAAACAAAAAATTATCAGATAGTGGCATTCATTTTATTGGAACAGGTGTTTCTGGGGGAGAAGAGGGTGCATTAAAAGGCCCTTCAATCATGCCAGGTGGACAAAAGGAAGCTTTTGAACTTGTAAAGCCAATATTTGAAGCAATTTCTGCAAAAGTAAATAATGAGCCTTGTACAACATATATCGGTCCTGACGGAGCAGGGCATTATGTAAAAATGGTACACAATGGTATTGAATACGGAGATATGCAATTAATCTCAGAAGCTTACTTTTTATTAAAAAATGTACTAGGTTTAACGGCTGAAGAACTTCACAATGTATTTAGTGAATGGAATAAGGGTGAATTAGATAGTTATTTAATCGAAATTACTGCCGACATCTTCACAAAAACAGATGACGATACTGGAAAGCCATTAGTTGATGTTATCCTTGATAAGGCAGGACAAAAAGGTACCGGAAAATGGACAAGTCAAAGCACTTTAGATTTAGGTGTACCACTATCCATTATTACTGAATCAGTTTTTGCTCGATTCATTTCTGCGATGAAAGATGAGAGAGTGAAGGCGAGCAAACTATTATCAGGGCCTACCAATTTTAAATTTAGCGGTGATAGAGAACAATTAATCGAGGATGTTAGAAAAGCACTTTATATGAGCAAGATTTGTTCTTATGCACAAGGTTTTGCTCAATTAAGAGCTGCTTCAGATGAATATAATTGGGACTTACAATATGGTGATATCGCGATGATTTTCCGCGGTGGATGTATCATTAGAGCTGCATTCTTACAAAAAATTAAAGAAGCATATGATCTTGATGGCAAATTAGCAAACTTAATGCTTGATCCGTATTTTAAAGAAATTGTTGAAAGTTACCAAGTAGCTTTACGTAAAATTAGTGTGGTTGCGATTGAAGCAGGTGTAGCAATTCCTTGTTTCTCAGCTGCATTAGCATATTATGATAGCTATCGTACAGCTGATTTACCAGCAAATCTAATTCAAGCACAACGTGATTACTTCGGTGCACATACTTACGAACGCACCGATAGAGGAGGAAAATTCCATACTCAGTGGACATAATCAATCAAAAAACCCTTGTAATTTTACAAGGGTTTTTATTTTATCTATCTTTATTATCATTTAAAAGGTCTGAAACTGGCCACCAATTATGACCATCTGTTGCTAGTAATGAATCAGATTCCTTTGGACCCATTGATCCAGATTCATAAGTTGTTAATGGAGCAAGATTATTTGTCCATGCTTGAGAGATGACATCAACAAAACTCCAAGAATATTTTACCTCATCCCAATGGGTAAAGTTCGTACCATCACCGAGCATACAATCATAGATAAGTCTTTCATATGCTTCTGGGGTATTAATGCAATCAACACAATTATTATTAAATGTTAATTGAATTGGTTTTGTATAACTTTCGGCATCCGATCTCTTAGCATTTAATTGCAGTGTAATACCCTCGTCTGGTTGTATATGTATGATCAATAGATTTGGCGTCATTTGCTCTTTCGTATTATAGTACAAATTCATAGGAATATCAGAAAACTGAACGATAATTTTAGTAGATTTTAATGCCATCCTTTTTCCAGTTCTGATATAAAAAGGGACACCAGCCCATCGGAAATTATCAATAAACAGTTTACCAGCTACGAATGTTTCAGTCTGTGAATTTGGATCAACATTCTCTTCATCACGATATGAAGGAACTTGATTATTTTGTACAGTACCTTCAACATATTGACCGCGGACAAAGTAATTTTTTATTTCATTTTCATCAATTTTACGAAGTGCTTTAAAAACCTTTACTTTTTCACTTCGTATTTCTTCTGTTGTTAATTTGATTGGCGGCTCCATTGCAAGTAAGGCTACCATTTGTAGCATATGATTTTGAAGCATGTCCTTTAAGGCACCTGAGTTTTCATAATATCTTCCTCGATCTTCAACACCTAAAACTTCACTTGATGTAATTTGTATATTAGATATGAAACGATTGTTCCAGAGCGGTTCAAACATTGCATTCGCAAAACGAATGACTTCAATATTTTGAACCATTTCCTTACCTAGATAATGATCTATTCGATAAATTTGATTCTCAGAAAATGCCTCTCTGATTTCTTTGTTTAATTCAATTGCACTTGGTAAGTCATGACCAAATGGTTTCTCAATGACAAGTCTGCTCCAACCATTTGTATTCGTTAATCCTTGTTCTTTTAACTGTTTGGCAATTGTACCGAAGAATTCTGGTGCCATTGCTAAATAGAAAATTCGATTGCCTGGTATAGAATAATGCTGATCCATATTCGTTAATAGAGTACCTAGTTCTCGGTATGAAGATGGTTCTAACACATCAAATTGATGATAGTAAAAATGAGAAAGAAAGCTATCAATATCATTTTGACTTTGATCAGAAGATTGAATTGATTTCTTAACTGTTTCACGAAACTCGTGGTTAGACCAAGCTCTACGCCCAACACCAACTACAGCAAAATCTTCATCTATTTTTTGACTTAAAAACAGTCTATAAATAGAAATAAATAACTTTCTTTTTGCAAGATCTCCAGTTGCACCAAAAATAACGATCACAGCTTTAGGACGATTTTCTGTACTTTTCAATGATACTACCTCACTTCTTAAACATAAATTACTAACTTATTTTAGTAATAATCAATAGTGATTATTCAATTTACGTAAATTCTACATAAAAATTGTCATATTTTATCTAATAACACAATTGATTATCAAAAAATAAATAATTTTGCTTATTTTCTTAATTTAATCATATACAAAACATATTCAAACGTAAACAGGATGAATTCCTAATTTTTCCTATTTTTACACATTTATTAATCCGTAGAGAGCAGCTTTATAACGTGATATAAAAGGATTAATATTATTTCATAAAAATGAAGATTAGAAAATTTTTGAACATTCATTTCGAGATAAAAAATTAAGATATATGAATTAGTTTCATATATGATAAGGGTTTTAGAATTAACTATTTCCATTTTATTGGTAAATCTTTCAAAGTTGAAATCGTAATGATTTCTGTTATACTATTTTTTGTATAACTTTTTCTAATGCATTTTTAACAAATTTTCAAATTCATTGTGAGTGATGGGTAATGTAAAGTTCCATCGTTTACAGAGGAAGCCATTGCAGAATGCCAAATACCATTAAGAAGGAAAACTTCATTGGTTTTATTTCTTGGTATCAACTCTATGACTAAAATCTTGTAAAAAAGGGGGACTTTTTAAAATGAAAAAAATTGGATTAGCTTGGCAAATTTTAATTGGACTAGTAGTAGGGATAATCGTAGGTGCCATATTTTTTGGTAACCCCAATGTAGCTAGTTATTTACAACCAATCGGAGACATTTTTCTAAGACTAATTAAAATGATCGTCATACCGATTGTCATTTCTAGTATTATCGTTGGTGTCGCAAGTGTAGGAGATACAAAAAAACTTGGTCGCCTTGGCGGTAAAACAATTATCTATTTTGAAATTATTACAACTGTCGCTATTATTATTGGTCTATTCGTTGCAAATATATTCCATCCTGGTTCAGGAGTGGATATGGGTGCACTACAAAAAACGGATATTAACAGCTATGTTGAAACTGCATCTGAAGTTAAAAGTCATGGGTTTGCAGATACGTTTGTAAATATTGTTCCAAGTAATATTTTTGCAGCGTTCGTTGAAGGAAATATGTTAGCTATTATTTTCTTCTCAGTTTTATTTGGTCTTGGATTAACTGCAGTAGGTGAAAGAGGAAAACCAGTTCTTGCATTTTTCCAAGGTACAGCAGATACAATGTTTTATATTACAAATCAAATCATGAAATTTGCTCCATTTGGTGTATTTGCATTAATAGGTGTTACTGTTTCTAAATTTGGTTTAGAATCACTTATACCACTTGGAAAATTAGTTATTACTGTTTATGCAACGATGGCATTTTTCATTGTCGTAGTATTAGGTTTAGTTGCTAAAATGGTTGGCGTAAATATTTTCAAATTTATTAAGTTGATTAAAGACGAATTACTTTTAGCATATTCAACTGCAAGTTCTGAAACAGTTTTACCTAGAATTATGGAGAAAGTTGAGAAATTCGGTGTACCAAAAGCGATTTCTTCTTTCGTCATTCCAACAGGGTATTCCTTTAACTTAGACGGATCTACCTTATACCAAGCATTAGCAGCTGTATTTATCGCTCAAATGTATGGAATTCAGTTATCAGTAACTGATCAAATATCACTAATGCTAGTACTGATGGTTACATCTAAAGGTATTGCAGGTGTTCCAGGCGTATCATTCGTCGTACTATTAGCTACTTTAGGAACTGTAGGCATTCCAGTAGAGGGCTTAGCATTTATTGCAGGTATTGACCGTATTCTTGATATGGCAAGAACAGCAGTAAACGTTGTTGGTAACTCATTAGCAGCTGTCGTAATTGCGAAATGGGAAGGGGAATTTACTCCTAATTCAGAAAACGCAAAGAAAATTGCATAAATTTGTATTCAAAAAAGAAGAAGCTCAAAGGAGCTTCTTCTTTTTTTGATCCTATTAGATCTCTCAATAAAATGACTTTTTAACAAATTAAAGGAAAATATTATGTAAAACTTGAATATACCTATAAATGCGCATTAATTTTTTACTAATTTCATACTAATGTGCGGAATAACCGTTTGAATCATGATTCTATTTTTCATAGAGACATGTCAAAAAAATAGAGATATAGGGGGCTTTATAATGAAACGTAGTTTAATAAAAACTGCAGCTTTAACATTAGGTCTAACCACTATGCTCGGATTTACTCAAACAACAGATGCCGCAACGATTAAGTATAAAATTAAAAAAGGTGACACTTTATATTCAATTGCAAAAAAATTTCAAACGACGGTTACTGCACTAAAGAAGTTAAATAGTCTACAATCAGACAAAATATATGCAGGTAAAACACTCATCATAAGTAATGATATAAACTATGATGCTATGAAGGTAAAAGTCAATCTACAACCTAAAAATGGTTTTTCATTTGGACTAGAGGAACCTGGTAAGTATATTTTGCTTTATAAGAAAAATGGATATTATTTTACACGAATTGAAGTATTAGATGCCAAAGCTAAAATAAGGGATGTAAAAGAAAATTCAAAACTATATCTTTCTTCAACTGGTAAAGTAACAGAGCATAAAACAGATGTAGGGGTACCATTTTATAAAAATGCATACTTTTTCTTACACGCCCATAATGCTAAGTACCAACAAAATATTGTCGTTAAAAGAGTGGATGGGAAACTTGTGAGATTCACAATACATTTTGAAAACAATGAAGCTTCAGAGGGGATTACGCCACAGATGCTCGAAATGCTACAAACTATTAAATTAAAATAAATATGATTGATTGAAGATGTAAAAGTTCATTCTTTTACATCTTTTTATTAGCTAAAGAAGGTTATAAATCAAATATATAGAATATTCTTACTTATACTTTTATCTAATTTTGAAAGCGTATACTTTTTAGGTACATGCTAACTTATAAGGAGGATAAGATGACAAATTTATTAGATGTAACAATTGGAAAACTTTTAGAGGAAAAAGCAAACTTGCATCCTAAACATGAAGCAGTAGTTTATGCTGACAGAGGTTTGAGAATGAATTATGAACAATTTAATAATCATTGTCGAAATGCAGCTAAAGGTCTAATGAATCTTGGCATTGAGAAAGGTGATCATATTGCAGTTTGGTCATCCAATACTCCAGAATGGTTAACAACACAATTTGCAACAGGGAAAATGGGGGCTGTACTTGTTACAGTCAATACAAATTATCGTACATCTGAATTAGAATATTTATTGAAACAATCTGATTCTACTACAATCATTTTAATGGACCAATTTAAAGATTCTTCTTATATCGAAATGTTATATGAAATTGTACCTGAATTAAAGAACTCCATACCAGGTGAATTGAATAGTACTCGCCTTCCATTTTTAAGAAATGTAATTGTATTAGGAAATAAACATTATCCTGGTACATTTTCTTGGTATGACATAATGGAACGAGCTAAATTCGTGTCTGATCATGAATTGAACGAAAGAATGAATTCTTTACATCCTCATGATGTCATAAACATGCAATACACCTCAGGCACAACTGGCTTCCCGAAAGGAGTTATGCTAACACATTCAAATATTGTCAATAATGGCTTTAATATTGCAAATTGTATGAAGTTAACGAAAGAAGATCGCCTTTGCATTCCAGTCCCATTCTTTCATTGTTTTGGATGTGTATTAGGAACGATGGCCTCTGTATCTGTTGGTGCGACAATGCTACCAGTGCAGGAGTTTCATCCTAAAAAAGTACTGCAAACCGTTCAGGATGAAAAATGTACTGGCCTACATGGTGTTCCGACGATGTTTATCGCAGAATTAAATGAGCCAGACTTTTCAACATATGACTTATCTAGTTTAAGAACTGGAATTATGGCTGGATCAAATTGTCCTATAGAAGTTATGAAGGCAGTAATCGAAAAAATGGGAGCCACTGAAATCACAATCGCATACGGTCAAACAGAATCCTCACCTGTAATTACACAAACGCGTACAGATGATCCAATTGAATTAAGGGTAGAGTCAGTTGGGAGAGCACTTCCATATGTAGAAGTCAAAATTGTTGAACCTGGGACTACAAATGAAGTACCAAGGGGAGTTCAAGGTGAGTTATGCACTAGAGGTTACCATGTGATGAAAGGTTATTATAAAAATGAAATTGCAACGAAAGAAGCGATAGATAGGGAAGGTTGGCTTCACACTGGTGATTTAGCAATTATGGATGAAAATGGTTACTGCAAAGTTACTGGTCGATTAAAAGACATGATCATCCGTGGTGGAGAAAATATTTATCCTCGTGAAATTGAGGAATTTTTATACACTCATCCATTAGTTCTGGATGTACAAGTAGTAGGAGTACCAGATCAAGTATATGGTGAAGAAGTTATGGCATGGATTATCCCAAAAGAAGGAGTCTCCATTAGCAAAGAAGAAATCCAAGCTTTCTGTAAAGGGAAAATATCAAAGCATAAAATACCTAAATATATTGATTTTGTTGATACATATCCAATGACAGCTTCAGGGAAAATTCAAAAGTTTCGCTTAAGAGAACTAGCTGTAGAAAACACCCAGTCAATTTAATGTAAATAAATAGAAAAAACAAAGTTAGTAGTTTATAGCTTTGTTTTTTGTTTTTAACAGGAAAAATATACAAAATCCAAGAATCTATAAAGTAACACTAATTAAGGAGTTTTAAGATGAATAATAAACACATCAAAATTGAGAGCTTAGAAGTTGAAAAATTAAATATCGTTGATAAAAATGGTAATGTAAAGCTATCACTTTTTAATAATGACCATATCCCACCAGGAATCATGAATAACAAAATCTTTTTAAATCATAGAAAAAATGATCCCTGCTCTGGAATGATGTTTTATAACAATAATGGCGATGAGGTTGGTGGACTAATATATGGCAATGAAGTTGACGAAGAGGGCAATTATCATGCAGTAGCTTCTCTTACTTTTGATCAATATAAACAAGATCAAGTTGTTCAAATGCATTACACTGATCAAAATGGAGATAAACAATATGGTTTTACGATATACGATCGACCTTGTACGCCACTTCCAGATATGATAGAAAAACATAAAGAAATCAAAAATAAATTAATGGATGAAAAAATAAAAGAAGAAGAAATTGCTAATCTATGGAGTGGAAATGTAGAGCGTGCATTTATGGGTAAAAGTAAAAACGGTGATGTATCCGTTAAATTAATGGATAGTAAAGGGAATCCACGTATTCGTTTAGCAATTGATGAATTTGATATGCCATATATGGAATTTTTAGATGAAAATGGTAATGTAATTTATAAATTGCCACCTGAATAAAACCCTTCACAAAAATTTAAAAGTTTAGGACAATGAAGATCCTTTTTTAGCCCGAAAAATGAATTCCGTGAGCTCCTCACTATTAATGAGCAAAATAAATATTTTATTTCATGCCAATCATTAATCATTATAAGAAAATGTAAAGTTTATATGAAAAATATGTAACATCTTAAAATGAATAAAATGTTTAAGTTAAAATTAATAAAGCAAACTGAAAATTTATGAGAAGGTGCTTTATGAATAACATCAAAAATGTTTTTACGTTATTAATAGAATTATTTTTTGTATCAACAAAATTGGGATTGACTTCATTTGGAGGACCCGTAGCGCATTTGGGTTACTTTCATGAAGAGTACGTACGAAAAAAAAAGTGGATAAACGAACAAACTTATGCAGATTTAATTGCTCTATGCCAATTTTTACCTGGTCCTGCGAGTAGTCAAGTTGGTATTGCAATTGGTGTAATTAGAGCCGGTATTCTTGGCGGAATTGTTTCATTTATTGGATTTACTTTTCCCTCTGTCATAGTACTTATCATTTTTTCGAAATTTTTTCAGCATTCTGCACTCATCCAGTCTGGTTGGATACATGGATTAAAGATCGTAGCAGTTTCAATCGTTGCTCATGCAATTTTGGGTATGTCTGAAAAATTAACACCAGATTTAAAAACGAAATCAGTTGCTTTGTTTTCAATCATTGTGACAATTCTTTGGACTTCGGAATTCTCTCAAATTACGATTATCTTAATTTCTGGGTTAATCGGTTTATTTATGTTCAAAAAAAATAATTTGATAAACGAAAAAACCAAGATAACTATTAGGGTCTCGAAACGTTTAGCACTTTTTTGTTTAAGTCTATTTTTACTCTTATTCTTTCTTTTACCAATACTAAGTAAGTATACTGCACTACCTTGGATCGATCTGTTTGATCGTTTTTATCGAACAGGGGGATTAGTATTTGGTGGAGGACATGTTGTATTACCGTTACTCGAACATGAATTTGTTCAACAAGGACTTATTAATAAAGAAACTTTTTTAGCAGGATATGGTGCAACGCAAGCTGTCCCTGGACCATTATTTACATTTGCAGCATATTTAGGAGCAGTATTAGATGGATGGAAGGGTGGATTCATAGCAACTTGCGCAATATTTCTCCCAGCTTTTCTCCTAATTTTAGGTACCTTACCATTTTGGAACAAATTGAAAGGGAAGAATAAAATCTCAAACGCATTAGTTGGTATCAATGCTGCAGTTGTAGGGATCCTAATCGCATCTTTTTATTCACCAATTTGGACAAGCACTATACTAAAACCAATGGACTTTGTATTCGCTGGAATTTTATTTAGTATGATTTCATATTGGAAACTCGCGCCTTGGATGGTTGTTTTAATTGGTGTTGTCGGCGGTTTCTTTTTTTTCTAACTGTAATAAACAACAATAAAGTAAAATCCACTCGAATTTAGAATTAGTTATTATTATTTTCAATAGAAAATTTTTTAAAGTACATCGTGTAACACATATGTAAATGTAGGATCACATGTTATTTTTAAATGTTTCTTATTCAACCTTTAATTGTCATTAAATCATCTTTTAATTCCCTTAGTTGATTGGGATATCAATTGATTTTTCTTATACAACAAATCCTTATGAAGTTAAAGTCACTCCAATACGTGAGCGGTTAAAAATAGAAATACCAAGTTCTTTTTCTAATTGAGAGATACTCTGGCTATGCCTGAAGGTGAGATATGTAATTTATCTGCAGCTCTTGTAATTGATTTCTCAACTGCTACTCTTACAATAAATTCCAATTGTTCGAAATTCATTTTTCACCCCTGTGTTTAAATTTTAAACAGTTTTGTCTTTTTTTAACTTTATCACTCCAAAAATCCTTCTAAAAATCCGTGATAATATGTTAAAGTGTTTAATATTTGTAAAGAAAAACATGTATTTTAAGTATTACTTAATACTAATATTACAATCGCTAAATATATTTTATTAAAAAAACAATGTACAATAATAAATGTTCAGCTATTAATGTAATTTTAATAAATATGTATACATCGCATTAAATACAGAGATGAATTAAAACAACTAAGATGGGAATGAAAAAATTGTTAGCAAATAGGGTAAATAATCAACAAAAGAACAAAACAATTATTTTTGTAGAAAATTCACTTTTTGTTTCCGGTATATGCACTATTTTAGAACAACACCAAATGGTCGTTAAAAAAGAAGAGCTAGACCATCTATATTTACTAGATCAGAATGATACGATTTCTATTTGTCATGTTAAAAATGAAGAAATGGAAAAGAAGGCTCAAAATATTAAGTTAAGAGACAATGCTACAAATATTATTATTATTAAAAATAATTTAGAATATAAAGAAATTGTGCGATTGTTACACATTGGTGTAAATGGTATTTGTTTAACTGACATCGATGAACATTATTTGATTCAAGTTGTCACTCAGGTCCGTAATGGTCATTTCTTTTTAGATCATCGCCTAACACATGATGTCATCCGAGAAAATATACGTTTAGTTGAAAAGACTAACCAAGGTGTACCATTAGACGAAAACACTTTGAAAAAGATGTTAACAAAAAGAGAAATTGAAATTCTAAAACTGTTAGGAAAAGGCTATTCTAATATACAGATTGGTAGTGAACTATTCATTTCAAATAAAACAGTGAAAAACCATGTTTCAAACATCATTCATAAAATGCAAGTTCAAGACCGTTTAAATGCTGTCATTAAAGCTGTTCAAAACAATTGGATCCGTATTGGTTAAGAAACATACACTGAATTTATTATTAATAAATTTTAGCACTCTATATTATTTTAATTCAGAAAATTCTATTTAGTTATTATTACTACCGCTCGATATTTATTCCAGAGCGGTTATTTTAATTTCGATGGAATTAAAAAATATTTGATAAATTCATTGATTATACAGGAGCTATACAGATATAATGGTTTTTATCAAGTCGGAACGATATCCATACTGGAAGATATCAATGAACTTTGAAAACAATATAATAAGTGAGGTACTAAATGTGGAAGCATATATTAAGCAACAGTGGTTCTCGAACGTAAGAGGAGATGTTCTTTCAGGAATTGTTGTTGCATTAGCATTAATTCCAGAAGCAATTGGATTTTCAATACTTGCTGGAGTCAATCCAATGATGGGATTATATGCATCGTTTTGTATTGCCGTTGTGATCTCATTTGTTGGTGGTCGACCAGGAATGATTTCTGCAGCCACTGGAGCGATGGCGTTAGTATTAGTAGGTTTAATAAGAAATCACGGAATAGAATATATGCTTGCAGCAACCATCTTAACTGGTGTTATCCAAATTTTATTAGGATTTTTAGGAATTGGAAAATTAGTAAAATTTATACCACGTTCAGTGATGACTGGTTTTGTAAATTCCCTTTCAATCTTAGTATTCATTGCACAGTTACCATATTTCATTGGTGAATCTTGGGAGATGTATGCAATGGTTGCAGGAGGCTTAGTAATCATTTATTTATTTCCAAAAATAACAAAGGCCATACCATCTCCATTAGTAGCAATTCTCATCATAAGTATTATTGCAATCATGACTGGAAGCGACGTACGAACAGTAGGAGATATGGGAGATATTCAAGGTACATTACCAAGTTTCATCCTACCTAATGTACCGATTTCACTCGAAACACTTTCAATCATCTTCCCATATGCAATATCACTTGCCTTAGTTGGATTAATTGAATCATTACTAACTGCACAAATTCTAGATGACCTGACCGATACTACAAGTAATAAAAATCTTGAAAGCAAAGGTCAAGGGATTGCAAACATCATAAATGGCTTATTCGGTGGAATGGCTGGATGTGCATTGATCGGACAATCTGTTATAAATGTCAAATCAGGTGGTCGTGGTCGATTATCCACTTTTATCGCAGGTACATTTTTGATGTTTTTCATTATCGTTTTAAATCAGTTAGTCGTTCAAATACCTTTAGCAGCACTTGTATCAGTAATGGTGTTTGTTTCGATGAGTACTTTTGATTGGTCATCTTTAAAGTCTGTCTTTAAAATACCTAGAACGGATGCTGCTGTAATGGTCATAACAGTAGGAGTTGTGCTTTCAACTCATAATTTAGCGATTGGTGTAATTGTTGGTATTTTATTAAGTGCTATTTTCTTTGCGGCAAAAATTTCAAAAGTAAAAGTGACTTCCAATTTGCTAGATTCAAGCAATACTCGTATTTATTATGTGGAAGGTCAAATATTCTTTGCATCTGTAACAGATTTTGTGAATGCCATTGATTTTAAAGATGATGTGGAAATTGTTGAAATTGATTTATCACATGCCCATATTTGGGATGAATCTGGTGTTTCAGCAATAGATAAAATTGTATTAAAGCTGCATGAAAACGGAATTAAAGCGAAAATAATTGGATTAAATGGATCAAGTAAGACAATGATTGATTCAATTGGAGTTTATAATAAACCAGGTGCATTAAAGCGAACAGTGAATCATTAAATAGTCTGTATCTATTAATTTTTTTACACTATGTCTACAAACTGAAGCTCCTTCTACAAGAAGGAGCTTTTTTACTTATTTTAAGAAATCAATGTTTGTTAATTAAAAAAAGTAGTAAAAGTATAGTAAAATTAACTGACTACATAAAGGAGGTAATAATTTTGGAGAAAAAATACCAAGAATTAATTAAAAACCGTATATATTTCGGCGGAGCAAATGATGTATCTGACATGATGGAGCATGAAAAGGCAGATGTAGTGTTTGATTTACGAGTAAAAGAATATGATTTTGACTCAAATATTAATCGTGTACATACTCCCATTGTTGATGAACAAGAACAACAAGTTGAGTCTTTAAAGAAAGCTTTACATCAGGTGAAAGATGCTTATGAAAACAATAAAAAAGTGTATTTTCATTGCGGTGGGGGAAATACACGTGCAGGTACAGTAGCAATTGGTACATTACTGGCATTAGGTCAGGCGAAAACAATTGAAGAAGCCGAAGAAATGGTTCGCTCAATACGTCCAACGATAAAATTTAAACCTGAGATGAAGAGTTCAATAAAAGAAATTTTTCCAGAATCATAAATCCATATAAAAAACATAAAAACGATTCGCTTAAATGAACTAAAATGAACTAAAAAAAGATGACTTTATGATGTCATCTTTTTTTGTTACTCTTACCAATAAGTTTTTAGAATTGAACATTCAAAATAACAATATTTACTACCTGAAGAAAAAGCCCCATAAAAGTATTGGTGTAATTAGAAATGTGTAAAGTAAAAATTGGAGGATAATAATGGGCGCGATTTCTCTAAAATCATCTGCCCAGAATTTCGCAACTCCAGCGGTAATCGCTAATTCTAAAAGAGGACCAAATACTATTAACCATTTCATTTTATATTTCTTCTCCCATTCAATAATTGTTTGACGTAAAATTGAAATATAAAATTTATATCGTTTCCGTCATCCATAAGTAGATTTTCTAAATAAAATTATACTACGATACAATATAATATACTTTTTAGGACAAATTTTCAACAAATTTGGTGAAAATTTAGTATAATATATCAGTTGTATATCTTAAAACTTACATAAAATATGTTTGTTGAAAAAGGGCGTGAGATTTGTTTTGGGAGATTCAAGGAGAGCACTACTAAGACAGTCATCTTTCGTGAAGTTTTGGGGTTCACGAATGCTGTCTTCATCATCTTTTCAAATGTTATCTGTTGCAATCGGATGGCAAATGTATTCTTTAACTCATGATGCATTTAGTCTTGGGTTAGTTGGACTGGCTCAATTCGTACCAATGGTATTATTGACTTTAGTAGTCGGTCAAGTTGCAGACCGCTTTGATCGCAGAAGAATCGTTTACTTATGTCAAATCATAGAAGCCTGTGTTGCAGGACTTCTTCTATATGGTAATCTTTTTGGTTGGCTTGGCCGGGAACAAATTTTGCTAGCTGCAATGGTCCTTGGTGCATGCCGTGCATTTGAAGGTCCATCATCTGCTGCACTATTGCCCCAGTTGGTATCAAAATCTATATTGCAAAAAGCGATTGCCCTTAGTACATCAGCTGGCCAAACAGCTCAGATATTAGGTCCTTCTATTGGCGGGTTACTATACGCATTTGGTCCTACTTATGTATATAGTACAGCAACAGCTTCTTTACTAGTTGCCTCCATCCTTACTTGGTCAATTCGATCTAAGAAAATTGAGAGAACTTCTGAACCTGTCACACTAAGTTCAATTTTTTCAGGTCTTGTATTTGTCCGTCGTCATCCAATTATATTAGGCACAATCTCGCTTGATTTATTCGCAGTACTTCTTGGCGGAGCAACTGCACTTTTACCGATTTTTGCACAAGATATCCTTAAAACAGGACCCTTCGGATTGGGACTAATGAGAACAGCACCTGCAATTGGTGCATTACTTATGTCGATTATATTAGCAAATTTTCCATTAAAAAAAGCAATTGGTCCTAAGCTTTTCTCCGCTTTAGGTATATTTGGATTGGCTACGATGTTGTTTGCAGTGTCAACAAATCTTTATTTATCATTATTTGCATTATTAGTAATTGGGGCATCGGACGTTGTCAGTGTGGTCATAAGATCTTCACTTGTTCAGCTTCAAACACCTGATGAAATGAGAGGAAGAGTAAACGCGGTGAATTCTCTCTTTATTGGAACTTCCAACCAACTTGGTGAGTTTGAATCTGGAACTTTAGCTGGTTTAATGGGGGCAGTACCAGCTGCATTTATTGGTGGTATCGGTACGGTAATCGTAGCCGGTCTTTGGATGTATTTATTTCCTTCACTTAGAAAAATCAAATCACTTTCAGAAAGTTAAATTTTAACTAAAGGACTGTTTAAGACTATATCCAAATGTTAGATACAACTAACAATGAAGGTGTATTTCAATTTAACAGTCCTTTTTCAATCTAGTTAATTGCTTGCTAAATTCGGTTTAACTATCGTATTTGTTTTACTATTCATGATGATTTCCAACAATTGCTCAGCCATATAAATTGAGCTGTATTTAAATCCTTCATTAACTAATTCTATGATCATTCCTAAAATGGCATAAGCTTGATAGCTTGCGAGTAATTCACGATTAATGTTTGGATTAGACATTTGATCACTAAGCTCTTGTAGCGCTAATGATTTTAATACATTACAAAATCTATTTTGAAATCCTAACAATGCATTTGATTGTACGATCAGGGTATAAAAATTAGCGTATTTCCAAACGTGGTCAAAAACTTTAATCGCTGATGGAGAGAGTTTACTTACATCAAATGATTTACTTCCTTTATATGGTTCTCGATATGATGCAATTAAGTCCGTTATGACATCATCAATAATTTCCTCTAAAATATCTTCTTTATATTGGTAATGCTTATAAAATGTACCTCGATTTAAATCGGCAAGCTGTACGATATCAGTGATTGAAATCTTTTTAAAATCCTTTTTCTTCATTAAAACTAATAAAGCTTCTTTTAATGCATTTTTAGATTTAGAAATTCTTCTATCTATATTGTTTTTTTTAATCGTCATTTGAGGTCTCCTATGTTTACTAAATTAAATTAATCATCAAATTAGATGTTAATTGTTTATTAACGAACAAATCATGCTTTATTTGCCGATTGTTTAGTCTACTAGTTATTCATTATAATATACACATGGAACGTTAATAAACAAATGTTCATTAACTTTCTTGTATGCGCATACAAATTAAACTACAATTGGAGGAAACAATCATGAGACTTCAAAATAAAGTAGCAATCGTAACAGGAGCTGCTTCAGGTATGGGGAAAGCGATCGCTAACTTATATGCAAAAGAAGGTGCTAAAGTAGTTGTTTCAGATATTAATTTGGAGGCAGCAAATAAAACTGTAGAAGAAATTACATCCAATGGGGGAACTGCGATAGCAATTATAGCTAATGTCGCGAAAGAAGGGGACATACAAAACTTAATTGATACGACAATAAGTACTTATGGAACACTTGATATTTTAGTTAATAATGCTGGAATAATGGATAATTTTGAACCAGCTGCTGATATAGAAGATGATAATTGGGAAAGAGTATTTGCAATCAATACAACAAGTGTCATGCGTGCAACACGAAAGGCTTTACCAATATTTTTAGAAAAACAAAGCGGAGTCATTATCAATATTGCATCCGCTGGTGGTTTAAATGGAGCTCGTGCTGGCGCAACATATACAGCTTCGAAACACGCAGTTGTTGGTTTTACAAAAAATACTGGCTTTATGTATGCACCAAATGGTATTCGTTGTAATGCAATCGCACCAGGTGGAGTAGAAACAAATATCGGTGCATCTATGACTAATATTAATCATTTTGGAATTGGGCGTACACAGGCTGGGCTGGCAGTTAATCCAAGAATGGGTAAATCAGAGGAAATCGCAAATGTAGCACTATTTCTAGCTTCTGATGAATCAAGTTTCGTAAATGGTACAGTTATTACAGCAGATGCTGGTTGGACTGCTTATTAAGCTATATAAATTTTATAAAGATTGAGTAGTTACTGCTCAATCTTTTTTTAGTTTTAATAAAAAAAAGACAATGTTCAAATTTCAAAAAGTAACCTTTATATTGTAAAATATAGGTAAGATGAGAGGAGATGAATAGAATGAAAGAATCTTTATTGCAAGAAATACATGAGTTTTCTTTATGGGGAGAGCATGCAGAACATTTTGAGTACTTAGCAAGTGGAAAAGATGGCAATGTTTATACTCGTGAAGACCTTGTTATCAAAGTGTTTAAGGAAGACGGGCAAAGTCGTGATGATGGTATGAAGCTACATCGCCTTGAAAACAGTATTTATTATCCACAAGTTGAAGCATATACAAATGACTTTATGGTTAGTGAACGAATTTACGGCGATACTTTTTATCAACTGGTTGGACATGATGATGAATTACAAAATCGGTATGAAAATGAAATACAAAAAGCAATAATTGATGCACATCTTGCTGGACTTGATGCTTTTGATTTACATAACCACAATATCATGTTAACGAATAATGGTGAAATTCGGATCGTGGATGTAGGAAGATTTGGCACTGAAACGACTATGCTTGAATTCGGTATATTCCGAAAATTATTTGGTAGCAGTTCAAAACGTCATCATCGAAAACATCGTCATCACCGTCATCATTCATCGTCTTCAAACCATCATCATCGCCATCATCATAGGCACTCACATTCACACTCGTATTCTCGACGATCATATTCATCTTCATAATCATGTTTACTAGCGATATTTCAATCAATTGAAAGTCGCTTTTTTATTAATTTTCATAAAATTTAAAATTTAGTATAATATTTCTTATATCATGACAGTAAAAGCGGGGGAAATGTAATGCATATTAAAATAGATGACTTATCAGGTTCAGAGGTGATTCAATTAATAGGGGAACATCTTCAAGGTATGGCCCAAAATTCTCCACCAGAAAGCATACATGCACTAAACATTGAAGGATTAAAGAAACCTGACATTACTTTTTGGAGCGCATGGGAAAAAGGGCAATTACTTGGCTGTGGAGCACTAAAAGAGCTAGATCAAACTCATGGTGAAATTAAGTCAATGCGTACGTCATCATTACACTTACGCAAAGGTGTTGCAAAATCTGTTCTTCAATTTATCATTAATGAAGCAAAGAATAGAGGATATAAGCGTGTTAGTTTAGAAACTGGTTCAATGGATGCATTTGCACCTGCAAGAAAACTTTACGCAAACTTTGGCTTTCAATATTGCGAGCCATTTTCTGAATATACGGTGGACCCAAATAGTGTATTCATGACAATGAAATTATAATTTCATACATTTTATCAAAAAAACCAACTAATGAATGTTGGTTTTTTGATTTCAAAATTATGAAATTCATGTTACTGTTTATAGATATCATAAACATATTGATAGGAGACTCTGAATGATATTACATATAATTGAAAATGAAGAATGGTTCAATGCTAAAGAGTTGGGGACTTACATGCCACCAAGTTTAAAAACTGAGGGATTTATTCACTGTTCGACCATTGAACAATCACTTGAAGTTGCCAATCTTTTCTTCGAAGGATTTAAAAATTTACTTATACTTTGTATTGATCCAACGAAGTTAGATTCAAAATACGTTTATGAAGATTTAATTCAATCTGGTAAGTTATATCCACATATTTATGGGCCATTAAACTTAGATGCTGTCATAAAAGTTGTTGAATTCCCAGTAGGTAACAATGGGAAATTTACTGTATTACCAGAAGACATTCAATTGCTTTTAAGTAAATGATTGTTTGATTAAATTAGTTAAGACCTTCTTATTAGAAGGTCTTTTTAGTAGAAGTTATATTTAAGTTTCCTTATAAAATGTGTATTAACTACGAGTATTTATAGGAGGTTTCAATGTGAATATCCATCTTAATACGAAACTTTGTCAGTTATTTAACATTCGTTATCCTATTTTCTTAGCAGGAATGGCAGGAGGACCAGGTACAGTAAAACTAGCTGCAGTGGTTTCAAATGCAGGTGGTCTAGGAACAATCGGAGCCGCTTATATGGAACCAAATGATATTAGAGCTGCAATACATGAAATCCGTGGATTAACGAAGTATCCTTTTGCTGTTAATTTATTTGCAACAAATAATTCTCATCATACTACTAGAATAAATGAGGTGCAAAGTGAACTAAATAGCTTCAGAAAAGTACTGGAGATTCCATATGCAAATGATGAGAATTTAATATCACCTGCTAATTTTGAAGAGCAGTTTGCCGTATTAATAGAAGAAAAAGTACCTATTATTAGTACTGCTTTTGGATTACTTTCAGAAAATATGATCGCTCAAGCAAAAGCTTTAGGGATTCTAGTTGTTACAATGGTAACATCTGTTCAAGAAGCACTTCTTGCAGAAAAAGCGGGTTGCGATGCAATAGTAGCACAGGGAACTGAGGCAGGTGGACATAGAGGAACATTTAACGTTACTGACCAACCAATGGGAAATAATATCGGTACAATTGCATTAGTACCGCAAATCGTTGACCAAGTAAACATTCCAGTTATTGCATCAGGTGGTATTATGGATGGTCGTGGTTTAGTAGCTGCTCTTGTCCTTGGGGCACAAGGTGTTCAAATGGGCACTCGTTTTCTAACATCAAGCGAATCAGGTGCGCATATTTCCTATCAAGAAAAACTTTTGCAAAGTACTGAAGAAAGTACTGTCATCACAAATTCATTTTCAGGACGTCCAGCTAGGGGAATTAAAAATGAATTCATAGAGCACTGGGATAATAAAGATATCAAACCACTTCCTTTTCCGACTCAAAATACTATAACAAAAGATATAAGAAATGCAGCTGGTAAACAAAATAATACAAATTATATGTCTTTATGGGCAGGACAAGGGTTAAGATTGCTTACTAGAGGTCAGAGTGCCAAGGAAATAATGGAAGAAATTCTTGAAGAGGCAAGAGTCATACTTACGTAAAACATTTTTAAGTACTAAATTGAATTTTATTTAAATAAAAAACCGGAGTGTGAACACCACACCCCGGTTTATTTTTTTATGCAAGACGTTTTTCCATTTCATCAAACTGTTCTTCAATTTTTCTACTATGGTTTGAAGTTAGGAGACTAACGATAATAACAGCAATCAAGCTAAAGAAGAAGCCAGGTACCATTTCGTATAAATTAATTGCTTCTTTAATTGCATCTACACTAATCCAAATCATAACTGTTATAGCACCAACAATCATACCTGCAAGCGCGCCCCAACGAGTCATACGTTTCCAGAATAAGCTTAATAGAATCGCAGGTCCAAATGCTGCTCCAAAGCCTGCCCAAGCATTTCCAACAAGATTTAGAATTGTGTCATTTGGTGTTAATGAAAGTAGGAGTGATACGATTGCAACAATTAAAACTGCTAATCTCCCAATACGAACAAGGTCTTTATCACTCGCATCCTTTTTACCAAAAATACGATATAGATCTTCAGTTAATGCACTTGCTGTTACTAAAAGTTGTGAAGAAATTGTACTCATAATCGCAGCTAAAATTGCAGATAACAAGAATCCCGTAATTAGTGGATGGAATAACACTTCAGAGAAATAGATAAAAATAGTTTCTGGATCTTCTAAAGTTAAATTGTTAACTGAAATATAAGCAATTCCGATCAGTCCTGTTAAAATAGCACCTACGATTGTAAAAATCATCCAACTCATTCCAATTCGACGAGCAGGCTTTAATTCTTTTACAGTCGATATTGCCATAAATCGAACAATTATATGAGGCTGTCCAAAATAACCTAAACCCCATGCAAGCAATGAAACGATTCCAATAAAAGAAGTCCCAGTGAAAATATTTAATAGTTTTGGGTCGATACTTTTAATCTCATCGAATACAGGTTTTACACCACCAACATCAACAAATGCAACAAGTGGAACTAAGATAAGAGCAATAAACATAATTAATCCTTGAACAAAATCCGTTAAACTTACTGCTAAAAAGCCACCGAATAGAGTATAGGCAATAACAACTCCAGCCGTAACAAAAAGTCCAACTTTATAATCAATTCCAAAAGCTGATTCGAATAATGTTCCTCCAGATACAAAACCTGCAGAGCAATACAATGTAAAGAAAATGATAATAACAATTGCTGAAACAATTCTTAAGATTCTACTTGTATCTTGGAATCTTTTTTCAAAGTAATTTGGTATTGTAATTGAGTTATCCGCTACCTCAGTAAAAACTCGTAAACGAGGTGCTAACAGTAAATAGTTTAAATATGCTCCAATTGTAAGACCGATTGCAATCCAAACAGAAGAAATCCCGCTTGCATACATCGCTCCTGGTAATCCCATTAACATCCAGCCACTCATATCAGCTGCACCCGCTGATAATGCAGTAACTGCTGGTCCAAGTCCACGGTCACCTAGCATGTACTCTGATAAACTATCAGTAGACTTTTTGTAAGCGTAGACTCCAATTGCTAGCATAAAAATGAAATAAATAGAGATTGATATAATTACTTGAATGTCCATGATATACCTCCGTTTTTCTATGAAGTTTTAACAGTATCATCGAATAATAATTTCTTTCCAAAAATAAAGATTTTTTACTGTAAGAAACATTTTTTCTTTGATATCAAACTATTTTATTATAATATGCTGAAAATTTCAATTACTTATTTTTCAAAAAACACTAGTTTGAAGAACGTATACAAGAAAGAATGCGGGGAAAAAGATGCAATTACAAGAAAAAAAATCTATTAAAATATGATTAAAAAGTTTCAATTTCAAAAGCTTTTTTACCAATCGACTTTCATTAATTTTTAAAATATGTTACAAATCAATATAAGTATAGTAGATAAACCAATCTAGAAGTAGGTGAATGAATGGCAAGTAAAGTGTATGATGTAAAAAATGATGTTGTAAATTCTGTAGAAAAACAAAAGCATATCTATAAAAGAACACTATTCATCGTTTGTATCTCACAAATATTTGGTGGAGCAGGTCTTGCTGCTGGTGTTACAGTTGGTGCACTACTTGCACAGCAAATGCTCGGATCAGACTCAGTTACAGGATTACCAGCAGCATTATTTACATTAGGTTCAGCAATCGCAGCGTTATTAGTCGGTAGACTTTCTCAGCGTTTTGGCCGTCGAATTGGACTTACTGCTGGTTTTATAGTTGGTGGAATTGGAGCAATTGGAGTTGTGATCGCAGCAATTACAAATAATATTTTTATATTATTACCTTCCTTACTAATTTATGGAGCAGGAACAGCAACCAATCTACAAGCTCGATATGCTGGAACTGACTTAGCGAATAAGAACCAAAGAGCGACTGCAATTAGTATTGCAATGGTTTCAACTACATTTGGTGCAGTAGCAGGACCAAGTTTGGTAGGTGTAATGGGCAATTTTGCAAATTCCATAGGTGTCCCTTCACTTGCAGGACCTTTCATTCTCTCCTCAATAGCATTTATATTGGCTGGTTTAGTTGTTTTCATCTTGCTTCGACCGGATCCTCTTATGATTGCAAGATTCATAGAGTCAAATAAGCGAGAAATTGAAGATGTAGAAGACAACAAGTCGCATTCATCTCAAATAAATAATAAACGAGGAATAGTTGTTGGTGCATCGATTATGGTATTAACTCAGATCGTGATGGTTGCAATCATGACGATGACCCCAGTGCATATGAAGCATCATGGACATAATTTAAGTGATGTTGGTGTAGTCATTGGATTTCACATTGGTTCTATGTATCTTCCATCACTTGTTACTGGAATTCTTGTTGATAAGATTGGAAGAATTGCCATGTCAATTGCCGCAGGAATTACCTTACTTTTTGCGGGTTTGTTAGCGGCAATGGCTCCAAGTGATTCAATGATATTCTTAATTATTGCACTTTCATTATTAGGCTTAGGATGGAATTTTGGATTAATAAGTGGTACAGCACAAATCATTGATTCGACAAATACTTCAACTCGAGCTAAAACGCAAGGATTGATCGATGTTTTTATTGCATTAGCAGGAGCTTCTGGTGGCGCCATGTCAGGCATGGTTGTCGCAAATTCAAGTTACGCAACTTTAGCATTAATGGGTGGTGCTCTGTCACTATTACTAATTCCAGTTGTGATTTGGTCTCGTTTTGGAAAAAAAGAAGATGCTATCATAATAAATAATAAACAAAAACAAGCGGAGTATTAAAAGAAATATTGAAAAAAGATTTCTCTGTTAAAACTAACATCCCAAAAAGTAAGCAGTCTTCATTTGCTTACTTTTTTGTAATAAATATATGTGAAAATATTCACATATTGCTCACCAATTAGAAAGTATTCTTTGAAGTAATATGTTACATTGAACTTGTAAGAACGCAACTCATCAAACTAAAAGGTGGTATTTATATGTTCTTAATTATTGGATTTTGCACAATGCTTTTATTATATGTATTTGCAATCTTAACTCTATTAGTAGTGACCCTTAAACAAGGTCCTCAAGATATCAAGCTTAAACATGTTGAGAGAATAGCTCAATCATCATAATTCATATAAATTTCTTATACCCAACTACTTAAAAATGTAGTTGGGTATTATTATTTTGTATATTATTAAATTTAATAAACAAATTAATAAGAATTTTTTGATTTGAGAAAAAATTGGGCTTTTATAAAGATTCACTTGAACAAAAGTAACAAATACTTCATAAATAGAATATGTAAAGATAAAATAATCTTGAATCAAATGAATTATATATTGAAAAACATAATAGATCATGTTGATTGGGATTGAAGGGAGTGTACCAGATGAATAGACAGCAAATCAAAAAAACAATAATCTGGACATTAATTTTTACACCTTTTGTCATCTTCATCTTACCATTATTAGTTGGCTTGATCTTAACACATCCGAAAAGAAGGAAAACTGATGAATCACCTGCTGATTATGGATTATCATATGATGAAGTAGAATTTTACAGTGAATTTCAGTCGGTTACACTAAGAGGTTGGTGGATTCCTTCAAAAGTACCTACGACTAATACGGTGGTAACTGCACATGGTTATACTGATGAGCGAAGTCAAAAAACGATTCAATCGTTACGTCTTATTCAAAAACTACATGAAAATAACGTTAATGTACTTATGTTTGATTTTAGAAATAGTGGTAAATCAGGTGGTCGTAGTACAGGAATTGGATATTACGAACAACATGACTTAACAGCCGCAGTTGATTTTGTACTTAAATCTAAAGGTCAGTCATCTGTTATTTTGTTAGGTTGGAGTATGGGTGCTGCTACAAGTTTACTTGTTGGAAGTCGACATCCATATGTGAAAGGTGTTATAGCTGACAGTCCGTTTCATGATTTACAAACCTATTTGGAAGAGAATTTAAATGTTTGGTCCAAACTACCAAAAAAGCCATTTACACCAATTATTATACAATCGATGAAACACTTATTACGAATAGACCCAAAAACCGTTTCACCGATCTTAGAAGTCCAAAAAGGCCACAACACACGGTATTTGCTAATTCACGGTAAAAATGACGAACGGGTACCATTTACTAGTAGCCAATTAATTTTAGAGCAAATTCCAAAAGAAAGTGAAAAAACAATTTGGTTAACTGACTATGGACATATCACTTCGTATCAAGAAGAACCAAAAGTATATGAACAAAAGATTTTAGAATTTATAAAAAACACTTTTACAAGTGCTGAAAATGAACAATAAAACTTTAACTTAACTAGAAAGTAATTAAGATAATCATTCAAATTAAGTCTTGTATAAAATACAAGTTACAAGTCTAAAGGGAAGGTATCAATCGGAACAGTTTAATATCGGTAATAAGATTGTCTTTTTATTCCTTAAAAAACCTTAGTTATTGATAACATTCTATAACTAAGGTTTTTTAGCATTTCTATATGATATCTAGCAGATAAAATAATTATATTGATTTTACTTTTACTACTGAGATTCTAAAGAGTAATAGGAAGTGCATTGTAATTGAAAGTGTGATTAAGACATAGTTTAGGCTAAAACTATTTGTTGATTCCATTAATTTACTTGCAACCGCTGGGCCAAACGCCATTCCTACAAAGTTGATTAAATTATATAAACCAAGGGCAACCCCAATTTTTGTTGGATTTAAAATCCTTGGTAGAAATGTGTTTAAAGATACTTGAATTGAAGAATAGCTAAAAAACGTTAAAATAGCAGAAATTAATATTAAACTAATGTTGGCGTTTGTTATCAATCCTAAAGATAAAAAGCCAATAATCATTAAAATTGATGCACCGTAAATAATGTTCACATTGCCGAATTTAGGAAGAATTTTACCTGTCATATAACTGGACAAAATACCGAATAATGAACTGATGAATAATAGTATTCCAATCATAAATGGTGATAATCCATGTTTTCTTGTTAATAGCATTGGGAGTAGTAATAAATTTGCACATAACGCTACATTAATAATAAATCCAATTGTTATTAAACGTAAAAAAAGTTTATTTTTAAATAATTCAATATCGATAAAGGGATTTTTAGCTTTCATCATACGAATTTTAAAAAGATATAGTAGAGCTAACGCTAGTATAAAAAACCAGTTGTTAATACTTATTCCTAATAATATGGAGGTAATTAAACCGAATAATAATATAGCCCCAATATAGTCAAAATTAAACGGTTTATCAGTTTCATTGTTAACTTCTATAGGCATAAACTTCAAAAGTAAAACAATTCCAATGATTGAAATCACCATAAATAAAAATAAATATGGCCATCCGAGTGTATTTGTAATTGCACCACCTACTAAAGGACCAATACCTACAGCAAGTGCTATCGAAGAACTGATCATGGCTAGCGCTCCCGATCTTTTGTCTAGTGAATACATTTTTGTTACTGCAATCATCCCTAAGGCAATAAATGAAGCTCCACCACTAGCTTGTAATAGTCTTGCAAAAATCATAAACTCATAAGTTTGAAATTTAAAACCTATAACTGAACCTAATATAAATAACAATATAGATATAATGAAAAGTTTTTTCACACTATAACGATCGGCAAGTTTTCCATAAATCATAGAACCAATACCAACAATTAATGAATACCCTATAACAACCCAACTTACCTTTGTAGAACTAATTGATAAGTCTTTAGAAATATCCTCAAGTGCCACATTAAATAATACAGCATTCATAGGACCTAACATTACGATGAAACATAGTGTATATAACAACCATTTTGAAATTTTAACTTTTTTCGTCTCCAACTCTAACACTCCTCATTATTTTTTTAGGAAGAAAAGGGAATATTGATTATTCAAATCACCAAAAACTACAACCTTTATTTAAATAGTTCTATAACTTTAAAACTATCGATTAAAATTAAAGGTTTTTTGGCACTAAAGTGTAGCCAAAAAACCTGGTAAGAACTCTTGAAATGTTTCCTCCTTTAATGTTATGTTTTTTTGCTGTCCGTCTCTACCATAAACAACAAGATCAGCCTCAATCATAATCTTAAGATGGTATGAGACATTTGATTTGTACATACCAATTGCTTCACCAATTTCCCCACATGAATTTTTATATTTTTCATGATAAAGATATCTTATGATTTCAATCCTTTTAACTTCAGCTAGTGCTTTAAATATTTTTACACGTTTGTCATCTGAGGTATTTTGTTTGATAGTCATAGAACTATAATATAACCAGTACTATCTACTGTCAATATTCTTCTATTTCATCTTCATCTACACACTTAGAAGGATGCAAAAATTTTATGTAGTTTTAGGAAATACTTATATTTATGATTTAACAGCTTTCTACCCTAGTTTTGATTCTAAGACAAGAGCGTATTATCCAGGAGAAAATTTTCTTTATAAGCAAAAAACTTTCAATCACTTTAGGAATGAAGTAAATTTACATTAAAATAATGGGAAACCAAAAGGAAGGTTATGAAAATGAATCATTTGTTTACACCATTTAAATTAAAAGGGTTAGAATTGAAAAATAGAGTAGTCATGCCTCCAATGTGTCAATATTCGGTTACAAACAAAGATGGAATCGCAACTGATTGGCATTACACTCATTATGTAAGTAGAGCAATAGGTGGGGCTGGATTAATCATTATTGAAATGACAGATGTAGAACCAGATGGTCGAATTTCGGATTATGATTTAGGATTATGGTCAGATGATCAAATTCCAGCTTTAAAACGAATTGTTGAAGCATGTCAACAATACGGGGCAAAAGTAGGGATTCAAATTGCTCATGCAGGACGTAAAGCTGTAGATGCGCAAGTACCTGTATCTTCTTCTGCAATTCCGTTCGATGAAAATTCAAAAATACCGAGAGAACTTACAACACAAGAAGTGAAAAATATGGTTGAAAAGTTCCGTTTAGCTGTAGAGCGTGCTGTAAAAATCGGCGTAGACACGATAGAGTTACATGGTGCACATGGATATTTAATCCACCAATTTCAATCTCCATTAACAAATCATAGAACCGATGCATATGGTAAGGATTTAACTCTTTTTGGCAAAGAAATCATTCAGGCTGCAAAAAGTGTGCTGCCAGAAGAAATGCCATTAATTTTACGTATTTCTGCTATTGAATATGTACAAGGTGGATATGGAATGAATCATAGCATTGATTTCTCTAAAGAATATCAAAATGCAGGAGTAGATATTTTCCATGTTAGCTCTGGTGGTGAAGGGAAAATTGCGGCACACGGAAGACCTGGCACACATGTAGCATACCAAGTGCCCCTTGCAAGAGAAATAAAACAAGCACTTAATGTTCCTGTCATTGCAGTTGGAAGATTAGATGAACCGAGCCTTGCGAATGCTGTAATTGGCAATGAAGACGCCGACTTAATTGCAGTAGGTAGAGGGATGTTGAGAAATCCATACTGGACATTAGAAGCTGCATCTAAGTTAAATAAGGAAACAACTATTCCAAAACAGTACACAACAGGATTTTAATCTAATTAGGACATCCAAGTACTATGACCTGATTAGGCCATTTTCCTACGAATGATTAAGTCATGAAAGGAAAATAATAAACTTGGATACATATATAAAAATTGAAGTATGAAGATTGATAATCCTCGCTATATAGTGAGGATTATTTGTTAGTACGTCTATAATGTTTCGAAGGAGATCTGTTAATGAAGAAATATAACATACCGGTTGAAGCAGCATTAGAAGTAATTGGCGGGAAATGGAAAGTCGTGATTTTATGCCATTTAAAGTTAGGGACTCGGAGAACAAGTGAATTAAAACGAGCAATGCCTGGAATTACTCAAAAAATGCTAACTCAACAACTTAGAGAACTTGAAGAAGACGGAATCATTAATCGAACTGTATATAATCAAATACCGCCTAAAGTTGAATATTCTTTATCGGATTATGGAGTTAGTTTGAATGAGATTTTACATTCATTATGTGTTTGGGGAGAAAGTCATATCATAAAAAAATATGGAAATAAAGATGAGGTATTAGAAGTCAGTATTCTTAATAATTAATACTATTCATGATAAAGGTAGGGATTCCCTGCCTTTTTCATTTATTAGGCTCGAGTAATGTATTTAATTTAACACTAGACTATTGACAATTTTTTGAATGTTGAGGAGCCCCCTCTGCAAAATAGAAAAGATTATGATTCAATTTCAAAGAGTTATAATTCTATTTTTTAATTTTTTTCAAAAAAGATTTTATTATAAAAAGCTTATTTTAACCTTTAAAAACAATTTAAAAAAGATGGTAAAACATCGATTTTATCATTTATATCTAATTGGTGCTTTAGTAACTAAAATGTACCTTAAGAACAGAAGGGTTACTACCGCACTTTAAAGTACGTTCTTACTTTCTTTATCTTATTATTTCATAATAGCGAATGTAGAGACATCGCTTATAAAAATGAAAACAGGCGAGTGATACGTCACTATAAAAATGAAACATAGAGCATGTCTATGAAGACTTGTAATATATTTTATAGGAGGATTATTGTGAAAAATATGTTTGATGGTAAACTTGGTTTTGGTACAGCACCACTTGGTAATATGTTTCGTAATATCCCAGAAGAAGAAGCAATAGCGACTGTCGATGCTGCATGGAACAATGGGATTCGATACTTCGATACAGCTCCATTTTATGGTGCTGGTCTAGCAGAGATTCGACTAGGTGAAGCATTATCCAAATATAATCGAAATGAGTATATATTAAGTACGAAAGTCGGTCGCCTAATTTTGGACGACCTTGAAGATCCGACTTCACGTGATCTAGGTGAAAAAGGTGGCTTATTCGAATTTGGACGTAAAAATAAGATGATAAATGACTACAGTGCTGACGCTACCTTACGTTCAATCGAGCAAAGCTTGAATCGTTTAAAAACTGATCGCCTAGACATTGTCTATGTTCATGATATTGCCCAAGACTTCTATGGAGACGAATGGCTTTCTCAATTTGAAATTGCTCGAACTGGAGCATTTCGTATATTGACACAATTACGTGAAGAAGGAGTCATTAAAGCTTGGGGCCTTGGCGTGAACAAAGTAGAACCAATTGAGCTTGCACTAGAACTAGGCGAAACGAAGCCAGACGTTAGCTTATTAGCAGGTCGTTATACATTATTAGATCATGATCGCGCCCTTCAAAGATTAATGCCAACTGCGGCTAAAGAAAACGTTGCTATGATCGTTGGTGGTCCATACAGTTCAGGTATCCTAGCTGGTGGTACCCATTTCGAGTATCAGAAAGCATCACCTGAAATTATTTCAAAAGTTGAAAAAATCAAAGGAATTGCAGAGCGTCATAATATCAGCGTAAAGGCAGCTGCGCTACAATTTTCGTTAGCGAACCCGGCTGTTGCCACTGTCATTCCAGGTGCGAGTCGACCGGAGCGAATTATTGAGGATCAAGCAGCTTTAAATGAAGTAATATCTGCTGAATTTTGGATGGAAATGCGCGAACAAAGACTAGTTGCGGAAAACGCGCCACTTCCAATTGATGATAAAAAGGAGGAATGAAAATGGCATACACAACAGCAACGATGATCATTCCTGCAACACCTGAAAAAGTATGGCAATTAATCGGAGGGTTTAACTCTCTACCAGATTGGTTACCTTATATCCCTAACAGTGAATTAAGTGAAGGTGGACGAGTAAGACATCTTGCAAATCCTGATGGAGATGTAATTGTAGAGCGTCTTGAAGCGTTCAATAACAAAGATCATTATTACACATACTCAATTATGGAAGCACCATTTCCAGTTATAAACTATCAATCAACAATACGTGTTCGTGAACATAGTGATAGCAAAGAATCCTTAGTTGAGTGGTCTGGTAGTTTCACACCTATAGAAGTAAGTGAACAAGAGGTTACTTCACTATTTTATGGGATTTACAAAGATGGACTTGAAGCATTAAAATCTGCATTTTTAGTGTGAATGGATTTAAAAAGCTAACATTACGTTAGCTTTTTTTATTTTATCTACGTAAAGAGACTTTTTTGAGCCGCAACGAACCTATGCTTAATTTGAATCGTTAAAATATAAAAATTAATGAAAGAGCATATCATATCATTTTTCAAACTTAACCAAGGAACTTTGAACCATTTCTAGTGCTAGTATATGATTTCAATCAAATTATGAGAATTTTATGATATAATCTGAGGTAATATTTACTAATTCGTTGGAGGTTTTATGGAAGAGAGAAGATCTAGAGTTTTTATTGGTTCATCTAGGGAAGCCATGCCATATGTTGATGCAGTACAATACCATCTAAGTCATTATGCAGAAGTTACTCCTTGGAATTCCGCCTTTACTACAAATAAATATACGATGGAAGACTTAGAAAAACAGCTAGATCTAAATGATTATGGAGTTTTTATATGTTCTCCTGATGATGTCATTACTATTCGAGGTAATAAATGCCTGATTACTCGAGACAATACTTTGTTTGAAATGGGCTTGTTTTGGGGGAAACTACGCAGAGGTCGAGTATTTTTTTTAATCCCAAATAAAACAAAAAAAATTCAAGTAGAAGAAGAACTGAAACTGTTAGATTTTCATTTCCTATCTGATTTAGTTGGTATAAATCATCTTACTTATGAAATAAGAGATATAGTAAACCATAAAGCTGCTGTAAGAGTAGCGTGTGGTGAAATTGGTGAAATCATTCAACAAAGCGGTCCATTTGTCGACTTTAAAGAATTGTACGAACAAGCAACACTTAGAATCAGTGCATTAAACGTAGCTTCAAAATTTTCTGCTGACATCGCGATAAAACTTATGAAAACAAGTCCTGAACATATTCATGAATACATAGTTGAAACACTAAAGCCGAAGTATGGAGTTCCTAGAGGTTTCGAACTAACCGATATTGGATTTTGGAAAAGGGAAGGTTCAGAAGGATTAAGACATATTGTTGGAGAAGTTCCAAGTAATCATTTTCATGATTTTAATGTGAATGATGGTATTGAAGAAGATTCTGGTGAGCGAATTCTAGTGGTGGATAGTTATTTGAAGAGCAATATACTGTTCTTGTTAACAAGAGATAACTTGTATAAAAGTTATTTAATATGTTATCCTATGGGAACAGAGGGCGTTCTAACAGTCACAATCACCGCTACTGATGATGAAGCAGAATTAAAAGATGAAGAACTGGATCTTTTAATAGTAGCGAATTCAAGACTGATGGGTACAATCGATTATCTATTTGGAGGTGGTTCTAAATGACAAGATATATTGATTTTAAAGACGTGAAAAAAATGGTTTCTAAAAAGGAACTAACGAAACATGTAAAACTAGTAGGTGTAAAAGCAACCGCCGACATAAAAGGGAAAACCCAAGTAGGTAAAGTTGTTTATAGACAAAAAGCAGATTACAGCGTTCCTTTCGAAAACAACGCATAAACGGATTTTAACACTTTAACAATTTGTTAAAGTGTTTTTTGTATTTTGATAAAAAGACCAGTAAAAACAAATGATTTATTAAAAACAATTATTCAAATTGATCATATTACCGTTTTTTAAGAAATTTGATGATTTTTGTAACAAGATTGTCTCCATATTTTAATGGTTTGCTACATTCTTGTATAGTAACATTTAGTTAAGGAGTTGAGGTGGTTGAAAAAGAAACCAAAAAAAGTGTATGTTACACATAAACTACATCAAGAAAGTATGAATAAGTTGGATCAACTTTCCCAATTAACAGGAATGCCTATGGCAGAATTGTTAGAACAAATGATTAATGAAAAGTATGCTAATCATTTAAATCTTACTGGTGTTAAACAGATTTTTAATGATGATAAGGTAATTGAAAACTCTTTAGAACAAGATTTTGACCAGGAATTAAAAGATGCCGAGCAACGATGGAAGACCTCTAATAAAGATTTAGATGACTTCAATCAAAAGATGGAATTCTGGAAGAACGAAGAGAAAAAGAAAAACAGTATGCAAGCTCAAAAGTATAAGAAAAAACTAGATGATTGGGCGAAAGAATGGGAACGATATTTTAGAGACTATTCATTTACAATAAAGGAAAATCATACATATCAATACAAATACTTCAATCCAAAAGATGGATCAGAAGTTTGGAAGAAGCATATGAGACAATATACAAGACTGTGGCACCCAGATTATGCCCATAATATAGGGAATCCTCAAAAGTTCGGTGAAATGAAAGCTGAATATGACATACTTACCGGTAAGATACCAACTGAAGAATATAGTTTATAACAAATACGCTGTAGCCTAGAGCTACAGCTTTTTTAGTAAAAAAATTTATAACATATAAATGGGTCAAATAAGAAACAAGGATAATCAACTTTTTTTGTAGAATTATGTACTAATTGTTAAATTTTGTAATTTGGATATTAGGAAATGGCATTTTCGGAATTGCTAAATGGTTCTAAAAAAATTTGGCACAAATGCGCAGATCAAAAGTAACAAAGATATATTAAATGAAGAAATTATAAGAAACACTCATAGTACTAATCGTCCAAGAATATAACTTGGAAAAATAGCGGATAAGCGAAATGAAAAATATAAAAACAATTACTTTTTAAAGTTAATGTTGAATTGGGGGAGTTTCTTATTTTAAAAAGTAAAGAAGTGCTAATTTTCTTGTTTTTGTTTGTTTTAATGATTTTGCTTTTTACCCTTACATATTTTCCTTCTGTCGAAAATTTTTCATTCAAACAAATTCAAGCACATCGAAATATGGAAGTGACTAACGTTACGAAAACTTTAACCATGGATCAGATTAATCAACAGATGAATAATCAGTATAAACTCACTGATCAGTATAATAAGAATAAACACCGATGGTTACAAAGTGAAATATACGATGGAATAGATTCGATTGCTTCTCAGTTTGCATATATGTATGCTAATCCAGAATACGATTCAGCAAAGATTACTTTTACAATTACTCGGTACAAAGTTTACGGAAAAACAGTTGAGTTTGTATCCAAAAGTAAAATGATTCAAGTTCATACAGTAAAAGGTTGGGAAACAATTAAAGTAACGGAGTAGTTTGGTATAAAGAAAGTCCTTGAATACTTCAAATTAAAGCCTTTTCATTTCACAATTTTCGTATATTTATTTTTGTAATATAAAATTCAATTGTACTAAAACACATATGTTTTATAAAAGGAAAGGATTACTACGGTAGTTCTTTTTTTGTTTTCTAATTTATCCTTCAGACAATTACTTTTAAACGGATTTCATATTATTAACGAAAATATGTATTTCTAACAAAATGGGCTAATAAACATAGATAGTAAAGCGCTTACATTTTTTTCTTATTTGCATTTACTACTTTGAGTAAGGTTTTGTTGTATCTAATTTTCTAAACCTTTTATTTTTTGGCGATTAGATATTACCTAAAAATCTACTAGAACCTCATTAAATTCAAAAACATCCAAAGCATGAATGCTTATTTATAAAAAAGATATTAATCGAGAGGAGCTAATTTATAATGAAGAAAAAACAGATCGAGACGATGTTAATTCATGAAGGATATGAATCAAATGAGTATCAAGGAAGTTTAACACCTCCGTTATTTCAGACCTCCACTTTTACTTTTCCAACAGCACAACACGGGGAACGTAGCTTTAGTGGGGAAAATAATGACTTTATTTATTCAAGGCTAGGTAATCCAACAGTTCATATTTTAGAGGAACGAATGGCAACTTTGGAAGAAGGCGAAGCTGCGCTAGCTTTTGGGTCTGGTATGGCCGCTGTTTCGACTACTCTGTTTTCATTAATTAAATCTGGAGATCATATTGTATGTTCAAAAGGAATATATGGATGTACCTTTGGATTATTAGAAATGCTGGAAAATAGATTCAACGTACAACACGATTTTTGTAACATGTCGACTGAAGAAGAATTATTGGATGTAATCCAAGAAAATACAAAGGTAATTTTTATTGAAACACCAATAAATCCTACCATGAAAGTTATTGATATTGAAAAGGTTGTAACAGTTGCGAAGAAAAAGAATATTTTAGTGGTCGTTGATAATACATTTTGTTCACCATATTTACAAAAGCCTTTAACACTTGGCTGTGATATTGTTTTACATAGTGCAACGAAATATATTGGTGGACATGGGGATGTCATTGCAGGAATTGTTGTGTGTAAAACGAAAGAATTGGCTGATGCAATGATACCAGTTAGGAAGGATACTGGTGGCATTATGTCTCCATTTGATGCCTGGTTATTACTCCGTGGATTAAAGACTTTAGCAGTTCGAATGGAACGTCATTGTGATAATGCTGAAAAAGTATTTGCATTTTTACAATCTCATCCAAATGTAAAAGAAGTCTACTATCCAGGAGATTCAAATCATCCAGACTACTACATTTCTAATAAGCAAATGAAAAAGGGTGGAGGCGTGATTGCTTTTACAGTTCACGGTTCGAAGGATGAAACACAAGATATTCTCAATCAGCTGAAGATGATTAAAATTGCAGTAAGCCTAGGGGATACAGAGACTTTAATACAACACCCAGCAACGATGACACATTCTGTTGTGCCTAAACAATTACAACAAAAAATGGGAATTACAGATAATATGATTCGTATGTCAGTCGGTTTAGAAGCATGGGAGGATATTGTGGACGACCTTAAACAGGCTTTTGCACATACGACAAAACAAAAAATGGAAAAAGGCTGATAATCAGCCTTTTTTATGTACATCTACCATATGAATGCTTTTTATACAGTAATAATAACTTTACCTTGAGCATGACCTTTTTCAAAATACCTAAAAGCTTCAGCTATTTCAGTCAATTTATAAGACCGATCAATAATGGGTTTAATTTTGCCTTCTTCAAGAAGTTCTTTCAAAAAAATCAAATCTTTTTGGTTTGCCCTTTGTAACATGCTACTCATTTTCTTACGCCCAATCATTGTAATCCATGGACCAATCACCATCGCTTCGGTTAATTGAGCTCCGGAACCTCCAACTACTACATAATTGCCGCCTGGTTTAAGAGCTCTCTTATAAGTTGATATTGGGTGGTAGCCGTTTACAGCAATGATTAAATCGTAATGATTCTTTATTTCTTTGAAATCTTCCTTTGTATAGTCAATTATATGGTCTGCACCGATTGATTGTAAAATATCGATATTTCTTGTACTACACACACCTGTTACTTCAGCTCCAAATGCTTTGGCAATCTGTACTGCAAAAGTACCTACGCCACCGGAAGCACCATTTATTAATACCTTCTGTCCAAATTGAATGTTACCTTTGTTCCTAATCGCCTGCAATGCTGTAACTCCCGCCATAGGAACAGCTGCAGCTTCCTCAAACGACAAATTTACAGGTTTGATTGCCAATGCATTTTCTGGTACTGTTACGTACTCAGCAAAACCACCCCAACCAAAAGCTGATAAGTCACCATACACTTCATCTCCTGGTTTAAAATGCGTAACATCTTTCCCAACTGCTTCAACTAAACCTGCTATATCACCACCAGGTATAACGTATTTTGGTTTGAGAAGTCCAAAAGCAAAACGAGCTAAAAAAGGTTCACCTTTTAAAAGAACAAGATTACCATAATTTATGGAGGTAGCTTTTATTTTTACAAGTACTTGATTGGATTTTGGAACTGGTTTTTCCACTTCTGAAAATTCAAGAACGTCAGGTGAACCATACTTCCTACAAATAATAGCCTTCATAAATAATCCTCCTCATTTCAGTAAAACTAAATCACTGATAATATAGGACTGGCACATGTTAAATGAACGGTTTGTATTAAAAGCTAATACCATCCTTCTAAAGATATATATATTACAGCCAGGTATGACAAATTCGAACTATATATATTCATTCATTAAGATAAATATATTAAAAGTAGGGAAGGGAATGTAAAACACCCCGTAAGTTAGTTAATGTCTAACATTTACGGGGTAGAAACTTTCATTAGTATTTTCTTAAGCTTTAAGAGATACGTAGACTACATGCTAAGTCCACCACATTTGACCGACAGATTCTTTTACAATAAGGGGTTTAAGATTTTCGACTGCCTTTGTAAATCCTTCGTTAATAGACATTAATCCATCCTCATGTTCGATACTTACGACATAGTCATAACCATAGAGTCGAAGAGTACTTATGATATCTGCCCATGTTTTTTGATCATGACCATAGCCAACTGTTCTAAAGTACCAGGCACGATCACGCATTTCTGCATAGTCCGTCATGTCTGTGAGGCCATTGCGATTCATGTTCTGCTGGTCAATAATCGTATCTTTTGCGTGGAAATGATGGATTGCATTCTCACGACCTAGAATTTTTATTGCTTCAATTGGATCAATTCCTTGCCACCACATATGACTAGGATCAAGGTTAGCCCCAATAGCAGATCCGCAAGCTGCTCTTAATCGTAACATTGTCGCTGGTGTATGAACGGAAAATCCTCCATGTAGCTCTAAACCGATTTTCACATTGTGTGCTACTGCTAAATCATTTTTTTCTTTCCAATATGGAATTAACTTTTCTTCCCATTGCCATTTCAAAATTTCTTGAAAATCATGTGGCCATGCAGTAACTGGCCAATTAGGATAGAGTGCATTTTCATGATCACCAGGACAACCAGAAAAAGTATTTACGACAGGGACTTCTAATTCGGAAGCAAGGCGTATTGTTTTCTCTAAAACATCATCAGCTGGCTTTGCAATTTTTTTCTGTGGGTGAAGGGGGTTTGCATGACAACTCAATGCACTTATGATTAATCCGTGATCAGTTATTTTTTGCTTAAACGCTTTTATATTAGATTCATTATTTAATAGCTCATCAATATGACAATGAGCATCACCTGGGTATCCTCCAGTACCTAACTCAATAGCCTCTACACCTTTAGAAGAAACATAGCTTAACATGTCATCAAAACTTTGATCGGAGAATAGAACTGTAAAGACACCTAATTTCAAAGCAAAATCCCTCCTCAAATATAATTGTCAGAATATACTGTTATGTAATCCGTTACATTTCTAACATATAGAATTTTTTTACGTAAATCAATAGTTTTATTTGAATTAAAATATTTTATTGACAGATAATTCAGAACATATTACTATGAAAATGTAATCGATTTCAGAAGATTATTTACATGGATTTTACAGAAGGTAGGATAAAAAGATGGCAAACATCCAACAGGTTGCTAAACAAGCAGGAGTTTCTGTAGCAACAGTTTCAAGAGTATTAAATGGACAGAACACAGTTTCATCTAAAACAAGAATTAAAGTAGAAGAAGCCATTCATAAATTAAATTATGAACCAAGTATGTTAGGTAGAAATTTAAGAAACTCGGAAAGTCGGATTATCTTAATTTTAATTCCCACAATCTCAAACCCATTTTATTTGGACATTATCAAAGGGATTGAAAATATTGCGATCAGCCAAAATTATAATATTTTACTCTGTGAAACGGATTCAAATCCTGAGAAAGAGAATATTTATTTTGACCTAGTTAGGAAAAAGATGGCGGATGGTATTATTTCAATGGATCCCGCTGTTAATGTAGACACATTAAAAAAGCTAGCAGAAAACCATGCCATTATTCAATGTAGTGAATATGGAGAGGACAGTGGCATTCCCTATGTAACGATTGATAATGAGGAAGCTTCTTATCGAGCAGTGAAACATTTAATTAAAATAGGTCACACAAAAATTGCGTTAATGAATTCTGATGAAAAATATCTATATGCAAGACAACGAAAAAAAGGCTATCAAAAAGCTTTAGAAGAGTATGGAATCACTGTAAAAGAAGAATATATCATCCATACACAGCATTTAGGATTCGAGTACGGTCAGCAAGCAATGAAAAAAATATTAAATATAGAAGATCGACCAACTGCGGTATTTGCAGTATCTGACCTTTTAGCAATTGGGGCATTAAAAGAAATCAATAGTAATGGACTACACGTACCAAATGATATGGCAGTTGTAGGTTTTGATAAAATTGATTTTTCAAATATGACAAATCCAACTCTTACAACGATTGCACAACCAATGCATAAGATGGGAACCATTGCAGCAAAAATGTTAATTGATCAGATTAAAGGGGAAAAGGTTGATAGTATCATATTAGATCATGAATTAGTGATTCGCGAGTCAACTTCGGGTTAAATCGATCTAAGGTCAGCGCTCTGTTATTAAACAGGGTTAATAGTAGAGCGCTGACCTTAAATGTAATCGATTACATAAAAGGGGAGTTTATTAAACAAATACTAAGGGGTGAATGGTTTTGAAAAAATTACTAGTGGCTGGAATGTCTTTAGTAACAGTATTTGGGTTGGTAGCTTGTAATGATAAAGGCAGTAGTGTTGGTGGAAAAGAAGATGATAAGTTAAAAATCGGCATTTCTTTACCATCAGCAACACATGGTTGGATGGGGGCATTAATTGATAGTGCTGAAAAACAAGCAAAGGAACTAAAAGAGAGTGATGATATTGAGTATGTAATGACAAATGCAACTGATCCAAACAAGCAAGCAAACGACGTTGATGATTTGATTGCGCAGGATGTAGATGTTATTGTCATGCTTCCAATTGAGTCTGCTGCACTTACTCCAGTAGGACAAAAAATTAAAGATGCTGGTATTCCTTTAGTAATCGTAGATCGTGAGCTAGAAAATGATGCTGCTACTGTTGTTGTAAAAGGAGACAATGAAGGGATTGGCGTTAACGCTGGTAAATACTTTGTTGAAAAGTTAAATGGAAAAGGAAAAGTAGTTGAAATTACAGGACCACCAAGTTCAGTTACAGAGCAAAGAGGTTCTGGATTTAAAGAAGCAATGGAGTCTGCTGGTGGAATTGACGTAATCGCTTCACAAAGTGGCGATTTTTCTACTGAAAAATCATTAGAAGTTATGCAAAATATTTTACAAGCCCACCCACATATTGATGCAGTTTTCACTCAAGATGATGGCATGGCACTAGGTGTACTTCAAGCAATTAAAGAAGCAGGACGCAAAGATATCAAATTCATCACAGGTGCAGGCGGTGGTAAGGCTGTATTTGATAACATGAAGGAAGACGGTTTAATTACGGCAACGTTCTTATATTCTCCAACGATGGTCGCTGATGCAGTAAAAATCGCAGCAGATATCGCGCAAGGTAATGATCCAGAAGAAAATATAATCGTAAAAGAAGCAACTCAAGTTACAAAAGACAATGTTGAAGAGTACTACAATCCGGATTCTAAATTCTAAATAATCGAGAGGAAATACAATAATTGTAGACACAGATATTGTATTTCCTATTTTCCTATAAAGGAGGGATCATGCCATGTCTACGAATCCTTTAATGACAATGAACAACATTGAAAAATCATTTAACGGCATACCGGTTTTAAAAAATGTTTCGCTTCAAGTTGAGAAGGGTGAAATTCATGCATTATTAGGAGAAAATGGAGCGGGAAAATCAACATTAATGAATATTTTAGGTGGCGTTCATCAACCTGATCAAGGGTCAATTCAGATAAATGGTATCGATATTAAAATGATGAATCCAAGAATTTCACAGGATCATGGAATAAGCTTTATTCACCAAGAATTAAATGTAGTCTCCGATCTAAGAGTCTATGAAAATATGTTTTTAGGTTCAGAACTACGAAATAAAATAGGTTTTTTAAAAGTAGAAGAGATGTGCAGCAAAACTAGTGAAATCTTAGCAAAACTAGGCGTTGACATCAATCCTAAAGAATATGTTAGAAATCTTGATACCTCTTATAAACAATTGATAGAAATATCAAAAGCACTATTACATAAATCCACTCTTATTATTATGGATGAACCAACAGCATCCTTAGCTGAACATGAAGTGAATCGATTATTTGAACTAATGAATAACCTGAAGAATTCTGGTGTTTCAATTATTTATATTTCTCATAAGCTTAAAGAAATTAAAGAAATTTGCAACAGATATACTGTATTACGTGATGGAGAAGTTGTAGGGACTGGAAGTATTGAAAATGAGAACTTAGATTCAATTACAAAACTAATGGTAGGAAAATCTATCTCAGAAGATCGAATCGTTCAAAACAACAAATTTGGTCCTGTATTATTAGAGGTTAAAAACTTAACCAGTCAAAGATTGTTTAAGGATATATCTTTTTCAGTTCGTAAAGGAGAAATAGTAGGTTTTACTGGTTTAGCTGGTGATGGTAGAACTGAACTATTTGAAAGCTTATTTGGTTATCGAAAAAAATACACTGGTGAAATAAGAATAAATAGCCAGTTGGTCAAAATAGATCATCCACGTAAAGCATTAAAAACAGGTATGGGTCTTGTTCCGAAAGATCGAAAAGAAAATGCGATTATAAAAGATTTAAGTGTGATTCATAATATGAGTCTTTCTTCAATCGGGCATTTTGAAAGTGCAGGCTTCATCCAAGAAAAGCAAGAAAAGGAGAAATTCGAATATTATAAGAATCAATTAAACATAAAAGTACACAATCCGCGAATTACAATTGACAAGTTAAGTGGTGGGAATCAACAAAAAGTGATTATTGCTAAATGGCTTGAAGTAAATACGGATATTATTATTTTTGATAACCCAACTCAAGGGATTGATGTAGGAGCTAAACAAGAGATTTACCAGCATATCGTTTCACTGGCTGAACAAGGTAAAGCTGTTGTGATTCTTTCATCTGAAGCCCCAGAGGTTTTAAAAATTTGTCATAACATTAATGTAATGTACCAGGGAGAAATAACTGCTAGATTCAGTGGCGAAGAAGCAACTGAAGATGAAATTATGAGTTATGCAACTGGCTCGAAAAGGGAGGTCGAAAAAATTGGCTAATGTAGTATTAAATGAAAATAATCCTCAAACTTCAAGTACAAAAAATCGCCTTTCTTGGCTTTGGTCAGAGTATAGCGTCATTATTGCTTTTTTAATTATTTTTATTGCAGCAACAATTATGAATCCTAGATTTATTGATATGAATAACCAACTCAATATTTTAATGCAAGTTTCAATCATTGGAATTGTTGCATTAGGAATGACGATTGTTATGCTTTCAGGTGGAATCGACTTATCGGTTGGCTCAGTACTAGTATTAGTTGGTGTTTGTACGGTGTTAGCATTAAATGCAACTGGTAGTATATTTGTAGCAATAGTAACTGCACTTTTAGTAGGTTCATTCGCTGGATTTTTAAATGGATTAATGGTTGCAAAAGGAAGAATTGCTTCATTTATTGCCACTTTAGGGATGATGGCGGCGGCACGTTCAATCGCATTGTATATAACTGAAGGTGGTAGTATTTCTGGAAAGGTAACTGGATTTACAGCTATCGCAAATAATAATTTAGGTATCATCGATTATCCGATCATCATCTTCTTCGTTATGACAGCACTTGTTTTTATTTTAATGCACAAAACTCGATTCGGAAGATATGTGTATGCAATTGGAAGTAATGAAAAAGCTGCACTTCTTTCAGCTATAAGAGTCAATCTCGTTAAAATCGGTGTATATAGTTTGGCAGGCTTATTAGTCAGTGTAGCTGCAATCATTGAAGCATCAAGACTAAATTCAGTTTCGTCTTCAAGTACAGGGGTTCAATATGAATTAGATGCAATCACTGCAGTAATCATTGGTGGCACGAGAATGACTGGTGGTCGCGGGAAAATTATTGGAACATTTTTTGGTGTTCTAATTTTAGGGATTTTGAATAATATGATGAATTTAATGAATGTCTCTCCACATCTTCAAGGTTTTGTAAAAGGATTAATCATCATCATTGCAGTTGTATTCCAAAAGAAAGAATAGGAGGGGACGCTAATATGAAAGTAGGTATTATCGGTTGCGGATCAATCGCTAAATTGCGTCATGCCCCAGAATATAAAGCCAATCAATTTGTGAATGAAATCGTTTTTTACGACCGAAATATAGAACGGGCAAAAAATTTAGCAAATATGTTTGATGGAAAGATCGCTCAAACTGTTGAAGATTTATTAGCGGATCATTCAATAGATGTAATCAGTGATTGCTCATCTAATGAACAGCATCATATATTTACCACAAAAGCTTTGCTAAGTGGAAAGCATGTTTTATGTGAAAAGCCGATTTCACTTACAATTGAACATGCTAAGGAAATAGTTGACGCTCAAAAGTTATCTGGGAAAAAATTGATGGTAGATCATAATCAACGCTTTACACGTGCACACCAAAAAGCTAAAGAAATCATCCAGTCTAAAGAACTAGGAAAAGTGCTTACTTTTAGAACGACTTTTGGACACGCAGGACCAGAACATTGGGGTGTAAATAAATCAAATTCAACATGGTTCTTTAAAAAAGAGCGTTCAGGTCTAGGGGTTGCTGGAGATTTAGGTATTCATAAAGTTGATTTATTACATTACTTGCTTGATGATGAAATCACAACAGTTAGTGCATTTCAGGGATCACTAGATAAGGTCAATGAATATGGTGAACCAATCGAGGTTTGCGATAATATTGTATGCAGCTTTAAAACCCAAAAAGGACGTTTAGGTACAGGATCTTTTTCTTGGACCTATTACGGTGAAGAAGACAATAGTACAATTATCTACTGTGAAAAAGGGATTATAAAAATATACCATAGTAATGAATATCAAATAGAGGTCATAACAAAAGATGGTGAGAAGGTAAATTATCATCTAGAAAATATTCAAACAAACGATAATCAAACAACAAGTGGTGTAATTGATGCTTTTATTAAATGTATACAGTTTGATGAGGATCCACTTGTGACAGGTGAAGATGCACTATCTTCACTAAAAGTAATTTTAGGTATTATTGAAGCAGCCGAATCAAACAGTGTAGTAACAATAATCTAACTAAAGTGTTAGTACTTACGATCAGATAACTTTGAAAGTAAACTCCTCCAATTTAAAGGTTGAGTTTATTTTTTTGTATGGAATACAATCTTTTTTCAAATTCTAATGAGGGGAATATTTTGACGATCGAATTGCATTTGCCACTTTACATCTTGGAGGATAGAATATGGAATACTTTAATACTTTTGGAAATAAAAAAGAGCTAGAAGTAAATGAAGGTGAACGTGTAGAAATTATTTTGAGAAGTGATCAATATTGCATCAATGATGAAGAACCACTTTATCATTCCGGAACACTTAATGAAATTGTCTATGGGAAAGATGCAAAAGGAGGATCAGAACCAGTAGGAATACAGGTTACATTTGATAAAGATACTGTCTACAATGATGGGGAAAAAGAATTTATTTCTTTTGATGACATTGAAGAAGTTTTCAGTAAAAAGTATGAGATCGTTGGATATGCAATGTTAAACGAGGGAATTAGCTTAAGTGTAAAAGGAAAGAATGTAGGTAAGGTTATTCATTTTGACTATATTAATGGGACTTTAATTCCAGTTTCAATTCAAGAAGAAAATGGTTCAGTTAAAAGTACTATCACAGATGAAGATACTGAATTAATCCAAGACATCATGCGTTATGGAACACCTCAAAAATTTTCTCACTATGTTCTGACTAAATCAAGATGAGAAAGAGATTTTATAATGTAAAATAATGATTGATTCGATTAAGTCGCTTTACGTAACCTTATATAAAAAAGATGAAAAGAGGCATCCTAAATATGCCTCTTTTTGTTTTGGTTAAATAAAAGTGAAATTTGGTAAATATCTCTTTGTGTAAGAGTTGGATCAATGATCACGGTTGGATGAGTTGTTTTCAATTCAAATTGGAAATCTGCAATAATTAGATCAATTTGAAGTTTATTTAAGCCTTCGAGCATAATGTCATCCTGATTTGGGTGGAGTATTTGAATGTTTTGTCCAAATTCATTTTTTAGTTTAGATGAAATATAACTGTGAACTGCCGGTCCGTTACTTGTCAGCAATAAAACTTTTTTATTTAAGTTAGCTATTCTATTTTTAGCTGATTGTACATTCAATGTCACTTTTGCAATACCATCTTTTGTAATGTTCGGATATGACTTTTCAGTTGTCCAATCTAATAATATATTCTTTACTTGGTCATATAATTCCGCATAATGTTTATTTGCGTAACGATCTATTGGATAGGAAGGCTCACTTTTATCAATTGAATACAAAATAAGAGAGTATCTTTTATATTGCATTTGAAAAGTATATAAAAAATCATCATCTTCAAATAATGGAATACCTAAATTGTTTTCTAATCTTTCTACAACTTCGTACATGTCTTGATAATAAGGTGTCTTTCTACTATGAAATAGCTTTAAAAATTCCGTTTTTTCAAGTTCATAGTAACTATAAAAAGGTAAAGTTGATATTGATAGAGTAAATGCAATTCTTTCATCATATGAAATAGATACATTATATTTATTTTCTACTTTATTACATATTTCATCTGAAATTTTATAGAATACTGATTCTTTAATTCTATTTTTTGTTTGTTCTGTTAATCCTAGATCAATGTCTTTTGAAATTCGATGAAACATTGTACCAAGAAAATAAACATATTTATTTAAAGTCATAGGATAGATAAATAATTTATAATTCGTCGTTGTAGTTGAAACAAATTCTTTCATTGTTGAAAATGAAATATCATCAAATGGCCAATGAGTAATATTGTGTGTGGAGGGACAATTTAAAGTGTTTAAAATATCACAACATAATAAGCGAATTTCAAACTCTCTTCCAATAATTTGTAGAGGTCCACGTTTTAATTGTAAATTATATGATTCCAGTAGTATTACGACTTCATTAAGAATTTTATAAACGGCTTGCTGCTGTATATATAGTGCATTTGCTAAATTGTTTATGGTCATTACATTATTAAATATAATTAGTTTAATCGCTTGAAATGATAATGAGTTTTTTATATAAAGCGAGCGAATTTGATTAATTGAAGCCGAAATTGGCTTATTAATATAGATTCCCTTGCCTTTTATTATTTCAATTGCCCATCCCTTCGGTAAATTTGAATTGATTAAATTAATATCATTTCTTATTGTTTTTTCGTTACAAGAAAGTTGATTTGCTAATTCTTCAGATTTGTACCATCGATCATGAGTACTTAAAATATCAATAATTTGTAATTTGCGTCTAATCGATTTTTCCACTTATTATCCCTCGCTTTAAGAAACATACAATTCAATTCATTATTAACGTAATAAGCAAAAAACTGTACACTATTTTGTGAATTTTTCATGTCTATCGAATTGCTAATTTTACCTTAAACAACGGTAAAAATAATAGTATTGAATAAAAAAGAACCGCCCTGAATTGGGCGGTTCTTTTTTCAAATTTGTATTCTATTGCACAAGCTGTACAGTTTTATAAACTAAAATCGGCATTGATTCGTATGCAATTTCAACCTTAAAGGTCAATTAATTCAACTTCACTTCATTATCATAATCTACTAAAAAATACTTTGTTATTTTGTGAACAATTAATGGCAACCATACCATTCTTTTTGCCTAATCCAACGGTAAATAATGTGATATCTAATAAATATTTTGTCAGGATATAATCAGTTTTGTGCTTTCGCAACAATTCTTTAAAGGAGGATACATTATGAAATTTTCAAGGTTTGCATTCATCACTGTGTTTGGATTTACAAGTTTGCTAGGAGTAAATCACTCTATTTATGCAGCAGGAGAAGAATCAGCAGGTAATTCAAAGGCTGCCATCTCATTTATTGCTGGCTCAGGGCCAGTAGAACCAAGTAACCCAACCAATCCGACCAATCCACTATTTCCAGGAGGACCAACTGATCCAACTGACATACCAACTGGAAATACGGGTCCTTTAACTTTAGACTATGTTTCATCAGTAGAGTTTGGATCTCATGAAATCTCACATAGAACGGTTGAATATTCAGCTATATCAAAAAAACCATTTATTCAAGTATCTGATCGTCGAGGAACAGGTGCAGGATGGTCAGTTATTGCAAAAGCAAGTAAGTTTACAAGTGGAACAACTGATACATTGCCAGGAGCAGTTTTATACTTTAAAAATGCTATGGTCAATTCAATCGGAACGGGCAATTCACCAACAGCAGTTCAAACAATTGCCTTGAATACAGATGGAAGTACAGCTTCACCAGTTGTATCCGCAACTACTAGTACAGGATTGGGTACTTGGTTAACGAGTTGGCTTGGTACAAATCCAGATGAAAATGACGGAGAACTTAATAACAATGTTACGTTAAAAATACCAGCCGGCTCTGCAACTGTTGGAAATCATATAGCTACAATTACATGGACATTAACAGATGCACCTGGTGTGTAAATAGAATAAAAAATTTGAATGGAGAGGGCCATTAAGTCCCTCTATTTTTTTCTAATTAAAAAAGGGGGAGAAATATGAACATTAAACGTAAAATCGTACTATTCGTAGTAACAGCAGTTATGATGGTTTTTTTATGTATTTCAACATCAGTAAAAGCTTCGTCAAATATAGTCGATTTTTCAGTTCAAGCGAAGATTCCAGAAAATCAAAGAGATCAGAGGAAATCTTATTTTGATTTAAAAATGGAACCTGGACAAGTTCAAGTAGTAGAGATTGAAGTTTTTAATAACAACCGTACAAAAATTGAAACATTTATCGCAGATGTCACTTTTGCAACTACAAATGATAATGGACTGATTGATTATTCCCCTAAAAGTATTAAAAAAGCAGATAAGAGTTTAAAATATCCAATTATTGGCCTTGTAAATGAACCTCATAAAGAAATCGTCATTCCTCCGGGTAAATCAAAAACGATAACTTTTACATTTAAAATGCCCAATCAGAAATTTAACGGAGTCCTTTTAGGAGCAATACATTTTAAAAAGAAGATTGATAAAATTGAAACAAAAAAACAATTAGACCCAATTCAGATTAATAATCAATATGCTTATGTTATTGGTGTCAAATTGACTGAAACAATGAAAAAAGTAGACCCAGAATTGCAACTTCTAAGAATCAAGCCTAAATTAGTCAATTATCATACCGCAATTGCAGTCAATATCCAAAATAGTGAATCAACGATTGTTCAGGGTATGAAAATCTCCGCAACAATTTTTAAAAATGGTTCAAATAAATCTTTATATAGTTCAAATAATACAGGATTAAGTATGGCTCCAAATTCAAATTTCGATTATGCGATTGATTTAAAAAATAATCAAATTCACCCTGGAACTTATCGTTTGCAAATGAAAGCAATCATTGGAGAACAAATCTGGGAATGGGATGAAGTATTTAAAATCGGAAAAGAAGCCCACGAATTAAATGAAAAAGCAGTAGAGGTTAAGCAAAATTATTTTTGGTTGTATTTTATTATCGTAATCTTATTAACTTCTTTCATATGGATTCTTTTTTCTTCTTTGCAAAGAAAAAGAAGAAAGAAAAGAGTACGATCTGACAAATATAATCCTTAATGAAGAATCGTGGTTGAATAAATAAAAAAGTTATACTTTATATTACTTTTCAGTATTTACTTAGGAGAGAACATAAAATGACTTTAAATAATTTAAAAAATCCAAAGCCAAAAAATGTATGTTTCAAATTGCTGCTCACAATGTTTCTATTCACTTCAAATAGTTTGTTTCCTTTACATTCTTTAGCAGAAACAAACAACATAGAAGTAAATAACAAACAATTACAAACTCGTTTACCTTTAATTGGGCAAGAACTAGTAAGATATGCATATTATGTCGATACATCCGATGATAAAAGAACATTTACGAATGTAACCTATTCTAATTCTCATGCAGCAGCAGCATTCACAGGTCAATCGAAGTTAACTCCAAATAGTAGTTATGCATATCTGTCATTAATTGGTTCATATTGCGGCGTTACTGTCGAAAACGGACGAGATTATTTATTTAAATTCACAGATAATGAATCTAGATTAAATAGTTTTGTAGGTGCAGCAACACCAATTTCCACAATTGTCGGTGAAACTTACCAAGTTATATTGCCATATAAGCATACCATTCAAAATGCTAATGGTGGTGAAACGCAAGATATTGAATGGGGAATATTTGATTCAAACGAAACAATCCTTGTGAAAAGAAAAAAAACGATTGAAAGCACTGAAACAGGCACGATAACTTTTCAATTCAAAGCTACAACATCAACAACTTATGTAACAATGGGTTTTAAACCATCAAGCTCATTTACTAAGAATGGTGATATACGTATTCTCGAAATTAGAGGTGTTAGTGTAAAGTCAATTAAAACGATTCAGGAAATTTTTCCTGATTCTAATTTAGCACATGTTATTGCCAATTATTTAGGTTTACATGTAACAAGTGGTGTAAGTGAGGAACAATTAGCATCGATTATTAATTTAGATCATGCTAGTGGTAAAAACATTGAAAATTTAAGTGGTATGCAATACTTAAGCCAGCTAAAGAGTGCAAATTTGTCAAACAATCATATCAGCGATGTGAGTCCATTATCAGGGTTAATTAATATTAAGCATCTAAATTTGGCAAGTAATAAAATTAATGATGTGAGTCATTTAGTTGATTTATTGAATTTAACATCATGTAACCTCTCTGACCAAATAATAGTATTAACACAAGGCACAATCAGAATGCCTACCGCTTATGCCTTAATAAATCCTGATGGTAGCACACCTGATATAAGCTGGAACTATGGATCGGGGAATTTTGAAAATAACCAGCTTACTTGGAGTTCTCCAGGAGATAATAAACTAACTTGGAATAAAATCGTTACAATCGGTCAAACAATTTCAACTTTCTCAGGGAAACTATCACAATATACAATTGGATTTCTATTGTTTCATACAATACCAGAAACAATCAGTTTTCATACAACTTCAATATCTTCAAATGAAACGTATATTCAAAGGACCGAGTCAATTTGGGATATGAAAGTATCATCAGACCTACCCGGTAGAAAATGGATTCTAACAGCTTCAATTGAAAAACCATTAACAAAGGTTGATGATCCGACAAAGATATTAACAAATGCAATTGTGTTCGTAAATCAAAATGGGACTATTCCTTTAAGCAAAACACCTCTAAAAGTATTTGAACACACTACAGATAATAGTCCAGTTACTCCTGTAAAGTGGGAGGAAGAAAAAGGTATTTTATTAAAACCTGATATGACTGAAGTAATGATTGGAACCTATACTACAATCATCAATTGGACATTAATTGATGCTCCATGAGGCTATTCAAAACTCATGCCTAAAGGTTAGGGGGTAGTTTTTTTCTTTCCACTTTAAGTACAATCAACAATTTATTTAACAGAACTTAACGACTTTAAGGACAAATAGATAATGAAATTCCAAATGTAACTATTTTCAATTTTGCTATGAAATAGACACTTTAACCATATCGAAATCTCCATCTATTTAAAACTTTTTTACTGTACTTATATTATCGCAGAATAAGATTCAATTTTTCATTCCAAATGTGAACAATGTTTAACAGTAATTGGATAATCACCAAAATTTTACCTTTGAAAATAGATAAGGAGAAGCACTTCATCATTATGTTCAATTAGGCATAACGTAAATTATTTTGTCTCTCAACATTGAAATGTTATTTCACTTAGTATCCGAAAATGCAACAAGGAGGGGTACAATAAATGGATAATTTTAATTACATTTGTGATGAATTCAATTTTATCGAGTGTGATGAAGACCAGGTTCAAAATGAAGAAAAAGTTGATAAATAAACATGAAAGATAAGTATGCATTCTGTGTTCCATTTTAAACTTAGACTTGTCAGCCTTTGAAAACGATCTACGTGAAACTGAAAACGAGCCGTAGTACTTTCAATTTGGCACCGAATAAAGCGAGAAGTGGACGGGTATTATGAAGGCAGCTGATTTGTATTTGTAGGGAATGCAACTTTGAAAGAAAGCTAGCGTTGGCGGGCAGTCTTAAAGGCACATTATATGTGCCTTTTTTAATTTTGATCGTTAATTGTATGGAATAAAAGAGAAATTTGATTTATATCCCGTTGTGTGAGAGTTGGATCGATATTAATAACAGGATGGATTGTAGCACTATGTAATTGAAAATCTGCAATGATAAATTCAATAGAAAGTTTATCTAAGTTTTTTGACTCAAAATCACAATGTTTAGGCTGTATTAAATTGATTTTGTGGCCGAATTCCTTAATTAATTTTGTGGAAATATAGCGGTAAACTGCCGGACCATTACTTGTTAACAATAATACATTCTTTTTCAACATATCTAATTTCATTTTGGTTGCTTGAATATTCAATGTTACTTTAGCAATTCCATCTTTTGTAACTCCAGGGTATGACTTTTCATTTGTCCATTCAATCAAAATGTTTTTTACTTGATTGAATAATTCAGGATAATTCTCATAAGTAAAACGATCTATCGGATAAGAAGGCTCTCTTTTTTCAATTGAGTACAATATCAGTGAGTATCGCTTGTATTGACTCTGAAAAGTATAAAGAAATTCTTCGTCATTAAGTAATGGAATTCCTAATTTTTTTTCTAGTCTATCTACTAAATCAAACATGTCATGGTAATATGGCGTTTCTTTACTATGAAATAAAGATAAAAATTCAGATTTCTCGATTTCATCAAAACTATAATAGGGTAATGTTGATATAGATAATGTAAATGCGATCCTTTCATTTAATGAAATACCAACGTTAAATTCTTTTTCTATTTTGGTACATATTTCATCTGAGATTTTAAAGAAATGCGATTCAACAATTCTTTGACTTGTTTCATTATTTAAACTTAGATCAATTTCTTTTTTCATTCGGTTTAGCATCGTAGCAAGGAAATAAATATATTTGTAAGTCGTCATAGGGTATATGAATAATTTGAATTTACCTGTCGTAGTTGTGACAATTTCTTTCAATGTTGAAAATGAAATATTCTCGAATGGCCAATTATCTAAATTGTGTGTAATGTGATCATTTAGTGCATCCAAAATATCACAGCATAATAATCGAATGTCAAATTCTCTTCCTATAATTTCGAGAGGTCCACGCTTCAGTTGTAAATTATAGGAATGAAGTAAATCCTCTACACGTTCGAGAATCTTATAAACGGCTTTTTCTTGAGAATAAAGAGCGGCTGCTAAGCCACTTATATTTTTTATTTGTTTAAATTGAATGTACAGTATTGCTCTAAAAGTAATTGAATTTCTGACATATAGCGAACGAATTTCATTAATAGACGCATCAATAGGCTTTTTTATATAAATACCTTTACCTTTTATTGTTTCAATTTCCCAACCATTCGGTAAATCTGTATTGATTGCTTGTATATCATTCCGTATCGTTTTCTCAGTACAATCTAATTCTTTTGCTAATTCTTCTGATGTGTACCACTTATCATGACTACTAAGTATATTGATGATTTGTAGTTTTCGTTTAGTTGGTTTATCCATTTAATTTCCTCACTTTAAATGAGTCTTAAGATTATAATCTCGTATCGTATTGACTAAAAGATTTAAACAGAAAAAGGCATAAATTGACTATCTTTATTATTTTGTAATTATTTACGATATATCCTTCATTGTATTAAGTAATTGTCACTAACTAACTATTTTTTTGAAATAGTAATTCATTTTGTATAATGGGTAGGCTTTTTATAAGCTCGTCACTTCAAAACCTTTGAAATTAGGACCTGTGTCATGGGTACATCATAATCTGTTCACTCCTTCATAACTTTGTTAAAATTATTAGAAAATATCTTCAAATAGGGAGAAAATTATGATAAATAGAAGTACTCAAATTTTAGAAGCAATCGATGTATTAGAATCATTAGAGCGAAATTTAGCTATGATTGAGTTCACTCCAAATGGGCATGTCTTATGGGCAAATGAAAATTTTGCAAAAACATTGGGATATGAAGTCTATGAATTAAATCAAATGATACATAAGCAATTTTGTACAAAAGAGTTTTACGAAAGCCCAGAATACACACAATTATGGAACGATCTACGTAAGGGGAAGAAATCTCAAAAAAAGATTCAGCGAATTGGTAAAAAAGGCAATATGCTTTGGTTAGAAGCGACTTATATGCCAATTTTAAATGAGACAGAAGAAGTTATTGCTGTTTTAAAAATTGCTACTGATATTACAGAACGAGAAACAAATATGAAATCAACTGTAGCAAAGTTAAACCATATGTCCGTTGAACTAGGTGATTTAATTGTTAAAAATTCAAAAGAAAATCTACTAGCACTAGAATCACTAAAGAAACAAACGGAATTAATTAGTGGGCTATCTAAATCAATTCAAAATATATCTTTTCAAACAAATATTTTATCTCTAAATGCTTCAATTGAGGCTGCAAGAGCTGGTGAGCATGGAAAAGGCTTCAATATCGTAGCACAAGAAGTGGGAAAATTAGCTGAAAATGTGAAAGAAGCAGTCATCAAAATTAATAATAATATTGATAACATAACAAGCGAAGTAGTAAAAGTAAGTGGAATTACGGATAATCTGCAAAATGTTGTATCGGACACACAGATTAGAATTAATGAAACGATGCTAGAATTTAAACAAATTAATGAGTAGATAAGTATGTTAATTGTTTTTCAATACCTATGAGTACCTAAATACTGTATTGATCATGGGAGCTTCTATACGGCTCTCATTCGTTTTAAGCGTAGTGTACATTAGTAGCACTTGGATGGAGTAAAATGTACCAGACAACAATATATATTTGAATTAATCTACAAACAAAAAGAGGGGACGAAATAGGGACTACTTATCCAAGAAATACGTTTTTCTCAAAAAATTTTGAACTGGAACCCACTGAATTTAATTGCATTATAGGTAATGACTTGAAGCTTCATTTAACTGAAGCAACATTTCAATATGAAGGATTCTTCTATATAAGTCTAGAATTGTATATAAGACTTTATCAGACTAGTGAAAGAAATTAATTAGAATCCCATTCCAATTACTGATGTTTAAACAAGCGAATTTTTTTAAATGGCTCTAATTTCATTATTTCGTTAAAATAGTTATGATATCATTTTTTTAAGTATTTGAAAAATTGAATGGAGGGATCCAAATGTCTTATATCGTTGATTTTAAAAATGTGTCGACAATTGGTTTAGAAACATCACCAGCAGTAGAAGCACTTGCAGGTTTACGAGCGCACGAAGCACGTTACTTTATGAATAAATATAAGCATGAATTTACGGTTGTACCAGCAAGCGAAAGTCAAGAGACACTTGATTATGTGAATCAAATATTGAGAGAACGTGATATTGAGTTTGCGGCTAAGCCTTTAGAAACGTCGCGCTTCCAAGTCGAAAATATTAAATTTGCCTATGTCTTTTATGAAGATGGTCTAGCGATTAATGTTATGTATACGGTTGATGATCCTAAGAAAAGAGCTGTTGGTTTTAAGCTTTCTGAAGGGATGGAAATACCAAAAGAGTTAGAAGAAAAGTTTAAGTTTGCTAGGCAAAAATCTAAACTAGCAGGGACAATTCGTGGTTCATTTTTTGTTATTAAAGGTGAATATTAAAACGCATTGGAAGAATACATACTACTAAATTAACTGATAAGAAAGCGGTGATCATATTTTTGATCATCGTTTTTTTTTATTCAAATATGTAAGCCATTTTGATTATTTTACTTTTCATTTTTCATTTTTTTTAATACGAGTACTAGGATTTTTGTACTGTTTTTTCAACAAGCCTATGGATGGTTTGTTTAACAAAAATGAATTTTTATATGAATTTGCCCAATATTTAATCTAAGAGTTCCGATTACATATATACTATTCTGACAAAAAAATAACTTATTTAAAATAATTAAACTATTTATCATGATTGTTTGTCGTTTACGTTTGAAAATTGACGGATTTTGCAAATATCAAATTACGATAATTACCCCAATATACCTTCATTTAGTGCAGATGTACAATTTGATTGTATTTATTGATGACCACATATACAGATGAATAGTAAAACGCTAGTTAGCACTCTATTAAACTATTATTCTCTTGATCTAAAGTGGAAGGAAATTAGATACAAAATTTATTGAGGAGAGATGAAAATGAAAAATAGAAAATTGAAAGCATATAAAGTTATGTCTACAGTAGCTTTAACTTCATTAATTTTTACATCCTTAACGGCTTTTGCCGACAACAACGACATTTCCCAAATAGATTCAACAGATGAAACCGTAGAACAGGTCACGCCATTTTTAGTTAAGAACAAATTCGATACAGCAAAAGAAGATTCAATCTATAAAGAGGTAAAAAAAGCAGAACAAACTATCACTTTTAAACCAAATGATCAAGTTCGCTTAATTGTTCAATTAGAACAGCCAACAGAAAATGAACAAACAACACCTGAGATTAAAAAAGCGTTATTTAGACAAAAACAAGACAAAGTCATCGAGCAATTCTCAAAAGAAAAAAAATCAAAATCAAGTACTGAAATTAAAGTAAAGCATCGCTTTTTTGAAGGATTTAACGGATTCAGTATTGAAACAGAATACAAAAATATGAAAGAGATTCAGTCTCTACCTGGTGTTACACATGTTCATGTCGCTAGAACATTTCAGGAAAATATGGCTGCAAGTAAAGAATTAGTACAAGCCCAAAAGGTATGGGAGCAATATGGTTATAAAGGTGAAGGATTAGTTGTTGCTGTTGTAGATTCTGGAATAGATTATACCCATAAAGATATGAAACTATCAGATGAAGCCAAAGAAAAGGAAAAATTGACTCAGGAAAAAACGAATCAAAAAATGGCAGAGACAAAAGTCAATGAAATCTGGTATTCGGATAAAGTACCTACTGGCTATGACTGGGCAGATAATGATACGAATGTAATTCCTGGACCAAAAGGAAGTGCTCATGGTACACACGTAGCCGGAACAATTGGAGCAAATGGTGACGAATCAAATGGTGGTGTAGCTGGTGTTGCACCAGGCGTTCAACTGTTAGCAGAAAAAGTATTTTCAGATAATGCGAGTGGAGCTGCTGAGGATGATATTATCGCAGGTATTGAGCATGCGATCACAATGGGTGCAGATGTCATCAACATGAGCCTAGGTGTAGATGCAGGTTATGTAGATGAGGAGTATGACCCAATTCAAAAAGCAATTCGAGTTGCAACAGAGAATGGAACTTTAGTAGTCGTAGCGGCTGGGAATTCATCGTACAGTACAAAGAATAATATAACTTACTCATCATTAAAGCCATATGCACAGGATTCTGATATAGGAACAGTTGGAGCACCAGGAGTAAGCCCTTTTGCATTATCGGTTGCTTCTTATGAAAATACGAAATTCCATTTAAATGCAATTTCTGATGGTAATGGTCTAACAATACCATTTAAAGACCATACTCAATTTGGCCCATCTTATAATTTTAGTGTATCAAAGAATCTATTACCAAATGTAAACTATGATCTTGTTTACGTTGGAGAAGGTAAGAAAGCTAGTGATTACCCAACAGGTAAAACGAACTATATTGCTGTTGTTAAACTAGCAACTGCATATAGCACAGTCTCTAGCATACAATTTACAGCAAAGAGTGCAGGAGCAAAGGCAATTATTATGATTCCACCTTCAAATTGGATAGATTATGCTACATTACCAGTAACGCCAACTGCAACACCAACAGCATCTACAAGTAAGGCAATAGGTGAGGCCCTATTAAACAAAATAAATAGTTTACCAAGCGGTCAATACATCAGTATGAAAAATGTTGGTGATTATTGGGTAGATAACCCAACTAAAGACACGATGTCATTTTTCTCGTCAGTAGGTGCGCCAAGTACATTAGATTTTAAACCAGAAATTTCAGCGCCTGGCGGTAATATTTATTCTACGATTCCAGGAAATGATTATCAGGTAATGAGTGGTACATCAATGGCAACGCCGCATGTGGCTGGTGGATCGGCATTACTGTTACAATCTCTTTACGAAAAAGGATTATCACATTCGAAAGATGCTGTTTTAAAATCAAAAATTGCATTAATGAATACATCAAAAATAGTTTTAGATCCAAGTACAAATCGTGAAGTTCCATATTCCCCTCGAGTTCAAGGCTCAGGATTAATGCAAATTCAAAACGCAATTAATACGCCAGTTATTGTAACAAATAGAGACGCTTCATTAGAACAGGCTGGTGCAGTTGCGCTAAAAGAAATCGGTCAAAAAACAAGCTTTAAATTAAGTATGGAAGCATTTGATGCACCTAAAGGTAAGAATAATAGTGATGATATTGAATACAATGTCTATGTTGATCTATTAAAAGATAAAACAGAAACAAAGCAATTTGATCTTGATAGTGATGGTGAATTAGATAATCAAGAGTACTTAAGCTTATCAAGCGAACGTATAAACGGTGCAAAAATTACTGTTAATGATAAAATTGTAACAGATAAATCAGGTGCATTCGTTAAAATCAAGCCAGGTCAAACGAAAATGTTAACTGTTGATGTTTCATTACCAGATTCCTTAAATAAAAATATTTTTGTTGAAGGTTTTGTTCGACTTGTTCCTGTAGAAAAAGACCAAAATAAAGCAGTTCCTTTAACGATTCCTTATATGGGATTCTATGGAAAATGGGATGAATTACGTAATATCGATGCCCCAGCTTGGGAAAAAGATGCATTTGTCGGATATACCGCTCTTTGGGATGATAGCTCAGAAAGCTTCCCATTAGGATTTAATGGGAAAACATTTGATCTTAATCATATCGCATACTCTAAAAATTATTTTAATAATGGGATTTTTGGTTCCTTCCAAGCTTTACGAAATTTAGATAAAGTGGAAGTATATATTGAAGATTCAGCAGGAAAACAAGTTAAATATTTAGGTGACTTTAGTGAATTTACTGGAGAGCCTTGGAAATTCAGAAAAAATATTATGGCATACGGTGATTCGAAATATGGTGCTTATCAATGGGATATGAAAGATGTAACTGGCAATTACGTTCCTGATGGTGTTTACCAATATGTGATTAAAACAACTTTTAATTACACGAACGCAAGACCACAAATTGTGAAAATGCCTATCACAGTAGATTCCGTATTACCAAAAGTATCCGATATTAACGTAACGCCAAGGAATGGAAAGTATGAAATTACTTTTAACGCAGAAGATAATGCAACTGACATACATTCTGCAATTATATATATAAATGGCCAATATAATGAAGTTCCATCCGGTAAAAATTCTCTAACAGTTAATACAGAACCAAAAGGTTTAGTCATTTTAACTGTAGATTTTGCAGGAAATGTTTCTTGGACTACTTGGGGAGATCAAAGTTATAATAAACAAGCTATGGCTATTCAAACAATCGGTGTGACTCCATCTACAGGTGTTAATCAATCTAAACCAGCAAAAATTTCTGCTTGGGGTTATAACAGAGGTAACTGGACGGTTACGATTAAAAATGCAAGTGGACAAGTTGTCGATTCATACCAAATAAACAATGAACATTCTTTAAAAGCATCATGGGCACCAGATAAAAACCTTCCAAATGGAACATACACGATTACAGTTGATATTGTTACATTAGACGGTTTTAAAATCACATCTACACCTAAAAACGTAACAGTTGTTCAATAATGATTAAGGTAAAGTAAGTGCAATATAGATGCAGAACTAAAAACAACTTCTTTCATAGGACATTTTAAAATAATAAAAGTAAAGGTTTGAACAATCTTAACCAGTTCAAACCTTTTTCTATTTTAGAAGCTATAATCTATTAAATTCTAACGATGATAAAACTGTTTGATGGAAAACATTCCAGAAAACAAATGCTATTATTGCTTGTTTACAATTTCATCATTAACGTTTTTAGTCAATACTTCTTCAATTTTATCAACTTTATGTTTTACTCCGTACCCTTTATTCACTGTAATAACAAATGCACCGAATACAACAAAAATGATGATTCCACCAACAACATATACAGCTGTTATTGACATAATATTACCCCCAAATTTATTTTTAAGTTCCAAAATAACGAATCGAATACAAAGGCATTTTACATTTTACCAAAGTATACAGAATAGACATTTTCATTTTTTTTATTTTCATAACGTAATGATTAAGATAAATTGTGATTCACAATTGGTTTCAATATAGAACCATAAAAAATGAAAGTCAATGAAATCAGAATTTATGTCAAATAATGTTCACAATTAAAAAAAGTTGATTCACAAGAATTTGAAGTGAATTCTGAATTCAAAAAGAAGCTAAATCAGTTGATAATTCTGGTTATCTGGAAATCGGCTTTTGAATAATTTTTGATTGGAGTTTTGTTTTTTAGTAAATTGGATGGTAAAATTCTTGGATAATTGGATGAGGTGGTAGTAAAGAAAATCATCTATAATATGAATTATTTTATTAAAATTAAGTTATAAAAAATAGTAAATAAATAATAGATTAAAATTAGCGAGAAAAATTACTGTTTGCGAGGAATGTTATCTATGGAATGGAAACCCGAACGTGAAGCGAAAAAAGCTATTTATAAACAACTAGCTGAGTACATCGAAGAAGGAATCGTTAACGGTACTTTTCCACTAGATAAACCACTTCCTTCCGAGAGACATTTAGCAAAAGAATTTAATATTAATCGAAGCACAGTAGTTGCTGCATATGATGAATTGGAATCAAATGGTCTAATTGAAAGAAATAGAGGAAGCGGAACGACAATTAGTAAAGATATTTGGGGAATTACTAAAAAACGAATTCCTAGTTGGAACAGGTATGTTGAAGCTGGTTCTTTTCAACCAAACTTACCTGTTACTCAAAGAATACGTCAAAAGACCACAGAAGATAAGCTAATTAATTTAGCGAGTGGAGAGTTGTCAGAAGATCTTTTCCCAATGAAATCATTAAGAGAAATTACTTCAACAAGATCATTTATTGGAAGCCTAGGATATGATCATCCACAAGGATACAAAATATTAAGAGAGACTATAGTAAAACACGTGAAACAGTTTCGGAGAATTGAAACGGACGCTTCATCAATTTTAATCACATCAGGTGCTCAACAAGCTTTATATTTAGTTGTTCAATGTTTGTTAAACCAAGGGGATTCGGTAGCTATTGAAGACCCTTCATATGCATACAATTTACCAATTTTTCAATCAACGGGTGTAAAATCATATTTATTACCGGTAGATAACCATGGAATGAACCCAACAGATCTAATCGAATTACATAAAAAACATAGAATCAGAATGGTTTTCTTAAATCCAACTTATCAAAATCCAACTGGAACTAATCTTTGCCTTGAACGTCGTAAGTCCTTATTAGAAATATCCTCTGAACTTGGTATTCCTATCATTGAAGACGATCCGTATAGTCTAACTTCTTTTAATGGAGAAACTGTCTCTACATTGAAATCATTGGATGAAAACGGAAATGTATTATATATCAGTTCATTGTCAAAGGTTGTAGCTTCTGGATTAAGAATTGGCTGGATTATTGGACCAAAGCCTGTAATTGAGAGGTTAGCGGATGCGAAACAACAAATAGATTTTGGACACTCTGGATTTACACAATGGATTGCAAATGACTTTTTAGAAGATAAATTTTTTCATTTACATATTAAAGAATTAGTGAAACAGTTAGAAAAAAGAAGGAATCAAATTGTCAAAAGTCTCGAAAATTATTTAAAAGATTATGTAGAATTTGATCCACCTCAGGGAGGTATTCATATTTGGTGCAAAATCAAAAAAGAAGTTAATGAAATAAAGCTCCTTGAAGAATCAATCAAAAGAGGGGTAATCTATTCACCTGGTTCAACTATGGGATCCCAAAAAGGGTTTGTCCGTTTTACATTTTCAAGAGAAACTGAACAGTCTATTGATGAAGGCATAAAAAGATTTTCTGAAGCATTAAAATCTATTTGAACTAGGAATCATGAATATTCATGATTCTTTTTTATTCATTAGTTTTTGAGTGGGTAGCATAAAATACTACATTGGATAGTAAAAAAAAACAGCAAACCAATTATCTTAAATTGCTAACTCTGATCAAGAATGTGGTTTTAACGATCTATCAAAGGCTTCAGCGATACTAGGTTTCATTAGAATACCAATTAAAGGTAAATAATATGTAAAAAAGGCTATTTGTAAAAATTTTATATACAATAGCCTTTTTTTATGGAAATAATCATTTGATTTTTAATCAGTTCCTTGAAAAATCAAACGGATCATAAGATTAATCTAATGTGGACAAATTTAAGAATGTAGGATGATAAATAATTATTGACCAATCGTTCTTAAATGTGTTAAATTTGTTCCGAAAGGATAACCGTTTAATTTTCTTTGTTCAACCGATTGATCGAACTTCATTTAGAAATAAGATAAATGAGTTCTTCTATTGGAACGGTTATTTTTTGAATACATTTTTGGGGGAGTGTTTTAGAAATGAATAATAGTTCAAAGCAAGACTTCAATAAAGATTTTAACAGAGAAGAAAAGTTGAAGAAGCTGACGAATATTCAATATAACGTAACGCAGAATGGCATGGATGAGGCACCGTTTCAAAATGAATACTGGGATAACACTAAAGAAGGTATCTACGTCGATATTGTTTCGGGTGAGCCATTGTTTAGCTCGAAGGACAAGTATGATGCAGGTACTGGCTGGCCTAGTTTTACAAAGCCTATTGAGCAAAAAAATGTTGTTCTTAAACGTAAAGGATTATTATTTGGGGCTGAAGTCAGAAGTCAGAAAGCTGATTCTTTCTTAGGTGATGTTTTTGCAGACGGACCAGAACCAACAGGAGGACTACGATACTGTGTGAACTCTGCAGCCATGGAATTTATTCCAAAAGCTGATCTTGAGAAAAAAGGCTATGGTGCTTATACTGCACAATTTAGCGAGAAGAAACTTGAAAAAGAATAATCTCCAAACTTAATTGGGACTACGTGGCTCTTACCTTTGGGAGAAGATTCACATAGGTGTAAGAACTTTATTGTATAAGAGTAAAAGGATTTTGTAGGAAATGTCATAGGTGAAATTCCTTTATATCTTGCTTGTTGTTTCATACAATTATTCACTAAACATGGAGGTATGTATTTATGGTAACAAATTATGAATTAGCTACATTTGCTGGTGGATGTTTTTGGTGTATGGTTCAACCATTTGATGAGTTACCTGGCATTATAAAGGTTGTTTCTGGTTACACAGGAGGACATAAAGATAATCCGACCTATGATGAAGTATGCTCAAATACAACTGGCCATTATGAGGCAGTACAAATCACATATGATCCGGACATATTTGAGTATGAAAAGTTATTAGAGCTTTTCTGGCTACAAATTGACCCTACTGATGCTTATGGTCAGTTTAATGATCGAGGTGAGTCATATAGAACTGCGATTTTCTATCATAATAAGGAGCAAAAACGTATGGCAGAAGAATCTAAACAATTATTAGCAGAAAGCAGTAAATTTAAAAAGCCAATTGTTACTGAAATCAAAGAAGCATCAATGTTTTATCCAGCTGAAGAAAATCATCAACAATACTATAAAAAAAATTCCTTCCACTATAAACTTTACAAGGAAGGTTCTGGAAGAGCACAATTTATTCGAGATAACCAAAAGAGAAGCTAAATGAAGATAGCTCAGACAAGTTACTCTTTTTAAAAATATAGTAAAGTTCTTGGTGACTTCACCAAGGACTTTTTTTAAACTAAACAAAATATTTTTATTTAATAATTAGTAAAAAGTGGATTCGCTTTTAACATCCTTTAGGTTACTAATCAGACCAATATTCGCTCTCAGTAAATAATAAGAGTGTAAGAGCGGCATCTATTGATATAGAGAAAATACCTCTTTCATTTATCATAAATTCTTTTATGTATTTTGAATCTGGACACAAATTATCTTATTCTTAAATTTGAATTTATATAGGAGTGATTATTTTGGAAACTATTACATTTGGAATGGGCTGTTTTTGGGGACCGGAAGCACGCTTTGGTTATTTACCTGGAGTAGCCAAAACAAGAGTAGGTTATGCAGGTGGAAAAGAAGGCCAACCTACTTCTAAAAATACTTTAGATTATACTGAGGTACTACAAATCCAATATAATCCAGAGCTACTAAGTCTAGATGAAATACTAACTCAATTTTTTGATCAGCATAATACGACAAGAGAACCTTACTCTATTAAGTATCGATCCGTTTTATTTTATCAAAATGAAGAACAAAAAGAGAAAATGTATCAAAAAGTAGAAGAAATGAAACAAAAATATGGAGTTATCTATACTACTGTCGAGCCATTTGAACAATTTTATGAGGAAGGTACTAGGCATCAAAAATATTATCTTCAACGCTGGAAACCAGTTTATAAAACGTGGTGCCAGCTTCATTTAGGTGAAAATTCGTTAGTTGAATCAACCTTAGCAGCTAGGTTAAATGGGCTATCAAGAGGATGTGGAACGCTAGAGGAAATTCAACGTCAGTTTCAAAATCCATTGTTAGAACCGCTTTGGTGTGTTATTAGAGAAGAATTAAAGGAAAAGCGAGAGCAAACAGGAGATACCTGTGGTATTAATTAGTGAAAAAAATTCCAGTAACTTTCCTTATGGATCATTATATAGGTTATTAATACCACATTGCTCAAGCAGTTCATAATAACTATGGATATGAACAAAAACATAATTGAAACTTTTTAATAAAACTGAAACTTAAAACTGCTAGTGAAGAATCCATTTTGAAGATCTATTATTCAAAATGGATTCTTCTTATGTTCAATTGAGATATGGGTTTATGATGTGTTTTAGATCAAATTTAACTTCTTAAAAAAGCTTTTTAAAAGCTTCAAAAATTCAAGAACGATTGGTCAAAATAATTCTTGACCGTTCGTTCTTGAATATGCTATATTTATTTCACAAGGAGGTGACAAACATATAGTTGATAAGGAATAGGGAGCTCAGTATTAAATGGTTGTTAGATTTAAAACATTCATTTATTCTGCGAACAGGGTATAAAAATACCCGATGTTGGGACTAGCCATTAATAGGTTGATTTATAGTAGAAAATGAAATACACCTTAATAGATATTCAAGCCTTTTATATAAAATATTGGTATTGTAAGTTTATTTATCAGAAAAATCAGATAAGTATTTTCATGGGACATACTTATCTTGACAAGGATACAATCAAATATTTGTTTGAAATGAAGGAAAGCATCTAGCCAAAATATTGAATTAAATAGATTGGAAAAAGGTTACTGCAGAGCAGAAAATACAAGCATAATTACGCCCTAAGAATTCGACCTTTCAATAAACAAAAAACTTATCATCATCTACTGTTTGAAAATGAGGTTATCCGTGAAGCTTTAAGTAAAAACAAAAAAATGTAATGAAAAGGAGATTTTAAAATGACAACTTTAACTGACAAAAAAGCAATTCGCCCGTTTCATGTAAATATCGCTGAAGAGGAATTAATCGAATTACGCAGACGAATTAACGCAACTAGATGGCCTGAGAAGGAAACGGTTACTGATCAATCACAAGGTGTGCAATTAGAGACAATTCAAGAACTGGCTCGCTATTGGGCGAATGAATATGACTGGCGCAAAATGGAGGCAAAATTAAACTCCTATCCAAATTACATTACTGAAATCGATGACCTGGATATTCACTTTATTCACGTTCGTTCAAAGCATGAAGATGCTTTGCCGCTTATCATTGCACACGGATGGCCTGGATCAATCATCGAACAAATGAAGTTAATTGAACCACTTACTAATCCAACTGAATATGGTGGAAGTGCATCAGATGCTTTCCATGTGGTTATTCCATCAATGCCAGGCTACGGGTTCTCTGGCAAACCAAAAACTACTGGCTGGAATCCTAAACGAATAGCTAGTGCTTATGGTGAGCTAATGACTCGACTTGGATATACGAAGTATGCTGCACAAGGTGGTGACTGGGGTGCGATTGTTGTTGACTTCATGGGAGTTCAGGAGCCAGAAGGACTAATCGGTATCCACACTAACATGGCTGGTGTAATTCCACCAGAAGTTGATGCAGCGATTTGGACTGGTAATCCATTACCATCTGGTCTTTCAGACGAAGAGAAAAAAGCTGCTGCACAAGTTGGAGAAAATAAATTCGCATTCGCAGCTATTTTAGGAACGCGTCCACAAACAATGACAGGACTAGTTGATTCGCCTGTCGGGTTAGCAGCTTTCCTACTTGATCATGATTGGAAGAGTCTTGCTATGAAGTCTAGATCTATTGCCGGAATCGAAGAAGGCATAACAATCGATGACATTTTAGATAATATCTCGTTATTCTGGTTTACGAATACTGGTGTATCGACGTCACGTATTTACTGGGAGAACACAGTTGCTGGAATCTCATTCTTCGGCGTAAAAGGTGTAAAAATTCCAGTTGCTGTAAGCGTTTTTCCAGATGAGCTATACGAAGCACCTAAGAGCTGGGCAGAAAAAGCATACCCGAATCTAATTCATTACAACAAACTACCAAAGGGTGGGCACTTCGCAGCTTGGGAGCAACCAGAACACATCACTTCTGAATTACGTACAGCGTTAAAAAAGCTACGCTAATCGAAGAAAAGTTGATTAATTAAAGTGATCCAAAGCTTCTATTCGAATTAAACGTTAAGAATAATGCAGCCTCAATAATAATTGGGGCTGCATTTTATTTACTTTTTTATGATGCAATTTTATATTGATTCAATCAGCATTAATTAATCTCTTTAAAAGAGATGAAGCGAGGGTATTATGGGAAGACTTAAAAAGAAGACATTTTATGAATTAATCGAAGAAAATAAAAAAATGATTAAAAATGATCAAAATGCTTTAGATGAAATAGAGCTAAAAATCGTAAAGAAACATGAAAAATTGAGGAAATTACTTCAAGATATCAAAGAAAGAGAAAATAGTCTTATGTAAGATACCAGCAAAAAGTTACAAAACCATTTTTGTCGTTGGATATAATAGAAGAGAATCTATCCTTTTTCAGGGTAGATTTTCTTTTTTTGGTACAATAAAAAGAGATGGTACAGCACTGCATTGATTCCGTTCAACCCATTATAATGATTTTTTGATATACAGTATTGAGACTTTTTATGTAAAATAAATTCATATTAGATAACTTGCCTATAATTGGACTTAACTAATAGGTTGAGATATAATAAAATCTCTCTTATTAAGAACGTTTGTTCAAAATAAATATCCGTTAGTTTATTTAGTGCTAAATTAGTTTTCAAGGAGGGACTATATAGATGGCAAGGAAAAAAGAATTCGATGTAAACGATGCTTTGCATAAGGCAATGTTGTTATTTTGGGAACAAGGTTATGAGAAGACGTCCATGAAAGAGCTTGTTTCACAAATGGGAGTCCATAAAGGGAGCATGTATGATACATTTGGTGATAAACATACCTTATATGTCAATACATTGGAACATTATTTCAAATTGGGCCAACATATAATTGAGCAAGGAATATCTGATACCAAATCTGCAAAGGAAGCAATTCGATTCATTTTCAATTGGGCAATCGAACAAGAAGAAGAATTTCCATTGGGTTGCTTAATCGTTAACACCGCAGTTGAGTTAGCAAAACATGATCCTGAAGCCAGACAATGGGTTCAGAAGGGCTGGGATTTTACAGAACATTTAGTATATGAATTGATTTTGGCTGGCCAACAGTCAGGAGAATTTTCCAAGATGCTTGACGCGAAAGAGATGTCTATGATTATATATAATTCAATAATAGGACTTCAGGTGAAGGCAAAGATTATATCGGACAGAGAAAAATTAAATAAAATTATAGATATAAATTTGTCATTTTTGGATGAATGATTAGCCTGTTTCAACTATGTTTCGGCACAAGTGAGTTCAATTGAAGCCTTTTCTTTTACTACACAAAATTTGTTAGATAGGAATTCCTTTTTTATAAGTTGTTATATAACAAATTCATTTTTACGTAAATATTGGGATTCTCAATTAAGAAATGAAATTCGTTTTTGTAAAAGCTTAACATTTTGTTAAGCTTTTTTTGTTTTAATAAATCACTTTTCGCCAAATCTTTATTTCATCTTCATCTCATCTTTATCTCAAAAGTTTATACTTCTTTCAGACTAGAATTGTTAATCAATTTATTATTACTTTATAGAAAGAAGTGAGTACATGAACTATGGTTGAGCAATCACTTATTTTTCTAGATAATCCATCAAAATTTCCACTATCACTTTATTTATCTCAAATCATTCAAGATACAAAAGGGATTGGTTTCGCGGCATCAACTCTTTATATGGCACCAATGTTGTTCAATTTTGGATTCGCAAAAAAATATTTAATCAAAGGAATTCAGCTAACTGGAGTAAAGGATTAATGGATTCATGGATTCATCAACAATTAATAAAATTCCATGTTGGATAAAATATAAGTATGGGAGAGTATAGAAAGAGAGCTGGGATAAATCATGCCATATAAAATTTTAATAGTAGAAGATGAAACGATTTTACGTGAAATAGTAAAAGATTATTTAGTAAATGAAGATCATGAAGTAATTGAAGCAGTCGATGGTGAACAAGCATTAGAATTGTTTCAAGAACATGATTTTCATCTCATTCTACTCGATATCATGTTGCCTAAAGTAGATGGATGGGCAATTTGTAGAAGAATACGTAAAACTTCAAATGTACCTATTATCATGTTAACTGCTCGTGTAGATGAGGATGATACGTTACTAGGCTTTGAGTTAGGTGCCGATGACTATGTTACAAAACCCTATAGTCCGCCAATTTTATTAGCAAGAATTAAACGACTGCTTGAGAGTAGATATAAAACGAGTGAGCTTTTGAATGATACTTTGTCTAGATGTGGTATAATAGTCGATTTTTCTTCCCGAAAAGTTAAAGTAGACGGTGCACATATCAATCTAACCCATACTGAATTTGAAATATTAACATATTTAATGCAAAACCACGGGATTGTGATTACAAGGGAACAACTCGTACAAAAGATTTGGGGTTATGACTACAATGGCGATGATCGAACGATTAATACACATATACGTAATTTACGAACGAAATTAGGAAGTAAATCAAAACTGATTACAACGATCATTCGAACAGGTTATAAATTTGAGGAAACGGTATGAAATTTGGGATTGTCTTAAAACTGTTTTTATTAACAACAACATTATGTTTGGTAATCACAGGATCCATTTATATTGGTCAAACAATCTTTTTTAAACAATACTATGCGAATCGAAAAGTAAATGATCTAAAATTAAGTATCAAATCGTTTGAGAAACAATACCTAAAAAGTAAGGGTAATCTTCAGTCAATCCAGCAATTAGAGCAAGACTTTTATCGCACTCAAAATACTTGGATAACAACTTTAGATCAAAATGGAAATATAAAGTCATCTAATGATTATTATGCGGAAATTAAGATAGCTGAAAATAAAATGAATTCAAATCAAGTATTTAAGATACCACTGTATCATTTATTAAAAACCGAAGATGTTTTAAAAAATCCTACTACTATTTCAAAAGGTGATTCTGTTGATTTTTTTACGATTGAAAAAAATAATAGGATTATCCCATTCTATCTATATTCGTTACAGAATAATTCATATTGGGTAAATCAATTTATTTGGACAAACATTGATAAGGAGATTCAACCTGATAATAATAATAAAAATTATAATCTAAAAGAGAAAATGGAGTTAACTCAAAAATATAATACTAAATTTCAAATCAAACGATTAAATGGAATCATACAAGATGTACGAATTCCTGATCGGAATGATGTTTCAAGCATTATATATAGTAATAACTTATTTATGGATCGTATTAATGAATTTCAATCAAGCTTACTGTTTGATGAACAAACTAAGTATGAAACTTTCAAAACGCTTGATTATGAACAAAATGGAATCAAATATAAATTGTTTATCGATCCGATTAAAGATGAAAATGGTGAAACAACTTATATTTTTTCAATGGCTTCTTTACAACCAGTAGATGAAGCTGTGCGCATGGTAAAAGATTATTTTGTCTATATGATTGCGTTTGTTTTACTTCTTACAATTTTGGCATCCATTTATTATTCAATCAAAATTGCTAGACCCTTATTAAGAATTAACAATACAACTAGAAAAATTGCACACTTAGATTTTTCAGAACGAATTGAATATAATTCCAAAGATGAGATTGGTGATTTATCACAGAATATAAATTTGCTTTCGAAAACGCTACATTCGCATATTACTCAACTACAACAAGATATTGAGAAAGAAAAACAATTAGAAAATACTAGAAAAGAATTTATTTCTGGTGTTTCTCATGAATTGAAGACGCCACTCAGTATTATGAAAAGCTGTATTTCAATCTTAAAAGATGATGTTGCTAGTCACAAGAAGGACTACTATTTTGAAGCGATGGAAAAAGAAGTCGACAAGATGGATCTATTAATTGTTGATATGCTTGAACTCGCAAAATACGAGTCTGGAACATATAAAATGAAAATGGAACCCTTTTTTATCGAAAAAGTAATTAATCAGATTTGTATTAAATTATCGATTGAAATTGAGAAAAAAGAATTAATTGTTCATAAAGATTTAGCATCAATTGAAGTATTCGCTAATCAACATAGAATTGAACAAGTCATCACGAACTACATGACAAATGCAATTCGTTATTCCCCTGTTCATGAACATATATATATTACAACGACAATTGAAGATGACCTAGTGAAAGTATGCGTGGAAAATAAGGGGGCCCATATTCCAAAGGATCAGTTAGATAGAATATGGGATCGTTTCTACCGTGGTGATACGTCTCGACATCGTTCAGAAGGAAGTACTGGATTAGGACTTGCCATTTCAAAAAATATCTTAGATTTACATGGAGCACAATATGGAGTCATGAATACATCGAATGGCGTATTATTTTACTTTTACTTAAATAAAAATAAGTAAAAATGTTTTTTCGAAATTAAACTATACTTTCTGTTAGATCGCCCTATTCTAAAGGGCGATTTTTTATTTCATGCTTACACTCCTAGCATGAACCAATCATTTATTAAGTTAAAATGGTTATCAATCTTTTAAAAAACTTCATGTTATCTTCATTTCATCTTTATTTAGAACCATTATCTTTATTGTAAAGATATATAAGGAGTGGCGAGAGCGGTGAAAAAGAGATGAAACCCAGTAAAAGAAGGAAAAAAAAGATGATAAAAAGAGCGATTTTAAGTTTATGTGCGGTCTTTGTCATCTTCTCACTCATTTACTTTGTAATTGATAAATTGAAAGAGTTTGCCGTTGAAAATGTGGCTAAAGGTGCAAAAAGTGAACGGCTACAAATAAACGCTAACAAAAGCAGTGTCAAACAAAACACAAATGATTATGTTAAACAATCAATTGCTAAGAAATCAGAGGTCGAAAAACTCAATAATCAAAAAGAAAATAATCAAAAAACAAATCATCTGGAGCATAAAAATAAAACAACTCAATCAAATAAAATGATTCAAAATCAAAAAGTTGTCTATCTCACATTTGATGATGGACCGAATGCGCTTACAAGCAAAATTCTTGATGTATTAAGAAATGAAAAAATACATGCTACTTTTTTTATGATAGGAAGAAACTTATATGACCACCAAGAGGTTGTAAAAAGAGCGGTTCGAGAAGGCAATTTTATAGGGGCTCATAGTATGACCCATGACTATCATCAACTATACAAACAAGGTCACTTTGTTTCAGAAATGAAACAAACCTTATCAATAATCCATCAGTTAACTGGTGAAAATACTCGATTAGTTCGTGCACCGTATGGTTCAAGACCAGGATTGAACTTGAAACTACGCAATGATTCAGTTAATGCTGGATTTAAAATATGGGACTGGAATGTAGATACACATGATTGGGAGCGCACTGCTAATGCTTCGACGGTTGTGAATGAAGTTAAGAAGCAAGTAAATCAAAATACTGTAGTCATTTTACTACATGAAAAACAAGCAACTTTGAATGCACTTCCTGAAATTATTAGCTATTTAAGAGATAAAGGGTATGCATTTAAAAGATATAACACAAACGAACACTTTTCAGTAAATTTTTGGAATGATAGACGTTTTTGAAGTTAAAATCTTCATTTCATCTTTATTTAAAGTTGATTTTGTCTTCATTAACAAGTATTACACTATTTAATATCTAAAAGATAGATAGAAAACTATTGGGGGAAGATCTATGAATCGAAATAAAAATAAGAAGAAGAGAAACTACCTTTTTTTAATCATAACAATTATATTAGTAGGTTTAATCGTTAAAATGAAAGATAATGAACTCATTAAAAATAAAGTAAATATGGCACAAGCAGCAACCGAAAAAAGAGATCATGCTAATTCTAAAAAAATGTTAACTGGAAAAACAATTGTTATTGATGCAGGGCATGGTGGAGAAGATATTGGTGCAAGTGGACAAACTGGTTCATTAGAAAAAAAACTAACATTATCAATGGCTAAAAATATACAAAAGGAGTTAGAAAAACGGACAGGTGCTACCGTGATTTTAACTAGAGATGATGATGTAAAAGTATCACTTGAGGATCGTGTGAAAATTGCTAATGAAAGCAATGCAGACTTATTTGTCAGTATCCATTTTGATGCCTTTTTTACGAATGAAGTGGAAGGGATAACAAGTTACTATAATAAAAAATCGGACAAGCCATTAGCAGTAATGATTCATGATCATATTTTTAATAATGAGTTACATGCAAGAGATCGTGGTGTAAGTTTAGGAGATTACTATGTATTAAGAGAAAACGCAAGACCATCAATCTTACTTGAACTTGGATATATTTCTAATTCAACCGATGAAGCACGTATAACTTCTGAAAAGTTTCAAAGAAATACATCAAATTCAATTGTTGATGGAATCATCAGTTATTTAAAATAGAATAAAATTCAATTATGAAGATATTTTTCTAAAGTTTAGCAAGAAAAAATTTAATAATAACTGATACTCATCGACATCAAAAATCATGCAGCAATAACGAAAGCGAAAAAAGAGACTAATGATCTTCGATTAGTCTCTTTATATTTTGTAAGCTTTTTAATGATGTCCATCAGTACTACAAAATCCTCTTATTGAATCTTGAAATTCAATCCTTCAATTTGCCAATGAATACTGTTAGTTTTAGGGTAGTCTATTAATTTATATAATATGAAAATAATAAAATAGGAGTAATTTACCAATTAAATATTTTAAATTATCGAAATTTTATTGAAATTATACTATACTTTAGATAACGATTCCCAAAGTCAGCACGATCATTATTTGGAGTATGAAAACTTTACTTTTAATTTATCCTGTATTCTAAAACGAAAGTTTAGTGATTCTTCTGCTTTAACCACTCCAATTCAAACGATTTGTATATATTACAATTGTTTATTGAATCAGTCTGTCAGCGAAGAAAATTTAAAGTAACTATTTATTTTTAAATACTCCTTGAACATTATCCATAGTTGGAATCGAACCCTGAATACTAAGTTATTATTTTAACAAACTACTACACTTTAAGGAGGAGTAAAAAAGTGGTCAAAGAAAAAATGCACCCCGATATCGAAAATATCATAACAAATATCGAAAATGTCATGATTGGAAAAAGAAATGTAGTCGAACTGAGTTTAGTAGCCCTTCTTGCAGGGGGGCATGTTTTATTGGAAGATGTCCCGGGTGTTGGGAAAACCATGATGGTAAAATCACTTGCTAAATCCGTTAGTGCAAATTTTCGTAGAATTCAATTTACCCCGGACTTGTTGCCTTCAGATGTAACAGGGGTCTCAATTTATAATCCAAAAGAGATGGCGTTTCAGTTCCATCCCGGACCTTTAATGGGAAATATTATTTTAGCTGATGAAATTAACCGTACTTCTCCAAAAACACAGTCTGCACTATTAGAAGGTTTGGAGGAAGCAAGTATAACAATTGATGGGACAACCTATGAACTAGCCAAGCCCTTTTTCGTTATGGCTACACAAAATCCAATTGAATATGAAGGTACTTATCCACTTCCTGAAGCACAGCTAGATCGATTTTTGTTAAAGATTACAATGGGATATCCGACTATGGATGAAGAATTAGAAATATTAAATAGGTTCCAAAATATCCCTCCAATTGATCAGTTAAAACCTGTCATTGACATTGATGATTTACTATCACTTCAAAAGGACATGAAGAATGTTTTTATCGATGAATCAATTAAGCATTATATTGTGAGCATTGTTAATTGTACGAGACAGGACAGAAATGTGTATCTGGGTGCAAGTCCAAGGGGTTCACTCGCACTGATGAAAGCAGGACAAGCATATGCATTCATGTACGGACGCGATTACGTTTTACCGGATGATATTCAATATCTAGCACCATTTGTATTGTCTCACAGAATTATTTTAAACTCAGAATCAAAATTTGAAGGAATTACCGCTGAAAGAATTATTAAAAATATCGTGAAAAATATTTCTGTTCCTGTTCAAAGGAAAGTGAAATACTAATGAAAATACAATTACGTGTCCTCAATAAAGCCAGGAAGTATTTATTGTTATTTCTAATACCATTACTTTTATTGTTTGCCTTGTTTCAAGGAGGATTTGTAAGTTGGTTTTTATTCTATAGCTGTCTACCGTTTATCTTATATAGTGTCGCATTATCATTTTATCCTTTGAAAAATCTGAAAGTGACTAGAGAGCTTCCTAATAACGTTTTCAAGGTCGGTGATCCGATTAAAGTAGTTTTAACCGTAAGAAAGTCGTTTTTTTTACCTGTATTTTATTTTTTAATAGAAGAAAATTTCTCAAAAAATTTACATTCTACTGATCAGCAAGGATTTAAAAAGGAACTGATATTAACTGGTTTTAAAAAGGAATGTACCTTTGATTATATGATTCCAAAATTACCACGAGGGGAGTACTTTATTCATTCCTTAACAATAAAGATTGGTGACCCTCTTGGTATTTTCGAATCGAAAATAAAGTTCAACATAATGAATAGGTTCGTAGTATTTCCTCAGTATTCGGAGCTTTATTATCGTGCACTCGAGCATCAAAATAATCAAGGCTCAACAATATCGAGCCATCACTATCAGCGGGATATATCAATGGCTGTTGGTATAAGAGAATATCGTTCTGGTGACCGGGTTTCCTGGATTAATTGGAAAGCTTCTGCAAAACGAAATGAGATGATGACAAAAGAGTTTGAAGAATTACAATCTAATGATCTGTTTGTCATCATGGATTGTGCTCAAAATGAACTTTTCGAATCAATTGTCTCTTTTACGGCATCTTTTCTGCATACTGTTCTGAAAAAAGGTATCCAAGTTGGCCTTTTAACAAATAACCAAAAACGAGATTCCTTTCCAATTAGAGGGGGAGAAGGCCATTTTCAAAAACTTTTATACCATCTTGCGAAAATAGAGCCAAATAATATTACACCAACTGAGATGGATTTAGAAAAAGAACTTCGTTTCATTCAACAAAATGTATCTTATATCATGATCACCAACCATTTATCGAAAAATTTGGTCGAAAAAGCTAGTTTTATTAAAAATAGAGAAGGCTCATTTACAATATTTGTCATTAAGGAAACGTCGATGGTCATATCAGAAAGTGAAAAATCCCTCATTTCAATCGCTAATACACGTGGGGTGAAAACAATCATTGTACGTGAAGGTAATTATAATGCAGCCTTAATAGGGGGAGATTTACGATGAGTAAAAGTAATTTCACCTTATTTTTGTTGTTTTCATTTGGCTGTTTATTATTACTGGAATGGATAAGACCCATTAATCATTTAAGCAATATCTATCATATGAAACTTTTCACGTTTTACATGCTAATCGTTTTTACATTATCTTTTTTTAAAGTAAAACGGATTCTACAATGGATAATAAACATATTCTTAATTTTAATCTTCGTTAATCGATTCCATTACGATGTAGGTTTCTTTCATTTTAAATGGATATTCATTTTTATTTCAGATATATTCGAAAACATGATCTGGCTTATAACTGGCCAATTGAATGAATTGACTTACGAATTTCAGACATTTTTATTCTTGCTTTCACTTTCTGTAATGGTCTATTTCATCAATTTCTTAATAAACCGCAATTTGATATTTTACTTATTGCTTTTGACAGTTCTATATATTTCTATATTAGATTCGTTTACTGACTACAGTGCCAAAACTGCCATTGTTCGAACTGTTTTACTTGGATTTTCAATTATGGGGCTTTTAACTTTTGACAATCTATTGGATAAGGGGAGAGTTCATTATTATTCAGAATATGTAAAAAAATGGATGATTCCACTCATTAGTATGATTATTCTTTTTGTCCTTATAGGATCTTTGGCTCCTAAGCCTTCTCCAGTCCAGACTTTCTCAAATTGGTCTTTCCCAGGATCAAAACAGGATGGCAAGGGTGGTTACGGAGGAGGAACAAAAACGGTTGGGTACGACACAGATGATTCAAGACTAGGAGGGTCAATAAAAAGTAATGATGACCCGATTTTTCAATATGAATCAAATCAAAGGATCTATTGGAAAATGGAGACTAAAGACACCTATACAGGTCGAGGTTGGGTTGATTCTGCATCGACGCAGCGTCCTATGGAAAAAGAAGATTTTGTTATGTTAAATACATATCCAAATACGATTGAAACCAAAATTGAAACAGCAAAGATCACGATCCATGATAACTACCAATATAACTATATTATGTATCCTGAAGGAATTAATAAAGTAATAAACATTCTACCTTATGAATCGGGTATAAATGGCTTCAAAGTTGATACAACTATTGACAGAATAAGCTATTTCAAAAATGGTAGCATTCCAGAAATTCCAGCTAAGCTTGAAGTAGAATATGAAATACCTAGATATAAATTAAAAGATCTAATTAAAACAGTAAAACTTGATTCAAATTTGATTAATGCTACCTTTTACGAAAATTATACTCAAGTACCAGCAAATTTACCTAAGAGAATAGGTGAGATGGCGCAGCAAATAACAGCAGGAAAAACAAATTGGTATGACAAAGCGAAAGCAATAGAGAGATACTTTGATAAAGAAGATTTCAAATATACTCAAAAGAATGTAGCTTATCCAGGTCCGAACGTTGATTATGTAGACCAATTTTTATTTGACACGAAAACTGGATATTGTAATAATTTTTCATCCTCGATGGCAGTGATGCTTAGAACCCTAGGGATACCGACACGTTGGGTTAAAGGATTCACAGGCGGGAATTTTGTTAACAACAGTAAAGAAGACACATCAAAACAAATTTATGAAGTGACTGTTAACAATGCTCACTCATGGGTCGAAGTATTTTTACCAAATCAAGGATGGGTGGCATTTGAACCTACTAAAGGTTTTTCGAATGAACCAATTATTAATACCAGCAGCGAAAATTCATCAACCACTGAGGAGCAAGAATTACCTACAAATATACCGAAAAATAAACCGAATCCTGCACTAGAAGTAGATGGTGATGTATCAAAGAAAGCCGAAAAAACAAATTACTTTTCTAGTCTTTGGAATAAGATGAAACTGGCAATTAAAAGTGATTGGAAAAAGATGATTTTTTATCTTGGATTGATCCTTGCTGTTGTAGGGATCACTTATCTAAATCGTAGAAGATGGATCCCATACTTTTTCATGTACATTTACCGTTATAGTAAAAAAGAGGATAGGCTAGAATCAGCTTACCTTACTTTATTACGTCAATTAGCTCGTTTTGGTCTGAAACGTGACGAAAACGAAACACTAAGACATTATGCAAAATATATTGACTCTCTTTTTTCTACAAACGAAATGACCGAATTAACGATGTATTATGAGCAATACTTATATCAACAGGCTAGCCAGGAAGAGAATTGGGAGAGATGCTTAAAATTATGGGAGAATTTAATGAAAAGAACAACCTAAATAATTAATCAAAAAACCGATCAAGAGAATCTATAAAAAAGAGGCTATGAAGTAAATTTATATTTACCTTAGCCTCTTTTTTTATAGCATTTTTTATAAGCGTTAATGATTAAAAAGAACCATTACAAAAATATGACAGTCGTAATAACATCTGTTCAAAATAACATCTGAATAGTTTAAATAATAATTATCATAATAAATGCAAGGAGGGATTTTGTTGAAACATGTAAAAGCACTATTTATAAAGTTTATAGCTAGTTTCGCCTTATTAATTATGGTTCTTGGTGTAATATTTGATATGTCGTTTGGTAATGTATTTGTCATCACCGTGTTAGTTGGAGTTAGTTCGTATTTACTTGGTGATATGTTAATTTTACCTAGAACAAATAATACGATTGCAACGATTGCAGATATGGGATTAGCATTCTTTTTAATTTGGTATATAGGATCAGTGTTAACTGATGGAGGAAATATGTTTTATCCATCATTAATTTCCGCAATTGGAATAGGTTTATTTGAATTCTTTTTCCATAAATATGTTTTAAATCATGTATTCAGAAATGATGAAGTATCAAGGGATATTCCCATTAGAAATGTAAGATATCAAACAGAAGCTTCGGAAGAATTAACCCCCGAATTTAAAAATGAGAAAACATATAAAAAGAAACATAAAAGGAAAAAAAAATAACCCTGAGTTACCAGATATAGAGCCTAATCAATTATATTCTGACCAAATTGAATTCGTATTTAGCAGGAGCCTTCTAAAAATGAAGGTTCTTTTTTTATTCACACTGCTGCGATAGTTGAAGAAATTTAGGAGTCGATCATGATTGATTCATAATGTTTTAATTTAACTTAGAAATCAATTTATCAATGCCAAAAGCATTAGGTGGTCCTGGTGGAGAAGGGACAAATATCTATTTAATTATTTACCACTTGTAAGTCTCCACATATTTGTATAATTTCATAAAAAAGAGCCTCTTCCATGTGTTTTTTATATTCATCTTCTATGTTTTTTTAATTTCTAATAATAAGTTATGTAATCTATAGTCGATAATCTTAACCTTACAATAATGTAATAATCATGTAAGCAAGATATGTTCCTAATAAAGTTGCAGCGAAGTAATATTTAGTTATTGGGAAACCAATTAAAAAGAAGTTGTTATTAGCTGGAATTTTTTAAAATCAGATATTTTAATAATAAATTTGGAGGGAACATCAAATGTTATTTACAATAGATTCTTGGTATATTTTACTTCCTGCATTCGTTCTATTTATACTAACACTTTTCCTTGGAACTAGAAAAAAGACTTATCGAGCAGCACAATATTTCCTATTAATTACATTTGCGATTTACCTTTTAGCAATGATTCATTTAGTATTTTTTCCGATTGAGTATTGGATGGGAGAAAAGAAAATGACACAACCACTTTGGCTAATGATTTTGAATGAGATAAATTTTATTCCCGTGTTAACAATTGACATTCCAACTTTTGTATTAAACGTTATCATGTTGGTGCCTTTTGGTGTATATTTACCCTTACTAATTAGTAAGGTAGATTCAGCAAAGAAAGCAGCAAAGTATGGTTTCTTCTTAAGCTTATCAATTGAGGTAATACAGTTAACAATTGAAATTACGTTAGGAAGCGGGCGAATTGCCGATATTAATGACATTATTGCCAATACGATTGGAGCAGTAGTAGGATTTTTAATAATAAAGAAATTGTTAAAAATAAAATCATTTAAGTTTTTGTTATCTAAACTTTCATTGGCTAAATCTGCGTAAAATCCTTAACAGGAGAATTAAGTTGTAAAAATACTTTTACCCTTATTTTTTCCGAATAAGGGTTTTTTAATTTATAAGATATAAACAAAGAGATTCTATTAGTAATTAATTATGGAATTAGTATATGAATGACTAGATAACAGTATCCTATGGATGGCAAATAGATTAACTAAAATGAATCATAATATAAAGAAAGAAATAATTATTTCAAGCATAACTCAGAAAGACAATACTTGGAGGCAATTTTTATGAAATATATTATTTATATAATAGAAGATGATGTGTCTATAAGTCGGTTACTTAAAGAACATATTGATAAGTATGGTCTTTCAGCTAGAATTGTAGAAAACTTTGAGAATATAATGGAAGAATTCCTTATTATCAAACCTCACCTTGTCCTACTAGATGTAAATTTACCTCGGTTTGATGGATTTTATTGGTGCAGGAGGATAAGGGAAATTTCTAAAATTCCAATACTTTTTATATCCGCAAGAGAGAGTGGTTTAGATCAAGTGAGAGCTCTTGAAAACGGTGCAGATGACTATATTACTAAACCATTCTCTTATGAAGTAGTGATGGCCAAAATAAACAGTCATATAAGAAGGGCAATAGGGGATTATGCTAATTCAATTGGTGAGCGGGTAATTGAATTGGCAGGATTAAAATTATACGTGGAAAGATTAGAAGTTGAATTTCATGGTATTTCTGTTCTACTAACAAAAAAAGAAGCAATTTTGCTCGAAAGTCTCATTCAGACATACCCTAAGGTTGTTAACCGAGACTATCTCTTGGAACAAATGTGGGATCACTCCGACTTTGTTGAAGAAAACACTTTAAACGTAAATGTTACAAGGTTAAGAAAAAAACTACAAGTACTTGAAATTGAAAATGGGATCAATACGATAAGAGGTTTGGGCTACAAATTAAACAAGAATTGGCAGTAGGAGGTTTTGTGATATGATTTTGTTTTTTAAGGAGCACCAAACATATATCATTTTTTATTATTTTTCTGCAATTTTAACTACCATTTATTGTGTTCTTGCTGCCGATATTCCACTTTTAGATGTATTATATGTCTTCGTCTTTAATTCGTTTATTCTTATTGTTTTTTTAAGTTGTAAATATGTTAAGACTAAAAACATCTATGAGCTACTAAAAAATACCTTCAACTTTATTGAGGAATCTTCCTTAGATCAAGGTGATACCTTTTGGGGTAAACACATAACTGCTCTATTAAGGAAGCAATACCAATTATACTTAAGAAGTATAAATCAAATTAACAAAAGTCATCAGGAGCATTTAATCTTTATTAATCAATGGGTCCATCAAATGAAAACTCCACTTTCAGTCATTCGGCTTCAACTTGAAGCACACGCTGGTGAACCTTATGCACACGGAATAAGCGAAGAGACTTATAAACTGGAAAAAGGCCTAAATATGGCTTTATATTATGCTCGTATTGATTCCTTTGAAAGAGACTTTGTTATCGAAAGGATAAATTTGAAAGCGTTAATATTGGACTGTATCAGTAAAGAAAAAAAACTGTTCATTAAAAATAATATAAGGCCAAAAACAGAAATAGACGACACGATTGAAGTTTATACCGATATGAAATGGTTAAAATTTGTTATCGAGCAGTTAATTACTAATGGCATTAAATATTCCATAGGAAAAGGAAAAAATTTGACGGTTTCCGCCTATAGAAAAGAAAACTTTACTATTTTGGAAGTCGTGGATGAGGGTATTGGCATACATCCAAAGGACATTAAGCGAGTCTTTAATCCGTTTTTCACCGGCGAAAACGGTAGGATTTTGGGAGAGTCTACTGGTATGGGTCTTTATCTGGCAAAAGAGATATGCGAAAACTTAAATCATAAAATTTTTATTGAATCTGAAGTGAACCGAGGTACAAAAGTTAAAATTTTATTTAATAAAATTCAAACAAAATTTATAACTAATACTTAGAGTATGGACATTTCCTACCCAATTTTGTACTTTTGAGCAGACTCAATCTTATAACATTGTAAGAAACGAATAATAAAGATTAAATGCTCAAAGAAATGCAGCTAATTATTATGCGGATAGAATAAAAGAACAATTTAAATGGAGTCGTTGTTATGGACATGTTAAAAGTAAGTCATTTAAGTAAAAACTATGGAAAAGAAGTTATATACCAAGCATTAAACCAAATCAGCTTTTCAATTGAATTTGGAGAATTTGTCGGAGTTATGGGACCATCAGGCAGCGGGAAGACTACTTTGTTAAATCTGTTATCAACTGTAGACCAACCTACGACAGGAGACATTGAGATTAAAGGAATCAATCCGATTCAATTGAAGGGAGATGAGTTAGCACACTTTAGACGCAGGGAGCTTGGTTTTGTCTTCCAAGATTTTAATTTGCTCGATACTTTAACAATTGGAGAGAATGTTGTTTTGCCTCTTACCTTGGATTCAATTCCGGTTAATGAGCAGGAAAAAGAATTATATACCATTGCAAATATTCTTCGTATAGAGCATCTATTAAATAAAAGAACTTATGAGGTATCGGGAGGAGAAGCTCAAAGAACTGCTATTGCAAGAGCAATCATCCGTCGTCCATCTCTCCTATTGGCAGATGAACCAACTGGAAATTTAGATTCCAAAGCAGCAAGAATCGTAATGGAACTGTTTGAGAAAATCAATAAAGAACATCACCAAACCACGATAATGGTAACGCATGACCCTGTAGCAGCCAGTTATTGCAAACGGATAATATTTATTAAAGATGGCGCAATTTATAATGAAATATATAGTGGAGGTAGTAGGCAACAGTTTTATCAACAAATCATTGATGTGCTTTCACTTTTGGGAGGAGAAGCAAATGGAGTTTAAACAGTTTGCGTTCAGAAACGTCTTGAGAAATGGAAAGGCGTATTTCGCTTATTTCATTAGTACATTTGTATCAGCAACACTATTTTTCTCTTTAACCATGTTTATCCTTCACCCAGACAAAGGAACTTTTAAATCCTATATTAATCTCTCTCTCTTTGGAGCAGAAATTATAGCCTATTTATTTTTGATTCTATTTGTATTTTATTCCAGCAGTGTTTTATTAAAAAAACGATATAAGGAATTTGGAACACTCTATATACTAGGTATTTCAAGAAAGCAGTTTCTCAAGATGATCTATATTGAAAATATGATTATCAATGTAGCTGCAACGATTGCTGGCATTATAACGGGACTAGTGTTCTCAAAACTGTTTTTGGAAATAATCGAAAAACTACTGAGACTATCTTCTTTACCATTTTATTTTCCTATTCGTGCAATTTTTATTACTATAGTATGTTTTTTGCTACTGAGTATATTCGTATCATTAATTACATCAATATTTGTAAAAGAAAAAGATATCTTGCGACTACTTAAAGCAACGAATGCACCTAGTCCAACTCCCAAATTTTCTAAGCCAATTGCAGTTTTTGGAATTGTTTTATTAATCACGGGATATGTATTTTCATATTTTGCAAAAACGGAAAATTTAGAAAAAATAATTTTAATCATTCTAGCGATGGTCGTTATTTCAACCTATTTGATATTTTCACAATTCGTCGTTTTTGTGATTGCATTAATAAAGAACAACAGAAACCTGTATTTAAAAAACACCAATTTGATTTGGGTATCCAATTTATTCTATCGAATTCGAGACAATGCTAAAATGTTTTTTATTATTACGATTACGTCTTCTGCTGCAGTAATATTAAGTGGAGCATCTTACACATTTTGGCTAAATACATTAAGTGGTATCGAAGAGAGATATCCGATAGATTTAACTTATGAAACTTACGATAAAACAGCCTCCTTTTCTGCTAATGAGGTACAATTTATTGAAGATCTGCTAAAGAAACATCATCATTCATATAAAAAAATAGTAGTAGATTATAAGTATCTGATCCAAGAGGACAAGTCAGAAATACCAGTAATGAAATCAAGTGTCTATAATCAATTCGCAAAGGCATTAAATTTTAACTTACTAACTTTAAAAGATAATGAAGTTATACAGATAATTAACCCTGAAAATCCAAATGCAAGCATTCTAAATTCTGTTGCTGGAAAGCCTGTACATGTTAAGGAAAGTATTAGCCAATCATTACCACTTCAAAATAATTCATTTTACGTCGTTGAAGATGAATTATTTGAAGATATAGAAAACAAATATGTTTCTCCGTCAAAATACGCTCAGTATTTGTTCAATACTAAGGATTGGTCAAAGACTTATGTCATTTACGACGAATACGAGAAAAAATTTGGTAATAATTCAAAATCGTTATTTTTATCTAAATCACATATATTCGAAACTGAAAAAAGAGCATATGGCACGATAATGTTTTTATCGATCTTCTTAAGTATTATTTTCTTCGTTGCTACGGGAAGCTTTATCTATAACAAATACTATATCGATGAGGAAAGTGATAAACAAAAATATAAACAATTGTATAAAATCGGAGTAACATTTGAAGAAATGAAAAAAATTATTTCTATCGAAATTGGGGTAATGTTTTTGCTACCGTATATAGTGGCAACATTTCATTCTGCTGTGGCTTTAGGAGCGTTACAAAAGATATTTAAAGTAGAAGTCGGTGCGGCTGCAATGATAGTAATGGGTATCTTTTTACTCCTACAGATTGCTTATTTCTTTATAATTCGATTGAATTATTTGAATGTGATTAAAAAGCATCTAACTTTCTAAATCCACTTTGCAAGTCTACATTAAATCGCTTAAATGAATACAAAAATACCTCCGCTCCATGAAGAAGATTTAAAAACTACATGAGCTTATAATACGAACGCATGTACTAGTTTAAAATAAATGGAGTGTTTCATTATTTAAAATCGAGGTTGTTGTCATTGCTTAAGTCTGCTTATAAACATAAAAATATACTAAAAGAATGATTTTAAGTAGTTGTGTTCGTAGATTTAATCTTTGTAAGGAATTTACATGAGTTAGTTACTTTATATCAGTACCTCAAGCGATGGAAAAATGAATTTAAATAATATGGGTAAGACAATAGGATAAACGAATTTTTTACAACTCTTTTACAACTCTATGTTTGAAACTTGCTATCATGATGAAGAGGTGTACTATTATGGCGAAAATACTGATTGTAGATGATGAGAGGGCAATTAACGATTTAATTGCCGTAAATTTAAAGATGATCGGGCATGAGTATGTCCAGTTATATAATGGTGATCAAATTATGAAAACATTAAATGAGACAGAAATCGATTTAGTCATCCTAGATGTGATGCTACCTGGCAGAGACGGCTTTGAAATTGTACAGGATATTGTCAAACTTAGCGTACCAGTTATCTTTTTGACAGCAAAAAATAAGGTTTCTGATAAAGTGCATGGCTTGGAGATCGGTGCGGAAGATTATATAGTCAAGCCTTTTGAAGCAGTGGAACTAATCGCTCGTATCCATGTTATTTTAAGAAGAAACCAAAAGGTCGCAACTGAATTTAGACTGGATGGCACCTTAGTTGAATTGGAAAAGCACATTGTAACAGTTAATGGACAAGAAATCGAGATGACAAATAAGGAATTCCAATTATTAGATTTTCTTATACAAAATAAAAATATCGCACTTTCCCGGGAGAAAATTATTGAGGAAACCTGGGGCTTCGATTTTTATGGGGACACAAGAACTGTTGACGTGCATATTCAGAAACTTAGAAAGAAGCTAAATTGGGAGAACCGGATCAAAACAGTTTATAAATACGGTTACAGGCTAGAGGTGTAGAGGTGAAGTTTTGGCAGAAAACATATCTGTGTGTGCTGATAGTATTTTTGATTACTTTCGACCTAGGAGCTCTTGCACTGTTAAAAAAGAGTTACAAACTAAACGAACAACTGGATATCTCAAAAGGTATGACTGAATTCACGAGTATCGAAAAATCATTAAGTTATATTCTTCGTCAATATACAGAAAATACCGGTAATAGCGACTATAAAGCGGTGTTATCTAATTACGCTGAACATTATTATAAAAATGGTATCCGTTTAGAAATCTATCAAGCGGATCGATTAATTTTTTCAAATGCCTATCAATTCGAAGGAGAACGTGCTGAAAAGGATGGAAATCCATATAAAACCGTATACAGAAAGATGAACGATGAACTTTGGCTGTTTATCGGCGGGAAAATGGACTTCAATGATTTAAAACTAGTTATCTCCAGAAATTCTGATTACTTACAGGAATATTATATTACTTTGCGACAGTACTTCATTAAATTGAGTTCAGTACTTTCTTTGATATTATCGGTAGTGTTAATTTTTCTTTTAATTCATTTAACCGCACCCATTCGCAAATTAAACAATGGTGTTAAGGCGATTTCTGCAGGAGCTTATGATCAAAGAGTAAAAGTGAGAGGGAATGACGAATTTGTTGAATTAGCACTAGATTTTAACAAGATGGTTGATGCTGTTTCCAATCATATTGAAATGATAAAAAAGGTGAGTGAAGACAAAGAAATGTTTATCAACAACCTCACACATGAACTGAAAACACCCATAACTGCTATCAAGGGATATAGTCAGTTTTTAAATCATGCTAATTTTAATGAGGAAGAAAGGAAAATGGCAGTCCATTACATTTATGAGCATACTGCACGGCTGGATTCCCTTTCAGGAAAAATGATGCAATTGTTATATTTGAAAAATGAACAGATTACTTTGGAACCTGTTCACATAGAGAGTCTTTTTTTATATGTGGTAAACATGGAACGACATCATCTAGTGGAAAAACAGTTAAAGATTATACATGAGTGTTTTGCTGAGGAGGTCTATGGAGACCAAGAATTATTGAAATCTTTGTTAATTAACTTAGTAGAAAACAGCATAAAAGCTTCCTCAACTGGGGGAGAGATCTTATTGAGAAGTTATCATTATCAAGAAGTTGTTGTACTTGAAGTATTGGATTATGGAAGAGGCATACCTAAAAAGGACATTGCGAAAATTACTGATGCTTTTTATGTAGTAGACCGATCACGTTCAAAAGAACTAGGGGGAATTGGCCTTGGCTTATCCATATGTAATCAGATCGCTCAACTCCATCATGCAAAAATACAAATTGATTCAAAAGAAAATGAATATACAAGGGTTTCTGTTTATTTTACAACAATTTAACAACATGAAAATTAGTTTATAACATTTCTACATCATAATAGCTTTGTAGCTACGAAATACAAAATAAAATACTGGAGGAAATAAAGGATGAAAAAAAAGATATTAGCAACAACACTAACTGCCAGTATAGCAACCGCTTTGGTTGCAACGAACGGCGTTATATCGACATTTGCTTTTTCAGGTAACGATGCACAAAAGGTGGAAGTTACAAGTAAAAAGGCGGAGGTAACCCTTAAAAAGGCGGAGGTAACCCTTAAAAAGGCGAAGGTCATCGATAATGAGTTGAAGAAAACCGTTAAACATCAAGAGGTAGACCCAAGCATCACAAATTTGGTTGAAATTACAGATTTGTCAGATTATTCGTATCAAAAAAAGTCAAATCAAGATATGAATAATTTGGAAGCGGTAAAGCTTGCGAAAAAAGCGATTGAAGAAAAATTTAAGGTTTCATTAGATGGAACGTATTCTAAGACGGTCTTCTGTACACGGGTAGATATGGAAGGAACGTTCTATTCGGTAGACTTTGAAAAAATAACGGCAGGTAACCTAGGCCTCTTAAGTAAGGGGAATGAATTTTACATGTCATTTGTAAACTCCAAAACTGGGGAAGTCGTTGATATTAAGAAAGATATAGTAAAACCATAAAGAGCGAATTAATCACTAACGAATCACCCTATGTTTTTGTGGACAAAAACCATAGATTGTATAAGATTATACATTCTATGGTTTTTTATTATTTAGTTTTTCGAAAATACGAAAATTACTGATGCTTTTTATATAGTGGTCAAGTCCCATTCAAAAGAACTAGCGGGGATTGGACTAGGCTAATCCATTTGTAATCAGATCGCCCGACTCCATCATGAAAAAATTCAAATTAATTCAAAAGAAAATGAGTATACAAAGATTTCTGTTTATTTTACAACTATATAACAACTTGAAAATTAGTTCATAACATTACTACACCATAATAGGTTTGTAGCTACAAACACTAAAAAAATACTGGAGGTAATAAAAGATGAAAAAAAAGATATTAGCAACAACACTAACTGCAGGCATAGCAACCGCTTTGGTTGCAACGAACGGCGTTGTGTCGACATTTGCATTTTCAGGTAACAATGTACAAAAGGTGGAAGTTACAAGTAAAAAGGCTGAGGTCACCATTAAAAAGGTGGAAGTGATCGATAATGAGTTGAAGAAAACCGTTATACATCAAGAGGTAGACCCAAGCATCAAAAATTTGGTTGAAATTGCAGATTTTTCCAATTATTCGATTACAAAAAAGACAAATCAAGATATGAATTATTTGGAAGCGGTAAAGCTTGCGAAAAAAGCGATTGAAGAAAAATTTAAGACTTCACTAGATGGCTCGCATGCTAATACGGGGTACACTGATCGGATAGACAAGGAAGGAACGTTCTATTTTATAACCTTTGAAAATAGAAGGGAAGAATCAGGCAACCCGGAGAATGAAGCATACTGTGCATTTGTAAACTCCAAAACTGGGGAAGTCGATCAAATGAAGGATTCAAAAGCGGAAATGAAAAAATGGAAAGAGGACCACCAAAATGCGAAAACGAAAAAATAGAGGCAGGTAATATCAGCCTCACCAGTAAGGGGAATGAATTTTTACATGTCGTTTGTAAACTCCAAAACTTAGGAAGTCGATGATATTAAGAAAATATAGTGAAACCATAACGAGCGAAATAATCCATAATGAATCAACCTATGTTTTGTTGACATGAAACCATAGATCGTATGAAATCATACGATCTATGGTTTTTTAATAGTTAGTTTTTCGAATACAGCCGTGCAAGCTGCCTAAAGACATTTTACAAGGTTTGTTTTGCAATTTTGTTGGAGCAAAATGCATTAAAGAGGTGAATCTGAATAGCACTTACAGCTATAAAGGAAAGAGATATTAGAGAAGTATAGTATTGATATATGTGCATTGTTGGATGTATAAGTAGATAATAAGAGAAAATTGTTTCTATCCATCAAACCGTAACATCGCATGTTAGAACAATACAACCTTTCTTATCTGTATGATAGATTGTTATCTTTTATTTTGATTAAGTTAAGTGATTCATTCGTAGGATGTCCTTAACTATTTTTCTTATTTATTATGTTATACGGAGTAGATATGATATTGATTACAATAAAATTACCAATTAACGAAGATAACACTTTAGGTTTTATATCTGGTTTGGTTCTTTTAAAGTGGAATTCGGGAGCGAATTAAAACATAAATGCGTTTAGCACATTTGGTTCCTATATGTTTACAAGTTTGGTTCAACATACAGCGGGGGAATGAATTTAAATGAGGTTCTGTAGATCAAGTTGCGTTTTTTTATCTAGTTTACATAATATATATTATAGGAAGTTAATGATAAAACAAGAAAAACCGTCTCAATTCATAAGTATTCTTAGAGTTTTGAGACGGATGAAAAATTTTAAGTGATTTTTAGAGTTTTTACTACAATTAGTTAATATAACATTTTTAGCGATATATTTAGGTTCAAAAATTTATTAATTATAAATTCAATCACTAAATTTTAGTTTCATATCTAATGATTCTAATTCAAATTAAATCTTTAGTTATTCTTTAATTACTTTATATCAACCAACTACAACTACATATTTCTAATTGCTATTACTTTAACTCCGACTATAATTTTAAATTTGCTGAAGCGAATTTATCTGAATTTTATAATCTAATTAATTTTATTTACTAATATATAACTGTGCATTTTTTTTTACCAGTTTACTTAAATTTCAATGAGTTATACATACTTGGTGATATTATCGGTTAAACGATTCCCTTTTACTTAATGATTCATTCTTGAAATGTTCTACCATTAACGATCAGTTTCTCGATAAGAAATGCCTAAATAACGATCTGTACTTGGTTCAAATTCAACATTCACAAATACGCCAAATTCCCTATTACCGCTCTTTAATCTTAACCATAATTTAAACTTCTCTACTGCTACATTTGTTGATTTCCACTCTCTACCTATATGCAAATAATCAATGATATCTGCTTGTGGATATTGCTCCTTTGTTTTTTCTACTGCAATTTTCCCCCATTTTGCATATGGAGGCTCATAAACAGGTGTTGCATGTACAGGAGACATTTTTATAAAGATTGAGAATAAAACTGAAAAAATAAGGACAAGCTTACATATTTTTTTCATCTTACCTCCTCCTCTGCTCTTTTCCATACTATTCAACCGCTCGATGGAAACTATTCACCTGTCATTACGACAAAAAATATCATTTTTTACTGTTTCTGTTAATAAAAAGAAATTTTTTACAAATAGTAAGTTTAAATGCTTTTTAAGGAGGACTTATTTTGCAGAAAAAATATAAAATCAAAGCTGCTTTCATAATCTTTTGCATAATATGCTTATCATTTTTTATGGTAAACACGTATTTACCTAAAGATGAAGTAAATGCTTTTACAAGCCAAGTTTTGACTAGAGGATCAACTGGCCAGGACGTTAAAGAGCTCCAGTCACGATTAAAATTTATCGGTTTCTTTAAAGGGAAAGTTGATGGGGTTTTTGGCTGGGGTACTTATTGGTCATTAAGAACTTTTCAAAAGGAATTTGGAATGAAGGTTGATGGTGTTGCTGGACCTAAGCTAAAAGAAAAATTAGTAAAAGCTACAAAGAATTATAAAGCTTCGAATACAGCATCCAATACGAATACGAAGAAATCTAACAGTATAGTCAGTAAAATAACGAAAACAAGTAATACGAATAAAAATAATAACAAGAAACAAGTAGAAAACGCACCGAATGGTTATACGAACAATGATATTAAACTGATGGCTAATGCTGTATATGGTGAATCACGTGGTGAACCGTATATTGGTCAAGTCGCAGTTGCAGCGGTTATTTTAAATCGCCTAAGCAGTTCTTCTTTTCCAAATTCCATTTCAGGGATCATTTATCAGCCTGGTGCATTTACAGCGGTTGCAGATGGCCAAATTAACTTAACGCCAAATGCTAACGCTAAAAAAGCAGTACTTGATGCGATCAATGGCTGGGATCCAACGACTGGATGTATTTATTACTATAATCCTAAAACTGCAACAAATAAATGGATTCGTAAACGTCCTAAAATCTTAACAATTGGTGAGCATATTTTTTGCAAATAAACTAAATTGAGGTGTATGTATGAAAAACGCTATCATAATTGGAGCTTTGTCTGTCGCCTTAATTGGTACAGGCTATTGGGGATATACAAAACATCGTGATCTTCAAGAAATGCATAATCAAGCAGAAAATAGTTATCAAAGGGCTTTTAATGAATTAACTTATGATGTTGATTTATTACATGATAAGATCGGTGCAACACTTGCAATGAATTCAAAGGCCTCCCTATCCCCTGCTCTTGCAGATGTATGGAGATTATCCATTGAATCTAAATCAGACATAGCCCAACTTCCATTAAAATTTTTACCTTTTGATAAAACGCAAGCTTTTTTGACAAAAATAGGAAATTTCAGTTACAGAACAGCTGTTCGTGACTTAGAAAAAGAACCTTTAACTGATGAAGAATACAACACGCTTAAAGCCATCTATAAAAAATCAGAAAGTGTACAAAATGGTCTTCGTAATGTTCAGTCAGATATTATTGATAAAGACCTAAGTTGGATTGATGTACAGACTGTATCCGCTCAAAAAGAAGCGCCAAGAGATAACGTGATTATCAATGGATTTAAACATGTTGAGCAAACGAAATCAACAGTCGAACAAGATTTTGGCCCTACCTTCACTACTGGACCTGAGCAGTCAAAAGAGTTAAAAAAGCTGACAGGAGAAAAAATTTCAGAGAGTGAAGCGAAAAAAATTGCTAAATCCTACTTCCCTATTAAAAATTATAAAGATATTGCGGTAAATAAAAGTTTAAATGGTAGCAAGGAGCCTTTCTACTCTGTTTCAATGGAGCATAAAAATCCAAAAGCTGATTCTTATATGGAAATAACCGAAACTGGTGGTCATCCATTATTTTTTATTACGAATAGAGATATTAAAAAACAGCAAATTAGTCTTGAAGATGCTGGAAAAAGTGGCGCAACTTACTTAAAGAAACAAAAATATACGGATATGGAAATATACGATAGCTCTCAATACGATACTATTGGTGTATTTCAATTTGTTAAAACTGTAAATGATGTTCGGATTTACCCTGAGGCTATACAACTAAAAGTTGCGTTAGATAATGGGAAAGTTATTGGCTTTAATGCGAAATCCTACGTAGTTTCAAATCATAAACGCAATATACCAACTCCTAAATTAACAAAAGCACAAGCTCGTAAAAAAGTAAATCCTAATGTAGAAGTTCAAGAAGAAAGATTAGCGATCCTATTAAACGACCTGAATAAAGAAGTGCTATGTTATGAATTTATTGGTACTTTAGGCGATGATACGTATGATATATATGTAAATGCAATGACTGGTGATGAGGAAAAAGTTAAAAAATTATAAACTGAAAAAGATGCCTAGAGTTTATGTGCTCTAAGCATCTTTTTCTTACATACAAAACTCAATATTGGCATATGTCGATAAATCATATCATTTCATAGCTAAGTTTACAGTACAATGTACATTGAGGAGTGTGGGTTTATGTTCGTTTCATTATCAAAAATTGAAATGTATTCTTTAAATGATGCTGATTTATGTTGGATCTGTATAGAACCTTCTATACTCGCTTACAAACAATCTAAAGGAATAAAGTTTACAGATACCTGTTATAGAAAGCTTACAAAAGGACAACAAGCATTGTTTATGTATACTGTATATTTTAAACATGCATCTAGTTCTAAAGAAGAGTACTATTGGTGGACAGCACATCTATTAATGCATAGAAATGCATGGCCAGAGCTTAAGAAGTCATTACTATTCTATAACGCACAAGCAATGATTGACCATATTGAGAAGTTGATCGCTCATTTACAGTTATGGGAAATTGATGGTGAAAATCCTTCACTTTCACTTTTAAAGAATCATCATGATTTGCAATCTGTGGTTATATCTTCATTTACTACATTTCAAAAGCTATCACATCAAACAACAACCTCTATTAGTCATTACATTCGTCAACATATATCTGAGTTTATTCAATTAAAAAACGAGATTGATTAAAACACATGTAAATATTGAAGTATCACGATACTAACCCCTAGAATGACAACATAGTAACCAAATACATTTAGCGATTGTTTCTTTAATAAGTTGATCATCCAGCTAATTGCTAGATAACCAAATAATGCTGATGCTAATGTACCAATAAAAAGTGGAAAGAATGAGATTTGCTCTACCTTGCCCCCTAATAAATCTTTACCTTGTATAACGATACCACCTAGAATTGCAGGAGTTGAAAGTAAAAATGAAAAATATGCTGCACTTTTCCGCTCCATCCCTTTAAATAATGCAGCTGCAATTGTCAGACCGGAACGTGACACTGCTGGAAAAATAGCAAGTGCTTGAAATGAACCGATAAATAACGCGTCCTTCCAAGTTAACTCTTCCATCGTTTTTGTACCTTTTCGTTTTTTATCTGCTATAAACAAAATAATGCCAGTAAAAATAAATTCCCAGCCAATTGTTTTACCAGAAACAGAAATTGCATCAAAGAAGTCTTTAAATAATAATCCAACGACTACAGCGGGTAATGTACCGACAACTAACAATAACGTTAATTTAGAAAATGGTTTTTTGATTAACTGCTTCCATTCATTTTGATAAAATACAAATACCGCTAATAAAGTACCAATATGCATAAGTGTATCTAATAATAAACCCGCTTCATCAAGTCCGAATAAATGCCGCCCAATATACAAATGACCTGTACTACTGATTGGAAGAAATTCAGTTAGCCCTTGGATAATTCCTAAAATAAATGCTTCAATACTAGACATTTACGTTTCCCCTTTCAACTAAACTAGTAAAGTATATGCTGTAAATAAGTAATCTTGTCCAAAACTCAGTTATTTTGTACGCATATTAACGATTCATTTCCAGTAAAAAAAGCATCATTTTTGATGCTTTTTGTTTTTCATAACTGAAAATAGTTTACTAGTTGGATCTACAGTTAATTCGTCCACGATATACTGAGTAGCAAGTTGAAGTCTTTGTTCATCAATTGACGTAAAGATTCCTAGTTGAGTCATTAACGATAAAATATCTTCGGTTGCGACCATCTGATTTTTTTCATTTGAAGGAAATAGTCCACCAAATCCTCCATTTGACGAATCAAAACGATGAATTCCGTATGCCAATGATGTATAAACATTAGAAACCGCACGACCGTAAGTATTATAAAACTGCATTGAACAACGATCTGATGGGACTGTCTTCAATAAATCATCTAAGAAAAGTTGAATTTGTGGAGGAGTAGCCTTTCCAATGGAATCTACAAAGGAGATTTCATCAATACCAATATCTAATAATTGATTAGCTAATTTAATTGGTTTTTGAATATTCATATTCCCTTCAAATGGGCAACCAAATACTGTTGTAATATAAACTCTAGTACTTTTACCATGATCATTACATTCATTTACCATTTTTTTTATTTCTTGAGTTGTTTGCTCGATAGTTGCTTCTTTTGTATAGTTATTAAAAGTTTCACTACATGAGATAAATAAATTTACTTGATCAGCATCCACAACAAAAGCTCTTGTTAATCCGCGTTTATTAGGGACTAATACGCTATAGTGACAGTTTTCTTTCATTTTTAGCTTTAAAACTAATTCCGCTGCATCATTGAAGTCCTTTTTATGTTTAGTCCTCACAAATGAAGACACTTCAATATTTGGCAAACCACTTTCGGCAAGTAAATGAATCCAATTTAGTTTTTGTTCATTTAATAAATGTAGGTTATTTTGCAAATTTAATCTTGGACCAATTTCATTTAGAATGACTGATTGTGGAAGCTTCAATAGTATCTACTCCTATATTAGAAATTTTGAATAAAAACGAGAGATATTACACTACTTCTAATGACTGCAGATACACATTCTTATTTCTAATACTCTTCCTATAATATAAGAGAGAAAATGGCATTTTATGATAAATACAATTCTAGTAAACATCTTCTAATACTAATAGTAAAATGCTATCCAAAATATGTTCTATCATTAAAGCATAAAAAAAGAAGACCACTTATGTGGCCTCTCATAAACTAATAATCTTTTAACATTATAAAACTTTACTTAGAAAACTCTTCGTACGTTCATGCTTCGGAAAATCGAAAATTTGTACTGGTTCATTTTCTTCAACAATATAGCCCTGATCCATAAATATAACTCGATCGCCGACTTCTCTAGCGAATCCCATTTCATGTGTCACGATAACCATCGTCATACCTTCTTTTGCTAGCTGCTTCATTACCTCTAAAACTTCGCCAACCATTTCTGGATCAAGTGCTGAAGTTGGCTCATCAAACAACATAATTTTTGGTTCCATAGCAAGTGCTCTTGCAATCGCAACACGTTGTTTTTGACCTCCAGATAATGAATCTGGGTAAATGCTTGCTTTATCTGCTAGTCCAACTTTCTTCAAAAGTTCTAAAGCTTTATCTTTGGCTGCTTCCTTTGAAGTATTCCGTACCTTTGTTGGTGCTAACATAATATTTTCTAATACTGTAAGATGAGGGAATAAATTAAAGTGTTGAAATACCATGCCCACTTCTGTACGAATTTCATTTATATTCGTTTTCTTATCTGTAATATCAACGCCTTCAATTAACACACTACCATCAGTAATTGTTTCTAACATATTTAAACATCTTAGAAATGTTGATTTACCAGAACCAGAAGGTCCGATGACAACAACAACCTCTTTATGTTTGATCGTAATACTAATCTCTTTTAGAACTTCTAACGCGCCAAATGATTTTTTTAATTTTTCTACTTTTATCATCCTGTTGTCAGCCTTCTTTCAATACGATTTAATACTGCGCTTAACGATAACGTTAATATTAAGTAAATGAATGCTGCCATTAAATATGGCTCCCAAACAATATAGTATTGACCATTCATTGCACGACTCCAGTACATGATTTCTGGAGTTGCGATTATAGCAGCAATAGAAGACTCCTTGATTAAAACAACAAATTCATTACCAAGTGGAGGGATCATTCTTTTAATCGCTTGAGGTAAAATTACATATCTCATTGCTTGTACATGTGTCATACCAAGTGATCTAGATGCCTCCATTTGACCCTTATCAATTGATTGTATGCCTGCACGGAAAATTTCAGCAATATACGCTGCAGCGTTTAATGATAATGCGATGATAGCAGCGGCAATCGGATTCGTTTCACCTATAAAGTAAGGTACGACACCAAAATGAATTAATAGTATTTGAACGAATAATGGTGTTCCTCGGAAAAAGTTGATATACCATACAAATGGTAGTGCTAACCATCTATTAGATTGCATTTTTCCTAATCCGATAAATAAACCAATAATCGTACCTAATACGATTCCCGCTAAAGATAGGGCAATTGTTAACAATGTTCCTTTCCAGAAAAATGGCAAATATTCTACGATTACGTCCCAATTAAATCCCATCTACATTCTTCCCCCAATTATCTAAAATTGCGTAACACAGTTGAGGTTACGCAATTTTGGACTTCTATTTATTTTGTTCAGCTGTTAACGTTTCAAGATCAGGTTCAGTACCGAAATGTTCTTTATAGATTTCTTCATAAGTACCATTTTCAACTACTTCTTTAACTGCTTTATCTAATTTCTCTTTATATTTACTTCCTTTAGGTAGCATTAAGCCGTAAAATTCTGCAGCAAAGCTATCTTTATCTTCAATAACGACTAATTTTTCATTTGGATTATTTTTTGCATATGTTTCTACTACTGCATTATCAGCGACTACAGCATCCGCTCCGCCACTTTTCAGTTCAAGAATTGCTAGATTGTTATTTTCGAATTTTTTAACATCTTTACTATTTTTTCCTAATAATGATTCAACTGCTTCTTGACCAGTTGTACCATTTTGAACCGCTACGACTTTCCCTTTTAAATCTTCTGCAGATTTAATATCACTGCCTTCAGGAACTAAAATCTTATTTGTTGAAAGGAAATATGGAACAGTAAAATCATATTTAATTTTACGATCATCATTGATTGTAATAGATGACATACCAATATCAGCTAGCTTGTCTCCAACTTCAGCGAATAATGGGTCCCAACCAACGTTTACGATATCAATTTTTAACCCAGCTTCTTTTGCAACTGCATTCGTAAAATCAACATCGAATCCGACAATTTTACCCTTATCAAGATATTCAAATGGTGCATATGCAGCATCTGTAACAACTCTTAAAGGTTTTTGATTTTCACTACCACTTGTTTTTGAATCTTTTCCGCAAGCAGATAGAATCAGTGCTGTGGAAACAGCAAAAGCAAAAGACATTTTTTTTAAGTTCTTCATTTAAATTCCCCCTATGTAATACTATTTATTATTAATTTACTGATTTAATTAAATATATAGAATATTTACTATATTTAGACTTTAAATAATTATATCTGTTATTGTTTATTTATGCAATACTATGTCAAAGATTGTTAAACCATAATAAATTGGTAGTATTCACAAATAAAAAAGCAGTTCTTTACGAACTACTTTTTTAAAAATGAATAGTCAATTATCTTTATTATTTCATTCTAAAAACTTCACCACGCGGGATAAATGGTAGTCTTGCACCTTGAGACATAACAAATGCATGTTCTCTTTTAATAGCAAGACGATCACAATCTCCATCTGTAATAATGAGAACCGGGCCCTTTTTAGGGAAATCTTTTTGCACTTTCAATCATATCAATTCCAGGTACGCATAAGAAAATGAACTTCCTATATATCTATTTAAAAATCATATCTTATCATATTACATTACTAATTGACTTACCCAATATATCTACCTTAATAGATCTCAGTTAAATAATGATAGAAAATAATAAGACTGCATTCATATTTACATACTTTGATTAAAACTCGAATGTAACTGGTCTTAAAAATAAATTCTCTAATGTTTCTTTTACATTTTTTTCTTCAAATAATATTTCATATAATGCAGAACTAATAGGGAGTTCGACGTCATATTTTATCGACAACTCTTTTAAAGCTTTAACTGTTGAAACACCTTCTGCTAATTTCTCAAATTTTTCACCTTGAGCGTATGCTTGACCAAATTTACGATTATGACTGTGCTCTGAAAACAACGTAGCTTCATAATCTCCGAGATGGCTTAACCCGTAAATTGTGATATCATTTCCTCCCATTGCTCTGACAAGGCGAGAAATTTCTCTCGTGCCCCGTGCCATCAGTGATCCTTTTAAACTACTATAATGTAGTCCGTCTAACATCCCTGCTGCAATCCCCATAACATTTTTTGTAGCCGCTCCAATTTCATTTCCAATAAGATCTTGTCCATAATAAAATCGAATTAAATCACTATTAAATGTATTTACAATATTTTTCGTTACTTCAATATTGTCTGAGCTAATGACCATACAATTCGGTATCTCATTCACAAAATCCTGTACATGTCCTGGTCCTACCCAAATAGCAACATTCACATGCTTTCCGACTTCCTCACTAAAAACTTGAGTTAATCTTTTTCCACTATTTGCTTCGATGCCTTTCATACATAAAATGAATGTTTTTCCTTGAATACCATTTAAAGAATGAAATTGCCTTGAAAATGAACGCAACTCTTGTGCACTAATCGATATAATGATGATGTCTGCAAATGACACAGCTGTTTCTAATGAATTGGTTAATTCAATCGTATTTGGTATGGAAAGATATTCATTCTTTCGATTGATTTCTAATAAATGATAATTTCTAGAGTTTTCTCTACCCCATAACATAACCTGATGACCAACTTTATTGATATACCATGCAATAAAAGTACCCCAACGTCCACAGCCTAAAACTGAAATATTCATCAAAATCACTCTCCGAATTTCTATAAAAATCACGTATTATCCCAATAAAATTAACTACTTCTACAATTGCATTCCTACTTCCTGCCTTCTAAAAAATTGTAGGCACTAACTATTTCTTACATTCAGGACTATGTTAAATAAAAAAACCTTGAGGTAAAACACACTACAAGTGAATACCCCAAGGCTTTTTACTATTTAATCTTCTCCAAATTTAACAATCTGTTGAATGAATTGCATATACATTTACATATTGCTTATTTTTAAATTCTTATTGTCGTACAGTAATTTCTTCAGATTTTGTTGTGACTTTCAGACCACTTTTCGTAACAACATCAGCCGATAAATAATACGTACCATTTGGAAGGTCAGGTTTTGGAGCCCATTGAGTACGTAAAGTATGTTCGTTTTTTACTTCAAAAGAATCTACCACAATTCCATTACTATCTTTAATATTAATTGTCCAGTCTACCCGGTTACTTGCATAACTGATAATGTATGCTGGGTTGTCTTTGTTAACATCACTAACTGGATCTACCCAGAAAAATGAGAGAACCATATCTTGATTGATATAAGATGGGTCACCCCAAACAGTGTAACTTTGGTTATAAGCATAGTCTATTCCCATTACAACAATACTTTTCGGTTCTTCATCTACCATTAATGCTGTTTGTCCCCGTGTAAGCTCAAAAAACTGACCATTACTCCATATAATTCCCATATTATAGCCACTACCAGTTTTATTATCTTCTGCTTTATAGGTAATTTCATATTTCCCGTTAACTGGCTTTACTTGAATATCGGTTACGGTTGGAGCGACTGAATCTACTTTTATCGGCAATTTTACTTCTTGTGGTTTTGCGTTTTTATAATCTAAAGTCGTCTTAATAACATATTTGTAATCACCATCAGGTACAATATTTCCATTCAGATCCTTCATATCCCACATATATCCGCCGTACATATAGTCTCCATATACCATAATGTTCTTTCGGAATTTCCAAGGTTTTCCTGTATATTCACTAAAATCACCTAGATATTGAATCCTATTTCCAGCCTGGTCTTCTATATACATCTCTGTTTTTTGTAAATTACGCAATGTGGTGAATGTAGCATAAACACCATTTATAAACATGTTTGGTGACATTGCAATATGATTCGTATCAAATCTACCCGTTTCTGGATCATATCCCATTGGGAAGCGTTCTGACATTTCATCCCAAAGTGCCGTATACCCTAAAAATGCATCCTTATCCCATGCTGCTGGGTCTATATTTTGAAGCTTATCCCATTCTCCATAAAAGCCCATGTATGGAACTGTTAAAGTTACTGCTTTACTATTATTAAAGGGAACAAGTCTTACAAATCCTTCTACAAAACTATTTTTCTTAAATGTATTTGGCAATGATATATCAACAGTAATATTCTTAGTTTGACCAGGTTTAATTTTAAGAATGGTTCCATCTGTGTCAGTAACGAGTTTCTCATTTACTTTTACTTCAGCACCTTTAACACGTTTACTAGTTAGTGTTAAATATTCTTTAGAATCCAACTGACCATCATTATCTAAATCAAATTCTTTCATTTCAGTTTGATCTGCCATTACATCAACAAATATTTTATATTCAAGATCTTTAATGTCTTTATCTTTATCTTTGCCTTTATCTTTTGGTTGATCAAACGCTTCTAGATTCAATTTGAAGCTTGCTTTTCCATTTGGAATTTCTTTTAAGGCAACTGCTCCAGCTTGTTCGAGTGGGGTATCCTTTCTTGTAATAATTGCGGGTGTATTAATAGCATTTTGAATCTGCATTAAACCAGATCCTTGAACCCGTGGCGAATAAGGTACTTGGTTGTTTGTTCGTGGATCCATGACTACGTTTGCAGTATTCATTAAAGCTAATTTTGCTTTTAATGCTGTATTTTTTGAGTGAGGTAATCCTTTTTCATATAAAGCTTGTAATAATAATGTAGAACCACCCGCTACATGAGGTGTTGCCATTGAAGTACCACTCATTATCTCATAATCGTTTCCTGCTACTGTCGAGTAAATACTACCACCAGGTGCTGAAAGTTCTGGTTTGAAATCTAATGTATGTGGTGAGCCAATTGATGAAAAATCCGACATCGTATTTTTCATAGAATTATCTACCCAAATACCTTTTGATAAATGCATTTTTACAATTTGACCACTTTGGAGTTTCTTAATTAAAGCATCGCCAGGAATTTTACCAGTAGTTGCTGTTGGGATTGAGTATGGGCTTAACTGCAAGTACGGATAATCAGTCATATCGTTATTTGGTGGAATAATAATTACTGCTTTGGCACCTTTTCGCTCGGCATCAAATTGAATTGATGAATAATAGCTATATGTATCTAAAAGTTTTACTACTACAATTTTACCGTTTACGTCTTTACCATTATAATCAGATGAACTTGTCCCTTCACCAACGTATACTAATTCATAATCTTCACCAGGAGATAATAACTTGGATAATTTAAAGTTATAGGAAGACGGAAATTGAGTCTGATCTTGGAAAGGTAACTGAATGCCATTCTTTTCTTCTATTGTATTTAAATGTATCTTTGAATTTTCATAAGATGCGACTGATATAGCATACGGGCTTACAGATGGTTCACCAACTATCCCGATATCTGGGTTCTCTGCATATGGTCTTAAAGATGATGGGATAATATAATTTTTTGAACTATATGACGCGTTACCACTGGCAACTACAACAAGTGAACCTTGCTCAGTCGCTTGTCGGATTGTTTTTTGAATTGGGTCATTTTCCTCCCCAACATAGCCTGCATCAGTACCTAAACTCATATTGATGACGTCTGCACCCATTGAGACCGCATGTTCAATTCCTGCGATAATATCATCCTCATATGCAGCACTACTATAATCAGAAAATACTTTTTCTGCTAATAATTGTACACCTGGTGCAATACCTTGAACCCCATCATTTTCCTCATCACCATTTGCTCCAACAGTACCAGCGACATGTGTACCATGGGAACTACCAGATCCACCTGGAATCACATCGGTATCATCATCTGCCCAATCATATCCTGTTGGAACTTTATCGCTATACCAAACATCATTAACAGCGGATTCTGAAAATTTTTCTATTAAGCCGTCTTGAGTTAATTTCATTTTTTGTTTGGCTTTGTCACTCAATTTCATATCTTTATGTGTATAATCAATTCCTGAGTCAATAATTGCAACAAGTAAACCTTCACCCTTATAACCATATTGATTCCACACTTTTTGAGCTTGTACAAGTTCCTTACTTGCTCCCATAGAAGGTTTAAATGTTCTTGCTATATGAACATTTAATACACCAGGAATTGAATGTATTTCATTTATATTCTGAAACTCTGTTTCTAAACTGAATCCGTTAAACCCTTCATAAAAACGTTGCTTTAGCTTATTTGGAGATTTTGATTTACTACTAGGAATTAAATTCAGGACTTGATCCTGTTTTTGTTTAAATATTTCCTTTTTACTTTTTGTTGATTTTTCTACCTCAGAAGGTTTTTCGATTTCTACAATTACTCGGACTTTTTCATTCGGCTTATAGGCATTAACTAATCCTTTTTCTTTTAGATCCTTGTATCCTAATTGATCCTGATCATTGCCATCGGAAGCTTTTGCTTTATCTAAAAGTATTTGCCTCCCTTGTTTAACAATTTCTTCAATAGCTGTTGATGATACACTGTTGTTTTCAGGACTTTCAGCTATTGCAGTAAATGGTGAGATGATCATTGATGTCAAAGTTGCTGTAGCAATTACTTTTAATGACTTCATTTTAAAGTGCTTCATTCATTCCTCTCCTCTCAAATATTTCTGTTAAATAAGAAATTGAACTACAGAATGATCTGTATAAATCTATAAAACAGTAAAACTACGAAATACTGAATGTGTGATAGTTAGAGAGTGCTCTTGCCTTAGACTTTTGAATTCAATCCTAAAGCAGTTAAAAGAGCACTATAAGGAAAAATAATAGTAAATTAGAAGATTGTTTGATGGAATCATTAAAGGGGATAAGTAGTGTTTATAATATGTAAATCAAGTAGTTTTACATACTCATATTTTACTTGTCCACTGTAAGACAGTAAATTGGGGGAATTAGCATTTTAAGTTACGAATACTGTCATAAAAATTCAGTCGAAACTTTGACATTCATTGTTTTTTTAAGTAGAAATCCCTATGAAATTTCACTTTATATAATGAATTTTATGTGGATATAAATTTTAGTGTTAATAAACTTGGGGGAAATAGGTCTTTATCATTAGAAGTTTATGATGATGTTTGGCTATGTAAAGATAAAAGTACTCATCCATTCACTTGGACTGTTTGAATAGAAAAAAAATGAAAAGAGCAAACATAGAATTTGTTTGCTCTTTCGTATTTCATCTAGGATTATGTTGAACTAACAACCATATTATTTTGCAGCACCATATTTCATTTCGATTTTATTATTGTTTCCAGCAATAATTGCGACCTCACACATATTCACAAAAAGACCATTCTCGACCACACCAGGAATCATATTTAAGCGAATTGTTAAGTCATCAGGTTTTTCAATACTTTTCATATGACAATCTAGAATATAATTTCCATTATCAGTAATAAAAGGAGTATTATTTTTTAGGCGAAGAGCTGGATTCATTGGTCCAATTTTTTCGATTTGTTTTTTTGTCAATTCCCAACCAAATGGTATGACTTCTATCGGTAAAGGGAATGTCCCGAGTGTCTGAACAAACTTTGATTCATCTGCAACAATTATAAATCGTTCAGAGATGGACGCAATTATTTTCTCACGCAATAACGCTCCACCGCCACCTTTGATCAATGCTAAACTAGGATTCACTTCATCAGCACCATCAATTGCGATATCTATTTTACTTAATTTGGATAAATCCATTAATGGTATCCCCAATTTAATTGCTAGTTGTTCAGTATCCTTTGATGTGGGTACACCCTTTATATCTAATCCTTCCTTTATCCGTTCTGCAAGTTTTAAAATGCTCCAATAAACAGTTGAACCAGTTCCTAGCCCAACAATCATACCATTTTCAACAAATTCAACTGCCTTTTCACCAGCTAGTTTTTTACTGTCCATTTGCTCACTCCTATTTAAGTTCATTAGATATATTTAATTCATTTTACTAAAATCTTCCATATTACTTCAAATTTTCATATTGGTTTTCTTGGTTCATTTTTTCTTAGGTATGGGTACGCCAAAACTAAAACTAAAAAAAGGCTTATCCACTAATAAAATAAGTGCAATAGCCTTTTGTACTCTAGTCATGATCTTAGATTAATATAATTTGATATTCTAATTATTATTCAAAAAGAAATAATCGAAATTCAGTTTGACACCAAAAAATATCCCAGTCGTCTTAGTATTTCTGGGATATTCCCACAACGAAGCTGTATCCTTGTTTCTCAATGTCTCAAGTATTTTATCTATTTTAGCTTCCAAACGTTTCATTTCTACCTTTTTCTTTCTATTTTCAATAAAGAACCAAATAATGATTGCAATAAATAATAGAGGCTTTAAATAGATGAAAACAAGAAAAATATAATCTCCAGGGAACATAAAACGCTCCTCCTCTATTATTAATTTGGCTTAGTTATCTACTACTTTGTCAAACATTCAAATCTATCATCTATTAAAGATAAGGTTGTGTGCATATATGTATATGAAAGTTGTCATTTTTTCACCACAATAATTAGAAACTTTAGTAAGCAGTCTACTAATTACTCTTTCTTTAAACAAAATCTCAAAAATGAATAGACTATAGTTCTTTTATTTAATTGAACATCCATAGTCGTAAAGTATCAAACAAATTTTTAACTTTTCTGAAAAAAATGCATCAGAAAATTAATGTGGTATAATTTTTAAAATTTGTTTTGAAAGTTGGTGGAGCAAGTGGAAAAGGAAGTAAATTTGAAGAAAAATATTGGCTTTTTCGTATCAACATCTCTAGTAATCGGCACAGTCATCGGTTCTGGTATTTTTATGAAACCAGGAGTGGTACTGTCATCAACTGCAAATTCCACAATGGCTCTTTTAGCTTGGATTATCGGTGGAATTATTACACTCGCTAGTGGTTTAACAATCGCTGAAGTAAGTGTAAAAATTCCAAAAACAGGTGGATTATACGCCTATATTGAAGAAGTTTATGGCGAGATGTGGGGCTTTTTATGTGGATGGGTTCAAACCCTAATATATGGTCCTGCAGTAATGGGTGCACTTAGCTTATATTTTGGATCATTACTTGCAGATTTCTTAGGATTTAATGATAGCAGTAAAGTATTCATTGGAATTTTAACGATTATTTTATTAGGATCTCTAAATTTACTTGGAACACATTTTGGTGGATTCATCCAAACAATTTCTACAGTAGGAAAACTTGTACCGATTATACTAATTGCTGTATTTGGTATATTCCAAGGAGATGTATCTGTCTTTAATGCTGACAGCGGGAGTAGTACTCAAACAATTAGTATGGGTGCAGCCGTTTTAGCTACACTATGGGCTTATGATGGTTGGATGAACGTTGGTTTTATGGCTGGCGAAATGAAGAATCCTTCAAAAACTTTACCTAGAGCAATTATTTCAGGAATTCTGATTGTTATTATTGCTTACTTATCAGTAAATATTGCGATGCTTCATTTATTACCTGCCAAAGAAATTGTTGAATTAGGTCCAAATGCCGCGACTGCAGCAGCAACATCATTATTTGGTAATTTTGGTGGTAAACTTCTTGCAATTGGAATTTTAGTATCAATCTTTGGATGTTTAAATGGCAAAATTCTTACATTCCCACGTATTACTTATGCAATGGCTGAAAGAAAAATGATTCCAGGTGCAAAGTTTTTATCAAGCATTCATCCTAAATTTAATACACCTGTCGGATCAACAATCATACAAATTATTATCGCTTTAGCAATGATGATTTTTTGGAACCCTGATCGCCTATCAGATATGGCAATCTTCGCTGTATTTTTATTTTATGGTCTTGCATTTAGTGCTATTTTCATTTTACGTAAAAAAGACAATAACGATAAATCACTTTATAAAGTACCTTTATATCCTTTAACACCAATCGTTGCAATTGTAGGTACGCTTTACATTATTGTAAGTACTTTAATTAACTCACCAGTTGATGCACTTATTTCAATCGGGATCGCAATAATTGGTTTACCAGTTTACTTAAAATTAAAAAGCAATGATAAGAACGAACAAAAGAGTAAGGCAAGTTAATCTTTCTTAATGTAAGTATTTATAAATCTTAAGCCCCCCTTCAAAATATAGAGGGGCTTTTCTTTGTTTCATATTGTACTAGCTTACATGTTTCCACTCGATTTTTTCTTATTTAGTATCAACCATTCTATGATGATAAAATTTACAATTAATCCTACCCAAATATTTACATTTAACACCTCTTCTACCATTTGTTCTCTTCCATCTGGCAACGAAAAACCATTTAACAAATAGTAGGTTAAAAGTAAGATTGGTACCGTTAACCTTCCACTTACTGCTACTAATGTAACACCAAAACTACGAATCATCCATTTTTGATGTTCTGAAAAATTTCTTTGTCTAGCCGTTACATATCCCTTTACAGTAGTAAATAACCAAATAATCGTTAATGCAACAAACGATGTTGCCTTCGCAAAATGATCAATATACAAAATAACAACAAAAGCAAGTAACCCACTTATGAAAACACTGCTAATATAAACTCTTCCAACAATACGGTGGAGCTGAGGTTTTTCTTCTCTAAACCGAGCATTAATTTGAAGAAAACCTGTTATTAAGGCAATAGCGGCAAATAATATATGTGCGATTAGCGCAGGATATTGAATTGATGTCGAATTAATTTGTATTCTGCTATTAGACGGATTTACATTTAAATAAGGTGTTATAAATGGGATCATCACCCCAATGGATACTATGAGTGAAATCCACCAGAATTTTTTAGAAATCATCCAAATTTCCCCTTTGATTGTTCGTTTCTTTCATACTATAAAACTATTATGAACTGTTCATGAACAAAGATAGAAATTTTTAACTTAACTTTTTATATTTTTATCCGATTAATTAATATGTAATACTATTAAAAAGGTACGATCAGGGAAACTTGATTTCACAAAGCCATAGGGGCTAAGGATGATAATCTATGCCAGCCAGCTGCCGTTACCAAGAGGAGGAAAAGGTAATGAAAAGTAAGTGGATTTCAAATGTAATGAGTAGTTTATTTGCTTTAACATTGATTTTTGGATCAATATCTAATGCAAGTGCAAAAGGGCCAGAAGGCGGTAACTCACAAGAGAAACCTGCTAAAGGCCACGAGCAACCAAAGAAAAAAGTTGTTATTAAATCAAGTGTAGGAAAAAAACTAGAAAAGCGTTTAAAAACTTCAGAAACTACTATTAATAACATTACAAAGTCGATAAATGCGTATTTCGGTGTAAATGAGGATGGTACAACAGATAAGGAATTAACCAAGAAGACTGCATCATCCCTTTACAATAGCTATAAAGGAAAACTTAATGCGCAAATTAATAAGTTACGTGCATTTGACAAACAGCTTGCTGGAGATAAGAAAAAATACAAATCAATTTCTACAGAATTAGAAGCTCTAGCACTTAAGTCAAAAGAACTTCAGAAATTGGCAGCGGATGAAATTACACGAGTTAAAACGTTAACAGAAGAGACTTCTAGTCCAAAATCAACTACAGATGATGAAACTCAACCAAGTGAGCCAACAACTCAACCAACTGAACCGTCAACTCAACCAACTGAACCTACGAATGAACCAACATAACCAATTACGCGTGGACATATAAAATTAAATACAAAGCAAATTTAAAAGCCAACATTCATGTAATGTTGGCTTTCTTTTTTAAGGTTTTATGCGAGTATCATTTAATACTATATTGAATCCTTAATCAATATTCATTGTTAGCTTTTCAAAAAAATTTGCTACATGGAATCCATCCACTGTTGAATGGTGAGATTTAATAGAAATTGGGATAGATAATCTACCGTTGATTTCAGAATACTTTCCAATAGTCAATATCGGCTTCAGATAACAAGAAGAGTGAGCGATATGTAAAGAGAAATTATCAAAACTCACCCAAGGGATGGCTGATATATCAAAGGTGTTTAAAGGTTGATTACATTTAGGAAACATTATATCGGAACGCTCGTATTTTCTAACTTCAGCTTTATAAGCTGATTGAAATTCGTCCATACTTTCAAGATTATCTAACCAAATACAATGAAATTTTTCTTTTTCCTTATTAAAAATAGTAAATGCCGGAACTAGGTAGTCCCAACATACTAATTTATCATCAATAAGGTCATAACGGTAATTTTTGATAGAGTTAATAGATTTCGTGATTTTATAAATCATATATGCAAAGAAACTGTAATGATTATTTTGGCAATATTCAACGGCATTAGTTACATCTATTTTCGTTGTCATTTCATGCGTAACATTTAAAGAATAGTAGTAATCAAAATATTCTTTTCTCTCCCATTTATCTATTTCTACAACACGATATTCAGACATTACTTCACTCCTAAATTGAACATAATATGTTAATTCTCTCTTTTAAATGATATTACCTTCTCTAACGACTAATGAAGTTATGATTTTCAACAAAACCGACATTTTCTTCAATAAAAAAAGCCACTTCAGTGACTTGTGGTTGGTCAACAAATGCAAAGCGTTAGTTCAATAATGATGAAAAATCTATTTCAAAAACTTACTTATTTATTTGTTTTTTAGAAGAGACTTTAATCAAAAATAAAAAGATTATAAAAAACCGGAATTTGTATATACAGTCCGATGATAAAACTGATTGTTACACATGCACTAAGTCCAAAGAACCCTACCTTTCTTACTCCATTTTTATTGCTATAGATTAATAAGATCACTCCTAAAAGTATTCCTGCTAATAGCGTTCCAATAATAATTAGTAAAATAAAAAAAACTGCTGAAGCAGTTCATCATTGTTGAAATAAAGCAAAGCGTTAATCCAAAAATAAGATGTTTATTAATTCTTGTTCTTAGTTTCTTTTTATTTATTTACTATCCAAACTAATAATTGATCCATATGGAATTGTATGGGACTCAGCCGTTTTATAAATTGAACAAACATTCATCTTTTCGTGATTGTTATATTTCCATTTTAAACAAGCATTATGATTCGGTTCAATCGATGAATCCGTTGTAAAAAAAATAGTAGCGAGGCCGAAAATAGTAAATCCGCCAATTATGCCACGTTTTATCTCATCACCATATTCACGTATCCATAAAATAGTTTTAATCATAGTACCCTCCAAAATTTCAAAATAAATATGAGTAATTCATTTTATGATTGGTTGGAGAGAGATAAAACTAAACTTTGAATAGATTTAATAAAAGAATATTGTAAAGATCATCTTTCACATATACGACTATCCTTAAATTGAGTGGTCAGTCCTTTCCTTTATGCTAATTCTGAATGTAAGATGAATTAGATAAGCCACTTCATTATAACAATTAGAAATGTATCTTTCATAATTTATTAATCTTTTACATCATATTAATCTTAACTTAAAAAACTGTTTATACAATAAAGATGTGATAAAGCATTACTCATACTAGGAGGAATAATGATGCTTACTGTTATTTTAACTGAAATTAAAAACATATGGTTTGGCAAGCCAAGATCAAATGATAATTTTGAAGAAATTGAACGCCTTGAATCCAAGCATACCAGAGTTCGTTTTGATAAAGAAATTTATGAAATCATCCGCGTTCAATAGTCAAAAATAGCCTTCTGTATTTCAGAAGGCTTTTTTATTATGATTTTAGACAACGTCTTTAACTAACGCTGATTGATGATTTCGAATGATCTTTCTGCACTTATCGATCCACTTTCATCGATAATGTTAAAAATTATTTCTGCCTCTCCATCATATTTCTTATCAGTTTGTCCAATAACACCAATTGTTTGTGTTTCTCACATTTCATCATCATATTGTAACGTTATTGAACCCGAACCATTTTCACTTAGAATAAAAAAACATAGGGAGATTTTAGTCTTCCTATGTTTTCATTCATATTATTTATCTGTTTGTTTTTGCTTCTTTTTCAAATACTCCGCACGCATTTTTTCAAGTTGCTGCTTTTTATCAAATTTGGCAGGAGTCTGTTTTTCATGAAACTTTGTCACAGCTTGCTTACCTTTGGTATCTAATTGATATTTTCCCACTTTGTTCACCTACTTTTCTTGTCTTTAAAGAGAATCTATTCAACAAATGATATACCTTATTATACTGAAGTAAAACTTTTTACTTTATTAGTGTACTATTAAGATTGCATATAACCGCCAAATGGTATTTATTTCATTGGTATAATCAAATTAAAATGCATTTATCCCCTGCAAAAGCCTTAATAATTCAACCTCAATAATTCTATTACTTGTTTAAAACTGTTCTTCAAGAAAATTCTTTTTAGCTTTCGATAACTCTCCAAAACATTTTGGTAGGCTTATTATATCAGTTATAGTCATGAAGTTACTACTTTTAATTTAATATATCATAAAAACAATTTTTCTTTATAAACATTACATTCTATTGGAAAAAGAGCTGATCGATTCATCAGCTCTAAGTTGGTTTCTTCAACTATCGCTATACATTTGTTGTTCAAGAGAAATATTTTAGTCTAATTTACCTTTGCATAGATACACGTATCAGTTAGTTCTTTACCGTCAGCTGAATGATCTTCATTACGTAATATCCCTTCAAGCTCAAAACCTAGTTTTTCAGGGATCATACGACTTTTAGTGTTTTTAGAATCACATCGTATTTCAATTCTTCTAAATTTGAATAGCTGTAAGCCGAGGTTAATTAATTCACTTACTGTTTCTGTCATATATCCATTGCCGCTAAATTGTGTGTTAATCCAGTAACCAATTTCACATTTAGGAATATCCCAATTAATTCTATGAAGACTAGCCGTTCCAATAAAATCATTTGTATCCTTATGATAGACAAGATAACGAAAGCTTTCCCTTTTCAAAAAATCTATATGAGCATTTCTGAGAAGAATTTCTGTTTCTTCAACAGTCGGAATTGACTGAAATAAATTCAACCATTGCTTTAACTCACTAATTGAATCATTAATAGCTTGATGTACTACATTTCCTTCACCTGATTGAAGTGGTGCTCGAAGAATTAGTCTGTCTGTTTCTATTTGTAACGGTACCTCTAATAAAATAGGATTCATATAATTTCCCCTCTCGAAAACTTTAAATTATAACCACTGAAATCTAATATAATTAAAAACTTTCACCCAATGGAATTAATTCTTGAGCCATATTTTAGAATGCGGCTTACTTGAATAACTGGACGTTAGGCTCACGCTTTAGCACATGAACGATCATCGAGTGTAATTGTCCACGATGATGAAACAGATGAGCCTTAGTATCCAAAAGCCATTCATAACGTGAATGGACTACCCAAAAAAGTGAAGTCGTTTCCCTTAACAACTCTTCTTCCTGTAATGATGAAATACCTTCTTTTAAATAAGAGTAATTGCTAATCAGGGAATCGATAATTGCCTTTCGATTCTCTTCTGGTTCAGCATGTTCATAGAAACGATCTAGTTCATCCTCGAAGCTCCAGATCCAATCATGAAATCGGCTCTACATAGAACTGAGATGTTCGAGAGTAATTCCCCAATTGACCATTTTCCTACCGTCGGTTTAATTTTCAAGTCTTCCTCACTCAAAGTGTTTATTAGCTTAATAATAGAGTAATCGCCAAATCCATCTCTTTGAAAACACCTTTACAATAAACGTTCATATCTCTGTTCTCCCTTTATGTAAAAAGACTTACTTATCGTTCCACCCCAGTATTTTCCAATTTAAAATATTAATCTACATTAGTCCTATTAAAAAAGAAGAATTGAAGCTGATTGGTTATCAGTTGTGAACTGATTAATAAATAATAATTTCCATAAGAGTTTTAGTATTAACGACTCATCTTCTTGTTATTTCTATTGCTATAGATTTGCAATCATTCTAAACTCTCTATACTTTTTTCCGCGATGCTCATATTCAAAGACTTCTCTTTTCTCGAATCCGAGCTTTTCATATAATGTAATTGCTGCAAGATTACCTACCTCACAACTTGTATAAAGTGGTAAATGACCATATTTATTAATAAAAAATTCTATGAATTTTTCTAAAACCTTTGTTCCGATACCAATGTTTTGATATTTTACATCTATCATAAATCTGCTCATTGACCATCCACTAAGGTCTTCATCATAATCGTATAAAATGAAACCAACCATTTTTTCTTTATAATAAACTCCTAATGGATATAAATTCGGTTCATATGCAGCTTGTACTAGCGAAAAAATATTTGGTGCAACAAAGTCACTTTGTTTATCATTTACACTAAGATCTATACAATCCTGATAATTTTCCCTATCGATTAACTTAAACTCTATATTCATCTTACATCTCCTAATTTTGTATAATTCAATTAACTTTATCAACTACTTAATTATAACGACAATTGTTGCTAAAAATGCAAATTATGAATTTCTTAACTCAACTAATGCTGAGCTTTAGTTGAATAAGGGGAGTCGTTAACAATCCGGAAATTTTGCTAAACAAATTCAAACAAAAAAAATCGAATTCCATGTACTTGAATCGACTTTTTTATTTGACTTCTTCAAGTAAGGTCCAAGAAAGTTTAAGAAAATATCTATTAATATGGAGTTCTAAATCAATTAAATCCAATTCAATATTTATCTGATTTTCTCTGCCAATTCTAAAATAATTCCTTCTGGACCACGAACGTAGCATAACTTATAACTATCTTCAAATTGCTCTATCTCACTAAAGATTTTTTTGCCATTCTTTTTCAATTTTGCTATAATCGCTTCAATATCATCAACAGCAAAGCAAATATGTCGGATACCTAGCGTATTTGCAAGAGGTTGCTGTATATCTTTTTCATCTGACGGCGTATAAAATTTGACTAGCTCTATCCATGCCTCGCCATCTGGCATCCCCATACCTACACAAGCCGTTTTTACATTATTAAGCCCAACTATTCTGTCTAACTGTTCTCCATCCAATTCCCATTCCGCTTGCACTTCAAGTCCTAAATCAAGAAAAAATGCTTTAGCTTCTGAAAGATCTTTTACGTTTATACTCACATGATCGATTCTATTGATCTTCATATCTCATACCTCCAATATTCCTATAATTTTCATTACCTGTATTTGTGTATGGTTTGTTTGAAATTCTAATTCGCTTAAAACAGAAAATATCCTTCTTCAACAATCCTGCCCCATTAGTTCAACTAAAACCTACAGTTCAAATCTATAACACTTGCATGCGTTAGTTGAACAAGTAAAATGCCGTTAACATGATTATTGCGTTGGCATGATGAAAGTATAACGCTACAGTTATAGAACTCATTAGCTTAACTTTTCCATAATATAGTTGCAAAAGGAATAAAAAAGGAAGATATCTGTGTTAGAATATGCTCCCTTAATTCCGTTCCGAAATATTATGAAAAATATATTCCGGATGTTTTTAACATATTAGATTTTTTTATATCCTGAAAAACAATCACATAATTGAACTGAAATAAAAAAGGACTACAAATAAATAATCTATTCTTTTCAACTAATACATGTGGGTTAGTTCTATACGGAAAAAGGAAGAAAAACTGTTTTTTGTTTTTCTTCCTTTTTCAAACTCTTTTTAATTATTGTTGTTTTGTTTCATGATGTTGTGGCGGCGGAACTAACCAACCTTTATCTTTCATAATTTGCAATAATGCTGCCCCATCTTTTGCTTTTTTTGCACCCATCTGAGCAAATAATAATCCAACGTCTTCACGAATTGATTGACTGACACCTTGTCCACATGCAACCACACCTGCTGCAATTTCAGCTGCTACCATGTAAGCTATCTGAGCATCCTGAAATCTAGCTCCAACTGGAATCTGTTCTAGGTCAGCTTCAGGTCGTTCTGATGGTGTAGGAGGTACAGCAATATCATTATGTAATAGTACTTCCTCTAATTCTTTTATTGAAGGTTTAATTGATGTTTCAACTACTTGTTTTAGAAATCCTTTTAAATCTTGATCACCTGTATGATTAATATATACTTGATATCCATCCAATGCAGCTTTTGCTACTGATAAAGAACTCCATAGACCAAATACTTCTCCATAATGCAAAGGCTCATTTTGAGGATTTCTTCCCATAAAAATCTTAGTCCCCTTCGTTATTAAATTCATACTATCCTCATTTTCATGGAATAGTCACAATAAATATTATTTAACGATAAGTACGATTTATACATAAGTAGTTTTAAATAATTTGACATTATTTACTATGAGATTTTTCAATCTAAGGACTAATAATATTAATATTCATATGAAAAAAAGGTGGTGATTTAAGTGAAAAAATTGGGTCTAGTTTTATTCTCTTTATTGTTATCGCTATCGTTTTTAACTAATAATGCATCTGCTGAAAACAACAGATATTCTAACGATAATATGAATAATAGATATAATCCAACGCCTGTTACTAACGCAGCAGATGTAAATGATGATGACGATAATGATTGGGGTTGGCTTGGATTATTAGGTTTAGCTGGTTTACTAGGGTTAAGAAGAAGAGATCGAGACGACAGAAAATAATATATCGAATAGCCTTAATATATGCTTACCTGCTTAAAAATCCTCTTTTAAAGGGGATTTTTTGTTTAACCATATTGAATTTTTACAATAAAAAATCGACTTAAACAGTCCTTATTATTAAGGAAGTCCATCTAAATCTCGGAAACACAATTCATTGTAAATAATTTCTTGGTAATGATGAATTGTTAGAATCCTTTCATAATAAAAATTCCTTTTTCTATCTAATTATGGTCCCAATATTCATTAGCTATCTTTCGAAGAGGATTAATTTTTATAGCTTCTTTATGTTGATTTGTTAATTCATAAATTATTAAACGCTCAAAACACACAAAAGAACTCTATTGTCCATGTATCAACAATAGAGTTCTTTTTATGACTTTGTTTAGTAAAGTATAATTTATTATTCTGTGTTCATTCCTTACCCTTACTGAATTCTAACAAAGCCATACCTGTTCGTATTTCAGTCAAAAGTTGTTCGGCGTTTTTTCTTCCTATTTTATATCATTTATGGCAAAAGAGGGTATGATAATCCAAAGCAAAACCTTTTAGGCAATTAGATTAATCTTTATTTAACGCCATTTACAAGTCGCCTCATGGAGTTTAATTGAGAAGATAGCTCATTAAACCAATCCTCATCTCCCGTTGAGAGGGCCAAGTCAATTAGAAAGCGAATCTGTTCTTTGTTTATCACATTCGAAACAGGCATTTTCTTTACGTTTTTATTTCTTATTTGAATGGTTTTCCCAACAGTTGCTTTATTATCTGAAGTTATTACATTTACCTTTACGATTTCATCAAGAAAAGTAAGTGAGTCAATATAGCCTATTACTAATTCTCCATCCACTGATTTACCTTTAACCCAGTCACCTGTTTTTAAAATAGAATCATTATTTAAGTTCATTTTTCCACCTTCTGATTTAGAGTTATAAAATTATTAAATTTTAGATCATAAAAGCACTTAAATCTAACTGTAATATTTTTTATTACATTTCGATTAATAGAAGGCTTAGCCTTCGCTTTTTCAACAAATCACTCACATTTAATATGATCGACAATATCCTTTATAGTATATTGCTTTAAATATCCACCAAGATGTTCTTCTGCACCTAAGAAAATATTGAAAAGAACATGTTGCATATTTGCCCCAACAAGACATTTTTTATTTGATTCAGGGCACTTAGGTTGCAATGCCCCCTCAGAGGTGATCATATAAATATCCCAAAGATTCACTTCATTTAAATCTAAGGCAAATATGAAACCACCACCAGTTCCCTCTTTCGATTTTATAAATCCATGTTTTTTTAACAAACTAAGCACTTTACGAATACGTACTGGGTGAACACAGGCACTCTCTGAAATTGCATCACTTGTCGACATCCGGTCCGTCTGCAGCGCAAGATAAGTTAAACTATGAATGGCAAGTGTGAAATCACTGTTCATGGCCTGCCTCCTAAATTTTCTTTTCTTTATATCATGATTAAATTATTAGTAGTGTAATACTATGAGTTACAGATTTGCACCTCAAGAATACTGATTTAATTAGCTACTTTTTGTAATTTATTATATGAAATTGTTCTTAGCTTACGAGGTAGAAAACTACGAATTTCATCTTCATTATAACCAACCTGTAATCTTTTTTCGTCTAAAATTATTGGCATGCGCAACATTTTAGGATTATTTATTATTAATTTATATAAGTCATTTAGCGGGAGCGATTCAATATTTATATTTAATTCCTGATATGTTTTTGATTTGTTCGATATAATCTCTTCCGTTCCAGTTTCAGTCATGCGAAGAATAGATTTAATCTCTTCAAGTGTAAGTGATTCATTCATAATATTTTTAATACTATAATCAATATGATGTTCCTCTAGCCATGCTTTTGCTTTGCGACATGATGTACAGCTTGGTGTAACATATAGATTTACCATCCTTTTATACACTCCTTATATTTAAAAATGTAATAAAAAAAATTACAGATAAGATAAAAAAGTAATAATGTATTATCAAATTAAACAAATTATGTTGACCTCAATACTCAATTCAAATGAGTATACTGTAATTTTATTATTTACAGTTAAGAGTGTCAACTAAATTTTTTGAGTTTAAACATGGGGTGTTTATTCTACTTGAACCAGATACAAAAAATGTAATTTACAATAAAAAGTAAGACTCATTCCAATTCATCATAAATGAGACTTACTTTTTATTAAGAAGTTCCAATTCATAATAAAACGTAAATACCTACCATAGAACATTAGTAATAGATAGGCAGCCTAGGTTTAAAAACTGTAAATTTAAGCACGACTTATCTCCCTACTACTTAGTCTTTGAAAAAATTGAATAATAAGGATAAATAACACGAACATAGGTAATGTCCAGGCAATACCAATTGCACAATAACTTAGCAATTCTAACCATTTTTCAACATTCACTATGGAATCTGGAATTAGTGCAAGAATGAAACTACTTGCTAATATGATGAATATCCAAAAATTTGGCTTAACGTTTTTATTCATATTTCTAAAAATTTGTTGAGCACCCCAGTAATATATAACCATAGTTGATAATACCTTAAATGCATAAACGGAAAAGCATAGATTTTCGGCCCTTGAAATAAATTGAACCTCAGTGTATTCAAATAATGTCATTACTGGGTATAAATCATTTAATATTTGTTTGAAGCTAAAAAAACCATAGCAGGATAAGGTTATAATAAGACCGTTTGCCATAGAGAAAAAATTCCCCAAATATAGAGCCTTAGTCCATTTACCTTCTACCATAGGAAAAAAAAGTAAAGCAACTTCTATACCCAAAAAACCAGAGTAAACTTGAAAAGTTCCCTTGAAAAAATCTGTTTTTCCTTTAAAAAAGTAAGGTGTTAAGCGTGCAAAATCAAATTCCGGAAAAATATAAACAAGTAAGAACAGCATTGGAATCACGAAAAAAAATAAAACAAAAATTGCTTTAGTAATGTTGTAGATTCCACCTCTTAATAATTGAAAACTAAGAATCATAAAGCATATGATAAAAACAATTACTGAAAACTCTGAAAAAAACATCATTTTGAAAATGATGATATATTTCTTCATAATCATGCTTGCCATTCCAATCCAAATACCGATAATAAACAAATAAAATGGCATCATTACCCATTTAGGAACCGTCGCCTCAATGATTTCAAAAATTGACCTTCCTTTACCTAGCTTATAAATTATCGTAATCAACACAATATTAATATTAACGAATATGAATATAAAAATTATACTTAACCAGCCATTTGTCCCGAAATATTCAGCGGTTACACGAGGTGCAGTATACAAGACGAGACCATTTTGAATCATAAAGATTAGTATAGATAGTTGAAATGGTTGGAGACGTTCCTTCACACGATCACCTACTTTCTCCTTTTTTTTATTTATCTCACTTAGTTCCGTTATCACTTCGTTATATTAAAAACCCACTTTTTATCTATTAAGCTTTTGAAAGTTAGAGAAATTGTCATCATTCAATATAAATACAGAATGATTCGAATAGTACCACCAAAGATATATCATGACTAGAATGATACTGCGAAATTCATTAAGTCTATGACTAGTGATTCCCGCCATAGCAGCTACTTGATCAAATACACTCCCAAACAATTCCAATAGTAAGTACAATTTTTGTACAATCAAAGAAGTTCCCTAATTTTGAAAGTGTATGATCAACAATAGTAACTTCTGTTCAAGAAAATCTTTTTGACTTTTGTTCGAAAGCGTTCTTTTTACGTGCCTTCATCTTATGCAATATTTTTCTATTATTTACCATTTAAGTGCAAATATGCACCAAAAAATTCCATTCTTTTTTTCAATATATATAACAAAAAAGCTTACAGTTTTTACGTGTCTTATATATTCACCAGTTCTAACAGCATTAATTTAATTCTTTAATTCATTAAATTGAATTTTAATTTTGTCACTTATATTTAACCTCACTATAAAACACTTTACTTGATTGAAAATCAATAAAATACGAGTTGCTTTAACAACTCGTGATCTTCAACAAAGTTCTTCTACCTTAACAATATCTAAAAAGCCACTCCATGTGTGGAGTGGCTTCTTTGGATAAAATATATGAATAAGCTGATAATCAAATTTGAAATGTTTCCGGATCCTCTCATTCACAGTAAAGCTTAACTCTTAGCGTTTCATCCTAACTTTTAAAAACTAAACTTTGGCTTATATTGACCTTTAAAAGGTTCATGTTCTACGAATACAGTAATGTCCTTGCCTTCTTTGTCTTTACCAGTTCTTTTATAAGTAAATTTATTTTTATTAAGTTCTGTAATTTCAAGAACCGCTCCATACTTATTTTCACCAATAGAAACATGGGCTCTTATTTTATTTTCGTGAGCGACATCAAAGTATCCATAGTCACCACGACTTTTACCTGTTTCTAGATTGAAAAACTCATATTTATTTGACTTGTTATCAAATTTTGCTAGACTAATAAAATTAGTATTATACATTGTTATATCATTACCGTTTTCATCTAACACCTTTGTCCCGTTCCAAAGAGCGTTACCTAATATAATATCTCCATCAAGGTTATTAATAATTTTGCCAGTTGTTGTATCTAACTGCTTGTCCGGACTAGTAAAAGAAAGATTTTTCCCTTTAAATGGAACATGTTCTACGAATACCTCCACATCTTTACCATTAGCATCTTTTCCCATTCTTTTATAAGTAAAAATATCTTTGTTCACTTCTATCATATCGACAACTGCTTGATATTTTAATGATTCTGAAATTAGTATTCTCTTCTTACCGTCATTTGTAATAAAAAAGGTCCCCGTGTCTCCACGACTAATACCTGTCTTAGCATCAAAAAATTCATATCTTCCTGATTTCCCATCATATTTTGCAAGACCAATAAAATTTGCATTTTCCTTTGTTAAGTCCTGGTGATTCTTATCATATACTCTCGTACCTTGCCAATTTGTACTACTTAGTATATTAGACATTTCCTGTCCTTTTGTTTCTAATAGATTATTTTTGTAATATTTATTAATTGCATGTGATTTAGCTTCTACCCTTTTAATTAAATAAGCTTTTTCGTTTACATATTTCTTAATAGTCAAGCTCTTATTCAAATAATTTAAAGTAGCTTTTTTGATCTTTGCTGATTTCTGAACATCTGAAACAGTCCCGATAGATAGTTTGTAGTAATTGTTTACCTTTACTTTTGCAGATTGAAGCGTACTCATATTGTTCGCAGAAGCAGGTGTTACAATTGTCACCAGCATTGCAGTTGCAGCAAGAGTAGTAAATAATTTGTTTCTTTTACTTTTAGAAAATGTCATATAAATCCTCCACTCCAAATTTGAATTATTATTTTATAATTAATAGATAGAATACATTTACATCATTTGAATCCTATCTTAATTATTTTGTTCCTACTTTTAACAAATTTTGATTTAATCACTCTTAAATAAAAATGGCTTGAATGAGGTTTCGTGAAAATCGATTTTTTCCCCTTTAGTTAACTTGTTCCTCCTGTCTTAATTAATATTAATATTTATTAATGAACTCCCTCTAAACAATTTCTTAAAAAAAAATTAATTTTATAAGAAATTTTCATAAATTCTTTATAAGTCTCATCACCTTAAATAGATGGTACAGATAAATACGGATTCTCAACCCTTTGTAATTCTAGTTATATATTTACTTTTAAATTTTTCAACTGTTGACCACATCGTTTCTTTTGAACGATAAAAAAATCCCTATAAACGTTGACATTACAACAATTTTAGAGGGATTTTTACATTTTGATCATATTTAATTTGTTTTTCGACTATTACATGGGTTTGTATGTTAAATTCATAAATTATTTTAAATATGCCATTTTGTGTATAAATCGATTTTTTTAACTATCCCAAACGTCTAAATACTAAGCTCCAAAAAAAGAAAGATAAGAATTAAGGAAATCGATAAAATAAACTTAACTGCAACTTCATGATTTCATATTTACTATTTTTTCCTAATTGAATGTATACAGTTTCAATTGAAAGCAAAAATAAGAGTGTAAACTTTTAATTGAGGAGAATTTATGAAATTTGAGCAAATGGAATATATCGTGAAAGTTGCGAACGAGAAATCTATGAATAAGGCTGCAGAAAAATTACATATTACAAGTTCAGGAATTAGTCAATCTATCTCCCATCTAGAGAAGGAATTAGGTATAACTATTTTTAACCGTTCAAAAAAAGGAACAATTCCTACAGAAGAAGGAAAGATTGTCATTAAAAGAGCCAGAGAAGTCTTGCAAATTATCAGTAAATTAAATGAAGAGCTGTTTGATTATCAAAATAGCAAAAATGTTCATTTAAAAGTTGTTGCTGCTCCTACTTTCTCATCTGTACTACATCAAGCATTGAATAAAATCCATGTAGAACACCCTAACGTAACAATTGAAATTGAGGAAAAAGATCCACCTCTAATCATGGAAACGATTAGACACAGTGAATATGATTTTTGTTTTTTCCCTCAAGATTTAGAGGTATTAGAGAATGAAAAAAACATTAACTATGCTTTAATTCGTACTGATCGTGTTCATATTATTGTAGGAAAACACTCCCCACTTTTTCACTACGATTTCGTAACCCAATCTGATGTATTTAATATGGAAACTGCGTGTTATTCAATTTATTCTGATTATTATTATTCTAAGTTAATTAAAAAGAATAATAATAAAATCAAAGTAACAACAAACAGTATAAATATCCTCGCAGAGACTGTTAAAGAACAGAATGTATTTGTCTATTCACATGAGTCCGGAGCCAAATATCATCCAGACATTCGTGGTGGAAGTATTAAATCTATACCTTACAAAGAAAATGATAATTACGTTTATAAAGATTTGTGGGTAATCTATCCAAAAAATAAAAATCTTACTAATATAGGCAAAAGATTTATTGAAATAGTTAAAGAAATAGCAACTCAATGATGGTGACTGTTTTTAATTAAGTTTTCTTCTCCGTTAGTTTAGTTTATAAGATGATGACCAGTCTTCTATTGTTATAGTAATTAAAGTCTTTTATACGTACCAAAATAATATTCACTACATCTGTCTTTTATAGAAGAGATATGAAATAGTTTTATTAACCCTAAATTAACAATTTTTAATATTTCAATGATATAATACTGATATACTAATGCGGGGAGGTTCCGAACAAATGTATATAGAGGAAGCTTATAAAAAAATAATAAATAATATGAGTCTTGTTTCACTCGAAAAAGAAAAAGAAGCACTCCTAAATGCCATGGATAATTTGGATATATTAGAAAATGAATTTCAAATATTAATAAATAAACTAGAATTGGTTTATAAAACAAGTTTACTTAAATTCGAACAAACTAACATTTATAAAGTAAGTTCCTAATATATATATCTAATTAGAAATAGCCCTTCTACTAAAAGATGAAACATTATACTAAATAGAAATGAAAAAGTCCTTCGATTGAAGGATTTTTTTATTTCTTATGTAATTTACGCGCCAGTTAGTTATATAAGACTAATACAATTGTACATTTAATTAATACCATATGCATGTTTCGTAACACATTAATATTAATCTAAAGGTTTCCAATTTTACAGCTGGAAAGTTGTTCTTCTTAAAGATAAGCGCCTACAGATCAAAAAGAGATAGTGGGTTAATAATTTACCTCTTGCATATTTCACTAATTAGCTGCCATAGACGATGTTTTCTTTATTTTTCGGTCCAAGCCAATTACAGTTTTCAAATTGAGACTTTGAATTCCTTATTTTTTGCATTAAAGCATAATAAATTTTTCAGAGGTAATTAATTATAATGTCGTTTGTTAACTTCAATCGTAATGAACTCCGGTAAATAGCTAGGAGTACATCCTTTTGCTACTATTTCATCTTTGTAAAGACCCGTTTTCTCACCAAGTTTAATACATCGTGCCCGATTCTTTTCATCATAAACGCCTATCCAGCCTGCGGTGAAATTCATAGCCCATTGAACTTCCGGTACTTCCTGAGTAATATTAGCTTCTAAAGCAGATAGCAAGTATGCGGTGTTATCAGGCGGTGTTTGACCAGTCCATCTCAATCGCCCTTGATAATACCAGAAAGCTCGCCTTTGAAGAGCAGAAGAACTATTTTCCCATGACTCCATCAATGCAATATTCTTCTTGTCTTTGGTAAGCTGATTAGCCATTAACCAATCCATTAAGTTATTTCGCTCATCAAAAGTGTGAGTTTGCATATCCTTATCAAGCTTATTTAGCACATCTTGAGAAAGTAGTTTTTTGTCCATAATTAAGATTGCTAATAGTCTGGGCAAAAACTCTTCGGTTGACCAAAGTTCCATAGCTAGTTCGTGATTTTTTTTAATGTCCTTCGCGATTTTTCGTAAGTCGCCTAACTTAGTTTTATTATTGATCTGAGTTAGAATGTTTTCTGCTTTTAAAGAGCGTTTTATTTCTGTATCTTTTTTTTCATCCATTTTATACAACTCCTTTAATAAAGCAATGTTTCATAATATGTCCTTGACGGAATATATCAAGACCTAAATTTAGTTATGAGCCTTATTTCAGTGGTGTGCCTCCAAATTTTACCTTTTTTAATATTGTATCATATATCGTGTTAAAGCTTTCTCCTCCTAAAATGGAAGAGCAACAATCTTTAATATAATACTAACAATTATTTCCTTTTAATTGGTTACGAAAAGAGCATTTTTTAAAGAAACACGCCAGTTAGTCAGGAAGTTTCATCGTTAGTAATGACCTAATTATGAATAGTTTATCCAAAACTATCCCCTTTCTCCTAATCAAGAGTACCTTATATTCCCAATTTTTTAATAGCTATTTTCTATAAAAAATAACACAAACTAGATGTATTCAATTAAAACGTCGGAGTTGAAATATAGCTGTGAAAAAAACTTTTTTTATTGTAATCCTGTCCCTTTCATTATTTTGCTTTGCAGAATTTACTTACGCTAGGACAGACGAACCCGTTATCTACCCAATTAGCTTTCAAATAGAAATTCAGAATTGGGAAACTGTCAACATATTACTCCCAAAATACTCGAAGTTCACTGTAGTCGATGTGGAAAGTGGGAAGAGCTTTGATGTACAACGAAGAGCTGGTAGTAGACATGCAGATGTTCAGCCATTAACAAGAGAAGATACAAAGATAATGAAGGAAATATACAATGGGAACTGGAGTTGGCGAAGAAGGGCTATATTAATTTTAGCTCATGACAGCCTAATCCCTGCGTCCATGCACGGAATGCCACATGGTGCAGGTTCTCTTCCAAACGGTTTCCGTGGTCACTTTTGCATTCATTTTTGGGGAAGCACTACACATCGGACAGGAAAATCAGATATAAATCATCATGTGATGATCCTTAAAGCCGCTGGGAGAATTGATGAATATATGAATAACCTTCCACCTTCCCAACTGTTAAATGTATTATTTGTAACCATTAAAAACGGAGATAAAGGCTTGGCTGAAAAAATTACCATAAGTAATCAAAAAAATATTAAAAAAGAGCTTAAGAAAATAGAAAAAATAGAAGCAATACAGTGGGCTTTGCTCCAAACAAAGGAGACAGAGCCAAATTCTATTGCAACTGAAATTCCAGTTAAAGTTAATCTCTTCATAAAAGATAAAGGTGTGATCAGAACCAAACTTTCTATTCCTTTGGTGAGAACGTCACCTCTTTCTCCATGGAAAGTGAATATCGATCCTTTACTTTCAAGCATTAACTAGTTATCAAATTACAAGAGGTGGAGCTTTACATGAATAATTTTAACAATATTATCGTTTGATTTTCATCCAAGCAACATTTCTAATGTTCTGTCATTAACGTTTGAAGGTGAAGCAATTTTGCTTTGCCTTTTTTTAAAAAAATATTTATATAGGCTCACACGTGTTTTTAAACTATCGTACCAGTTAGTTCTATAAGAAACGGTTGTATCGATTATTAATATCAATGCACTCTGTACATAAAAAAAATCTGATTTGCAATATATTCTGAGCTATACTGAAGTCCATTCTTTATCCACCATAAAATGATGCCTGCCAATGATGCAGTTTTAATATCAATCGTAACATAGTCATCAGGTAAATCCGCATTGGCATTCTCTCTTCTTGTGCTTACTAACCGTCTTAGTAATGTAAACAATTGTTCCTCAAACTGATTCATATTAAATAAAATAAGTAAATGGTTTCGATGGTTATATAAATAATCCAGCAATTTTATTAGTTGTTGCTTTTCTGTTAAATCTTTTGCATGTATTAACGAATCGATTTTTTCAGTTAGATCATTCTTAATCTCATCGGTGATTTGCTTTAATAAATCTTGAATATCTTGATAATGTAAATAAAATGTTGTCCGATTTAATCCTGCTCTAGCTGCGACTTTCTGAACTGTCAAATTTGGGATAATTAAGTCCTCTTCTAAAAGTGAAAGGACTGCATTTTTAAACATTTCTTTAGATCTAATTGTACGGGGATCTTCTTTTTTTATAGACATTTTTAAACTCCTTATCTATTTTCATTAGACTTTCTCAACATTCATAATCTATTTTGTCGACTAGTGGACATTTAGTATAAAACTGTTCATGGTAAAGAACTTATTTTCTTGTTACTATGGATTTTATCGACACAGTGTTGAGAAAGCAAGTCAAAAATAAAGGGGTAAATAAATGAGTATGGAAATAAATGAAAGAAATAAAAAAATTTTATTAATTGTACTAATTGTTGGGTGTTTTTTATCAACTTTAAATCAAACATTATTAAACGTTGCACTGAGTAATCTAATGGAAGTGTTTCAAGTAACCCCTGCAACAGTTCAATGGTTATCAACAGGATTCATGTTAGTAAACGGTGTTTTAGTACCCATAACTGCGTTTTTAATGAAACGATATACAACAAGGCAACTGTTTATTAGCTCAATGTTTTTTTTATTGATCGGTTCTTTACTTTGTGCCTGTGCAATGAATTTTGGGATGTTGTTAACAGGAAGAATGATTCAAGCAATCGGTGCTGGAATCATAATGCCATTAATGATGACAGTGATTTTATATTTATATCCACTTGAAAAACGTGGAAGTATTATGGGGACGATTGGCTTTGCAATGATTTTCGCCCCAGCCATCGCTCCTACATTATCTGGTTTTATCATTGATTATGTATCATGGAGATGGTTATTTATTGGGTTAACACCATTTGTATTAATTTCAATTGTCCTAGCTTTCAAATATTTAATTAATGTTTCCGAAACAACAAAAGTAAAATTGGATATTGTAAGTGTCATATTATCTACAATTGGTTTTGGATGTATCTTATTTGGTTTTAGCAGAGCTGGTAGCAAGGGATGGGATAGTCCAGTAGTTATTTCTACAATTATTGTCGGGTTACTCGTTACAACCCTATTCTGTTTCCGTCAGACAAAATCGAATGATCCATTATTAAATTTGTCCGTATTTAAGTATAAGATTTTCACACTAACATCATTTATTAACGTGTTTATTACCATGATCATGTATGCAGATTTAATTTTATTACCTATTTACTTACAAAATGGTAGAGGTTATACAGCATTCGAAGCTGGGTTACTTTTATTGCCTGGGGCAGTAATTAACGCATTCTTATCACCTATAACGGGTAGAATGTTTGACAAATACGGTGCAAAACCACTATTTATTACAGGCTTACTATTTATCATCCTTTCCATGTGGGGAGTAATTAATTTAAGTGAATCAACAACATATATGTATTTAATGCTTCGTACTTGTATTTTACGAATTGGATTGAGCTTTATTTCAATGCCATTAAATACAGCAGGATTAAATGCTTTACCACGCGAATTAGGGTCTCATGGTTCAGCAGTAAATAATACCGTTCGACAATTGGCAGGCGCTATTGGTACCGCAGTTGTAATCACAGTATATACGATTCAAGTAACATCATATGCTTCTGAACTAACTGCTGGAAATGGGAATATCACAACTATTCAACTAGCAAAATTAGCTTCTATTTTTGGATCAAGTCATGCCTATGTATTAATGTTAATTTTATCTTCTGTGGCGTTAGTATTTGCATTCTTTATGCCAAAGAAAACTGTACTTCAAAAAAGCAAAAGTTAATTCAAAAACTAACAACCCGGATAATATTTTATCCGGGCTCTATTCTTACATTTAATATAAATCGTAATTAATTGATAGGATTTTAGTTAACGCGCCAGTTAGCTCAACAATAAAGGGGTTTTTAAGCATATTATAAATTACTAATGGAATTATATATTACATTTATGGTCAACTAAATTGTTACTAGCATATTACATTCAGTAAAGGACTTTTTATCTATAAATACTTAGATGATTTTGGGGATACTATAAAATATTAACAATAAGAGAGGGATAACATGGAGAAAAAATGGTTCACTGACAAAGAACTTGAAAATTACTTAGACAAGGGAATTTTTTCTGATAAATTAGTTAAAGAATTGCGCGAATTAAGAGAAAAAGATAAAAAGAAAAAATCATCTAATAGTCCTTAGATAAAAAATGTTCTTTACCAAATGTAATCATTGGAACAAAGAAGGTTCTTCATTAATGAAGAACCTTCCCTTATATTTTTGAGCTAACGCGCCAGTTAGTTCAATAAGAAACCTTAAAGAATAGTTGCATTATGAATCCAATAAACAGTATTGATATTAAAACAATTGGTATAGAAATTAATATCTTATATCGCAACCTAATTGATTCAAATCGCCTATATACCTTATTTACTAAGCTATATACAATTATTATGACTGGAAAACTGATACAAATGGCTACTAAATCAACATGATTAAATGGTTTACTAATGTATTTATCCAGGGGAATGTTGATCAGAAAAAGACCGGTAAATAAGATAAATTGATAAATAATAAATCTAACATAATTCATTGATGATTACCTCTATTCGATGATTATCTATATATCCATTTTAGGATAGTTAGTTCTATATTTTGTAAATGCCATTTAGAAATTTCAACTGTTTTTCTTATTCAACCAAAATGCTATTTAGTGCACTAAAAAAAGACCGACGAAGTCGTCGATCGGTGTTCAACTAACGCGCCAATTAGTTGTATTTGGAAAATTATATACACTTCTAATTATTTCTGAAGTCAAATTTATCATTAGGAACATTTAAAGTATGTCCGTTAATAACTACTGTATCATTATCTATCCAATTGATATCCGCATTGTTTTCACGATAATTCCAATATATATTTTTTGTTTTATTATTACGTTTGTTAAATACTAATTCTCCACGTATGGTATATGAAGTCGTTGCTCCTCCACTATTAACGTATGCTTTTAGAGTATAGACCCCTTTTGGAGATGTTTCTTCTGTAAGGTAATCTCCTTTTGGCAATCTATTCATATCAAAAAACGCCCAGTATACGCCATAACCTAAGAGACCTACAAGTAATAGGCTGCCTAAAAGAATTATTTTTACTGTTTTAAGCCTCTTATTTTTCATTTCTGTTTCTTCCCTATTATTTTAGTAGTCAAATACTGCACCTCATGTTAACAATTTACACATATTGTATCAGAAAATTTTAATATTAAATTATATTTATCTAAAAAAACAATCTGATATAAATCTCTTCATAAAAAAAGCTACAAATAAGCTACTCATGAAGTTAAACTAACTCGCCAATTAGTTGTATAGATTAATTATACACTTACTTCCCCTTCACTCCACCAAATAAATAATTGTTCTAATGAAGGTGCAATCCATTCGCGACTATCATTTTCATGATTCCAGAGAAATATATCTTCTCTTTGAATATCTCCATTTACAATTGAATATCCAAAGTAATCACCATTGCCTGAGCCACCAATAAATAAGAAACAGTCTAATGGCATATAAATTTCTTTGAAAATTTCATCCGTTCTAAAATCGACATTAAACTCAATGATTCTTTTTGTTGACGAGAAATCAGCACCATTAACATCAGCACCATTCGTTTCTTGAAGGAAACTAATAAATTCGCTTGGAAGATTAATGTCGAATTTCTTTTCAATTTCCTTTATTTGATTATTTGAAGCTGGTTCATTAAATACCGATTCTTTAGAGACGTTTTTCATTAGATTTTTCCACATATTTAAAATCCTTCCTTATTATCTTTAATCATTTGTACACACAAAAAATTATATCATTTCTTTTTAGAGCGTACTGAAAGTAAATAAAATAAAAAATAGACTGCCGCAACAGTATGTTTTTTGAACTAAACTAAACTAATGCAAAGCGCTCCGGTCCGTTTTTGAACTATTGCGCCAGTTAATTTCATAAGAAATGTCATAAAATGTTCATTAGTTCTTCTATTTATTTAATTATATAATTGACTTAGTTTGTATTTAAACGGATTTTAAACATTGGGGGAATAATAATACATATGTTAGTACCAGCTAGTCTTACGTTAATTGCATTCTTATCAAGTTATGTAATCTATTTTACGTTCCGAAATCAACAAAAAATCACCTGTATGACAGGTATGATGATCAGTATGACAAACGCGATGATTACGAGCATTGCTTTAGGAACAATTTTTGGGACCTTCGCTCACTCAAAAGATTTAACCATCCCAACAATTGTATCGATTACAATCGGAATCATTATTGGCTATTTAAACGGAAGACCTATTTCGCTGATGGCTTCATTAGATGGCGTTACAGCAGCCATTATGGGTGGAATGATGGGATCTATGTTAGGTGTCATGTTACAACCAAAATCTATTGATTTCATGGTGTATTTCGTTGATATCTTATTTGTTTTTGTCTTTGTCATCCTTATTCGCTTAATTGGTGAAGAAACAAGCGACAAAAACCAAGAAGCTCCAGTTAAAAAGCCATTAATTGCAAATCCAATTGTTTTAATCGTTTTATTGGTCTTTATGGGTGTATTTGTATTTGGAAAAAGCACGTTATTTGCAAGTGGTACAGAAGCACCTGAAGTAAAAGACATCCAATTCACACCAACAAGTAGTAACATTCAAACGATTCATGTATCAGTTACAGGTTATGCGCCAAACAATCTAGTATTAGAAGCTGGAAAGCCAGCGATTATTAATTTTAAAACACCAAAAGAAGATGTTTGTGCAAGTATCATCTTATCAAATGAACTCGATTTGAACCTTTCGTTAAACAAAGATGCAGATAATTACGTTCATATCAAGCCTTTGAAACCTGGCGTTTATCATTATGAATGCGGAATGGGTATGTTTAAAGGAACAATCACAGTTAAATAAATCAACTATTTACCCCCTTCGAAAAAAAGGGGGATTTTTATTGAACTAACGCGCCAGTTAGTTACATAAGGTATTTTCAAATTACAATCTTTAAAATAGTGCAAAAACTGTAATTAAAATCATAATTAATACTAATATAGTTCAAACAGAGTGCTGTTTTTACTTAATTTTTCGATGGCAGATTTATGATAAAGCATGTTCCTTTTTTTAATTCGCTCTTAATCCTAATTTTTCCACCCATTTGTTTTACGATTTGATAGCATACTGATAACCCCAGGCCAGTTCCTTTTTCCTTTGTTGAATAATAAGGGCTACCTATTTTTTTCAATTGGTCTTCGGTCATTCCAATACCGTTATCTTTAATTCGAATAGATACAAAGCCATCGGTATTTTTAGTAGCATCTATCCAGATTTCTCCTTCACTTTTAATTGCTTCAATCGCATTTTTAATGATGTTAATTAACAATTGCTGAATTTCTAATTTAAGTCCCTCGACTTCGAGTGATGATTCCACTTGCTGTGAAATATGAATGCTGTTTAAAGTAGCGTATGAATGCATCACATCAATCGTTTGTTGAATGACTGAAGTTAAATCAATGGTTTCATAATGATCAATTTGGGGCTTTGCTAGAGCTAAATATTGATTAATGATACCTTGTGCCCGGTCTAATTCATCAATCGAAATGTTAATGTACATTTGCTGTTCCTTGGTTAAATTTTCTTTTAGCATTAATTGCATGAACCCCCGGACAGATGTCATTGGATTGCGGATTTCATGTGCAACCGAGGCAGCCAGTTGACTGACAACATTCATTTTTTCCATTCGGATTAACTCATGCTTCATTTCAATTTGCTCATTCATGTTTTCGATTAAATAAATGATAACAATCAGGGTTGCCAAAACAATAAGAGAAGAGCTTAATTCAAAAATAGTTTGCTTAAAGTCACCTTTTAATAGAAGAAAGATCCCTCTTGTGATTGGAATCATCATATAAAATAAGCTGATTACTATGACTTTACCTTTTATTTTATATCGGTGAAATGCACTGGTTACAGGGATTAGCAATAGACAAAAGACTGTATAATTACCTAAAAGGATCAACAGCCTCTGATCTGTAAAGATAGCGATTACAAGCAGTGCCAAAAAGGCTGAAAATCCTACCCGTTTACTACCAAATATAAAAGACAAGATTATAGCGATTGCTTTAAAGTCATACTTATAAATTTCGGAATAAAGGACTGGCTGAGTCATTGTAAAAACTAAAATAATCAGCATGAAAAGAAAAAATTTCGAACGAATTTGTTTCTGTTTCTCTTCTCTTTCTTTAAAAAAAATTTGATAGATGAGTATTGTAAAAAGAATGAAGACCACATGCAAGCACATGCTTTGGATTGACTCCCACATAACATTCCCTACTTCCTACATTTTGTACTTTTTTTGATTTTCGACAAAATTTGAAAATTTCCCCTTCAAACAACTAAAAACTAAGGTATTAAACCATAAATAACCATTTTTTATTACTAAACTTCCAGCTTTTTCAATAAAAAAAGCCGCAATAGCGACTCGTGATATTGTTAAAATAATGAGCCAGTTAGTTACATAAGGTACATCTTAAACAAATAACCATTATTATTAAATCTTGATATTCAACCCAATTAATCAATGATTCTAGTAATGTACGCCCAATACCATAATTACGATACTCAGGTAACGCTATCATTCCTAAAAAACCTTGATGGATAATTTTTTCTTTATCTCCATTTCTAAAATCTATTGCACCAACAAGATTATTATCAGCAATGAATTGAACATAATTAGGATTTTGAGTGTAAATAATTAACAACTTCTTCATATCCTTAATTGTTATTTTTTCAGCATCCTCAACACAGTATTTAGCATAAATGGAGCATATACCAGTGCTTTCGAGACAAAAGCTAACATTCTTTTTACATCCAATATGGTTGCTTCCCTTACTGTAATTATTTTTCCGTACTTTGTACATTCCGAGGCAATATTACTTGATAAAATACTGAACACATCTTTTCAATAATTTATTTAGTTACCTCATTTTACCATAAAATACCATTATATGAATTCATCTTACTGGTTATCTACCACATTAAAAAAAGCTGCAATTAAGCAGCGAATGAACTTCAACTAATGCACTCGTTAGTTACATAAGCCTTTTCCTAATAACTCAACGATTTCTTTTTGTCCTTGTTCCTTTGCAAAAGCTAATGCCTTTACATTCAATTTCCTTCCTCGAAAGCGATCAAAGAGTTCACACCATGGGCAAGAATTGCTCCAGCTCTAGTAGATGCTGCTACTAAAATAGCTTCTGTAACTTCCTCCATTGTACCTCCAAGTGCTTTATACTTGTTTATGTGTACATCAATACAATACGGACAACCACTAACATGAGCTACTACAATAGCAATTAACTCTTTTGTTTTTTTTAAAAGAATAGTCTCTTTCTCAAAGACCGTCTTCTCAAAATGAAAATAGGCGTTTGCAGCTTCAGGGCTTTTCTTTACTAACTGTGGAATTTTCTTTAAATTTTCTGGCTTATAATAAGTCAACTTATTTCCTCCTAGACTTTAAATGTTTTACGCATGAAACAATTTACATCTTTTATTCTAGGATTTTGATTGAATAATTTCAGTGACTTTATCACATTACTTCAACTAGTTCTTGTAATTTTTCCTTTTGAATGATAAAAATTTTACCCCGTTCCTGTTTTATCCAACCCCTTTTTTCAAAATCTTTTAATGTTCTACTGACTACTTCTCTTGCAGTACCCAAGTCTATGGAAAGAGATTGATGAGTAATATAAAGAATATTTTCGGGTGTTACACTTGATTTTTGGAGCAACAAGTCGGCCAACCTTGAATTTAATGGTTTAAACGTTATATCCTCAATAAGATTCGCAACTGATGTTATTCTTTTTATAAATAAACGATGAATATATGTATTTATTTCTTTATATTTATGTGACCATTCCTTAAATAAATGCGCTGGTAGAACAAATAACTCGGTTTCCTTTTCTATTTCTGCGATAGCTTCATATCCTGTCTCACCTAAAACGCTTGCTAACATGATAACACATGTGTCACCACTCCTTAATCGATACAGTGATAACTCTTTTCCAGATGGACTTATTTTATAAACTCGAATACACCCGCTAAGTACAAAAGAAACATGTTTAAAAATATGTCCTTCCTCAACCATTTGACGAACTGGTAGAGTCGTTATAAACCCACCGATATCTTTCCATTCATGTATTGGAATTTCTCTGAAAAAGGGAAATTTATTATGAATCATTTCGATCTGCTCTTTTTTCAAAAGATAACCTCCTATCAATTACAAAATAAAGCCTTTCAACTAAACTGCCAAATACAAATAAAAAAACGTAAATGGCTGCCTTTAGCTTCAACTAACGCGCCATTTACGTTGAATGTAAGTTTCTCTAATAGGTTAAAGTCGATACTTCATCTGAATCGTAAATTCTGAAGAAAGGTTGTTAATCTATTATGTTTAATATTGGTGTTTGTTCAGGTAATTTCGTTTCTAAATATTCCTGTTGGAGAATCCCATAGATTCCGCAATCCTTGTATTGATTATTTTTTCGAATCATATGTCTAATAATGCCTTCGCGTTTCATCCCCACTTTTAACATAATTTTACCCGATGCAGGATTATCGATACCATGTGTTGCCGATATCTTATGAATATTCATAAAACTGAAAGCAAATTCAACAACTGCACGTAATGCTTCTGTTCCATAGCCCTGATTCCACCAATTAAATCCGATGTCGTATCCAACTTCGCAATTTTCGGTATCCTCATTGATATTATATAGGTCAATCGTTCCGATTAATTCGCCACTTTCTTTTACTTCTATACCCCAATAACAAAATTTATCGCTCTCATATTGGTTAGTAATTTCAGTCAATCGATTGATAGTCTCGGAAATTGATTTATGTGGTCCTTTGATTAAATTATCCATTACACGATGATCAGAAAATATGTAATCGAACATTCTATTTGCATCATTCATTTCCATTTTCCTTAAAATAAGTCTGTAGGTTTCAATCATAGGAGCACCTTGATAAATAATCATATAATCACCCTCATATTCTCCAATTTATTTTTTAAAGAATTTTGTATACTATAAAAAATCATTTCTTTTACTGTAGATTTATCCATCATTTGGATTCCTCCTATTTGAAAAACAAATTATTAATTAACCTTATTTTAACATTCCTTATATAACAAATCTTTCAAAATTTCAAAAAATAGTAGCCAAAGGCTGCTATAGAAAAATATCGAAAGGTATGTTTGAATGCGAAAAAGATATTGGTAAATACTAACAATATCTATTTTGCATTTATGGAGGTGAAACATGTCATGCAAGAAAAAAGAGCCGAATTTTCTAGACAACTGAATAAAAATATTCATTTAATTCAAGAAGGCTTACACAATACCTCGGATTTAATAATTCGAACACTTCAAATTGGTGCTTCAACACATCGTCATGAGGTTGCTATTGTATATATAGACGGTATCGTAAACTCTCAAATAATTCGAGATGGTATTCTTACTCCATTACTTAACATTCAAAGCAATCATGATAAAGAAAATTTAATTCAAATCTTAGCCAATTGTCATATTCGTTCTGAATCAATCCAGATTCTCCAATCTGTAAATGAGAGTCTAGTTGGTATTTCTAGTGGAAAAACAATTGTTTTAATCGATGGTTATAATAGTGGAATTATGATTGATACTGCTCAATGGCAGCAGCGTTCAGTCGAAACAAGTATTAGACAAAGTACAACCAGAGGACCTGCAATTGGTTTTTCAGAACAATTAAAAGTGAATATTAATTTAATTAGAGGGTATATACAATCAGAAAATTTATGTGTAGAAATGAAAAAAGTGGGACGATTTACAAAAAGTGACGTTTCGATCATCTATATAAATGGAAAAGTCGATGAAATTGTATTAAGTGAAGTTCGTTCACGAATCGACTCTTTAAGTATCGAATACGTTTTTGAACCTACGGTAGTTCAAAGTGCTTTATCAGGAAGAAAAACGATTTTTTCTTTAACAAATGTAACTGAATTACCTGATGTAGCAGTTTCGGCTTTATATGAGGGGAAAGTAGTTGTCATAATGAATGGCACACCTCAAGCATACATTCTTCCCAACTTATTTATTCAATATTTACAACTACCGAATGATTATTATATGAAAGAAGGACGGTTAGTCAATCGTATTATAATATTGATCTGTCTACTAATGACTACTCTATTACCAGGCTTATATTTATCAATTATCAATTTTCATCAGAATTGGGTACCCAAAAAATTTGCTGAAACATATTTCAGTCATGGTGAAACCATTTTACCGTTCTTCATTGAAGTTTGTTTATTACTTTTTCTTGTATATATATTAGGATTAGCTTCTCTTCGAATCCCAAAAGAAATGATTGTCCTTTCTTCATTGGTCGGAACGCTTGTTATTAGTAGTACTGCAGTAGACGCGAAACTAATTCACCCACTTAGTCTTATTATTATAGGAACTACATATTTAACCCAACTTTTATTTCTGACTGGAGGAATGAGTAGTTCGACAATTACATTGAGATTCATCTTTTTCATAATCGGAAATTTCTTAGGTGTTACAGCAATGTTAATAGGTTTGATTGTATTAATTATATATATGTCTCGTTTAAGATCTGTAGGTGTTCCATATTTAGCACCAATCATTCCATTTAACTCAAAAGAATTCAAAGATGTATTTTATCGTGGTAATCTAAAAAAATTAATAAATAGTAAACACACATATCCTCATGATAAAGATAAAAAATAATCCAGCAGTCCTAGTTAGCTGGATTATTTTAATCACTTCTCTAAATTGCAAGTACATTAATTATTTCAACTATAAAATGCAATTGCATTTGTAAAGTTATTCACTTAAACTAATTTGCGATATACATAAATAAAAGAAGCAGCCAATGACTTCTTTTGCTGTACAACTAATGCGCCAGTTAGTTCCATAAATTGATTGATATTCTTTATAAAATCAAGGGTCATTGAATTAACAAAATTCTATAACCTTTGTCTATTGATACTTATTATTTTGACTAAGCGTTCTATAAATAATTTTAAAAAGTTTTGCTGATTTTCTAAGTCATGTTATTTATTATCCATTTTAACAAGTACTTATATCGTTCAAATGAAATAGAACTTTCGTTATGATGGAACACTATATTATTATATTTATTAATTGAATAGTCTCGTTGCCAATTCGATAATTCCGCCAAATGATTGAAATTCGGTCTTGTAACTGAATTAGTCAGGTAGGCTGACCGATATGAGCCTGGTTTTCTCATTTTATTTAGGGCATATATCATTTGTCCAGCTGTCAATATTCCTAATCCATGTCCAAAATACGTACCATCTCCTAGATCAACTGCATTTTCTCCTCTCCACTCAGGGGTTAATGGATTAAAATCTGGATTATTAAAATATACGATATCTCCAGGATAAGATTCTTCAGAATACTGCGCATTTATTCCTAAGTCAGAATCAGCATGCCAACCGTATAAATAGATGTTTGGAAATATTTGATTAAATAAGTATTCGCCAATAAGACTTAAGACCGCATGGTAATTGATAATGACCATTGCCGTTGCACATTCAAACGCATAATATGAACTGTTAAAGTAAATATCTTTAATCGCATCAGAAGGTTTTACACCTTGCCTCAATAGGAATCCTCCGCTACTCATTAAATGCCAGTACATAGGATTACATTGAGATCTTGAAAATACTGCAAACCTCACTCTACTTTGATACATAGCTCTTGCACTTAAAATGATATTAGTTCGCAACATATGTTCAAATTCATAAATAGATCGATATGCATATACCGTCGGTTCTTCATTCATCCGTTGAATTATCATTCTTGCAATACTGTCAGACGGTCCCATGTCACTTTGTTGAATGAGCCCTGAAAAATGATTCATAATATACCTCTTTTCAACATCAAGTATAGATTTTCATGTTAACCATCATATTCAAACATCGCTTTGAAGTGTATATTAGCCAACTAACCTTTCACAGTATTGTAATTATGAACTGAAGTTTCAATGTAAACTTAACCATAAAATAACTGCACCTCCAATTTTTAGATGTGTCTAAAAATTAGGGTGCAGTATATTTTGACTAAAAATGTTGCCAGATTTACATCGTTAAGGAAGTTTCAATATAAAAAAACCTAATTTTTCAGCATTAAATGAGAAATTAGGTTTTTTCATTAATAGAATAAGACTTATAAGTATTTATCACTAATCACTTTCATATGGTGTAACTCGTGCCCGGCAATGCCATATGCAATGGTACCTATCGAAACTGGGCGGTTCATTACAATTCCATTACGATTCCACGCTGCATCATCAATGGTTGAAATAAGACTTAATGTGTTGGAACGTACCGTGGTTAAACCAGATAGTAACTGCTCCCAGGATAGTTTGTTAAAGTTTGCCGCAGAAACGTATTGATCCTGATCCATTGCTGGGAGTGGTGCGCTTTCATTTCGGGCAATGGCAAGAATTCGATACGACATCACACGTTCCGAGTCGGTCATATGCCCAATCACTTCTTTTAAAGTCCATTTCCCTGGTGCGTACGCCTTCCTTGCTGACTCCTCTGATACGCTGCTTAAGAGGCTAATGGTCTTAGTTTGTTGCTTACTAAGTATTTCTTCAATATCTCCATCTGGCACAAGATTAACATACCTAGCATGCTCTGGATTTTCAATATATAATGGCCGTGGACGCACAAGAATCCTCCTCATCGGAATAGTTAATTATGGTTCTATGCTAATATTCGACTGTCAAGAATATATTTCCTTTATTTAATATTTAATTTTCAATAGCGCAAAATAATTGCAAATTATACAACTTTATTATCTCTATACAACTGATTTATGCTGTTAACTTAATACAAATAATAATGAATTAATTCACTTTTTATTCCACTAACCTTCCAATTACTCCAATAAAAAAGCCGCATTAGCGACTTGTAATCTTGTTGAACTAACGCGCCAGTTAGTTGTATAAAGAAATGTAAAAAATGTCTTAAATAGAAAGTTTTATAACGATTCCGAAAGATAAAGTATTAATAGGAATTACAGTTGGCTTAGTCGTAGTAAAATATTTAAACCTTTTTTTAATTCTTCCAATGACGCGTAGGCATAGGAAAGACGAATATGATGTAGATCTCTTGGTTCGTAAATATAACCTGGATTTATCAATATATTTTGATTAAGTAATTTTAGAAATAAAGTCTTATTTACTATAGGATTATGAAACCTGAGCCATATATAGAAACCACCTTCAGACTTTTTCCATGAAGCTATTTTTTTAAATTCCTTTTCTAAAATTTCTTCTACATATTTAGCTCTTACTTGCAATTGTTCACGAAGGTTAACAAGGTGCTTTTCGTATAAACCGTTAGAGATCCAATGTAAGACAATCTCTTGAGAAAAGGCACTTGAACCATAATCGGTTTGCATTTTAATATCAGCTAATCGTTCAATTACAGGTGTTGGTGCAACAACCCAACCAATTCTTAATCCTGGACTTAGTGTTTTGGATACACTACCTATATAAAGAACTTGCCCTGAAGTATCAAGCGATTTGATAGCAGGTGAAGATGATTCAAATAGCAATTCGTGATACACATCATCTTCAATAATCGGGATTTGTAGCTCTTTGCATGTATTAAATAGATTTTTCTTTTCTTTCAACGACCAATTATACCCTGTTGGATTGTTTAGTGTTGGTACACAGTAAAATAAAGATTGCCTTTTCCCTTTAAGCACCCTTAAATTATCTTTTAATTGTTGATCCCTTGAAACTGAAATCATTCGCATACCTGTAGATTGAAAGGGATGCACAGAATTTAAATACGAAGATTGTTCTTGAAATAAAATGGATCCCTCTTCCAATAATCCCACTGCAATTAACTGAAGTGCTTGAAGTGCACCCGAAACAATTAAAATGTTCTCTGGTGCTGATTGAATACCACGTTTTTTTAAATAATTACTTAAAATTCCCCGTAGCTTTTCACTTCCTTGCGGTGATGAATAGCCAATTGCTTTTGAATCAAGTGAAATCTTTTTTAACGAATCTTCAAGTTGTTTAGTTGGTAGTAATTCAGGTGATAATTCACCTGTTCCAAGACGGATGATATGATCCATTTGCTCATATTCATTTATGAGTTGAATCGTATGGTAGTTTGGTTTATGAATACTGGATTTAATGTGTTTCTGCCAATTTGGTTGAGAATTGCTCAAAAGTACATTCCACGAATTGTTAGCCACAAATACCCCTGAACCCACTTTTGATTCGATCAAACCATCTGCCCTTAATTCATCAAGAGCAAGTTGAACAGTACTGCGGTTCACATTAAATTGTGTCGCTAGTTGGCGTTGTGTAGGAATCTTTGTGCCAACAGTCCAATCACCTCGCTCAATACGCGATTTAATCCAATCAACAATTTGCTCTTGAACAGTCAAATGAGAATCACGATTTGGTTTCCATTTCATCTAATCCCCCCTAAATTGGGTGGATAAAAAACCATCCAATTGGTTGTTTTCTTTTAGTTTTATCATAGTACGATAGTAATTGAAAGGGAGTTGATTAGATGGAAGCAATTTTACATGGACTAGTCTTAGCATTCGGACTCATTTTGCCTTTAGGGGTTCAGAATGTATTTGTATTTTCACAAGGAGCCACACAGCCAAAACTAATTCGAGCACTTCCTGCTACTGTTACAGCTGCGCTATGTGATTCATTTTTAATTCTTTTAGCTGTTTTTGGGCTTTCCACTATCGTTATACAATTTGAATGGCTAAGAATTAGCCTAATGATTGCAGGTATTTTATTTTTACTTTACATGGGGTATGTTATTTGGAGGTCTAAATCAACAACAAGTGAAACAACCAGAGCATTACCTAGCCGACAGCAAATTATTTTTGCTTTATCAGTCTCCTTATTAAACCCTCATGCAATCTTAGATACAGTTGGTGTTATTGGAACAAGCGCATTAAAATATGTCGGAACGGAACAAGTTTTTTTTACTATCGCATGTATTACAGTATCTTGGATTTGGTTCATTGGATTAACGATCGCGGGCTCAGTCATGAAGAAGGTAGATAGTACAGGAGGTTTAATGAACATATTTAACAAATGCTCCTCCTTATTTGTCTGGGGAACTGCTATTTATCTTTTAATTGGATTAACCTAACGTACAAAAGAGGATAATCGAATACAGATCATCCTCTCTTTGTAGTTTAACTAACGCGCCAGATAGTTTAATAAGGAACAATAAAAAAAGAAAACTATTTCAAATAAATGAGTTTTTTTATTAACGACAAACTGACTCACATGCATCTTATTGGGTGATGAAAAACCAAAGTGTGGCAAATCCGTTCATAATCATATGCATCACGATTGGAACGACTAGGCGTCTTGTTTTTGCGTACGCATAGGAAAAGAGGAAACCAGGAATCACGTACAATGGTAAAAGACCAATTTCACTCAAAGATGCCAAATGAAGTCCGCCAAATAAAAACGAATTGAAAAGAAACCCAAATATTTTCCACCCTTTTTTCTCCATTTGCAAAAAGATTCCAAATAAGTATCGACGAAAAATGATTTCTTCTAGGATGGGAGCAGTGAAGATCGCACTGACAAACATCATAAGAGGGGCCTGTCTGAAGCTTTCTTCAATTAGTGCCTGGTTTTGACCAGTTACTGGTATCAAAAATGTTATAAGAATTGATTCAAGTATGCTATAAATACAAATGGTACAAATTGCAGTGTACCACATTTTTGTTGAAACAGTGTTTCGAAACATGCCTTTTGTTACCCAAATCCCTTTTGCGAACAAATATACAACTAAGATATAAAGTAAAATCAATGATGCCAAATCAGCTACATAATGGGTTCCGAAATGGTACATCCCCTCATTGAATTCACTTGGTAAACCTTTGGGATAATCGGCAGCAACTAAAAGTGTTTCTATTGTTTCACTTGCACTGATTCCAATTTTCATCCCGTATATGCACGTGGCGATATATACACCCATCGCTGACAAGAATAGCCAAAGTGGTACATAAAAAATAAATCGTTTTGTTCCTTTTTTCCAAATTATCGGTTTCATACTTTCAAAATAGTTCAAACTAAACAACCTTTCTTATTAAGCGTACTAGTGAGGTTAATGGTAAACTCTCTCTGTAATATTTAACAACTAAGTTATTAAACTTCAACAAAAAGGAAAATATTTCCTGCTAGCGTAGGTAGTTCATTCTGATTTTCATATAAAAAAGTACAGCCAAAGGCTGTTCTCACTAAAGAACTTACGCACCAGTTAATTTAATAGTTACAAATAATATATATTAATTTCAAAAAACTAATATATTAATTTATTTATCGCTAATTACCTTTGCCATATTCGCTATATTACTATTCAAGTCAGACAATCCGTTATTTATAGCAACTATTAATTGTGTTAACTCGAATCCAATGAAGGCTAACATTAGGATTAGTATCATAAATTTCCATTCTTTTTTTATAAAAACAATAATCTTCACTTGCAACCATTCTCCTCCGCATAAAAAAAATAAAATTCTTATTCTTACATCAAATACTTCCGTTTTTTTTAAAATGAGTCGCCGGAGCAACTCATTTTATTCAAATAACGCGCCAAGTTAGTTGAATAAGAACACTATCGAAATTCAGGGAAATTACTAAAAACACAAAATTCTAGAAAGTTGAAAGTTAAATAGTTTGATATATTATGCTCCCTTATTCTTTCGAATTCTAAAAAAGATAACTAAAATAATCGTACAAATACTTCCAATTAATATAGATTTAAATAAAGGATCAAAAATACTTCTTTGAAAGTTTTCTTGGTAATTTACATTTTGGGTTGGTTTTTTTCCTTTACCTAGAATTGTTAGGTCTTTTTGTGCTAAGTTAATCTCTTTTGTAGAATCACATATGGAAGTTGTTAGAGATTGAGAGTGTTCTCCATACATTTTAGAAGCTCTAGCATAAACAAGATAATTTTGCCCTTTGATGAAGCTAAATCCACAGTCACCGTCACCTTGCCCTGTTTTAATAATTACTTGAGAACTACTAACACCTTTCCACGTTTTTGAAACTTCAAAAAGTACTTTTTTATAGTTAGGGTTTGAAAATTTAGACGTCATTTTAATATCAATTACTTTTCCAGAGAATACAGCCTTTGATTGAGAGAATTCCTTTTGTACAGTTTGCTCTTTTACGCATGAACAAGCATACGTTACACTTGGTTTAAACATTAATGTTGAAGTGCTAGTCAATAAAATAAGAATTAAAAAAATAAAGATTTTTTTCATATAATCAACTCCAATATTAATTTTCCTTTTTGTGACTGTACTTTTTTAATAATGACTAATTCCCAAAATATGTTTTTAAATATATTCAATTAAAAATTATTTAGCCTCTATCTAATAAAAACTAATAGTAATATAGTTTAATAAAAAAAGGCTAACATATTAGCCTATCTTTGTTTAACTAACGCGCCAGTTAGTTCAATAAGAAATTTATTTTAATTCTTTTAACAGTTTAATAATTTCTTCATTTTGCTTTGTAACTTTTCGCAGTCCTTCTGAAAAATACCATATTAAATAACAAACTATTGCAATTAAAAAGAATATAGCTGTTAACAATTTTAAACTCCCCCAATAAATAATAAAGGCTCATATATCCTAAATATAATATTACCATTATTATCCAATTAAGTGCAGAGGTTTATTGTACTAATTCATTTTATTTCAAAGAATAAAAGTTACCGAAGCAACGTTTTTTCCCAACTAATGCGCCAGTTAGTTGAATAAGAAATATTAATCTACAAACAAATCTTCCTTCTCTTCTTTGCTTAAACCACTAAAGAATTTCTTATGAATTCTATTCTTTTTCTTTTTTAGGAAAGACCCTTTCAAACCAAGTTACTCCCATTGGGGCATGTTCGGGTTGAGCATTAACCTTATCTAGAAACCTTCAACTTTAATTAATATTCAATATTATAAATTTTAATTTTATTCAAGTAATATACCTTTTAACGCAAAAAAATCGACTAAACAGTCGATCAGGTAATACAACAAACGTGTTCGTTAGTTCAATTAGTTGAAATGAAGAAATATAACATATACTACATATTAATTGTCTATTTAGTTTCTAATGAATAGATAAGTTCATCAACAAAACCTTTAACAACCTTACCAGTATTCTTAAATCCTACTGATTCATATAGTTTTTTGGCGCTTTTATTATCTGGATGGAAACTTAGTAGTATCTCTTCACATTTTAAATTATTTACCATTTCTTGTATTACTAAGTTTAATCCTTCCTTACCATATCCTTTACCTTGATGGTTAAAATCTATCATAAATCTACAAATTTCATAACCTTGAAGTTCTTCTGAATAACCATACATTGTAAACCCAATTAAAGTTTCATGATAATATATAGATTTCGTTACCCAGCTTTCTTCTATACTAGACTGTGCTAGGGAAAAACAATTAGATGCGATATTTTTTTCGAATATTTTATTCTCTTGATCCTTAGCACTTCTAAGCATAATAATGTTAAACCAGTTTTGAATATTTACTTCTTTTAATACGATCAAGTTGATTACCTCCTCTACATAAATAATTGTACCAAAATTCCAATAACTGGGTATGAATTATTCAAGTTTATAATAAAAATTAATTTCAATAGATAAGTAACAATAAGAGACATAGATTGACTTGAGAAGTGTAAGGAGAAATGCTCTTTTTAAATATACTGCCAGTCAAACAAAATAAAAAAGACCGCCGAAGCAGCCCTTATGTTTTGAACTAACGTTGATCGTTCGTTAAGAGTAATATCTATTTGTAAGTGTCTAATATTATTAACATATCTTTACCTAATCTGTCGCCATGATCAATATAAAATACTACTACATCAATTGGCTTATTGATATTTAACTTTTATATCTCCAACCATTTTTTTAGGTAAATCCTTCATCAAAAAAGAATAACTAGGATAAAAAACTTAATACTTAATCCATTTTTTTCAAAATGTATTATTCAATACAAAAGAAAATGTTTATAAAAGTTAAAATAATTTGAAAAATGCCGTCAAATAAATAATTTACACTTCCAGAATTTAATAATAAATAAATAAAAAACAAACTCGTTCTCTTTAGGAACGAGTTTCTTTCTTTTTAGGTTATCTGAAAGGTACAAACTTCCATGAGCTAGCTTTTTGTGTTTTTCCACCTAGTACGATCCAACTTTTCTCTGAATTTATATTTTCATAATTTAATGGATAACTATCTGTAAAAATATTATATTCTGTAGGGTTTTCCGGGTTAATTTGAATTTTAAAATCAGCTAAACTATCAGATTTTTGAGCAAGATGAATCCAACTAGAATAGTTGGACCAATTTAGATATTGATATTGATCATAATTTGAGTGCACCATGCGAAGGTATACACTTTCACCATGGTGTAGATATGCATCATTTTCTTTGTAAAATACAAATTCTATAGGCGTACTAGACTGTATACCATTATTTTTATTTGCAAGTAAAACATAATCGTAACGATTTCCAACATACCATTCAAACGTTAGACCTTGATAAGGAGACTCACTTGGTACAATATAATAGTTTTTCCCTGCTTCTATGACATTTCCTTCTATATCATAGATTAATGCAGTCTCTATACTTGGAGCTTGTATATTTTTAGTAAAAGTTTTAAACCAAAGATTTAAGAAACCTGCTGTATTGCGCTGAGCTTCTACTAAGCTTCGTTGCACGGATGGGGTAACCATCTCATGCCACAATTGTGCCTTTCCGGTATTGTAATACTCAAATGTTTTATCATTAGCAATATTTTGAATTTCAGGTTTGGCTACTCGGGCTGCATAATCAATCCATTCTTCAGGAGTAGACAGGGAGTCAATATAATTCCCACCAGTATTGACTGCAAATTGATCTTGAATGGTTGTAACATAATTTTCAAAGTAGCTATGATATTTCATTGCTCTCGTATCAATTGCGGTAAAATTTGCTGCATGCATTGGCTGAGTAGCATCTGTAAAGTAGTGCGCGGCTACACCTAAGTAATAGAAAGCTTTTTCGTAGTCTTTATTTCGAAAATGCTCCCCAGATTCATAAAAGTATTTCTTACCCTGAGTAAGAGCAGTTGGATCTGTATCTCCTCTATAATTTTTTTTAGTATCGGGATCATAAAAATGGGATTTCCAACCGCCTTTAAAAACGCCGCCAATTCCTAATCCACCATCGTTAAATTCTGTATTATAATCTGCATCATATAATCCTTTCGAAAATAGATCCTTATATTGGGGATAATTTAAGAAGTCCGCAGCCTGCTTATTTGCTTCAACATTAGTTTCTGTTTTCATAATTTCAATAGCTCGTTTTGCAATCCATAAATGAGTACTTTTATCAGAATGATACGGAGCTTCTGCAGACCATTGAGCTGTTATAGGGTCATTCTCAGTTAAATCAATTTGATCGAGATGAGCATAGCTTCTTTGAGGAGTTACCCCTAAAATAGATAAAGCTATTCCTACGATACATATTGTTGATGTGATTTTTTTCATTTTTTATTCCTTTCTGAATATAAAAATAGGATTTTAATAAGAAAAAATGGTATAAAAAAGGCTGAAGTCTTTAATGATAAAAACTTCAGCCTTTTTATCTTTAAAACTAATTAATACTAGCCGTTGGATATAAAGTAGTACCGCCAATTGAAACTTTTATCTCATTAGATAATGGAACATCGTATTCATCAATTATCGTTCTCCACCAGTCCCAAGCAAGCCCAGTACATTCTTTGGCAAAAACTCTTATATTTTTTGCATTTGGTGGAAGAGGGATAATTGTAGAGTAGTGGGCTGTTTTGTTTTGATTATTCCCCTCCCATGTTTTATGCGTTAGTACTTCTTTACCATATTGATCATATGAAAATTCATCCCATGATACGAAAAATTGTGCAACATACGCTCCATGATGATCTAGGGATATTTTACCTTTCGAATATTCTGAAGCTGTCGCTTCAATATAATCCGTATTGTTATGAACGCCAGCAATTGCATTATCTTTTAAGAAAACACTTGTATATGAAATTGGATATGCTGGGTTTTTTAGGCTGAATTGTGCATAATCTTTAATGACACTACGGATTTCATTGTAGTCTTTTGTAACAACCTTATTATGTTCTTGTGAGTCTCCTCCTAACACTACAGCAGTAAAGGAACTTTCTTCAAAAATATCCTTGTACTGAGCACTAGCGCTAGTTTCTACATTTGTGTTCTTAAGTAAGGCTTTAAATGCTGCTTGTACATCTTTACTCTTAGACGTTGTTTCTAATTTTACATAAATTGTTCTGCCATAAGCCACATTTGATACCATTACTGGTGGAGATTGATCACTTACCCCTTTACGTTTTAATTCGTTAAAAGTAACGCTATCATCAAACAAGTCTGCTGGATTATTAGGTTGTTCTGCACTTACCGTATAAAAAATTTGCTTGTATGCCGCAATCATGATTTTTTTCTCACCACTAGCAATCGCATTAAAGTCAATTCCAAGTGAATTATCAAGAACCTTAGCGTTTACATTTAAAGCGCTAGCAATTTGAGATTTACTATAAACCATTGTTTCTGCATACTGTAGTCTTGCAGGCAATGTATGAGTTGCTGAATATTTATCGCTCCAATTAGAAACAAGCTCATCTACTGCTCCAGACACATTACCGAATGTTGGATTGTTCACTGTAACTGTATTTTCTCTTTTCAAACCAGGTAGATCTATACTAATATTCAATGGTTTTCTTTTTACCATTAATAAAGTCGGTTGATTATCTGCAAAAGCTTGATTTGCAAGCTGTAATGCTCCTGGGTATGTGCGATTAGTCATAGAATCAATAATTGAAATATCAACTGGAGAAGTTGAAAGTGATTTCTTTTCACGCTCAATAACTACAAACTTGCCATTCGAATTGATTCCTTCTTTTGGGACAAAACTATCTATTTTATCCCCACTGACTGCTAAAATACTATTATTATTATAGTTTAAGTTTGATATTCCAGTATTAATGTCATCGGTATTGCTTGTCTCAATGATTGAACTAGTATTAACTGTCTCAGCGTATGAGTTAATTGGATAATTCATCATACCAAAACTTACAGATAACACAGCTACTAATTTTATTATTTCACTATGATTTCGAATCTTCAAAATAATCTCCCCTTTTCTGGGAAATTGTACCATAGGGTCTTTTTATACTAATATAGGTATATGGATTTAACTTATTTCCCAAAAAAATAGTGAAAAAGAGATAATTATAAAAAAAAACGCTAAATTAACTATTTTAATATAGTTAAAAATCATAAACCGCAAAACTCTACTCCTAAATATTAAAATAGGAGCCCAACATCGCTCCCCAGTGTAATTGAACTATCGAAAGCGTTAGTTGAGGACCTTGAACTGCTTAATTGCAGCTTTTTTTATTAAAGTACATTGTAGATTAGTTTAATAAGGGTGAAATTAATTTATTGTGTAAAATAGATTATTCACCTTTAACATTTAATATCCATAAAACAGGACTTATGGTTTATGGAGGGTTTATGATTATGGTTGAACATTAGGATTACTTATAATAATATTTTTATAAAGATGTAGGATTATCAGGAAGAGTATTAGCAAGAATAATGTATGATTAAATTAGCAGGTAGAAAAGAAATATATAATAGTCTAATAAAATAAGATGAGATATCGAAATACTAAGCAATAACTCCTCATAATTTAACAGTCATGCCAATTCCTATTTAAAAAAAAAAAGCATCACAATTGTGACGCTTGCTATGCAACCAACGCGCTTTTTTGTTGAGGAACACTTGTCTTGCTATGTATTGATTTTCATTTTAATAGTCATCTAATGATTTTCGTGACCAATCTCTTAATAACTTTTTCATTAATTGATTAGAAATGATTAATGCCACTTCCCTATTTGATGCTGGCGCGGAAATCATAAGACCATCTTTAGCACTCCAACTATAGGTATCAGAATCTTCTTGTTCATATATTCCAATTGTTAGTTGACTAAAATCATTATTTATGTAGAGAGTACCATAGCTATTCAAATGTGTGGGTTGTGAATAATCATTAAAATGTATCGAACCGCTATTGTCAGAATTGAAAACAATTTCTACTTCTTTCTTATCAATTATTATAGAGGAGGGAACATTACCTTTTATGTCGATCACACCTTTAAATCGATCTTGGTTAAATACTTTTTTTCTAAACTTCCCATTTACAGTAATTGTAACTTTTTCTTTTATGTGACTCTTTTTATCACCAAGCCCATATAGGAACCCGTCAAAAGTCTGATTAATTTCTCTCGGAAGCAAAAACCATACTAAGTAACTCGTTAAACATATAAAAATTAGTAATATAACTAATCCTTTCTTGCGTTTCATTGGACAACAACTACCTCTCATAAAGAAATACGGTTTACCTCAACATGTTAAATTTCTATCAAAAGGGTAGAACAAATAAGAATTATCTTTTTAACCTGTTCTCTCAGTATAAATACTTCTCAAAAATCTCAATACAATGATTATTATTCTATATAGTTCATAAGCATTCCTTGTTGAACTATTCCGCCATATACATAAATAAAAAAGCAGCCAATAGCTGCTCTTGAGGTTCAATTAACGCATGTGTTAGTAGCATTAATTCACATATTACTTTTTAATTTCATATATGAAGCAGGAGAAAGTTCTTCACTCTCTATTACGACAGCAGTTAGTCCTTCGCTCGTTATTGTTTCGTGCCATTCATTTTTCTCCCAAAAAACTGCATCACCTGCTTTAACAATGAATCTTTCTTCTGTTTCACCTCGTACCCAACCTTCGCCATTAAGTATTAATAGGAGTTGTGGCGTGACAGCTTGGTGATAACCAATGCAGCCGTTGGCATCTAAATGCATGCAACCAATATGAACAGGTTTATCTGTATTAATAATTCGACTCATAACAAAGTCGGAATCAAACATTGTAATATTTCTTCCTACTTCTTTATCAAATCTATAAAACTCCATCCTATCACTCCAATTATTTAGATTCAAATTTAAATAATTTGATATATTTTACTCTTCACCATTAATATTCTTTTTGAGCAAAGCTAGCAAATCTATTAAAAATGGACCGATTTTCTGCCCTTTTGGTTATTAAACAAAAGCGACAATTAGTTGTATAAGAACATCTAATTATTTCAATATTTTGTGGTTCATCGAATTATTCTTTCCTTTTATATACTTTAAGAATAATGAAACTAATAATAAACTAATTAAAGAGGAATCTATTATTCTAACAACAACTATTCCATGACTTAAAATCGAAACATAGTCGATTAGGTACCAGAGAAATACAAATAATATTGTTAAAAGAATAAGAGTTACCCAAAAAATGAGTTTATTTCTTGTAGAAATTGTAGAATTTTTTTGTCTCTGAGATAATGCCTTGAAATACATATAAACAACTATTGAAATTATCCCAAATAGTGTACTTCCATGCTGTAAAAACTTATACAAAGGGATGTAATATCCATAGATGTTATATGTGTTAGTAAATACTGCCGGAAACTTCAAAACCATATACCCATTTATATGAGTAAAAGAATCCCAGGCTATATGAGTAAACATGCCAAATATAGCAGAATAAATAAATACTACTAACTGTAAAGTATTTTTAGATTCTAATCTATTTGAATAATTAACTTGTAGGAAAACCGGTAAATGATTAATTAATGGTTGATGTACAAATAAATGATAAATAAGGTAAATTAATGCAACTAAAGGTAGATTATAAAAAATAAACCCTGTAAAAGTATGCCCAATTTCCCCCATCGGTTGACCTCTTAAAAAGTATTCAAAATCTGGAGCCATACTTCCTAAAACCATTGCAGAAAAATTAATATATCTGCTTTTTCTTGAAAATGGCAATACGGCTGCTGGATGTGCAAAAGTTAAAGGCATTGATATAAACTCCTATTTTTTGTACTAGTTCATTCAGAATTGTTTTTACTTTAAATTATATTCAAATATTGTATATTTTTATATACATTTCTAATTCAATTATCCTACTTTTGTACAAAGAACAGCCAAGGGCTACTCTTAATCTACAACTAACGCGCTAGTTAGTTGAATTAGATTTATGAAATTATTAGTGGTTTTTCCTCAATCCCAATAATTAAATATTACATCACCAATTGTTTTTATACTTTTTTAGACTAGCCTTTTTAATGTATACATTATCAGTACATGTAGATAATTATCCTCTATACCCCCAATGTGATCCCACCAAATTGTATGAGCTATAAAACTCATTTTATTAACTGAGTTCATATATTTAATTGATGGAATTCCTTCTTTTGAACCTACTTCATTTAAAAATTTTATTACTTCATCATTAGTAAGTTTATTTGGAGTTGAAAATACTAAAGAATATTCAACAGTGAAAAAATTCTCATGAAAATCATCATCAATATGAAATACTCCTACCCATAAACCCTGATTATTTAGCTTTTCCCATCCACTTTTCTCATTTTCTCGATCATCAAGAATTTTTCTAATTTTACCTTTAACTAAATCTTCTCTACTAGAATCATAAATAAAATAGATATATTCTCCTTTACTTGCAAAATCAGCGAGAATTAAATCAATTCCATCTCCGACCTTTAGAACATAACGGTTAATGTTTTCTAAATTTGAAATAATACCATTCGATTCTTTAAAAGATTGAATGGTATTTTTTTCATCAAAGTATATAAATTGGTCATCTTTAGTATCTAAAGGTTCCTGGCGTATAAGAAACATATTTTTACTCCTATTTCATTAATTTAAAAAATGAATTTACTCTTTAACTAGCGGGCCAGTTAAATGCATTTAATGACAAAAGCTCCTAACCACATGACTATGGTTGAGAGCTTTCTTTGGTAATAGTGCAACGATTATATTACGCTTCTTTTTGAGAATTTGTTAACCCTTCTGCTTCACAACGCAAATTATAAAAAAACTGTATAATTTGCTTTTCGATTAGAATGGATTCTTTTATTCCTTCAAGTGTTCTCTTCCCCACTCTCCTATCTATCAGAGAAAGAATCTTAATTACCATATCATCGGATTTCAATGACTTCTCTATTGGCAATTTAAAATATTCATCAACTGCATCGAAAAAGTCATACTGTGCAAAAATACCTTCAGACTTAATCATGTCATGGGCATGAGTCCCTATGTCATAATTTTGTCTTTCGTTATACACATCGTATCTAATATAATCAACTTTTCTTATTTCTCTTTCTTTTTTATAAATGGCTATATCAGATGTGATGGTACACATATTTAAGACTTCTTTTTTATCAACGGTAATAAAAGCCCTTCCTAATTGGTCATGAGCCTTTCGATAATTCGTGACAGTAAACTGTACTCTATTTTTCAAAGAGTCACAGATAAAGCCCTCTAACTTTTTCTTTACTTTACTCCACTGTTGGTTTCTCAAGTTTATCCTCCACAAAAAAACGTTCATAACTTATACTAACATGATATTTTTATATGAATCTTTAATTTTTTTTGAACGTTCACCAGCAATTAGAATGGGGTTCAGTTCATGCTTTTTTACAATGATATTATATCGCGTTTACAGATGGAAAAAGCTTACAAATGAAATCATATACAGCAATGACTTGCTACTCTGAAGAGTTTCAAAAATAACATTCAACTTCTTCGCTGACATACTTTGGGCTAAAATAAGTGCAGATTTCGGCTTTTTTAAATTTTATATTTCGTAAATTTCCGCACATTCCGTCCCAGTCGGCTCATAAAAGCAATGATTCTTCCAAACTCCCGCAAAAGGCTGACCATACCAGGTAGGCGGACACTGGGTATTTTGAACTCCCGCACCCGATGGATTGAAATACCACAAAGAATACACAGCAGGATATAGTCGCCAATTCTGTAAGCATTGTCTAGCAAGCTTCAAATAAGGCTCGGTCGCTCTTTGATAAAAAGATGGCGATTGAATCGCGTCGAAGGAAGCGTCGCTCCCATGATATTGATAAATGACCTCTCGGATTGTATCAACATTTTTGAAATCTGAACACTTGACCAAGGCTCGATTTATCACGACAGTACCAACAGCTAACATCCCCCTTTGTCCTTCCGCTTCAGCTTCGGTTCGAATTAATCTTGCCAATAATTCAACATCATTTTGATTGTGTTTTATTCGAGTCATAGAAAAACCCCCTTTATTCAAGATATGATTTTTCTCAACTTTTTACGTTAAAAAACCTCGCTTTTATAAAATTATAATTACATTCTTTAGGAAAGAAGGTTATTAATCATTGTCCAAAAAGCAAGGCTTCAAAGGTAGGATCCTTTGACCCCATTCCTATTACCATATACAAAGGTAAACTCACAGGAAAAACTAAAAAAAGGAAAAAAAATAAATTTAAGTACCAAATATTATTATTTTATTACTCATTTTTTTCGACTCTTATGCCCCTATATCTTTTTAATTGATTTGTCTTTTAGTTAATATACTACAATACCTCACAGAATAGCTTAATATTTTTTTTAATTAACATTAGTGTCCTTCAAATATCCAAAGCAAATTATCCTATTTATTCATCACTCTAAAATACTATCCTTTCATCAGCAATAGTAAATGATAAAAAACATTTGATGCGATTAAACCAAGTAGAATATATTCAAATACTTGACTATACAAGACCTTTGAAACACCCTGTGAAACTAAGATATAAAAAAGTGCTCCAACAATCATACCGACTATTGTATACATTCCAACTTTAACAACGTACGAAGTGTATTTTGAATTAAAACTGTATATCTGATGCCAATACTCAATCCCAATAGATAATGGAATACCTGCTACAAAATAAATTGGTGATGAATAAATTAAAATAATAAAAAATGTCTCGAAGAAGCCAAAATAATAGGTACCATTTATTCTTTGAGAAACAGGAACGTAATCTAGAAATGAAAATATTAAAGAAAATATGATTGTAGCTAAGGAAGCGGCAATCATTCTTTTCAACATATTCACTGTACCTCCATTTTGACAGAATATCGTTCATTTTTATTCTGTTTGATTTATTTCACCACTTTTTATTTTAGATTAAATATCATCTACATCTACTAATTTATATTCAATAAATTCAGTAGGATCCAGTTCCTGTTCAAAAGCTTGATAGGCATCTACAATTAAATATGAAATTACTTTATTGTTTTGTGTAGCAGGATTAATAAAGAACTCTCCTAATAAAATGGGTTCGTTCTTTGTAATATATCCAGTCTCTTCTCTTACTTCACGTAAAATAGCTTCTTCATAGGTTTCACTTTCCTCTGGTTTACCTGCTGGGATTTCTAAAAAGAAGTCCTGTCCGGCGTATCTGTATTGTTTAACGAGTAAAATTTGATTCTCCTTTGTTATCACAATAGCATTTACCCAATTTGAATGTTCGTTTACATAATAATCATCTATAATATTTCCATCTGGCAATTCACAACTATCTTTTCTTAAGTTTCCAAAAGGAGTTTTGAATATATATTCCGAAGTAAGTGTTTTCCATTTCTGCATATTGATAGCTCCTTAATATTCAGTTTATCTATATTAATTTCTCTAATTTTAATTATTCTCCTTGTTCAACCATCCAGCCTTTTAACACAAAAATATGGACTACCAAAGTAGCCCATTGTTGTTCAACTAAAGGCCAGTTTGTTCAATAAAAACTATCATAAACGTTCTTAATATCGGTAGTTCAGGCATACTAATATTTGGTGGAAGGTCATTAAAATCAAAGAAGCGTAAATCTTGCACTTCGCTTTTTTCTATCTCCATTACACCTTGATATTCCGTACATATATACGTTGCAATTACATTGTATACCTCGTCTCCATGAGGATACTTGTAATAAAATTCTTTACCAGAAAAAATATTAAATAGTTTCAGTGACATTGCTAATAAACCAGTTTCTTCTTTCAATTCCCTTTTTGCTGCTTCCTCTAAAGTCTCTCCCATTTCCAATGAACCACCTGGTAATCCCCAAGAGTTATTGTCTCTTCTTAGTTGTAGTAACAATCTATTTTTCGAATCTAAAAGAATAACATTTGCACCAGTCATGATTAAGGGACGACTCCCCACTACTTTTCCTTAAAAAGGATATCAATAATTAATTCGATTATTTAAATACGATTCCAGCTTATTGGAAAAATCGTACTTTACCTCAATTAAAAAGAGTCGCCATTGCGACTCTTGATCTTCAGCTCGTGCCAGTTAGTTCAATAAGCTCTAATATATTATTTATTAAAATTACTTATTTCTTATTGTATTTATTAATCCAACACTAAATATTAAAATACCAATTAGCATATATGAATGAATAAAACCATTTAATATTGGAACATATTCACCAGTTAAGTTACTATTAGAATAAATCAGATGTACTGATTTATATGCTAATGGTGTACTTACTAAAATAATAAAAATACCTATTATAAAAAACTTGATTTGATTCTTCATAAAAATCCTCCTTATTATTTTGACTGAAATATAAATCACATTTTCCAGTATTTAACAATTTTATCTATTAAATTATTCTATAAAAAATTCGTTTATCCTCTAATTTTATGCAAGCAATCTGCCAATTAACTCTATAAAAAAAGCCTATGGCTGCTCTATTAAATTAACGCATGCGTTAGTCGCATAAAATTAAGTTATAAATAAAAATGAAGTATAAACGGATCTTAAATGATCCTTTATACTTCATTTTTTATTCAGCTAACGCGCCAGTTAGTTGAATATTAAATTACATTGCCAGTCAGGGAATTCCTGGTTATGTTCAAGAAGATAGTCTTTTATAATTTTAGAATCCTCTGGTAGTTTTTTCTCTAGTTCTGTCCACCCAATAAATAGAATTTGTTTCGGTAACTCAACTGAACCCGTAATGGTCTCCCAAAAAGCGTCCCAGTTTGCATCATACCCTTCAGGAAATTTCAGTTTATCTTTTAGTATGTTATGTAATTCTTTGTTCGATTGGATTGAGGACACATCAATGGTTACAATAATTTCTTTATCTGTTTCAACTTCTATCCTTCTAAAAAAGAAAAGTAAATGAAAATATGAATAAACGAATTCGGCTAGTCCAGGAATAAAAATTACTGGAATTGAAAACAAGAGTAATTGTGTTAAATACTCATAGAAAAGATTTTTTAAATACATTTTTTTTGCAATGTAATCGATCAATAGAGTTATAGGTATCCCAATAATCATGTAAGCAAAAAAGTATACAAAAGAATTACTGAAATAAGTAAACCAATCTGCATATACAGGATATATTAAAAAATGGACAAAATTAATTAGAAATATAGCAATAATAATAGCCAGAAATATTTTTTTCATAATTCCCCTCACTAATGCTTCGATAATTATATTAATCTTGATTTAGAACTATTCTACAAACTGAATTTTACCATATTTACCCAGTTAGTAGTGTGGATATATTCCTATACGACCAATTACAAATAAAAAGGCTTTCTAACAACCAAGCGTTGTATCATCTAACACAAAAAGTCATAATAAAAACCACTAATACATGAAGCTTTAGTGGCTGTTATAATTTTTACTTATTAAACTAACGCGCCAGTTAGTTCAATAAGGTTTACTTAAAGTAATTGTTTAAAAAAAGTAAATATCAAAATAATAGATAGGGATAAATATATTGTGCACTTATTGGAATCAAAATTAAATGAGCTATAAATATTCCCCACGTATATTTATTATTTTTATTAAACGATCCTAAATGAAAAATGGCATTTAAAATAGTTGCAACTGCGACCTTTAATGGAAGATCGTTCTGCACATCGATGCTGAACAGATTTTCAAGAAAAACCCCCAATAGTGTAAGTACATATTATCGCATTTAATCTATATTTGAATATCCTCTTTTTAACTTTAGTAATGAAAATAATCCAAAACTATGCAACTCTATATAAAAAGTTGCATAATATTGGCTCTAAGGATTTTATACTTTATAAAAGATTAGCTCTTCTTTAAATTAGCAGAGCCTTTCTAATTAAAAATTATAGGAAAAGCAAATGTAACGAAAGCTGCCCAAAGTCCGTAGACCGGCAAATACTTAGTAACGGAATCTTGGATAGTCCAAAGCCCCGTTTTGTTTTGTAGAAAACGCATATAGGAGAGCATAATCCAAATTAGATTTGCCCAGATAAGTATGTTTACTCCTAAAACAGCAAGTCTATTAGGCGTAATCCCATAAGAAGAAAGTCTGAACACGATGGCTGACAAAGCTACACTGTCAATGATAAGCGCAATAACAATTAAGGCAAAATTTATATAATCTGAAATGTTCTTTTTCTCGTCTGAGTCGCTCTCGGTAATGGAAAATATGGTAACAGCCAATACACCAAGGAGTATTCCATTGAAGGCTATCAGGAAATTACGGTCCAAGAATGGATTTTTTCCAACCCATATAACCGTTATAAGATAGACCAACAATGTGAGCAGGACAAGAGGACTAAAAATTTTAGCTATATATGGTGTAATATTCTTAGCAATTTTAAGATTCATTGATACCAGGTAAACAGCCACAATTGCAAGAGCGGCAGCACCAAATAACACAACATTACTAAAATAGAAGTCTTCTATATCCAAGCCCACAAAGCTAAATAACTTCATGGTTAATGCTGCTAGTACCATTCCGCTAACTGCCATGCTGGCGTAGAGAATACAATATTCCAAATTAAATTTAATATACGCTAATCTTGTACTGCCTTTTGAATATTCATTTCCTGTAAATGCAAGCCCTAACAATACCCATAAGAATATAGGAAGGTGTAAATAAGCAAGGATAATACTGTCCTTATAATTTAAGGGCAACATATTAAGATAAAACCCGGAAATTAGGAACAACGCTGCAAGGGAATAAATAACAACTTTTTTTGGCGTATTATTGTAAAGAAAATAGGCAGCAATAAATGGAACTATTCCAAAAACCAGGTTAATTGGAGCAATTGCTTCCTGTTCGACAAAATGGAAAATGATCCTGGTGCTTATCCCGGCCAAAATGGCTAAAATGCCCATGAATATGAAACCTTTCTGAATCAAGGAAGTTTTTTCTGTATTTGCCTTCTCCTTGAAATGCAATCTTTCATACCAAACGCCAAGAACCTGAGAATCAGGATTTTGTTCCCATGCGTGTGAAAATGTCTTTTTAAAAGTTTTCGGGTCTTTTCTATACATTCTCTCCAGCTCATGAGGGTTAGCAATATTTTCAATAATCAAATTGTTAATTTCCATTGTTATACCTCCCCTAACAATTTTTAAGTTAAGTTTCTTTAATATGTTTAACTGTCTTCGTCACTTTTGTATTCTAAAATATCTCCAGTCTGACATTCTAAAGCCTTACAAATTGCCTCTAAAGTGGATAATCGAATCGCTTTTGCCTTTCCATAGATAAATCGGAGAAAGCCTTATTTTTATCAATATAGCGTAAGAGTTTGAAAGCCTGAAAGAATCAATTTTTAAAAACAACACTGTTATTTTTTCCATAAAACAATTTATTCTGATTTTGATTTTAATATATATTTTATCGTTTTACAATAAATTTTTATTAATTTAAATAACATTTTTATTGTATGTTTTCGTTTTAAGTAAAATAAAAAGCATTCCTCATCCAAAGAAATGCTCTTAAACTTTAAACCATTAAATTTATAATTTGTAATTTGTAGAGCTAACCTATCCGTTAGTACGATAAAATAGGACTACTAAGCAGTCCATCATTATTCAACTAACGCGCCAGTTAGTTCAATTAGGAATTAACATTATAATTTAAAGAATGATTAAGTCTCAATACTTTCTGTTTACCTTAAGTACATTCCTTGTTTCCCGTGTTCATAAGTTCCATGAGCCATTGTTTGAATACTTTATTTGAATTGATATTAGCGTCTATTATCAAAAATCGTTTATCTTTAGGTGCTTTTCTATACCATTCCAGATACTCAACACTATACCGTTTATTCTCTGGTATAAATTTGTTCCAATCTACCTTTTTTAATGACTCTTCATCGTGAATATCGATATCTGGCATTTCTAATAATTTTTTATATAAATCGTCTATATTTACACTATTTTCTTCTAACCCGTAGTCCTCAATGAAAATAATCTTTTTTCTTTCTTTGGAAAAATAATAACAATATCCTTCAAATTCTTTACCGTGAATAACTGCCATTGGGTGTTCATGATTATCCCTACATAAACACAAATTACAATTTAATGTTTTGAAAATATTAAGGAATTTGGTTAAATATATTTTTCTTACAGGTACAGTGCTTCCATAAATTCCTTTTCTAGGTTCTAATCCTGTATACCTTTCTTCAATTGTGATATTTAAAAAGTCAGCTTCATTAAAATTATCTTTAACACGCTCAAGTTGATAATAATATCCATACTTATTAATTATTTTATCAACATGCTTTTTTGACGGTAATTTATCACCATAAATAAGTAAAATCATGTTTTTTTGCATTTAAAATCTCCTTAACGCTAAGTTCATTAATCTTATAATCTACTTAATTATATAGAAAATATGAAAATTTAGGTTATTAGAATTTAAGTTTTTTACCCGCTATTACAAAAAAATAGCTGCAATTAAGCAGCATGAACTTTAGCTAACGCGCCAGTTAGTTGCATCAACTAATGCGCTAATTTGTTTAGAAAACATTATTTTTTTACAATCGGTATATAAATATCAAAATTCGAATCATTCGGAACACGATCAATTGGATAATGTTCATGTTTTATCGGCATATAAGAATCATAGTAATCTACACCAGCTTGTCTATATGCGGTATACTCACTATCAAATAACCATTGATGTAAATCCGTATAAGTCTTTTGTACATCTTCTCCTTTGTTATGTGTCGTCTTTACATACATCCATTCAGGAACCCATAATTCAATCATCCCATCAGGAACTTCCTGCTCCTCACTCACTTCATACACCGCGTAATGTACGAAACCATTCTCAATTACATGATAGGATAGACCTAATTGAACATTAGGATTCACCTTATTCTCTAACTCATCGGTACGGTCTTTTACTTGTTGAATAACGTTTTTTAAATTCGGAACAATTTCAGTGAATGTTCCCTCCCATTTTAATCCCACTGTCCGATAGGCCGGTAACGTTATAATTTCATAACTCAATTTATTCCCTCCATTTCTTCTAAAGCGTCATAAATTCTTTTAACAGTTTTTGCTATCTATGGGTCAATCACCTTCTTTCACTAAACTGCCAGTTTGTTAAATAAAAAAGACCGACGAATCGTCGATCATGTTGTTCACCTAACGTGCCAGTTAATTAAAGAAGAGTAACGTATTAAAATTATGAGATACTATATTTTTCTTTAAATAATGGGCTTAATTCACTCCATACATCAAATTTATTACCATCTAAATCATAAAATACAAAGTTCCTTCCAGTGTGACCTCTGTTTTCAATTTCTCCAACTTTAATTTCTTTTTCAATAAAATCTTTATAAATAGCTTCTAAAGCACTTACGCCATTCACTTCGAAAGTTATAGAAAAATGTTCTTCACCGTTAATATCATAGAAATTAGAGCTTTGGTTTTCTCTAGATTTTACAAGAAAGATACTTTGGTTTGCAAAGTTAAGAATTACTTTGTCTTCGTCTTTATAGCTTAACTCTGCCCCTAATTTACTTACATACCATTCAGAGGAAACTTCTACATTAGTCACTGGTATATATGTAGTACCAACCCTTATTAATTTTTCATTCATCTATTTCATCTCCTATTCTCAGATAAATAAGTAAATTCCCATCCAATGAATCTATGTACCTCAATATATAATTACCATCGTTATCAGAATAAGCTGCCAGAACCCTCTCGTCTCCAGTAAACTCAATGTTCAAATGTAGAGACTTCATCAAAAAATTTCCATTATACCTTTTGTTTTATTTGTACTTTTAAGCCTGGATTGGTAAATAGATCTGTACTTCTTCATCTCTTTCCCCCATAGGGTGATATGTCTCGATAATAAAAGAATCGAGATCTCTTTGATAACCTTGTTCTACAGCCCAATTCAATAGATTCAAATGAAGTTCTACCAAATTAGATATATTCCCTCTTGTAGTTATGTAACTTTTATTTGTTTCAATATAATCCATTCCTTTTGGTACTTCTTTTAATTTTTCACTCACAATTAACCCAACATAATATTGACCTATCCTTTGCTCTTCATCCTTTTTAGGCTCAAATAATGCAATTTCGGCCTCTGTTGAAACTAGGATTTCGTTTGAGCGACTTAATAGTTGCTTTGCAAGCAAAGGTACTTCATTACCGAAGTTATCAAACTCCCCATTACCTTTTAATCCTACAATCTTAAATTCTTTTTTAATCATCATAAACGACATCTTAACCCTCCATTCCCCATAAAAATTCCATTATATTCTAACTTTATTTATTCAACAAAAAATCCTTTCTTCCTACATTGAAGAAAGGATTTCATACTGATTTATGCAACTAATCTACCATATAGTAAATAAAAGAGGACAAACAATTAATGAGCATCCTCTATTTCTTGTTAAACTAACGCGCCAGTTAGTTGTAGAAGAAAATTATAATTTTTTGTTTTATCATTTCTTATTCAACTTTTAGTGTCATAAACAATTAGTAAACTCACTTTTTTCTCATATATTCATATCTTAATAACACTTGGGAGGAGATGAATAGTTGTGACTAACGAGGAATTGATTTGTAAAGAGTTTGCTAGAATTATCGGTGGCCAAGAGGGATTTGCAGGGGGCAAATGTGTAGCAACAATAAATCGGAATGAAATACCAGCAATAATTTTAGGAAAGCGATTCAGAGTAACCTCTTCTTTCTCATTTGAATCGAAAGATAATCAGACTAAACAAGCCTTGTGTTTAGGTAGAGTTGCACTCTTACAAAATGAAGTTGAGCATTTTGTTGCTTCAATTGTTAAACAAGGAATAGTTGTTTCTTCCATACACAATGAGTGGCTATTTGATAATCCAAATTTGATTTACGTTAATATCGAAGCTGTTGATGATCCTTTAGTTTTTGCAAGGAAGGTCAGAAAAGCGCTAAAGAACTAATAGATAACTGTCCCAAAAAAAAATATTAATGATGAGAAATTAATAAAGAGCCACTAATAATTGTTGCTCTTTATTAGTTTCGCTCTGGATATAATTTTGAAATTTACTTATTAAACTACAATGGAAAAACGATAAATACTTCATTCACAGTGGTGAATCGGATGATTCATGGATGGCTAATGCGCCAGTTAGCAAAATAAAAAAATAGACTGCCTCAGCAGCCTATCGTAAATCAACTGACGCATGCGCTAATTGAACAATGAGTAGGATCCAAACATGCAGCTCCTACTCTTGTATACTTCTTTTTACTGCACTGCTTGGTAGTTATGTCTAACACGTTATGATGTTCAGTTATTGAGAGCTTTTTTTCATGAAGATACCAATAATTACTTGAATGAGTCCAATGACAACGAAGATTGGATACAAAACCCACATCAACATGGCTGCCCATCCATCTTTTTCGATAATCGCATAGGTTAATCCAATGGCAAACGATAAAAATGGTCCAATGGCTAACAAGTTTGCGATACCCCAAACGATGTATTTTCGTTTTTTGGATTTCTCTTTACTAAAAAGATGTGCAAGAGCAGCACCAATAAAAGCTATGAAGAGTGCTATAAGAATGGCCATTTTACATCACCTTTCTAATGATAGACTACAATAAATTTTACCATATATTACCTATTTATGATAAATTGATGAAACTCTAACTATTTGCCAAATACAACAATAGAAGGACTGTTAACACATTCCTCCTTAATACCAACAAAAGCGTCAGTTAGTTATATAAGAAAATAAACAATATATACCATTTCTCTAATAACGTTATTGATCACTAGCTCGACTTGCACTCTTTAATATGTCTAGCTTCCAGGACACTATGGTAGTACTGTCTCTTACATTATTTTCTCGAATTTTATCTAACATTGACTTGATAGCCTCTTTTTCATCTAAGTATGAAAATGTATTAAAAATATCGTTTGGATTAGCTATTGCATTATTTGGGCATTCAATTAAACCATCCGTAGTTAGAAAAAGATGATTTTCTCCTTGTCTTAATTCTTTAGTCCCAATACTATAACAAGGTACATCTTGTTCGAAAGTATTTACTTGTCCAATCCATTCATAGAATTGTCTTTGATTTAATTGATACTGCCCCATAGCCGCCAGTTCTTTGTGATGCAAAAATAAAATACAGTCACCAACTGAAAACCACCTTAATTTGTTGAAGTATTAATTCTGCGCTCTCAGATGAATTATGTGCATCTAACAATATAACGAATTCCCAATCGTTTTTTTCATTAGACCATACTAAGCAACCATCTTCATTTTTGTATTGTCCAGCTTCTGAGTTTCCTCCATACCGCCCAACTACTATGTGATTGAGCAGTTTAACATTCGGATGGTCTACAAATGTTTCTTGGTTACCCACCCAACTAAAATATTCAGTATCATTATTCATAACTGTGTTCCTCGAGATAGTTATTTAGATCGTTATAAAGGTCTACAACAGCAAGATTGTCTCCCAATGGAGCATCTTCCCAATCATATACCGCATCCGGTCCCCAATGCATATGAAGATGTGGTACGGAATTCCCTAATTTACTAGCCTTTCTCATCGTTTTCCTCGTTTCTACAACTGTTTTACTTAAGCAACTTACGCGCCAGTTAGTTTAATAAGGATACAAGTTCTATTTCAAAAACTTATGTATTTATTTGCTTTTTAGATGAGACTTTGATAAATAATAAAAAGATTATAAAAACCGGAATTTGCACATACAGTCCGAGGATAAAACTGCTTGATACACATGCACCAAGTCCAAAGAACCCTGTCTTTCTCACTCCCCTTTTATTGCTATAAATTAATAATATCACTCCTAAAATTATACCTGCTAATATCGTTCCAATAATTTCATATAAATTAGTAGTGTAACTTACCCCAATTGAACCACTCATATTTATCCCTCATCCCAATAACATGTTCCACAATTAGACTGTATTAGTTGCACAAAAAAGGCATTTCTTTATATAGAAATACCTCCGTTAATCATTCTACTGATAAAATCTTCTAGCGAAGATGCGATCACAGAACGTGTATCATCTTCATGATTCCATACATATATTTCATTATTTTGAATTCTACAATCTTTTATTTGGTAACCAAATAAATCTCCATTACCTGCATCTGAAAAAAACAAAAAATTATCTAATGGAATCATATTGTCTCTAAAATCATGGATCGTCCTAAAAAACAAATTTTCTTTTACCATCTGATCTGTTGACCAAATCAAATAAATCCCGTATTCACCACAAACACCATTTGTTTCACTATATAATTCTTGTAAATTTTTGGGTAATTCAACATTTAATTCTTTTTTTATTGATACTAATTCTGTAATCGTTGCAGGTCTATTAAATTGATAATCATTTGATATATCAGATATATAATTCTTCCACATAAAAGTAAAACCCACCTTAACATACTTATTCATAGTTATATTCACCACATCTTTGCAATACACCTGCAATAACTAAACTGCTTTATTTCAACATAAAAGAGTTACCAACAGAAACCCATTTTTATTTCTACTAACTCGCCAGTTAGTTGTACAAGGACTAGAATCGGATTAAACGGCTTTTAGTTATTTATTTTCTTTAATTGATTAGAGATGAAAATTCTTCTTTTAGTATTGAATACATTTTTAAATCTTGATGTTTTCCTTTTGCGAATAGCCCTTTTCTAATGATCCCTTCAAATGACATTTCTGCCTTTTCCATTACTCGTGCTGAACCAACATTTTCTAAATAGCATCTTGCTTGAATACGAACTAAGTCCATATTGTTAAAGCCATATTTAATAACTTCCTTTGCGGCTTCTGGCGCGATACCAATTCCCCAATAATCCTGAGAAAGACAATATCCGATTTCAGCAACTTTATGTTGCGTTTCCCAAGTGACAAATTCTATTGTACCAATCAATTTTCTGTTTTCTTTATATTCGATACCCCAATGAACCAATTTCTTGTTTTCCCATTGGCTTAATACCCGTTCAATAGACTCCTTTGTATCTAATAAAGAATTGTGAGGATTCCAAGAAGCGTACTTCGGCACTTCCACATTAGAAGAGTATGAATACATATCTTCTAAATCTTCTATAGTTATCTTTCTTAGTATAAGTCTTTCTGTTTCTAATATAGGAAAATAGCTAAATATTTTATCTATTTTCAAAAAAGCCACCCTCCTTTAAATATTACTGAAAATGATTTGTACAACATTCCACTACAAGAGGCACTAATTCCTTCTACCACTAAACTGCCAAAAAATTGTATAAGAAAAAGAGCTGCCGAAGTACCTCATGATAGTCAACTAACGTACCAGTTAGTTGATTAAGAAAAATTAAGTTTCATTTATTTTTCTCCTATTCCATATGCAAGTAGAAAAATGTAAATTACTGAACAAATTGCAATAAAGTTTAAACCTATTGGTACCCATTTTAAAATACCCTTTTTACCTTTAAATCCTATTAAAAATCCAATAACAGGGAGAACAATTATTGAAATAATTATAAATCTACCAGATTGGCCAAAAGATCCAAATGAGCTACTAATTAGTAAATATGACAATAGAATAAACAAAACTAACAATAGAAAAGAAAATGCACCATATTTATTCATTATTATGATTACTCCTTTCCTAATTAAATCATTTCTTGAAATTTCCATATTTTTACATAACATACTTCTACTCACTTGTTTAAAATCCCTTTATTCTCTTTATCCCTATACAGCTACCTTATCATTTTGGATACAAAAAAAGGCGCAATAGCGACCATTTAATTGTTCAACTAACGCGCCATTTAGTTTAATAAATTGGACTCTCTAAAAAGTACAACTTTACTTTTCGTAATTCAAAAGTTTTTGCAATTCAATTGAAAGTTCTTTATTCAGCATGGCATAACTTTGTTCACCATTGTCTCCTATCAATACTGCCTTGTTGATATCATTGTGGAACCAAATTTCATACTCGTATAATCTTTCCGGCATATTTTTTTCTTCTTCATAGAAAAATGTTGCTTTGATGTCTTCTTTTCGTGATCTTTTTACTGCAACATTTTCTTCCCATTTAATTTTGCTAAAAATACGCTCTATGTTTTCAAGTTTCTTTTTATCTGTTAGCATTTCTATATCTGAATATGTTCCGTTTCCTCTGTTCTCTTTGTAGTCAACTCTCGTTAAATTCTTTCGAGTGTTACCGCAACCCAAAAATATGCTTACAAAAAGAATCCATGTACAACCTACTAAACACCATTTTCTCACGAATTTAAAATTCTTTTGATGGTGGGCAGATAATTTTCTGTGATATTGCATCTCATTAATATTCGAAATACACATATCTAATTCCTCTTTATGGGTCAAAACCTTGTTTCATAAGGCATAAACCCCAATACTTTAGGTAATTGTACTAGCCATTTAATGCAAAAAAAAAATCGACTAATAAGTCGATTTTGTTGTACTACTAAAGCGCCAGTTAGTCGAAGATGATTAATTTTTATTCGTCATCAAAATCTTCATCATTTTCTTAAGAATTTAATTTAATTTAATACATTCTTTTAAATTAGAAATGTAATATTATCTGTTAAAAACCAAATCACTACCAACATGCCAGCAATTACTCCCCATATTACTACTTGTTTATTTTTCATTTAGGTAACACCCTCTCAATCTGCATTGAATCTAGTACAATACAGCCCATTGTTGTTTTCCTAACGTGCCAGTTAGTTGCATAAGAAATATTTATTTATGCTTAATGTCTAGTACTACTGCCATTTCTTTACCAAATCTGTCACCATGATCAATAAATCCTAAACTTGAATATAAATTATGTGCTTCTAAGTTTTCAGGATGATAACCAACAACAATTTTTTTGGCATTTGGTAGTTTAGCAATTTCATCAATCATTAACTGCGTCGCAATTTTACCTATTCCTTGTTGTTGAAAATTCTTATCCACCATTATTCTATATATCCAATAGCCATCAAGCTCTTCTTCAGTAGTATTAAACATTAAAAATCCAACTGTTTTACCTTCAAAATGAATGGCAAATGGCTTTAGTGAAGATTCAAATTTCGATTGAGCAATCGAAATTGCATTCGGTTCGATGTGACTCATTTGATCTTCAGATACCTCTAATTGACAGCATTCATACCAATTTTCTGCATTTAATTCCACAAGTTCTACGTTTTTCTTCTGCATAGTTTCTCCTTAGTTTCATTTTTTTGAGTAAGACATACTCTAATCATAATTTTAACAAATATTTCCAATAATTAATTGAACCGTTTAACCTAATTTAACTATCCTGACCAAATCAAAAAAAGCCGCATTATCGACTCGTAAACTTGTTGGAGGTGAGTTTCTCCATCTATGACATAAACATCAACTTTTATTTTGTTGTCTTTACTGTCTTTATAAAATATAACTATAATGCCAAATACATAAATAAAAAACAGCAAAAAAGCTGCTCTTGATTTTCCATGGAATATCGTCTTAATCTTTTGGCTTTTTCGGAAAAATTGTATAACTAAGACTAATTATTAGATCAATAACGAGAACTACTGACCACAATTGTAAAAAGCGAGATATAACTTCAGTCTGTTGAAAGTCATCAATATAGAGAATAATTGCTCCTAGAATAGATCCACCAATTACCCATGCCAATAAATGCCGATACCAACCTTGTCGTTCATGCCTAGCAAATTCCATACCGTATTTTTTCTTTTTTGGAGACCTGTTCCCATTAGCAAAATAATAAGCGAATTGAATATCTGCCCATTTTATCATCTTATGACCATAAGCTACACTAATACCAATATAAATAGCTGCTATTCCATGAACGCTGGTAGCTGTGTTCCCATTTTTCAGATCGATTACGGTTGCAATGAGGAGTATAAGATCTACAATTGGTGTGCAAATTAGTAAAAATGCTCCAATATGTCTTCTTTTAAGAATATAACGTACGAACAAACCCGCTAAAACAAATAACCAGAATCCAATCTCACATCCTATAATCAACCATCCAATCAAAAGATCACTTCCTTTTAAAACATTCTCCTTAAATTCCACCTTCTTTAACAAAAAACCTATTCGTCCAACTAAAAAAATTTATTATTACAATCCTAATATAAAGCTATATAACTACTCTACCAATAATCCCAATGCTCTAATTACTTCTGACACTTGGATATCATCTGCCATTTCATAAATCGGTTGCCACTTAAATTCTTTCAATGCTTGCTGTTCTATCGGTAATTCGGGGTCAAAGCCTAACTGAGGTGTTGAATTTCTTTCTAATGTTTGCGCCAAGAAACACTTTTCAACGCCAAGCTCATAATTATTTGTATATAAATGTTTAATTACCTTGACCTTTAAATTAACTTCTTCTTGTACTTCCCTGATTACAGCTTCTTCAAATGTCTCATGGTTTTCAAGTCCACCACCTGGCAATGTCCAAAAGTTCTTTTCACCTTTAATTATGTGAACCATAAGGATATTATCATTCTCAATTATTGCTGCAAATGCTCTTAATCTATTACTCAATGATTTCACCTCACTCCAATCATGGCAAGAAATCAAGTTCTTTTTCAAAAAAAGCCCCCATATATCGAATTATTACTTAAATAATATTCCATTTAATTCCAATAATACCTTTACTAATTAAACCAAACTGTCAAATATTTGAACAAAAAAAAGCCGCATTTGCGACTCGTGATCTTGTTCAACTAACGCGCCAGTTAGTTTAATAAGGAGATAACACTATCATTCTAAGTGTTATTGTTTCCAAATAATTAGTAAAATGCGGTTAATTAAGAATATCATTCCAAGAATAATGGCTAAGATTGTTTTATCAACAACATACAAAGCAGATGAAGTAACTCCGAAGATTATTAATTCCATAATAAACCTGTACGGTTCAGCCATTTTCAACGATGCCTTTGGTGCAATGAAAGTCCCCCATAATAACGCTAAAAGTAGTGGTGATCCAATACCAAATACAAATTTTGTATAAAATCTATTTCCAACTTGGAAGCCCCAATACCCTAGCGATATAAGAGCACATATTTCTAGTAGAAATCTGATTATTAAATTTACAGACCTTAAGAGCACTTAAAGAACACTCCTTTTAACAACAGCGATTCATTTGATTATAAAATAAGTATAAACTATAACAGAGCAAAAAATTTAAAACTAAAGTATACCTTCTAAATATTAGTTAACTTACTATTTTATTCCATTTACTGCCAACAAATCCATTTCTTATTGATTTATCCAGCCCACTAGAACAAAAAAATAGACTGCTGTAGCAGCCTGTGTTATACAACTAACGCGCCAGTTAGTTACATAAGAAAACTTCAAATCTGTCATAATTTTATGTTTATTATTTATTATGAGGCAGAAACAAAAAAATCTAACTACTTAGCCTCTCTCAACGCCAACGATCTCCACGGTTCTTTATATAATGTGTATACACATAGCGCCAAGGAATAACGAAAGGAAAAATCACGACTATCAAGCAGGATGAGGTCGTAGTCCATGTCGCATCATCCATTTGTCCAGAAGACCATAGAGGGTACGCAACGATGATCAGCCAGATCGTCTTCCATACCAATTCCCACAGAAGCAAAGGTAGCATCTGCAGTGGGTACCGTAATCCTAGAATTGATAGAAGCGAAAAAGAGGTCAACATGCAAGCAACCACTCCTTCCATTAGTTCCCAAGACTTATCCGGATGAATTAACTGATGGATTACTCCCGGCCATTTAACAATACCGAGCCCAACGATTATAAGAAGGTACAGTGCCCTCAACAAATAAAGACGAAACAATGTCACTTCGTTCATTTCTTCAGTCTTTTTGTTAGGATTCATTTTTTATCTCCTTCTACTCATAAAGTGATGAAGCATATATAATTATAGTTCTTACACTTTATGCGGTCCTTCAAGAAAGAATACCTATTCTAATACATATCGTTAGTTCAAACGTTACATTTCAGACACGTGAACTGATTCAACTAACGCTCTCAGTAGTTTAATAAGAAGAGAAGATAGAATAACTTGCTATGGAGATAACTCCTATGAATAATAAAATTATTCCAACAAAAAGAACTATATTATATATTCTAAACCTAAGTAATACTTTTCTTAATATATAAAAAAAATAAAATACTATAATTAAAAAAATTAAATTTAATAAACCGTATCCACCTCCGAGATATACCGTGGCTCTCGATCCTTCAACTTTAATAATAAACATCTCTATATAAAAATTTTTTCGAGATTGACCTGTCCAATAAGTTCTTCCATTGCTTGTAATTCATCTAATTTATCATCTATTTTATTATAACACTCTAATTCCAGAATCCTGCCACTTAGTGCAAAAAAAGAACTGCATAAGCAGTTCCTAGTTGTACAACTAACGCGCCAGTTTGTTGGATAAAAACTCATTATCTAAGATAGAATAAACTTTTGAATTTGCACTTATCCCATTAATTATTACATTAGATCTTAATGTTCCTTCATAGGTCATTCCTATTTTCTTCATTATTATTTCTGAAGCAATATTTTCTTCTGCACAACTGCCTTCAACTCTAATCAAATTTAACTCCTTAAAGCAAATTTCAAGTAGTTGTTTAAGTGTTTCTGTTACAAAACCTTTGCTCCAATAGTTACTATGAATAGCAGCTCCCAAAAAAGCCTTTTTATTCTTTGAATCTAATCCGTAGATGCCCGCATTCCCAATAATTGTTTGTTCTTCTTTATTTATAATAGTATAGACGAGACCTTTTTTCTCTTGAATTAAACTTAGAAAACTTAATATTAATTCCTCAGTTTCTATCAATTTAGTATGTCTTTTTCTAGGTACATATTGCGTAGTTAAATCATCACTATATACTTTAAATAACTCATTTGAATGTTCTAGTGAAATTGGTAATAACTTTAATCTCTTAGTTTCAGTTAATCCATATTCCATAAGTTTTCACCTCATAATTTTTACTTCTACTAATTTCTATTAGTTATTTTAAAAACCTTTTTTCAACTCACTACTATTCTGCCAGTTACACTCATTAATAAAAGACGCATCAGCGACTATTAATCTTGTTGAACTAACGCGCCATTTAGTTGCATAAGGATATGGATATATTATTTATTATTATATTAAAATAAAAAGGATCTTCTCAATTTAGTTGAAGATCCTTTTATAACAGTATCGTTAAATTTTTTGTTTAAGTAATTCTCTAATCTCTGTTAATTGATTTTCAATATTGTGTAGGCGACTTTGCATGTCATCAATCTCTTGCTCTGCCTTATAATTTATTGCAAAGTCTATTACAGATTCATGCTTATCTCGTACTGCTTGACGGTTTTGACTCATCATAATGACTGGTGCTTGAAAAGCTGCAATAAAAGAAAGACATAAGTTCAACAAGATAAAAGGCGCAGAGTCAAAATGAAAAGCTTTCGTGATAGATAAGCTATTCCAAATCATCCAGGCACCAAGTGTGCCACTAAACCAAATAATAAACTTCCAACTACCTCCGAATTGGGCAATTTTATCTGCGATCTTATCTGACAACTTTGTTGACTGTTTGTAATCACTATTGAGATGTTGCAGTATCTCTGATTCATAACGGTCCACAAGACGGTCAATACGAGACAAATTTTCTTGGTTTAAATCAATATCAAAACCCTGTATTTTATGTGGTTTCTCAATTTGTTTTTTAAAATTAATTTGTTTCCAAATGTTTTGTACCATTTTTCCAACCTCCTCTTTTTTTGAGGAAGCCATGTTTCAAAATCTTATAGAAGTCGAACTACATTTTTATGTTGTAATCCGCCTTGGATATTCAATTGTATGACTTCCTCTGATATCGGTAAATTATCCGACTCACTTATACTGGGACTACCCATAAAAATGTTCCACCTCACTTATTCGTTTATAAACACTTTATTATTATATGATGACTTATCCATTTGGACTATACTATTTTACAAGTATTTAATTATTCTCTCTTATATTTATCGTTATCTTCCTATATCCATAAAATAAGTCGCAAATGCGACTCTAATGTTTTTCAACTAACGCGATAGTTAGTTAAACAAGAAATTCTATAGTGATTTTTTAAACCAGTCTGTGCGTAATGTGGAAGCAATCGGTTATCTCCATCTTGATACCGCTCAGGCTTATATGAATGAAGCTGGTGTAGCCTAAGTGTGTTAATTCAATCTTTTAATCTATGTGGAAATAGAATAAGTAAGAATCTAATTTTATTAGAGAATAATATCATTAAATAAAAAATGCCAGCTCATAGAATAGAGTCTGGCATTTTTTCGTTCTAATTTTGTAATACAGTAACAGTTTGTGGGGTTGTCGTAACTTTAAAGCCTTGTTTATTTATAACGTCTGCTGAAACAAAATACGTACCATTTGGAACATCTAACTCAGGGGTCCAGTTCAAATGGATTTCAGTTTCATTTTCAACTACCATAGAATCAATTACTTTTCCATTTATATCTTTAATATTGATTGTCCAATTTACATTGTTACTAGCAAATGCATTTATTCCTGCAGGTGTACTTGCCGAAATATTTTCATTTGGCCATACACTAAAGTAGCTAACTAGCATTTCCTCATGAATATATGAAGGGTCTCCCCAAACTGTATATCCATGATTATAAGCATGATCATAGCCCAAAACGACTACGCTCTTTGGTTCTTCATTCACAAGGACTGAGGTATGTCCAATCTGTAATGGCATAAATTGACCGTTATACCAAATAATTGCCCCTTTAAATCCACTAGCATTTTCGGTGTCTACTGCTTTGAAGGAGATTTCAAATTGGTCATCTTTCGGTTGTACTTTAATATCCGATACAACTGGAGCAATAGAATCTACTTGGATAGGTAGTTTTACTACTTGTGGAATAGCATTCTTATAATCTAGTGTTGTTTTAATAACATAATTATAATTACCATCTTTAACTACTACGCCATTTTGGTCTTTTACATCCCACAAATAACCACCATTCATATAGTTTTGGTAAGACATAATATTTTTACGGAATTTCCATGGCTTACCAGTATATTCACTAAAGTCACCAAGATATTGAATCCTTTTACCATTTTCATTCTCGATATACATTTCAGTCTTTTGTAAGTTTCTTAGAGTTGTAAAAGTTGAGAATACATTTTTAAAGGCTGCATTCGGAGAAATAACCATGCGATTTTTGTTAAATGTTCCAGTCATCGGATCATAACCTAGTGGGTAGGTACCTTCTGAACCTGGCTCATCATTCCAAAGAACTGTGTAACCTAAGAAAGCATCTTTATCCCATGCCACCGGGTCAATATTATGTGGCTGATCCCATTCTCCGTAGTAGCCTATATATGGTACAGAAATTGGAACAGCTAAATCTGCGTTTTGACCTGTGGGAACTAGTCTTACATATCCCTCAACAAAAATGCCTTTCTTTAAATTCGATGGTAATTCAACTTGAATATCGAGTTTCTTACTTTGTCCTGTCTTAATTTTTATTATTTTTCCTCTTGAGTTAGTTACTTTTTCTTCATTCACAGAAGCTATTGCACCTTGTATTCGCTCATTTTTTAATGTCAAATACTCTTTAGAATCCAATGTACCATCATTGTCTAAGTCAAATTCTTTCTTTTCTTTGCCGTCTGTAAGTACATCTACATAAACTTTGTATTCAAGCTCATCTTTATCTTTTGATTTTACTATATTGTTTTGAAGTGCTTCTAAATTTAATTTAAAATTGACTTTATTGCCATTTATCTCTTTTAATGCAACTGATCCTGCTTGTTCTAGAGGAGTTTTTTCTCTTGTCACGAGTACAGGTGTATTAATTGCATTTTGTATTTGCATCAAACCAGACCCTTGAATTCGTGGTGAGTAAGGAACTTCACTATTTGTCCGTGGATCTTGTACAATTTTAGATGTGTTCATTAAAGCAATTTTAGCTTTTAAAGCTGTTTCCTTTGAATGAGCTAAACCTTTTTCATATAAAGATTGTAATAAAAGTGCAGATCCACCTGCTACATGTGGGGTCGCCATTGATGTTCCACTCATAATCTCATACTCATTGCCTGGAACAGTAGAATAAATATTACCGCCTGGTGCCGATAACTCGGGTTTAAAGTCTAATGTATGTGGTGTTCCATAAGCTGAAAAATATGACATTGTATCTTTACTTGCATTTTCAATATAAATCCCTTTTGATAATTTCATTTTAACAATATAACCACTTGTTAACTTAGAAATTAACGTATTACCGATTGCTTTGCCTGTTGTTGCCGCTGGAGTAAAATAAGGACTAAAGTAGACAAGTGGATAGTCAATATCTGTATTTGATGGAACTAAAATAACAGCTTTAGCACCCTTCCTACTGGCTTCGTATTGAATATGACTGTATGATCCATATATTTGGTTTGGTTTAGCAATAACAATTTTACCAGTAACATCTTTATCATTAAAATCTTCAGTATTACCTTCACCTACGTAAATCATCTCGTAACTTTCAAATGGAGATAATACTTTAGAAAACTTAAAGTTAAATTGAGTTTGATCTTGATAAGGAAGCTGAATTCCATTTTCTTCTATAAGGGTGTTCATATGTATTTTCGAATTTTCATATGAAGCTACAGAAATTGCATATGGACTTATACCTGGTTCACCCACTGTACCAATATCTGGATTTTCAGCATAGGGTTGTAAAGAAGATTGCAGTAGTTCATTTTTTGTACTGTAAGCAGAGTTCCCACCAGCAACTACTACAAGTGTGCCATGCTCTGTTGCTACGTGAATTGCTTTCTGAATCGGATCGTTTTCACCAACAAATCCAGCATCAGTTCCTAAACTTATGTTAATAACATCTGCCCCCATTGTTACTGCGTGCTCAATACCAGCGATTATATCATCCTCATAAGCTCCTCCGCCATTATCAGAAAACACTTTTTCAGCTAAAAGTTGCACACCTGGCGCAATACCTTGTACGCCATCATTTGTTTCGTCACCATTTGCTCCTACTGCACCTGCTACATGTGTACCGTGAGGGCTTCCATATTGACCATGAGGTATTACATCAGTATCATCATCTGCCCAATCATAACCAGTAGGTACTTTATCACTGTACCATTTCTCATTTACTTCAGTTTCAGCAAACTTTTTTTGGATATTTGATTCTGTCCATTTTTCCTTTTTTTTACCTTTTGCAGTAAGTGTCATATCTTTATGAGTATAATCAATTCCAGAATCTATTACTCCAACTAGTAACCCTTCGCCTTTATATCCATATTGCTGCCATACATTTTGAGCTTGTACCAATTCTTTGCTTGCGCTCATTGATCGTTCAAAGATTCTTGCAATATGTATATTTGATACGCCAGTTGTGTCTTTTATTTCTTTAACATTACGAAATTCTGTTTCAACACTAAACCCATTAAAGCCTTCAAAGAAACGATTTTTCAACTTGGAAGCTAATCTTTGCTTTGAAATTTTTGCTATAACGTCATCTTGCTTTTGCTTTTGTTGCTTCTTTTTTACATTAGGAGAGATATCAATAGATTCTGGTTGTTCTACTTCAACTATTACCCGTACTTTTTCATTTGGGTTAAATACTTTAGCAATACTATTTTCACTTAAATCCATATAACCTAATTCATCTACTTGCTTCTTATTTACATGCTTTTCTTCATCTAAGAAAATTTTCTGACCTTGTTTTACAATGTCCTCAATACTTGGAGCTGGAACCATGTTACTTTCTGTTTCTTCTGCAATACCCGGTGACGTTAACAACATTGCAGTTAAAGTTGCAGTAGTAATTACTTTATAAGGAAAACCTTTTTTCTTCCCCATCATCCACTTTCCTCCTACTTAACACTTCTTGACATTGACCTAAAACAAGTGTTTCTTTAGTAATATTTCTTCAAATTTAAAAACAGGAGTTCCAAGAGTGAATTGTACATGTGAAAACCCTGCTTACACTGTAGATAACACTCACTTGCAACTGTTACAAAGTTCACCTCTAGTGAAGTCCATTTTTCCTTCTGCTGTAACATCAGCTTTTGAACTATCTTTAAACTGTGTTCCAACCTTTAAATTGTAGTGACTTTTGAGAATGCGAGAGCTAGACTGGTGATTCAATTGGGTGGGATCTTTGATGCAAAAAGTTACTTTTTAATTGAGGCAAAAACTAAACTACCAAATAGAAGAAATGAATAAGGATAGAACGAGTGCTTATGAAGGAATTCGTTTTGACATCTTTGTCTCGTTTGTTTACCTCCATGTTTCTTTTATATTTATCCAACCTGTATTATTGAATCGTGTTTCCTATCCTCCTTTCCGTAATGTTGTAATACTATTCTTAATGTTATAAGTATTGAGAATAATAAACAATACAGTATATTAGATGATAATGATTGAGATATTAGATGATAATAAGTTATAACAAAGTAACGGAGTCATTAGCATTAAATCTATAAAAACACGACCCTATTTGTGAAGGGATTCACTTAAACTTACTGCCAAATTGTTCAATAAAAAAGGGACTACCGAAGTAGTCCATCGCTGTTCAATTAACGCGCCAGTTAGTTGATGAAGGAAAATAGTAATTTCAAACATCAATCCTTTATACAACCCATGTTTTTTATCCTTACAGTCGCACGCTTCTATTATTTCTATTACCTATACTCCGGTCACCCTTTAATTCTGGAATTCACCATCTCCAAATAGTGAGGATTGTACATAATACCCAGCACATTACCAAATGGGTCAATGACGGAAGCCGTGATGAACCCAGCATCACCTCGGTGTGTAAGTGGTTCGTACTCTTCAGCTCCCATGGCTTTCAAATTTTCAAGTGTCGCTTTCACATCGTCTACGTGCCAATACATGATGACACCACCAGGTCCAGCTGTTGCTTGAGCAGGAGCGAACCGGCGATTAATCAGACCTAGTTCGTGCTGGTAGTCTCCAAGACGAAACTCAGCATATGCTAATTGACCATCAGGTCCTGAGCGTTCGAAGTAAGGCGCAATGCCCAGCAGTTCCGAGTACCAAGCTTTTGCCACTTCTATATCATCCGCCCAATAATTGATGGTAGCAAATCCCCGTAATGTTTGTATTTTGCTCATACTCAAATTCCTCCTATGACAATTATTTTCGGTTTATAGAATAAACAATACCAAATTAAATATTACATTCTACTACCTCTATAAAATTCAATAAGAAATGCCTAGTTCCTTTTTAATTCGGTTTTATTACTCATTAGGATGAAGATTTATTTGATGGTCTTTTTTTGGAGGTGTAGAAGTTGATTATAAATAGAAAGAAACTTTTGAATCCATTCCTTTATTTACATCATACATGTGCCAATATCTTTTGCGGAATTTAATGATTAAGAGTATTCTATTTTTTATTCATCTTAAACTTATATACAATCAGAATAATAACATGTAGGATAGTCAATACAATGAAAATGTTACTATAGATAGTGCCATTTGATGACTGAAGCAATGGATTCCATGAAGTACTTGCTTTAATATCAATGGCTTTCCCATATATCCCGATTGCAATGGAACCTGAAATGAAATTTTGCATCATTAGTAGGCCCATTCCAACACCTGCATGTTCTTTTGGCAAAGTTGTTGAGATCGTTTTTGACATGGCAATCATCATAAACGATTGGCCGATATTGCCGAAGATTAAAAAAAGCGCTAGTAGCAAAGCATTTGAACCAATTAAAGTTGAAAGTAGGAAAAAGCATACTATTAATAAACTTGATGCTATAAAGAATAAATAGTGTGTACTCTTTGAATCCGCAAGCTTACCTCCTAGTCTATTCAAAATAGCCGATGCAGTTGCAGCGGGTACCATCGCTAATCCAATCAAGCTAGGAGGAAGCTTTTGAATATCTGCTAGAAATAAAGGAGTTAAAAAAAATATTGAATAACCAGTTCCAGTTATAAAGAATGCTAACACTAAATAAGATGAATATTTTTTGTTCTTAAATAACTTGGGTTGAACAAAAGGATCCATCGCAGAGTGAATTCGTACTATGAATAGAATCAACGTAATAATTCCTCCAATAAACCATGCTGTTCCATTCGTTACACCTAATAAAACTTGGGCAATTGTTAACGCCAGTAATGCTCCACCTAACCAATCGATAGCCGCATCAACTTTTAGTTCTTGCTCATTTCCTAAATATTTTATATAAAACGGCAACGTCAAAAGTAGTAATAAAGGGATACAGAAAAGCCAACGCCAATCCAGAACACTGACGACTAATGAAGAAATAACAGGTCCAAGTGCACCACCTAATGCTGTTCCTACAAAAACCGTTCCCATGGCTGTACCTCTTCGTTCGATAGGAAAGTATCGAATTGGTATAAGCGTAGCTGTTGCCGGAATTGTCGCTGCGCCAACTGCTTGTAAACATCTCGCAACGAGTAAAAGCCAATAGGAAGTAGAAAAGAAACCTAATAATGATGCAAAACTAAAAAGAATTAATCCAAAGGTTAATAAATTTTTTAGTTTGTACCGATCTGCTAATTTCCCATAAATTGCTGTTCCAATTCCATAAATAAGTGTATAAGCTGATGTAACCCAGCTTACTTGAGAATTTGTGAGCTGAAATTCTTTGCTAATGAGGGGAAGGACAAAATTGAAGAGTAATATACTCATAGATGAAAGAGTCACCGTGAGCATGGCAGTAATTAGTAACTTTTCACTTGCTTGCTTTTTTATTGTATTTTCCATTTATGTTTCCTCCTTTGTGAAGTAAAAGAAAGTCTGTACTGACTGACATTTTGGAGTGAAAAACATACTAGGGAGTTAATCCCCTAGTAAATAATGCTACACTTTCTTCAATTAAATTAGAGAACTTTTCGCTAGTAAATGCAGGATCTTCGCTCATTCTTCCATGAGCCAATCCATAATTCATATAAAGAAAGGTTATCGCAATTTTTTCTGCATCAACTGAAACAATATTTTTTCTATTTACCATTTCTGCAAAATAGTTAATTAAAAATTCTTTTAAGGTCTGTGGATGTCTGTGAGAATACTCACGCAAACCAGGAACATTCTCTCCCACTTTCATAATGATTCGGAGCAATTTTCGATTCCGATACATAATTTTATGATAATTTTGGCTAATTAACAGTAAATCATCCTTGAGGTTCCAGTTTAGCTTACTTTCAAAAATGGCACGCATTTCCTCAGCATAATGATATCGATCAATTGCTTGCTCTAATAAGTTTTGCTTACTTTTAAAATGTCTAAACAGGGTCTTTTCACTAAATCCAGCTTCCTTTGCAATTTCCTCAGTTGTAACCCCGTTATATCCATTTTTAGAAAAAAGCTCTATCGCTGCAGTTATGATTTTTTCTGTTGTATCTTGTTTTCGATTTTGAGACATGGATATTATTTCACACCTCTCTATAATAAAGTCAGTACTGACTGACATTAATATATGCAGTTTATAAAAATATGTTAACCAACAATTGCTTGTAAATCGCAAAAAAATATATATTTATAAGGGATTATCCCTAAGTGAAGGATGATTAAACAGTTCTATTTATCTTTAAAAGCTAACTATTTTATATATTCTTATTTAACTAACTCTTAAAGATTACGTTGCAGTTGATTTATATGATGGAAGTATTTTATATGTATTTATAAAAGATTGACCAACTATTTTTATTGATTTTTGTAGTTAGTTCTATCTGGTATCGGTATTTAATTTGTGATTAAAGTAATTAAATTAATGAATGTAAAAATAAAATTAAACCAAAAAAGAAATGAAAAGATTGATGAATTAAAAAAGAACAGCCAAAGGCTGTTCTCTCTATTGAACTAACGCGCCAGTTAGTTGGATAAGGAATATTAATACTTTAATCTAAAATATAAGGAAAGTGTATTACAATTTATTATTCAATTTTTCATTTAATTTATCTATTTTTGCTTCTAATCGTTGCATTTGAATTCTATTCTTCTTAGATTTTATATAAATCCAAATAACTATTGAGATGAAAAACAAAGGTACTAAAAATACTATAATTTGAAAAACTATATCTCCAATGAACATAAACCTGGTTCCTCCTAAATTTAATTATTTGAATATTCTTTTTAATCCTTATATAACTAATGCACCAGTTAGTTAAATTACGACTGTATAAAAATTGTTTCAATTAACAGTACTACACTTTTTATCTATATAGTTTATATTTAAATTATTAAAATCTTTAATTTCTAAAAGATATGTAACACTAGGAATTTCATGTGACCAATCATAACTATACCACTCCACATTTAAAAAATAAGATTGATTTACACAAATTGCATTCCATGTATTTTTATTTTTTACACTTATTGAATACTTTTCAAAAGGTGTATATATATTTTGTACATCAACATAAAAATGGTTTCCTTTTTCCTTTTTTATGTATTTTTTTAATATTTTTACACTCGTTGAACTTGAGTGGTTAATCATTTTATTTTTTTCTACTTTTGGAAACATAATATTTTTAATTTTAGGGTTTAGTTTAATAAATATAAAAAAACCAAGTACTATGGTGATTAATACTACAATTATTCTCATAATCAATTTCATATTGTTACTCCAGTTATCTTCAAATATAAGGCATAATTCTATTACATCCTCAGACGATCATTACTGTGTGCAATTCTTGTAATAGGTTGCGTTTTTAATATTCGACAATTTGGTAAAAAATACCTTTATCCATTGCCAACTGGATTTTTCACCACATGATACTTAGGTTCTTTATCGCATAAATAAGTAACAAGGATATGGTAACTAAAATAGTTATCTTGCTCGCACTCTTTCCAATTAGACTCACAATTCTTTTCCATAAACTTTCCCTCCTAATTTGCAAATAAACACAAAAAAGTCCCTGAGACAAATATAAACGCTACTAAATAAGCGTAAAAATATGTCTAAAGGACATTGAGTTCAAAATAAAGTAACCGCTAATCATGAACTATTAAAAAATTATGATTGCAAAAAATAAAACTAATAAGTTAAATAAAGTGTATTCGATATCTTATTGTCAAAATCACCTACCACAATTATTAATGCACATAAGAAAAAGGTACAATCCAATTCTATTTTAGAAGAGATTGTACCTTTTCCAACTATCTAACTTTCGATAACCTCCCATAGATAGGTTTTTCTCCCTTTCAATTGTTACTGATTAATCGTATTCCTCAACTCTCTTACGCCCGGTCGTTATGAATGGTCCTGCCTTTAAAAAACATACGATCTGATATCACTTCCTTCTCCTTGGCCGAAAGGGAATCTGCGCTTAACTTGTAGATAGCGGTTTTACTACCTAAAGGGGAAACATATCGTTCCAAATGACTTTTCCCTAATGGTCGATCATAATAACCAGGCACATATTTATTCAGCATAACCTGCATTGCTTCCGTTGCCTCGTTTATATCAGTTACTCGTAGTAGTGTTCCTTCGATTATAACGCTCATATATGCTGTATCCGTTTTTGCAGGAATCGGACTAGTAATCGTCCCATAACTCGCGCTTACAGTAAAGCATGCCATAGGATTCTTCTCAATGTACGTCACTTTTCTTCCTTCTTCTGCTCCGTGAAAATAGATGGCTTCATTCAGCCATACAAAATTTAGTGGAATGACATATGGGACATCTTCTGAAGATAATCCTAGAAATCCAGTATCGGCATGCTCAAGAAAGTGCTGTATTTTGGCAGTATCAGTACAATTGCGTTTATTATTGCGAATGGGAATCATCGTAAACTTCTCCTTTTTTAGTAGTTTGATATTGCTATGAGTGTTTGTATCTCATTACTTCACTAATCAACTACGTAGAGCGCAGTTATATAAAACAATTGAATTCATACTGCAATACTAAACTTCAATCCCGTCCATTTAGTAAAATATCCACTCAGTTCATTTTTCTTTATATTCTGTAGTTTTTTATTGGATTTATTAGATTAATCCAATACAGCTATCATATATTTTTTGTTTCCGACCAATGCGAGGTATTCCAATAGGATTTTTTATTTTTGAAAAATATTATTTGAGGCGAGGGCATGCTTGATGCCAAGATCTTCCTCAATCTGATTAGATACTGGACGCGATTCAATGACTTTCACCATGTAGTAATCAACATCACTATTTGGCATGTCTGCCAGATATTCATCATATTCTTCCATTGCACTCGCGTTTATTGGAAAGTCTCTTTTGTTAGTTCCACTTTGAAAACCATTTCTAAATAAGTTTTTTAACCGCCTCTCCTCTTTTAAAGAAAGACGAGATCTAATTGGTTACATGAATCATTTTAAAAATATCTAATTTAGATGATTTATAGTATGTTTTTAATCTTTATCTATTAAATGAATTTAAATTCTACTTCGATGTTTCTTTTTGTTCATTAGAATATGGCCAAATTTGATATGTTTCTTCAAGTAATTTTCCCACTAGTCCGTACTAATATTCAGCTTACGCTGAGCTTTAGTTGAATTAGATTTACTTCTGATTTTATTCATTTAAATCCTTATAACCTTTAAAAGTTTTTCTAAATTTATTTGTTAGTTCATTATCTTTGTAAGAAGTAGAAAAAAATCGACTATACATCCGATTATGTTGTTCAACTAAAGCGTCAGTTAGTTCAATAAGAATTTAATAATTGTTGATCCCTGAAAAACCAAAATAGGTAGAACTAAAAAAGGATAGCTAATTAGCTATCTTTTTTTAGTTCTACCGTTTTATTCTTCAAGTCAACAAGATACGAATATATTGGCGGAGAGGTATCGTCAGACAAATCATACACACTAACAATGTACACACCATCATTCTCATCTTCAACATAATAAAATAAATTTGGGTTGAATGTCCCATCACTCTTGTAATAATAATCATCAGCAAGTTTGATGATTTGTTCAGATTTATCTGAGGTCATCAAAATACTAGGGTTATATTTTGAGGTTACATCGTTTTCATAATCTTTATTAGCTGTTTTTGTTAAATCAACATAAAAATAATTATAAATATCATCTCGACCAAATAATGTCACATAAACGAATTTTGTAGCACCCATTTTACCTTCGAATCTATGATTTGGAGGTAAAACAACAGGTTTATCAAAAACTGGCTGTTTCAATACTTCCTTCACGCGGCTAACACCTATGTTGACCATTTTTTTCTCTAACGTCACTTTAAATTTTATTAATTTAGCTTCTGCTTGTTTTGTTGAAACCTTATTAAAGTCGTCTGCTTTAGGTGAGGTTTTAACGGCGTACTGGTCTTTTTTAATACTGAAATCACTGCGATCTAAATAAATGATTTTCATCTCTCCATTAAAAGGCTTTACATTTTTAATGTGTAGGTATTCAATCTTGTCATGCTTTTGATCAAAACGAATATAACGACCTTCCTGAAGAGGTTTGTTTTTAAATAAGAAAAATAAACCAATCGTAAGAGATATTAAAAGCAAAAACAACACAATTTTTTTCAAACATAAAACCTCCTTTTACTAGCATAGTACACAGTTACCACTCATTGAAATTCATCAATTAATGTTCCGATCTTAAATTCCAAGTCCATTTCGGAATATTACTTTTATGTTTTTCTTCATTCTCACAAAGGTAATTATATCAAAACAATATTGAACATTAATTTTGAAATTTATGGAAGTTACGTTTCCCTTTACAAAATAAAATGACTGCCGAAGCAGCCTACTTGCTCTTTAACTAACGCACCAGTTAGTTGTACAAGCTTTATGAAAAGAAATCATGAATTTTCCCTTGTATTTTGTTCCATTCTTGATTACGCTTAATTCCTATGAAGAAAAGAGGTAAAGACAATTGAGAAAAATCATAATCACAACTTTTGCAGCTGCCTTATTCATGACAGGTTGTGGCAAAGTTCCATCACAACCATCACCATCAAAGCACGAGCTACACAATGTAAGAAAAGAATCAAGTAATGAAACAAACAAACACGATAAGAAAGAACTAGTCATCAACAATGTTGTTCCATTTAACCATGGATTTAAACTCCAAGGAACTGCTTGGGAGTTCCAAGATGAAAGAATCGAGATTCTTGTGAATGGAAAACCGACTTTCGATTTTTGGGATGAAGATAAGAACGGGCTAGAATCTGAAATGACACTCCCATCAAGTGATCAGAAGTTTGATATAACGGTCCATCAAGGGTTAAAAAAACAATCATCCTACCTGATCACCGTACAAGTGCTTAAAGATAAAAAAGTCCTGTCATCGATCGACCAGAAAGTAAGAACAACGAATGTCATAAGCAAACCAAGAGGAATCAAAAAACTACTATATACCGTTTCCGGTAGTGAAGTTAGTGTAGATTTTACCACTCATGCAGATGCAACAATCAGAGCTGTACATTACAGTATTGGAAACAATTTAAAAGATAGTTACTATGAAACGGGTGAGTCTTCAACTGATAAAGGATTTGGAAGCGAACAAAATATGAGCTTTCCCTTTAATTATCAAGATGTAAAAGGTAAGAAAATTAGTTTCTATACAACCGATTTCAACAATAACAAAAGCGCGCCTTCAGAAATCGTCATCGAATAAATATCGTCTCACAAAACAAAAACCTTGAAAACATCAAGGTTTTTTGTGTGAACTCCAATTAGAGGTGCATTTTACTTTTAAGATCCTTTTGATAATTCATAAACTAATGCGCCAGTTAGTTAAACAATAGTCCACCAATCCCACTCTTAACTGTTTTATTTTAAGCAGTTAGTAGAAAAATGAGCCCATACTCCCAAGAATTATTGAACAGCTTTTTTTGGACTATCTGGCAGAATAGTTCAACAAGGATAATGGTTATTTATGGTAAAATATATAAATAAAGAATGGTTATTTAATTTATTGGGGGTGTTTAAATGCAAGAAAACAAAGAAACACCTGAACAAAATAGAGAGAGATTAAGACAACGAGAATAAAAAGGAAATCCAACTGGCAAGCTGAATGATGCTTTTAACAGGGCAAACAATGGCAGTCTTGTAGATTTGGTAAATAGTTTGGGATGGAAAGGTACTGGAATACTTATTCTTGTTTTAATATTAGGGGCTATAATATATTCTGTTTTCTTTCGCTAACTGGCGCGTAAGTCCGAGGCAGCTTTTTTTGACAAACGCGTCAGTTAGCTACATACGGATTTACTTTTTAAATTCTTTGTACTCTTCAATATAAAAAGCAACATAACCGCAATTTGGGCATACGGCTGCTTTTGTTTTTGCTGATATATTATTGAAAAATCCTTTACCTTTTTGACTGATTTTAATGCCACTCAAATCAGCTTCAACAGTAACTTTACATTCTTCTATCATTTCAGTTTGGCATTGATTACAAATTCTTTTCATATCAAACACTCCTATTAGTTTGATTAATTTATCCTTTATCTTATTTCGACAATAAAGTGTTGCTTACCTTGTTGAATTTTTCTACCTTTTAGAGAAATAAAAAAATCGACTAAACAGTCGATTATTTTGTTCAACTAACGCGCCAGTTAGTTCAATAATGAAAAAACAGAATCAACCATGAGGAGATTCTGTTTTAATGTAATGGTTAAGTATTACGATTGTACTTCGCAGCTCTTTTAAGTTCTTCAACTTCATCATCAGACAATTTTTCTTTACCAGTAAAGTGTTCAACAACATCTTTTGCAGTAAATTCTCGTGTTTCTTCAACCTTTTTTTGGCTCATATCTGGATCAAAAACAGAACCAAATGTTAATCCTTCTTTAATACCTTTTGCAACACCTTTTAATATACCATCCTGTTTTTTACTTTCAGACACAAAACCCACCTCCTCAATAATTATTGAACATAATATTCTGAAAAATGTATAGACCACTAGTACACCAAAACTAAATAGTGATTTATTTATATATATGTTTAAGGTAACCAATGTTGTACAACTAACGCGCCAGTTAGTTGAAGATGATTCCACTCAATTACTATCCATTTAAACCATTAAAAAATCAATCTGAATACCTAACAATATTAAAACTATACCAATTGTAAAATGAACCTGTTTTTCATTAATTTTTGTCTTTTCAAAGATAAAGAAGATTATTCCTATTAGACAAATAAAAACTGCACTTCTTATGAAGTACGTTGTATTTACAAGGAAGATTTCTGGAAACTGCTGAATTAGTCCAGAAATTGTGCCTAAAACAAACAAAAACAGAGGGATCCTAAGTTTCCAATACATCTAAAATTACCTCCTATTTTTTCGAACTGAATACTCTAGATCATTTTAGATATTCTATGTAGAACCTTAACTTTCCTTTCTAAAATATACTGTCTAATAGTGAAAAGGAGCTGATTTATTAGTCATCTCCCTTGTACTTCTTCAACTAAAGCGCCAGTTAATTTAATAAGAATTGGAACTATATCATTTTTTTATATAGTTTATTAAAAAATCTCTATCTTCAGGGAATGTTAAATCTAAGGTTTTTATTTCATCTGATGATTTCCAAGCGATATCATAAATTAAGTTATCAGGGTCTTGTATTTTTCTCTCTCCTCCAATTAACTTAACTAAAAAATAATGGGCTTCAAAAGATAAATTAAGTCCTTCATAAATACCCCTTTTCACCTTTATTTCTTTAATTACTTCAACAATATATCCCGTTTCTTCCTCAATTTCTCTAACGCAACATTCTTCAAAAGTTTCGTTGTTTTCTTTTCCTCCTGTTGGGAAAGACCACGTTTTTTTCTCTTCTGGCTTTCCTTGTAAAACCATTAGCAATTCATTATTTTCATTTATACATATACCTGACGATCCAAACCATCTTTGCATATTTATAAACTCCTTTTTTATAAAAAAACAATTTAATTAATAATCTTCTTTGTTCTTATATAAAATCCTTCTTCATCTAAACTCCCATTTTTTACAAAAAAAGCCCTACTCCGTTATTGAAGTAAAGCGCCAGTTTGTTGAACAAGATAATAATATTACAACATCTGGTTTGCAATATTATTGACGTATTGTTTAATTATTTTAGAATTACCAAAATTTGCAACAAAAGTAAGTTCATAATAAATACCACCTTTTGAAAAGATAAGTGTATTTTCTGTTAGTTCGCCAACCTCTTCAGAATTACCAAGTTCATATGATACTCCTAAAGTTGAATAACCAGTATAACTACCACTTACCCCACCTTTTAATTGAACAATTTCTTCAGGATCATCAGTATCAAGTTCTACAAGTCCATTAGTCTCATCAACTTCATAATCAAGGTCTACAACTTCACCAGTCTCAAAATCAGATTCAAGTTCATGTTTGTAATTATAAATTGAAACATAAATTACAAATTGCTTTGAATTGTCAATTTGAGAAAGACTATAACGTACGCCTAATTTTCTACCATTATGATTATAATCATAAATTTGTAATGATTCACTAGGGACCACTTTAAAAGGCAAATTTTTAGGAATTTTTAATTTAAAAGGAAGTGCATTTAAACCTTCTTCTAGTGAAGAGGCTTCATAGGTGATCGGTATCATCTTTCTTTGTTCTTTTGTAAGATTTGGTTGCTCAGCCTTTCTTGTTGTTGAACAAACGCGCCAGTTAGTTTAATAACTTGGTGTATAAATACGATCGGTATCTGTATCAATAATAAAATCAATTTCGATATGATAATGAATAGACAATTTATCAAAATGATGTAATCTACAAAACATAACGGGTAAATCTCTAATGTCTGTTATATTATTTTTAGCTTGTAAATACTTTTGTTTCAATTCTTTTTTAGAACACTTTCTAACAGTAAGTAACACATTATGAATATAACCATCAATTTCAACTATCAAATTAGTCACGACTGGGTGCTAACCAATCATTATAGCTTAAATTTTATTAATTGTACTTTCATTCTATCATATAAACTAAAACAACTAAAGCGCCCGTTAGTTGAAGAATCTTTTGAAATATAGAAATGGATTGTATGTATTGAATAACTTTTGTTTATTTTAATCTCGATATCCATACCCAATTATTTTATGTGATTTTTTATATGTGTAAACTGAGAACCCACCTAATGTAGGATTATCATTTGAAGGATAGTCGACAATGAAAACTTCTTTTCCAATAAATTTTTGGCTTTTATAATTCCCATTGATTCTCGAAGGATTATTTTCTGAACACTAGCACCTCTCCAATTCCCATCAATATGCTTTTTATCCTCATTAGTAAGTTGATTCCATACATTTTCACTGACATCTAATTCTTGTTTTTCATTACTATTTGCTTTCTTTTTGACAACCGAAAAGAGTTGGTGTATCTAATACTTTAATCATTAAAGATTTGAAAAACGCTGTAAATCTTTATTTTCTCCAATAACTACTAAAATATCTTCTTTTTGAATGATCTCCTCTGGAGAAGGAGAAATTAAAATTTTATATTTTCTATTAATGGCAATTACTGTTAAATTAAACTCTACTCTTATATTTGATTCTTTTAGATTTAGCCCTGCCATGCGAGTAGGCACTTTAATCTCTTCAATACTATAATCTTTGGCAAGTTCAATAAAATTTAATACATTTGGAGACATCAGTTGATGTGCCACACGATTTCCCATATCAGACTCAGGATACACTACCCAATCTGCTCCTACTTTTTTTAATACGTCACCATGACGTTTATTGATTGCTTTTGCTACTACTTTTTTAATATTTAGCTCTTTCAAAACTAAGGTTGTTAAAATACTAGCTTGCATATCATTTCCAATGGCTACTATGACAGTATCGAAGTTCCCAATAGCTATAGCCTTTAGTGCTTCCTCATTAGTTGAATCTGCCATTACAGCATGTGTTGCAATGTCAGCAAATTCATTTACCCGATCTTCACTAATATCAATTGCCAGAACTTCATTTCCAGCGTCTAATAAAGTATTCGCAAGTGATGAACCAAATCTCCCTAGCCCAACTATTGCATATTGTTGTTTAATCATTTTTGTTCACTCCTCTAAGATTAAATAAGGGGCATTATCCAATCATAATTTTTCCCTTTGGATTTTTGAATGGATCTGAATGTCTTCGAAGAGTAACAGCAAATGCTATGGTCAATGGACCTACTCTTCCTGCAAACATCGTTAAAATAATGAGTATTCTTCCAAAAGTAGATAATTCAGGTGTAAGTCCCATAGAGAGCCCAACCGTTGCAAAGGCTGAAGTTGCTTCAAATAAAATCATTAAAAAATCTTTTCCCGCTTCAGTAATTGTTAATAATACAGTAACAGTCATAACAATTAGAAGACCGCTCATCATAACAGTAAGTGCCTTATATACCGTATCAAACATAATTCTTCTTTTGAATAATACAACGTCTTCTTTACCTTTAATTTGTGATCTTACTGCTCCTAATAAAGTTGCAAATGTAGTTGTTTTAATTCCACCACCAGTAGAACCAGGTGACGCCCCAATAAACATAAGTATGATAATAATGAATAGTGTTGTTTGAGTTAAGTCAGGTATATTTAATGTATTAGCTCCAGCTGTTCTTGGGGTAACAGATTGAAACAATGCCCCAAGAAATTTACCAGTTATAGATAATGGTTGCAAGGTCTTTGGATTATTAAATTCTAGAATCAATATTAAAACAGTTCCTATAATCACTAATAAAGCACTAGTACGAAGAACAACTTTAGTATGTAATGAAAGACGACGCGTTCGATTGAATTCGTAAATTTCATTCATAACAATAAAACCAATTCCACCTAAGGTAATCAATGCACAAACTACCAGTGTAACAAGTGGGTCATCTACATAACCAGTTAAGCTCCTAAACTCCCCCATTAAATCGAACCCTGCATTATTAAAATTCGAAATTGAATGGAAAATTCCATAGAAAATCGCTCTTGAAAGTGGCATATCAAAAGCAAAACGAATTGCTAATAATATTGCACCTATCAATTCAATTACAAAGGTAAAAATAAGGATTCTTTTTACTAATCTAACTATTCCTGCAAAAGACAAATTATTTAGTGATTCTTGTAGCAATAAACGTTCTTTTAAAGAAATTCTTTTTCCAAGTAAGACAGCAAAAAAAGTTGCAAATGTCATAAAACCTAAGCCTCCTACTTGAATAAGCGACAAAATTACGATTTGACCAAATGTAGTGAATGTTGTTCCAGTATCTACTACTACTAGTCCAGTTACACAAGTGGCAGATGTAGAAGTGAATAACGCGTCAATGAAGCTAAGTCCTTCTCCATCTTGAGTAGTAATTGGAAGGGTTAACGTTAGTGCGCCTAATAAAATTATGAGGGCAAATCCAGTCACTAACACTTTAGAAGGATCTAAGGAATCAAATTTCCTATTTTTCATACTAGTTCTTCCTCACTTTTCTCCTTGGATTATTGTATACAGTTTCACTTTTTCGCTTCTATATACATTACATTATTAGCGTTCCCATTGGAAAAGAAATATAATTTGAACCTGACATATAGAAAATTCGATCTCCTTGGGTTCATATGATACACTTTGCTTCAAACTTTTGACAGAGGGATTTATTGACATATAGACAATAGGGTTAGCAGACAAGACAAAAGGGGTCTATGCAACTAACACGCCAGTTAGTTGCATATGGAAATGACTAATATGTAAAAGGCTTTCTTTAATTAAATAATGCTATAGAATTATATTGAATTTATTCTTGCGCTTGAAGAGCTACTCTCAAACCCAGTCCAATGTAGACTAATCCAATAACTTTTCCCATCCATTTTAAGTCTTTATTTTTTTTGGTAAATAATTTCTTACCGATAGCACTCGATAGAAGCACTAGTAAAGTGGTGTACAAAATACTAAGTAGTACAAATGTCAATCCAAGTGTTAAAAGTTGGATGAATACCGGATGACCATTATGTTGTACAAATTGCGGTAAAAGAGCTAAAAAAAATAGCGCAGTTTTAGGATTTAATACTTCAATTAGTACAGCTTGACGAAAGGTAAGTTTAATATTTACTTCATTTTGTACATTTGGTTTTTCATTTTTCGATTTTCTAATTAATGCGGTTATTCCCAGGTAAAATAAATAAGCTGCACCTAAATATTTAACAACCTCAAAAGCAAAAGCAGAAGTCATTAAAATTGCTGATAGCCCAAAAACCGATGCACAAGTATGAATTAAATCACCAACAGCAATACCTACTCCTGTTAGAATACCATTCCATTTCCCACCTCTCATTGTTTGGGATAATGTTAAAAGTACTGCCGGACCTGGTATCAAAAATAAAGTTAAAACAACTAAAATGAATGAAACCATATACTTATCTCCTTTGGTAAGTTTTTAACTAATTATACAACAATGTTATGTAGCAATATCCTAATCTACCATTAACTTCAATAAAAAAAGCAGCCGTTGGCTACTCATAACCTACAACTAACGCGGCAGTTAGTTATATGTTGATCCTGTATTATTCGGTATTATTTTTCACTTTTGATAAGGTAAAGAAACCGTCGTGAGTTGATAAAGCTATCACCGTTTCGTTCTTCTCAAAAAAGCGTACAGCACCTAACTGGTCTTCTTCATGCTCTACCCAACCCTTACTTTTGATTTCTTTCAAGTAACTGGTTGGGATACTTCCAATTTCATCTGCTTCTTTCCAATTATACTTGACATACTTTTCAATATTAGGGTTTATCCCTTTTCCTTTTATTACTTTTGCATTTTCAGGAATAGGAAAATTTGAGTGAGTACCTAAAGATTTATACGATATGTCACTAGAACAACCTGTTATTAAAGTGCAATACAACGTAATAAAGAATACTGAAAATCTCATACATTTCCTCCTTAAATTAAGTTGTTGCTACTTCAATGTACCTGTTTATATTCGATAGTCATATTTGACTGTCCTGCTAAGCACATAAATAAAAAAGCAGCCAATGACTGCTTTTGTTATGCAACTAACGCATCAGTTAACTTAATAAGAAAAAGCCACCAAAGGGTGGCAGCAAAAATAACTTACGAGCATCAGTTAGTCTAATAAATTTAAAATAAATATTAACAATATAGATATTGATAAGAAACCAGCAAAAAAATATCCAATATATTTAATTGGTTTAGGTAAGCCTTTTATAGTTTCCTTGTTAAAAACATTAGTTGCATTTCCTTCAATCTTGTTAAAGTGGTCTATTACATCATTTAATGGTTTGTTTGCTTCTTTCATAAAATGACCCCCTTTTACCATATTTTAATATATTTATTTAATTAATATTAATGTAAATTCATATATGAACTATTCTTTCAGTTTGCAACAAAAGAGCTGCCAAAGCAACTCAAGTTGTTCAACTAAAGCGCCAGTTAGTTGAACAAGAAAAATCCTTTATTTGCTATACGAACCTAAAATTTGTTACAAGAAACTCAAAAAGGCAACTTCTTTAAGGAAGTTGCCTTTTGCTAGACATTGTTTTGATAAACACTTCACACGTTCTACATATGCCCTTCCGATTTTTAGATTCACATCAAATTCAATTACTTTCTTTTCAACGTAATCAAATTCGAAAGAAGCATCAATTTAGTGCCTGTGTAATTAAAAATTTATATATAATCACTTTGATCCATCTTCAGTTCCCCCGAGTCAGCCCTTTTTCTACTAAAGCTTTGTACGCAAACTCAAAAGCTCCGGGAAAAATTGTTGATCTAGAACTCTTTTTAAATAACTAACTCCTGAAGATCCGCCAGTTCCCATCTTATTGCCGATAATTCTTTCAA
>Ga0102589_1000151_pt1 | contig 193274 bp, 183 predicted proteins | sample AraplaMF_Col_mLB_FD_76858 | JGI IMG/M metagenome (GOLD analysis project Ga0102589, IMG submission 76858) | Arabidopsis root microbial communities from the University of North Carolina, USA - plate scrape MF_Col_mLB | ecosystem: Host-associated > Plants > Roots > Endosphere | place: USA... | reverse complement strand
TGCCGAAGGCTCTCCAAGGACTTCGAGGCTTCCATCGCCAGCGCCGAGGCTTGGCTCTGGATTGCCCACGTCCGGCTCCTCTCCAAACGCCTCGCCAGACTGCCCTCCGCTTTATGAGTCAGACTCTAAGACATCCGCATCGCTGCGGCCCGCGGATCATCCATGACCAGCCTCGCCCTCGGCACCGATCGGATCGGGGTCGGCATCGCCTGCGCCGTCGCCGGCTTCGCCTGCTTCTCGGCCGGCGACGCCGTCTCGAAATGGCTGATCGGCAGCCGCGGCATTTCGGCCTTCGAGCTGTTCTTCTTCTTCGGCCTGTTCGCCCTGCCGGTGGCCGCCGGCCATGCCGTGCGGTCGGGCGGCTGGGACCGGCTGCGGCCGCGCCTGCCCGGCGCGACCCTGCTGCGCAGCGCCCTGATCACCGCCTCGGCCATCTCCGCCGCCTGGGCTTTCGGCCGGCTGCCGCTGGCCGATGTCTACGCCCTTTTGTTCGCCACGCCGATCCTGGTCACCGCGCTGTCGGTGCCGGCGCTGGGCGAGGCGGTGGGGCGGCACCGCTGGGCGGCGGTGATCGTCGGCTTCTTCGGCATCCTGGTGATGCTGCGCCCGGGGCTGGTGGCGTTCGATCCCGGCCATGCCGCGGCGCTGGCCTCGCCGCTGCTCTTCTCGGTAGCGCTGATCGTCTCCCGAAGAATCGGCCGGCGCGAGAGCGACGCGGCCCAGCTGGCGATGCTGTTCCTGGCCATGGTGATCGGCGGCGGCTCCGCGCTGCCCTTCGCCTGGGTCACGCCCGACGCGCTGGGGCTGCTGGGCCTCGCCGGCGGCGGGGTGCTCAGCGCCGGCGGGCACATCCTCCTGATCCGGGCGCTGCAGGCGGCGCCGCCCAGCGCGGTGACGCCGTTCCAGTACAGCCAGATGATCTGGGGCGTGCTCTACGGGCTGGTGCTGTTCGGCGACACCGTCGACGCCGTCACCATGGCCGGCGCCGCCGTGGTCATCGGCAGCGGCCTCTACATCCTGTGGCGGGAGACGCGCCGCCGCTCCGGCGCCATGCTCGATCTGGGCTAGGCGCGGGCGGCGCGCCGGGCCCACAGGTCGCGCCCGGCCAGGATCGCGCCGCCGATGATCAGGGCGCAGGCGGCGCCGACCGACGGGGTCAGGGCACCCTGGCCGAAGGCGATCAGCAGCAGGGTCGACAGCAGCGGCGCGGCATAGGCGAAGGCGCCCAGCGCGCGGATGTCGCCGCGCTTCACCCCATGGTCCCAGACGAAGAAGGCCAGGCCGACCGGCCCCAGCCCCAGCCCGGCCACGGCCGCCCAGCCGGCGGCGTCCGGCACCACCGTCCGCTCCAGCGCCAGATGGCACAGCAGGGACAGGAGGGCGGTGCCGCCGCAGAACCAGCCGACCGTCTCGGTCGGCACCGCGCCGATCCGCCGGCTCAGCACCGAATAGCCGGCCCAGATCATCGCCGACAGCATGGCGGCGCCGTAGCCCAGGGCGAAGCCGGGGTCGAAGGCCACGCCCCGGCCCGAGATCAGCACGACGACGCCGAGCAGCCCCAGCGCGGCCCCGGCGACATGCCACCAGCGCAGCCGCTCGCCCGGCAGCAGGGCGGAGAACAGCACGATCAGCAGCGGCCAGGCGTAGTTGATCAGGTTGGTCTCGACCGGCGGCGCCAGGCGCAGCGCCATGAAGAAGACGAGGTGATAGCCGAACAGCCCGCCGATGCCGAGCAGCCACACCGCCGGCCGCTGCCGGGCGGCGGCCAAGGGCGACCGGCCCTGCAGCGCCATCCAGCCCAGCCCGATCAGGAAGGCGACGGCGAAGGCCATGCCGGTCAGCTGGAACGGCGGGATGGCGCTGGCCCAGGTGGCCAGCAGGGCCAGCGTCGCCCACATCAGCACGGCGGTGCCGCCGATCAGCGTGGCCCGGCGGATGGCGGCGAGGTCGGGGGGCATGGGTGCTTTCGGTCTTGGCTCACATTGTCATGCCCGGGCTTGACCCGGGCATCCAGAGACTGTCGACAGCTTCTGGATCGCCGGGTCAAGCCCGGCGATGACAGGTTGGGATGGGTGGAACCTTATTGCTGGAGGCCGGGATACGCCCACAGGCCGGACGTCCGCATCAGGTCGCGATACACCACCAGCCGCTCGTCCGGGCTGACCTTCGCCGCCTCCTCCAGCGACGGCGCGTCCAGCGCGATCGCCGGCACCACGGCGAGGTCCAGCCCGTATTGGGCCAGCGCCTCCTCGACCACCACCCGCGCCCGGCGCATATGGCTGGCGCTGGTCACCAGGATCACCGAATCGCCGCCATGGCGCTTGATCAGCGAGGCTGCGTTCAGCCCGTTGCCGACCGTGTCCTTGGCCTTGTCCTCGCCGATGATGCGGTCGCGGTCGACGCCCTTCTCGACCAGCCAGCGGGTCATCAGGTCGGCCTCGGTCACCCCGGCCTGGGGCTGGCCGCCGGTGACGATCAGCCGGGCCGTCGGGTTGGTGTTGGCGGCGCGCAGGGCGACGTCCAGCCGGTCCAGCAGCGTCTGCTGCATGGTGCCGTCCTTGGCCAGGGCATAGCCCAGCACCAGGATCACCGGCTTGCCCGGCAGCGCCGGGATCGCAGTGGTCGGCGGGTCGGCCAGGATCGCCTCGGTGCGGGCGAAGCGGGCGCGGTACCGGTCGGCCAGGCCGCGGTCCAGGCCGGCCAGCGCGATGTCGGCCAGCGCCGCGGCATCGGCGTCGCCGCGCACCCGGGCCAGCGCCGCCAGCCAGGCATAGGCGTCGGTGGCGCGCGGGTCATGCCGGGTGATCTCCTGCAAGGTCGCCTCGGCCTCCGGGATCTTCTTCTGGATGATCTGGGTCGAGGCGACGGCGTAGCGGAAATCAAGCCGCTCCGGCGCCAGCGACGAGGCCTCGGTGAAGGCCTGCTCGACCACGTCGTAGCGGCCGTGCAGGGTGATGCCCTTGAACACCTCCGCCTCGGCCTTCTTCACGTCGCCGCCGGACCAGTAGTACTGCATGCCGGTCTCGACCAGGGTGCGGATCCGGCTTTCGGTGGCGTCGTCATAGGCCAGCGCCGGCGCCGTCAGCGCGCCCAGCAGGGCCAAGCCGCAGGCGATGCGGCGGATCGTGTGTGTCTGTGTCATGAAGCCCTCCCTCGGCCGGTTCATACGCTAGATTCGCGGTCCGGAGAATCGCCCATGACCGATGACAATGTTCGTATCCGCCCCTGGCGGCCGGAGGACCGGGCCCTCGGCTCGGCCCTGTTCGACAGCAACGTGCCGCGCTTCTTCGCGGCGCAGGAGCGGCAGGATTTCCTCGATTTCGTCGACGACCTGCCCGGCCCGTACTTCGTGATCGAGGATGCGGCGGGACGGGCGGTGGGCTGCGGCGGCTATGCGGCTGCCGAGGGCGACGCCTCGGTGGCGGTGCTGTGCTGGGGCATGGTGCGCAGCGACCGGCACCGCGCCGGGCTGGGCACGATGCTGCTGACCGGACGGCTCGACCGCATCGCCGCCGACCCGGCCTACCGGTCGGTGGCGATCGAGACGACCCAGCACAGCCGCGGCTTCTTCGCCCGCCACGGCTTCGTCCAGACCCGGCAGGTGCCGGACGGCTTCGCCCCCGGCATGGACCTGGTGGAGATGACGCTGGACCTGGATCAGTATCGGAAGCGTATGCCTGATTCTCGAATGGAACCGGGATGAGCGACCTCGTCAAAGTCCGATTCACCCTCGATCCGACCGATTGGCACGGGACCGCGTCCGAAGGCCTGTGGGCCGAGCCGATAGAAGGGGCCGCGGCAAGCGACGTCTTCTGCCTTCAGAACTCCCCCTTCTTCGCATGCGGAGTCAGCTATCTCGACATTGTCCGAGCGGTCCGCCCTCCAGGTGCGCGCGACTTCGAGTTTGCAGGTGCGTTGGATCGAAGCGGGCACTCGACATACATGCTTCTGGTGCCGCCGGACTCGTCGGATTTCGCCGACTACTGGAAGCAGCTCGCGTCTCACGGTTGCACTTACGAGTCGGCGACGGTGCATGTCGCCTGGGGCTTGCGCAATCTCTACTCCGTCGACGTGCCCCCGTCCGCTGACATCTATGCAGTCTGTGCTGTGCTGCACCAGGGCGAACGGGACAGCATTTGGAGGGTCCAGGAGGGGCACGTCGGCCATGCCTTGAAGGCGTAGGGTCCCGCTCAGGGCTTCAGCAGGAACACCACATACCCCCGGAACCAGGGGCTGTCGGCCAGCTCGGCCGGCGCGTCCCATTCGCCGTCCTGCACCAGCCCGATCTTGAAGGGCAGGGTCAGCCGGGCGATGCGCGGCAGGTAGGCGCGGTAGCTCGGGATGGTGTGGCGGCCCTGATAGGTCTGCACCACCACCTCGTCGACCACGCCCTGCAGCTGGTTGATCGCCTCCGGGTCGGCGTTGCTGCCCCAGTCCATCAGCCCGGTGATGCTCAGCCGGTATTCGGGCGGCAGCTGCGCCCGCAGGTCGCGCAGGAAGGTCGCGTAGTCCTGCAGGTGCCGGGTGCGGGCGTCGAAGTCGATCTGGATGCCGACCACCGGGTTGCCGGCCTGCTTCCAACGCCGGGCCCGGGCCAGGATGGTGGGCAGGATCTGCGGCGGCCAGCGCAGCGTGTGGGCGCGATAGGCCAGCCAGACCTCGCCCTGGCGCAGCCGCGGCACGGCGATGCCCTGGGCGATCATCCGGGCCGGGCCGTCCGCACCACGCGGCGGCGGGTCGATCTGGCCCTGCAGGACGTACAACGTCCGCGCCTGGGCCAGCACCGGCGGCGGCGCCACCCCCGCCCACAGCCAGAACGCGTCGTGCGCGGCGGCATCGACGGTGGCGCCGGCCGGCAGCGGCGCCAGCAGCAGCGCTGCCGCGATGGCCCAGCGCGCCAGGCGCCGCATGATCACCAATAGTATCTGAGGTTCTTCGCCCAGACCGTGTTGCCGTAGCGCGACTTCAGCGTCTGGAACCACTGCTTGCGCTGGTTCTGCGGGATCTCCTGCGGGCCGCAGCCGTTGTTCTGGCTCGGCGCGAAGCAATTGATGGCGCGGTACAGCGCATAGGCGCGGTCGGTGCGGCCGGCCTTGGCGTCGGCCATCACATGCATGTAGCCGTCCAGCCGGGAATAGACCTTGCCCGGGAATTGGGTCGCGGTGCCCCCCAGCTGCCTGTCGTGCGGCTGGGTGTCGAGGATGTAGAAGTCCAGCCCGTTGCGCAGGATGAACTCGCCCAGGCAGTTCAGCCCCTGCGGGTTCTCCGGGCTCTTCTGCAGCGTCGCCGCGATCTCGCGGATCGACGGGCAGGTATAGTCGGACTCGGCCGAGGCGCCGTCCCAGCGGAACAGGGTCAGCGACTGATCCCAGGGCACCGACGGGTCCTCGGGCAGCGGGTCCGGCAGCAGCGCCAGGTCGGTGCCGAAGCCGCGGTAATGGCCGCGCATCAGGTCCTTGTACAAGAGCGTGAACAGGGCGGTCCGCCGCTCCTCCTCCGTCGCATCCGCCGCCTTGGCCTGCTGGCGCAGCAGCGCCTGCCCGGCCAGGTTGCGCAGCAGGATGCGGCGGATCTCCGGACTCTTGACCGGCGACCCCGGCTCGAACACCGTCGCCAGCTTGTCGTCGCGCTCGTAATTCATGGCCAGCGCCAGCTCCAGCTGGGCGCGCTGCAGCGGCTTCGCCAGCGGGATCAGCTGCAGCCACAGCGCCTGCGCTCCGGCCCAGTCGCCCTTGGCCTCCAGTGCAAAGCCGCGCAGGGTCTGGCGGCTGAACTCGAGATAGCTCATGGCGCCGGTCGGCACCGTGTCCGGCAGGCTCTTCAGCGTCTCGTCGGGCGACTGGGCGACGTAGAACTGGTAGGCGGCGACCAGATAGGCGTGCAGGTCCGGCCGGTCGGCGAAGCGCGGCTTCTGCTGCTCCAGCGTGTCCAGGCCGATGATCGGGCCGCCATCGCCGGCGACGTCGACGCCCTTGTCGCGCATCACCATCAGGTCCATCACCGCCAGCAGCGTCGGGTCGGTGACATCGGCGCTGCGCTTCGACACCAGCAGCTTGTTGTCGGTCTCCTGCACCAGCGCGTCGAGCGCCGCGGCATCGGCCGGGGTCTTGCCCAGCAGCCCGGCATAGGCGGCGGCCAGCCGGGTCGGATCGTCACCCAGCCAGTAGACCCGGCGCAGCAGGCCGCGGGCCGAGGCGGTGTAGAGGCCGTTCGGATAGGCCTGGAGATAGGCTTCGAACGCCTTTTCCGACTCCGCCAGCACGGTGCGGTCGACATTCTCCAGCTTGGGATAGCCCATCTCGTCGAAGGCGTTCTGCTGGGCCTGGTTCAGCAGGGTGCGCGCCTCCAGGTAGCGGGCCGTCTCCTGCAGCCAGGGCTGGCCACTGCCCTCCAGCGCCTTGAACGCCTCGGTCGCCTGCGGGAAGTCGCCGGCATAGAAGGCGACCGCGCCCTGCAGATAACCGGCGAACTGCTTGCCCGGCGCCGATTGCACGTCGGTCGGCACCAGGCTGGCCCGCTTCGCCCCGTCCCAGCTGCAGCTGCCCAGCATGGCCAGGCGCGCGCGGGCCAGCGACAGGCGCTCGGGACCGGGCAGCTCGGCGCTGCCGACCAGCTGCTGCAGGAAGGCGCGGGCCGCGGCGTCGTCATTGCTGGCGCAGCGGCTGCCTTCGCCGGTGGCGAACAGGTTGGCGCCGCTGTCCGCGGCGGCGGAGGTCACGGCCTCCGGCGGCACGCCGATCTTCTGGGCCAGCTCGGCCACCGCCGCGCGGTCGGGATCGCCCGCGGGCGGGGCCTCGACCACGGCCGCATCGCCGCCCTCGGCGGTGGGCGCATCCGCCGGCGCCTCGTCCTGCGGGCCCAGCCGGTCGAGCGGGAACGGCACCAGCGCGTAGCCCATCTCGCGGTCATACTGCGACGGCGGCCCGTCCGGCATCGGCGCCAGCCCCTGGTCGGCCAGCAGCAGGCGCAGATTGACCCGGCTGTCATTGGCCGGGCTCAGGAAGGGCAGGTTGTTGCAGCCGTCGAGCCCGTCCTGCTTCAGCGACCACGTCACCGAGCAGCCGAAATCGCCGCTCGCCTGGGCCGCCTGGATGCCGACGCCGCTGAGCAGCAGCATCATCGGAAGCAAACCGCGCCGGATCATCATTCGTCCCTCGCCCCATCGCGACCGTGGGAATCATCTCCGTCCGGTCGTATCAGATCGCCCGCCTGGCCGACAGGCCCGATCCTGTCCACGCCCCGCGGCGAAATCTTGGCCGGGCCAAGGCGATCTCAGATGCCGCCCGCCACCTTCAGCACCGTGGCGGTGGTGTAGCGCGCGGCGCCCGACAGCAGCCAGGCCACCGCCTCGGCGATCTCCTCCGGCTCGCCCGGCCGGCCGGCGGGGATCCGCGCCGTCACCCGCTCCAGCCGCCCCGGCGCATGGATCCCGGTGCGGATCATGCCGGGCGACACCGCGTTGACCCGGATGCCTTCGGCCGCCAGCTCGCGCCCCAGGCCGATGGTGAAGCTCTCGATCGCGCCCTTGGTCGCGGCGTAGTGGACATATTCGCCCGGGCTGCCGGTCTGCGCCGCGACCGAGGACAGGCTGACGATCGCGCCCTTCGTTCCCGCGGCGCGGAAGCGGCGCACCGCCTCCCGCGCGCACAGGATCGGGCCGACCAGGTTGACGTCCACGACCTGGCGCAGCGTCTCGGCCTCCAGGTCCGCCAGGAGGCCGTTGCGGCCGGTGATGCCGGCATTGTTGACCAGCCCCTGCACCGGCCCGAAGGCGGCCTCGGCGTCGTCGAACAGGGTCCGGATCTCGTCCTCGCGCGAGACGTCGGCGGGCAGGGCGATTGCCCGGCCGCCGGTGGCCGCGATCTTCGCCGCCACGTCCTCGGCCGCCGCGGCATTGGCGCGGTAGTTGACGCAGACGGCCCAGCCGTCCCGCGCCGCCCGGCGGGCGATGGCGGCGCCGATGCCGCGGCCGCCGCCGGTGACGATGAGCAGGCCGTGGCTCATAGCCACAGCAGCCTTTCGGCGAAATCGGCGATCGGCGCGCCGTCGACCATCAGCCCGGCCGGCACCGAGAAATGGCCCTGCGGCCGGACATGGACCTGCGCCTCCGGCACGCCCCAGCGCTTGGCGATGGCCTGGCCGCCGGCGAAGGGGGTGACGTCGTCCTTGCTGCCCAGCACCATGAAGACGTTGCTGGTGTCCATCTGCGGCCGCTCGACCGGGTCGGTCAGCGGGCGCCAGCGGCTCAGCGCCGCCTCGGTCCAGCCGGCGGCCGTCAGCGCCCGGTCCAGCCCGAAGGCGCGGGCGAAGGAGCCGCCGAGGGCGATCTCCTCGATCCCTTCCGAGGTGGTGAACAGCAGCAGCGCGTCCGGCCGGCAGTCGGCCGGCCAGCTGCCGCAATGGGTGGCCGCCAGCTGCGCCGTCAGGGCGCCGAAGCTGATGCCGGTCCAGCCCACTGCGCCGCGGCTGGTCTGCCGGGCCCAGCGGGACAGGATGCCGACCTCGCGCACCGCCGCCGACAGGTGGTCGAGCGCGCCGAGCGGCGTCGACGCCACCATCGGCTCGCCGGCATAGGTGCCGGGGCGCTTGCGCCGGCCGTGCCAGGGTGCCTCGACCAGCACCACCCGCAGGCCGCGGCGGACCAGGGATTCGATCTCGCTCAGCGGTCCGCGCAGATGGTCCGGCTCCATGCACACGCCGTGCAGATGGATCACGGTCGGCGGGTCGACCGCGTTGCTCGGGGTGAACACCCGGGCCCAGCACGGGCTTTCCGCCGCCGGATCGGGCGTCGGGAAGGTCAGCCAATGGTCGGTGCCCAGCTCGCTCGGCAGCCGCCGCGTCTCGCTGACCGCCGGCAGCGTCTCCGGCAGGCGGTAGGCATTCTCCGGATCGGCCAGCCGGGCGCCGTGCCGGGCCTCGACCTCGGCCTCGGTCGGGATCGCCCAGCGGCAGGCGGGGATCTTGCGGTTGTTGCCGAACAGGGCGAAGCGCAGCCGGCTGGTGGTCAGGGCCGAGGCGGCGTCCAGCCGCGCCTCCTCCGCCGCCACCGCATCGGCCAGGGGCGCGGTGGTGGAGAACAGCAGGCGCTGCCACTCGGCGTCGGCCTGGCGGTGTTGCTCGGTCAGGCGGGCGACGTCGCGCAGGGTGCGGCCCAGCCAGACCGGCCGCTTGCCGAGGGCGTCGGGCGGGATCTCCAGCTCGGCGCAGAAGCGGCGCAGGTCGCCGTCCGAGACGATCGCCGCGGCCAGGCTGCGCGACGCCGGCAGGAACCAGCCCCGCAGCAGGGCCAGCGACATGCCGTCGAACCAGGGCCGTGCCACCAGCCGGCCCAAGGGGGTGCGCATCAGCCGCATCAGGTCGGGCCTCGGCTTCAGCCGCACCGGGCCGCGGCGGCGCTGCGCCCGCTGCCGGGCCGACAGGTGCAGCACCCGCCGCAGCTCCGGCCACTCGATCAGCGCATCGGCCTCCTCCAGAGTCGCCCAGCGCGCCTGGGCGGCGTCGTCGCCGGCCACCGGCTCGCCGGACCGCCACTCGGCTTCGACGTCGATGATGGTGTAGTGCCACTCGACCGCGCCGGCGGCGTCGCGGTGGATCGAATCGACCGCGGTGACGATGCCGATCGCCTCGGCCTCGACCCCGGCCTCCTCGCGGGTCTCGCGCAGCGCCGCCTCGAACAGGGTCTCGCCCAGCTCCTGGCTGCCGCCCGGGATGCTCCACTGCCCGGCCTGGGGCGCCTTGCCGCGCTGGATCAGCAGCAGCCGGTCGTCGCGCCAGACCACGGCGCCGACCCCGATCCTCGGCCGGTCCATGTTGAGAGACGTGCGTGTGTCCTGGGGCATCGACCTACTGGAACGCCACTTCGGCGAAGCTGCGCAGCTTGCGGCTGTGCAGCTGCTCCAGCCCCAGCTCGCGCAGCCGCTCCATGGCGCGGATGCCGATCTGCAGGTGCTGGCCGACCTGCTGCTTGTAGAAGGCGTCGGCCATGCCCGGCAGCTTCAGCTCGCCATGCAGCGGCTTGTCGGAGACGCAGAGCAGCGTGCCGTAGGGCACCCGGAAGCGGAAGCCGTTGGCGGCGATGGTCGCGCTCTCCATGTCCAGCGCGATGGCGCGGCTCTGGCTGAAGCGCTGCACCGGCTCGCGATAGTCGCGCAGCTCCCAGTTGCGGTTGTCGATGGTGGCGACGGTGCCGGTGCGCATCACGCTCTTCAGGCCGTAGCCGCTCAGGCCGGTGACCTCGCCGACCGCGCGCTCAAGCGCCACCTGAATCTCGGCCAGGGCCGGTACCGGGACCCAGACCGGCAGGTCGGCGTCCAGCACATGGTCCTCGCGGACATAGCCATGGGCCAGGACGTAGTCGCCCAGCTTCTGGGTGTTCCTGAGGCCGGCGCAGTGGCCCAGCATGATCCAGGCATGCGGCCGCAGCACCGCGATGTGGTCGGTGATGGTCTTGGCGTTGGACGGGCCGACGCCGATATTGACCATGGTGATGCCGGAATGGTCCGGCCGGGTCAGGTGGTAGGCCGGCATCTGCGGCAGCCGCGCCGCCGGGGCGCCGCGGGCCCGGCCGCCGGGCATGGTGACGCGGTCGCCGGGCTCGACGAAGGCGTCGTAGCCGCCGCCATCGCCCTGCATCAGCTCAGAGGCGATGCGGATGAACTCGTCGATGTAGAATTGGTAGTTGGTGAACAGGACGAAGTTCTGGAAATGCTCGCAGCCGGTGGCGGTGTAGTGCTTCAGCCGGAACAGCGAATAATCCGCCCGCGGCGCCGTGAACAGCGCCAGCGGATGCGGCTCGCCCGGCGGGATCAGCGCGGTGCCGTTGACGATGCTGTCGTCCATCATCGCCAGGTCCGGCAGGTCGAACACCGCCCGCATGTGCAGCATGCGCTCGCGGGTCAGGTCGCCCTCGACATGCATGCCGTCGGGGAAGGCGAAGTGGATCGGGATCGGCGTGTCGCTGACCCCGACCTCGACCGGCACATGGTGGTTGTGGATGATCTGGCCGATCTGCTCGGTCAGGTAGCGGTGGAACAGCGTCGGCCGCGTGATCGTGCTGGTGAAGGTGCCCGGCCGGTCGACGAAACCGTAGGACAGGCGGGTGTCGGCCCGGCTGAAATCCTCCACCGTGACCGAGAGATAGGGGTAGCAGGCGCGCACCCGGCTCGCCGGCTCCTCGCCGCGGGAATAGGCGCGGAAGGCGTCGCGCAGCAGGCCGGTGTTGGCGTCGTAGATCGCGTGCAGCCGGGCCACGGCCTCGGCGGCATCCCGGAACTGCTCCGGCGCGAAGGTCTGGGGGGTCTTGCTCATGCCTCGACTCCCATCAGCGACCGGCCGAACTGATCGGGGTCGAAGGGCCGCAGGTCGTCGATGCTCTCGCCGACGCCGATCGCGTGCACCGGCAGGCCGAAGCGCTCGGCCAGGGCCACCAGAACGCCGCCGCGGGCGCTGCCGTCCAGCTTGGTCAGGATCAGCCCGGTGACCGAGACCATGTCGCGGAACACCTCGACCTGGCTGTGCGCGTTCTGGCCGGTGGTCGCGTCCAGCACCAGCAGCACGTCGTGCGGCGCCGTCGGGTCGATCTTCTTCAGGACGCGGATGATCTTGGCCAGCTCGGCCATCAGATTGTCCTTGTTCTGCAGCCGGCCGGCGGTGTCGATCAGCAGCACGTCGCGGCCCTCGGCTCTCGCCCGGGTCAGCGCGTCGAAGGACAGGCCGGCGGCGTCGGCGCCGGGAGCGGCGGTGACCACCGGGCAGCCGGAGCGCTCGCCCCAGACCTGCAGCTGGTGCACCGCGGCGGCGCGGAAGGTGTCGCCGGCCGCGATCATCACCGACCGGCCCTGCTCGCGCCACTGCTTGGCCAGCTTGCCGATGGTGGTGGTCTTGCCGGTGCCGTTGACCCCGACCACCAGCACCACCTGCGGCTTGCGCCCGGGCGACAGGGTCAGCGGCTTGGCCACGGGCCGCAGGATCTGCGCCACATGGTCGGCCAAGGCACGCCGGACCTCCTCGTCCGACACCTCCTTGCCGAAGCGGGTGCGGGCCAGCTCGGCGGTCAGCTTCGCGGCGGTGGCCGGGCCGAGATCGGCCTGGATCAGCAGCTCCTCCAGCTCCTCCAGCGTCGCATCGTCCAGCTTGCGCTTGGTGAAGATGCTGCTGATGCCGTCGGTCAGCTTGGCGGAGGAGCGCGACAGCCCCTCCTTCAGTCGGGTGAACCACCCTTTTTTCGGCGCCCCTGCGCCGTTATCGGTCATTGGGTCTGTCATGCGCGCTTCTTAACACGCCGCCATGACCTCCGTAAGTCGGCGCCGCGCGGGGCAGGGCCGCCGGATGCGAAGGGATGTCGGACGCATCGCGGCAGGAGCGCCCTTCGTTCTCGGGAAGGACGGTTCATGGTAAACTGAGCGCATTCGACCGGATCGAAGTGCCTGCATGCGGACCTACGACATCCAAGCCGCCAAGACCCATCTCTCCCGGTTGGTCGAGCAGGCCGCCAAGGGGGAGTCCTTTGTCATCACCAAGGGCGGCAAGCCGATGGTGAAGGTGGTGGCGATCGACGCCCCGGCTCCGCGCCGGACCAAGCGCCTCGGCTTCCTGGCCGGGCAGTTCACGGTTCCCGCCGATTTCGATCGCATGGACGAGGATGAGATCGCGGCCCTGTTCTACGGCGAAGAATGAAGCATCTGCTGCATTGGGCCGCGGAGTTCTCCGGGGCGATCCAGCGGGCCTCGCTCTGTTGACGGCGGATGCATATCTGGGGCCTGTACTGCGTGCCTAACCGGGCGCGACAGCAGGCGGCAGCGAAAAGGGCTTGCAACCGGCCCGCCTCCGGGACTGAAATGGCGATATCGGCTGGGGTGCCCACCGTTACGGCGGGCTGAGATCATACCCATCGAACCTGACCTGGATCATGCCAGCGGAGGGAGCCTGAGATGACCGGCGTTCCGATTCCGTCCTTTTTGCAGGCCGACTCCGTCGGCCCGACACCGCTGCGCGGCGCACGACCACGCGTCGCCATCATCGGCGCCGGGGTCAATGGCCTGGCCATCGGCTGGCGCCTGGCGCGCGCCGGCTGTCCGGTCGAAATCTATGACCGCGGGCCGGTCGGGCGCGAGGCCAGCTGGGCCGCCGCCGGCATGCTCGCCGCCGGGCTCGAGGCCGAGCCGGGGGAGGAGGCGCTGTTCGGCCTGTGTCGCCGCGCCCAGGAGCTATGGCCCGGCTTCGCCCGCGAGGTCGAGGCGGCATCCGACCGGCCGATCGGTTATCGCGACGAGGGCACGCTGGCCGTTGCCCTGACCCGCGACGACGCGGCGGAGCTGCGCTTCTCCGCCGATTACCAGGCGAAGCTCGGCGTCGATCTGCGCTGGCTCACCGGCGCCGAGCTGCTCAAGCGCGAGCCGACGCTGCGGCCTGGCCTCGCCGCCGCGGTGCACAGCCCGGCCGACCATCAGGTCGACAACCGCTGGCTGGTGCCGGCGCTGGTCGAGGCGCTGCGCCGGGCCGGCGGCGGGCTGCACGACCACGCCGAAGTCGAGGCCGTGGTCACCGATCGCGGCCGGGCCGCCGGCGTGCTGGTGGCCGGCGAGGCGCGGCCGGCCGATGTCGTGGTGCTGGCCGCCGGCGCCTGGTCGGGCGGCATCCCCGGCATCCCGCGCGAGGCGCTGCCGCCGGTCCGGCCGGTCAAGGGCCAGATGCTGGCGCTGCAGATGGACCCGGCGGCGCCGCTGCTGCGCCATGTGCTGTGGGCCGGCAAGGCCTATCTGGTGCCGCGGCTCGACGGAAGGCTGATCGTCGGCGCCACGGTGGAGGAGCGCGGTTTCGACACCACCGTGACCGCCGGCGGCATGCTGTCGCTGCTCGACGCCGCCTGGCGCGCCCTGCCGGGGATCGAGGAGCTGCCGGTGATCGAGAGCTGGGCCGGGCTGCGCCCCGGCAGCCGCGACGATGCGCCGGTGCTCGGCCCGTCGGCGATCGAGGGGCTGGTCCTTGCCACCGGCCATCACCGCAACGGCATCCTGCTGCTGCCGGCCACGGTCGAGGCGGTCGCCGGCACCATCCTCGACGGAAAGCTGCCGCAGGCGGCGGAGCCGTTCCGCATCGACCGCTTCACCCGCATCGCGGAGGCGGCGCAATGAGCGTCGTGGTGAACGGAGAAACCGAAGCGGCGGCCGGGGTCAGCGTGCTCGACCTGCTGCTGGCCAAGGGCATCGACCCGGCGGCGCGCGGCACCGCTGTGGCCCTGAACGACGCCGTGCTGCCGCGCGCCCGCTGGCCGGAGCATCGCCTCGCGGCCGGCGACCGGGTCGAGATCGTCCGCCCGTTCCAGGGCGGTTGAGGAGTATGGAGATGCAGGATCCCTTCATCGTCGCCGGCGTGGCGTTGCGCTCGCGCCTGTTCATCGGCTCGGCCGGCTATGCCAACCGGCAGCTGATGCTGGATTCGATCGAGGCCTCAGGGGCCGAGGTCGTCACCGCCTCGATCCGCCGGATCAGCCTGGAAGGCTATGCCGAAAGCCTGGTCGACCTGGTCGGCGACCGCTGGCGCCTGCTGCCCAACACCGCCGGCTGCATGACCAGGCGCGATGCGATCCTGACCGCGCAGCTGGCGCGCGAGGCGCTCGACACCAGCTGGCTGAAGCTCGAGCTGATCGGCGACCGCGAGACCCAGTATCCGGACGTCGCCCAGCTGGTCGAAGCGGCGGCGGAGCTGGTGCGCGACGGCTTCGTCGTACTGCCCTATTGCAACGACGACCTCGTCACCTGCATGCGCCTGGCCGATGCCGGCTGCGCCGCGGTGATGCCGCTGGGATCGCCGATCGGCTCCGGCCTCGGCATCTCCAACCCGCATGCGATCGAGATGATCTGCAGCCGCATCCCGGTGCCGGTGGTGCTGGACGCCGGCATCGGCACCGCCTCGGACGCGGCGCTGGCGATGGAGCTCGGCTGCTCCGCCGTGCTCCTGTCGACCGCCGTGGCCAAGGCGCGCGACCCGGTGCGCATGGCCCGGGCCATGGCCGCGGGGGTCGAAGGCGGGCGCCTGGCCTCCCGCGCCGGCCGCATCCCGAAACGCCGCCTGGCCGACCCCTCCAGCCCGCAGCTCGGCCTGATCGGCACGTGATCGACTGATGACCCGTCTGCCGTCGCCGCCGCTGCTGCTGATCACCGACCGGCGCCAGGCGGCGCGGCCGCTGAGCGGCGTGGTGGCCGACGCGCTGGCCGCCGGCTGCCGCTGGGTCAGCCTGCGCGAAAAGGACCTGCCGGTGCCGGAGCGTCTCGCCTTGCTGTACCGGCTGCGCGCTTTGGCCCGGCCGGTCGGCGCGATCGTGACCGTCCACGCCGATGCGGAAGTGGCGGCCAAGGCCGACGGGCTGCATCTCGCCGCCGGCGGCGACTCGGCCGCGGCACGGCAGCGGCTGGGACCCGCGGCCCTGATCGGCGCCTCCTGCCATGCCGGGGACGAGGTCGACGCCGCCATCGCGGCCGGGGCCGACTACGTCACCCTCGGGCCCCTGGCGCCGACCGCGAGCAAGCCGGGCTACGAGCCGACCCTGTCCCCGGCCGAGGCCGGCGCCATCGCCCGCCGCCATCCCGGCCGGGTGATCGCCCTGGGCGGGGTCGGGCCCGACCTGCTGCCGGGCCTCGTCGCCGCCGGCTTCGCCGGAGTCGCGGTGATGGGCGGGGTGATGCGGGCCGGCGATCCCACGACGGCGATCCGCGAACACCTCAGGGCGCTCGGCGCCAGTCCGGCCTGAGAGACCGTTTCGAAATGCGCTGGCGTGAGTCGGCTGGCGGTGGTTTCGAGAACCGGCGCGCAGCGGACGTTTGGGTCCGTGAGCACCGGAAGCGGAGAAACCGCCGTCAGACGGCCGTGCCAGTAGCATTTCCAAACGGTCTCTGACCGGCTGTCGGGAGGGCCGTCCCGCATGCTATAGGAGCGGCGCCGGATGGGAGCCTCCATGAAGCTGCGATTGCGGCCGCTGCGCGTCCTGGAATTCGTGCTGATCACGGTCCCGGGGCTGATCGGGCTGGTCTTCGCCCTGCGCGCCGCCGGCCCGCTGGTCGACCTCGTCCGGGCCGAGCTGGGCCGGACGCCGGAGGTGCAGGAGGTCGAGGCCACGCTGACCGCCTGGACCCGGGCCGGCACCTCGCCGGAGCAGATCGACGGCGGGCTCGCCCGGGCCTTCGCCGATGACGACATCGACGGGGCCGCGGTTTGGCTGAAGGTGGCCGAGATCACGGGCTATCCGGTCAAGCCGGAATGGCGGGCGCGCTATGAGGACGAGACCTCGACGGCCAGCACCGCGGTCCGGGCCGCCCGGCAGGCGGTCTCGGGCGCCGTGACCGGGGAGGGCCAGGGCGTCTCCGGCCTGGCCGGCGCCTTCGCCGCCGACATGACCTTCGTCGGCGACCTGCGCGACATCGGCCGCGAGCTCTGGCATTTCGGCAGCGGCGACCCGGTGGACGAGCTGGCGCTGGGCCTGTCGGGCATCGGGCTGACCCTGACCGCGGCGACCTACGGGTCCGGCGGGATGACGGCCCTGCCGCGCGGCGCGGTGTCGGCCTTCAAGATCGCGCGGCGGACCGGCCGGCTGTCGGCGCGCTTCGCCGAGCGCCTCGGCCGGATGGTCGCCGACGTGGTCGATTTTCCGGCCCTGCGCCGCGGGGTGCGCGAGGCCGGGTGGCGGGACACGGTGATGCGGCCCGGCGCGGTCTTCGCCGCCGCGATCCGCCGCGACCGCCTGGACGGGCTGGACGAGGCCGTCGGCGCCGCCGGCCGGGTCGCCGACCGGGTCGGCCCGGCCCAGTCGGTCGAGCTGCTGCGCTATGTCGACGACGTGCCGGACCTGCGGCGCATCGACGAGGTGTCGGCGGTGATGGGCGACCGCACGCTCGCCGTGTTCAAGGTGCTGAAGCGCGGCGCGCTGACCACGGTGAAGGCGACGGTCCGCTGGTCGCGGCGGCTGGCCGACCTCACCGCCACCGTGCTGTTCGGCGCGATCGGCTTCGTTTTCAGCCTGATTTACTGGCTCCGTCTGCTGCTGCTCGGCCTGATCTACGGCCTGTGGTGGGGCTGCCGGGCCTGCCTCGCCGCCCGAATTTCCTAGGATGAGGATCTCGACAGAGGACCGGATGCGGATATAATTTATCCTTAATTGCACTATGAGATCGTGCTCGATAGTCCGCTCCACGGCCTCTGGGGAGCGGACAGGCCGTTGTTTCGTTCTGTTCATGCACCTTTTCAATTCGCAGGATTCGGGAGGACAGGAATTATGGCGATCGCCACACCGCGCTTCGGCACCGCCGGCGACGATACGATGACCGGGGAGATCCTGGTGCCGCAGCCGCCGCCGAACGACCCGGTCATCGACCCGAATTACTGGCAGGACGAGCTGCACGGCCTGGGCGGGAACGACACGCTTTCGGGGTTGGGCAACGACGACTGGCTCTATGGCGACGCCGGGACCGATGCGCTGGCCGGCGGCGACGGCAACGACCTCCTGGTCGGGGGCGCCGACACCGACGTGCTCACCGGCGGCATCGGCGACGACATCCTGATCGGGGGCGCCGGGGCGGACAGCCTCGATGGCGGCGCCGGCACGGATATCGCCAGCTACGCCGACAGCACCGCCGGGGTGTCGCTGGACCTGGGCGCAGCCGTCGCCGGCACAGGCGGCGACGCCCTTGGCGACACGCTGGTCTCGGTCGAGGCGATCGTCGGCAGCGGCTTCAACGATGTGCTGGAAGCCCGCCACACCAGCGTCCCCCTGGACGGCGGCGCCGGCAACGACACCCTCGGCGGGATCGGCGTAATCAAGGGTGGCGACGGCGACGACGTGATGATCGATCGCGCGGTGCACGCCGACTACACCAACCCGGGACCCCGGGGATCGGAGGTCACGGGGGTCTTCCCGTTGCACCTGGACGGCGGCGCCGGGAGCGACACGGTCAGCTTTGCGGCCAGCGAGGATCGCCTCCATGTCTATCTGCAGGATATGTATATCGAACCGCTATTCTACTTTTCCTACCGGGTCGTCGTGGGGCAGGAGCTTGTATCCGTCGAGAACATCATCGGCTCGGCCTTCAATGACGAGCTTTATGGCGATGCGGCGGCCAACCGGCTGAGCGGCGGCGCGGGCAATGATATCCTGACGGGATCGGGCGGCGGCGATACGCTAGATGGCGGCAGCGGGTCCGACTCCGCTTCCTACGAGGACTGGAGTCAAGCTGTCGTGGTCAATCTGGCCACCGGCGACGCCATGGGCAACACCTTGATCTCAATCGAGGGCGTCGGCGGCAGCTACTACAACGACATCCTGACGGGATCGGCCGCGGACAACAGCCTCAGTGGCGGCTACGGCGACGATGTTCTGCGGGGTGGCGCAGGGGCCGATCGTCTCCATGGCGGCTTTGGCGCGGACATCTACTATCCTGGCAGCGACACCGCCAGCTACTACTACAGCACGGCCGGGGTCACGGTCAGCTTGGCGACCGGCACCGGCACGGGCGGCGATGCCCAGGGCGACACCCTGTTAGGCATCGAGAATCTGACGGGCGGCCAGGGCGGCGACAGCCTCACCGGCGATGCTGGTGCCAACAGGCTGTCGGGCTGGGGCGGCAACGACACCCTTCGCGGCGGCGCCGGCGCCGACCTCCTGGACGGCGGCGCCGGCCTGGACCTCGTCAGCTATTGGGACAGCGCGATCGGGGTGAATGTCAACCTGCTGACCGGCACCGGCGGCGACGCCCAGGGCGATACCTATGTCGCGATCGAGAACGTCAATGGCGGCCAAGGTGCCGACTTGCTGGTTGGCAACAACGGCGTCAACCTGCTGAACGGCTATGACGGTAATGATTCGATCGACGGCGCGGGCGGCCACGACCTGCTCGACGGCGGCGCCGGCAACGACCTGCTCCATGGCGGCAGCGCCATGGACCAGCTGACCGGCGGCGTCGGTGCCGACAGCTTCATTTTCGTCACGACCGGCGAGACCCCGTCGACGGCGGCGGGCCGCGACCTGATCACCGATTTCAGCCACGCCCAGGGCGACAAGATCGACCTGTCGCTGATCGACGCCAACACCGGCGCCGCCGGCGACCAGGCCTTCACCTATCTCGGCACCGGGGCCTTTACCGGCGTCGCCGGGCAGTTCCACACCTGGTACGACGCCGGCAAGACCATCGTCTCGGGCGATACCAACGGCGACAAGCTGGCCGATTTCGCCATCGCCCTCACCGGCATCCTGTCCCCGGCGCCCGGCGACTTCGTGCTCTGATTTGCGCGCGAGACGATTTCAGAACGCCAATCCATCCCTTTGCCGTCATTCCCGCGAAAGCGGGAATCTCTGTCCGGTCAAAGCGTCACGAGATCCCCGCTTTCGCGCTAGGGCATACACACATCGATCGGCGACACCGACGGCGGGCGTACGAACAGATTGCCTCTCCCGCTTGCGGGAGAGGTCGGACAGGATGACGCCGGACAGATGTGTATATGCCCCTAGGGATGCGAAAAGGTCTCGCATGGGGCGGCTGGCCGCGGGGTCAGCCGTCCAGCAGGCCGCGCGACAGGATGCCGGCGAAGCTGGTCTCGGCCGGGCCGGTCATCAGCACATGGCCGTCGCTCTCGCGCCATTCGATCAGCAGCGTGCCGCCATCCAGATCGACCCAGGTGGTGCGCTCGGCCAAGCCGCGGCGCACGGCCGCCACGGCGGCAGCGCAGGCGCCGCTGCCGCAGGCCTGGGTGACGCCGACGCCGCGCTCCCACACCCGGTAGCGCAGCCGGTCGCGGGCCAGCATCTGGACCACGCCGATATTGGCACGCTCCGGGAACAGCGGGTCGTGCTCCAGCACCGGGCCGACGCCGTCGATCTGCACCTTCTCGGCATCCGGCACGAAGAACACCGCATGCGGGTTGCCCATCGACACGCCGACCCCGTCCGACAGCATGCCGGACGACACCGGCAGGTGCAGCGTGTCGGCCTCATGCGCCAGCGGGATGTCCTGCCAGCCCAGCCGGGCCGGGCCCATGTCGACGGTGACGCCGCCCTCGGGGGCTTTGCGGCATTCCAGCAGGCCGGCGACGGTCTCGATCACGGCCTTGTCCTCGCCGGTGTCGGCCATCACCAGCGCGGCGACGCAGCGCGTGCCGTTGCCGCAGGCGCCGGATTCGGTGCCGTCGGCATTGAGGATGCGCATGAACGCGCCGGCGCCTGCGGTCTGCGCCGGCTCGACCACCAGCAGTTGGTCGAAGCCGACGCCGCGATGCCGGTCGGCGATGCGCCGCGCCTGGTCGGGATGGATCGCGATCGGCCGCTCGCGCGCGTCCAGCACCACGAAGTCGTTGCCCAGCCCGTGCATCTTCCAGAACGGCAGCCCGTCCATCGCCCGCTCCCAAGTCTCTCCCGCTCTCATATGGCATCAACCGGCCTTCCTGCGCGAGGGCCGAGCCCTGCGTGATCGACAGGGCGAGGGCCGGCGGCTAGCATGGCGGCCGACGGTGCCTCGGGAGACCGGGGTGAAAAGGGAAGCCGGTGCGCCCCGATCGGGCAAGGCCGGCGCTGCCCCCGCAACTGTAGGCGGCGAGCCCGCGCCCGAATCCACCGGCTGATCCCGGGAAGGGGGCGCGCGGCGGCGACCCGCGAGCCAGGAGACCTGCCGTCGGATGTGCGTGTGACGGGGCGGGGTGTCCCCGGGCGGCGCGTCGGCCTCTGTCCGGCCGACCTCCTCCCGTGGGCCCCTGCCGAAGGCGGGAGATGCTGTGGTGACCGATCTGACCGTGCGGCCGCTGGGGACCGCGGATGTGCCGATGCTGCTCGACATGCTGCGCGAGCTGGCGGCGTTCGCCGGTGAGCCGGCGGCGATGACGGCGCAACGCGCCGATCTCGACGAGGCGCTGGCCGAGGTGCCGCCGCGCTTCCGCGGCCTGATCGCCGAGGATGGCAGCGGCGTGGTCGGCTATGTCAGCTACACCATCGACTATTCGGTGTGGACCGGCGGCGACTTCATCCGGGTCGACGACGTCTATGTCCGCGAGCGGGCGCGCGGCCGCGGCATCGGCCGGCAGCTGATGCGGGCGCTGGCCGATATCGGCGTGTCCCAGGCGATGCGGGTGCGCTGGGAGATGGCGTCGGACAATGACGGCGCCCGCCGGCTCTATGCCGGCATCGGCGCGGCGCCGGAGGACAAGACGATCTGGCGCTGGCCGGTGGCGGCCATGGAAGCCTTCCTCGACCGCAGCGAGCCGCCGCCCTCGGCCGCCGAGGGCGCCGTCCCATCCGAGGCCGGCCGTGGCCTGCCGGGCGAGGACGGCTTCATCCTGGTGCTGCGCCGGGACGGCGGAGCCGAATAGCCGGCAAGGGGGCAGGGAATTTGTAAACGCAATGTTCATAGTATTATCAGCGAATCATGTTCATGATACGTTCTATGAACACTGCGCAGACCGATCACACATCAGAACCCCCGGCCACTCCCGAGGAGGAGCGGGCCGCGCGGCATCTGCGCATGCTGGCCCGGACGGCCGAGATCCATATGGAGGTGATGGAGACGACCCGCACCGAGGCGGTCGAGGCGCCGCAGCCCGGCGTCGACTACGGCCAGCGGGTCGCCGTCATCGCCAGGTCGCTGCGGCTGACCCTGCTGCTGGAGCAGAAATTCGCCGGCCAGCGCGCCGAGCGCCGCAAGGCCGCGGCCAAGCGCGAGGCGGCGCAGGAGGATTGGCACGCGCTGCGGGTGAAGCTGGCGGTGCTGGCGGCGTCCTATGAATCGTCCACGGACGCCGAGGAGGTCGACCGCCGCAGCACCGAGGTGTGCGAGCGGGTGGAGCGGCCGGAGGTGGCGGAGCTGATCGAGGCCAGCCGGGCGGAGGTCGCGGTGGCGGCCTTGTGCCGGCGCTGGGGCTTCCCGGTCGAGGTCGAGCGCTGGCTGGAGATGGCCGACGAGGCCCTGGAGCATCTCGGCTTCATACCGTCGGAAGATGGCGAGGACGATCCGCCCGAGGACAAGCCCGAGCCCCGCCCGGCCGCCCGCGGCCGGCGCAAGCCCAAGGCCCCCGACACGGGGTGAACCGCCGGCATTCACCCTCTTCACCAACTTTCAATAGTCGCGAGCGCAGCCTTCCACACTCCCCCTCCCCTTACGGGAGGGGGTTGGGGGAGGGGCTGCGCGCGTCCGCGCGCCTGTGCCATCCTTACAAAAAAACCGTCATCCCCGCGAAATGCGGGGATCTCGTCCCGCATCACAGGCGAGAGATTCCCGCTTTCGCGGGAATGACGGGCGGGAAGAGGCAGGTCCTCCCGACCGCCTCCTGTACCGCTGGGATCTCCACAATCCGCGCCCGCATTGACTCCGGCGCCCCGTCCGCCTAAAAGACCGACCGTTGCGGGATCGGCCCGCAGCGAGACCCCATGGGGTGCCGCCAGTTCGCGAGTGTCGCGCACTGGCGCTTTTCCGTTTGGGGTCATGGGATTCGAAGGGCGATCATGTTCGAAGGTCTGAGCGGCCGTCTCGGCGACATCTTCGACCGGCTTCGCAAGCGCGGCGCGCTGACGGAGGCCGATGTCGGCGCCGCCTTGCGCGAGGTGCGCGTGGCGCTGCTCGAGGCCGACGTCGCCCTGCCGGTGGTCAAGGACTTCGTCGACAAGGCGCGCGAGCGGGCGGTCGGGACGGAGGTGCTGCGCTCGGTCACCCCCGGCCAGCAGGTCATCAAGATCGTCCATGACTGCCTGGTCGAGATGCTGGGCGGCACGCCCGGCGAGGCGCCGGATCTCAACGCCGCCACGCCGATCAACCTGATCGCCGTGCCGCCGGTGCCGGTGCTGATGGTCGGCCTGCAGGGCTCGGGCAAGACCACCACCACCGGCAAGCTGGCCCTGCGCCTGAAGGACCGCGACAACCGCAAGGTCCTGATGGCGTCGCTCGACACGCGGCGCCCGGCCGCGCAGGAGCAGCTGAAGATCCTGGGCGAGCAGATCGGCGTCACCACCCTGCCGATCGTGCCGGGGCAGGAGCCGCTGGCCATCGCCCGCCGCGCCATGGAGCGCGGCCGGCTCGAGGGCTTCGACGTCGTCCTGCTCGACACCGCCGGCCGCCTCGCCATCGACGAGGAGCTGATGGCCGAGGTGGTGGCGATCCGCGACGCCACCAGGCCGACCGAGACCCTGCTGGTGGCCGACGCCATGACCGGCCAGGACGCCGTCAATGTCGCCCGCACCTTCCATGAGCGGGTCGGCGTCACCGGCATCGTCCTGACCCGGGTCGACGGCGACAGCCGCGGCGGCGCCGCCCTGTCGATGCGCGCCGTCACCGGCCAGCCGATCAAGCTGATCGGCATGGGCGAGAAGATGGACGCGCTGGAGCTGTTCCATCCCGACCGCATCGCCAACCGCATCCTCGGCATGGGCGACGTCGTCAGCCTGGTCGAGAAGGCGGCGGCGACGATCGAGAAGGAAGATGCCGAGAAGCTCGCGGCCAAGATCCAGAAGGGCGAGTTCGACCTCGAGGACCTGGCGTCCCAGCTGCGCCAGATGCGCAAGATGGGCGGCTTGCAGGGGCTGATGGGCATGCTGCCCGGCGTCGGCAAGATCAAGGACCAGATGAAGACCGCCGGCATGGACGACAAGATGATCAAGCGGCAGGAGGCGATCATCTCCTCGATGACGCCGGTCGAGCGCCGCAACCCCAAGATCATCCATGCCAAGCGCAAGATCCGCATCGCCGCCGGATCCGGCAGCACGGTGCAGGATGTGAACAAGCTGCTGAAGCAGCATCAGCAGATGGCCGACATGATGAAGCGGATGAAGAAGCTGGGGAAGGCCGGGATGATGCGCGGCATGCCCAAGCTGCCGCCCGGCATGCTGCCGCCCGGCTTCAAGATGTGAAGAGGGGGTCGTCATGGCCATGATGTTCGACCACATCTCCATCGGTGTCGCCGACCTGGCGCGCAGCCGCGCCTTCTACGATGCCGCGCTGGCGCCGCTGGGCTACGGCCGCATCCGCGATTTCGACGACGCCGTGGGCTATGGCGAGCCGCTGCCGGCCCGCAACGGGCATTTCTGGATCGCCAGGCCCGAGAACGGCCGCCCGGCGCCGATGCCTGGGCTGCACCTGGCCTTCCGGGCACCGAACCGCGTGGCGGTGGACGCCGTCCACGCCGCGGCGCTGGCCGCCGGCGGCCGCGACAACGGCGCGCCGGGCCTGCGCCCGCACTACCACCCCAACTACTACGGCGCCTATGTGCTCGACCCCGACGGCCACCATGTCGAGGTCGTGTGCCACGACGCCGCTTGAGCTTCCCCGAACAGCAAGTTGACCTGAGGAGAGTACGTCAATGTCCGTCAAGATCCGCCTGACCCGCGGCGGCGCCAAGAAGCGCCCGTTCTACGCGATCGTGATCGCCGACACGCGCAGCCCGCGCGACGGCCGCTTCATCGAGAAGGTCGGCACCTACAACCCGATGCTGGCGAAGGATCATCCGGAGCGCCTGGTGCTGAAGGGCGACCGGATCAAGCATTGGCTGTCGGTCGGCGCCCAGCCGACGGACCGCGTCGCCAAGTTCCTCGGCCAGGCCGAGCTGGCGCCGATGCCGGTGTACCGCGACACCCCGTCGAAGTCGGCCCCGAAGGCGAAGGCCCAGGAGCGCGCCAAGGCTGCCGCCGAAGCCGCCGCCAAGGCCGCCGAGGCCCCGGCCGAGGCCTGATCCGACCCGGTTCTTCCTTCCGCTCTCCTCCTTTGTCATGCCCGGGCTTGACCCGGGCATCCAGGGGCCGCCGGCACGGCGTCGGCAGTCTCTGGATCACCGGGTCAAGCCCGGTGATGACAGCGGTGGGAGAAGGCGAGGGGCGGGACCGCAGCCGGACCACTCACCATGTCCCAATCCTCCAAGATCTGCGTCGGCCAGATCACCGGGGCGCACGGCGTCCGCGGCCTGGTGAAGGTCAAGCCCTTCACCGCCGCCCCGGAGGACCTGACCGCCTACGGCCCGGTCTCGGACGAGGCCGGGGCGCGCCGTCTTGCGCTGCATCTGCTGTCCTGGGCCAAGGACCAGTGGATCGCGCGGATCGACGGCGTCGCCGACCGCGACGCGGCCGACGCCCTGCGCGGCCTGCGCCTCTATGTCGACCGCGCCGCCCTGCCGGAGGCCGAGGAGGACGAGTTCTACCACGCCGACCTGATCGGCCTGCCGGCGGTGCTGGCGGACGGGTCGAGCTTCGGCACGGTCCGCGCCGTGTTCGATTTCGGCGCCGGCGAGTTCCTGGAAATCGACCGGGCCCGGGGCAGCGCCGTCATGGTGCCCTTCACCCGGGCCGCGGTGCCGGTGGTCGACATCGCCGGCCGCCGCATCGTGATCGACCCGCCGGTCGGCTTGCTGGAGCCGGCGGAGCGCCCGCCGGAAGAGGGCGAGGACGAGGCCTGATATGCCTTGGACCGCCCGGATCCTGACGCTGTTTCCGGAGATGTTTCCGGGCCCGCTCGGCCAGTCCCTGGCCGGACGGGCGCTGGCGCGTGGCGACTGGACGCTGGAATCGGTGGACATTCGCGGCTTTGCGCGCGATAAGCACCGCTCGGTCGACGACGCCCCCTTCGGGGGCGGCGCCGGCATGGTCATGCTTCCCCAGGTTCTGGACGACGCCGTGCAGGCGGTCCGCCGCCCGGGGGAGCGGCTGATCTATCTGAGTCCCCGCGGCCGGCTGCTCGATCAGGCGCTGGTGCGGGAGCTGGCGGCGGAACAGGCGATCGTCCTGCTCTGCGGCCGGTACGAAGGGGTCGACCAGCGGCTTCTCGACGCCCAGGGGGCGGAGGAGGTCAGCCTGGGCGATTTCATCCTGTCCGGCGGCGAGATCGCCGCGCTGGCCCTGATCGATGCCGTGGTGCGCTTGCTCCCCGGCGTCATGGGCAACGCGGAGAGCGCCGGAGAGGAGAGTTTCGGGGCCGAGTTCGGGGCGGGTCTCCTGGAGTACCCGCACTACACCCGGCCGGCCCTGTGGACGGGCGCCGACGGCGCATCGCGCGCGGTGCCGGAGATCCTGGTCTCCGGCGATCACGCGAAGGTGCGGCGCTGGCGCCTGGAACAGGCGGAAAGCATCACCCGGGAGCGACGCCCGGACCTCTGGCAGCGATACCTCGCCGTGAACCCCGAAAGGGCCGAAGGCGGCGGGAGCCACGTCCGAAAGCGCCCGGGCCGAGACCGAAGAGTGACCAAGGAACAAGAAGGACGAGAGCCATGAACATCATTCAGACGATCGAGCAGGAACAGGTCGACAAGCTGACCGCCGACCGCAAGATCCCGGATTTCCAGCCCGGCGACACCGTCAAGGTGAACGTCAAGGTCATCGAAGGCACGCGCGAGCGCGTGCAGGCCTATGAGGGCGTGTGCATCGGCCGCAAGAATGCCGGCCTGAACAGCCACTTCACCGTCCGCAAGATCAGCTATGGCGAGGGCGTCGAGCGCGTCTTCCCGCTGTACAGCCCGCGCATCGACTCGATCGAGGTCGTCCGCCGCGGCGCCGTCCGCCGCGCCAAGCTGTATTACCTGCGCGACCGCCGCGGCAAGGCCGCGCGCATCACCGAGCGCCGGGACAACAAGCCCCAGGACAGCAAGGCTCAGGACAAGAAGGCCCAGGCCTGACAATCCGTCCGGACCGACCGGAATTGCTGAAGGGCCGGCGCACTGCGCCGGCCCTTTTCATGTGTGCCGTCAGCCGGCCGGGCGCGGCTCCGCCGCCGGGACGATGCCGTCGGCCAGCAGCCCGTGCAGCTGCTCGAGATAGCCGTCGCGCGACCGGGCCGTCGGGTCCGAGGTCATGACCACGGTCAGGCCGAGATCGGGCACGACATAGACCATCTGCCCGCCGAAGCCCCAGGCGTAGTAGACCGGATGGCCCTGCGCCGCGGTGATGAACCAGCCATAGCCATAGGCATGGCCGGTGAAGGGCGACCGGGTGCGCGGCGTCCAGGACGCCTCGACCCAGCCCTGCGGCAGCACCCGCTTTCCGTCGATCACGCCGCCCTGGCGGTACAGCTCGCCGAAGCGCAGCAGGGCGCGGGGCGACAGCACCATGTCGTTGCCGCCGACATAGATGCCCTGCGGGTCGCGTGGCCACTCCGGGATGGCGATGTCCAGCGGCCGGCCCAGCCAGTCGCGCATCAGCGCAAGCGTGCTGCGGCCGGTCGCCCGGGTCAGGGCGGCCGACAGCAGATGGCTGTCGCCGGTCGAATACAGCATCCGCCCGCCGGGCCGGTCGATGAAGGGCCGGGACAGGATGTAGCGCACCCAGTCCGGGCTGCTGGTCCAGCGCCCGTAATTGGGGCCGGAGGTGCGGTCGAGCCCGGCCCGCATCGACAGCAGGTGGTCGATGGTGACCTGGCCCAGCAGCGGGTCCGGGTTCGGCGGCAGCTCGTCGGACAGGATCGCGGCGACCGGCTGGTCGAGCCCGGTGAAGACCCGGCGCTCGAGGGCGATGCCGACCAGCGCCGACAGGACCGATTTCGACGCCGACTTGATGTTGACCGGCCGGTCCAGCCCCGGGCCGCGGAAGGCGCGCTCCGCCGCCGTGACCCCGCCCCGGGCGATGATCAGCGCCCGCAGCCGCGGCAGCGCCGCTGCCCGCTGCAGCACGGCCTCCAGCCGGGCCGGATCCAGCCGCCGCTCCGGCGCCGTCGCTATCGGGGGCCCGGGGATTGTCTGGGCGAATGCGGGCGCCGCCGCCAGCACGAGGCCGGACGCGATCAGGGGTAGCAGCCGGGTCCGGAGCCGTCGCATCCCGCGAATGTGGGCCCGGCGCAGCGGAGCGCAAGGGCCCCGTCCGCAAGCCTCCTCCGTAAGTCGCGTTTCCGCCGCCGGCCTCCCGGCCTAGGCTCGGCGGACTCGCAGCAACGGAGGCCTGTGATGCCGTGGCGCTGGGTGATCCCGATCCTGGTCCTGATCGCCGGTCCGGCCGCGGCGCAGACGCCGGTGCCGACGGCGGTGTTCCCGTTCGAGCTGGCCGACACCAGCGGCGAGATCGGCTCGCCCGACCACGACGCGCGGATCGCCCTGGCCACCGGGGAGCTGGCCCGCAAGCTGGAGCGGTCCGGCCGCTATCGCTCGGTCGACCTGGCTCCGCTGGCGGCGAAGGTCGCGGCGACGGCGCCGCGCTACAGCTGCGGCGGCTGCTGGCTGGACGTCGCGCGGGAGAGCGGGGCGGAGCTGGCGGTTCTGGCCTCCGTCCACAAGGTCTCGACCCTGATCTCGACCATGGACATCCGGGTCGCGGACCTGCGCAGCGGCCAGTATGTCGCCCATGTCCAGGGCCAGATCCGCGGCGACACCGACGCGGCCTGGCTGCGCGGCGTCGACTTCCTGGTCGATGAGCGGCTGCTGCGGCAGGCGAAGTGAAAAGGGGGCCGGCGCTGGGCCGGCCCCCTGCACATCCGATCGACGCTGCGGCCTACTTCACCGGCTCGACGGCGTTGCCGACGCGCTTGAACAGGGCGTAGCCGGACTTGGTGCGGTCGCCCTTGGCGTCATAGGCGATGTCGCCGATCACGGTCTTGTAGTCGCTGCCGTCATGCAGCGCCGCCGCGACCTTCGCCGGATCGGTCGAGCCGGCCTTCTTCGCCGCCTCGGCCCAGACCTGGACCGCGGCATAGGCGTAGAGGGTGTAGCCGGCCGGGTCGATGCTCTTGGCCTTCAGCGCCGCGACCACGTCCTTCGCCGCCGGGTTGGTCTCGGGCGGGTTGTCGATGGTCAGCAGCACGCCCTCGCCGGCCGGGCCGACGATCGACCAGAAATCCTGGGCGTACAGGCCGTCGCCGGAGATGAACTGCGCCTTCAGCCCCTGGTCGCGCATCTGCCGCAGCAGCAGGCCGGCCTCGTTGTACAGGCCGCCGTAATAGACGACGTCGATGTTCTGCGACTTCAGCTTCGAGATCGTTGCCGAGTAGTCGAGCTCGCCCGGTGTGATCGTCTCATAGGCCGTCTCCTTCACCCCGGCGGCGTTGACCACCGCCTTGGTGGCATCGGCCAGGCCCTTGCCGTAGGTGGTCGAGTCCTGGACGAAGGCGATCTTCTTGTCCTTGAACTTGTCGGCGATATAGGCGCCGGCGACCTTGCCCTGCTGGTCGTCGCGGACCACCGTGCGGAACACGGTCTTGTAGCCCTTCTCGGTCAGGTCCACCGCGGTGGCCGAGGGGGTGATCATGATGATCCCCTCCTCGTCATAGATCGGGGCAGCGGCGACCGTGGCGCCCGACAGGGTGTGGCCGACGACCGCGACGACCTTCTTGTTGACCAGGTCGTTGGCGACCTGCACGGCCTGGCGCGGGTCGCCGGCGTCGTCGCCGAACTCGACCACGATCTTCTCGCCATTGACCCCGCCGGCGGCGTTGATCGCCTCGACCGCCGCCTCGACGCCGCGCCGCTCCTGCAGCCCGTAAGGCGCGTTGCCGCCGCTCAGCACGAAGGCGGCCCCGATGGTGACGTCGGCCCAGGCGGCCGATCCGGCGAAGACGGTGGCCAGGGCCAGGGCCGAGGCCATCGTCCCGCTGCGGAATCTGCTCATGCGAATCTCCCCTCTTCACTCCGGCGGGCCGGATGCCCGCACTTTGGGCAAGAGGGTAAAGCGATTGCAGGCCCGGCGTGAATTCGTTTGTTGCGGGACCCGGCGTTTCGGCCCGTCCCGGTTTCGTTTCGATCGGCCGGCTGGGCCATTCCGTCAGGAAAATATCCCGGCCGGCGCGATCGGCCGGTTTTGTGTCGAATCAGACCGTCTCGGTGACCTTGCTCAGGTTGCGTGGCGCGTCGGGCGACAGGCCGCGGGCCTCGGACAGGGCGGCGACGAAGGGGTAGAAGGCGCCGATCGCCAGGATCGGGTCCAGCGCCGGGTGCAGCGGCGGCGGCAGCGGCAGCGTCGCCCCCTCGACCCCCGGCGCGCCGGCCAGCAGGACATTGGCCCCGAGGCCGCGGAACTCCGCCGCCATCTTCAGCACGCTGTCCCGCCCGCCGTCGTTCGGGGCGTAGGCCAGCACCGGGTACCCGGCTTCGACCAGCGCCTTGGGGCCGTGCATGATCTCGGCCGCGCTCATCGCCTCGGCCTGCAGGATGCAGGTCTCCTTGAACTTCAGCGCGCTCTCCTGGGCGATGCCCAGGTTCAGGCCGCGCCCCGCCACCATCATCCGGTCGGCCTTCACCAGCGCCTCGATGGCCGGCGACCAGTCACAGCGCACCGCGGCCTCAAGCGTCTCCGGCAGCCGCTGCAACGCCGCCTTCAGCTCCGCATCCCCGGCCCATTCGGCGACCAGCCGGGCGGGGACCACCAGGCTGGCGATGTAGGACTTCGTCGCGGCCACGGCGCGCTCGCGCCCGGCATGCTGGTCCAGCACGATCTCCGCCGCCTGGGCGGCCGGGCTGTCGGTCGAGTTCAGCACGGCGACGGTCAGCGCCCCGCGCTCGCGGGCGCGGCGCACCGGCGTCACCAGGTCCGGGCTGCGGCCGGACTGCGACACGGCGATCGCCAGGCTGCCCTTCAGGTCTAGGTCGGAATGGCCCAGCGTCTCCAGCGATGGCGGCAGCGACGCGGTGACGACCCCGAGCCGGCTGCCCATCAGATAGGCGGCATAGGTGGCGGCGTGGTCGGAGCTGCCGCGGGCGATGGTCACGGCGAAGCGCGGCCGGTCGGCGCGCAGCCGGGCGGCCAGGTCGCGGACCAGCTCCGCGTCGGCGGCCAGCAGGTCGGCGATGCGGGCCGGGGCCTCGCGCGCCTCCTCAAGCATGATCGAGGTCAATCGACTCTCCTTCGACATGGACGCTGCGGACCTTCAGCCCGGCGTCGAGAACGACGATGTCCGCCCAGGCGCCGGGCGCCAGGCGGCCGCGATCGGCCAGGCCGAGATAATCGGCGGCCAGGGTCGAGGTGCGGCGCGACGCCTCCTCCGGCGCCAGGCCGATGGCGACGAAATTGGCGAACGCGCGGTCCATGGTCAGGCAGCTGCCGGCCAGGGTGCCGTCGTCCAGCCGCACGCCGTTGCCGCATTTGCGCACCGTGTGCCGGCCCAGCCGGTAGTCGCCGTCCGGCATGCCGGAGGCGGCGGTGGCGTCGGTGACGGCATAGAGCGACGGGATCGCCCGCAGCGCCGCCCGGATGGCGCCGGGATGGACGTGCAGCAGGTCGGGGATCAGCTCGGCATGCTCGGCATGGGCCAAAGCGGCGCCGACGATGCCGGGGGCGCGGTGATGCAGCGCGGTCATGGCGTTGAACATGTGGGTGACGCCGTCGACTCCGCGCGAGAACGCCTCGGCCGCCGTCTCATAGTCGCAGGAGGAATGGCCCAGCTGCACCCGGATGTCGCGCGCGGCCAGGAAGGCCTGCAGGCCGCCGTCCGGATCGGCCTCCGGCGCCCAGGTCACCACCCGGATGTCGGCGCGGTCGCAGAAATCCGCCATGCGCGCGAGATCGGCCGGGATGGCGTAGGGCGGCTGGGCGCCCAGCCGGTCCGGGCTGATGAACGGCCCTTCCAGATGCACGCCCAGCACCCGTGCCTCGCCCGGCCGCCGTCCCGCGACGACCCGGCCGGCGCCGTCCAGCGCCGTCTCGATCTCCTCGACCGGCGAGGTCATGGTGGTGGCCAGCAGCGACGTCGTGCCGTGCCGGGCGTGGGTGCGGGCCAGGGTGCGGATCGAGGCCTCGCCCTCCATCGCATCGGCCCCGCCGCCGCCATGGCAGTGCAGGTCGATGAAGCCAGGCAGGATCACCGGGCCGTCGAGCTGGTCGACCGGCTCGATCGCGCGGATATGCGTGTCGAAGACGATGCGGCCGGCGACCCAGCCGCCGGGCGTCAGGATGCGGCCTTCGAGGCTCTTGCTCATGCGTCGCTCCAGGCTTCGCCGGGGGCCAGGGACCGGGCCAGCAGCACGGCGCCGTCGCGGGCGTCGCCCTGCGGCGGGCGCAGCCGGACCACGATCGTCGGGTCCATATAGGGGCGCAGCGGCGCCGCCAGGCTGCCGCCGGCACAGAAGGGCAGGGTGCCGTCGGGGTCCAGGGCGCGGGCCAGCCGGTCGACCTCGCGCCCGGCCGCCTGCATCAGCCGCACCGCGGCCGGGTCGCCCTGCTCCGCCAGCCGGACCACGATCGGCGCCAGCGTGGCGTATTTCGTCGACGGCGCCTGGTAGGTCCAGGACAAGAGCTCCGGCGCGCGGGCGCCGCAGGTCTCGAACATCGCCCGGTGCAGGGCCGAGCCGCCGGGCGGATCGACGTCGCGGCCGTCCAGCAGCTGCAGCGCCTCGCCCAGCGCTTTCAGGCCCAGCCAGGCGCCGCTGCCCTCGTCGCCGACCGGAAAGCCCCAGCCGCCGACCTGGCGGGTGGTGCCGTCGGCGGAGAGGGAACCGCCGACCGTGCCGGTGCCCAGCGCGATCGCGGCGCCGGGCCGGCCGCCATGGGCGCCCAGCGTGGTGGCATGGGCGTCGGAGCACAGGCGCAGCCGGGCGAATCCGGGCGCCTTGGCGCGGAATTCGGCGCGCTTGTCCGGCCGGCCGGTGCCGGCCAGGCCGCAGGCCAGGATGGTGTCGCCATAGTCCGCCTCGGCGATGCCCGCGGCCGTCAGCGCGATGCGGATCTGGGCCCAGGCGCCATCGACGCCGAGGGTCAGGCTGGACGGGCCGGCCGTGCCCTCGCCGAGCACGCGCCCGTCCGCATCGACGGCGCGGAGCCTGGTGCCGGTCGCGCCGCCGTCGACGCCGATATGGATGCGGATCGCCATGCCCTGGTCCTGGATGCGTTTCGGCGCGGGACGCTAGCAAGCCCCGGCGGCAGCGTCATCGTGTCAGATGGTCTATACCACTCGTGCGGCGACCGGGCCACAGCGAATGGCGTTTCCTCGCGGTCGATTCCGAGATTATTGTTCCAAGACTTGGAACGTTTGGAACGAACGGCATGGCAGGGACGGAAGCGGCAACGGTCGACCCGGCGCCGGACAGCTTCGAGGCGCTGCGCGGCGCCATCGCGGCGCGCTACCCGGCGCTGAGCAAGCGGCTCAAGACCATCGCCGAATTCGCCCTGGCCCATCCCGACGTGATCGCGCTGGAGACGGTGGCGGTGATCGCCGCCAAGGCTGAGGTGCAGCCCTCGGCCCTGGTCCGCTTCGCCCAGGCGCTCGGCTTCGACGGCTTTTCCGAGATGCAGCGCCTGTTCCGGGCCCAGCTGGTCGAGCGGATGCCCAGCTACGAGGCGCGCATCCGCACGCTCGACGCCCGCTTCGGCGGGGCCGAGACCTCGTCCGGCCCGCTCAATGCGTTCATCGACATCTCGGTCGGCGCGCTGGAGCGGCTGCGCGGCGACGTCGACCCGGCGGTGTTCGCCCGCGCGGTCGACATCCTGGCGCGGGCGGACTGCATCCATCTGGCGGCGCAGCGCCGGTCCTTCCCGATCGCGGTCTACCTCTCCTACCTGCTGGCGCAGCTCGACCGGCCGGTGCATCTGCTCGACAATTTCGGCGGCATGCTGGCGGAGCAGTCGCGGGCGATCCGCACGGGCGACGCGCTGTTCGTCGTCACCTTCCGCAGCTATGCCCCGGACGTGCAGGAGGTGGCGCGCCGGGCCCGCGCCGCCGGGGTGCCGATCGTCGCCATCACCGACAGCGACCTCAGCCCGGTCTACCCGATCGCCGATGCCTGCTTCGTGGTGCATGAGGGCGAGATCGACGCCTTCCGCTCGCTGTCGGCCACGCCCTGCCTCGCCCTGACCCTTGCCGTGGCGCTCGGCCGCCGGCACGAGGCTCAGGACGGCTGACAAACAAGGCCGTTTCCTCCGTCCTTCGGGTAACTCCGTCCGCCTTGTAGCCGCCTTGATCGATATTCCTATCCTGGCGGATCCTCGATCGAGCAGTCGGGTATGTCGACGAACGCGGCTGCGGCGTAGTGCGCTGTCGCCCGCCAAAAAATGTCGACGCGTTGCCGATCGTCCGCGCGAGGGGCGTCAGGCCGCCATGGAGGCTCGCTTGCGGACACTGCACCAGGCGATGGAGTCGCGGCGGAATAACTTCCATCTGTGCCGCATGATCGGCGCGCTGTTCATCATCTTCGCACATTCGATCGAAATCAGCGGAATGGAGCCCTATTATCAACAGCATGATCCGGACTTCGTGTCCGCGCTGATCCTGATGGGCAAGAACGCGCTGCGGCTGTTCTTCACCTTCAGCGGCATCATGGTGGCGATGAGTCTGGACAAGCGCGCCTCGCTTTGCGCTTACGCCGCAGCCCGGGTAACGCGGATCGTCCCGCCGCTGCTGCTGTACTCTGCCGTCATGGTCTTCCTGATCGGCCCGCTGATGACCAGCCTGCCGGTCCCCGAGTATTTCAGCCGGCTGGACACTTGGCTCTATCTGCCGAAGGCGTCGAGCGGGCTGTTCGTGCCCGGCCTGCCGGGCATGTTCGAGACCGTGCCATGGGCGACCGCTGTCAATCCGTCGCTGTGGACGCTGCTCTACGAGATCATCTGCTACGTCGTTCTGGTGCTGCTGTCGATGACCGGATGTCTGTCGCGCAGGCGGCTGCCGCTGACGTTGGCCATCATCGCCGGTCTCTATTTCGGCGTCACTTTCGGCACCCATCTCCGCTTGATCGTGCCCGTCGACGCGATGGCCGGTTTCGGCATCAGCTTCACCATTGGCGTCGCGATCTACCATTGCCGCCGCTGGATCCCGCTGTCGCTCTGGCTGGTGGCGCTGTTCGCCGGGCTGACCTTGTTGGCGCGGGGAACAGCATGGGCCGAGATCCCCTCGATCCTGACCTGCATCTCGGCCGCGCTCTGGCTCGCCCTGGTGCCGAAAGGCTGGATTCTCGGCTACGGCCGGGTCGGCGAGCTGTCCTATGCGACCTATATCTGGCATTGGCCGGTCGGTCAGGTCCTGGTCAGCCTGTTGCCCGGCCTGCTATGGCCACAGCTGTTCGCGCTGATGGTGCTGGTGACCCTGCCGGTGGCCTTCCTCTCCTGGACCCTGGTGGAGTTGCCGGCGCTGCGCCGCGTCTCGTCGGCCGCTGCCGTGATCCGCCGGGCGGCCAAGGCGCTGCGGTTGCCGGTCCCGCTGCGGACGTCGCCTCCGGCGACCATGGCGGCGTCGCCTGGCAACGCGCCCTAGGGAAATCGCGCCGTCAGCAGCAGGGTGCCGGCGTCAGTGCAGCCGTGCAGCCGGCCGTCGTCGAGGATACGGTCCAGTTCCGCCGCCAGGTCGGGCACCGGGGCGACGGCCTCCAGATGCCGCCGGGCCGTGATCTCCAGCTCGGCCAGCGATCGCGGGCTCAGTTCCAGCCGGCAGGCATAGTCGATCCCGAGCGGGCCGCTCGCGAGCAGCGGGTCGATCAGGTCGCGCGGCCTGGGGCAGGGGTTGTGGACCATGCCGAGCCGGCGGTCGATCCGCTTCCGCCAGTCGTCGAGGTCGCGCATCACCCGCTGCGACGGCAGTGTCTCGTCGTACCAGCCGTCCAGGACCAGAACCGCGCACCGGGCCACCCGGGCCGCCTCGCGCAAGGCCCGGGGCAGGTGCTCGACATGGTGGGCGACGTATTCGAGCGTCACGACGTCGAAGCTGTCCTCGGCGAAGGGCAGGGCTTCGGCCCGGCCGGGCTGGACCTCCAGCCCCGCCGCCCTGGCCCGGTTGGCCGCAGCATCCTCCGGCTCGATGCCGACGCCGCGGACCGCGCCGTCGGCGCCGATCGCCCGCAGCAGGGCGCCCTCGCCGCAACCCACATCCAGCACCGAGGCCGGGTTGAGGCCGCGCAGCACTGCCAGGAACTCCTGCTTGCCGTCGACGGGCGGGCGCGTCGCCGGCTCCGTCCGCGGCACCATCATGGTCGGGGTCATGCGGCCTCCGTCATCTGTTGCGGGAAGGCTATGCCGCCGATCAGGCTGTCCGATACCGCCTGATCTGACAGAATATGGTCGTAATCGGACACCGGAGATCAGGCATGGCGGAGAGTTGGATTCAGGTCGAGCGCGACCCTTTCCCGGCCGGTTTCTCCGGCGCTTGGCATGACCATCCGCGGGCGCAGCTGATCTATCCGGGCCGCGGCGTCATGGTGTTGCACACGCGCCACGGGCAGTGGGTGGTGCCGCCGCTGCAGGGCTGCTGGCTGCCGGCCGGCGAGGAGCACCGGGTCGAGACCTCGGCCGGTTTCGAGATGCTCAGCGCCTATTGCCGCGGCCCGCTGCTGCACCGGCTGCCGGACCGCTGCGGCGTCGTCGCGGTCAGCCCGCTGCTGCGCGAGGTGATCCTGGCGCTGGCGGATGGGCGCGCGATCGGCCGGGCGCGGCACCGCCTCTGCCTGGTCTTCGCCGACGAGCTGCGGCTGGCGCCCGCGCCGCGGCTGTTCCTGCAGCCCCTGGCCTCGCCGGGGTTGCGGGCGATCGAGGCGGCCCTGACGGAAGATCCGGCTCATGCCGGGACGCTGGCCGGCTGGGCGTCGCTTCTGGGCACCACCACGCGGTCGCTGGCTCGGGCCTTCCAGCGCGAGGCGCGGATGAGCTTCACCGCCTGGCGGCGCCAGGTCCGGCTGCGCGCCGCCCTGGTCCGGCTCGCAGAGGGGGCCGCGGTGACCGCGGTGGCGCATGACCTCGGCTTCGGCTCGGCCAGCGCCTTCATCCGCGACTTCCGCCGGGCCACCGGCGTGACGCCGCGACAGTACTTTCGGCCTGCGTCGCTTCGCGCACCCGCCTCCGGGCCTGCCATGCGCGAAACGCCCGGGACGGACGCCTTACCTTTCGGTAACGATGGCGGACGCCAACGAACAGCCGGAGGACGCCGCCCGTGATCCCCAACTCCACCGCCGCGCGGGACGTCGCCTACCTGCTGCACCCCTACACCAATCTCAGCGCCCATCGCGAGGCCGGGCCGATGGTGATCAGCCGCGGCAAGGGCATCCACGTCTATGACGAGGAGGGGCGGGAATACATCGAGGGGCTGGCCGGGCTGTGGTGCGCCGGGCTCGGCTTCGACCAGGAGCGGCTGGTCGAGGCGGCGACGCGGCAGATGCGGCAGCTGCCCTTCTACCATGCCTTCGGCGGCAAGGTGCCGGACGTGCTGGTCGACCTGGCCGAGGCGCTGATGGCGATCGCGCCGCAGCCGCTGGAGCGGGCGCTGTTCGTCAATTCCGGCTCCGAGGCCAACGACCTCGCGGTCAAGATCGCCTGGTACGTCAACAACGCGCTGGGCCGGCCGGAGAAGAAGAAGATCATCGCTCGCCGCAAAGGCTATCACGGCGTCACCGTGATGGCGGGCAGCCTGACCGGCCTGGCCTATGCCCAGGACGGCTTCGACCTGCCGGTCGGCCGGGTGGTGCATGTCGATACGCCGCACCATTATCACGGCGCCAAGCCGGGCGAGAGCGAGGAGGATTACGCCACCCGCCTGGCGGCGCAACTGGAGGCGACGATCCAGGCCGAGGGGCCGGACACGGTGGCCGCCTTCATCGCCGAGCCGGTGATGGGCGCGGGCGGCGTGATCGTGCCGCCGCGCGGCTATTTCGAGAAGGTGCAGGCGGTGCTGCGCCGCCACGACATACTGTTCATCGCCGACGAGGTGATCTGCGGCTTCGCCCGCACCGGCGCCTGGTTCGGCTGCGACAGCTTCGGCATCCGCCCGGACATCATGACCGTGGCCAAGCAGCTGTCGGCCGGCTTCCTGCCGATCGCGGCGACCCTGGTCTCCGGCCCGGTGTACGAGGCGCTGGTGGCGGGCAGCGACAAGCACGGCATGTTCGGCCACGGCAACACCTATGGCGGCCATCCGGTCGCCGCGGCGGTGGCGCTGGAGACGCTGAAGATCTACCGCGAGATGGACATCGTCGGTCGCGTCCGGCGGGTCGGCGCGGCGCTGCAGGAGGGGTTGCGCCGTTATGCCGATCATCCGCTGGTCGGCGAGGTGCGCGGCCTGGGCCTGATCGCCGGGGCCGAGCTGGTGGCCGACAAGGCGGCCCGGACCAATTTCGACAAGGCCCGCGGCATCGGCGCCGGCCTGGTCCGCCGAGCCCAGGCGCATGGCCTGCTGACCCGTGCCATGCCGGGCGACGTCATCGGCTTCTGCCCGCCGATGATCATCGACGAGGCCGGCGTGGCCGAGATGCTGCACCGCTTCGAGCTGGCGCTGGACGAGACCTGGTCGGCGCTGCGCGAGGCCGCGTGATGGCGGCCGATCCGTTGCCCCCGATCGAGGCCGTGGTCGACCTCGTCCGCCGCGCCGGCCGGGTGGTGCTCGAGATCTACAACAGCTTCGACGGCGCCAGCCTGCGCAAGGAGGACGGCAGCCCGGTCACCGCCGCGGACCATGCCGCCGAGGCGCTGATCCTGCCCGGCCTGCGCACGCTGCTGCCGGGCGTGCCGGTGGTGGCGGAGGAGCATTGCGCGGCCCACGGCATCCCGGCCGCGGCCGATCGCTTCTGGCTGGTCGACCCGGTCGACGGCACCAAGGAATTCCTGCGCCGCAACGGCGAGTTCACCGTCAACATCGGCCTGGTGGTGAACGGCCTGCCGGTGCTGGGCGTGGTCGAGGCGCCGGCCTTCGACCGCCGCTTCTGGGCGACCGGCGGCGAGGCGTGGCAGCAGCAGGGCGACGAGGCGCCGCGGCGTATCACGGTGCGGCGGCCACCGGCGGACGGGCTGGTGGTGCTGACCAGCCGGTCGCATCGCGACGATTCCCGGCTGGACGACGCGCTGCGCGGCCGCCGCGTCGCCGAGCGCCGGGTTCTCGGCAGCTCGCTGAAGATCGCGCTGATCGCGGCGGGGGAGGCGGATCTCTACCTCCGCTTCGGCCCGACCATGGAATGGGACACCGCGGCGGCCGACGCCGTGCTGCGCGCCGCCGGCGGCGTCATCGACGACGCGTCGTCCGGCCATCCGCTGGCCTATGCCAAGCCCGGCTTCGCCAATAGCGGCTTCGTCGCGCATGGGGCCGCGGCCGGCTGATCCCCGCGATTTTGGGACCGGCTGTTCGGTTCCTCTCCGTCATGGCGAGCCCCGCAGGGGCGTGGCCATCCAGGGCCGCTCGCACCGTGCCTTGGATGGCCAAGTCGCCCGGCTCAAGGCCGGGGTCCTCGCTATGACGGGTTGTGTCTGTTTCCGACGCCGCACACCACATGCCGGCAAAGCAAAAGGGCCGTCCCATCGGAACGGCCCTTTTGCTTTCTGTGGTCGGGCCCCAGACGAAGAAAGGGGCGCCCCGAAGGACGCCCCAATCTCCCGATGGGATCTTTACAGACCGTCTTTTACTGCAGGACGATCTCGACGCGGCGGTTCTGCGGCTCACGCACACCGTCGGCGGTCGGGACCAGCGGATCGGACTCGCCGACGCCGCGGGTGACGATCAGGCTGTCGGCGACGCCGTCCGCGACCAGCTCGCGGCGGACCGACTCGGCGCGACGCACCGACAGGGCCTGGTTGTACCGGTCCGAACCCGAACGGTCGGTGTGGCCGGTGACGGCGATCGACGTGGTCTTGCCCTGGAGGGCGTCAGCAGCGGCCGAGGCCACGATCTGCTTGGCTTCCGGGGTCAGACGCGAGCTGTCGAAGTCGAAGAACACCAGGTAGCTGCGGCCCTGCACGACTTCCGGCACGTTCTCCACGACCGGGGCCGGGGCGAAGGTATAGCGCACGCCGAGCAGGATGGTGTGGTTGTTGCTGCTGTCGTACTTCAGCTTCACGCCCTGGTCGCTGAAGGTCGGCTCGGTGTTGCCGAAGTAGCGATACTCGAGGTTGAAGGCGATGTTCGGCTCGAAGTTGTACGACACACCGGCGATGCCCTGATAGGCGAACTGGGTGTTGAAGTCGCTGAACTTGGCCCCGCCGCCCTTCAGCTCGGAGTCGAGCATGGCGACGCCGACGCCGGCGCCGATGTACGGCACGAACGGCGAGCCGAAATCGAAGTCGTAGTAGCCGTTGGCCATGATGCCGATGGTGCGGAAGTGACCGTTCTTGGCAAACGTGTTGCCACCGATCTTGGCTTCCTTGACATCGTTGGTGCGCAGGCTGACTTCAGCGTCCGCACGGAACGAACCCCAGTCGTAGCCGAGATAGATGTCGCCGGCCGGGCCGACGTCGTACTCAGACTTGCCGTCGATGTTGCTGCCCTTGACGTTCCAGCTGTCATTCTGGCGGATGTTGACGCCGGCGCCGGCACCGACATAGAGGCCGGTGGCCTGAAACTCCTGCGCCATCGCCGGGGCTGCAACGAGCAGGGCGGCCGCACCGACGGCGTACATCAAGTTCTTCTTCATATCCAATACCTCGCTGATCACGGTTCAACCGAGGTCTCGTCCCCCGCTTCCTTCAAGGGCTGCGACCAGACCGCTCCCTTTGGATGTACGATGGTCGGGCGTAGACCGCAATTGAAATGGACCTTGCTGTTGCGAATTTCGCGCAGTGTTGCAGCGATGCACCACCGACCCGCAAGGCCATTCGCGATCGGGGTTAACTGATTGTTCGGATTTTGGAAACCGAAAAGCACCGGAGCCGGAGAGGGCGGCGCGAATGCAACAAGGCCGTAACATTCCCGGTACCAGGGGAATTTTACAGAATCCAAGGATTTATGAACAAATTCAATATATTGAGTTGGAGATCTGCGGCCGGGTCGTCACTGCGGCCCCGTTGCCGGAGCGGCCTGGCGGATTCGAGCCGGGTCACGGTCCGAAGGGGAGCGCCCGAATCCGGTGAACCACCCCGTCCCTCAGCGCAACCGATCCCGCACCAGCCGGGCGATGCCGCCGGCGCGCTGCTCGGCCGCCGCCAGCAGCCGGTCGCGACTGTCGGCATAGACCTGGCGGCGGGCGGAGTCGTCGAGGCCGCGCAGATTGACGTCGACGGCATAGAGCGCCGCCTCGACCGCCCCGCGCAGCGTCGCGGCGCCGGCGCCGACATCGCTGACGATCTGGGTCGCGACCAGCGTGGCGGCCTGGTTGGCAAGGTCGATCCCCTCCAGCGCGGTCTGGGCCGCGTTCAGCGGAACCTCGGTGGCCGCGATGGTGGCTTCCCGAAGTGCGTCGCGGCGCGCCGCCTTCTCCACCTCGGTCGCCTTCGGCAGCTTCAGTGCCGCCATGAAGGCGTCGAACACGGCGATGTCGGCCTCGGCATGGGCCGACAGCTCGGCGATCAGCCGTTCGCCCGACAGGATCAGCGTGTCGAGGAAGCTCCGGTCGGCCGCCTTGTTGGCGGTGATGCGCAGCGCCATCACCACCAGGCCGAGGCCGAGCGTCGCCGACACCATCGCCGCCGAACCGCCGCCCGGGGTCGGCGAATCGCTGGCCAGCGTGTCGCGGAAGGTGGCGAGCGGCCAGCGCCACAGGCTGTCTTCGGTTTCCGTCGGCATCACACCCTCCCGGCGCGGCGCTGCAGCTGCACGGCCTGCAGCAGATTGGCGAAGATCAGGGTCGCGGTCAGCGGCCCGACGCCGCCCGGCACCGGCGTCAGCGCCGCGACGACCGGGAGGACGCCGTCGGCGTCGACATCGCCGACCACGCGGCCGTCGACCACCGAGATGCCTGCATCGACCACCACCTGGCCCGGCCGGACCATGGCGCCAGTCACCAGGCCGGGCCGGCCGGTGGCGACGAAGACGATGTCGGCGGCGGCGACCGCGGCGGCCAGGTCGCGGGTGCGGCTGTGGCAGACCGTCACCGTGGCGTCGCGGTTGACCAGCATCGGCGCCAGGGCCCGGCCGACGGCACGGCCGCGGCCGACCACCACGGCCCGCGCACCCTTCAGGTCGGCGGCGGTTTCGGCCAGCCGGATGCAGGCGGCCGGGGTGGCCGGCAGCAGCGCGTCGGCCTCGCGCCCGGCGGCGATCAGGCCGAGATTGTGCGGCGTCAGCCCGTCGACATCCTTCAGCGGATCGAGCTGCCGGATGGCGACCTCGACATCCAGCCCGGCGGCCAGCGGCAGCTCCAGCAGGATGCCGTGCACGCTGGGATCGGCCGACAGCGCGGCGATGCGGGCGTCGAGCGCGGCCTGTCCGCCGGCGGGATCGACCGCCTCGACCCGGAAGCCCAGGCCCAGCGTGTCGGCGGTGCGCTGCTTGGCGGCGGCATAGCGGGCGACCGCGGCGTCGTCGCTGGCCACCACCACGGCCAGGCAGGGACGGAAGCCCGGCGGCGTCTCCGCCTGGATCCGCGATCGGATCCGCTCCGCGATCGGCTTGCCCAGCAGGGCGGCGGCTTCGGCCATGGCGAGGGTCCCGTTGAGGCGTCCGGCCCGGCATACACCATCGCGGCGCGGCCCGGCTCGACATTTCCGACAGACAAGGCCATAACGCCGCCGCCCCGCGCCACTGGGGCCGCGACACCGTTCGGCCGATTCGCGGCGAAACGCGGATCCGGCGCGGAGCAAGCCCCGGAGCGAGCCATGGTCCCCGTCCTGTTCGCGCTCGGCACCAATCTCGGCGACCGCGAGGCCAATCTGCGCCGGGCGATCGCCTGGCTGCGCCGCGAGACCACGGTCGATGCCGTCTCCGCCGTCTATGAGACGGCGCCGATGTACGACACCGACCAGGGCAGCTTCCTCAACATGTGCGTCGCCGCCCGCACCGGCCTCGCGCCCGAGGCGCTGCTGGCGCGGCTGAAGGCGGCGGAGGCGGAGATCGGCCGGGTGCCCAGCCGACCCAACGGGCCGCGGCTGATCGATCTCGACCTGCTGCTCTACGGTGACCGCATCATCGACCGGCCGGATCTGGCGGTGCCGCATCCGCGGATGGCGGAGCGCGGCTTCGTCCTGGCGCCCGCCGCCGATGTCGCCGCCGGCTGGGTCCATCCGGGCGAGGGCCGCAGCGTGGCCGAGCTGCTGCAGGCGCTGGGGCCGCTCCCCGGCGTGGTCCGGCGCGACGATCTGCGGCTGGGCTAGGCGCCCTCCGGCGGCGCCGGCCCGGCCGAGCCGCGCTCGATCAGCTCCGGCACTCCGAGCTGCGACGGCGGCGTTTCGCCGCGCAGCAGCGCCAGGACCTGCTCGGCCAGATATTCGCCGAAGGGGCGCAGCGAGGTGCGGAAGGTGGTCAGCGGCGGGTTGGCCAAGGCCGCGATCGGAATGTCGTCGCAGCCGATGATCGAGACGTCGACGCCGACCAGGAGGCCGGCGGCGCGCACCGCCTCGGCGGCGCCGAACGCCATCTCGTCATTGCCGCACAGGATCCCCGTCGGCCGCTGCGGCAGCGCCAGCAGGGCCGCGGCCTGGCGCCGGCCGGTCTCGGCGGTGTAGTCGCCGCAGCGATGCCAGGCCGGGTCGGCCTCCAGGCCGGCCTCGGCCAGCGCTTCCTGCCAGCCGAGCAGGCGCTGGTGGCTGGCATTGACCTGCGCCGGGGTGTTGATCAGGCCGATGCGGCGATGGCCGCGGGCGGCCAGCCAAGCGGTCGCGGCCCGGCCGCTGGCCCTGTGGTCGGCGTCGACGAACGGCGTATCCGGCCGGTCGCCGTCGCGGCCGAGCATGACGAAGGGAAAGTCCAGCCGGCGCAGATAGGCGGCGCGCGGATCGTCGACGCGGACCCGGGTCAGGATCACGGCGTCGACCCGCCGGCCCTCGACCAGCCGGCGCAGCACTTCGATCTCCTGGCAGTCCGGCGCGGCGCCGGCGACCAGCACGGCGTATCCCGCCGGCGCCAGCACCGCGTCGATGCCGGTCAGCAGCGGCAGGAAATAGCTGTCGACCAGGCCGGCCGGCGACGGCGTCAGCAGGAAGCCGACCGCATCGGCCCGGCCGCGGCGCAGGGTGCGGCCGAGCGCGTTCGGCGTGTAGCCGACCTCCGCCGCCGCCGCCAGCACCCGCTTGCGGGTCTCGTCGGCGACGTCGCTGTGGCCGTTGAGGGCGCGGGAGACGGTGTAGGTCGACAGTCCGAGCGACCGGGCGAGTTCGACGATGCCCACCCGTTTGCGATCCGCCATACACCCGTCCCGTTGTCAGTCCTCGAGGCCGGCGAACAGCAGCACCATGGCTGCGGTCGAGGAGACGTCGGCGGCGCCGATCCCCTCGCCGGTGATCGGGTCGAAGTATTCGCGGAAGCCGCTGCGGGCGGCAACGGCCATGCTGTCGCGGCGGATGCGCGCCGCCAGGTCGCGCCGGCCGGCGCGCCGGATCCCGTCATACAGCATCCAGTTGACCGGCAGCGAGACCGCGCCGCGCCAGGGGCGCCCCGGATCGAATTCGGGCTGGCCGGGCTCGAAGCTCGGCACCGCGATGGTGGCCTGGTCCAGCCAGCGCTCCAGCCGGGCCGGCAGGGCCGGGTGCCGCGCCGCCAGGGCCGGATCGGCGTAGAGCGGCAGCAGGCCGCCGATGCCGGGCTGGCGGATCGCCTGCCCGCTGCCGGCGTCGCGCGAATGGTAGACGCCGTCGGCCTTGTCCCAGCACGCTTCCAGCGCCGCCCGGGTCCCGGCGATCATGCGGTCGACCTCGACCATGCCGGCGCGGTCGTCGATCATGTCGAGCAGGAAGCGCAGGTCGCGGTTGGCGCGCTGCAGGATGGCGTTGAACCCGATATCGGCGACGCGGAACGGGGCGGCCGCGCCGTCCCAGGCCGGGCTGCCCGCCATCCCGCTTTCCTCGGGATCGATGATCGCCGCCAGCCCGGTGCCTTCGGGATCCCGCGCCGCGGCGAACCAGCGGTGCCAGGCCAGCAGCTTCGGCGCCAGGATCCGCAGGCGCGGGCGCGACCGCCGCACCCCGAAACGCTCGAACAGATGGCGGGCGGCGGTGGCGGCGACCGGCGGGTGGGTCAGGCCGGGGGCCGCTGCGCCCTGGACCAGGAAGTGCGGCACCATGCCGTCCGACTGCTGACCGGCCAGCAGGGTCTCGATCTCGGTCCAGGCGCGGTCCTCGTCGAACCGGGCGAGGCCGAACGCGGCCAGGCTGGAGTCCCAGTTCCGTTGCGCCGCGCGGGGGCTGGCGGCGGTCGGTACGGTGTGGTCGCCCCGGTCATTGGCCCGGAGGAGGGCGATGGCAGCCTCGGTCAGCTCTGTGGTCATGACGCTCGCGGTCGGTTTCGGCGGGCCGGCAACGGCGGCGAGTGGTTATCTAAATATTTATGAAAAATAAACATAAAAGCAGGATGTGGCGGCAGGCCCTGTATCGCGAGCCCCCTTTACCGCGAGACGGGGGACAGCCACACTGACCGGCATGAGGCGCTTCGCGTCATGCGCCCCCGTCATCGTCCTGGCGGCATGGGGGGTGGCCGCCAACGCGGCAGAGATGACGGTCGCGGGGATCACCTTCAGCGACGCGGAAGGCGGCTTCGTGCTCGAATCGGCGACCGGCACCGGGCGGCTGGACGACCCTTTCGTGGTGGTCGAGCGGGTCACCGGTAAGGGCGAGGCGGCGCTGACCGTCACCGGGCTGACGCCGGCCTTCGGCAACCGCGTCGGCACCGCGCATCTCGCCGGCTTCGCTTTGGTCAAGGTGGTGCGCAACGACACCGCGGAGACCTGGCGCGACTTCCCGGTCGAGCTGCAGGAGCAGCGCGGCGACCAGAGCCCCTATGGCGACGGCCTGTCCTTCGCCCAGGCGCCGGAGGCGGTGCGCGGCATCCGCGCCGACCGTTTCACCGCGGCCCAGATGTATGACGAGCCGCGCGACATGGTGCTGTTCCATGACGGCACGGTGCCGCCGGGCGCGACGGTGGTGCTGCGCGTCGTGGTCACCGACAACACCCCGTCGGGCAGCTTCTACGTCGTGCAGCGCCGGATCCAGCCGACCGCGTCGCTGCTGCCGCCGCGGCGCGTCGCCAAGGCCGGGCCGTGAGCGGCGCCTTGCGCGCGGCGTTGGCCGGCCTGCTGCTGTGCCTGGGACTCGCGGGCGCGGCGCAGGCGGGGGAGGTCTCGGCCGCGGGGCTGGTGTTCAGCGATGCCGAGGGCGGCTTCGTGCTCGAATCGGCCAGCGGGAGCGGGCGGCTCGACGATCCCTTCGTGGTGGTCGAGCGGATCACCGGCAATGGCGAGGCAGCGCTGACCATCACCGGGCTGACCACCGGCTTCGGCAACCGCATCGCGACGGCGCATCTCACCGGCTTCGCCCTGACCAAGATCGTGCGCAACGACACCAGCCAGACCTGGCAGGACTTTCCGGTCGAGCTGGAGCGCAAGCGCGGCGAGGGCAGCACCTATGATGACGGCCTGTCCTTCGCCCAGGGGCCGCATGTGTCGCGCTCGATCTGGGCCGAGGGCTTCGCCTCCGGCCGGGTGATCGACGAGCCGCATGACGGCCTGGTCTTCGAGGGCGGCAGCATCCCGCCCGGCGGCACGGTGACGCTCCACCTGGTGGTCACCGACAACATGCCGGCCGGGCCAATCTATCTGGTGCAGCGCCGCCTGGCGCCGACCGCGATGCTGCCGCCCGGCCGGCGCCGGACGGGCGCGACGCCGTCCTGACCCCGGCCCTGCCCCCTGGCTGGCGGCGCCGGTCCTCGCTATATCCAACGGGCCCGGCACGACGGCCGGGCCGGGACGAGGCCCATGCAGATCTTCCGCCACACCGAGAACCTGCCGGCAGCGGCGCGCGGCGCGGTGGTCGCCATCGGCAATTTCGACGGCGTGCATCGCGGCCACCAGACCGTGGTCGCGGCGGCGCAGGCCGAGGCGCGCCGACTCGGCGTGCCGCTCTGCGTGCTCAGCTTCGAGCCGCATCCGCGCAGCCTGTTCCGGCCGCAGGACCCGCCGTTCCGGCTGACCCCGTTCCGGATCAAGGCGCGGCTGCTGGAGGCGCTGGGCGTCGACCTGCATGTGGTGCTGCATTTCGACCTGGCCTTCGCCGCCCGCTCCGCCGAGGATTTCATCGAGACCGTGCTGGTCCGCTCGCTCGGCGCCCGCCATGTCGTGGTCGGTTATGATTTCTGCTTCGGCCACCGCCGCGCCGGCACGCCGGAGACGCTGACCGCCTTCGGCCGGCGGCTCGGCTTCGGCGTCACCATCGTCACCCAGGCCTCGGACGAGACTGGCGGCCTCTTCTCCTCCAGCCGGGCGCGCGAGCTGCTGGCCGCCGGCGACACCCGCGGCGCCGCCGAGATCCTGGGCCGGCCCTGGGAGATCGAGGGCCGGGTCGAGCACGGCGACAAGCGCGGCCGCCAGCTCGGCTTCCCGACCGCCAATGTCGAGCTCGGCGACTTCCTGCGCCCGGCCTACGGCATCTACGCCGTGCGCTGCGCCGTGGACGAGGGCGGACCGCTGGACTGGCATGACGGCGTCGCCAATCTCGGCATCCGGCCGATGTGGCGGACCGAGGCGCCACTCCTCGAGGCCTATCTGTTCGACTTCTCCGGCGACCTTTACCACCGCCATCTGCGGGTGCAGCTGGTGGAATGGCTGCGCGGCGAGGAGAAGTTCGACTCGCTCGAGGCGCTGATCGCCCAGATCGACCGCGACTGCGAGGCGGCCCGGCAGGTGCTGGCGCGGTAGCGCGCCTCCCCGTCTGCGGCGTCCCCTGACCGGCTATAATGGGCAAAGATGCTTCGAGTCGGTTTCTGATCCGCATTCTCGGGAGGAATTCAGCAATGGCCACCATTATCGGCACGAACGGCAATGATGTCCTGTTCGGCACCAGCGGCGACGACCAGATCTCCGGGCTGGACGGCAACGACCGGCTGGAAGGCGGCGAAGGCGCGAACCACCTGTTCGGCGGCGCCGGCGATGACTCGCTCTGGAATAGCGCGACCATTGGTGGAGACGCCATCAGCGTGCTCGAGGGCGGTGCCGGCGCCGATCGGATTCACGGCAGTTTCAACGGCATCGAATACGTGTCCTATGCCGGCTCGAATGCCGCCGTCATGGTGAATCTGGGAACCTTCGCGGCGTCCGGCGGTGATGCCCAGGGCGATGTGCTCGACCGCAGCGGTGCCCTGGACGGGGTGATCGGCTCGGCCTTCAACGATCTCCTGACAGCCTTCGACAGCAGGGCGGTTCTCGAAGGCGGCGCCGGCGCGGACCACATCACCGGCAACGGTGGCTTCATTGTCGCCTCCTATGCCAGCTCGACGGCGGGCGTGTCGGTCGACCTTTTCAACAGAACCGCCTCGGGCGGCGATGCCCAGGGAGATGTCCTCACCCGTGTCCGCGGCCTGATCGGTTCGGACCATGACGACGTCCTGAGGGCCGGCGATACTCAGAGCGCCGTTCTCCGGGGCGGCGCCGGCGACGATGCGCTGGATCTGCGCTCCTCGCGAGGGGGCGTGATGGAGGGCGGGGCCGGCGCCGACACGCTCATCGGCGGGCCCCCACGCTTCGGCACCCTCTTCAAGACCGCCACCTACGAGCATTCGGCCGCTGCCGTGACCGTCGACCTCGGCACCGGGCACGGTTTCGGCGGCGATGCCGAAGGGGATGTGCTGCAATCCGTCGATTCGGTCGAAGGCTCCGCCTTCGGAGACGTGCTGATCGGCGGCACTGCGGCCTGGCAGGCCGAGCAACTCTTCGGTGAGGGGGGTGACGACCATCTCTACAGCCGCGCTGGGGGCACCCGGCTCTCCGGCGGAGACGGGGTGGACACGGTCGACTACTCGCAGTCCGCCGCTGCAGTCGCCATGGATATGGCCACCGGTGGGACTCTCGGCGACGCGAAGGGCGACAGCTATCAGTCGATCGAGATCCTCCGGGGCACGAACTTCAACGACTCCCTGCGTGGAGACGCCGGCGCGAATGAACTCGAGGGCGGCGCCGGCGCCGACATCCTGGACGGGCGCGACGACATCGACACTGCCAGCTATGTGCATTCCACCGCCGGCGTCACAGTCAGCCTCACCAGCGGGGTGGGGATCGGGGGCGATGCCCAGGGCGATACGCTGACCGGCTTCGAGAATCTGCGCGGCAGCGCCTTCGCCGACACCCTGGCCGGCGATGCCGGCGACAACGCGCTGGAAGGCGGCGCGGGGGCGGACACGCTCTACGGCAGCTTCGGCGTCGACACCGCGTCCTACGCTCATTCGGCCGGGGGGGTGCAGGTGAATCTCGCCTCCGGGACCGGGACCGGCGGCGACGCCGAGGGCGACAGCCTGATCGGCATCGAAAACCTGATCGGGTCCGACCACAACGACGTCCTGGCAGCCGGCCGGCTCAACAGCACATTGTCGGGCGGGGCGGGCGACGACGTCCTCAGGGGCAGCGGCGGGGAGGCCGATGTCTTCGACGGCGGTGCCGGCTTCGACATGGTCCTGTACAACACCAAGCATACGATGGCGGCCGACCTGCAGCTCGGCATCGGCATCGGCGGCGACGCCCTGGACGATACCTTCATCAGCATCGAGGGCCTTACCGGGTCGGAGGAGGCCGACAGGCTGCTCGGCAGCGATGTCGACAACATCTTCTACGGCGCCGGCGGCAGCGACATCCTCTCGGGCCGCGCCGGCGCCGATATCCTGTCCGGCGGCGCCGGGGCCGACCAGCTGGATGGCGGAAGCGGCAGCGACATCGCCAGCTACTACACCAGCTTCACCGGAGTCGCGGTCAACCTGACGACCGGCACGGCCAGCGGCGGCGATGCCCAGGGCGACACGCTGACCAGCATCGAGGGCCTCTCCGGCAGCAACCTGGGCAATGACAGCCTGGCCGGGAATGCGGGCGCCAACGCGCTGCGGGGCTGGGGCGGCGACGATGCCCTCACCGGTGCCGGCGGCAAGGACACGCTCATCGGCGGCGCCGGGGCCGACCGTTTCATCTATGGTAGCACGGCCGACAGCGCGGTCGGCGCCGATGCCGATGTGATCGGCGACTTCAGCCACGCCCAGGGCGACCGGATCGACATGTCGGCGATCGACGCCGACACAGGCACCGTCGGCAACCAAGCCTTCACCTTCATCGGCGCTGCGGCCTATACCGGCGTCGCCGGCCAGCTGCGCTTCCACTCCGATGGCGTCGTCACCACCGTTGCCGGCGACGTCAATGGCGACGGCGTCTCCGACTTCCACATCCAGCTCTCCGGCGCCATCGGCCTCGTCGCCGGTGACTTCGTGCTCTGAGCAGCGACCGGGCCGGGCGGCGGCGCCGTCCGGCCCCGCGACTCCGCGTGCCTTGACCCGGGGCGTCCTTCCGGTACGATAAGGCCATGCGCAAGCCGGCCGCCCTGTTCCGAATTATCCGCCCGGCCCTCTGACGGGGGTCGGGTCACCGCGCCGCGCGCACCCCTCGCATCATGCCGCTCCACGGCCCGTCGGGTCGTCCGGCTGGCATCCGATCGTCAAAGCGGGTATTGACCCCCGCGTGGATCCACGAGCCTTCATGTCATGACCGTCCAGCCTGCCGAGACACCGGGCGCCGCCCCGGATGCATCCGACTACCGGTCCACCGTCTTCCTGCCGAAGACGGACTTCCCGATGCGTGGCGGCCTGCCGCAGAAGGAGCCGGAGCTGCTGGCCCGCTGGGCGGAGATCGACCTGCTGGGCCGGATCCGCGCCGCGTCCAAGGACCGGGAAAAATTCGTCCTGCATGACGGCCCGCCCTACGCCAATGGCGACATCCATATCGGCCACGCGGTCAACAAGATCCTGAAGGACATCGTCGTCCGCACCCGGCAGATGCTGGGCCGGGATTCGGTCTATGTCCCGGGCTGGGACTGCCACGGCCTGCCGATCGAGTGGAAGATCGAGGAGAAGTACCGCAAGGCCGGCCAGGACAAGGACGCGGTGCCGGTGCTGCAGTTCCGCGAGGAATGCCGTGCCTTCGCCAAGCATTGGGTCGGGGTGCAGTCGGAGCAGTTCCAGCGTCTCGGCGTGATGGGCGACTGGGCCGATCCGTACCTGACCATGACCGACGCGGCCGAGGCGCAGATCGTCCGCGAGATCCACAAGTTCCTGCTCAACGGCGGCCTGTATCGCGGGCTGAAGCCGGTGCTGTGGTCGGTGGTCGAGAAGACCGCTTTGGCCGAGGCCGAGGTCGAGTACCAGGACATCACCTCGGATATGGTCTGGGTGCGCTTCCCGGTCACCAAGGCGTCGCGGCCGTCGCTCGCAGGGGCTGCGGCGGTGGCCTGGACCACCACGCCCTGGACCCTGCCGGCCAACCGCGCCATCGCCTACGGGGCGGATTTCGAATACGGCGTCTACAAGGTCGACACGGTGGCCGAGGGCAGCCTCGCCCGGCCGGGCGAGGCCCTGGTGCTGGCCACGGCGCTGGCCGATGCGGTGGCCAAGGACCTCGCCGTCACCGGCTGGACCGCGATCGACAAATTCCCGGGTTCGGAGTTCGCCGGCACCGTTGCCCGCCACCCGCTGGCGGGGCAAGGCTATGAGTTCGAGGTGCCGTTCCTGCCCGGCGGCCATGTCACCGTCGATGCCGGCACCGGCCTGGTCCACACCGCGCCCAGCCACGGCGCCGACGACTTCGACCTCGGCCGCGCCCATGGCATCGCCGCCACCGAGACGGTGACCGAGGACGGCCGCTACCATGTCAGCGTGCCGCTGTTCGCCGGTCATGTGATTTACCGGCCGGACGGCAAGAAGGGCGACGCCAACAAGGTCGTCACCGCAGCGGTCGAGGCCGCCGGCGGCCTCTTGGCCCGCGGCCAGATCCGCCACTCCTACCCGCACAGCTGGCGGTCCAAGGCGCCGCTGATCTTCCGCGCCACGCCGCAATGGTTCATCTCGATGGAGACGAACGGGCTGCGCGACACGGCGCTGGCGGCGCTGAAGCAGACCCGCTTCGTGCCGGAGCAGGGCTACAACCGCCTGTCCTCGATGATCGAGAGCCGGCCGGACTGGGTGATCAGCCGCCAGCGCGCCTGGGGCGTGCCGATCGCGATCTTCGTCGACAAGGCGACCGGCGAGCCGCTGCGCGACACGGCGGTCAGCCAGCGCATCGCCGCGGCCTTCGAACTCGAGGGCTCGGACGCCTGGTACAAGCACGACGCCCAGTTCTTCCTCGGCAACACCTTCAAGGCCGAGGATTACGAGCAGGTCTTCGACATCGTCGACGTCTGGTTCGAATCCGGCTCGACCCACGCCTTCGTGCTGGAGCAGCGGCCGGAGCTGAAATGGCCGGCCGACCTCTATCTCGAAGGCTCGGACCAGCATCGCGGCTGGTTCCACTCCTCGCTGCTGGAAAGCTGCGGTACCCGCGGCCGGGCACCCTATGACGCGGTGCTGACGCACGGCTTCACGCTCGACGAGCAGGGCCGCAAGATGTCGAAGTCGCTCGGCAACGTGGTGGCGCCGCAGACGGTGATCGACCAGTCCGGCGCCGACATCCTGCGCCTCTGGGTGGTCTCGACCGACTATTCCGAAGACATGCGGATCGGCAAGGAGATCCTGAAGTACCAGTCCGACGCCTATCGCCGGCTGCGCAACACGCTGCGCTACCTGCTGGGCGCCCTCGACGGCTTCCAGGAAGCCGAGCGGCTGCCGGCCGCCGAGCTGCCGGAGCTGGAGCGCTGGGTGCTGCACCGGCTGCGGGAGCTGGACGGCACCATCCGCCGGGTGATCGAGGCCTACGACTTCCACGCCATGTCCACGGCGCTGCACAATTTCTGCGCCGTCGACCTGTCGGCCTTCTATTTCGACATCCGCAAGGACTCGCTGTACTGCGACCGGCCGGACGATCCGCGCCGCCGCGCCGTGCGCACGGTGCTCGACCTCCTGTTCGACCACCTGACGGTCTGGCTGGCGCCGATCCTCTGCTTCACGGCGGAGGAGGCGTGGCTGGCCCGGCACGGCGACGGGCCGGATGTCAGCGTCCATCTCCGCACCTTCCCGGAGGTGCCGGAGGCGTGGCAGGACGACGAACTGGCGGCGCGCTGGAGCCGGCTGCGCGACCTGCGCCGGGTGGTCACCGGCGCGATCGAGCTGAAGCGTGGGGAGAAGCAGATCGGCTCATCTCTGCAGGCCCATCCGGTGGTGCATGCCGGCGCGGCCGAGGCCGAGCTGCTGCGCAGCCTCGACTTTGCCGAGATCTGCATCACCTCGGGCCTGACGGTCGAGACCGGGGCGGTGCCGGAGGGGGCCTTCACCCTGGCCGACGTGCCGGGCGTGGGCGTCGTCGTCGCAATGGCCGAAGGCCAGCGCTGCGACCGCTGCTGGCGGGTCCTGCCCGAGGTCGGCACGGTCGCGGCCCATCCGGATCTGTGCGTCCGCTGCGCCGATGCGGTGGACGCAGCCGGGGCCTCGGCATGACCGAGCCGAGGCTGTTCCGCCACGGCCTGATCGTCGCCGTGCTGATCCTGGTCGCCGACCAGCTCAGCAAATGGTGGGTGCTGAAGGTCCTGTTCGGCCTGGCCGAGCCGATCACCACCGCCAGCTGGGCGCCGCCGGTCCGGATCAACGGCTTCCTCGATTTCGCCATGGTCTGGAACTATGGAATCAGCTTCGGTCTCCTCGCCGGCGACGCGCCGCTGGTGCGCTGGGGGCTGTCGGCGGTCGCGGTCGCCGTCGTCACCGGCCTGCTGGTATGGCTGTGGCGCAACGATCGCGGCCTCGTCGCCTTCGGCGTCGGGCTGATCATCGGCGGGGCGATCGGGAATGTGATCGACCGGCTGCGCTTCGGCGCCGTCGCCGATTTCTTGCATTTTCACGCCGGGGAGTATTCCTTCTGGGTGTTCAACGTGGCCGACAGCGCGATCAGCATCGGGGTGATGCTGCTGATCGCCGACAGCCTGTTCGGCCGGCGCACGCACCCGGTGACGGCGCAGCAGAGGGACAGATCGTGAGCGGGCAGTCTCGTTTTCTCCAGTCCACCACTCTTTCGCAGCCCGGCCGGGCGCGGCGGGGCCGGCTGGTCACGCTGACCGGCCTGATCGTCGCCACCCTGGCCGTCGCCGGCTGCGGCGGCAACCAGACCGTGCAGGAGATGATCGGCTACGACCGGTCGACTCCGGACGAGTTCGCGGTGATGCCCCGCGCGCCGCTGGCCATGCCGGCCTCGATGGAGGAGCTGCCGCCGCCGACGCCGGGCGCGCCGCGGCCGCAGGAGGCCCAGCCGCGCGAGCAGGCCGAGGCGATCCTGTTCGGCCAGGGCCAGAAGGTGACGCGCGAGGCGGCCCCGTCCGCGGGTGGGGCAGGCGCATCGGCGGTCCTGGCCAAGGCCGGGCAGGCGCAGCCGGACATCCGCACCACCGTCGACCAGGAGACGACGCAGATCGCGGCCAGCGAGGACGGCCTGGTCGACCGGTTGATGTTCTGGAACTCGAAGCCGCTGCCGGGCACCGTGGTCGACCCCTACAAGGAATCGGCGCGGCTCAACACCAATGCCGAGGCCGGCAAGCCGCTGACCACCGGCGACACGCCGATCATCATCCGCAAGCGCAAGGCACCGCTCGAAGGTCTCGTCCCGAGCTTCTGAGGATAGAGTAGACGGGCCGGCATCCGCCGCCCGTCCTGTTTTGATCCGACACGCTGCCGCACCGGAGGCGCCCGCCCATGTCCGATCTGACCCGCTCGCCCGCCTGGACCGCGCTCGACGCGCACCGCAAGGCGATGGAGGGCACGCATATGCGCGACCTCTTCGCCGCCGACCCGAAGCGCTTCGATCGCTTCTCGCTGCGTCTGGGCGAAGTGCTGCTCGACTATTCCAAGAACCGCGTTACCGAGGAGACGCTGGGCCTTCTCTTCGCCCTCGCCCGCCAGCAGGACGTCGAGGGCTGGCGCGACCGCATGTTCGCCGGTGACCTGATCAACGGCACCGAGCACCGCGCCGTGCTGCACACCGCGCTGCGGGCCGAGCCGACGGGCTCGATCGCGGTCGACGGCGAGAACGTGCTGCCCGAGGTGGCGGCCGTGCTGAAGCACATGCGCGAATTCTCCGACGCGGTGCGCGACGGCAGCTGGACCGGCTATACCGGCAAGCCGATCACCGACGTCATCAACATCGGCATCGGCGGCTCCGACCTCGGCCCGGTGATGGTGTCCGAGGCGCTGGTGCCTTATCAGCACCCGCGCATCACGCTGCACTTCGTCTCCAATGTCGACGGCACCCATATCGCCGAGACGCTGAAGCGGATCGATTCCGAGACCAGCCTGTTCCTGATCGCGTCGAAGACCTTCACGACGCAGGAGACGCTGACCAACGCCCACACCGCCCGGCGCTGGTTCCTGCATTCCGGCGCGCCGGAGGCGGCGATCGCCAAGCATTTCGCGGCGCTGTCGACCAATGCGGCGGAGGTGTCGAAATTCGGCATCGACACCGCCAACATGTTCGGCTTCTGGGACTGGGTCGGCGGCCGCTATTCGGTGTGGTCGGCGATCGGCCTGCCGGTGATGATCGGCATCGGCGCCGACGCCTTCGAACGTTTCCTGGCCGGCGGCCGCGCCATGGATGCGCATTTCCGCTCGGCCCCGTTGGAGCAGAACCTGCCGGCGGTGATGGGCGTGCTCGGCGTCTGGTACGGCAACTTCTTCGACGCCCAGACCCATGCCGTGCTGCCCTACGACCAGTATCTGCACCGGCTGCCGGCCTATCTGCAGCAGGCCGACATGGAATCGAACGGCAAGTCGGTCGACCGCCAGGGCCACCGGGTCGACTACCAGACCGGGCCGGTGATCTTCGGCGAGCCTGGCACCAACGGCCAGCACTCCTTCTACCAGCTGATCCACCAGGGGACGAAGGTGATCCCCTGCGACTTCATCGCCCCGGTCGAAAGCCACAACCCGGTCGACGACCACCACCCGATCCTGCTGTCCAACGTGCTGGCCCAGACCGAGGCGCTGATGGTCGGCAAGACGCCGGACCAGGTGCGGGCCGAGCTGACCAAGGCCGGGATGTCCGGCGCGGCGCTGGAGGCGTTGCTGCCGTTCAAGGTGTTCGAGGGCAACCGCCCGTCCAACACCATCCTGGTGCGGACGATCGACCCCTACACGCTGGGGCTGCTGGTCGCCCTCTACGAGCACAAGATCTTCGTCCAGGGCACCATCTGGAACATCTACTCCTTCGACCAGTGGGGGGTGGAGCTGGGCAAGCAGCTGGCCAAGGCCATCCAGCCCGAGCTGCTGGGCGAGAAGGTGCCGGGGCCGCATTACAGCTCGACCCTCGGCCTGCTCGCCGCGATCCGCGACTGGTCGTGACCTCGCCGGCCGATCCATATCGAATGCATATGGATCGGCCGGAATCACACTATTGGACATGATGGCAGCCTCGGCTCATCTCTAGGGCAACCCGCCTGTGAGCCGAGGACACGCCATGGCCGACTGGAACCCAGCCCTCTACCGCCGCTACGAGGACGAGCGCACCCGCCCGGCCCGCGACCTGCTGGCCCGGGTCGAGCTCGATCCGCCGGAGTCCGGCCGCCCGCTGGTGATCTACGATCTCGGCTGCGGCCCGGGCAACTCGACTGAGCTCTTGGTCGAGCGATTTCCGGGAGCGGAGATCACCGGCATCGACAGCTCCGAGGCGATGCTGAGCGACGCCCGCGCCCGCCTGCCGGGCTGCCGCTTCGAGCGGCACGACGTGGCGATCTGGCAGCCGTCGCAGGCGCCCGACCTGATCTACGCCAACGCCACGCTGCAATGGCTGCCGGGCCACGAGACGCTGGTGCCGCGGCTGTTCGGGCTGCTGGCGCCCGGCGGCGTGCTGGCGGTGCAGATGCCGGACAACCGCGAGGAGCCGACGCACCGGCTGATGCGCGCCGTGGCGGGCGAGGGGCCGTGGAAGGAGACGATCGGCGAGGCCGCGCTGGTGCGCACGAAGATCCTGCCGCTCGACTCCTATTACGACCTGCTGGCCCCGCTCGCCGCCGAGACCGATGTCTGGCGCACCGCCTACCAGCACCCGATGGCATCGCCGGAGGCGATCGTCGACTGGGTGCGCGGCACCGGCCTTCGGCCCTTCATCGACCCGCTGGGCGACGACCAGCGCGCCGGCTTCCTGGCGGACTACACAAGCCGCATCGCCCAGGCCTACCGGCCGAAGGCAGACGGTCGACTGCTGCTGGCCTTCCCGCGGCTTTTTGTCGTCGCCCGCCGCCCGCGCTAGCTCTTCCCCGCGTCGCGGCGGGACACCACATCGCAGGGACTGCCCACGACGATGGAGCCCGCCATGTCGATCCCCCATCTCGCCGCGATCGGGTCGCTGCTCAGCGTCCTCCTCCTGCTCGCCGCCTGCGAGGGCCTTGAGGTCAAGCCCTACTCGCGCAGCGGCGGAGGCTCCAGCCTCGGTGCGGGGAGCAGTGGCCGTCATTGAGGCCGCCGCGATCCCGTGAGAGGATCCCGGCATGGCTCTTCATCTCTGCCGCACCTGCGGCACCCAATATCCCGACACCCCGGCGCCGCCCGCCGCCTGCCCGATCTGCGAGGACGAGCGGCAATACGTGCCCGAATCCGGGCAGAGCTGGCTGACCCTGGAGCAGCTGCGGCGCGATCACCGCAACAGCTTCACCGCGATCGAGCCCGGCCTCGATCAGGTCCTGGTCGAGCCGGAGTTCGGCATCGGCGAGCGCGCCTTCCTGATCCGGCTGCCCGATGGCGGCGTGGCGATGTGGGACTGCGTGGCCCTGATCGACGATGCCACCGTCTCGGCGATCCGGGCGCTGGGTGGGCTCCGCGCCATCGCCATCTCGCATCCGCACTACTACACCACGATGGTGGACTGGGCGCAGACCTTCGGCTGCCCGGTCCATCTCCATGCCGATGACCGGCAATGGGTGCAGCGTCCGGACACGGCGCTGTCCTTCTGGTCGGGCGAGACCCTGGCGCTGGCCGACGGCCTCACCGTGATCCGCTGCGGCGGCCATTTCGCCGGCGCCTCGGTGCTGCACTGGGCGGCGGGAGCGGAGGGGCGCGGCGTGCTGTTCAGCGGCGACACCATCCAGGGCGTGCCGGACCGCCGCTGGGTCTCCTTCATGTACAGCTACCCGAACCTGATCCCGCTGCCGGCGCGGGCGGTGCGGCGCATCGCCGATGCGGTGGCGCCGTATGAGTTCGACCGGCTGTACGGCGCCTTCGTCGGCCGCCAGGTCAAGGCGGACGCCCGCGGCGCCGTGCTGCGCTCGGCCGAGCGCTATATCCGCGCGATCCAGGGCTGAGGCGGGGCGATCAGCCTGAGGTATCGAGCTGGGAGCGGTCGATGCCCAGCCGCGCCATCTTCTCGTTCAGGGTCCGCCGCGGCAGGCCGAGGGTCTCGAGCGCCGCGGCGACCGACCCGCCGCTCTGGCGCAGCGCTGCCAGGATCAAGGCGCGCTCATAGGCGGCGACGCGCTCCGCCAGCCCGCCGCCGGCGTCTGCCGCCGGGTTCAGGATGTCTCCGGCGCCGGCGCCCGACAGCCCCATCGCGAAGCGTTCGGCGGCGGCCTTCAGCTCGCGCACATTGCCCGGCCAGCCATGGCCCAGCAGCGCCGCCACCTCGGCCGGCGACGGGCTGCGCCGATCCAGCCCCAGCCGCTCGGCGGCGGCGCCGGCAAAGCGGCCGAACAGCAGCAGCATGTCGTCGCCGCGGTCGCGCAAGGGCGGGATCTCGATCTCCACCCCGGCCAGCCGGTAGAACAGATCCTCGCGGAAGGTGCCCGCCGCCACCCGCTCACGCAGATCCGCCTTGGCCGCGGCGACCACCCGGATGTCGACCGGGATCAGTCGGTTCGATCCCAGCCGCTCCACCACCCGTTCCTGCAGCACGCGCAGCAGCTTGGCCTGGACCGCGGGCGGCATGCTCTCGACCTCGTCCAGCAGCACGGTGCCGCCATCGGCATGCTCGAACTTGCCGACCCGGGCGGCGCGGGCGCCGGTGAAGGCGCCGGCCTCGTGACCGAACAGCTCCCCCTCGATCATCTCGGCCGGAATCGCGGCGCAGTTGATGGCGACGAAGGGCCGGTCGCGGCGCGGGCCGAACTCGTGCAGCGCCCGCGCCACCACCTCCTTGCCCGTGCCGGTCTCGCCGCGCACCACGACATCGACCGGCAGCGCCGCCAGCTCCGCCACCAGCCGGCGCAGGCGGCGCATCGCCGGGGCGTCGCCGACCAGCGTGCGGGCCAGCGCGTCGTCCAGCCGGGTCTCCAGCTCGCCCACCTGGCGCCGCAGCCGGTACTGCGAGGCGGCGTTGCGCAGCACCGCGGCCAGGTGGTCGGGCTCATAGGGCTTGGTCATGAAGTCGAAGGCGCCGGCCTGCAGCGCCGCCACCGCCATCGGCACGTCGCCATGCCCGGTCAGCAGCACCACCGGCAGGCCGGGCCGCTCCGCCGCCAGCCGGCGCTGCAGCTCCAGCCCGCTCTCGCCCGGCATGCGCACATCGGTCAGCACCGCATCGGGGCCGAACCCGTCGATCCGGCGCAGCGCCTCGGCCGCCGAGGGCGCGGTCTCGACTATGAAGCCGCACAGGCCCAGCCATTGCTCGATCGACCCGGCGACCGACGGGTCGTCCTCGACCACCAGGATGCGATGGGGCGTTTCGGTCATTCGGCGGCCTTGGCTTCGGCGAGCGGCAGGGTGACCAGGAAGGCGGTGCCGCCCAGCTCGGACGGGCGATGGCTGATGCCGCCACCATGGTCGCGGACGATCCGGTAGACGGTGGCGAGGCCCAGGCCCAGCCCGTCGCCGGCCTCCTTGGTGGTGACGAAGGGCTCGAACAGCCGGTCGCGCACCGCCGGGTCGATGCCCGCCCCGGAATCCTCGACCGTCAGCCGCGCCGCGCCGTCGCTGGTCTCGACCGTCGCCCGGATCCGCCGCGTGCCGCGGTCGCGCACCGCGTCGATCGCGTTGCTCAGCAGGTTCATCACCACCTGGTCCAGCCGCCCGGCTTCGCCCATCACCATCGCCGGGACGTCGCCGCTCCGCTCGATGACGATGCCGAGATCGGCCAGGCGATAGGCCAGAAGGCGCAGCACGCCGTTCAGCACCGCCGCCAGGTCGACCGGGGCGGCATCGTGCCCGTCGCGCCGGGCCAGGCGCTTCAACTGGCCGGTCAGCCCGGCGACGCGGTCGACCGCCTGGGCCATGACGTCGATGTTGGCCGCCACCTTCGCGGTCTCGCCGCGGCCGGACAGCAGGCGGGTGCTGGCCAGATAGGTCTTCAGCGCCGCCAGCGGCTGGTTGATCTCATGCGCCAGCCCGGCGAAGGCCTGGCCCAGCGCGGCCAGCTTGGCGGCCTGGACCAGGTCGTCCCGGGTGCGATGCAGCTCCGCCTCGGCGCGGCGGCGCTCCTCGATCTCGTCCTCCAGCCGGCGGTTGGCGGCGGTCAGCGCCTCGGTGCGCTCGGCCACCCGCTGCTCCAGCTCGTCCTTGGACCGGCGCTCGGCGATCCGGGCGCGGCGGCGGGCGCGCCACAGCACGGCGGCCAGCACCACCACGATCACGGCCAGGCCGGTCGCTGCGGCCGCGATCAGGGCGTTGGCGCGGGCCGGGCCCGGATCGGCCATGGCGATCAGCGACCAGCCATGGTCCGGCAGCGACAGGGTGAACAGCAGCAGGTCGCCGCCGGTGCCGGGATCGAGCAGCCGGACCGACCGGCCCTGGTCGTCGGCCTCGGCTCCGCTGCGGAAGATCGGTCGGGTGACCGAGGGCAGTCCGGCATAGCGCCGCTCGGCCAGGATCGAGCCCTGGGCGCGGTCGTCGAGGGCGAAGAGCGGCCGGTAGCGCCAGCCCGGCCGGGCGGCCAGGAACAGGATGCCGTCGGCATCGGCGATGCCGAGCGTGGCGTCGGCCCCGGCCCATTCGCGCTCCAGCCCGGTCAGGTCGACCTTCACGACCGCGATGCCGGCCGGCTCGGGTTGCCCGCTGGGTCCGGGCGCGTCGATCCGGCTGGCCAGGAAATAGCCCGGCTGACCGGTGGTGGTGCCGATGCCGTAGAAGCTGCCCTCCCCCGTCGCCATCGCCTCTTGATAGTAGGGGCGGAAGGCGTAGCCGTGGCCGATGAAGCTGCCGGGCGTGTCCCAGTTGCTGGCGGCAATGGCCGTGCCGCCGTGGTCGAGCACATAGAGCGCCGCCGCCCCCGCCGCGCCGTTGATCGCCTGCAGGTGGCGGTTGGCCGTATCGATCGCCGCCGGACCGGGCGGCGTGCCGTACAGGGCGCGGATCTGCGGCGTCTGGCCGATCACCTGGGGCAGGTAGCGGAACCGGCCGATCGCGGCCTCGACGCTGGCGGCGGCCAGGGTCAGCCGCTCCCGCGCCTGGCCCTCCAGCGCCGCGAGCCCGTCGCGCAGCACCCAGCCCTGCACCGCCAGCGACAGGCCGGCCGCCGCCACGCCGACGGCGGCGAAGAGCAGGATCCGGCCCCGGCGGGCGGTCAGGCGGGACGGGTGCATGGCGACGCGCAACGGTTTCCAGGCCCCGCCATACCGCGCGACGGGGCCTGGACCCTATTACGGCTGCGTGCCGTCGTCGATCTTCGAGGCCGATTTCGTGTCGCGCATGAAGGCATAGACCAGCAGCGAGCACAGGATGCAGCCGGTCACGTACCAGTAGAACCAGCTCTCGTGGCCGATGTCCTTGAACCACAACGCGATGTACTCGGCGGTGCCGCCGAAGATCGACACGGTCAGGGCATAAGGCAGGCCGACGCCCAGCGCCCGCACCTCGGTCGGGAACAGCTCGGCCTTCACCACCGCGTTGATCGAGGTGTAGCCGGAGACGATGACCAGCGCCGCCACGATCAGGCCGAAGGCGGCGACCGCGTCGGTGGTCTGCGCCAGGGTCGACAGGATCGGCACGGTGCAGACCGTGCCCAGCACGCCGAAGCCGATCAGCAGCGGCCGCCGGCCGATCCGGTCGGACAAGGCGCCGACCACCGGCTGCAGGCACATGAACAGGAACAGCGCCGCGGCCGAGACCAGGGTCGAGTCCGACTTGCTCATGCCCACGGTGTTGACCAGGAATTTCTGCATGTAGGTGGTGTAGGTGTAGAAGGCGACCGTGCCGCCCAGCGTCAGCCCGACCACGATCATGATCTCGCGCGGGTGGCGCAGCAGGGCCCGCAGCAGGCTTTCGCTGCGCGGCGTATGCTTGGATTTGGTGTAGGCCTCGGTCTCCACCAGGTTGCGGCGCAGATACAGCGCCACCACGGCGCAGATGGCGCCGATGAAGAACGGGATGCGCCAGCCCCAGGCCTCCAGCTGCTCCGGCGTCAGCAGCAGCTGTTGCAGCGCGATCAGCACCGCCAGCGCCAGCAGCTGCCCCATGATCAGGGTGACGTATTGGAAGCTGGAATAGAAGCCGCGGTGGCGCTGCGTCGCCATCTCCGACAGGTAGGTGGCGCTGGCGCCGTATTCGCCGCCGACACTCAGGCCCTGCAGCAGCCGGGCCAGTACCAGCAGCACCGGCGCGGCGACGCCGATGGTCTGGTAGGTCGGGGTCAGGGCGATGATCAGCGACCCGGCGCACATCACCATCACCGACAGGGTCAGCGCCGCCTTGCGGCCGTGCTTGTCGGCATAGATGCCCATCAGCCAGCCGCCGATCGGCCGCATCAGGAAGCCGATGGCGAAGATCGCCGCCGTGTTCAGCAGCTGCGCGGTGGTGTCGCCGGCCGGAAAGAAGGCCTTGGCGAAGTACAGCGAGAAGGCGGCGTAGATGTACCAGTCGTACCACTCGACCAGGTTGCCGACCGAGCCGCCGAAGATCGACATGATCCTCTGGCGTGTGCCGACCGGTTGGGCGGCGGGCGCGGGACGGAATCGGCGCTGGCCGAGACCGGAAACGGCGTCTTCCATGAGCATCTCCCCGAACGGGCTTTCTTGATCGGCCGCAAGACGCGGCTGCCGCGAGATGTGCAAGCGGGATGCCAGGGCGGGGAATGGCCGGATTCAGCCGTTCTGCGGGACAGCGGCGGACTCGGATCGGCGGATTTCCGCCAGTCCGCGCGGACCGGTCGGCAACCATCCGCCAATGCCGGCCGGCCCGCTTGCCCCGCCGCCCGCTTCGCCGCATCCTGCCGGCTACATCGGACATAAGGGAAAGACGCATGGCTCGCAGGATCGTGATCACCGGCGCCGGGGCGGGGCTGGGGCTGGAGCTGACGCGGTGGTACGCCGCCCGCGGCGACACCGTGGTCGGCGTGGTCCGCAGTGACGCCGCCGATTTCACGGCGGCGGCCGGGCCGGACGGCATCCTGGTGCGCGGCGACGTCACCGACCGGGCCTGCGCCGACCGGCTGCGCCAGGTGCTGGCGGAGCGGGCGCCGGCGGTGGACATCCTCTACAACAATGCCGGCATGTCCGGCCGCGGGGCGCAGCTGGCCGGCATCCGCATCGAGGATGTGCAGCAGGCGCTCGACGTCCATTGCCTGGCGGCGCTGCGCATCAGCCAGGCGGCGATCGACGCCCTCCTGGCGGCGGAGCGGCCGGCCATCGTCAATGTCAGCAGCCGGCTCGGCTCGATCGGCCGGGTCGCGGCCGGCGATTTCGACCATCTCGGCATCGCCTATGCCACCCGCATCTCCAAGGCGGCGCAGAACATGCTGACCGCCTGCCTCTTCCGCGAATTCGGCCCGCGCGGCCTCGCCGTCTACGCCGTCCATCCCGGCCGGGTCCGGACGAAGATGGCCAGCGTCGACGCCGATCTCGAAGCGCCGGAGGCGGCGGCGCGGCTGGCCGGCTGGGTCGACCGCATCCGCCCGGACCGGCCGGTCTTCTACGGCGAGCCGGAGCTCGGCACCTTCCCCTGGTAGTGAGATTTTTCCGGCGACCCTGAAACTTTCCCGGCACGCATCCCGTAAAGGCTGCTCGTCCCGGTCATCCGGCGACGAAACCAGAGAGGGAGCATCCGAAAATGCGTGTCGTGCGAATTGTCTCCAGCGCCATCGGCGCCTGCCTGTTCCTCGCCGCGGCCGGCTCGGCCTTCGCGGAAACCACCGTGATGGTGGGCGGCGCGGCGATGTACCCGAGCAAGACCATCGTCGAGAACGCCGTCAATTCAAAGGACCACACCACCCTGGTCGCAGCGGTCAAGGCGGCAGGGCTGGTCGACACCCTCAGCGGCGCCGGCCCCTTCACCGTCTTCGCCCCGACCAACGCCGCCTTCGGCAAGCTGCCCAAGGGCACGGTCGAGACCCTGGTGAAGCCCGAGAACAAGGCGATGCTGACCGAGATCCTGACCTATCACGTCGTGCCCGGCCGGCTGACCGCGGCCGACCTAGCGAAGGCGGTCAAGGCCGGTCACGGCAAGGCTATGCTGAAGACGGTCGAGGGCGAGAGCCTGACCGTCGAGTGGAAGCATGAGCGGTTCGAGGTGGTCGACGCCAAGGGCGCCACCGCCTGGGTGACGATCCCAGACGTGCTGCAGTCGAACGGCGTGATCCATGTCGTCGACACCGTGCTGATGCCGATGTGACCACCGGGGATCTGAGCGATTTCCCGACGGCGGGCCGGGGCTCTGCTGCTAGAGTCCCGGCTTCCTTGATGCGGGGACCGATGCCGGCCGAGGACGAGGAGCTGATCCGGATGCTGCAGGCGACCGGCCACGGGGACCGGCGCGCGTTCAAGGCGGTCTATGACCGGACCTCGCCGCTGCTGTTCGGCATCGTTCTCCGCATCCTGCGCAACCGGGCGACGGCGGAGGAGGTGCTGCAGGACGCCTATCTCCGCATCTGGCGCGGTGCAGCGTCCTTCTCGGCCGGTACCGGGTCGCCGCTGGGCTGGATGGCGGCGATCGCCCGCAACCGGGCCATCGACGTCGCCCGGCAGCGCCGCGAGGTGCTGGTCGAGCCCGACGAGGACGGCCGCGACTGGCTCGAATCGATCCCCGACCCGCGGGCCGAAGGCGCCGGCTTCACCGACCTGCGGCAGCTCGGCCACTGCCTCGGTCTGCTGGAGGACAGCCACCGACGCTGCGTGCTGCTGGCCTATTACGAGGGCTATTCCCGCGAGGAGCTTGCGGCCCGCTTCGACCGGCCGGTCAACACCATCAAGACCTGGCTGCATCGCGGGCTGGCCGCCCTGCGGCTGTGCATGGACGGGGTCGGACCGTGACCGAGGAGCAGCAGGCCCGGATCGCCGAATATGTCCTCGGCACCCTGCCGCCCGGGGAGCGGGCCGAATTCGAGCGCGAGCTGGCGGCCGATCCGGCGCTGAGGGTCGAGGTCGCGGCCTGGGAGCGGCGCCTGGCCGGGCTGGCGGCGCAGGTGCCGCCGGTCCAGCCCGGGCCCCAGGTCTGGGCGGCGCTGGAGCGGGCGATCGGCCCCGAGGCGCCGCCCGCGCCCGCAGCCCCCGCCGTGCTGCAGCTCTCCGCCGAGGCGCGTCTCCTCCGGTCCCGCGCCCGCTGGCGCAGCGCGGCCCTGGCGGCAACCGCCATGGCCGCCGGCCTCGCCGCCTTCCTCCTGCTGCCCCGCTCCGAGCTGCCCTCCCGCCCCGACAGCTATGTCGCGGTGGTCAATCGCGGCGGCGACCTGCCGGCGCTGATCGTCCGGGTCGACACCCGCGCCGGATTGGTCCAGGTCCGGCCGGTGCGGGCCGAGGTGCCAGCCGACCGCAGCCTCGAGCTCTGGTTCGTCGCCGCCGGCGCCGCGCCGCGTTCGCTCGGCCTGATCGATGCCGATGACCGCAAGCGCTTGGCCATCCCCGAGGCGTTGCGCGGCACCGCCCTCGGCGGCGGCACGCTGGCTGTCAGCGTCGAGCCCGCCGGTGGCTCGCCGACCGGCGCTCCGACCGGACCGGTGGTCTATTCCGGCACGCTGATCGACGATCCCTCCTGACCGTCTGAAGCGACGCCCGCTACCGCAGCGGCGCCTCGTAGGGGTGGTAATAGCCCGCCTCCTGCGTCGACAGGGCCAGGAACTCGCCGTTCCGGAAGATCAGGGTGACGCCGTGCTCCTGCTCCCAGGGCGGATACAGCACCAGGCTCGAGAACCGGCTCTGCCACCGGTCGGTGTCGGAGATGCTCAAAAAGCGGATATCGGTCGCGGCGAAGGCCGCGTCCGCATCGGGCAGCTCGAACGGGTCGTCGGGATCGTCGGCGCCGTAATTGATCTCCGCGGCCGCCTTGCGGTAGTCGGCATAGAGCAGCTCCTTGATCCGCGGCAGCAGATCCGGCGGCAGCCGGACGAAGTCGAGCAGCGTCTCGATCTGCTTGGCGTCCACTGCGGCCTGGCCGTCATCGAGGAAGATCTCGACCTTCACATCGCGATCGAACAGCGCGGATCGCACGGTGAGGCTGTTCTCCGTGACTGTGGGCACAACAGGTGCGGGCGCCGCCTTCTGCGCGGCCTGACGCGACGCCGCCGCGCTTTCCATCGCCCGCTGGAACTCGATCTCGCGCGCGGCCAGGATCTCCGCGAAGCTCCGCTCCGGCGGCCGGAGTCGGAACGAGGCGAGCGCCGCCTCGAACGCCTTGACCGTCGTCTCCGCCTCCGCGGTGCCGAACGTCGCCTCGGCCTGGTACAGGCAGGTCGGGTCGGGCGGCACGAGGATGACGATGTGGCGATGCTCAGGGGCTCCGGCCTCTCCGTCCGGGTAGCTTCGGACCACGATGTAGGTTCCCGGCAGGCCGTCGGCGTCAAAGGCGCGGCGCTCGACGATCTCCTGTCCCTCGACCAGCCGTGCCGCCTCGCCCTCGATCCTCGCCACGGCATCGCCCTCCACCTTGGATTCGGTCGTGCAGATCGAGAATTCCGGCGATGTCACCGTCTGGGTAAAGGGCTTCGCCGTGACCACCTCATGCCAGTTCACGACCCGGGGGAACGCATCCTCGATGTCGATCTCGAAGCTGTTGGCGACGATGTGCTGCATTTTCTTTCCCGCGGCTGGTCTTGCGCAGCCGGTAGGATTGTCTGCGCGAGGAAGGACATCCTGCCTTGGGCTTTCACGGTCTGACAGCCCTTGAATGCGATTTCAGCCCTGAAGCCATCTCTTGCGGCCGGGTGACACGACTCGGGTCCCCCTCTAGAATCGGCGCCATGACCATCGAGTCCCTGCGCACCATCCGCCGCCTGCCGCCGACCCTGGTCAACCAGATCGCCGCCGGCGAGGTGATCGAACGCCCGGCCGCGGCGGTGAAGGAGCTGGTGGAGAATGCGATCGACGCCGGCGCCCGCCGCATCGACGTGGCGCTGCGCGACGGCGGCCGCAGCCTGATCTCCGTCGTTGACGACGGCGCCGGCATGGACCCGGAGGAGCTGGTGCTGGCGATCGAGCGCCACGCCACCTCGAAGCTGCCCGACGACGATCTGGTGCGGATCTCGACCCTCGGCTTCCGCGGCGAGGCGCTGCCCTCGATCGGCGCCGTGTCGCGCCTGTCCATCGCCAGCCGGCCCCGTGCTGCCGCCGAGGGCTGGAGCCTGTCGGTCGAGGGCGGGGCGGTGGCGGCGCCGGTGCCGGCGGCGCTGAACCAGGGGACGCGGGTCGAGGTGCGCGACCTGTTCTACGCCACCCCGGCGCGTCTGAAGTTCCTGAAGGGCGAGCGGGCCGAGACCCAGGCCGCGGTCGACATGGTTGAGCGCCTGGCCATGGCGCATCCGACCCTCAGCTTCTCGGTGTCCGACGCCAGCCGCACCCTGTTGCGGCTGGAGGCGGCGCAGGGCGAGCTGTTCGACGCCCGGCTCGCCCGCGTCGGCGCCGTGCTGGGCGGTGCCTTCGCCGAGAACGCCCTGCCGATCGAGGCGCAGCGCGAATCGGTGCGCCTGACCGGCCATGCCGCGCTGCCGACCCTGAACCGCGGCACCGCCCAGGCGCAGTACCTGTTCGTCAACGGCCGGCCGGTGCGCGACCGGCTGCTGCTCGGCGCCATCCGCGGCGCCTATGCCGACGTGCTGCCGCGCGACCGCCACCCGGTGCTGGCGCTGTATCTCGAGCTGCCGCCGGAGGAGGTCGACGTCAACGTCCACCCGACCAAGGCCGAGGTGCGGTTCCGCGACCCGGCGCTGGTGCGGGGGGTGATCGTCAGCGCCCTGCGCCACGCCATCGCCGCCGCCGGCCACCGCGCCTCGACCAGCGTCGGCGCCGACACCCTCGCCGCCTTCGCGACCCAGGGCGGAGGGGCGGGAGGGGCGCCGGGCGGGCCGGCGCCGATGCAGGCCCCGCTGTCCCGGTTCAGCGGCCAGGTCTCGCCGTCCTGGTTCCAGACCCGCGGCCCGGTGCGGCCGCCCGCCGGCCTGGCCGAGGCGGCGGCCGCCTGGCAGGCGCCGATCGCGGCCGACCTGGCCCGGCCCTCCGCCCGGGCCGAGGCCGCGGTGGAGGAGCCGGCGCCGGACCACCCGCTCGGCGCCGCCCGGGCGCAGGTCCACGCCACCTATATCGTCACTCAGACGGCCGATGGCCTCGTCATTGTCGACCAGCACGCGGCGCATGAGCGCATCGTCTATGAGCGGATGAAGGCCGAGCTGCTGTCCGGCACGGTCAAGAGCCAGGGCCTGCTGCTGCCGGTGGTGGTGGAGCTGAACGAGGCCTCGGTTGACCGCCTCGCGCCCCGGCAGGCCGAGCTGGCGGAGCTGGGGCTGGAGCTTGAGCCCTTTGGCCCCGGCGCCGTGGTGGTGCGCGGCGTGCCGGCCTTGCTGGGCCAGTCCGACGTGCCCGGCCTGGTGCAGGACCTCGCCGACGCCCTGGCGGAATGGGACGACGCAAGGCCGCTGACCGAGCGGCTGGCCCATGTCTGCGCCACCATGGCCTGCCACGGCAGCGTCCGCGCCGGCCGCCGCCTGAACGCGGCGGAGATGGACGCGCTGCTGCGCAGCATGGAGGCCACGCCCAATGCCGGCCAGTGCAACCACGGCCGGCCGACCTATGTCGAGCTGAAGCTGGCCGATATCGAGAAGCTGTTCCAGCGGCGCTGAGCCCACGGTCAGGGCCTGCCGGCCGCCTCCAGCGCGGCGAGGTCGTCCCAGGTGACCGGAATCACCGGGGTCGGGTGCCCGCCGATCGGCTCGAGGAACAACTCGCCCTCGATCCCGCCGAGCCGCCGGTAGAAACCGCGGGCATCGTGGTTGCCCTCGATCACCTCGAGGAACGCCGACCGGAAGCCCTGGCGCCGCAGCTCGGCCGCGGCCCGGCCCATCAGGCGACGGCCGACCCCACCGCCGCGCAGCCCGGGCGTGACATGCAGGTTGTCGATCAGCGCCATCCGCGCGGTGCTTGGCCAGGCCGCGACGAAGCCGGCGATGCCGTCCGCCGCCATGGCGACCAGGATCACCCGGCGCGGCTCGTCCTTGGCGAAGGTTCCGCTCCAGCGCTCCGCCAGCTCGGTCCCGGCGCGACCGTCCAGATAGCTGTCGGGCAGCAGCCCGCGATAGGCGCTGCGCCAGCTGCGCTGGTGCAGGTCGGCGATCGCCGCGGCATCCGCCGCCGTCGCCGGCCGGATCTCGATGGTCATGGCGGCCTCCCGCGAGAGCATAGCCCGGTCCCGGCGATGCCGCCTATCCTCGCGCCATGACCGGTCCCGAACAGTTGGGCGAGCACCAGGACCTGCCGCTCCTGCGCTTCGCCGACGCCGCCTCCTGGGAGACCTGGCTGGCGGCGAATCACATCTCCTCCCGCGGCGTCTGGCTCGCCATCGCCAGGGTCGGCTCCGGCATGCCCTCGGTGACCTATGAGCAGGCGCTGGACCTCGCCCTCTGCCATGGCTGGATCGACGGCCGGAAGCAGGGCGGCGACGCCGCGGCCTGGCTGCAGAAAATGACTCCGCGCGGGCCGCGCAGCACCTGGTCGCAGCGCAACCGCGAAAAGGCCGAGGCGCTGATCGCCATCGGGCGGATGGCGCCGGCCGGCCTCGCCGCGGTCGAGGCGGCGCGGCGCGACGGGCGGTGGCAGGCGGCCTACGGCCTCAGCCGCCACCGCGGGGTGCCGGACGACCTGCAGGCGGCGCTCGATGATAATCCCGTGGCAGCGGCGTTCTTCGCCACGCTCGACTCGCGCAATCGCTACGCCGTGCTGTATCGTGTGCAGACCGCGAAGAAGGCAGAGACCCGGGCCCGCCGAGTCGCCGATTTCGTCGCCATGCTCGCGCGCGGCGAACGGATTCATCGCGAATGAAGCGGCGCCGTCGGCCGGCCGCGTGACCGGCATGCCGGAACGGCTGTTGGCACCGCCGCCGAGGAAGCATATCTAGTGCGTCCGCGCGGGAGGCATTCATCCCCCGCCGGTGAATCGGGGATACATGCAACGAGTCGACGGAACGATGAGCGGTTACAAGGAAAAGGGGTTCGGGGACCGGCTGAGCAGCGCTCAGAATGCAAAGAAGGCGGCGCTGGAGCGGTTCCGCGCCAAGGTCTCGCCGGATAATCCGGAGCTGGCCCGGCAGCGGGCGGAGCGCGAAGCCCGGGCGATCGCGCGCGAGCAGCGCGAGGCCGAGCGCCGGGCGGCGAAGGAAGCCGAGGCGGCGCGACTGAAGGCCGAGGCCGAGGCGCGGGCGATCGAAGAGGCGCGGCTGAAGGCGGAGGCCGCCGAGGCCGAGGCCCGGGCGCGGCGCGAAGAAGCCGAGCGGATGGTTGCCCTCCTGGCCGAGCAGAAGGCCGAGCGCGACGCCCGCTACGCCGCCCGCAAGGCGCGCGTCAAGCGCTGACCTGAGAGGCGCGGGCCGTCATGTCGAAGACCACCCGCGCCACCCAGGCGCTCGATCGAGCGGGCGTGAGCTTCGCCCTCGCGACCTATGACTACGACCCCGGCGCCGACCGAATCGGGATGCAGGCCGCCGAGGCCATGGGCGTGCCGCCGCGCATCGTGCTGAAGACGCTGATGGCGGAGGCCGACGGCAAGCCGGTCTGCGTCGTCGTGCCGTCCGATCGCGAGGTCGGCATGAAGAAGCTGGCCGCGGCCTTCGGCGCCAAATCGGCGCAGATGATGCGGCCGGCCGATGCCGAGCGCGTCACCGGCTATCATGTCGGCGGCATCAGCCCGCTCGGCCAGAAGCGGGCGGTGCCGACCGCGATCGAGGAAGCGGCGATGGCCGAGGCCGAAATCTTCGTCAATGGCGGCCAGCGCGGGCTGCAGATCCGCCTGAAGCCGCAGGATCTGCAGGCGGCGCTGAAGGCCAAGGTGGCGCCGCTGGTGGCCTGATCGGGCGAGTGGCGGGCCGGAACGGGGGCGGGGTGCAGTCCTTCGACGTGGTGGTGATCGGCGCCGGGGCGGCCGGGATGATGTGCGCGGCCGAGGCCGGCAAGCGCGGCCGGTCGGTGCTCGTGCTCGACCATGCCGCGGCGCCGGGCGAGAAGATCCGCATCTCCGGCGGCGGCCGCTGCAACTTCACCAACCTGCACGCGGCGCCGGCGAATTTCGTCTCCGCCAACCCGCATTTCTGCATCTCGGCGCTGCGCCGCTACACCCAGCGCGACTTCATCGCCCTGGTCGACCGCCACGGCATCGCCTGGCACGAGAAGACGCTGGGCCAGCTGTTCTGCGACGGTTCGTCCCGCCAGATCGTCGACCTGCTGCTGGCCGAGATGGGCCGGGCCGGGGTCACACTGCGTCTGTCGGCCAAGGTCGACTCGGTCGGGCGCGGCGCCGATGGCTTCGTCCTGGCGCTGGGGTCCGAACAGCTGCGCTGCCGGTCCCTGGTGGTCGCCACCGGCGGTCGGTCGATCCCCAAGATGGGCGCCACCGGCTTCGGCTACGACCTCGCCGCCCGCTTCGGCCTGAAGGTCACCGAGACCCGGCCGGCGCTGGTGCCGCTGACCTTCGAGCCGGCGCTGCTGGAGCGGCTGAAGCCGCTGGCCGGCATCGCCGTCGACGCCGTGGTCGGCTGCGGCCGCACCCGGTTCCGCGAGGCAATGCTGTTCACCCATCGCGGCCTCAGCGGCCCGTCGATCCTGCAGATCTCGTCCTATTGGCGCGAGGGCCAGGAGATCGAGCTGTCGATGCTGCCCGGCACCGATGTCTTCGACTGGCTGCGCGCCGCCCGCGCCGCGAATGGCCGCCGAGCCCTGCACACCGTGCTGGCCGAGGCGCTGCCGAAGCGGCTGGCGCAGACCATCGCCGAGGCCGAGGGCGCGGCCGGCAACCTCGCCGACCTCTCCGACAAGGTGCTGCGCCGGGTGGCGGATGCGGTGAATGGCTCGCGGGTGCGCCCGGCCGGGTCCGAGGGCTACCGCACCGCCGAGGTGACGCTGGGCGGGGTCGACACCGCCGGCCTCGACTCGCGGACCATGGAGGCCAAGGCGGTGCCGGGCCTCTACTTCATCGGCGAGGTGGTGGACGTCACCGGCTGGCTCGGCGGCTACAACTTCCAATGGGCGTGGTCGTCGGGTTGGTGTGCGGGACAGGCTGTCTGATCATGCCGCCGTCGCGAAGTCGCCGCGCATCGGCTGCCAGATGGTGACGCCACGTTCCTGCCGCAGGACATCCGGCAGCGCCGCGATATAGGCCTGGCGGTAGGCGCGCGGGACCTGCACCTGGACCAGCTCGTCCAAGTCCGCCCAGGTCTCGTACAGCATGAACAGCGTCGGGTCGTCCGGCGACCGGTGCAGCACGGCGTTGATGAAGCTCGGCTCGTGCCGCATCGCGTCCAGCACCGGCGCCAGCAGGTCCAGGAACTCGGCCTCGCGGCCCGGTTTGACATGCAGGGTGACGGTGAAGGCGACAGTGGTGTCGCCGGGCCGGGTGACGGTGGACTGCAGCATCGGGGCCTCCTGTGGCAGCGGCCGGCAGGATGCGGGCGCGGCCGTGCTGCGGTCCATGACCTCGGAGGTCATGGCCTCACATCCGGAAGATCCGCTTGCCGTCGCCCGGGCGGGCCCAGCTGTCGGCGACGGCGCGTTCGGCCTCCGCCAGCGGGTGGACACCGCCGAGCGGCACCCGGATCTCCGGCCGGGCGAAGACCGCGATCATCTCGCCCAGCATCGCCGCGTCCTCCGGCGCCGGCGGGCCGAAGAAGTAGCGGTAGACGCTGGGCCGCAGGGTGACGCCGTTCAGCAGCAGGTCGAAATTGTGCAGCGTGAAGCTCTCCTCGCTCATGCCGCCGTTGATCACCACCCGGCCGCCGAAGGCCAGGCTGCGGATCAGCGTCCCGGTCGCCGGCCCGCCGACATTGTCGACCACGCCGTGCAACCCGGCGCCGCCGGTCACCGCCATCACCTCGGCCCGCAGGTCCTGGCGGGACAGGTCAATCACCGCCTCGGCGCCGAGCTTGTGCAGGTCGGGCTCCGGATGCGTGCGGCGGACGATCGCGACCGTGCGGATGCCGCGCCGCCGGGCGAATTGCAGTACCAGGGTCGAGATGGTTGAGTAGCCGGCTGTCACCGCCAGCCACTGGCCCGCCGCGACCCCGGACTCGGCCACCAGGTCCCAGGCGGTGATCGGGTTCATCAACTGCCCGGCCTTCTCGGCCGGCATGTCTGGCGGCAGCGGGATCAGATACTCGGCCGGCACCGCCGCGTACTCCGCCCAGGTGCGCTCATGGCTGAAGGCCACCAGCGTGCCCGGCGGCAGCGCCACGCCCGGCCCCGCCCGCTCGATCACCCCCGCGCCGTGATTGCCGGCGATCTGCCGCGGGAAGCGTGGCTTCTTCGGCTCCGGATAAAGGTTCTGGACGAACAGGAAGTCGCCCGGGTTGATCGACGCCGCGACCATCCGCACCAGCGCCTCACCCGGCCCTATCTCCGGCACCGGCATATCGGCCAGGTACAGCACCTCTGCCGGCAGGCCGACCCGGTCGAACACCACCGCCTTCATCCGATCCTCCATCATTCGCCGTCGATGAAGTCGTGCAGCAGCGCGACGGTTGCTGCGGGGTTCTCTTCCATCAGCCAGTGGCCGGTGCCGGGGATCACGACCGCGCGGACATCGGTGGCGACGCTGCGCATGAACGTCGCGGGATAGGGGCCGAAGGCGCGCTCGGCGCCCACCGCCAGCACCGGGATGGTCAGCTTGCGGTTCTCCGCCCCGGCATTCTGTCGGGCGTCCTCGGCGAAGGCGGCGAATTGGGCGAAGGCCGCGCGCATGCCGCCCGGCGCAGCATATTGCGCGGCGTAGTGGTCGCGAACCTCGTCGCCGATCTTCGATGGATCGACTGCGAACGCATTCCAGAAATGGTCGAAATAGACCCGCTCGCGGCCGGCGACCAGGCGCTCGGCGTCCGGGCCGCCGAAGTTCCAGTGCCACAGCGCCGGGAAGGCCTTGACCTCCTCCCACGGGCCGACGCCGGGGATCGGCGCCTCCAGGAAGGCCAGGCGGGTGACCTTGCCGGGATAGCGCGCGGCATAGGCATAGGCGACGATGCCGCCGAGATCGTGCCCGACCAGCGTGGCGGTATCGAAGCCCAGCGCCTCGACCACGGCGCGGATGTCGGCGGCCTGGGTCGCCTGGTCGTAGCCGCCTTCGGGGCGGGATGACCGGCCGAGGCCGCGCAGATCCGGCACGATCACGGTGTGGCGCGGTGCCAGCGCCGCCGCCAGCGGCCCCCACATGTCGCCGCTCTCGGGATTTCCGTGCAGCAGCACGACCGGGTCGCCGGAGCCGCCGACCTGCACGAAGATCTCGGCGCCGGGCACGGCGACCATCCGGCTCTGGAAGCCGGCCGGCAGGCCGGGCGGCTCGGCGGCGGCCGGCGCGGCCAGCGCGGCAGCCAGGATCGCTAGGGGAAGTCTGGTCATGAAGGCCTCGGAACGGACGATGGGGTTGCGTTCCGAGACCCTAGAAGCGGGTAACCGGCGACTGAATTGGCAGCTCTGACAATCTCTATGCTAACTTTGCCAGATGCAGAGCAAACCGATCCATGTTGCGATCTGGCTGCCCGCCAGCTTCTACTCGGCGGTGGCGGCGACGCTGGTCGAGATGCTGGAACTGGTGAACGTGCTACGGCGCGAGCCCGCCTTCACTTTCGAATTCGTGGCCCGGGCGCCGGTCGCCGCCTCTGCTTCCGGCATCGCCTTCCCGGCCAGGGCCGAGCCGACGGCGCCGGTCGACGTGCTGGTTCTGCTGGCGATGCCGGGGCTGAACGTGCCGGAGATGCTGCGGGCGCTGGCGGAGGAGAGCGGCCACGCCCGGCCGCTGATCGACCAGGCCCGGCGGCAGGGCGCGATCATCGCCGCCCATTGCGGCGCCGCCTATTTCCTGGCCGATGCCGGGCTGCTCGACGGCCGGCGCGCCACCATCTCCTGGTGGCTGAAGGAGGATGCGCTGTGGCGCTTCCCGAAGGTGCGCTGGGACCCGTCGCGCCTGCTGCTGCGCCAGGACCGGATCTACAGCTGCGGCGGCGGCTTCTCCGGGCTCGAGCTGGCCACCGCCCTGCTGCGCGACCTCGGCTTCGCCAAGGAAGAGCGGATCGTGCGCAAGCTGCTGGTGCTGCCGCCGGCGCGCCGGTCGCAGACGCCCTACGAGTTCCCGCTCGACGAGGTGGCGCCGCAACCGTTCCGGGACCGCCTGCTGGAGGCGGCGCGGGCCGATCTTCCGGCGCTCAGCCCCGAAGGACTCGCAGAGGCACTCGGCCTGTCGCCGCGGACCCTGGCCCGGCGCTTCACCGAGGAGCTGCAGACCACGCCGGGCCGCTGGATCCAGGACCGGCGGCTGGACGCCGCGCGCGACCTGCTCGAGCGCAGCGACCTCGGCGTCGCCGAGATCTGCTACAAGGTCGGCTACCAGGACGCGGCGTCGTTCAGCCGCCTGTTCTCCCGCCGCACCGGCCTGTCGCCCGGCGAATACCGCCGCCAGTCCCGCTGAGCCTCAGTCCGCGAACACCCGGTCGCCCTGTTCGTCGATGATCTGCTGCGCCTTGGTCACCGAAAAGGCGGTGGCGTCGTCCTTGCTGGCGTGCTTGTCGGCGCGGATGAAGCGGTGGGTCTTGGTGCCCTCCGGGAAGTCCTTCTCGATCAGGCCCGCGGTCTGGTACTGGCCGCCGGCCTGGAACGGGGCAGGGCGGATGCGGAAGCCCTTGTACTCGACCGCCGGCCCGGCCGGGGCCTCGCCGGACGAGGCCTCCTCGCGCTTGCCGCCGCCGAACAGGGATTTGAGGAAGGAGACCATCGTGCCGCCCGTTGCGCAGGAAAGGGAAGGCGCAGCCTAGCCCGGATCGCGCCGCGGATCACGCTTTCACCGCGGTGAAGTGCATGCTACGCCAATCCCGCCGTAGCCGGAGACCCGCGATGAGGACCGACTCCACCGCAACCCGCTGAGCCGCAGCAGCCTGTCCGGTTGTTGCGGCGTTTCCGATCACGGCCTTTTCCAGTCCTGATGCGGACCGCCGCCGAAATCCCCTTTCCGCGGAGGTCTTCCCATGCCTGCACCCAGGCCATGGCCCTATTCCCTGGCAGCGACCCTGCTGCTGCTCTCCCCTTTCGACCTGATCGCCTCGCTCGGCATGGATGTCTACCTGCCGGTGGTGCCGCTGATGCCGGCGGCGCTGGCGGCGACGCCGGCGCTGGTCCAGCTGACGCTCAGCCTCTATCTGCTGCTGCTCGGCTGCGGCCAGCTGCTGTTCGGGCCGCTCTCCGACCGCATCGGCCGGCGGCCGGTGCTGCTCGGCGGTGCGCTGTTGTTCACTTTAGCCTCGGCCGGGCTGGCGCTGACCGCCTCGGCCGGGCTGTTCCTGGCGCTGCGCCTGGCGCAGGCCGCCGGCGCCGCGGCCATGCTGGTCGCCACCTTCGCCACGGTGCGCGACGTCTATGCGACACGGCGCGAGGGCGCGGTGATCTACAGCCTGCTCGGCTCGATGCTGGCCTTCGTGCCGGCCCTCGGGCCGCTGCTCGGCGCCGGGGTCGATCACGGCTTCGGCTGGCGCGGCATCTTCTGGCTGCTGGCCGGACTCGGTGCCATGGCCGGGCTGCAGGCGCTGTGGCGCTGGCCGGAGACGCGGCCCGAGGGCGGCGACGGGGTGCGGCTGCGCCATGTCGGCGCCATCCTCGGCAGCGGGCCGTTCTGGACCTACACCCTCGGCTTCAGCGCGGCGATGGGCGCGTTCTTCGTCTATTTCTCGACCGCGCCCGCGGTGCTGATCGGCGGGCTCGGGCTCGACCCGATCGGCTTCAGCCTGGCCTTCGGCACCGCCGCCCTGGTGATGATCGCGACCGCCCGCTTCGCCGGCCGCTTCACCGCGCGCTGGGGCCGGCGTGGCTGCCTGATCCGCGGCATGGCGCTGCTGCTGGCCGGGGCCGGGCTGCTGGCGCTGGGACAGGTCGCGGCCGGCCCGTCGCTCTGGACCTTCCTGGGGCCGGTCTGGGTGATCTCGGCCGGCATCTCGGTCACCTGCGCCGTCACCGCCAACGGGGCGCTGCAGGGCTTCGGCCATGTCGCCGGCACCGCCACCGCCCTCTATGCCTGCCTCGAGGGGCTGATCGTCGGCGCCGTGGGCACTCTGGCGGTGCTGGTGCTGCCCGCCGGCATCGCGCTGGCCGGGTTCTGCGCCGTGGCGGCGCTGGTCGTGGCCGGCCTGGCGCTGCGGCTGCCGGCCGAGTGAAGGGGAAGGGGCGGGTCTCCGGGCCCGCCCCTTCCCGTCACGCTGCCATCGCCGGGGCCTGATCGATGAAGCCGGTGATGCCGGACAGGAGCCCGCCGGCGATCTCGCCGAAATCGGTGCCGGCGACCAGCGGCGGCGCACCCTCCGGCCCCAGCTCCCAGCGGAAGCGGATGCGGCCGTTATGCTCGTCGACCGGGCCGATCCGGCGGAAGCGGTGGCCGGGGAAACGCTCCTGCACCGCGGCGATCATGGCGTCGATCCCGGCCCGGCCGTCGCCCCGCATCATCGGGTCGAGATAGGCGGCGTCCTCGGTCCAGGTCGTGTCGATCAGGGCGCGGCGGCGGCCGGCATCGGTCTCGTTCCAGATCGCGATGTAGCGGTCGACCAGTTCGGTGGCAGTCATTTCGGGCTCTCCTTGGTTGCGATGGCCCGATCCTGTCCGGCCCCGGGGACGAAAGCGATTACCTGCCAGGTCATGGATGCGCCGCCGCCCGCCGGCTATCGTCGGCGCATGGCCCACACCGCTCCCAGCTTCGGCGACCACCTGCGCGACTGGCGCCGGCGCCGCCGTTTCAGCCAGCTCGACCTCGCCTGCGAGGCCGACATCTCCACCCGCCATCTGTCCTTCATCGAGACCGGACGGTCGCGGCCGAGCCGGGACATGGTGCTGCACCTGGCCGAGCGGCTGGAGGTGCCGCTGCGCGAGCGCAACACTCTGCTGGTCGCCGCCGGCTTCGCCCCGGCCTACCCGGTGCGGCCGCTCGACGACCCGGCCTTGGCCCTGGCGCGGCGGGCGGTGGAGCGGGTGATCGAGGCACATGCCCCGAATCCGGCCCTCGCGGTCGACCGACACTGGCACCTGGTCGCCGCCAATGCCGCGGTGCCGCTGCTGCTGGACGGGGTGTCGCCGACGCTGCTGCAGCCGCCGGTCAATGTGCTGCGGCTCGGCCTGCATCCGGACGGGCTGGCGCCGCGGATCGTCAACTATGCCGAGTGGCGGGGACATCTGCTGGAGCGGCTGCAGCGCCAGGTCGAATCGGCCGGCGACCCGGTGCTGGTCGAGCTGCTGGCGGAACTGCGGGGCTATTCGGCCCCGCCGGCCACGATCGCGACGCTGGCGCCGCCGGAGGAGGCGCATCCCGACGTCGTTGTGCCGTTCCGCCTCGCGACCGCCTCCGGGATCCTGTCCTTCCTGTCGACCACCACCGTGTTCGGCACGCCGGTCGACGTCACCCTGTCGGAGCTGGCGGTGGAATCCTTCTTCCCGGCCGATGCCGCCACCGCCGAGGCGCTGCGCCGGACCGGCACCGGCAACGCTTCGTAACAAAAAATTGTCGCCGGCTTGTATTTGACATAATTCCCGTAACCGGGTCACATGGCCTGAGACTTCCTTGGAAGGGGAGCCAGCCGGTGCGACAGGTCTGGAACTGGGTGCGGCTTCTGGCAGCAGCCATGGGCGACGACGACGGGCATGAGCGCGAGCTGCACGCCGCGCTGCGAAAGGCGAACCGCGCCCCGCACCGTTGCCGACGACCATTGCCGGACCCCGAGGTCTGATCACACCTTCGGTTCCTTCCGCTCGGCGAACGGTTTCCGCACGCGCTTCCGGGCGATGATCTGGTCCAGCGTCGCCGGCCGCAGTTCCTGCACATCCACCCCGACATCGTATTGCCGCGTCGCCGGCGTCAGCCGGCCATGCGAATGGCCGTGCAGGTTCACGGAGCCGCGGCCGATCTGGTTCCAGGTGCGGAACGCATAGTGGCACAGGATCAGGTGCGACCCGTCGATCCGCAGCTCTGCATAGGCCTGCACCGACGTCCAGCCCGGCGCCGCCAGCGTCCCCGGCCCGTCATTGTTGCCGCTGATCAGGTGCTTGCGGCCGTGCAGTCGGCCCAGCAGCGCCGCCACCGCCTCCGGCGGCGGGCCCAGCGCGAAGTCGCCCAGGTGCCAAACCTCGTCCTTCGGCTCTACCGTCCGGTTCCACAGCGCGATCAGCGCCTCGTCATGCTCGGCGACGCTCGGGAAGGGCCGCCGGTCGATCCGCAGCACGCGCGGATCGCCGAAATGGGTGTCGCTGGTGAAGTAGACGGTCATGCCGGCATTCTGACCACGAAAGCCGGCATCAGGCCATTGACGCCACCGCCGCAGTCCCCGATCCTGCGGGCATGAACGCAATCCTCAACCCCTCGCTGCACATGCGACGCCGGCTCCGTCCGGCGGCGGCTGTGGTGCGCGTTGAGGACAGGGTGTCTCCCGGGGCCTAGGCCCGGATCACCCCTCGCGTTCACCAGCCCGCCGCAGATCTCCCGGCGGGTTTTTTGTTGCCTCGCTCATGAAAGGATCTGGGTCATGAACCCGCCCCCTTCCGGCAGGGTGCCGTATCTCCGGCTTGTATCTTCGGTCGAGATTGCGCCGGCACGTCCGGTCCGCCTCGGCCTGTGGCTCAGCCTCTCGATCCTGGTCGAGACGATGCGCCGCCGCCGGAGTCGAGCCCTGTCGGTCGAGCGGCTGACCGACCATGAGCGCCGCGATGTGGGGCTGGAACCGCATCGCCCTGCGTCGCATCCGCGCGACATGGTCCTGTGGCGATAGCCCGTCCGGGGCCAGCCCGCCGCCGTGCTACTCCGCCGGCGGCGCGGCCGGCTCCGCGTCCGACCGGGCGCCTTCCGCCCGGGTGATCCGCCAGCCCAGCACCAGGGCCGCCGCCAGGAGCGCCGCCGCCAGCCCATAGGGCAGGCCGGGCGAATTCAGGCCTGCCGTCGGTGCGATGCCGAGCGCGAAGCTCTGGGTAAACAGCACCGGGCCGATCATGCCGGTGATGCCGCGCAGCCCCGCCACCGCCCCCTGCAGCCGTCCCTGCTCGTCCACTCCGACCTGGCGCGACATCAGCGCCTGCAGCGCCGGCCCTGTCACGGCCCATAGCGAGAGCAGCGGGATCGCCGCCAGGAACAGCCAGCCGCTCGGGGCCAGGGCGAACAGGGCGAAGCCGGCGACACCGAAGACCAGCCCCGCGGCCATTGCCCGGCGTTCGCCCAGCCTGGCCACGACCGGGCCGGTCAGGGCCGCCAGCACCAGCATGGCCCCGGCGCCGGCCGCCGCCAGCGACAGCCCGACCGCCGCCTCGTCCCAGCCGAAGCGATGGATGGTGTAGAGCACGTAGAGGCTGGGGATGGCTTCCTGTGCCAGAATCATCAGGAAGGCCGCGCCGGCCAGGCCGAGCAATGCCGGGCTCGAGCGCAGCAGCACCATGGCGCCGAGGGGGCTGGCACCGGTCCAGGAGAAGCGGCTGCGCCGCTCCGGCGGCAGCGATTCCGGCAGGACCAGCAGGCCATAGGCGGCGTTGGCGAGACTGAGCCCCGCCGCGGCCCAGAACGGCAGCCTGGGATCGATGCCGGCCAGCAGCCCGCCCAGCGCCGGTCCGGCGATGAAGCCGAAGCCGAAGGCGGCGCCGAGCAGCCCGAACTTGGCGGCGCGCTGCTCCGGCGGTGTCACGTCGGCGACGTAGGCGGCGACGGTCGAGGCGCTGGCGGAGGTGATGCCGGAGATCATCCGGCCGATCAGCAGCCAGATCAGGTTTGGTGCCAGCGCCATCAGCACATAGTCGAGGCCGAGGCCGAGATTGGACAGCAGGATCACCGGCCGTCGCCCGAACCGGTCGGACAGCGCGCCCAGCACCGGCGCGGCCAGAAACTGGATCGCCGCCCAGGCCAGGCCGAACAGCCCGATGATCGACGCTGCCCGCTCCATGTCGCCACCCTCGAACTCGACGATCAGCTTGGGCAGGACCGGCACCATCACGCCGAATGCGAGGGTGTCGAGCAGGATGGTGACGAACACGAAGGCGACCGCAGCGCGGCCCGGTCGGCGCGGAGGCGGGCTGGACATCCTAACCACGCCTTCCTTGATCCAGTCTCGGCTCGAGTTGTCGTCGACCGGCCCCGTCCGCGAAGCGCGCGACCAGTCGCGGCCGCGTATGCTCGATCGACCCGAGGCGCCCGGACAGCCCGTCCACAACCCCTAGCACGATGCCGCTAAGCTTGGCGAGCTTGGCGTCCTCGAGCAGCGCTATGTAGAAGACTTCCCGCAAGGTGAACAAATTCAGCAGGAATATAACTGGATATCGCCGCCCGTGTCGCAATAGCAGTTGAACGCTGTTGCGGGCGTTGTAGTAGCGCCGGTACCAGGGATGATTCAGCGTGAAGGTCTTGTATGGACCCAGCCTGTGGCGCCGCAGATCCCCGATCCGATGAGACAGCGTCAGGGCCGGGGTGACGTACACCGGGACGTCGGATGTCCGCGCCCTGAAGCAATATTCAGTGTCAACGCAATCAATAAAGAACGTCTCATCGAACAGGCCGAGCTTCGCAAAGGCCGCGCGTGAGATCACGCAGCCGGAAGAGATCAGGGTTGCGCAACGCTGCATGCCGGCATCTTCATGGATGTCGAGCTGTCGTACGGTGATGCCATTGGTTTCCAGCACGGGGACATAGTCTTGAATGGCGTCTTCGAAAATGCGGGGTCCCACCAGGAAAGGCTGTGAGGCCAGCGTCGTGCAAATCTCGCGCATCACCGGGAAGTAGTCCGCCGGCATCACCGAGTCTTGATCGATCAGGGCGACCGCGTCCACGCCTCGTTCGAACAGGCTCGTCAATCCGCGATTATGGGCTCCGGCAATGCCGTTTCTGTTCCCTTCATTGATCAAGGCGATGTCATGGTCTTCGAACAGGATCGCCAGTCGATTGTCAGGTTGCGGTGTATTGTCCACAACGATCAGGTCGTCGCAATGTCTGCGCAGCTCGACAGCCCGCGCGACTTGTTCCGCTGTCGGGTGGAATAGCACGACCACTGCCCCAAGCTTTGTCATCTGGGTCTCACCGTATTCGGATGTGAACCGCCCCGAGATGTCCGGCGGCTCCGATGATCCGGCCTATTCCGCCGGCTCGGGCTCGTCGCGGGCGCCGACGAAGCGGCCGAAGACGCGGCCGCACAGGCGGTTCAGGTCGTCCAGCACGGTGAACACCGCCGGCACGAAAACCAGGCTCAGCACCGTCGAGGTGATCAGCCCGCCGATCACCACCGAGGCCATCGGCGAGCGGAAGGCGCCGCCCTCGCCCCAGCCGATGGCCGACGGCACCATGCCGGCGATCATCGCCAGGGTGGTCATCACCACCGGCCGGGCGCGCTTGCGGCCGGCCTCGATCAGCGCCTCGGTGCGGCCGGCGCCGGCGGCGATCGCCTCGATCGCGAAATCGACCAAGAGGATCGCGTTCTTGGTGACGATGCCCAGCAGCATCAGGATGCCGATCACCACCGGCAGGCTGATCGGGTAGCCGGTGACCAGCAGCGCCAGGAAGGCGCCGCCGATCGACAGCGGCAGCGACACCAGGATGGTGACCGGCTGGGCGATGTCGGCGAACAGCAGCACCAGCACGGCCAGCACCAGCAGCACCCCGGCGCCCATCGCCAGGGTGAAGCCGGAGAACACCTCCTGCATGATCTCGGCGTCGCCGAAGGGCCGGATGCTGACGCCGGGCGGCAGGTTGCGGACCGAGGGCAGGGCCAGCACCGCGGCCATCGCCTCGCCCAGCGGCGTCTTGCCCACCAGGTCGCCCTCGATCGAGACGCGGCGCTGGCGGTCGTAGCGGTCGATGGTGGTGGCGCCCTCGCCGAAGCCGATATGGGCGACCGAGGTCAGCGGCACCTTGCCGCCGGTCGCAGTCGGCACCCGCAGCGTTTCGAAGGTGGCCAGCTTGCCGCGGGCGTTCTCGGCGATCTGCACCCGGATCGGCACCTGCCGGTCGCCGGCGGAGAATTTGGCGAGGTTGGCCGAGATGTCGCCAAGTGTCGCGATTCGCACGGTTTCTGCGATCTGCGCCACCGAGACACCCAGCGCCGCGGCTTCGGCCAGGCGCGGCACGATGCGGATCTCCGGCCGGTCGATGGCGGCGGTGGAGACGACATTGGCCAGCACCGGCACCTGCTCGCGGATCTCGCGCTCGATCGCCAGCGACGTCCGCACCAGCGCCTCGGAATCGTTGCCGGACAGCAGCAGCGTATATTCCCGCGCGCCGCCGGCGCTGAAGCTGAAGCGCAGGTCGGGCTCGGCGGCGATCTTCGGCCGCATCGCGCTCTCCCACGCCTTCTGGTCCAGGCTGCGCCCGGCCCGCGGCACCAGGGTCGCGACGATGGTCGCCTTGCGCACCTCGCCGCCGGCGACGTCGAGCGGGTTCGCGCCGTCGCCGCCGACCACGGCATAGACGCTCTTCACCTCCGGCTGGGCGCGGAACAGAGTGGACAACCGGTCGGCCACGGCCTGGGTGTCCTCCAAGGTCGATCCGGGGGGCAGCTCGACCGACAGCGAGGAGCGGGAGATGTCGTTGTTCGGCAGGAGGCCGGTCGGGAACAGGCTGGCCAGGGCGGCGGAGGCGACGAAGATGCCGAGGCCGGCGGCGATGGTCCGCCCGCGGCGCCGGATCGACCAGTCCAGCAGCCGCAGGTAGAACCGCATCGCCCGGCCGTCGCGCTCCTCTTCCTGGGCATGGTCGCGCATCAGATAGGCCGCCATCAGCGGCGTCACCAGCCGCGCCACCAGCAGCGAGAAGGTGACGGCGACGGCGACGGTGATGCCGAACTGCTTGAAGTACTGGCCGGCGATGCCGCCCATGAAGCTAACCGGCAGGAACACCGCGACGATGGTCATGGTGGTGGCGACCACGGCCAGGCCGATCTCGTCCGCCGCCTGGATCGCGGCGCGGTAGGGCGATTTGCCCATGCGCATGTGGCGGACGATGTTCTCGATCTCGACGATGGCGTCGTCGACCAGGATGCCGGTCGCCAGCGTGATCGCCAGCAGGCTGATCGAGTTCAGCGAGAAGCCCAGCGCCTCCATCACCGCGAAGGTCGGCAGCACCGACAGCGGGATGGCCAGCGCCGAGATGATCGTCGCCCGGATGTCGCGCAGGAACAGGAAGACGACGATGACGGCCAGGATGGCGCCTTCGATCAGCGTCTCCATGGTCATGTCGTAATCGGCGCGGGTGTAGCGCACCAGGTTGTCGATCTCGCTGATCGACAGCTCCGGATGCTCCGTCGTCAGCTGCTGCAGCCGCGCCGCCGCGGCATCGCCGACGACGACGTCGGAGAAGCCCTTGGACCGGTAGAGGCTGAAGGCGACGACGGGCTTGCCGTCGACCCGGGCGAAGCTGCGCGGCTCGGCCCCGCCATCGGTCACGGTGGCCAGGTCCTGCAGCAGCGCCTGGCGGCCGCCGGGCAGGGCGATGCGGCGTTGCGCCAGCTCCTCCACCGTCGCCGCCCCGGCCAAAGTGCGGATCGACTGTTCCTGCACGCCGACCGTGCCGCGGCCGCCGGCCAGATCGATGTTGCTGGTGCGCAGCTGGTCGTTGACCTCGGATGCGGTGATGCCCAGGGCCGCCAGCCGGTCCGGCCGCAGGTCGACCCGGATCTCGCGGTCGACGCCGCCGATGCGCTTGACCTGGGCGATGCCGGGCACGCCCTGCATCGCCCGCACCACGGTGTCATCGACGAACCAGGACAGCTGGTCGACGCTCATGCCTGGGATCGAGGCGGCATAGGTCAGGATCGGCAGCCCGGCGACATCGATGCGCTGGATCACCGGCTCCTCGATGCTCTGCGGCAGGGTGGAGCGGATCTTGGCCACGGCGTCGCGCACGTCGTTCACCGCCCGGTCGGTCGGCGTCTCCAGCACGAACTCGACCATGGCGACGGCGACGCCGTCGGACAGGACGGAGGTGACGTGCTTGACCCCGGTCAGCCCGGCGATGGCGTCCTCGACCGGCCGGGCCACCTGGGTCTCCAGCTCGCTCGGCGCCGCGCCGGCCTGGGCGATGGTGACGGTCACCACCGGCACGTCGATGTTCGGCATCTGGGTGACCGGCAGCGACCGGAAGCTGACCAGCCCGATCACGATCAGCACCGCGAACATCACCAGCGGCGGGATCGGCTTGCGGATCGACCAGGCCGAGATGTTCAGCGCCATGGCTCAGCCCGCCTGGGCCGCGGCGGCGACCGGCGGCGACACCGGGGCGATGCGGTCGCCGGAGCGCAGGAAGCTGCCGGCGCGCAGCACCACTGCCTCGCCCTCGGCCAGGCCACGGCGGATCTCGACCCGGCCGTCGCCGACGAAGCCGGTCTCAACCGGCCGGCGCTCGACCACCGCGTCGCGCACCGCCTGGACATAGGCGCCCTCGGCGCTGAAGAACACCGCCGACAGCGGCACGGTCAGGGCCTGGCGGCGGCCGGTCTCGATCGTCCCCTCGGCAAAGACGCCGGGGCGCAGCCCAGGCTCGGCCGACAGGGTGACGGCGACGCGGCCCAGCCGGGTGGTGGCGTCGACCGTCGGGTCGACCAGCCGCACCGTGCCGCGCACCGGCCGGGCGAAGCCGGTCAGCTGCAGCTCCACCGGCTGGCCGATGGCCACGCGGGGCATGCCGGTCTCGGTCACCTCGGCCCGGAACTCGACCTCGCCGTCGCGGATCAGCCGGAACAAGGGCGCGCTCGACATCCCGACCACGGCGCCGATCCGGGCCTGCCGCTCGGACACCACGCCGGCCACCGGGGCCTTGATCTCGGACCGGGCGATGCGCAGCGCGACATCGTCCCGCTGCGCCTGGGCCAGGGCCTTGTCGGCCAGGGCCGAGTGTGCGGTCTCACGGGCCGAGGCGATGCGGGCCTCGGCGACCTTGACCTCGGTCTGCCGCGCCAGCAGCTGCTCGGCCGAAGCGTTGCCGTTGGTCCGCAGCGCCTGGGTCCGCTCGAGCGAGGCCTGGGACTGGATGGCCGAGGCCTCGGCCTCGGCGATCGAGGCCTGGGCCTGCTGCGCCGCGGCCTCGGCCTTGGCGATGTTGGCGTCGCTCTGGGCCAGCTGGGTGTCCAGCTGGGCGTGGTCCAGCCGAGCCAGCACCTGGCCGGCGGCGACATGGTCGCCGACATCGACGTCGAAGCTGACCAGGCGCAGGCCGTCGACCTCGGCCCCGACCAGCACCTCCTCGCGGGCCGTCAGCGTGCCGGTGACGGCCAGGGTCTCGACCAGCTCGTGCCGCTCCGCCCGGGCGATGGTGGTGACGGGGACCGGGGCGGCCGGGCCGCCGAGCTCGCCCGGCTGCCCGACTCGGTCGGACGCCAGGATACGCCAGCCGCCGGCCACCACGGAAAGGCCGAGCACCGCCAGGGCCATGAGGCCGAGCCGGCGGGAACGAATGATGCTCATCACCGGATCTCCCGCTCAGGCCGAGGCGCGGCGTTTCTCACGGGGGACCAGATCCTCCAGGATTGCGGCGATCTCGCGGCGGGCGTCGTAGCGGGCGAAATCGGCCTGCATCGCCTGGGCCCGGCGCTGGTAGCGCGGGTCGGACAGCACGGCCCGCACCGCGTCGCGGATCTGCTCCGGCCGCGGCTGGCCGGTGCCGAGATTGATCCCGGCTCCGCTCCAGGCCACGCGGGCCGCGATTTCCGGCTTCTCCTCGGTGTCCCCCGCCACCACGATCGGGACGCCGAGGCTGAGGGCGTAGTTGACCGAGCCATAGCCGCCATTGGTGACGAACACGTCGACCTTGGGCAACAGCCGATCATAGGGCGCGAACACCGTGGCGCGCCCATTCGCCGGGATCGGCACCGGGATCGCCTCGACCGGCGGGCCGCCGGTGGTGGCGACGACCAGCACATCCTCGCCCGCCAGGCCGGTCAGGGCCGGGCCGATCAGCTGGCTGAAATCCTCGTTCGCCAGCGTGCCCTGGGTGGCCAGCACCACCGGCCGGCCGCCATCAAGATCGGCCCACCAGCTGGGCGGGTCGAAGGCCTTGGTCGGCGGCGCCAGCAGGGGGCCGACGAAGCGCACCGTCTCCGGCAGGTCGCTGCGCGGATACTCGAAGGATTCGCCGGTCAGCTGCAGGTAGCAGTCGGGCAGGGTGATGAAGCTGTCGAACATGAAGTCCGGCAGCGGCGGGCAGCCGATCGAGGCCAGCGTGTCGTCGAAGCCCTGCTGCATGCCGGCGCACAGGGCTTGCATGGTCCGGTGCATGGAGATGTTGCGGGCCCGTCCCTCCGGCGTCGAGGAGGGCGGCAGTCCGGAGCCGAAGAAGGCGGTGTCGATGCTGGTGGCGGCCAGCGCGGTGATGCCGAGCGTGACCACCGCCGGCCGCGCCTCGCGCGGGCCCAGCAGCATCGGCACGGTGCCGGCGAAGACCGTGTCGGCCAGGATGGCGTCGGCCGGGAAGCCGTCCAGGATCTCCTCCAGCCCGGCCTTCTGGCCCAGCATCGCGTCGCAGACGAAATGCTTCAGGCCGAACATCATCCGCTCCGGCCCGGGCTGCGTCTCGCGGTACCTCGGGACGTGCTCGTCGATCCGGCGGTAGTCGAGGTCGATCTCGCTGCGGAACGGCACGAAGCGCGCCCCGGTCGCCTCCGCCTTCTCCCGGAACGGGCTGGCGGTGTGCGCCACGACCTCATGGCCCAGCCCGACCAGATGATGCGCGATGCCGAGCAGAGGTGAGACATGCCCCGGCAGGGCGGTCGCGGCGACGATGAAGCGGGCCATATCGGACGGGTCCTTCCGCCGGGCGGCGGCGCTGGTGCCGCCCGGCCTTGCTGCAGGTCACTCGGCGGCGACGGGGGTCGGCTCCGGCGCCCAGGCGTCGGCCGTCGCGACCGAGTCCACGATCTTCAGGTTGCGCAGGTAGCGTTCGATCAGCTCCAGCCCGACCGGCGGGATGGTGCCGCCGATCTCCGCCAGCCGCGCATGGGTGGCGTCGAAGGACAGGACCGGCAGGGTGACCGAGGTGTCGTACTCGCCGAAGATCGACAGCACGGTGGCCAGGTCGTGGTCGCGGCTGTCGAGCCGGTTCAGCTGCGCCCGCTCCAGCCAGGTCGCCAGCGGCAGCAGTTCGAGCGGCAGCCCCAGCCGCTCGAGGATCGGCACCATGTCGCGCAGATGGACGGTGCCCCGGCTGACCAGGTGGTAGACGCCGCCCCAGGGCTTGTCGCTGTGCGCCAGCCGCAGCATCGCGTCGGCGATGTCGTCGGCCGGGGTCATCGGCAGGTGGATGTCGGGGACGGCGCCGAGGCCGGCCGAGGCCCGCACCACCCGCCAGATCATGTCGCGGTCGTTGCAGATCGCGGACAGGCGGTCGCCGGTGACGGTGCCAAGCCGGTAGACCGACACCGGCAGGCCGCGCGCCTGGGCCTGCCGCACCAGCGTGTCGCCGACCCATTTGCTCTGGCTGTAGCCGCCGACCAGCCCCTGCCAGCTCTCCAGCGCCGACGTCTCGGTCACCACGCCCGGGCCGCTGGCCGGGTCGATCACCGACTGGGTCGAGACATAGTGCAGGGCCTTCGGCCGGCCGGACGCGGTCCAGCCGATCAGGGTCCGCACCGCGTCGACATTGGGCGCCTTGAGGGCGGCATAACCCTGCAGGAAGTCGATCATTGCGCCGCAGTGGAAGATGGCGTCGCACTCGTCGCGGATGATGGCGATGCCGTGCTGGTCGAGGCCGAGATCCGGCTCGCTCATGTCGCCCATCAGGATCTCGATGCGGCGGTCGTCCCACAGCTCGGACAGCTGGCGCTCCTGCAGGGTCCGGCGCAACCGGGTCCGGGCCGCGCCCCGGCTCATCGCCCGCACCAGGCAGACGATGCGGGCGTCGGTGTGGCGCAGCAGCGTGCCGAGAATCTGGCTGCCGACGAAGCCGGTGGCGCCGGTCAGGAACACGCGGCTGAACTCGACCGGCGGCAGCGCCGCCTGCGGCCGGATGTCGTCGGCCAGATGGGCATCGGCGGCGAGGTCGAGCGAGGCGGCGGCGAGGCCGTCGCCGAGGGCCTGGTCGATCTTCTCCGCCAGGCCGGCGATGGTCGAAACCTCGAACACCATCGCCAGCGGCAGGTCGACGGCAAAGGTCGCCTTCACCCGGCCGATCAGCTGCGCGACCAGCATCGAATGGCCGCCGAGCTCGAAGAAATTGTCCTCGACGCCGACCCGCTCGACGCCGAAGGTCTCGGCCCACATCGCGGCCAGGCGCTCCTCGGTCGGCGTCCGCGGCGCGACATAGCCGGCGGAGGATTGCCGCTCAGGCATCGGCAGCGCCTTGCGGTCCAGCTTGCCGCTCGGGGTCAGCGGCAGGGCGTCCAGCGCGGTGAAGGTGGCCGGCACCATGTAGTCGGGCAGCCGCAGCGACAGATCGTGCCGCAGCGCCGCCGGCTCCAGCACCATGCCGGTCTCCAGCACCACATAGGCGGCCAGATACGGGTCGCCCGGCCGGTCCTCGCGGGCGACCACCGCCGCCTGGACGACAGCATCGCTGTGCACCAGCGCCGCCTCGATCTCGCCGAGCTCGATGCGGAAGCCGCGCAGCTTGACCTGGTGGTCGATGCGGCCGAGGAAGTCGAGGGTGCCGTCCGGCCGCCAGCGCACCAGGTCGCCGGTGCGGTACATCCGGCTGCCGGGTGCGCCGTGGGGGTTGGCGACGAAGCGCTCGGCCGTCAGCATCGACCGGTTGATGTAGCCGCGGGCGAGGTTGGCCCCGGCCAGGTACAGCTCGCCATTGACGCCGGCGGGGACCGGCTGCAGCCCGGGGTCGAGCACGTAGAGCTGCGTGTTCCAGATCGGCCGGCCCAGCGGCACCGGCCCGGGCTCGGCGTCGCGGCGGCACTCCCAATAGGTCACGTCGACCGCGGCCTCGGTCGGCCCATACAGGTTGTGCAGCGGCACCGCCAGCGTCGCGTGGAACCGGATCTGCAGGTCCTCGGGCAGGGCCTCGCCGCTGCAGAAGACGCGCCGCAGCCCGGTGCAGCCGGCCGCCTCCGGCTCCTGCAGGAAGGCGTGCAGCATGGAGGGAACGAAATGCAGGGTGGTGATCCGCTCGTCCCGGATCAGCCGGGCCAGATAGGCCGGATCCCGGTGCCCGCCGGGCTTGGCGACCACCAGGGTAGCGCCCTCGATCAGCGGCCAGAAGAACTCCCAGACCGAGACGTCGAAGCCGGACGGCGTCTTCTGCAGCACCCGGTCATCGGCCGCCAGGCCGTATTCGGCCTGCATCCAGCACAGCCGGTTGACGATGGCGCCGTGCGACACGGCCACGCCCTTCGGCCGGCCGGTCGACCCCGAGGTGTAGATCACATAGGCGGGGTGCAGCGGCATCGGCGCGCCGGCCTCGAGGCCGGACGGGTCGGCCGCGGCCAGCTCGGCCCCGATCTCCGCCGTGTCGAGGACCAGGCGGTCGAATTCGTCCGGCACCACCCAGGCGAAGTCCCGGTTGGTCACCACCGTGACCGGCCCGGCGTCGCCGAGCATGAAGGCGATCCGGTCCAGCGGATAGTCGGGGTCGATCGGCAGATAGGCGGCACCGGTCTTGAGGATCGCCAGCAGCCCGACCACCAGCTCGACCGACCGCGGCAGCGCCACGGCGACGATCCGCTCCGGCCCGGCGCCGCGCGCGGCCAGCAGCCGGGCCAGCCGGTTGGCGCGGGCGTCGAGCGCGGCATAGCTCAGCTCGTCCTGCTCGAACACCAGCGCGGTCGCGTCCGGCGACCTCCGGGCCTGGGCGTCGAGCAGCGCGGTCAGCGTGTCCGGCTCGACCGGATGGTCGGTCCGGTTCCAGTCCACCAGGATCTGCTGCCGCTCCTCCGGGGCCAGGATGTCGATGCCGCCGATGGCCTGGCCGGGATCGGCCAAGAACGCCCGCACCAGGCGCAGCAGCTGTTCGCGGTGGCCGGCCAGCTCCTCGGCCGTGTACAGCGCCGAATTGGCGTCGAGGTCGATGCACAGCCCGTTGTCGTCGCCGCGGTCGTAGATGAACACGCCGAGATTGTTGGTCGACCCGTTCGACAGGTTCTGCGGCGTCATCGGCAGGCCGCCGAAGCGCAGGTCGTAGTCGAAGGGCTCGATGTTCACCAGCATGGTGAACAGCTGCTGGTTGTTCGGCAGCAGGTTCAGGTCGCGCCGCATATCCTCGTAGCGGTACTGCTGGTGCCGCAGGCACTGGCGCACCTCGGTGCCGACCTGGCGGATCACGTCCTGCATGCTCAGGTCCGGGGCCATCCGCAGCCGCAGCGGCACGGCGTTGGCCAGCATCGCCGGGGTGCGCCGCATCCGGGCGTTGGCCCGCGCGGTGACGGTCAGGCCGACGATCAGGTCCTCGGCCCCGGTCACGCGATAGAGATAGGCGGTGGTCAGGGCGATCAGGATCTGCGGCAGGCTGGCGCCGGAGGACTGCGCCAGGGCGCGCAGCGACGCCACCATGCCGGGTTCCATGAAGGACCGGTCGCGCAGCAGGTCGCCGGAGGCCAGCCGGCGATGGGACAGCGTGATCGGCGACGGCGTGTCGGCGAAGCGCTCCATCCAGTAATCCCGGTCACGCAGGAACCGGGCGGAGGCGCGATAGGAAGCCTCCTCGTCCAGGATCTCCGCCAGGGAGCCGAAGGCGGTCTCGCCGGTCGGCGCGCGGCCCTCGACCATCGCGGTGTACAGCTCCGCGACCCGGCGGGTGCACAGCCCGCCGGACAGGCCATCCATCAGCAGGTGGTGGACGCGGTGGTACCAGATGAAGGAGGCGTCCGAGATCTTCAGGATGGCGGAGAACCACAGCTCCTCGGTCAGCGGGTCGAACGGCCGGGCGTAATCCGCCTGCATCCACCGTCCGGCGGCCTCACGCGGGGCGGCCTCGGCGCTGACGTCGATGAAGGGGATGTCGCCGCCATAGTCGTGCCGGATCACCTGCCGCGGGCCTTCGCTGCCCTCGACGAAGCGGATGCGCAGCGCCTCGGCCTCCCGCGTCAGCTGCCACAGCGCCGCCTGCATCAGGCCGACATCGAGCGGGCCGTGGATCTCGATCGCCTCGGCGAGGTTGAACTCGATCTCGGGCATGAACTTCTGCGCCAGCCACATGCCGGTCTGGGCCGTCGTCAGGGGCAGCGAGGCGCTGCCGAAATCGATGCTGTCCATGGCTCAACTCGCTCGCAGGGTCAGAACGGGCTGTTCGAAGGCGGTCATTGCCGGCCGGACAGCGATGTCGGCCGCAGATCGGTCCAATGGGTGTCGATGTGGTCCTGGCAGGACGGGCGGGCGGCGTCGCGCAGCACCGCGGTCCAGCCGGCCGGGATCGGGATGAAGGCCGGCCACAGCGAATGCTGACCCTCGTCGTTCACCAGGACGTGGAAGCGGCCCTCGGGATTGTCGAAAACACTGGTCATATCCACGCTCCCCGGTGCCGGCGGATGGCGGCACGGCCGACGCAAGTTTTCGCGAGGACTCGAGCTGAATTCTTTCGAAGCCCGGTGGCGGGGCCGCGGCTGGCGCCCTCGGTCACGATCGCGATCCGCACGCCGCCTCGCTCCGCCGGGCCGATCCGGCGCATCACGGACATGCGTCGGACCGATTACTCCAGCTCTATGAGTCCTGAACTGCGCGCAGCATGGTGTGAATCGGGGGCGATCGTGAGCTGTACAGGTTTACAGGTTCTGCTCAGGCACAAATGATGATGTCATGCATCATTCCCCTGGCGATCGCTTGTGACAGTGTTGCGACACCGAATTTCTGCTTTGCGTTCTCGGTGTGAAATACAACCGTGCGTCGGCTTATGCGCATGATCTCGGCGATGTCGGACGCGCTCTTGCCCTTGGCGGCCCATTGCAGGCAGTCGATCTCCCGCGGCGTCAGCGCCGGTCGTGTCTCCGGCTCCGGCCGCTCGTCCTGGCGCAGCCGCGCATGCAGATGCAACGCCACCAGGTGCAGCGCATGCTGGTGCTGGTCGATGCGGCGCTGGAAATCCGGCTCGGTGCCGAACTCCGCCAGGGTCAGGCTGGACGCGCGGCCCTGGCGGTCGTGGATCGGGATGGTCACGCCGCGCCGGATGCCGGCTTCGGCCGCTTCGTCCAGGAACGCCTTCAGCCGCCGCGTCATCGGCTGCCGTCCCGATCTCAGCGCATCGAGCGTCCAGTTGAAGGGCAGCATGGTGCCGACCGCGCGGGCGATCACCGGATCGATGCGGTCGTAGCGGTTGTCGCTGTAGCGCTCGACCCAGTCCGCGGGATAGGTCGTCAGCATCAGCGGCATGTCGTCTTCCCCCGACGGGAAGCTGACATAGGCGAAGTGCCTAAGCCCGTATTCCAGGATCGTCTGCTCCAGCAGATCTCCGATCGCCTGCCGGCCGCTGGTCGGGAGATGTAAGATGAAATTCCGAAAAATTTGATCCATTTGCCCCTCATCCGCATCGTGCTCTACTAGGGGTTCCCCTTTCTCGAACATTTTATTTATTATTTCTCGGTTTTCCTTGCGTCGCATTGCAGTCGCGACGGTTGAAATCATGGTATTTCTATTCGGCGAATATCGCAAAGGAAGATTCGCATAAGACCGTATGAAGCGCCAGCTGCGGCAAGCCGCCGCGGTGCCCGGTCTGCTTCCGACCCGAAGCCTTCGGCCCATCGCCATCCACCGTCGCAGGACGAAGTGCCGCCGCGCGGGTGGAAATCCCGATTCGCGGATTTAGACATACAGTCAATCTGCATAACATAGCAGGTATACTAGCAAAGCCTAAGTGATAGGAATGAATTCTGTCGGTCGGTTTCTGCAAATCGGCCGACACGTCGCCCGAGGAAACGCGGATTCGTTTGATAGATTCTTTCAGCGTTCGAAGAAGAATCTCTCTCGGTTCCGGTTTGTTTGGCCAAGCCGGAATCTCGGCGGCGAGAATCACGAAACCTTCCCACACACAGGAGAAGTTCAGATGAGCGGCATTCTTGATCTGACCGGCCTTCTTGGCGGCGTGCTGCACGATGTCGGCGAGGTTGTCGGCGGCGCGGTCGCCGGCGTCGGCAGCACCGTCGGCACGGCGGTGGGCGAGACCGGCGAGATCGTCGGCGGCGTGGTGAGCGGCGTCGGCGCCGTCGTCGGCGATGCGCTTGGCGACGTGGTCGGCGGCGCCACCTCGGCCGTCGGTTCGGTGCTGACGGGCACCGAGGCGGCCCTCGGCGACGTTGTCGGCGGCGTGGGCGATGCGGTCGGCCATGTGGCCGATGGCGTCGGCGACGCGCTGGGCAGCGTGCTCGGCGGCCTGTTCGGCCACATCGACTTCAACTTCTGAGCGGCCCAGGCCGGGGCAGGGTGGTCCTGCTCCGGCCTCTCAGCGGAACCGGCGGCTCAGGAAGGCCGACCCGGCCAGGCCGAAGCGCCAGGGCGTCGCGACGCCGCGGGTGAGGCCGATGCGCGGCCCGACGGCGATCGGCGGATCGGCCTCGCCGCGCGGCAGCAGCCGGAAGGGCGGCGCGTCCAGCGGCAGCCCGGTCATCGCCCCGGTGACGCCCAGCGCCTGGGCCAGCCGGCCGGGGCCGGCGCAGAGCAGCCGCAGCGCCTCCAGCCCGCGCCGCGCCCGCATGGCTTCGATTCCCTCGGTCGGCGCGATCGCCCGGATCAGCACCGCGCTGCCCGGCCGGGCGGCATCGCACACCAGGTTCAGGCACCAGTGCAGCCCGTAGGACCGGTAGACATAGGCGTGGCCGATCGGCCCGAACATCGGGGCGTTGCGCGCCGTCGGGCCGTTGAAGGCGTGCGATGCCGGGTCCTCGCGGTCATAGGCCTCGGTCTCGACCACCACGCCGCCGACACCGTCGACCAGCAGGGTCGTGCCGATCAGGGCGCGGGCGACGGTCGGGGCGTCTGCCGCAAAGGCCGTGCGATCCAGCGGAACCGGGGCGGGTGAGTCGGGCATCCGGCCTCTCTCCGCGACTGCGGCATCGGGTGCAAGCGGAATCCGGCGGCTTGGCGGAAGCCGGATGGCTGCTCTATGGTCTGGCCTTTCCGAGCCAGGTGACCCGATGGACCAGCAAGCCCCGAAGCCCGCCATTCCGCCCGAGCTGGCGGAGCTGCGCAGCAGCATCGACAACATCGACGCGGCCCTCGTCCACCTGCTGGCCGAGCGCTTCAAATGTACCCAGAAGGTCGGGCGACTGAAGGCGACGGTCGGGCTGCCGCCGGCCGATCCGAATCGCGAGGCGGCGCAGATCGCGCGGCTGCGCCGGCTGGCCGAGGATTCGCATCTCGATCCGGACTTCGCCGAGAAGTTCCTGGCCTTCATCGTCGCCGAGGTGATCCGCCACCACGAAGCGATCCGCGCCGGCGCCCGGGATTAGGCTCCCCGGCTTGCCGGCCCGGCCCGGTCGACCCAGATCACTGAGGGCCGCCCATCCGGCCCCGGCCATCTCCGAGGAACTCGTCATGCCCACCCATCCCGCGATCCGGGCCGGCCGCGTCGCCGTCGTCACCGGCGCCGCCGGCGGCATCGGCCTCGCCGCCGCCAGGCGCTTCGCCTCGATCGGTCTCAAGGTCGTGCTGGCCGACCTGCCCGGCGAGGCGCTCGACCGCGCCGTCCGCGAGGTCAGCGAACTCGCCGCCGGCGGCGCCCCGGACATTCATGCCGTGCCGACCGACGTCTCGCAGCCGGAGGCGGTGGAGCGGCTGCGCGACGAGGCCTATGGCCGCTTCGGCGAGGTCGCGGTGCTGATGAACAACGCCGGCATCGGCCAGGGCGGCGGCCCGTGGGAGAATTACGATCGCTGGCGCCGGGTGCTCGACGTCAACCTCTACGGCGTGATCAATGGCGTCCAGATCTTCGCCCCGGCGATGATCGACCAGGGCGGCGACGGGCTGATCGTCAACACCGGCTCGAAGCAGGGGATCACCACCCCGCCGGGCGACACCGCCTATAATGTCTCCAAGGCCGGGGTGAAGGCGCTGACCGAGGGGCTGGCGCATGCGCTGCGCGAGACCGAGGGCTGCCGCATCACCGCCCACCTGCTGATCCCGGGCTACACCTTCACCGGCATCACCGCGCGCGGCGGCGCCGAGAAGCCGGCGGCCGCCTGGACCGCGGAGCAGGTGGTCGAGTTCATGCTCGACAGCCTCGGCCGCGGCGATTTCTACATCCTCTGCCCCGACAACGACGTCACCCGGGCGATGGACGAGAAGCGCATCCGCTGGGCGGCGGAGGACATCATCCGCAACCGCCCGGCCCTGTCGCGCTGGCATCGCGACCACAAGGACGATTTCGCCGCCTATATGGCGCGGCCGGACTGACCGTCTCCGGGCTGCCCCTGGTGATGGGGCAGCCCGGCTCCTCATCTGATCAATTGTATTTTCTCAAATTTTCGCATGGTTTAGTTGCACGTTTAAGTAGGACAAAACAATTCAACTTGCATCCAAAGGTAATCAGTCATAAGATTTAAGTCCCAGCTTGGTTCCATTTCAGGTATTTCATCGTCCTTCCGATTTTTCATCCGGGGCCAGGCTGGGGCTCCCGTCTCTCAACCCGACAAGCCCGGCCGGTCCAGCTGCACCGGCTTGCTCATATAGACGGTGGTGCCTTCGAGGAACGGCTCCTCGCGGTCCACGGCGAAGCCGGCGCTGGCATAAAGGTCGACATTCCCGGCGAAACGCGGATTGGTGTAGAGGCGCAACAGCGGCCGCCCCAGATCGGCGGCCAGCGCCTCGGCATGGGCCAGCAGGCGTTTGCCATGGCCGCGGCGCTGGGCGTGCGGCGCGACCGCCAGGTTCTTGATCAGCAGATGGTCGCCGCGGTCGATGATCTCGATCAGCGCGACCAGATCGTCGCCCTCGAACAACAGGTCGATCCGGTGCTCGTGCACGGCCTGGTCGTAATCGGCCGTCATCGGCTTCGGCTCGCGGCCGATCACCGGCACCCATTTGGCATAGGCGGCGCGGGTCAGCGCCCGGACGGCGTCGGCGTCGCCGGCAACGGCCCGGCGGATCCGGGGCTCGATCGGCGCCTGGTGGGCCTGCGGGTCGAGGGCGGGCTGGCTCATGGTCTGCGTTCCTTCGGGGGGCAGGGCGGCCGGCAAGAAAAAACCCGCCGGTCGGGGACGGCGGGTTGCGGTGGTCGGGATCCGGTTGGGATCAGCCGGGACGGGTCCCGGCGGCTCCCCCGCCTCTCCCGGCGCACCGCAGCGCCGCCGTCGCCGGACGGCGACGACGTTTGGTACTGGCGGTAGCTCGGGCGAGGCGGGTCATGAAGGGATGATCCCGACTCAGGCGGTCGCCGTCAACGTCCGAGGTGTTACAGTCCGCCGCACCGCGACCGAAGCGGCCAGCCGCTCCAGCACCGCGACCGACTCGTCCCAGCCGATGCAGCCGTCGGTGATGCTCTGGCCGTAGACCAGCGGACGGCCGGGAACCAGCTCCTGCCGCCCGGCGACCAGGTGACTCTCGACCATGACGCCGACGATGCGGCCGTCGCGGGCCTCGACCTGGCGCGCCACGTCCTCGACCACCTTCGGCTGGTTCTCCGGCTTCTTGCTGCTGTTGGCGTGGCTGGCGTCGATCATCACCGCCGGCCGCAGCCCGGCCTTGGCCAGCTCGGCGCAGGCGGCCTCGACGCTGGCGGCGTCATAGTTCGGCGCCTTGCCGCCGCGCAGGATGATGTGCGCGTCGTCATTGCCGGCGGTCGAGGCGATGGCCGACCGGCCGCTCTTGGTCACCGCCATGAAATGATGCGGCTGCGAGGCGGAGGACACGGCGTCGACCGCGATCTTCACATTGCCGTCGGTGCCATTCTTGAAGCCGACCGGGCAGGACAGGCCGGACGCCATCTCGCGATGGATCTGGCTCTCGGTGGTGCGAGCGCCGATCGCGCCCCAGCCGACCAGGTCGGCGATGTATTGCGGCGTGGTCATGTCCAGGAACTCGCAGGCCGCCGGCAGCCCCAGCCGGTTGATCTCGAGCAGCACGCTGCGCGCCAGCCGCAGCCCCTTGTCGATCTGGAAGCTGCCATCCAGGTCGGGGTCGTTGATCAGCCCCTTCCAGCCCACCGTGGTGCGCGGCTTCTCGAAATAGACCCGCATGATGATCTCCAGCTCGCCGCCCAGGCGCTGGCGCAGCGGCTGCAGCCGGCGGGCATAGTCCAGCGCCGCCTCGGGGTCGTGGATCGAGCACGGGCCGGTCACCACCGCCAGGCGGTCGTCGGTGCCGTGCAGGATGCCGTGCAGGGCGCGGCGGGCCTCGGTCACGGTGCGGGTGGCCACGGCATCGCGCGGGAACTCCTGCATCACCTCGGCGGGCGTGCTCAGCTCCTTGATCTCGCGGATGCGCAGGTCGTCGGTGGTCTTCAACACGGCTTGGGCTCCTGGGTTCACCCCGCCGGCGGCAACAAAAAAGCCGCCAGGGGATCTGGCGGCTCTCGGGTCGGCTGTGGATCGAACTTCAGATCACGCGCACCCTCGCTCCGCCGCTGGCAGCGGGAAGCTAAAGTACCAAAAATAGGGGACGCGGACGGAGTTCATGTCCTGCATATAAGCCGGGACCGCGGCTTTGTCACGGCCGTTCTTGCAGGAAGCGTCGGATCCGGGCGCCAGGGCATTCGGAATGTTGCGACGGTGATGCCGGGCCGGAACCGGCGTGCTTCCCGAGGGTTTTTCCGGGGCGCCGACCGGAAGGGCTTGAGCCCGGCGGTCCGGCGCGTCAGAACGGCATGTGCCGTCGCGACCTGGAAGCGGAGCCCCGTCGATGAAACCCGTCCGAGCCCTTCTGCCCGTCCTCGCCGCCGCCCTGCTGTCCACCACGGCGCAGGCCCAGACCACCCCGCGCTATGCCCCCTGGCAGCCGGCGCAGCAGGACCAGACCAAGGCGCTGCTCGACGACCTGTCGCGGATGATCAGCCAGGCCGAACGGGACAAGGCGGCCAGCCCCGACTTCATCGCCGACCTGAAGGGGCTGGAGCAGCGCTATTCGGCCACCATCGCCCCGCCGGCCGCCGAAGCGCCGGTCCCGGCCCAGCCGCCGGCGGCCCCGGCTCAGCCGGCGGCCGTGGCGCCCGCTCCGGCTCCGGCAGCCCCTGCGCCGGCGCAGCCGGCCTCGCTGGCCGGCACCCGCGTGTTCAGCGACGATTTCAGCGACGGCAACTACACCGCCAACCCGGCCTGGACCTCGCTGCAGGGCACTTGGTCGGTCGACAAGAGCGGTCTGCACAGCGACACCAAGGCGGCCAACGGGCAGCAGGGCGGGGTCGCGGCGATCTCGCTGCAACAGGGGCTGAAGAACAATTTCGGCCTCGAATTCGAGCTGACCGACGTCGCCAACCAGGGCCAGTTCGAGATCCGGGTGTTCCAGGGCGCGTCGAAGGATTCCGGCTATCGGCTGGTCTACCTGCCGTCCAACAGCCCGGTCTTCGCGCTCTACCGCGCCGGCCGCTCGGGCATCACCCAGGTGGCGCAGACCACCAACACCGCGCCGCTGCGCCGTGGCGACCGCACCCGCCTGACCTGGACCCGCGACGCCGCCGGCCGGATGGTGGTGGCGCTCGACGGCAAGACCATCATCGAGGCCAGCGACAATGGGTTCCGCGACGGCTGGAACGGCGTGATGCTGGTCAATTTCGGCGGCGACTTCGCCCTGCGCTCGGTCCAGGGCGTGAACTGACTTAGTTCGACTGTCGCCGCAGGATCGGGGCCACCCGGTCGCGCAGCCAGGCGGCGCCGGGGTCGCGGTCGGTCTGGGCCGACCACACCATCGCCACCGCCGGCAGCCGCAGTTCCAGGGGCAGCGGCAGCGGGCTCAGCGTCAGCCCGAAGCGCGGGCTGTAGCGCCGGGCCATGCGCGCCGGCAGGGTGGCCAGCACCGGCGCCTCGGCCGCGGTCGCCAGCACGGTCATGAACTCGGCCGACGCCATCACCACGTTCAGGCTGGCGCCGACCCGGCCCAGCGCCTCGTCCAGGCAGCCCTGCAGCAGATTGTTCAGCGTCACCAGCGCGTGGCCGGTGGACAGGTAGGTGTCGAGGTCGACCGGCGGGTCGAGCGGCAGCAGGTCGCGGTTGAAGCAGCAGGCCAGCGCCTGGTCGTACAGCTCGACGCCCCGGTGCCGGCTGGCGCCGTGGTCGAAGCAGCCCACCGCCAGGTCGATCTCGCTTTCGTCCAGCAACCGGTGCACCTCCTCCCGGAACACCGGGCGGCCGATCACCCGGATACCGGGGGCGCAGCGGCGCAGCTCCGACGTCAGGTCCGGCATCAGCAGCAGCTCCAGCTCGCTGGAGAAGCCCAGGCGGAAGATCCGGTCCTGGGTCTCGGGGTCGAAGCCGTCCTCGGCCCGCAGCACCTCTTGCATCTGCTGCAGGGCCTGGCGGATGCGCGGCGCCAGAGCGCGGGCCTTGGCGGTCGGCTGCATCGCCTGGCCGACGCGCACGAACAGCTCGTCCTGCAGCAGCATCCGCAGGGTCGACAGGCTGTGGCTCATCGCCGGCTGCTGCACCTTCAGCCGGGTGGCGGCGCGGGTGACCGTGCGCTCCTCCATCAGCGCGTCGAAGGCGACCAGCAGGTTCAGGTCGAAGGAGCGGAGATCGAAATGATCGATGGAGCCCATGAGGCGGATCGATTTGATTGCTGACCTCACGGACCATACGTCTTGGGCCGGCGCCGTCAAGCGGCGCGCCCACAGCGGAGACGGCCCATGGGCTCCCCCAGCTTTCGCATCGGCGACGCCATTATCACCCGGATCGACGAGATCCCGCTGACCCACGGCTCGCCGGCCGAGCTCTATCCCGAGATCGATCCGCAGGCCGCCGACCGGCACCGCGGCCGGCTGCCGGCCGGGGCGCTCGATCCCGAGACCGGGGCGATCGGCCTCGGCATCCACAGCTGGCTGGTGCGCATGCCGCGCCACACCATCCTCATCGACACCGCCACCGGCAACGGCAAGGAGCGGCCGGCGGTGCCGATCATGCATCGGCTCGACGTCCCCTACCTCCAGCGCCTCGAAGCGGCCGGAGTGCGGCCGGAGGATGTCGACCATGTCCTGATCACCCATGTCCATGCCGACCATGTCGGCTGGAACACCCGGCTGGTCGACGGGCGCTGGGTGCCGACCTTTGCCAATGCCCGTCACCATTTCTCGGCGGTCGAGCAGCGCTATGGCGAAAGCCTGACCGATCCGTCGGCACCCGGCTTCCGCCCCGACCCGGCTCTGGGCGCGCCCCATCATCCGCCGCTCGACGGCGTCTACCAGGACAGCGTCCGGCCGGTGCTCGAGGCCGGGCTGGCCGATCTGGTGTCGGTCGATGGCGGCGAGGTGCTGGACGGCATCTCGTTCCACCCCGCCCCCGGGCACAGCATCGATCACGCCGTGATCCGCCTGCGCTCGCGCGGCGAGGAGGCGCTGTTCGCCGGCGACGTGATGCACCACCCGCTGCAGGTCTACGAGCCGGGCTGGAACTCCCGCTACTGCGAGTTCCCGGAGCCGGCGCGCGCCTCCCGCCGCTGGCTGCTGGAGCATGCGGCGGAGACCGGCGCCCTGGTCCTGCCCGGCCATTTCCCCGAGAGCGCGGCCGGCCGCATCACCCGCCGCGGCGACCGCTTCGACTGGACCTTCGCGTGACCGGAGCCGAGACCATGACCAGAGACACGCCGGCCGAAATCACGGTCGAAGACCTGATGATCCCGAGCGACACGCCGGGCATCGACCTGCACATCCGCAACAAGCGGCCGGCCGGGATGCGCGAATTCTCGCCCGAGCGCAGCATCGTGCTGATGCACGGCGCCACCTACTCCTCCGGCGTGCTGTTTGACGTGCCGGTCGGCGGCTTCTCCTTCATGGACTGGCTGGCCGGCCGCGGCTACGACGTCCATGCCGTCGATGTCCGCGGCACCGGCGGTTCGACCAGGCCGCCGGAGATGGACCGGCCGCCGGAGGAGAACCCGCCCCTCGGCCGCACCGAGACCGGGGTGCGCGATTTCTCGGCCGCGGTCGATTTCGTGCTGCGGCGGCGCGGCCTCAAGCGGACCAATATCGTGGCCATGTCCTGGGGCGGCTCGGTCGCCGGCGCCTACACCAGCCGGAACAATGCGAAGGTGGCGAAGCTGGCGCTGGTGGCGCCGCAATGGCTGAACCCGGGCCAGGCACGGATCGACCCGGGCGGGACGCTGGGCGCGTATCGCAGGATCCCGGTGCTGCAGGGCAGGGCCCGCTGGCTGCAGGGGGCGCCGGAGGGCAAGCGCGAGGGGCTGATCCCCGCGGGCTGGTTCGAGACCTGGGCCGAAGCGGCGCTGGCCACCGACCCCGAGGGCCGGGTCCAGTCGCCGCCGACCATGCGCGCCGGCACCGGCCCGATCCTCGACACGCGGGAATACTGGAGCGTCGGCCGGCCGTTCTACGATCCGGGCGCCATCACCGTCCCGGTGCTGCTGGTCCACGCCGAATGGGACCTCGACGTGCCGCTGGCCGTGGCGCAGGACTACTTCACGCACCTCACCGGCTCGCCCTACCGCCGCTGGGTCGAGATCGGCGAGGGCACCCACATGGTGCTGATGGAAAAGAACCGCCTGCAGGCTTTCCGGGCCATCGGCGACTTCCTGGACGAGACCTACGCGCCGGAGGGGTGACGTTGGGAAGTGTTGTGGCCGCTCGCCCTGAACGAGGCTAGCCTCGCTCCGTCCGCAACGCGCCGGGAGGCTCCATGTTCAAAGCGATCTCCGACAGCGCGGCGGCGGCGGATGGCGGGTCGCTCGCGCTCTTCGCCGAGCGGCTCGACGGGACGGTGGAGACCTTCGTCATCAACCGTTCGATCAAGAGCCGTGGCACGGCGGACCACAACAAGGTCTCCTCGGATCTGCGGCCCCTGTCCTCGGCCGATTGTCTTGCGGCGGCTGACGCGCTCGAGGCGCTCCCGTCCAAAACGCCGGGCGCCTATGACGATGCCGACCCCAGAATCCACGCCACCTTCATCAAGGTCGTCGAGGATTTCGCAAAGACGCTGCGGGCCCAGGGCCGGAGTGAGGGCTGAGGGCCGCCTTCAGCCTTCCGCCAGCACCGTGGCCACGCCCGGCGCGATCAGCGTTCCCACCGCCTCGCCCCTGCAGATCCGCTGCATCGCGCCCGGCCGGTCGAAGGCGAAGACATGCAGCGGCAGCCTGTGGTCGCGCGCCAGCAGGATCGCCGACTGGTCCATCATCTTCAGCTCCTGCTGGATCGCGTCGGCGAAGGCCAGGCTGGCATATTTGCGAGCGGCGGGGTCGGTGCGCGGATCGGCGGTGAACACGCCGTCGACCCCGTCCTTGGCCGCCAACACCGCGTCGCAGCGCAGCTCGATCGCCCGCTGCACCGCCGGGTAGTCGGTGGTGACATAGGGCTGGCCGTTGCCGCCGGCCAGCACGATGATGGCGCCCTTGGCCAGGTGCCGGTCGGCGCGCAGCCGGATATAGGGCTCGGCCATCGACGGGATCGGCACCGCGCTCATCACCCGCACCTCGGCGGACCGCGCGGTCAGCGCCGCGCGCAGCATCACCGCGTTGATCACGGTGCCCAGCATGCCGATGTTGTCGGCTTCCGCCCGCTCGATGTGCCAGGCGTCGGAGACGCGGCCGCGGAACACGTTGCCGCCGCCGATCACCACCGTGATCTCGATGCCCAGCGCATGCACCGCCAGGATCTCGCCGACGATGTGGTCGATCGCGCCGGCACCGAAGATCGACCCGTCGGCGCCGGCCATGGCGCCGCCGCTCAGCTTCAGCAGCAGCCGCTGATAGGGATGTGCCATCGTGCTCTCCGACTGTCGCATCGGCGCCTCAGTCGGCACCGCCGCAGGATGCCCGATTTCGGATGTGTCCGGAACCCGGCCGCGCTAAAGATTTCGCCGACCCTCCGAAGGACGAGCATGATGGATTTCACGGCCCTGGACGATCGCCCCTATCCGGTGCTCGCCGATGCGACGATCCCGGAGCTGCCGGCCCATTACCGCGGCAAGGTGCGCGACAATTACGACCTGCCCGACGGGCGGCGCATCATCATCGCCAGCGACCGGATCAGCGCCTTCGACCGGATCCTGGCCTCGATCCCGCTGAAGGGACAGGTGCTGACCCAGACCGCGCGCTTCTGGTTCGAGCAGACGCGCGACATCTGCCCGAACCACGTGCTGGAATACCCCGATCCGAACGTCGTGGTCGGCCGCCGGCTCGACATCCTGCCGGTCGAGATCGTGGTCCGCGACTATCTGGCCGGCACCACCGGCACCTCGATCCTGACGCTGTACAAGGCCGGCCAGCGCCAGATGTACGGGGTACGCCTGCCCGACGGGCTGCGCGACAACCAGAAGCTGCCGCAGCCGATCATCACCCCGACCAGCAAGGCCTTCGACGGCGGCCATGACGAGCCGCTGACGCCGGAGGAGATCGTGGGCCAGGGCCTGCTGACCGCGGCGCAATGGCAGCAGCTCAGCGCCTATGCCTTCGCCCTGTTCGCCCGCGGCCAGCAGATCGCCGCCCGGCACGGGCTGATCCTGGTCGACACGAAGTACGAGTTCGGCACCGACGCCGAGGGCCGCATCGTCCTGGCCGACGAGATCCACACCCCGGACAGCAGCCGCTACTGGCTCGCCGACAGCTACGAAGAGCGCTTCGCCGGCGGCGAGCGGCCGGACAGCTTCGACAAGGATTTCGTGCGCAGCTGGGTGGCCGCGCGCTGCGACCCGTATAAGGACCCGATCCCGGAGATCCCGGCCGAGGTGATCCGCGCCACCGCCCAGGTCTATGTCCGTGCCTTCGAGACCATCACCGGCCAGCGCTTCGAGCTGCCGGACCGGGAGCGGCCGGTGCTGGACCGGATCCGGGAGAACCTGGCGAAGTATTTCTGAGGCCGGCGCTTCCCTTCAACTGTCATGCCCGGGGCTTGACCCGGGCATCCAGAAGGTCTCGACACTCTCTGGATTGCCGGGTCAAGTCCGGCAATGACACCATAATTCCCGGGTAGATTGCGACGGTTGCCGGGCGGCGGGCTGTGGCGGGGCGACTCCGGCTCTTGTTATCTTTCACCCATCGGGTGTGGGAAAGAGGGCTGCGATGGCAGGGCCGCGATTGCCGTTCGAGATCGATGACGCGATCGACGACAGTCTGGTCACGGCGCATGCGGGGGTGCCGCTGCTGATCGAGGCGTTCCGGGTCAGCGGTGCGGCGGCGGAACTCGACCGCGCGGTGGCGATCAAGCAGCGGGCGCGTGGCCTGACCGCGTCGCAGATGGCGGAGAGCCTGTTTGCCCTGTGGGTGGTCGGGGGCGAACGTTGCGAGGATCTGGCCATGCTGCGCGAGGATCGGGCCCTGGAAGCGCTGCTCGGGCACGGCTTTCCCGCGCCGCAGACGGCCCGCGACTTTCTCGACGCCTTCGATCAGCCGGCCCTGCCGTTGTGGCAGGGCGAGCGCTCCCAGATCCCCGGCGAGGGCGAGCGGCTGCAGGGGCTGGCGCAGGTGAACCAGCGGCTCATCGCCTTTCTGCAGGAACGGCGGCCGCAGACGGGTGGCCACCATCGACCTCGACGCGACGATCCTGGAGAGCCGCAAGCGCCAGGCTGAACGGACCTGGGACGGGTGCACCGGCTATCACCCGATGATCGCGGTCTGGGCGGAGTAGGACATCATCCTGGTCGACGAGTTCCGCGCCGGCAATGTGCCGGCCCACGGCGATCATCTGCGCGTGCTCCAGCGGGCGGTCGCGGTGGCGCAAGCGGCCGGCGCCAGGGAGTGTCCGACGATCTGTGTAAGTGTTCCGTGGGCGACATGCTTTGCGGCCTCAGCGCGCTGAGGCCGCAAAGCGGTCGGCGAACAGAATGGCAAACTGCCCCATGGCAGCGGTCCATTCAACCGGCCGTTTCCAATGGATGCCGGCATTGCGGATCGCCAGGAACAGCAGCTTGGTCGCGGCCTCATCGCTGGGGAAGCTGCCACGGGTCTTGATGATCTTGCGCAAGGACCGATGCAGGCTCTCCAGCGCGTTGGTCGTGTAGATCATCTTCCGGATCGCTGGCGGGAAGGCGAACATCGGCACCACGTGCTCCCAGGCCCGGCGCCAGCTCGGGGCGATGGCCGGATATCGGGCTCCCCACTCGGCCTCGAACTCATCGAGCCTGGCCGCAGCCGCCTCGACCGTCTCGGCCCGGTAGATCGCCTTGATGTCGGGGGTGACCGCGCGGCGGTCCTTCCACGACACGAAGGCCAGCGAGTTGCGGATCAGGTGGACGATGCAGAGCCTGCCCCCGACCCCGATCGGGGGTCTGCACCGTCGTCTGCGGGAACACGGCGCCGATCGCGTCGGGGAAGCCGGTCAGCCCGTCAACCACCGCGATCAGGAAGTCGGCAACGCCGCGGGCCTTCAGCTCGTTCATGACCTTCAGCCAGAACTTGGCGCCCTCGGTCTGCTCGATCCACAGCCCGAGCACCTCCTTGTCGCCCTCGGCGGTGATCGCCAGCGCCACGTACACCGCCTTGTTGCGGACCAGCCCCTCGTCCCGGATCTTGACCCGCAGCGCGTCGAAGAACACCACCGGATAGAGCGGATCGAGCGGCCGGTTCTGCCACTCCCGGACCTCCGCGAGGACGGCATCGGTGACCCGGCTGATCAGGTCCGGCGACACCTCGATGCCGTAGAGTTCCTGCAGGTGGCCCTGGATCTCGCGCACCGTCAGGCCGCGGGCGTAAAGTGATACGATCCGGTCCCCCGGGTCCGGCCTCTGGCCGGCCCGAGGACAGGCTTGAAGCCGTCGAGATGGCGCTCGCCCTTCGGCACGATCAGCGGCTCGAACGTGCCGTTGCGGTCGCGCGGCACCGACAGCTCCAACTCGCCGTCCTCGGTCAGCACCGTCTTGGCCGAGGTGCCGTTGCGGCTGTTGCCCGTTCCCCGTCCGGCCGGGTCGCCCTTCTCGTAGCCCAGGTGCACGCTCAACTCGGCCCCCAGCGCCCGTTCCAGCAGCGCCTTCTTCAACTGCCGGAACAGCCCTTCCTCGCCCAGCAGGTCATCCGGCTTCTCGTACCCCGACAGCAACTCGTCCAGAAGCTCCGGTCGCAGTGTCGTCATCGCAGGTCCTCCACTACCAAATGTTGGACCCACGGAACTCACTTACACAAGATACAGGACACTCTCCGGCGCCACGCGGCTGCTGGTCCGCTCCGATAGCGCCGCCTATGAGCAGGACACGCTGCGCTGGCTGGACGACAAGAAGCACGGCTACGCCATCAGCGCCGACATGAGCCAAGGGCTGACCGCCGCCATCGCCGCCTTGCCGGCCACCGCCTGGCAAGACGCCGCCGAGGAAGCCGACGCGGTGCGGCATTGGGCCGAAGTGGCTTACGTCCCCACCGATCGGCGCGCCAACCGCGACAGCCCGCCGCCGCCACGCTACCTGGTGCTGCGCATCACCAAGAAGCAAGGCGTCCTGTTCGCCGACGGCAGCTCCACGCGCCACTACGCCGTCGTCACCAATCTGCCCGACCCTGCCGACGGCTGCGGCCTCGATCTTATCCGCTGGCAGCGCGGCAAGGCCGGCACGGTCGAGCACGCCCATCACGTCCTGACCAACGAACTCGCCGCCGAGGCCTTGCCGGCCGCCAATTTCGCCGCCAACGCTGCCTGGTTCCGCCTCAACGTGCTGCTCTACAACCTGCTCTCCGCCTTCAAGCGCACTGCCCTGCCCGAAGACCTCCACAACGCCCGGCCCAAACGCCTGCGCTTCGTCGCCCAAACGCCTGCGCTTCGTCCTGCTCGACGGCATCGGCAAGGTCGTCCGCCACGCCCGCGAGACCCTGCTCCGCTTCTCCCAGGCACCGCGCCGGCAACTCGCCGACCGGGCTCGCGTCGCCCTCGCTGTCGGGCCGCCCGCACTCGCCCCCTGCGCCGCCTGACCACCAGCCCTCGCTACTCCGGCCCTCAGCACCGGCGCCCAGCGGCATGCCCGCCGCCACCCGCCTGACGTGCACATCTTCACAACTGGACTCGCTCGACGAGTATCAAGGGCCAGAGATCCCCCTGGCTTCCATCTCCACCCCCAACCCTGACCCTTCCCGCACGCTCATCCAGCCTTAGTCGGGGATTTGGATGACAGAAATAGGAAACTCGTCGATGGTCTCCCCCGCCCCTCACTACCCCCGCAGCAGCTTCTGCAGCGGGGCGGCCTGGCGCAGGATCGGCGACTTGATGACGATGTAGCTGAAGTACTTCTCGATGCCGAGGCGGCGGTCCAGCAGCGCCTCCATCACCTGCTGGTAATGGGCGATGCTGCGGGTCAGGAAGCGCAGCAGATAGTCGTAGCCGCCGCTGACCATGTGGCACTCCAGCAGCTCCTCCACCGTGGCCAGCCCGGCCTCGAAGCGGATGAAGTCCTCGCGCCGGTGGTCGCTCAGCGTCACCTCGGTGAACACGGTCACGGTCTCGGTCAGCTTCGATAGGGCGATGCGGGCGCCGTAGCCGGCGATGTAGCCCGCCGCCTCCAGCCGCTTCACCCGCTGCAGGCAGGGGCTGGGCGACAGGCCGACCGCCTCCGCCAGCGCGGCGTTGGTGATCCGCCCGTCGGCCTGCAGCCGGGCCAGGATGGCGATGTCGATCCGGTCCAGCTTCGGCGCCATCCTGCCCTCGTCCGATCGGCCGCGGGACTCAGCCCCGCAGCGCCTCCTGATGAGCTTTTGCCAGTTCCGCCATGCTGGTGAAGCGGAAATCGACCTTGGGCTCGGTCGCCGGCTGCATGGTGGCGCCGAAGCCGCCCTCGGCGTGGCGGCGGTGGATCCAGCAGGTGGCCAGCCCCGCCGCCGTCGCCGGCTCGTGGTCGTGGAACAGGCTCTCCGCCGTGTGCAGCACCTCGCCCGGGGCGATGCCCAGGCCGCCCAGCTTCTCCAGCATGTAGTCGAAGTTGCGGGACGCGGGCTTGTAGCTGCCGATGTCCTCGGCGGTGAAGACGGCGTCGAACTCGACCTGCAGCCGGACATTGCTCAAGGCGAAGCTGGCATTGTCGACATTCGAGAGGATCGCCAGCTTGTAGTACTTCTTCAAGTATTGCAGCGCGCCGGCGGTGTCGGCGAAGGCCGGCCAGTCCTTGATCGAGCGGCCATAGGCCAGCGCCTCCTCCCAGCTCGCCGCCACGCCCCATTCCTCGGCCAGGCGCTTGTAGACGATCGCCAGCAGCTCGCTGTAGCGCCGCGCGGGGGTCCAGCGCTGCTGCGCCGATTCGTGGCGGGCATGGGCCTCCAGGACCTGATCACGGGTCAGCGGCTGCTTGGCGCGCGCGGTCAGCGGTGCCAGCGCGTTGACCATGCCGGTCTCCCAGTCGATCAGCGTGCCGTAGCAGTCGAAGGTCAGGATCTTGAAGTCGGTCAGCGTCATGGTGCGTCCTCCGGTTTCGGTTCCCACGATTATCCACCGCGCCGCCGGCAGGGGCTGCGCATTCGCGATCGGCGGCGGCAGAGGTTGGCGCAGCGCGGCCGTCCCGCAGCAGAAAATGCCGAGTCGCGGCAGGCCCGGGACCGGTGTCGCAGCCGCGTCATGGTGTGTCGGCTCTGGAGCTTGCGGGGCCGCGGAGTCGCGCCATGATCGCCGCCAAGAGGTGCCGGCCGAGCCGCCGATCGAAGAAGCGGCGGGCCGGAGAATTGGGAAGCCGGTGTGAATCCGGCGCTGCCCCCGCAACGGTGACGGCGGTGAAGGTGCGGCAGGGGCCACTGGAGCGATCCGGGAAGGCGCCGCACCGGCCAGGAAGCCCGCCGGAGTCCGGAAACCAGCCTCGACGGAGTTTTGTCTCGGTGATCGCGGTGGGCGGTCGGCGGGCATGTTCGCGAGGAAAGCCGGTCGCCGGTGCCCGAGCGCACGTACCCGGATGCCACATCTGCGACCGTGCCCATGGAAGAGGATCGGGTATGGAAGCGCGTTCGGCCATGTTGATGGATCTGCGTTCCCGCGCGCCGGGCTTCAGCCTGAAGCGGGATTTCTACACCAGCCCCGCCTATCTCGCGCTGGACCTGGAGCACATCTTCTACAAGGAGTGGCTGTTCGTCGGCCATGCCTGCGAGGTGGCGCGGCCAGGCGATTTCCTGACCGTGCAGATCGGCGAATATCCGGTGATCGTGGTGCGCGGCCGCGACCGCGCCATCCGCGCCTTCCACAATGTCTGCCGCCACCGCGGCTCGCGCCTGTGCACCGATGAGCGCGGCTCGCGCCCGCGGCTGGTCTGCCCCTATCACCAGTGGACCTACGACCTCGAGGGCAAGCTGATCTTCGCCCGCGACATGATGGACGCGATCGACCCGGCGCAGTTCGGGCTGAAGCCGGTTGCCTGCCACGAGGTCGCCGGCTGGATCTTCCTGTCGCTGGCCGACGAGCCGCGCGACTTCGAGCCGCTGCGCCGGATGATCGAGCCCTATATGGCGCCGCATTTCCTGGCCGAGGCCAAGGTCGCCCACAGCTCGACCATCATCGAGCGCGGCAACTGGAAGCTGGTGATGGAGAACAACCGCGAATGCTATCACTGCTCCGGCAACCATCCGGAGCTGTGCCGCGTCTTCTCCGACCAGCCGACCCTGACCAGCGGCCAGAAGGGGATGGAGGAGAACCCCGCCATCCTCGAGCACTGGCAGAGCTGCGAGGCGATGGGCCTGCCCAGCCGCTACCAGATCTCGGACGACATGCAGTACCGGGTGATGCGGGTGCCGTTCATCAACGACGCCCATTCGATGACCATGGACGGCCGGCCGGCGGTGAGCCGCCTGCTGGCCGACTTCCCGACCACCAAGCTCGGCTCGATGCTGCTGTACCATTACCCGAACAGCTGGAACCACTTGCTGGCCGACCACGCGCTGAGCTTCCGCATCCTGCCGATCAGCCCGACCGAGACCGAGGTCACCACCAAATGGCTGGTGCACAAGGACGCGGTCGAGGGCGTCGACTACGACGTCAAGGCGCTGACCGAGGTGTGGGCCGCGACCAATGACGAGGACCGCCGCATCGTCGAGGAGAACCAGCGCGGCATCCTGTCACCGGCCTATGAGCCCGGGCCGTATTCGAAGATGCATGAGGGCGCGGTGATCCAGTTCGTCGACTGGTACGCCGACACCCTGTCCCGCCGGCTGGGCGGCGGCGCCGCCGCCACCCCGATCCGCGACGTGGCGTAGGGGCGGCGGGACGTGCCCGGCCCTCTGACCGCGACGCCCAAGCTGTGGAACGCGAAGACCACGCGGCTGCGCTGCATCGGCATCCGCGAGGAGGCGCCGGACGTCCGCACCTTCCGCTTCGAGGCGGAGGACGGCAGCTGGTTCTCCTACCGCCCCGGCCAGTTCGTGACGCTGGAGCTGCCGGTGGGGCCGGAGCCGGTGCTGCGCACCTACACCCTGGCCTCGACCCCGTCGCGGCCGCACCACGCCAAGATCACCGCCAAGGTGCAGGCCGGCAGCGTCGCCACCCGCTGGCTGTTCGACCGGCTCAAGGTCGGCGACGCGCTGACGGCGCATGGGCCGACCGGGCGCTTCTCGTTGCTCGACCACCCGGCCGAGCGCTACCTGTTCCTGTCGGCCGGCAGCGGCGCCACGCCGATGATGTCGATGGCGCGCTGGCTGTTCGACACCGCGCCGCAGACCGATGTGGTCTATGTCCATTTCGCCCGGCGGCCGCAGGACCTGCTGTTCCGGTCGGAGCTGGGCTACATGGCCGAGGTGGCGTCCGGCCTGAGGCTGCGCTTCGCCGTCACCGGCGAGCCGGCGGGCCAGGGCTGGGCCAGCGGCCGGCTGGAGCGGGCGCTCTTGTCCGCGCTGTGCCCGGACATCGCCGGGCGGACGGTGTTCTGCTGCGGCCCGGACCGGTTCATGGATGCGGCCCGGCGCCTGGCCGGCGAGCTCGGCGTGCCGTCCGCGCGCTGGCATGAGGAGAGCTTCGGCGCCACCCCGGCGCCGGTGCCGGTCGCGGCCCCGATCGCCCCGCCGCCCGCGGCGGCGGGGGACGGGATGCAGGTGGCCTTCACCCGCTCCGGCCGCAAGGCGGCGGTGCTGCCGGGCCAGACCGTGCTGGAAGCGGCGGAAGGCTGCGGCCTGCGCATCCCGACCGCCTGCCGCCAGGGCCTCTGCGGCACCTGCCTGGTGCGCAAGCTGAAGGGCGAGGTGCGGATGGAGCACAATGGCGGCATCGCCGACGAGGAGATCGCCGAAGGCTGGATCCTCGCCTGCTGCTCCCAGCCCGAAACGGCGCTGGTCGAGGTCGAGGTGTAGCCGCCTCGATCTCCCTTCTGTCTAAAGACGTTCCATCCGTATAATTGGATGCCCTTCGTCGGCGCGGTGTTTGCTATGCCCAAAGTCAGCACCTCGGCTAACCATTACGACTGGCTCAAGGTCGTCGCGCAGCGCACGCATCGCACGGCCGATGCCGCAGATGTCGTCATCGAGGCCGTGGAACGTGCGGAGATGGATCCCGAGCATGGCGCGCTCGACAATCTGCTGAAGTAGGGCCGGCGACCTGCCGCTATCGTCAGAGCCGCTCCGCCGCCCCGACCACCTTTGCCAGGAAGGCATCGCGGTCGGCGTCGGTGGCGCGGTTCATGCCGTAGAGGGCGAGGTAGCGCACCGGCGCCCAGGGGCGGATCAGGCCGCGCAGCCAGCGTTGCACCAGCTTGCGCGGCGGGTCGCCCATCAGCAGCGAGGCCCAGCGCGTGCCGCCATAGGAGACGACCGCGGTCAGCGACCGGATGTGCTGCAGGTTCGGATGCGCCCGGCCGTCGCGCATGACGAAGGACACGCCGGGCAGCATCACCCGGTCGAACCAGCCCTTCAGAATGGCCGGGACGCCGAAATTCCACACCGGCGCCATGATCACCAGCGCCTCGGCCCGCAGCAGGCGCTCGACATGGGCCTCGACCGGCCGGCGGTTGGCGGACAGGTCGTGGTACTGCAGCCGCTCCTCGCGGGTCAGGATCGGGTCGAAGCCCTCGGCGTAAAGGTCGCAGTCGTCGACCTCGTGCCCGGCCCGGCGCAGCGCGTCGACCATCGCCCGGTGCAGCGCGGCATGGAAGCTGGTCTCGACCGGATGCGCGAACAGCACCAGGACGCGCATGGATCAGGTCCCGCCGGGCGGAGAGGCCGGAGCCGCCCCCTCACCCGAAATCGCTGCGCGATTTCGACCTCTCCCCAGGGGAGAGGTGAATGGGCGCGGCGTCTTTTCCCCTCTCCTCGGGGAGAGGGAGGGGCCCATTCGCGTTGGCGAATGGGAGGGTGAGGGGGATGGCGCCATCCTCACCCCGTCGCCTGCAGCCCCGGGAACAGGTAGATGCGGCCGGAGTCCAGGTCGTAATCAGGGTCGTCCCAGCCGATCATCTTGCCGGGGTTGAGCAGGCCGCGCGGGTCGGTCTCGCGCTTGAACTCCAGCTGCACCGCGTCGGTGCGCTTCATCCCGCCCTCCTCCAGCGTGTAGCGGTGCGGGTTGAAGATCAGGCAGCCATGGTCCTCGTGGATGCGGATGATCTCGTCCAGCCGCTCCTCCGTGGTGAAGCGCACGATCGGCAGGCCGGAGCAGGTGACGTTGCCGTCGAAGCGGATCACTTCGAGATGGCCCGGCACCTCGTCGCCGAAGATCTTCGTCATTTCCTCGACCAGGCGGAGATGGTCGGGGAAGGGGTACAGCACCTGCAGATAGGTGATGGTCGGGTCGATCTTGATCGCCCGCAGCGTGGTGTGGTTCCAGGTCAGCTCGTAGAGCGGCGGCAGGCCTCTCTTCTCCTCGTCGGTCGCGGTGTCGGCGCGGAACAGCACCTCGCCCTTCGACCGCTTCATGAAGGCCTCGAAGCCGCCCATGGCGAAGTCGGCCACCATCAGCAGCGCCACCGACTGGTCGCGGCGGATGAATTTCTGGTGCTTCAGGAAGTAGTCGTGGGGCACCGGGGCTGCGACCGGCGCGATCTCCTTCAGCAGCAGCCCGTCGGCCCGGCCGATCTCCTCGCAGAAGCGCACCGCATCCATCCAGTCGTCGAAGCCGACGACGACGTCGACCCACTCCGGCGCCGCGGTCAGGGGGATCTCGACCTCGGTGATGATGCCGTTGGTGCCGTAGGCGTGCAGCGCCTTCAAGAGGTCCTCGCCGGTCAGGTCGAGGATGCGCGGCTCCGGCTCCATCGTCACGAGGCGCACCCGCATGACGTTGCCGAGGTTGCGCAGGCCGCCCCAGCGGATCGACCCGACGCCGCCGGAGCCGCCGGCCAGGAAGCCCCCGATCGTCGCCATCCGGTAGGTCGACGGGAACAGCCGCATCTCCTGCCCGACCCTGGCCCGGGTCTGCATGTCTATCTGGGCCAGCACCGCGCCGGCCTCGGCCGCCACCGCGCCGGGGCGGATGGCGGTGACCTTGTTCATCCGGGCCAAGTTCAGCACCATGCCGCCGGACAGCGGCATGGCCTGGCCGTAATTGCCGGTGCCGGCGCCGCGCGGCGTCACCGGCACGCCATGGGCATAGGCGGCCTTCAGCGCCTGCACCACCTCGGCCTCCGAGGTCGGGGAGACGACGAGGTCGCCGGTGACATGCTCCAGCTGCCGCTTCAGCACCGGCGAGTACCAGAAGAAATCCTGGCTCTTCTGCTTCACCAGCACCGGGTCGTCGGTGACCCGCAGCCCCTCCAGGTCGCGCTTCAGCGCCGACAGATCGGTCATGCGTTCCCTCCTTCGGGCGCCAGCAGCGCGTCCAGCTCGCGGTAGTCCGGCGGGGTGGTGTCGATCGCCCGGCCGGCGCGAACCACGATGCGGTCGGCCTGCGGGCGGGACAGCAGCTCGGTCCAGCTGCGGGCGCGCAGCAGCACCAGGTCGGCGCCGCCACCCGTGGCCAGACGGCCGAGATCCGGCCGGCCCAGCACCTCGGCCGGGGTGGCCGCGACCGTCCGCGGCCAGTCGCCGACCGGATGGTCGAGATGCAGGATGCGCGTCGCCTGGGCGTAGACCTCGAGCGCGTCGAGATCGCCAAAGGCGTAGAACGGGTCGCGGGTGTTGTCGGAGGCGACCATCACCGGGATGCCGCGCGCCTTCATCTCGTGCAGCAGCGTCACCCCGCGCCAGCGCGGCGTGGCCCCAGCGCGGCGATCCTGCAGGTACATGTTGCACATCGGCAGGGAGACGACGGCCAGGCCGGCCTCGGCGACCAGATCCAGGGTGCGGTCGATGACATCCTCGGGCTGCCGCGCCAGGGAGCAGCAATGGCCGACCAGCACCCGGCCGCGGAAGCGGTGGCGGATCGCGGCCTCGGCGATCAGCGCCAGCGACCGCACCGCCGGGTCGCCGGTCTCGTCGGCGTGGAAGTCGAGGTCCAGGCCGTGCTCGACGGCGTGGCGGAACAGCCGGTCGATGCCGGCCTCCAGCCCCGGCACCGGATAGGTGACGGCGCCGAGGATGCCGCCATGGGCGCGCACCGTGCGGCTGAGATCGTCGAAATAGGCATCCTCCAGCACCCGGTCGATGCCGACCAGGGCCGAGCCCTGCAGCTCGATCCGCCCGGCCCAGTCCTGGCGCAGCTCGGCGAACACCGGCCAGGAGACGCGGTGCTGCGGCGGGTCGCTGTCGATATGGGTGCGGATCAGCCGCGTGCCGTGGGCGAAGGCGCAGCGCAGGCTGAACTCCATCCGCGCCCGCACATCCGCCGCCGACCAGTGCGCCGCCCGGTCCGCCCGCACGGCGCTGAGCGCCCCGTCGAAGCTGCCGTCCGGGTTCGGCCCGCGCGGCCAGATATGGCCCTTGTCGAGATGGGTGTGCGCCTCGACGAAGGCCGGCCAGGCCATGCCGCGGTCCAGGTCCAGCGCCGGCAGGCTCTCGGGTTCTGGGCTGCCGGCCGGGCGGATCGCGGCCAGGGTGCCGCCGTCGATGGTCAGGTCGGCCCGGGCCAGGCCCTCGCGGTCCGGCGCCAGATCCGCGCCCTCGGCCAGGCAGGCCGGCACGGTGGCGTTGGTCAGCCGGTAGCGCCGGGCATCCGGCAAGCGAGCAAAGCCGGTCATGCTCAGTTCTCCCGCCGGATCGCGCTTTCATGCCAGCGCCGCAGCAGCAGATGCGACACCAGGCTGGTCAGGGCGAAGATGGCCAGGCCGGTCAGGGTGATCAGGATCAGCGCCGCGAACAGCCGCGGCACGTTCAGCCGCCGCCCGGCCTCGAGGATGCGGAAGGCCAGGCCCGACTGGGCCCCGGCCGAGCCGGCCGCGAACTCCGCCACCACCGACCCGATCAGCGCCAGCCCGCCGCCGATGCGCAGGCCGGTGGCGAAATAGGGCAGCGACGCGGGGATGCGCAGATGCAGCAGCGACTGCCAGCGCGAGGCGCCGTACAGCTCGAACAGGTTCAGCAGGTTGTGGTCGGTGCTCTTCAGCCCCTGGGTCATGTTCGACAGGATCGGGAAGAAGGCGACGATGAAGGCGCAGATCAACAGCACCGATTCGGTCGACGGCGCATAGATGATGATCAGGGGCGCGATCGCCACGATCGGCGTCACCTGCAGCACCACGGCATAGGGGTAGAAGGCCAGCTCCAGCCAGCGCGACTGGATGAACAGGATGGCCAGCGCCACGCCGCCGACCAGCGCCGCGGCCAAGGCGGAGAAGGTGATGCTCAGCGTCACCGCCAGAGCCGAGGACAGGATCGGCCAGTCGCCGACCATGGTGGCCGCCACCTCGGTCGGTGCCGGCAGGATGTAGCGCGGCACCTGATAGGCGACGACATACCATTGCCACAGCGCGATGAAGGCGGCGAAGGCGACCACCGGGATGGCGATGCGCGCCGCCAGGTCCCGGATGCGCCCGGGCTCGGCCCGCCGGGCCTCGGCGATCGCGGCCTCGTCTTCGGTCTGGATCCCGATCTCGGTCATCGCTGCTCCGCCGCCACCATGATGGCCCGCATCAGCGCGTCCGACACGGTGCGGCAGCGCTCATTGTAGGGCGTGGACATCCGGTACTCGTTGCCGCGCGGGTAGGGGGCGTCGACCGCCACCTCCTCGATCACCCGGCCCGGCCGTGCCGCCATCACCACGATGCGGGACGACAGGTAGACGGATTCGAACACCGAATGGGTGACGAAGACGATGGTCCAGTTCTGCCCCTGCCACAGCCGCAGCAGGTCGTCGTTCAGCTTGATCCGGGTGATCTCGTCCAGCGCGGCGAAGGGCTCGTCCATCAGCAGCAGCTTCGGCCGGGTGACCAAGGCGCGGGCGATCGACACCCGCATCTTCATGCCGCCCGACAGCTCGCGCGGATAGGCGTCGGCGAAGCGGTCGAGCCCGACCATCGCCAGCGCCTCCATCACCCGGTCGCGCGCCGCCGCCCGCGACAGGCCCTTCAGCCGCAGCGGCAGCCAGACATTCTTGAACACCGTGGCCCAGGGCATCAGCGTCGGCTCCTGGAACACGAAGCCGACCTCGCCCTCGGTCGCGCCGCGGTTGCCGTTCGGCCAGCGGATGGCGCCGGCCGAGGGGGCGCCGAGCCCGGCGATCAGCCTGAGGGCCGTCGACTTGCCGCAGCCGGAGGGGCCGAGCAGGCTGACGAACTCCCCCTCCCGGATGTCGAGCGACATGGCGGACAGGGCGAGGGTGCCGCTGGCGAAGCGCTTCGACACCCCGTCCAGCGACACCAGCACTCCGGCGGACCCGGGCATGTCCAAGGCGACCGAATCCACCTCAGCCGCCGGCCAGCTTCTTGTAGAGGTCGAGGCCGACACCCTTGCACACGAAGCGGTTGGTGAAGGCCTTGCTGACATCCAGCCCGGCGTCCAGCACCCCGGCCTTGACCATGCTGTCGTAGAAGCGCTGGTAGCGATCCCCGCTCATGCAGCCGATGCCCTTGGTCTCGGCCTCACCGGCGATGACGATGTGCTGGGCCTTGAGCTGCTCCCGCCCATAGGCCAGCTGCTCGTCCGTCATCTCCGGATTGTCCTTCTTGATCAGGGCATTGGCGGCGCTGTTGTCGCCGTAGAGATAGGTGTACCAGCCGATGATCGAGGCATCGACGAAGCGCTGCACCAGGTCGGGGTGCTGGTCGATCATCGCCTGCTGCGCCGCGATGGTGGTGGAATAGGCCTCGTAGCCGTTGTCGGCGAGCAGGAAGACCTTGGGCTTCCACCCGGCCTGCTTCTCGATGTCCCGCGGCTCCGAGGTCAGATAGCCTTGCTGGCCGGATTTCGGGTCGGCGATGAAGGGGGCGGGGTTGAAGGTGTAGGGCTTGTACTGCTCGTCCCGGAAGCCGGGATAGGCCGATTTCAGCCAGCGGTAATAGGTGTCGTAGCCCTCGCCGGACAGGAACAGCGTGTCCAGCTTCGCCAGGTCGCCGATGGTCTCGATACCCTGGTCGGGATGGGCCATCAGCACCTGCGGGTCCTTCTGGAAGATGGCGGCGATGTTGATCACCGGCACCCCTTCCTTGACCGAATCGAAGGCATCCAGCGTGCCGCCCATGAAGAAGTCGATCTGGCCGGCGACGAGGCGCGCCCGGTTGGCCGCCTGCGGCCCGCCCATGACGATGGTGACGTCGAGGCCGAACTTGGCGTAGGTGCCGTCCGCCACCGCCTGGTAGTAGCCGCCATGCTCAGCCTGGGCCAGCCAATTGGTGCCGAAGCTGACCTTGTCGGCCGCGGAGGCCGTACCGATCCCCGCTATCAGGCCGAGGGCGAGGGCGAAAGCCCGTCCGAAAAGTTGCATGAAGCCGATCCCTATGTCGTTTTTTATGCCGCGGCGCCAAAGACGACAGGATGCAACGGCCGTGCCATCCGCCTCCGGTTGGAAGAGGCACCGAGGGCGGCCGGCGATCCGCGGGAGATCGTTCCCACCGGGCGCCCGGATGGCGGCGCGCCGCGGCCGACGCCCTTCCCTCCGGTGCCCAACGAATGGGCAGCCTAGTCCAGTTTTCTTGCACCCGGCAACCTTGTCACCGGGCGTGCGCAGTCCTACGGTTCCCTGCCTTTCGCGGGAGACGAATCCCCTTGTCGCGCCCCATCACCCCCGCCGGAATCCGGCCGCCCTTCGCCCGCTACAGCCACGCCGTCGAGGTGCCGGCGGGCAGCCGCCTGGTGGTCTGCTCCGGCCAGCTCGGCATCGGCCCGGACGAGGCGGTGCCGGCCACGGTCGAGGCTCAGGCCGAGCTGTGCTTCGACAACATCCGGGCGATCCTGGCCGCGGCGGGGATGGACCTGTTGCACATCATCCGGATCAACGCCTTCGTCACCGGGCGGGAGCATCTGCAGGGCTACATGGCGGTGCGCGACCGCGTCGTCGCCGACCCGCCCCCCGCTTCGACCCTGATGATCGTCTCTGGCTTCTCGCGGCCGGAGTTCCTGGTCGAGGTCGAAGTCATCGCCGCCGGCCCCGCCGCCTGAGAGGATGCCCATGCTGCCGAAGCGCTATTGGCACGAGATGACGACGCTCGACTTCCGGGACGGGGGAGCCGAGGGCTGGATCGCGGTGCAGCCGGTCTGCGCCATCGAGCAGCACGGGCCGCATCTGCCGGTCTACACCGACACCTGCATTGCCGAAGGCATGGTGCGGCGGGTGCTGGAGCTGCTGCCGGCCGACCTGCCGGTGACGTTTTTGCCGACCCAGGCGGTCGGCAAGTCGAACGAGCATATCGCCTCGCCCGGCACCCTGACCCTGTCGTGGGAGACGCTGACGCAGTATCTGATCGAGATCGGCGAAAGCGTGCGGCGGGCCGGGCTGCGCAAGCTGATCCTGATCAACTCGCATGGCGGCAACGTGCCGATCCTCGACGTGGTGGCGCGCGAGCTCAGGGTCCGGCACGGCATGCTGGCGGTGCATTCGGCCTGGTCGCGCTTCGGCAACCCGGACGGGCTGTTCCCGGCGGAGGAGGCGACCTACGGCATCCATGGCGGCGACATGGAGACGTCGGTGATGCTGCATCTGCGCCCGGACCTGGTGAAGATGGAGCTGGCCAAGGATTTCCGGTCGACCCAGCTGGCGTTCCTGCGCGACTTCGCGCATCTGCGGGCGCATGGCGTGTCGCAATTCGGCTGGATGGCGCAGGACCTGAACCCCGGCGGCGCGGTCGGCAACGCCGCCAACGCCGCGGCCGAGAAGGGCCGGCAGGTGGTCGACCACCAGGCCGCCGCCTTCGTCGCCCTGTGCCAGGACGTGCACGGCTTCGACCTGTCGCGGCTGTGGGAGCCCGGGGCGTCGCCCGCCTGAAACAGGTCGACCCCGCATCCTTGCGGATGCGGGGTCTGGCTCGGATGCGGCGGCTACAGGACGAAGTCGGTCGCGGTCAGGGGGTGATCGGCCAGGACCATGATGATCGAGTCCGGGTTCTTGTCGCCATTGGCGTCGAGATAGACACCCTGCCGGCCATCGGCGAAGGCGACCACCCGAAGCTCGCCGGCCTGCCCGGTGAAGCCGCCAGAGCCGAAGCTGAAGGCGGTATCGCCGTTGGCGGCATTGCCGTCGGCATCGATCCCTGAGAGATTGATCCGGTCGCCGGTGGTGAAATCGGCGATCGTATCCCGGCCCGCCGACGACACCGTGCTATCGCCGAGGTCGACATAGCTGAAGGTGTCGTTCCCGGCACCGCCCTTGAGCGTATCGGCGCCCAGCCCGCCGCGGAGCGAGTCGTCACCGCCATTGCCCCACATCGCGTTGGCACCGGCGTCGCCGATCAGCAGATCGGCATGAGCCGAGCCATAGAGCTGCTCGATCCCGGCCAGGGTGTCGCCCTGGGCGTCGCCGCCGGTGCCGGTGCCCAGCGCGAGGTCGACCGTCACCCCGGCGGTGCTGGCGGTATAGTAGGCGGTGTCGATGCCAGCACCGCCGATCAACGCATCCGCGCCGGCCCGGCCTTCGAGGATGTCGTTGCCGCTGCCGCCGTCCAGGGTGTTGGCCCCGGCGCTGCCGGTCAGGGTGTCGTCAAGGCTGGAGCCGGTCAGGTTCTCGATCTCGTACAGCTTGTCGCCCTGGGCATCGCCGACCGCGCCGAGGCCGGACGTCAGGCTCACCGTCACGCCGGCGGCCGAGCCGGCATAGCTGGCGGTGTCGAGGCCATCGCCGCCCTTGAGCACATCCGCGCCGAGGCCGCCGCGAAGGGTGTCATTGCCGCCGCTGCCCCACAGCGCGTTGGCCCCGGCGTCGCCGATCAGCAGATCGGCATGGGCCGAGCCGTAGAGCTGCTCGATCCCGGCCAGGGTGTCGCCCTGGGCGTCGCCGCCGGTGCCGGTGCCGAGCGCCAGATCGACAGTCACGCCGGCCGCGCTGGCGGTGTAGTAGGCGGTGTCGATGCCGGCGCCGCCGATCAGCACATCCGCCCCGGCCCGGCCTTCGAGGATGTCGCTCCCGGCCCCGCCGTCGAGGGAGTTGACCCCGGTGCTGCCGGTCAGGGTGTCGTCGAAGCCGGACCCGGCGAGGTTCTCGATCTCGGCCAGCTTGTCGCCTTCGGCGTCGCCGCCGGTGCCGATCCCGGTGATCAGCGTGATCTTCACCGCGGCCGCGGAGGTCGCGTAGTCGGCGGTATCGAGACCGTCGCCGCCCTTCAGCACATCGGCGCCAAGGCCGCCTCGGAGCATGTCGTCGCCGCCGCTGCCCCACAGCGTGTTGGCCGCGGCGTCGCCGATCAGGAGATCGGCCTGGGCCGAGCCGAAGACCTGCTCGATCCCGGCCAGGGTGTCGCCCTGGGCGTCGCCGCCGAGCCCGGTGCCGAGCGTCAGATCGACGGTCACGCCGGCCGCGCTGGCGGTATAATAGGCTGTGTCGATGCCGGCGCCGCCGATCAGCATGTCGGCGCCGGCCCGGCCTTCGAGGATGTCGTTTCCGGCCCCGCCGTCGAGGGTGTTGGCCCCGGCGCTGCCGGTCAAGGTGTCGGCCAGGCTGGAGCCGAGCAGGTTCTCGATCCCGGTCAAGGTATCGCCCTGGGCGTCGCCGCCCGAGCCGGTGCCGGTCGTCAGCTTCACCGTCACGCCGGCGGCCGAGCCGGCATAGCTGGCGGTGTCGCTCCCGGCGAGGCCGTCGATGTGGTCAGCGCCGATGCCGCCTTTCAGCGTATCGTCGCCGGCCGTGCCGACCAGCGTGTCGTCGGAGTCGATGCCCGAGATCGTCACCGTCACCGTGGCGACGTCCCCTCCGGCGAGGGTGTAGGTGAAGCTGTCCGTCCCGGTGAGGCCGGTGGCGCCGGAGCCCGCCCCCGGCAAGCCGTCGAAGGCATGGTTCGGGTCGTAGATGAAGGTGCCGTCGGCATTCAGCGTCAGATGCGCGCCGGAGGCGAGCGTGATCATCACGCCGACCGCTGCCGCGCCGCCGTTCACCTGGGTCACGGTGAGCGGACCATCCAGGTCGCTGTCCGCGCCGGAGCCGTTGTCGGCGAAGACGTTGCCGGTCGTGATGGCGAGGGTCTCGTCGGTGGCGAAGGCGTCGGCCTGCGCGGTACCTGGATCATCGACGGAAGCGACGCCGACGTTGAAGGTGCCGGTGGCGGTGCCGCCATGTCCGTCCGACAGGGTGTATGTGACGACATCCGGGCCATTGGCATTGGCGTCGGGCGTGTAGACGAGATCGCCATCGGCATTGAGCGACACGCTGCCATGCAGCGCCGAGCCGCCGGTGAGGATGACGGTGTCGCCGTCGACATCGCCGGCGGCGGCCAGGATCAGGGTCTTGGCGACGGTGAGCGGGGTGTCCTCATTGGTGCTCTGGTCGGCGACACTGCCGGCGGTCGGGCCGTCATTGACCGCTGCGACGCCGACATTGAAGGTGCCGGTGGCGGTGCCGCCGTTGCCGTCGGACAGGGTGTAGGTGACCACATCCGGGCCATTGGCATTGGCGTCGGGCGTGTAGACCAGGTCGCCATTGGCATCGAGCGAGACGGTGCCGTGCAAGGCCGAGCCACCGGTCAGGGTGACGGTGTCGCCATCGATATCGCTGGCACCGGCCAGGATCACGGCTTTGGAGACGGTGAGCGGGGTGTCCTCGTCGGTATTCTGATCGGCGACGGTGCCGGCCAGCGGATCATCATTCACCGCCGCGACGGTGATGTTGAAGGTGCCGGTGGTGGTGCCGCCGTGGCCGTCGGACAGGGTGTAGGTGACGACACCCGTCCCGTTGATATTGGCATCCGGCGTGCAAACCAGGTCGCCATTGGCGTCAAGCGAGACGGTGCCGCCCAGCGCCGAGCCGCCGATCAAGGTGATGGTGTCGCCATCGACGTCGCTGGCGCCGGCCAGGATCACGGCCTTGGAGATGGTGAGCGGCGTGTCCTCGTCGGTGCTCTGGTCAGCGACGGTGCCGGCCACCGGATCGTCATTCACCGCGGCGACACCGACGTTGAAAGTCCCCGTGGTGGTGCCGCCCTGGCCGTCGGAGAGGGTGTAGGTGACGACATCCGGGCCATTGGCATTGGCGTCGGGCGTGTAGACCAGGTCGCCATTGGCATCGAGCGACACGCTGCCGTGCAGGGCGGAGCCGCCGGTCAGGGTGACGGTGTCGCCGTCGATGTCGCCGGCGCCGGCCAGGATCAACGTCTTGGCGACGGTGAGCGGGGTGTCCTCATCGGTGCTCTGGTCGGCGACGCTGCCGGCGGTCGGGTCGTCATTCACCGCCGAGACGCCGACGTTGAAGGTGCCGGTGGTGGTGCCGCCATTGCCGTCGGAGAGGGTGTAGGTGACGACATCCGGGCCATTGGCGTTGCCATCCGGCGTGTAGAGCAGGTCGCCGTTGGCGTCGAGGGAGACGCTGCCGTGCAGGGCGGAGCCGCCGGTCAGGGTGACGGTGTCGCCGTCGATGTCGCCGGCGCCGGCCAGGATCAGGCTCTTGGCGACGGTGAGCGGGGTGTCCTCGTCGGTGCTCTGGTCGGCGACACTGCCGGCGGTCGGGTCGTCATTCACCGCGGCGACACCGACGTTGAAGGTGCCGGTGGTGGTGCCGCCGTTGCCGTCGGACAGGGTGTAGGTGACGACATCCGGGCCGTTGGCGTTGGCATCGGGCGTGTAGACCAGGTCGCCATTGGCATCGAGCGACACGCTGCCGTGCAGGGCGGAGCCGCCGGTCAGGGTGACGGTGTCGCCGTCGATGTCGCCGGCGCCGGCCAGGATCAGGCTCTTGGCGATGGTGAGCGGGGTGTCCTCATCGGTGCTCTGGTCCGCGACCGTGCCGGCGACCGGGCCGTCATTCACCCCGGTGATGGTGATGGTGACGGTCGCGGTGCTCTGCGCCCCCGCGCTGTCCTGCATCGTGTAGGTGAAGGTATCGGTCGTCGTGGCGCCGGCGGCCAGGCTCTGGAAGGCCGCGCCCGGGTCGTAGACCACGTTGCCGGCGCCGTTGATGCTGACCGAGCCCAGCGCGCCCGTGCCGTTCACCGAGACCAGGGTCTTGGTGTCGCCGGCATCCGGGTCGGTGTCATTGGCCAGCAGGCTCGCCGCCGTCAGGATCACGGGGCCACCGTCCTCCACCGCGGTGCCGGTGTCCGCGACGGCGGTGGGCGCAGTGTTCGGCGTGTGGGTGCCGGAGCTGTCGATGATGGTTTCGACACCTTGCGAGAACAGCTGCGTGCGCTGCGCCGCGGTGAAGGCGGCGCCCGTCAGGGTGACACTGTCACTGCCCCCCGCCCCATGGATCAGCAGCGCCGTGGCGACGCTGTCGGTGGTGAAGGCGGTGCCGGTGGCGTTGGTCGTCGTGATCTGCTCGATGCTGGTCAGCGTCTTGCCCGTGAGGTCGAGCGTGGCGGCGCTGGTGGTCAGCGTGTCGTTGCCGGACCCGCCATCCAGGGTGGTCACGCCCCCGAGGCCCCCGACTCCGGCGGAGAAGATGTCGTTGCCGCTGCCGGTCCGGATGATCTCGATCGCGGTCAGGGTGTCGGTGCCGACGCCCGTGCCCGTCACCGTCCCGGCCGAGAGGTCGACCGTCAGGGCATTGGTCGAGGCCGCATAGGTAACGGTGTCGGTGCCGGCGCCGCCGCTGAAGGCGTTGTTGGCGCCGTTCGTGACATTCGCGGTGACGGTATCGTTCAACCCGGTGCCGACCACGTTTTCGATGCCGCTGAGCGTGTCGGTGTTGCCGAAGCTGTCGGTCGCGCTGCCGGTGGCGAGGTTGACCGTGACGGCACCGGTGCCGCCGTCCTGGCTGTAGTCGACCGTGTCGGCGCCGCTGCCACCACTCAGCGTGTCGTTGCCGGCACCGCCGACAAGAGTATCGTTGCCGACGCCGCCGGTGAGCTGGTCCGTGCCGATGCCGGCGATGAACGTGCTGCCGCCGGCGGCGGCGGTGAGCACATCATTGCCGCTGCCGGTCCTGACGATCTCGATCGAGGTGAGCGTGTCGGTGCCGATGCCGGTCCCCGTGGCCGAGCCGGTGCTCAGGTTGATCGTCAGGGCATTGGTCGAGGCCGAGTAATTGACCGTGTCGGTGCCGGCGCCGCCGTTGAAGCTGTTGTCCGTGAAGTTCGAGACATTGGCGACGATGGTGTCGTTCAGCGCAGTGCCGATGATGGTCTCGATGCTGCTGAGCGTGTCGGTGTTGCCGAAGCTGTCGGTCGCACTTCCGGTGGCGAGGTTGACCGTGACGGCGCCCGAGCCGCCATCCTGGCTGTAGTCCACCGTGTCGGTGCCGCTGCCGCCGTTCAGGCTATCGTTGCCGGCCCCGCCGATCAGCGTGTCGTTCTGGTTTTCGCCGTTGAGGATGTCGTCTCCGTCTCCGCCAAAGACGATGTCGTCGCCGTTCCCGGCGTTGACCGTGTCGTTGCCGGTGCCGTTGGGCGAGGTCGTCGAACCGCCATAGATCGTGTCGGCGGAGCTGGACCCGGAAATGGTTTCGTTTCCGGACGTGCCGAATAGTGTCGCCATAAGAACTGTCTCCCCATCAATATGGCAATGGATTCGTCAACGGCTGGTTGGAATCCTGGGCGATAAGATCATCTGACTTCCGGCAATCGGAGCACGAGAAGTAGCTCGACGTTTCGGATCAATGCACAGAGCGCAGTTGAGCGATGGTGTCTTAGTCTGGGTATGTGATCTGTCAGCCGACGGGATGGTGGCTGACTTTCGGAGTTTCATTTGTCTAGATGAATATCGAACATCGGACTGCCTCCAAGGCATCAGGTTCCTGCATGAATATGATTATATGATCCGATTCTAGAGTATGGCTCTGATATCAGACTATAATCATAAAAGTTATTTCGAATTTTATGTTTCTCATAGGCTGCTATTCGAGGTCAACTACGTCCTAAGGCGTAGTCGGCTATCAAATCCGTCATCTGGCATCTCGGCTTCGCGGCGCGCGCTCCAGCTCGCCCTGCCGCTCTCACGCCGGGGTGAACACCTCGACCGGGGCGCGCACGCCGCGCAGGGTCTGCAGGCCGAGGCAGCGGAACAGCTGCGGCGCCGCCAGCGCCTCGACGAAGCGGCGGCTGACCACCATCGGCACGTCCAGGGCGCCGCACAGGTTCTCCAGCCGGGCGGCCTCGTTCACCGCCGGGCCGATGATGGTGAAGTCCAGCCGCTGGCCCGAGCCGACATTGCCGTACAGCACGTCGCCGACATGCAGCGCCACGTCCAGCGTCATCACCGGGATGCCCGCTTCGCCGCGCCGGACGTTGATCGCGGCAATCCGCTGCAGCGCCTCGGCCGCGGCGGCCAGCGCCCGGCCGCAGGTCCCGGCCGGGTCGTCCTCGGCGAAGGCGAAGGTGGCCAGCAGGCCGTCGCCCATGAATTTCAGCACCTGCCCGCCGCGGTCCTCGACCGGCGTCGCCAGCGCGTCGAGATAATCGTCCAGCATGGCGACCAGCTGGTCCTGCGGCAGGGCGTCGGCCAAAGCGGTGAAGCCGCGCAGGTCGCCGACCAGGATCGCGGCCGAGATGGTCTCGACCGAGCCGCGGCGGATCTCGCCATGCAGCACCCGCCGGCCGACATCGCGGCCGAGATAGGTGGTCAGCACGGTGCGGAAGGCGGCGAGGTCGATTCCGGCGCGGATGGCGGCGCCGAACACCGGCATCAGGTCGTCGAGCGCTCGCACCTCGGCCGTGGTGAAGCCGCCGGGCCGGTCGGTCGCCAGGGTGACCGAGGCGCCGGTGCGCAGCGGGTGCAGCGTGCCGTCGAAGCCGAAGGGGATGATGAAGCAGAGGTAGTCGGTGGCGCCGGCGGCGTGCAGCTCGGCCAGGATCGGATAGCGCCCCACCCCCTCGCCCCGCTCCAGCCGGTAGCGGGTCAGCGGCACGATGTCCTCGGCCCGGGCGGCGGCGGGATCCATGGCCGATTCTCGCGCGGCGAGGACGGCGTCGTAGATCGGGCTGGGGCTGGACATCTTGCCCCAGGAGCCGTGGCCGTACGCCTCGCTTTCCCGGCCGCCGTCGCGGGTCCAGGTCAGGCCGAACGCCTCGATCTCGGGATGCAGGGTGGTGGCCGAGAGATAGGCGCGCCACAGCGGGATGCCGGCTGCCAGCAGGCCGTCGGCGAAGCCGCAGGCGACATCCTGCACCGGCCCGGCCATCAGCGCCTGGTTGCCCAGCCAGCGCCGCAGGCCGGCCAGGGCGGCGGCGGTCACGGCTGGCAGGGCGTCGGCCCTATCGGTCACGCGACAGGCCGCGCGCCTCCAGCGCGGCGAGATAGGCGCGCCACAGCTCGTCCTGCCGGGTGGCCAGCTCGTGCAGCCAGGTCCAGGAATAGAGGCCGGTGTCGTGGCCGTCGTCGAACACCAGCCGAATGGCGTAATGGCCGACCGGCTCGACCGCGGTGATGGCGACGTTGCGCTTGCCGCCGACGATGGTCTTCTGCGACGGGCTATGGCCCTGGACCTCGGCCGACGGGCTCTCGACCCGCAGCAGCTCGGCCGACAGGGTGACGTGCAGCCCGTCGTCGAAGCGCAGCTCCAGCACGCGCTCGGCCCGCTTCAGCCGGATCTCGACCGGCCGGGCGGCGCTGCCGGTCAGAGGCGGGCTGCCCATGGCGGTCATGGCGCTAGCGCCGCGCGTCGGGGTCGAGCGGTCGGGCCTCGTCGATCAGCATGATCGGGATGCCGTCGCGGATCGGATAGGCCAGCCGCGCCTGGTCCGAGATCAGCTCCTGCGCGCGGGCGTCGTAGCGCAGCAGCGACTTGGTCAACGGGCAGACCAGCATTTCGAGCAGCCGCGGATCGACTGCGGTGGGGCTGCTTGGGGTCGGATTGCCGGGGGCAGCGGCGCTGTCGGAGGTATCGGTCATGGCACGGGGTCCGGGAACAGGGGCCGTCAGTGGCGCACGCGGCCGGCATGGCCGCCATGGATCGCCATCCGGATGATCGATAGCATGACTTGGGTGCGCTCGCAGAGATCCTTCGCTTCGAGCAGCGCCTGCTTCTCCTGCGGCTCGAACGGGCAGATCATGGCCAGCGAGGTGACCAGGCGCTCATCCGGGGTCTGGCCGATCGCCTCCCAGTCGGCGGACAGGCCGGCGATGCGGAAATACTCGGTCAGGGCGTGGTCCAGCCCGGCACGGTCGATCTCGGCCGGGGTCGGGCCGTCTATGTCGGCGGCGAAGCCGGTCCAGCCCGGCCGCACCCGGCGATAGCCGCGCCGCTCGTCCAGCTCCTCATCGACCCGGAACCGGCACAGCCCGGTCAGGGTGATCAGGTAGCGGCCGTCATCGGTCTCGTCGAAGCTGGTGATCCGGCCGGCGCAGCCGACGGCGTAGAGTGGCGGGGGCGCGGCCCCCCAGCTGCCGGGGCGCGGCTGGATCATGCCGATCAGCCGGCCGCCGGCCAGCGCATCCTCGACCATGGCGAGGTAGCGCGGCTCGAAGATGTTGAGGGGCAGGAGGCCGCGCGGCAGCAGCAGGACCCCGGGCAGGGGGAAGACCGGCAGGTCGGTGCCGAGGTCCTCGAAGCCGGGCGCGCGCGGCCCCGTTTTCATGAAAACAGGAGCGAGGACAACCGACGCCGGCCGGACAGGGTCAGGGGGTCGGTCGGGCCCAGCGCCTCGAACAGCTTGACCAGCTGCTTGCGCGCCGCCTGCTCGTTCCATTCGCGGTCGCGGCGGAACGCCTCCAGCAGCTCGTCCATCGCCTCCTCGCGCTGGCCGGCGCCGTAGAGGGCGGTCGACAGCTCCAGGCGCGCCTCGTGGTCGTTCGGGTTGGCGTCCAGCCGCTGGCGCAGCCCGGCCAGGCCGGCGATGGCGACGGCGCTCTGCTCGGCCAGCTCCAGCGCGGTCCTGGCCGCGGCGATGTCGGCGTGGCGCGCCATCTCCGGCGTCAGGCTGTCCAGGAACTGCTTGGCCTGCTCGATCTCGCCCAGCGCGATCAGGCAGCGGGCCAGGCCGGCCGCGGCGGCCGCGCTGTCCGGGGCATGCGCCAGGACGTGCTGGTAGATGCCGGCGGCCTCTTCGATGTTGCCGCTGTCGAGCACGGTCTTGGCCTCGGCCAGCAGCTCGTCGACATGGTCATGGGAATCATGTCCGGCCAGCTGCACCAGCTTGTCGATGAAGCTCTTGACCTGGCTCTCCGGCACCGCGCCCATGAAGCCGTCGACCGGGCGGCCCTGGTAGAAGGCGTAGACCGTCGGCACCGACTGGATGCGCAGCTGCGCCGCCAGGGCCTGGTTCTGGTCGATGTCGACCTTGACCAGCCGGACCTTGCCTTGGGCGGCCTGGACCTGCTTCTCCAGGAGCGGCCCCAGCGTCTTGCACGGGCCGCACCAGGTGGCCCAGAAGTCGACGATGACCGGCACCTCCATCGAGGCCTCGATCACGTCGGCTCGGAAGCCGGCGGTGTTGCTGTCCTTGATCACCGGTACGGCGCCGCCGGAAGCGGCATTGAGAAGGGCATCCATGGCGTTGTCCCAGGTCTGGTATTGATCTGTGCCGAAGGCCGGCGGCGGCAAGCGGCGGGGTCAGCCGCCGGCAGACGCATCCTCCGCCGGTGGCGTGACGGTCGCCGGCTCCGCCGGCAGGGTGACAGGGTCGAGATCGACGATATGGGGTTCGTGGCCGCAGCTGGCAATGAAGCCGAGCAGGCCGGCCGGCTCGATCGCCGTGGTCATGGTGTTGGCCAGCGGGTGGAAGTGCAGCGTGCCGTGCCGCATCATGTCGGCATCCAACACGATGGTCACCTGGCGGGCGTCGTCATTGATGATGGCGAAGGGCGTGACCGAGCCGGGGGTGACGCCGAGCGCCTCCATCAGCCGGTCGGGCGACCCGAAGGACAGCCGGCCGGCGCCCAGCAGCTCGCCCAGCGCCTTCAGGTCGACGCGGCGCTCCTCCTCGCAGACGACGAGCCAGGCCTGGCCCTTCTTGTTGCGCAGGAACAGATTCTTCGAGTGCCAGCCGTGCAGCAGGCCGCGCAGATGCCGCGATTCCTCGACCGTGAACACGGCCTCGTGCTCATGCGTCGTCACGTCGATGCCGAGCGAGCGCAGCCGCGCGAACAGGTCGGCTGGGGTCGCGCAGGGGCGGGCTGCGGCGGGCAGGGGCGAGTCGGGGGAGGTGCTGTCGGGCGTGGTCATGGCCCGGTGTTATACGAGGCTGCGGCCGCGCTTCCAAGCCCGCCCCGGCCGACGTCCGGGCGGGGCCTGGCCGGGCTCGAAAAATTTCCGCATTTAGATGCTTGCAAATCCCGCGGCATCGGATATAACCCGCCACCTCGACGGCGCTGCGGCGCCGCGGCGCCAGAGCGGGCGTAGCTCAGGGGTAGAGCACAACCTTGCCAAGGTTGGGGTCGAGGGTTCGAATCCCTTCGCCCGCTCCAGTTTCTTCCAGGAAAATCAGCGATTTAGCAGGCGCCCGCAAGGGCGTTTTCTGCTTCCCCGGCCTCGCCTCCGCTGGTTCCGGTCGTGCTCAAGGCCGACGAGGCTGCGCTCCTCACCCGGGTGCAGAGCCCCGAGCGCCGAGGGCGCAAGCTCGTGTCGACGGTGTCTGTTCGGAGGTTTTCAAGCCAGGATGCGTCGAAAGCGGGACTCGTATGGGGCGCAGGTCTTCCGGTCATCCGGGGAACGGCAAGCTGCGATGCTGCTGCATAGTCGACGTCACCCAAGGCTCCTCTGTGGCTCGCGCCGAGCGTGTCATGAAGTGTAGTTAGGGCCCGCGCATGGAGCGCAGAACAATCGCTTGCATCGCTGCAATTTCGCCTTGCGTGAACGACAGCCGAAGCCCGCGATCACGGCGCGGCCGCCGCCTCCGCTGCCGGAATGGACGCGACGGGCAGATCACCTTCGAAGAGAGGCCGCGACCGGCCGATCTCGCCTGCCAGATAGTCGAGCAGGACCCGCACCCGGGCCGATTGGCGAAGGTCGGGATGGGTCAGCAGCCAGAGATCCGCCGCGAAATCGGGGTCGGGCGGCGCGAGCCGGACCAGGGTCGGGCGGACATCGCCGATGAAGCAGGGCAGGTGGCCGATGCCGATGCCGCTCTCGACCGCCTCGGCCAGGCCGAGGACCGTGTTGATCCGATAGACGATCCGCTCGGGCGCGATGTGCTGCCGGACGAAGCGCACCGCCTTGAGCGTCGCGAGATTATCGCCGAGCGACACCCAGGGCCGGCCCGCGAGCTCGTCACAGGCTGGCAACCCGGGCCTGGGGAAATCGGCCGCGCGACCATATAGGGCCCAGGCGATCCGGGCGACCCGCCGCCCCACCAGCGTCTCGGGTGGGTTGTCCGTGGCCCGGATCGCCACGTCGGCGTCGCGCTTGGACAGGTTCAGCGGCTCGTTGCCGAGCACGACATCGAGCCGCACATCGGGGCATTCGCGCCGGAACCGCGCGAACAGCGGCGTCAGCAGATGGATCAGCAGGGAATCATTGGTGGTGACGCGCAGCTCGCCGGCCGGGGAGATGGTCCGGCCCGCGACCTTGCGGGTGAAGCCGGTGATGTCGTCGTCCAGCCGGGACGCCAGCTCCACCATCTCCTCGCCGACCGGGGTCAGGACGTAGCCGGAGCGATGCCGCTCGAACAGCGTCGTGCCCAGGGCCTGCTCGACCTGCCCGAGGCGGCGGAACACGGTGGAGTGGTTGAGGCCGAGCTGGGCGGCCGCGCCGGGCAGGCCCCGGGCATCCGCGATCGCCTTGATCAGGCGGAAATCGTCCCAGGAGATGTTGCCGAACGGCTCGCCCATATCCCCGATCCTGCATGCGTCGTGAGCATTGATGCGGTCAAGCCTGATCCTTTCCGTGACGCAAGTCGAATTGCCAAAATGCGCGACCATCGTTGCATGAGCGCAAGCGGTTGGTCACCGGCCCGCGGCGCCGGCGGCATTATCTGACGGGCCAAGCGCGAGCCGCCGCGCTCTCGATCCGGAGGCATGTCATTCTGTCGAGCCTGGCATCAAGTCCAGAGCGGTTGGCATCTCGACTATCAGCGCTAGAGCAGGAAGTCCGAGGCCTGAGGTGATCGGGATCGCAACGGCTTCTGTCCACATCCGTGGCCAGGACAACAACCTGACGCTACATCACAGCACCTCGACCGCCGCGGTGAAGACGTAGCCGACACCGCGTTCGGTCCGGAGGATCTGCGGGTTGCTGGGACGGATCTCGAGCTTCCGGCGCAGCCGCAGCACCTGCAGGTCGATGCTGCGATCGAACACGTCCTCATGGATGCGGGTCGCCTGCAGCAACTGCTCGCGTGAGAGCGTCCGCTGCGAAGCCTCGATGAAGGCAATCAGCAGCGCGTACTCACTCTTCGACAGCGCCACCACGGCCCCCGAGGGATCGGTCAGCCGCCGCAAACGGCGGTCCAACTGCCAGCCGGCGAAGCGATACCGCGCGCTCTCGGTCCCGCGGAGCTGCGGTGCCCGCGGGCGATATCGCCCGCGCAGAATCGCCCGAATCCGCGCCAGCAACTCCCGCAGACCGAACGGCTTGGCCAGATAGTCATCGGCCCCAGCTCCAGCCCGATGACGCGATCGATCTCATCTCCTCCGCGGCCGGTACCAATGATCGCCAGGTCAGCGGATTTCGACCGTATCGCGGGCAACAGATTTAGGTCGTTTTCCCTGCCGAATTGCAGATCCAAGATCACCAAGTCGTGTCTGCACTCGGCCAAATGGCGGGCCAATTCCTGCCGACCTGCGGCCGCGACCGCCTGGACGCCGTGGCGCTCCAGGAAATCGACGATCGCGGTCCGCATCGTGGGGTCATCGTCAGCGACAAGGACGCGGATCGGTCGCATGTTCACGGAGGTCATATCCGACCGTGCCGATTGCATCTCGAATTCTGCCCGCGCCCACGCCGCCGCGGGGCGAGCGGCCGGGGATGTCCGATACTGAAGCAAGGCTACTGGCTCCGGTTCCGGCGGCGGTGGAGCCCGCCGCCTGTGCTGTGCCCGAACCATCGCACTTCGGCCCGGGATTTTATGGCTGGCGCGGGTCGATGAAGGAATCAGAACGAGCGGACCCTCAGATTCCGGCGTACCATTCGTATCCCCGGTCTTCCCAATAGCCGCCGTTGCCGCCCCAGAGGCCGGCGAAACTGTCGACGATCTCGATGCGCTTAACGTATTTGGCCTGCTTGTAGCCCAGCTGCCGCTCGACCCTGAGACGCAGCGGCGCGCCATGGCCCACTGCGAGATCCTGGCCGTTCATGGCGTAAGCCAGGATCGTCTGAGGGTGGAAAGCGTCGATGAGGTCGATGCTTTCATAGTACCGGCCGCTGCCGTCGAGCGTCCGCTCCAGCTCGTCGGCACAGTGGAAGACGGCAAATCGTGCCGAGGGCTTGAGCCCGACCGAGCCCAGCAGGATCCCGAGCGGAACGCCTGTCCACTTGCCAATGGCGCTCCACCCTTCGACGCAGTCATGCCGGGTAATCTGGGTGCGTGCCGGGAGCTTCTTGAGATCTGCCAGCGAAAGCTCCTGCGGCCGGTCGACGAGGCCATCGATCTTCAACCGCCAGCCTGCGAACTTGCCTTCGACGAGCTGCGCATATTCCTCGCTATCCGGCGCGCTCGTTCCGTTCACCCGAAACGATGGCGAGATATCCGTTTCGGCAAATTCTCGCGCCAGTGCCCCACGACCCAGAAGCAGCCTTTGGGCTTTCATCGTCAGCGTCTCGGCTGAACGGATGACGGCTCCCAATCCGGCATTCTGCTCCAGCGCATCGCAGCCGGTCAGCGCCAGCACGCTCGCGCCAGAAGCGGTGCCGATCAGGAAGCGACGGCGTGTCAGGCTGGTCATGCGTCAGGCCCCTCCTGCCGGATGGCATAGCGGCCCGTGATCATCGAACGCATGGTGTTCCAGGGACCCGAGAGGACGACCATGGCGACGTGAACGGCGACGAACGCGACGAGCAGCGACGCGGTGATGAAGTGCAGCGTCCGGGCGGATTGACGCCCGCCGAAGATGTCGAGAAGCACTGGAAATGCCGCGTCCACGCCTGGCGACATGGTCAGGCCGGTCAGCACCATCAAAGGCAGCAGAGCCGCGATGACGGCGATGTAGGTGAGCTTCTGAAGAGCATTGTAGCGCCGGGCCTTCTCCCCCTTGGGGAAGCGCAGGCGGGCATGATCGACGATTTCGCGCCAGAGATGACGTGGCACGAGTTCGGAGCGCTGCGGCACCAGATCACGCCGGAAATGGTGGCTCAGGAACCCGTAACCGAGATACACGAGGCCGTTGACGACAAAGATCCAGGCAAAGAAGAAGTGCCAGCGCCGGCCCGCGGCGAGGTCCTGGTAGGGAGGAAGCGTAAGCCAGGCCGGAAATGCCCGCGTCGTCCACTCGCCGCCCGTCTTCGACAGGCCCAGGACACCCGTTGTGGAAACGGTAACACTGCTGCCGATAGTGATGAAGCCGTGCGGCTCCCCGTTGCTTTCACTCGCACCTATCTTGAGGAAGGCCGGATCGGCGTCGGCGCCGTACTGGCCCCAGTGGAGTTGCGGATAGGCGTTGAAGATCTGGAGCCCGCTCAGGAGCAGGACGCCGAGGCACAGCACGTTCAGCCAATGCGTCAGACGGGTAACGACGGAATGACGCCGGATAAGGATGGTCCTCCAGCGGGGCGTCAGCGGCGAGTTTCGCAACTCCTCGGTCATGGTCTGTCCTGATGTACGGCTGAATTGGTCAGAGCTGCTCGGTCGCAGATGCCACCGGCCGGGCGGCGATCTGCCCGGCCGGTGGGTGCGGATCACATCGGCGGGACGACGCCGTTGGTGCCGACGACTACCCGCTGCGCCGTAATCGCGCCACTCGCGTCCTTCTCGGCCGGGATGAAGACAACAGCCCCTGGCTTCAGATCGGCCCGGGTTGCCGGAGCGAAGGTGACGACGGGCGTGCCTTCGGGGATGGCGATCGTCTTCTCCTGTCCGTGATAGGTGACTGTCACCGTACGCCCCTCAACGCCCTTCACGGCGTCAGCCACCGTCGCGTTCGTCATGGTGCTGTTGGGCTTGAGATCCCAGCCGAAGCTGCCTTCCGCGGCCCCTTTGAGGGCAGGCGGAAAGATCAACACTTCCAGGGCGCCATCACCGCCGCCCACCTTCGGCAGCGAAGCGATGCCGACATAGTCGCCCGGCTTGATGTCGCTCACCGAAGCGTTGGCCACGCCGGAGACGTTGAAGCCCTGCGCGAGCGTGACATCGACAGTTTGCCCTTCACGGGTCTTCACCTTGAGCATCGCATCGCTGGCCTCGACGATGCTCCCCCGCAGACGCACTTGCTGGGCGTCCTGGTTCTGAGCGGATGCGGAAGACGTCAGGCCCGTCATCAGCAATGTGCCGAGTGACGCGGCAATAACCAAGGAATGGAAGGCTCTGAGACGCATATTATCCTCGTTTACCTACTAGTTGGTAGCTTCAGAGCGCGGATTTTGCAGCGCGCGTGCACTGCGCCTATCCGCGCGAAGACTGCTCGGGCATCGCCGGAATCGGCATCGTGATGCTAAGCAGCCGTTCTCTTGCCGGAATTCGAACCGACTCTCACTGCTGGTTGCAAAGCCGATCGATCAGCGGAGCGGTGACAGCGGCGAATACCTCAGGATCGTCATAGGCGCGCGCCGACAGCATCGCCCCGTGAACGGTCGCCATGAAGGCTTCTGCTTCAATGCGGGGCGTCCCCGTCAGCACAAGCCTGCCCTCTCGCTGCCCACGCTCCAGGACCGAGGTCAGCCAGGCCGAGATCGCACGGAAATGGGCTCTCACCTCAAGGGCTACTTCCGCCGGGAGAACCGGCAGCTCGCTCGCCAGAAGGGCGCACACACAGAATGGCGCGCTGGCGTCTCTGATGCAGGCTGCCCAATAGCCAGTATAGCGCCGAAGCTGCTCGAGCGGATCGGAGGTCTGTTCTTCCATGTACGCGATACCGGCCACGGCCTCCTCCCGGTATCGGGAAACCAGCGTGCGCACCAGATCCGCTTTGGTCGGGAAATGGTGATGGATACTGGGCTTCCGGATACCGACAACCTCCGCGATGTCCGCATAGCTGAAGCCGTTGTAGCCGCCGGCGATGATCAGGGTGCGCGCGCAGGCGAGGATGTCGTCAGCGGTGGTCGATGAGCTGCTCATGACAAACGTCTACCTACTAGTCGGCAGGTATGTCAAGCGCCGAAGATCGCGCGGAGCGCCTCGTGCTGATGCGCCGCCTCGCTGACGACGAGGCCAGGCGAGCGGCGTGACCAGAATATTGCTCATAAAATATGAACACACCTGCCGGCATTGGACAGCTTCCGAATGAAAGTATGAACAATTAGTGATTGGGGTCGAAGCCCCCGGCAGGGCGCACGGATTGCGTAGCGCGTCCATTTGTGGAGCTCGCGGCGACACTCACGAATGCAGGACAGGAACATGACCTACGACCTCGTCGTCAACGGCGCGATCCGGCAGGTGGAGGCGGATCCGGACACGCCTCTTCTCTGGGCGCTGCGCGACATATTGGGAATGAGCGGCACGAAGTTCGGCTGCGGCGCCGGCCTGTGCGGCTGCTGCACCGTCCATGTCGACGGCGCGGCGGCGCGCGCCTGCCAGACGCCGATCGATTCACTCGGCTCTTCGCGGATTACCACCATCGAGGGCGTCGCGGCGTCCGAGACCGGCCGGCGCGTCCAGCAGGCCTGGCTCGACATGGAAGTGGTCCAGTGCGGCTATTGCCAGCCGGGGCAGATCATGTCGGCGACGGCGCTGCTCACCGAAAATCCGCATCCCAGCGACGAAGACATCGACGCGGCAATGTCCGGAAATTTGTGCCGCTGCGGCACCTATAACCGCATCAAGGATGCGATCCGGCAGGCCGCGGCCGGACGTCATCCGGTTGGGGAGGGCCGGCAATGACGAAGCTTATGTCGCACACGGAAATGTCCCGCCGTGCCTTTCTGGCCACCGGGGCGACCGCTGCGGGCGCGCTGATGATCGGCGTACCGCTCGCAACTGATTCCGGCACCGCGCAGGCCCGTGGGCCTGTCGTCTTTGCGCCCAATGCCTTTCTGCGCATCGCCCGCGACGGCGCGGTGACGCTGATCGTGCCTTATGTGGAGATGGGCCAGGGGACGTATACCTCGGTCCCGATGTTGATCGCCGAGGAGCTCGAGGTCGACCTCGGCGCCGTCACAGTCACGCACGCTCCGGCGAATGACGCGCTCTACGCCAACCCGATCATGGGCGATCAGGAGACCGATGGCTCGCTTTCCATGCGGGCGGCCTGGGAACCGATGCGGCGGGCTGGTGCAACCGCGCGTCAGATGCTGGTTGCCGCCGCGGCATCAATGTGGGGCGTGGACGCCGCCTTGTGCCGGGCCCGCGACGGCATCGTCGTCCACGTCCCGACCGGACGGCGGATCGGCTATGGCGATCTCGTCGAGCGCGCCGCAACGCTGCCGGTCCCGCATGATGTCCCGCTGAAGGCGGGAGGCTTCCGCCTCATCGGCACGCCGCACAGGCGGCTGGATTCGGCCGTGAAGGTGCAGGGCGCCGCGCAGTACGGCATCGATGTGCGGCTTCCGGGCATGAAGGTCGCGGCTGTCATGGCCTCGCCGGTGCTCGGGGGGCGCCTCGCCGCGCTGGACGATATGGCCGCGCGCAAGATCGGCGGCGTGCGCAATGTCCTGCGCATCGACAATGCGGTCGCGGTCGTTGCTGATCACTGGGCCGCGGCCAAGAAAGGGTTCGATGCCCTCGTGGTCGCCTGGGACGACGGTCCGAACGCCGGTTTCTCGACGAAGGCGCTGTTCGCGGATCTGGAAGCGGCCGCGTCGGAAGTTGCCGTGCCCGGCCCATCCGCCGGTGACGTGGCGGCCGGCCTCGCCCGCTCGGCGCACACCATCGAGGCCTCGTACCGCCTGCCGATGATTGCCCATGCCCCGATGGAGCCGCTGAACTGCACGGTTCATCTCCACGACGGAAGATGTGAGGTCTGGATCGGCACCCAGGCGGCGACGCGTGCGCAGGCAGCGGCCGCCGGGGCCGCCGGCCTGCCCATCGAGAAGGTGGAGGTCCACAACCAGTATCTCGGCGGCTCTTTCGGCCGGCGGGCGGAATCCGACAACGTCACCCAGGCGGTGTTGTTCGCCCGGCAGGTCGATCATCCGCTGAAGGTCGTGTGGAGCCGCGAGGAAGACACCCAGCACGACTTCTATCGCCCGGCTTATCTGAACCTGCTGAAGGCCGGCCTCGATGCCTCCGGGCGGATCACCAGCTGGGCGCACCGCGTCGTCGGTCCCTCGCCGCTGACGCGCTGGCTGCCGGCCGCAATCCGCAGCGACGGCCTCGATCCTGACGCGATCACCAGCGCAGTCGGCCCCTACGCCTTCGAGAACGTGCAGGTCGAGTATGTGCGCCGCGAAAGCCCGGCCTATCACTCCGGCTTCTGGCGCGGTGTCGGTACCACGCACAATGCCTTCGTGGTCGACAGCTTCATGGATGAGCTGGCAGCCAAGGCCCGTATCGATCCGCTGGCGTTCCGCCGCATGCATCTGGCCGACGATCCCCGGCTGCGCGCCGTGCTCGACATGGCGGCGGAGAAATCGGGCTGGGGGACGCCATTGCCCGAAAGCAACGCGGGCGAGCGGATGGGCCGCGGCGTCAGTCTCCTGCAGGATTTCGGCGGCACCATCCTGGTGCATGTCGCCGAGGTGGCCATCGACAAACGGGGCTCCACGCGGGTGACGAAGGTCACCTCCGTCGTCGACTGCGGCAAGGTGATCAACCCGGATACCATCGCCGCCCAGGTCCAGGGCGGCGCCATATTCGGCATCTCTGCCGCTCTCTATGGCGAAATCACCTTTGCAAACGGGCGCGTCGAGCAGGGCAATTTCGATAGTTACCCGGCCGTGCGGATGGACGAGGCGCCGCGGATCACGGTGCACATCGTCGAAAGCGGCGCCGTTCCCTTCGGCGTCGGCGAATCCGGCACATCCGGCATTGGCCCGGCTGTCGCCAACGCCGTCTTCGCGGCGACCGGAAAGCGTCTCCGGCATCTGCCGATCACGCCGGAAGCGCTCGGCGGATAACGCCTCGCTCCCCGTCCCCACTCCGCAGGTGTCCCATGCGATCGATCATCGGCGTGCTCGCCGCCACCTTTCTGCTTGCCTCGACTATCCAGCCCACCCGCGCCGATGGCGACCCCGCAAGGGGTGAGACCGTGTTCAAGCGTTGCGCCGCCTGCCATGCGGCAACGACCCAGAACCGCGTCGGGCCCGGCCTCGCCTCCGTCGTCGGGCGATCGGCCGCCTCGGTCGCTGGCTTCAAATATTCGCCGGCGCTGACCGCAAGCGGTCTCAGTTGGGACGAAGCTACACTCGACCGGTTTCTGGACGCGCCGGCCAAACTCGTGCCCGGCACAAAGATGACCATCGCCTTGCCGAAGGCTGACGATCGTAAGGACGTCATCGCCTATCTGAAGACACTGGCTTCTACACCTGCCGCACCGTAGCCGCGACGAGCGGTCGTGCCTCATGAGCCGCGGCTGGCAAACAGTGCCATCACCCAGTCGATGAATGCCCGGATGGGAGGCGAAGCCTGCCGCGACGCTGGAAAGAGCAGGGAGATCGGCACGTCGTCGGAGCGGCAATGGCCGAGCACCTCGCGCAAACGCCCCCTCGCGGTGTCGTCGGCCACGATGAAGTCCGACAGGCGGGCCAGCCCGAAGCCGCCCGCGGCGAGATCCAGCAGCGCGAAGGTCTCGTCGACCACCAGGCTCCCACGCGGCTCGATCGCGTGGGAGATATCGCCTTCGTTCATCACCCACTTGTCGGGACGGCCATTATGCGCCGAGGAATAACCCAGCAGCACATGGCAGGCGAGCGCTGCAACGTCCTGCGGCTCGCCATGGCGTTCCAGGTAGTCCGGCGAGGCGCACACCACCCAGCGATAGCTGCCGACGCGCCGGGTCATGAGGCTGGAGTCGGGGAGCGCTCCGGTGCGGATGACGCAGTCGACGCCTTCCTGGACGAGGTCGATCAGCCGGTCGCTCATGCCAATCGCCATGTCGATATGGGGATAGCGCTCGCGGAACGAACCGAGCGCCGGCAGGACGATCGAGCGACCGATAGCCGGCGGCATGTCGACCCGCAGGCGCCCGCTCACGCGTCCGTCTGGACGCAGGCTGTCTTCCGCCCCCTGGACATCGAGCAGGATGGCGCGGCAGCGCTCGACATAGAGTTCCCCTTCCTCGGTAAGACTGAGCCGCCGCGTGCTGCGATGCAGGAGCCGCACGCCGAGGTGATGCTCCAGGCGCTGCATCGTCATGGTGACGGAGGAGCGTGGCAGGCCGAGCGCCTTCGCCGCCCTGGAGAGGCTTCCGGTCTCCACCACGCGGACGAACGTCTCCATCGCCTTCAGCCGATCCATCCGTCACTCCTGTCAACCCTGCCGGCAATTGAGGTCCGGAATCGTATAGAGGCGTCGCCTACATCCTGTACAACCGTGCCTCGGCATGCCCGATATCGGCATTCGGCGCATGCAGAGGGATAAGTTCGCAGATCGCCAGCTTGCGTTGGTCGCCACATTCACGCGGCTGGCGAACGCCTCGGGCACAACCTGGTTGTTCGGGTGCGACAGCCTGGTAATGCGCGCGTGTCACGTCGGCTCGCACGATCTTAGCGCGCCAACACGATCTGGTTGCCCGCCATCGCGGCGGTGTCGACCACGCGGCCGCTCTGCATCCTCTTCCTCCGGGGCCGGGGCGACCCGCCGAGCCAGGGTGAGGCTGAGACCCGCGCCGACGGCGAGGCAGGCGGCGATGCAGGTGATGGCGACGACAAAGGCCTGGGTGATGGCCGCCGGACCGGTATGCGCGCCGAGGACGGTGTAGAAGATCCCGCCGATCACCGCGACGCTGAGCGCGGTGCCGACCTGCAGGGTCGAGCTGGCGATGCCGGCGATCATGCCGGACAAGGCCGGCACGACGCGCCCCGTCACCATCCGCATCAAGGTCGGCAGCGCGAGCCCTTGTCCGAAACCGATGACGAACAGGATGACGGCAAGCGGCACGGGCGCGGGGGACAGGCCGGTCGGTGCCGCCGCGATGGCCCAGACCAGGCCGACAAACCCGACGGCCTCCAGCCCCATACCGACCGGATTGACATAGGCGCCGAGGGCGCGCCTGCAGACCGGAGTCGACAGTGGCCCCAGCAGGAACCCTGCACCGAACGGCAGGAAGACCAGGCCGGCGCCCAGCGCGGTCGCATGCAGCGCGTCCTGCAGATAGACCGAGAACAGCAGGAAGAAGGGCGCGATCGCGTAGAACAACAGCGCAATCAGCAGCGCGCGGCCCAGCCCCGGTGCCCGCACGGCGGCCGGATCGATCAGAGGCGTGCCGCCTGCATGGGCCAGCCGGGCCTCATAGCGCCAGAAGAGCCACGCCAGCACCGGCACCGCCATGAGCGACAGCCAGGACCATAGCGGCCAGCCCGCCTCACGCCCCTCGATCAGCGGCACGATCAGCGCGCCCAGCGCCGACATCGACAACGCCGTACCGCCGAGGTCCAGCCTGCGCGCGTCCCGCCCCCGCGTTTCCTTCAGCAGGGGAATGCCGAACAGCACGACCAGAATCGCCACCGGCAGGTTGACGAGGAAGATCGCCCGCCACCCAAAGCCCCAGAGATCGGCCGAAATCAGGATGCCGCCCAGCGCCTGGCCGACCACGGAGGCCAGGCCGAAGACAGCGCCGTACAGGCTGAGCGCGAGCGGCTTCTCGCTTTCGGGGAAGATCGCCTGCACCGAGGCGAGCGCCTGCGGCGCCATCACCGCCGCCGTGACGCCCTGCAAGGCGCGGCCGGCGACGAGCGCCCATGGCGATCCCGCAAGGCCGCACAGCAGCGATGCCGCGGCGAAGCCGATCAGCCCGATAAAGAACACCCGGCCGCGGCCATAGAGATCGCCAAGGCGCCCGCCGGTGATCAGCGTCACGGCATAGAGCCCGGCATAGGCGGAAATGACGAGCTGCTCGGCGGAGGACGAGGCGCCCAATTCCCCGCGGATCGAGGGCAGCGCGACATTGACGATGAAGAAATCGAGCGGCGGCAGGAACGCGCCGACCAGCAGGATCACGAACATGGCCCAGCGGCGCGGGTCGGGCGAGGCAACGTCACCCCGGGACCGTGTAGCCGGCGGGGTCTCCGGCCGAGATTTCATCGTGCTCACGGAAGCTTCCGTTCTCGAAGGTGAACGTCGCCGACCCGTCAGGTCGCTCCGACGGCTGTCGCGGCGGCGCCGCTTAGAGCGGCCTGGCCAGGCTGCGCTGCGGCTTGACGGCCGTGTAGAGATCCACGTCGGCCATCACCCGCGCCGTTTCCGGCGAGGCCAGGGCCGTTTCCATGGCCGCGTCGTCCCGGAACACACAGATCGCGACGGCGATCAGGCCGCCGCCGTCTCCTTGCGGGAAGAAGCCGGCGAGGCTCTCCAGCCCGTAGGGTCCCCAGCATTCGCGCACGAGCGGGAAATGGACGTTGATCCAATGCTCGCGGTCGAAGGGCGTGTCGGCATTCCCGGCATAGGTCACGTACATGGTGGTCATGGTGGTCTTCCTCAGTTCCGAGTGTCGAAATCGGTGGCGATGGAGATGTCGCGCCAGGCGGCGATGTCGGCGCGGAATGCTTCGAGCTTCCGCTCCGCGATCGCGTGGGCTCTCGGCCCAAGCGGCAGGTGCAGTGGCGGATGCTCGGAATCGATGGCCTGCAGCATCACGGCGACGGCCTTGGCGGGATCGCCCGCCTGCCTGCCGTCGTTGGTCTGGCGATACTGCCGCCTCGCCTGCGCAATGTCGGCGTAGGCGGGAATCTCCCGCGCTGCGGTGGCGATCGAGCGACCGAGAAACTCGGTGCGGAAGGGGCCGGGCTCGACGATGATGACGTTCAGCCCCAGGGGGCGGAGTTCCTCCGCCAGCGCTTCCGACAGGCCTTCCACCGCGAACTTCGTCGCATTGTAGATGCCAAAGCCCGCGGAACCGGCGATGCCGGCGCCGGAGGACAGGTTGACGATGCAGGCTCCCTGGCGCTTGCGGAGCGATGGCAACGCGGCCCGGGTCGTCTCGATCAGGCCGAACACATTCGCCTCGAACACCGGCCGGTATTCGCCGGGCTCCGCCTCCTCGATCGCACCGATGAAGCCGAATCCGGCGTTGTTCACCAGGACATCGAGGCCACCGAAGGCGCTTTCGGCCAACGCCACCGCCCCTGCGGCGGCGCCGGGCTGCGTGACGTCGAGCGCGATGCCGCGCACCGTGTCGGGGAAGCGGCCGCACAGCGCCTGCAAGGCATCGACCGAGCGCGCGGTGGCGACAAGCCGGTCGCCGCGCCCGGCGACCGCCTCGGCGAGTTGCTTCCCCAGGCCGGACGAACATCCGGTAATCAGCCAGGTTTTCACCAAATCCTCCTGCGTTGCGCTGGACGAGGGGCCCGCTTCACGCGGCCCCCGAGCGGCTCGCCATTCCAAGCTCGCTGCAGGTGGATTTGGGGTGATCAGATCTGTACGATAACTGACAGTATCGAACGGTCTCCGTTCACTTTTGTAGGTCGGCGCGATGGAGTGGAGTGACGTCCGGATCTTTCTGGCCATAGCCCGTTACGGCACGCTGGGCGGCGCCGCCCGCGCGCTTCGTCTGAGCCATCCGACGGTCGGGCGTCGCCTTCGGGCTCTCGAACAGGCAACCGGCCATACGCTGTTTCAGAGAACGGCCGACGGCTTCATTCCGACCGAGGAGGGCAACGCCGTCATCGCGATGGCGGAGCAGATGGAAGAAGCCGCTCTGGCCATGGAACGGAGGCTCGCCGGGCAGGAGCAAGACCTTCAGGGCAGCTTGCGCATATCGTCTGCCGACTGGTTCGGCGCCTACGTCCTGCCGCCGATCATCGCCGACTATGCAAAGGCCTATCCGAACGTCGATATCGAGATCCTGACGGGCACTCGCTTGTTCAGCCTCGCCCAGCGGGAGGCCGATATCGCTTTCCGGATCGTCCCGTTCAACACGCCCGATGTCGTACAGCGACGGCTGATCCGACTGGCCTATGGTGCCTATGTCGCGGCGGACTCCCCCGAGCCGGCCTATGGCGATGGAGCCGGCTTTCGCCTCATTACCCACGACACGTCGACAGGCCAGTTCCCGGATATCGCCTGGGTCGAGGAGAGCTTCCCGAACGCGAGGCCCGTCCTGCGTTCGAACAATCGGAATGTGCAGGGACGCATGTGCAGACTAGGCATCGGTATTGCCGTTCTGCCGCAAGTCGTCGGCAATCAGATGGCAGGCCTGCGCCGGCTCAACCTGCCAGCGGAGCCACCCGGCCGGGATATCTGGATGGGCTATCATCGTGACATGAGACGTCTTCACCGTCTGCGAGCCTTCATCACCACGGTGACCGCTCACATCGCGGAGGCGCAGTCCTGACTGGGAGCGCTGGAGACCACTGACGTTGGCTCGGCGGCGATAGCCTCCGGCTTCCGGCCAGCGGACCGCTCAAGACGCCAGATGTCCGTTTTGGTCGGGAAGCCGAGCGATGAAGGGGGCCGCTGCATCGCAATCGTCTCCTCCGACAGCACCAGCTTGGCGAGCTCGGTCAGCAATCGGACCAGCGCAGCTTCGGTGTCGAGGGCGGCGATACCGTCCTCGTCGACATCCAGGATGAAACGGCGGCTGCGAGCCGGGCTTAGGTGTGCGGGCCTACCCCTACCAAGGTATTGCTTCGGCAACCAAAATGCAGAAGGCGGATGAAACCCCCGCATACTAGGTCTCCTACGCCGTCCCGGCATATCGTCCTGTTGAAACCGATGACGGTGTTCCAAGATGTTAGAATAAATTGTGATGTAAGAAAATATCAGAAGAAAACTGAACTCTTGGGTCGTCAATATTCATTTGCTGTGGAGGTCGAGGATGACAGGCGCTGCCGGAGATGATCCGCACGTTCTTCACGACGTCCCGATCGGACTTGAGGACGCGGGGTCACGTCGCGAGTTCGACAGCATGGGCGAGGTCGATGTCCCTGCCGACCGGTACTGGGGGGCCCAGACCCAGCGATCCCTCCAGCATTTTTCCATCGGCGGGGACCGGATGCCGAAGGCGGTCTATCACGCTTATGGCATCGTCAAGAAGGCCTGCGCCCTGGTGAACGCAGCGGCCGGCCGGCTCCCGGACTGGAAGTGCGGCGCCATCATCCGCGCGGCCGACGAGACCATCAGCGGCCAGCTCGACGACCACTATCCGCTGTTCGTCTGGCAGACCGGCTCGGGCACCCAGTCGAACATGAATGTCAACGAGGTGATCTCCAACCGCGCCATCCAGCTTCTGGGTGGCACGCTGGGCTCGCAGCGACCGATCGGGCCGAATGACGACGTCAACATGGGCCAATCGTCGAACGACACCTTCCCGACGGCGATGCACATCGCCGCGGTCGAGGCCATCGACGGCGCGTTGGTGCCGCAGGCGGCGAAGCTGGCCGAGACCATCGAGCGCAAGGCCGATGGCTGGATGGAGGTGGTCAAGATCGGCCGCACCCACCTGGAGGACGCCGTGCCGCTGACGGTCGGCCAGGAATGGCACGGCTGGGCCGGCCAGATCCGCGCCGCCATCGCCGCGATCGAGGCCAGCCGCACCGGGCTCTACGAACTGGCGGTGGGCGGCACGGCCGTCGGCACCGGCCTCAACGCACCGAAGGGCTTCTCGCAGCAGGTGGCGGCGAAGATCGCGGAGCTGACGGGCAAGCCCTTCGTGACAGCGCCCAACAAGTTCACGGCCCTGGGCTCGCTCGACCCCATGGTGCGCGCCCACGCCGCCCTGCGCGGCCTGGCGGTGGCGCTGATGAAGATCGCCAACGACATGCGCTGGCTCGCTTCGGGACCGCGCTGCGGCCTGGCGGAGCTGAAGCTGCCGGAAAACGAGCCCGGGTCGTCGATCATGCCGGGCAAGGTCAACCCCACGCAATGCGAAGCGATGGTGATGATCGCCATCCAGGTCATGGGGAACGACACCGCCGTGGCCTTCGCCGGCAGCCAGGGCAATTTCGAGCTGAATGCCATGCGGCCGATCATCATCAACAACGTCCTGCATTCGGCCCGCATCCTCGCCGATGGCTGCGAGAAATTCCGCCAGTTCTCGGTGGAAGGGACGGAGCTGAACCGGGACCGGATCAAGGGCTATGTCGACGGCAGCGTCATGCTGGTCACCGCCCTGTCGCCGGTGATCGGCTACCAGAACGCCGCGCATATCGCCGAGAAGGCGATCGCCGACAACACGACCCTGAGAGAGGCCGCGCTGGCGTCCGGCAAGGTCGACGCGGCGCTGTTCGACAGGACCATCGACCCGCTCAGCATGGTCGGCGACGGCCTCGCCGGCGCCTGACAGGAAAGGACAGCACCATGATCCGATGCGTAAGGCTGTGGACCGGCGCCGATGGCAACTCGCATTTCGAGGAGGGCACCATCGACCTGTCCCGCGGGGAAAGAGGCGACAGCAAGAGCGACGGGATCGTGGCCGCCAGCCTCTCCTTCCAGGAGACCGGATCCGGCGGATCCTATGAGTGGCACCAGGACCCGATCCCGCGCTTCGTCCTCACCCTCAGCGGCACTCTGGAGTTCGAGACGGCGGGCGGCGAGCGCTTCACCATCCGCCCCGGCGACATCCTGCTGGCGCAGGACAATTCCGGCACGGGCCACCGGTGGAAGCTGATCGGGGACGAGCCGTGGCGGCGCGCCTATGTGGTGTTCCCGGCCGGCGCCGCGCTTCCGTTCAAAGCCAACTCCCCCGAGGCCTGATCCCCAGGAGCCGACCCATGCCGACCCAGACCGACACCCCCGACGTGGTCCTGATCGGGGCGGGCATCATGAGCGCCACGCTCGGCACCGTCCTCAAGGAGCTCGAGCCGTCGCTCTCGATCACCATGTTCGAGACGCTCAAGGACTGCGCCCAGGAAAGCTCGCAGGCGTGGAACAACGCCGGGACCGGCCATGCCGCCAATTGCGAGCTGAACTACACGCCGCAGCGCCCGGACGGCAGCGTCGACATCTCGAAGGCGCTGGCGGTCAACACCGAGTTCGATGTTTCGCGCCAGCTCTGGGCCCATCTGGTCCGCAAGGGCGCGATCCCGGATCCGCGCGCCTTCATCCATCCCTGCCCGCATATGAGCTTCGTCTGGGGGCAGGAGAACGTCGCCTTCCTGCGGACGCGCCACCAGGAGATGGCGGCGCATCACTGCTATCACGGCATGGAGTACAGCGAGGATCGCCGCCAGATCGCCGAATGGGCGCCGCTGATCATCGAAGGCCGTGACGAAGGCCAGCCGGTCGCCGCCACCTGCATCGTCACCGGCACCGATGTGGATTACGGCGCGCTGACCCACCTCCTGGTCGGCGCCCTGTCCAAGCAGCCCGGCTTCGACCTTCGATACAACAGCAAGGTCGTGGCGCTCGACCGCGAAGCCGACGGCCGTTGGCGGGTGACGGTGGAGCACAGCTATGACGGCACGCGCCAGACCGTCTCCGCGGGCTTCGTCTTCATCGGCGCCGGCGGCGCCTCGATCGAGCTGCTGCAGAAATCAGGCATTCCGGAGGGCCATGGCTATGGCGGCTTCCCGGTGAGCGGCATCTGGCTGCGCTGCGACGACGATGCCGTGAGCGCACACCACCACGCCAAGGTCTACGGCAAGGCCGCCAGCGGCTCCCCGCCGATGTCGGTGCCGCATCTCGACACGCGGGTCATCGGCGGCAAGACCTCGCTGCTGTTCGGCCCCTATGCCGGCTTCTCCAGCAAATTCCTGAAGCACGGGTCGCTGACCGACCTGTTCCGGTCGATCCGGCCGGACAACATCGTCCCGCTGCTCGACGTGGCGCGCGACAACCTGCAGCTGACCGAATACCTGATCGGCCAGGTGCTGCAGAGCGCGAGCCATCAATTCGCGGCCCTGCAGCAGTTCTTCCCCAAGGCAACCCGCAACGAGTGGAAGGAAGCCGTCGCCGGCCAGCGCGTCCAGATCATCAAGCCCGACCAGGAACGTGGCGGGGTGCTGGAGTTCGGGACGGAGCTGATCCCGGCCGCCGACAGGTCGTTGGTGGCGCTGCTCGGCGCCTCGCCCGGCGCCTCCACGGCGGCCTTCATCGCGACCGAGGTCCTCAAGGTCTGCTTCGCCGACAAGCTGACCGAGGATGGCTGGCTGCCCGCGGTCCGGCGCCTGTTCCCGACCTGGGGCATCGACCTCACCGTCGACGCCGATGCCTGCCGCGGCACCAGGGCCGACACGGCCCCGGTCCTCGAGATCGCCAACATCTGAGCCCATGGCGGCGGACAGGACGAGTCGCCCGGCCCGCATCCACCCCCAAATCCCGGAGTTGCACCGATGAAAGCCGCCGATCTGATCACCGATGTCCTGCATTCGGTGGGCGTCCGCCGCATCTACGGCCTCGTGGGCGACAGCCTGAACGGGATCACGGAATCCCTTCGCCGCCGCGGCGACATCGACTGGATCCACACCCGGCACGAGGAGGCGGCCGCTTTCGCCGCCGGCGCCGAGGCCCATCTGACCGGCCAGCTCGCGGTTTGCGCCGGCAGTTGCGGTCCGGGCAACCTGCACCTGATCAACGGGCTGTTCGACGCCCACCGCTCGCGGGTGCCGGTGCTGGCGATCGCCGCGCATATCCCGAGCGCGGAGATCGGCCGCGGCTATTTCCAGGAGACCCATCCGGAGCAGCTGTTCCGCGAGTGCAGCCACTATTGCGAGCTCGTATCGCATCCCGAGCAGCTTCCGGGCGTATTGGAGTCGGCCATCCGCGCGGCGGTGGGCCATCGCGGTGTCGCCGTCGTGGTGATCCCGGGCGACATCGCGCTGCAGGAGGTCTCGGCGCCGGTCTCGGCCGGGCCCTCCATCGCCGTCAAGCCACCGGTCGTCGTGCCGGGCGACCATGATCTCGACGAGCTGGCTGCGCTGCTCAACGCCGGCGACCGGACCACGCTGCTCTGCGGCAGGGGCTGCGCCGGAGCGCACGAGCAGCTGCTGCAGCTTGCCGAAGTGCTGAAGGCGCCGATCGTGCACGCCCTCGGCGGCAAGGAGCATGTCGAATACGACAACCCCTACGATGTCGGGATGACCGGCCTGATCGGCTTCAGCTCCGGCTACCACGCCATGCTCGACTGCGACACGCTGCTGATGCTGGGGACGGATTTCCCCTACCGCCAGTTCTATCCGCCCCGCGCCAAGATCGCGCAGGTCGACCTGCGGCCGGAGAATCTGGGCCGGCGCACGCGCCTTGACCTCGGGCTGGTCGGCGACGTGCCGGCCACGATCCCGGCCTTGCTGCCCCGGCTCCGGGCCAAGCAGAACACGGATCATCTGGACGATGCCCTGGCCAATTACCGCAAGGCGCGCGAAGGCCTGGACGACCTCGCGACCGGCAAGGCCGGGCGGAAGCCGATCCATCCGCAATATGTGGCGAAGCTGATCAGCGAGCATGCGGCCGATGACGCGGTGTTCACCTTCGACGTCGGCACGCCGACGGTCTGGGCTGCGCGCTATCTGACGATGAACGGCCGCCGCCGGATGATCGGCTCGCTGAGCCATGGCTCGATGGCCAACGCCATGCCGCAGGCCATCGGCGCCCAGGCCGCCTATCCGGGCCGGCAGGTCATCAGCCTGTCGGGCGACGGCGGCTTCGCCATGCTGATGGGGGATTTCCTGACGCTGGTGCAGCAGAATCTGCCGGTCAAGATCGTCATCTTCGACAACAAGGTCCTGGGCTTCGTCGCGATGGAAATGAAGGCCAGCGGCTTCCTGGAGACCGGAACGGCGCTGACCAATCCGGATTTCGCGGCCATGGCCCGCGCCATCGGCGTCCATGCCGTCCGGGTCGAGGATCCGGGCGAGCTGGAGGGGGCGATCAAGGATGTGCTGGCGCATGACGGGCCGGCGCTGCTCGACGTCGTGACCAACACCCAGGAGCTGGCGATGCCGCCGGCGATCAAGCTGGAGCAGGCCAAGGGCTTCGGCCTCTGGGCGCTCAGGGCCGTCATCAACGGGCGCGGCGACGAGCTGATCGATGTCGCCCGGACCAACCTGCTGCGCTGACGCCGCCGCGGTCGGCGCCGGCAGGGCTGCCCGGCGCCGACCTCCCGGTTCACCCGATTCCGCCTGGAGCGTGTCATGGACCTGACAGCGCTGCTGCTCTCGCGCCTGCAATTCGCCTTCACGGTGTCGTTCCACATCATCTTCCCGGCCTTCACTGTGGGGCTTGCCGCCTGGCTCGCCGTGCTCGAGGCGCTGTCGCTGGCGATCGGCCGCCCGGTCTATCGACGGCTGTTCGACTTCTGGCTCGGGATCTTCGGCGTGGCGTTCGGCATGGGCGTCGTCTCCGGCATCGTCATGGCCTTCGAATTCGGCACCAACTGGAGCGAGCTGGCGCGCCGGACCGGTCCCATCCAAGGGCCGCTGCTGGCCTATGAGAGCTTCACGGCCTTCGCCCTAGAGGCGGCGTTCTTCGGCATCGTGATCTTCGGCCGGGACCGGGTGCCGCGATGGTTCTACCTGCTGTCCTGCATCATGGTCGCGGCCGGGACCAGCCTGTCGTCCTTCTGGATCATGGTCAACAACAGCTGGATGCAATGGCCCGTCGGCTTCGCGATGGGGCCGGATGGGGCGTTCATTCCCACGGACTGGTCGGCCATCATCTTCAGCCCGGTCGTCTGGGTTCGTTTCCCGCACATGATCCTGGCGGCCTACGTCACCTCGGCCTTCTGTATCGCGGCGACCGGGGCCTGGCACCTGCTGCGCGGCCGCTTCAAGTCCGACGCCCGGACGATGCTGCGCATGGGGTTGGGACTCGCCGCCGTGCTGGTCCCCGCGCAGCTGCTGTTCGGCCATCTGGTCGGCGACTACACGCATGACAGGCAGCCGGCCAAGTTCGCGGCGATCGAAGCGCGCTGGCATGACGAGCAGCCGGCCTCCGAAGTGGTGATCGCCTGGCCCGATCAGGAGCAGGAGCGCAACCGCTATGCCCTGACCATCCCCTATCTCGGCAGCCTGATCGGGTCGATGAGCCTGGACAGCAAGGAGGTCGGCCTGACCGACTTTCCGCCGGCCGAGCGGCCGCCGGTCCTGATCCCCTTCTTCGCCTTCCGCATCATGGTCGGCTGCGGGCTGCTCATGCTCGCCCTGTCGTGGCTGGGCGTGATGCTGGTCGCGACCGGCGGGATCGAGCGGCAACGCTGGTTCCTGTGGGCAACCTTCTGGTCGTTCCCGCTCGGCTTCGTCGCCACCCTGACTGGCTGGTTCACGGCCGAGGTCGGCCGGCAGCCCTGGGCCGTCTATGGCCAGGTCCGGATCGCCGATGCGGTGACTCCGTTCCTGACGGCGCCGCAGGTCGCGGCCAGCCTGGTCATCTTCGTCGCCGTCTACTCGCTGATCTTCCTGTTCGGCGGGGTCTACATCTACCGGCTGCTGCAGCGCGGGCCGGTAGTCCTGCCGGACTATGCCGAGGCGGCGATCAATCCGAAGCGGCCCCTGTCGATCGCAGGGCCGGGCGTGTCTGGTGCCACCCCCGCCCCGGAGGCCGGCGAATGATCACCTTCTGGACCTGCGCCCTCGGCCTCGCGATCCTGCTCTACGTGACGCTGGACGGCTTCGACCTGGGGGTCGGCATGCTGTTCGCCTTCGCCCCGGACGAGACGGCGCGCCGCCACATGCTGGCCTCGATCTCGCCGGTGTGGGATGGCAACGAGACCTGGCTGATCATTGCGGCATCGATCCTGTTCGGCGCCTTTCCCTTCGTCTACGCGACGCTGCTCTCAGCGCTCTACCTGCCGTTGATCCTGATGCTGGTGGCCTTGATCCTGCGCGGCGTCGCCTTCGAGTTCCGGCACAAGAGCCGTGGCCTGCGGCGCCTGTGGGATATCGGATTCGCCGGCGGATCCTTCGTCGCCGGCTTCGTCCAGGGGGCCGCCGTCGGCGCGCTGGTCGAGGGGCTCGCCATCCAGGACGGTCGCTACGTCGGTGGTCCGTTCGGCTGGCTGTCGCCCTTCTCGCTGCTGTGCGGGCTGGGGCTGTGCCTCGGCTACAGCCTGCTCGGCGCCGGCTGGCTGACCTACAAGACCGCGGCCGACGTCCAGGCGCTGGCCTTCCGCCTGCTGCCCGGCCTGACGATCGCTGTGCTGGCCTTCCTCGCCGCGGCCCTCGGCGTGGCGCTGGTGATCGACCTCCAGGTCCTGCATCGCTGGCTCGAGGAGCCGGTGATGGCGGTCTTCCCGCTCATCGGCGTCGTGGCGTGCGGTGTCCTCCATGATGCGATCCGCCGGCGTCGCGAGTTCGTGCCGTTCCTCTGCGGCATGGTGATCTTCGCCGCGGCCTTCGGGACGCTTGCTCTGTCCTTCTATCCCTATATGGTGCCGTTCTCCATCCGCATCGCGGATGCGGTGTCGCCGCCGAGCAGCCTCGCCTTCATGTTCTGGGGAGCCGGCGTCATCGTCCTGCCGATCACGCTGATCTACACCCTCGTCGTCTACTTCGTCTTCAAGGGCAAGGTCGATCCGGACGCAGGCTACCACTGACGTGAATTCAGGCTCCAAACAAGCGGGCATGCCCGGCGCTCACTTAGGCTCGGCCCTGCCGTTCAATGGGGCGGGAGCCTCTATGGGTTGTGGCTTGCGACGTCGGTGACTCTGGCGCTCCTCGTCGCTCGTTGGCTTGGGTATCCACTCCCGCGTCCGCAATCGGGATGTCGCCTCAACGACTGCTTTTGGTGCAGTTGACCCCGCCTCGATTGCTCGCAATTTACCTCGGGTCGGAAGCGTCGCCGTCCCGCCATGCCGCCAGCAGCATCTGGTGGAACTTCTGGGCAGCCGGCGCCAGTTGGGAGCCGCGGCGGCGGATGATGCCGATGGTGCGGTGAACTTCCGGCCCCACGATCGGCCGCCGGACCAGCAGTGGATGGTCCTCCGCCGGAGTCGCCAGCTGCGGCAGCACCGAGATGCCGAGCCCCGCTTCGACCAGGCCGAGCGAGGTCGACAGGTGCATGACCTCGTAGAACCAGTCGAGGCGCTGCCCGGCCTTGCCGAGCGCGGCGTCGATGATCATGCGGTTGCCGCTGCTGCGGCCCACCGTGATCAGGCGGTAGGGCGCGAGATCGGCCCAGGTCACCGTCTCGTGCCCGGCCAGGTCGTGGTCGCGCCGGCAGGCGAGCACGAAGGGATCGTCGGCCAGCGGCTGGAACTCGATGTCGGGATGGGTCGAGCCGAGCATGCTGATGCCGAACTCGACCTCGCCCCGCGCCACGCTCTCCAGCCCCTCATTGGCGCCGTGGTCGATGATGCGGAACCGGATCTTCGGGAACTCGCCGTTGAAGCGCCGGATCACGGTGGGCAGGAAGTAGAAGGCCGCGGTCGGGATGCAGGCGATCGTCACCAGGCCGGACTGGCGCTCGCCGATGTCCCGAATGCGCAGCACCGAGGATTCGAACTCGTCCAGCAGGCGCCGGGCATTCGGCAGGAACTCGCGGCCGACCGCGGTCAATGCCACGTGGCGGGTGGTCCGCTCGAGCAGCGGCACGCCCAGCATCTCCTCCAGCTTCTGCAGCCGCCGGCTGAGCGCGGATTGCGACAGGTGCAGCGCGTCCGCCGCCTTGTTGAAGCTGCCCATGTCGGCGATCGCCATGAAGGCGCGCAGGTCCTGAAGATCGAGATTCATCTCATTTCCGCATCAATCACGCCGATATTTGCAATTCACCGATGGATCGATTGATCGCAGTATCGCATCAGATCGCGGCACTCATGCAAGTTTTGCGAAAGCGCGATCCTGTCGGAGCGATGCGGATCATGAGCGACTACTGGCGCATCCCCTGCGTGCTGATGCGGGGCGGCACATCCCGCGGGCCGTTCTTCCTGGCCAGCGACCTGCCGGCCGATCCGCAGGCGCGCGACCGGCTGCTGGTCCATGTCATGGGCGCCGGCCATCCGCTGGAGATCGACGGCATCGGCGGCGGCCACCCTCTGACCAGCAAGGTCGCGATCATCGGCCGGCCGACCCGGGAGGGCGCCGATGTCGACTACCTGTTCGCCCAGGTGAAGGTCGGCGAGGCCCAGGTCGACACCGGGCCGAACTGCGGCAACATGCTGGCCGGCGTCGCCCCCTTCGCGATCGAGGCCGGGCTGGTCGCGGCGCAGCCGGGCCGGACCACGGTCCGCATCCACAACGTCAACACCGGCACCCTGATCGAGGCCAGCGTCGAGACGCCGCACGGTGCCCTCTCCTATGACGGCGACACGCGGATCGACGGGGTGCCCGGCAGCGCGGCGCCGATCCGGCTGACCTTCCTGGACGCCGCCGGCGCCCTGACCGGCCGGCTGTTCCCGACCGGCCGGACGGCCGAGGAGATCGACGGCATCCGCGTCACCTGCATCGACATGGCGATGCCGCTGGTCCTGCTGGATGCCACCGCCCTGGGCAAGGCGGGCGACGAGACGCCGGCCGCCCTGGACGCCGACCGCGATCTGCTGCGGCAGTTGGAGTCGATCCGGCTCGAGGCCGGGCGGCGCATGGGGCTGGGCGACGTCTCCGGACGGGTGGTACCGAAGCCGGTCCTGCTGTCGCCGCCCCGGCGCGGCGGTGCGCTGACGGCCCGCTACTTCATGCCGGCCAGCTGCCACACCGCCCTGGCCGCGACCGGTGGCGTCGGCATCGCCACCGCCTGCGCCATCGACGGCACCGTCGCCGCGGACATCGCCCGGCCGGCGCGCCTGCCGGTGTCGATCGACATCGAGCACCCCTCGGGCCGGCTGTCGATCGCCCTGGCCGAAGGCGATGCGCCGCACCGTCCCCGTGCCTCCGTCGTCCGCACCGCGCGGCGGTTGTTCGAGGGGCATGTCTGCGTCCTGAAATCGGTGCTGGCCGAGGCGCCGCGCCGGACCGCCATCGCCTGATACGATCAAATCCAAGCCGGACCCGACCCCGGGACCGGCGGCAACAGGGAGGATGTGATGAGACGAGCGCTTTTCGCGGCCGTCGCCGGCCTGGTGGCCGCGGCCGTGCTGCAGGGCCCGGCCCGGGCGGAGGAGGTCCGCATCAGCGTCGGGTCGTTCAACCTGAACAATCTGCCGTTCCCGCTTACCGGCAGCCTCGGCTTCTACGAGGCGGAGGGCCTCGACGTCACCACCGAGAACTTCAGCTCCGGCGGATCGAAGGTGCTGCAGGCCCTGGTCGCCGGATCGACCGACATCGCCGTCGGCTTCTACGACCACACGATCCAGATGCAGGCGCAGAACAAGGACGTCGTCGCGGTCGCGCTGCTGGCCCGGAACTCCGGCCTGGTGCTCGCTGCCGGCAAGGAAGCGACGTTCGATCCGGCCAGGCCGGACACGATCAAGGGCGCCAGGATCGGCATCACCGCCCCCGGCTCCTCCTCCGACTTCTTTGTCCGCTACTATCTCGACCATCACGGCCTGAGCGCCGGCGATGTCAGCATCATCGGCGTCGGCTCCGGCGCATCGGCGGTGGCGGCACTGGAGCGCGGCACGGTCGACCTGCTGGCCAATTACGACCCCGCGGCCACGCTGATCGAGGAGCGCGGCGCCGGGCGCATCGTCATCGATGCGCGCACCGATGCCGGGGCCGAGACGGTCTATGGCGGCATCTATCCGACGTCGGTCCTCTACACCACGCGGCAGTTCCTGGAGCAGCATCCGGAGACGGTACAGAAGGTGGTGAACGCGACGGTGCGGACGCTGCGCTGGATGGACGCCCATTCGGCCGAGGAGATCTACGACAAGGTGCCCAGCGACTATGTGGTTGGCGAGCGCGCCAGCTATGTCGCGGCGATCGCCCACGCCAAGACGCTGTTCTCGCCCGACGGCCGGTTCGACCCGGCGACGCTGGAGACGCCGCTGCGCGTGCTGCGCCAGTTCAACGAGGCGGTGCAGGCGGCCCCGATCGATCTGTCCCGGACCTACACCAACGCCTTTGTCGACAAGGCGCTGGCGCAGTACACGCAGTGAGGCGGAGATGAGCGTGCAGACCCTGGCCCGGATCGGGCCCACCCCGCAGGCCGACCCGCAGGTCCCGGCGGTGCGGATCGACCGCCTGACCATGGCGTTCGGCCGGTTCACCGCGGTCAAAGACCTGTCGCTGCAGGTCGCGGACGGCGAGTTCCTGGCCATTGTCGGCCCGACCGGCTGCGGCAAGTCGACGGTGCTGAACGCCGTGGCCGGGCTGCTGACCCCCGCCGCCGGCGCCGTCGCCATCCAGGGCCGGCCGGTCCGCGGCATCGACCGGCGCATCGGCTACCTGTTCCAGCAGGACGCGCTGATGCCGTGGAAGACGGCGCTGGAGAATGTCGAGCTCGGCCCCGTGCTGCGCGGCGACGACCGCGCCGGCGCGCGGGCCCGGGCGCAGGAATGGCTGGCCAAGGTCGGGCTGGCCGGCTTCGAGCAGCGCTATCCGCACCAGCTGTCCGGCGGGCAGAAGAAGCGCGTGCAGCTCGCCCAGGCCCTGATCTACGAGCCCGAGGTGATCCTGATGGACGAGCCGTTCTCGGCGCTCGACATCCACACCCGCCACCTGATGCAGACCGAGCTGCTGCGGCTGTGGCAGGAGCGGCGGCGCGCGGTGGTGCTGATCACCCATGATCTCGAGGAGGCGATCGCCCTGGGCGACCGCGTGGCCGTGCTGTCGGCCGGCCCGTCGAGCCGGCTGGTCGGCACCTTCGACATCCCGCTGCAGCGGCCGCGCAACGTCGCCGAGATCAAGCTGGAGCCTCGCTTCCTCGACCTCTACCGACAGATCTGGACCTGCCTGAAAGGCGAAGTGGAGAAGAGCTATGCCCAGACCCGCTGACCGGCTGATCCAGGTCGCCATCCTGGTCGTCCTGCTCGGTGCCTGGGAGACGGCGACCCGCACCGGGCTGCTCGACGTCTTCTTCTTCCCGGCACCGTCGGCGATCGGGCTGAAGATCGCCGAATGGGTGTCGGATGCCGGCTTCCTGCGCCACGTCTCGATCACCCTGACCGAGACCGTGCTCGGCTATCTGATCGGCACGGGGCTGGGCATCGGGCTCGGCATCGCCCTGGGCCTCAGCCCCCGGCTGGCCACCATCCTCGACCCCTTCATCAAGGTGCTGAACTCGGTGCCGCGGGTGGTGCTGGCTCCGCTCTTCGTGCTGTGGTTCGGGCTCGGCCTGTGGTCGAAGGTGGCGCTGGCGGTGACGCTGGTCTTCTTCATCACCTTCTTCAACGCCTATCAGGGGGTGCGCGAGGTTAATCGTGCCGTGCTGAACAATGCCCGCATCCTCGGCGCCGGCCGCGGCCAGCTGCTGCGCCATGTCTACCTGCCGACGGCGGCGAGCTGGATCCTGTCCTCGCTCCGCACCTCGGTCGGTTTCGCCGTGGTCGGGGCGATCATCGGCGAGTATCTCGGCTCCTCCGCCGGGCTGGGCCATCTGATCGCGCAGGCCGAGGGCGTGTTCGACGCGACCGGGGTGTTCGCCGGCATCGTCGTGCTCTCCGTCTTCGTGCTGCTGCTCGACCGAATCCTCGACTGGACGGAGAAGCGGCTGATCACCTGGCGCCCGAACCAGGAGGCGGAGGCCACGGCTTGAATTGGCCTCGCGCGGGAGCCGAGCGCGCGAGATCGAAGGGCCAGCCCAATCTGCTGCCTCGGCGTTCCGTCCTTGAAAAGGAGCCTTCCAGCATCGGAGGCCGGCAAAGTTGAGCCTGTCCTAGCCAGCGCGCATCGCATCCGGTTTGGAGAAGCCGCGTTGCCGGAAGAAGGGAGAGCTACGCGGGAAGCTGCGGAGTTGTGCTCAAGGCTAATCGCGAAAATCGCAGTTGCACGACCGAGGGCGGGTACAGTGTCCTGTTGGTCTCCTCGCTATACGGCGATCGTCAGCTTGTATGGGCGTCGGTGGTATCCATTGCGGATCGCCACCGCCGCGGCCTGAGTACAGCATCGGACCGAGCCAAAATGCGGCTCGTTCAGCTGCCCGTGACAATGCCGATGCCGGCCATCGCCGTCCGCAGCGTCACGGCCTTCCGGTCGCTGGACGGCATCCGCAGCTGGCTCGGCTCCTGACGCCGCCGGCGGCGAGCGGCAAGACCAAGGTATAGGTCGCCGCCAACGAATGCAGGGCGCCGGCTTCCCCATGTGCGATGGAGCGGCCAGCCGCCCCGACCCTAACCTGTGACGGCTTCCGAAATCATCGTCCCTGCCTGAACAGACGAGGTCGACCATGCGCCGCAACCTGCTTCTCGCCGCCCTGGGTGTGGTGGCCGGAACCTCCGGCACCCTCCTTCTGCTCGGCATCGATGTCTTCGGCTCCGCCTCCACCGCGTCGCCGGTTCCGGTCATCCCGCCCGTGCCGGTCGCCGAGGCCACCGTGGTCAAGCAGGACGTGCCGATCGAGCTGGACGGCCTTGGCCGGGTCCAGGCCTTCAACACCGTCACCGTCCGCACCCAGGTCGAAGGCCAGATCCAGCAGATCGCCTACAGCCAGGGGCAGACGGTGCGGCAGGGAGACCTGCTGGTCACGATCGACCCGCGGCTCTACCAGGCCAAGTTGGAGCAGGACCAGGCGACCCTGGCCCGCGACCAGGCGCATCTGGCGAATGCGCAGGCCAATCTCGGCCGCTACAAGCCGCTGGAGCGCTCGGGCTACGCCACCGACCAGCAGGTCGACACCCAGCAGGCGATGATCGACCAGTTGCAGGCCTCGATCAAAGGCGACCAGGCGGTGATCGACCAGGACCAGGTCGAGCTCGGCTACACCCGGATCACGGCGCCGATCGCCGGCGTCACCGGCTTCCGCCTGGTCGACGAGGGCAATGTCGTGCACCCGACCGACGCCACCGGCCTGGTCACCATCGCCCAGGTCCAGCCGATCGCCGTGCTGTTCACGCTGCCGCAGGCGGCATTGCCCGACATCCAGCGCCAGATGGCGAGCGCCGGGGCGGCCGGGTTGACGGTCGAGGCCTGGTCGCAGGACGGGACGAGCAAGCTCGACACCGGCACGCTCGAAACCCTGAACAACACCGTCGACGCGGCCAGCGGCACGATCACGCTGCGGGCGGACTTCCCGAACCCGCAGAAGATGCTGTGGCCGGGTGAGTTCGTCCAGGCCCGGCTGGTGCTGCGGGTGCAGCATGACGGGCTGACCGTGCCTGCCGCCGTGGTGCAGCGCGGGCCGGACGGCGCTTTCGCCTGGGTGGTGCGGCCCGACGGGACAGTGGCGCCCCAGCCGATCCAGGTAGCGCAGTCGGTGCGTGGCACCGCGCTGGTCACCTCTGGCCTGGCGGCGGGCCAGACCGTGGTCAGCGACGGGCAATACGGGCTGCGGCCGGGTGACAAGGTCGCCGAGCGCAGCCCGGCCGACACCGCCGATGCGCCGCTGATGAACACGCAGACCGAGACGCTGGGGATTCAGCCATGAACCGCAACACCACGTCCCGGGGCGGTCTGTCCGGCCCGTTCATCCGGCGGCCGGTCGCCACGCTGATGCTGATGATCGGTGTCGTGCTGGTGGGCATCGTCGCCTATCGCTCCCTGCCGGTCGCGGCCCTGCCATCGGTCGACCTGCCGACGATCCAGGTCACGGCGCAACTCCCCGGAGCAGATCCGCAGACCATGGCATCCTCGGTGGCGACGCCGCTGGAGCGCCAGTTCGGGGAGATCCCGGGCCTGAGCCAGATGACCTCGGCCAGCGCCCTGGGCTTCACCCAGGTGACGCTGCAATTCGACCCCTCCCGCACCGTGGATTCCGCGGCGGGCGATGTGCAGGCGGCGATCAACGCGGCCGCCGGCGACCTGCCGAAGACCATGCCGACGCCGCCGACCTACCGGAAGACCAACCCCGCCGACACGCCGATCCTGATCCTGGCTCTGACCTCCGACACCCTGCCGCTGACCACGGTCGACGACTATGCCGAAAGCATCCTGGCGCAGAAGCTGTCGCAGGTGCCGGGCGTCGGGCTCGTGACCATCGGCGGCCAGCAGCAGCCGGCGATGCGGGTCGAGGTCAATCCACAGCAGCTTGCCGCCCAGGGTCTGACGCTGGAGGACATCCGGACAGCGCTGTCGTCGATCACGGTCGACGACCCCAAGGGCACGCTGGAAGGCAAGCAGCAGGCCTATGCGCTGCAGACCAACGACCAGCTGACCTCGGTCGCCAGCTACAACCAGGCCATCATCGGCTACAAGAACGGCGCGCCGATCCGCGTCAGCGACATCGGCCATGCCGAGATCGGCCCGGCCAACGACCAGCTGGCCGCCTGGTACGGCCGCGACCGCGGCATCATCCTGGCGGTCCAACGCCTGCCGGGCGCCAATGTGATCCAGACCGTCGCCAGCATCCGGCGCGAGCTGCCGCAGCTCGAGGCGTCGCTGCCGCCGGCGATCAGGATCGCCGTGGTGTCGGACCGCACCACCACCATCCGCGCCTCGGTCGCCGACGTGCAGTTCACGCTGGTCCTGACCATCGGCCTGGTGGTGATGACCATCCTGCTGTTCCTGCGGAATGTCTGGGCGACGATCATCCCGGGCATCGCGGTGCCGATCTCGATCGTCGGCACCTTCGCGGTGATGGCGGTGCTGGGCTACTCGCTCGACAACCTGTCGCTGATGGCGCTGTCGGTCGCGGTCGGTTTCGTCGTCGACGACGCGATCGTGATGGTCGAGAACATCGTCCACCATCTGGAGCAAGGCAAGACGCCGATGCAGGCCGCCCTGGACGGGGCCGGCCAGATCGGCTTCACCATCCTGTCGATCTCGGTGTCGCTGGTCGCGGTGTTCATCCCGCTGCTGCTGATGGGCGGCGTCATCGGCAAGCTGTTCCAGGAATTCGCCGTCACCGTCGCCGTCGCCATCGCGGTTTCCGCCCTGGTGTCGCTGACCCTGACGCCGATGCTCGCCTCCCGCCTGCTCAAGCCTCAGGCCGAGGCGCGGCACGGCCAGCTGTACCGCCTGCTGGAGGCCGGCTTCGTGCGCCTGGCGGGGGCCTATGAGGCGGCGCTCGACCGGGTGCTGCGGCACCAGGCCGCGACCCTCCTGGTCATGATCGGGACCGTCGCGTTGACCGGGTATCTCTTCGTCACCATTCCGAAGGGCTTCTTCCCGCAGCAGGACACTGGCCTGATCGCGGGCGTCACCGAGGTCGCTCAGGATGCATCCACATCGGACCTGGCCGAGAAGCAGCAGCAGGTCGTCGACGTGCTGCTGCGGGATCCGGCGATCGCCTCGGTCGCAAGTTACATCGGGCCGGGCGGTACCAACCCGTCGCCGAACCAGGGGCGAATGTACATCTCGCTGAAGCCGGAGAGCCAGCGTGGCCCGGACTCGAGCGCCGACCAGGTGATCGCGCGGCTGGACAAGCGGCTGCAATCCGTCACCGGCATCCGCCTCTACATGCAGGCGGCCCAGGACATCACCATCGGCGGGCGGGTGGCCAAGACCCAGTACCAGTACACCCTGACCGACGTGAACGCTCAGGAGCTGGCGGCGTGGACGCCGAAGGTGGTCGCCGCGGTGGCGCAACTGCCCAGCGTCGCCGACGTCACCAGCGACCAGGAATCCTCGGGCCTGCAATTCACCATCCAGATCGACCGGGACGCGGCCTCGCGCCTCGGCGTCGCCCCGCAGGACGTCGACAACGCCCTCTACGACGCCTTCGGCCAGCGGGTCGTCACCAAGGTCTTCACCGCACTCAACCAGTACTATGTGATCCTTGAGGTCGACCCGGCCTTCCGGAAGGGGCCGGATGCGCTGACGTCGGTGTATCTGCGCTCCTCCGCCGGCCAGCCGGTGCCGTTGAGCGAGATCGCGCACCAGGCGCCGACGACCGCGCCGCTGGTGCTCAACCACCAGAGCCAGTTCCCGTCGGTCACGGTGTCGTTCAACCTGGCGCCGCACAGCTCGATCGGGACGGCGGTGGCCGATGTCGACCGGACCGTGGCGGCGCTGCACCTGCCGGCCGGCATCCAGGGCGCTTTCCAGGGCACGGCGCACGCCTATGAGACCGCTCTGGCCGGGCAGCCGGCCCTGATCGCAGCAGCGCTGATCGCCGTCTACCTGATCCTCGGCATGCTGTATGAAAGCGCCGTCCACCCGGTGACGATCCTGTCGACCCTGCCCTCGGCCGGTCTCGGAGCGCTGCTGGCACTGAGGGCGGCGGGGATGCCGCTCGACGTGATCGGCATCATCGGCATCGTGCTCTTGATCGGCATCGTCAAGAAGAACGGCATCATGATGGTCGATTTCGCCCTGGCGGCGGAGCGTGCGGGCAAGTCGCCGATCGAGGCGGTGCGCGAGGCCTGCCTGTCCCGGTTCCGGCCGATCCTGATGACCACGATGTGCGCGATCCTGGGCGGCATTCCACTGATGGTCGGCACTGGCACCGGATCGGAGATCCGTCAGCCGCTTGGCTACGCCATCGTCGGCGGCCTGATGGTCAGCCAGGTGCTGACTCTGTTCACCACGCCGATCGTCTATCTCTACCTTGGCCGCCTGGGCCACGTATTGCGACAGTCGAGGGGGGTGGTGAACACCATCCGGCTACGCGGCCCTGCTGCCTGACCCCGCCCGACTCCGGGCAGGCGGGCGCGTTCAGCCCGCCACCTCCCATTTCGGCCAGGGCTTGGCGACGAAGGGCTCGATCGCCTTGGTGCTGGTCGGCGGGCGCACGCCGCGGCGCATCAGCACCACCACCTTGTCGAGCGTCAGGTTGCACGCCGTCGTCGCCGGGGCGGCTGCGCTCAGAGCCGGCAGGATGCAGGCGGCGGCCGAGACCGTCTCCTCACCGGTCTCCGCACACGAACGCGATTGCTCCTCACCAATCCAACTGGGCGCGTGCGGCCGTCCAGATCGACATTCGCAGATGCGTGGCTGACGGGGGTCGCACTCATCCGTCTGTCTTGATTCTGATCACCTCGAAGAGTTCGAGCGGCGGCAGGTCGATCAGCAGGTCGCCATCCACGTCCCCAATCGTCGCAGTCTCACCGGAAACCAGCAGCTCCGGTTCCCGGGACTGGCCGGTTTCTCTCAGCCGGAGGCGGCCGCCGGTAATCGTCAGATGCGGGCCGAACGACTTCCGCCGCGCGCCCGACTGGTTGATCAGATGCACGACGAGGTGCTCGCCGTCGCGGCCGAGGATCAGCTCGACCTGCTCCGGCAACTCGGCGAAGACCCGCTGCCCGCCGAGCGGCCTGACGGCGTCGAGGTAACGGTCACGCACCTCGGTGGTGCCGAATTCGCGATAGGTCCGGCCGATCGTCCAGGGGATCTGGACCACCGTGCCCCGACCCGCGAGCCGGACGAGATCGGGATCGTCGCCGGCAGTATGTCCATAGCACTTCTCCGGCGGTCCGAACGGAGCCTGCGGCAGCAGCCGGCCGATCTTCTCCACGCCGGGCTTCCAGACGAAGCGGGCATAGCTGCCATAGACCGGGATGATCGGCGGGGCATACCGGTAGTCTCCGATTTCCGGCTGGTCGCTCGCGGTGACATAGGTCGACCACAGCGCGTCGCCGGATTTCGGCGCGCCGATGCGCATCAAAGCCGGGCTGGCGGCGAGCTCGATGCCGCCGTCCTCGGTGACGCCGCTGCTACCCGTCAGCATCAGATTGCCCCCCTTGCGGACGAAGGCGTCGAGCGCCTCGGCGGTCTGCCGGCCGAGCGCTCCGAGATCGGGCAGGATGATGAGCGAGTAGCGCCCGAGCGCGCCTTCCTGGGCCATCTTGCCGATCAGCTCGACCGCGAGGATATCGAACGGGAGATGTTTCTCCTGCAGCGCCGTGTAGAGGCCGCGGAACTCCTCGACCGTTTCCGCGAAGCCGGGGCTGGCGCTTCTCAGCCGGTCCGGCCGCACCAGCGCGATGGTCGAAGCGGGCTTCAGCCGGGCGTAGAGATCGCGATGCTTTTGCCGGAACTTCGCGATCGGGCTCGAAGGGGCGAGATTGGCGTAAGGGATGCGGCCTGGCGCGCCCATGATGTAGGTCGAGGGGTTGCCGCCGCGCGCGATCGCCTGCAGCAGATATTGCGCGAAATGCTCCGGCTGCTCGCCCGCCATGCGGTAGGGCATGTCGACGAAGGAGACGGAGTTCACCATCAGCGCGATCTCGGGCATCGCCGTCACATGGGCGCTGACCCATTCCGCCGTGTTGTGATGCCACAGCTCGCGGCCGAAGGCGTTGTTCGCCTCGTGATAGACGATCGGCGCGCCGCGACCCAGCACCAGGCCGGCGTCCGGCCGGCGTGTCGTGATGTGGTCGGCGATCTTCGCGGTCAGCGTCCGGATCACCTGGCTCGAGAATCGAAGCCATTCGGGATAGGCCGGCGACTGCGGACCGTCCGGCAGTTCCTGGCCATTGCTGAAGGCGCTGAATCCCTCCTGGCATTTCCGGCAATGGCAGACGCCGTGATAGACGCGGCTATAGTCGCGTTCGGAGAAGCCGAACCAGTTGAAGAAGAAGCCGTCGACCTGATAGCGGCCGATGATCTCGTCGAGGATCTCGAGCGAGCGCTGCTGGTAGTAATCGGCCGACGGGCAGGTGCTGAACAGCGTGTTGTAGACCTGCGGCTTTCCGGTCGGCGACACGAACAGCCAGTCCGGGTGCTCGCTTGCGATGCGCGCGGAGACCTTGGAGAAATCCAGCCGTGAGAGCACCCGGATGCCGCGGCGATGCGCCGCCGCCACGGCATCGCCGATCAGATCCCCCGAGGGCCGGTCGGCGAGGAACGGGCTGCGCGTCTGGAACGGCAGCTCGGTCGGATAGAAGGAGGCGATGCCGCCCGTGTTGATCAGCCAGGTGTCGGCGCCGTAGCCCTCGATGAAGTCCAGCGCCTTCTCGACGTCCAGGGTCGCGTCGATCTCCTGCAGATTGGTCTGGAACACCGAGAAGGGCCGGCGCCACCAGCCGCCGGAGCGGTCTCCGGGGACTTCGACGGCGGGTGTCGTTTCACGATCGAGGGGCATCGGGAACGTCTCCTGCAGGGGCTTGGGTCAGGCGGCCGGGCTCACGCCCGCCGCATCAGGGCATGGCCTTGCTCGACGAAGGCCTGGGCGGCCTCCTGGACCGAGGACTTGCCGAAGCCGACATCCTCGTTCACCCGGCGCATCAGGTCTTCGATGGCGCGTCCGGCCTTCTGCGGCGGGGGCGCCGGCAGCGCCTTGGCCAGCGCGGCCTGGCTGTATTTGAGGACGCGCTCGTCGACCGGGGCGAGATCCTCGAGCTCCAGCACCGCCTGAAGCGCGGGCTTCGAGGCCGGCGGCCCGCTGATCAGGCCGAGGATGCGGGCCGAAGCCGGGTCGCTCACGAACCAGTCGATGACCTTGACGGCCGCGTCCTGGTTCCCGCTCTTGGCGTAGAGGCAGAGCGAGCTCGTCGGCTGCGGGTAGGTGCCGGGGCTCGATCCGGCGCTGGCCGAGGGCGGGGTCGTGATCGACAGCGTGTCTTTGGTCAGCGCCTGATAGCCGCCGGCGAGGTCCTGCGACGCGATCGAGGCGAAGACCGCCTTGCCCTTGACCAGCGGGCTGTTCGGCCATTCGGTGCCGGTGAACGGCGCCTGAAGGTCGGCCGGCACCGCGCCGCCGCTCTTGCGCATCTTGTCCCAATAGTCGAGCCACTGGCCGACATCGTCGGCAGTGACGGCCAGCGTCTTTCCGTCATAGAGCGACCGGCCCTGGCTCATCAGATACATCTGGAAGGTGTCGAGCCTCGCGGCGCCGTCATGGCTGCCATGGAGCTGCGGGTCGGCGCGGTGGATCTCCGCGCAGAATTTCGCGAACTCGTCATAGCTCCACGCGGCCGGCGGCTCGCCCAGGCCGAGGCGCTGCAGCGCGGACAGGTTGCAGGCGAGGCCCTGGATGCTGACCGCGATCGGCACGCCGTAGATCTTGCCGTTCATCCGGCCGAGGTCGAGCACGGTCGTGTCGAACAGATCGGCGCGGAACAGGGCCGGGACAAAGGGGTCGAGCGGGGCCAGCGCGCCGCGGGAGGCGTATTGCACCATGTCGGGCGCGCCGAGGGTGATGACGTCGGGCGCGTTGCCGCCGGCGACCATGGCAGCGATCTTGTCGGGCCATGACGCGCTCGGCACGCCCTCGAAGGTGACGGGGGCGTCGGGGTGCAGCTCGTTGTATCTGGCGATCGACCGGCTGCGGATCTCGAGCTTCTGGGCATTGCCGAAGATGCCGAAGCGGACCGGTCCGGCATCGGCCCGGGACGCCGGGCTGCCCAGGGCGGCGAGCCCGCCGAGCGCGGCGCCGGCGAGCAGCAGGGCCCGCCGGCTCATCGCGGTGTTGACCGTGGTCATCGCGGTACCTCCCTTGTTGCGGGCCGCGCCATTGCCGGCGGCGGCGTGCCCTGCGTGGACGGATGGGCGTGCGGCGGAAGCGCCGGCCTATCCCTTGATTCCGGATGTGCTGATCCCCTCCACGAGCCGGCGCTGGAAGACGAGAAAGACGACGAAGGTCGGGACCAGGCTCAGCACCGACATCGCCAGCAGCTGCGCATAGGCGCCGCCGGAGGAGTCGACGAGGCTGCGCAGCGCGACCGGCACCGTGAGCGTCTCCGGCGAGGTCAGGTAGATCAGCTGCGAGAAGAAGTCGTTATAGGTCCAGATGAAGGTGAAGATGATCGTCGTGATGATCGCCGGCCGCAGCAGCGGGAAGATGATGTGCCGGAACAGCGCGAAGGTGCCGCAGCCGTCGATCGTCGCCGCCTCGTCGAGCTCGCGCGGGATCGTGCGGATGAACTGGACCATCAGGAAGATGAAGAACGCGTCCGTCGCCAGGAACTTCGGCACGATCAGCGGAAGATAGGTGTTCACCCAGTCGAGGCCGACATAGAGGACGTATTGCGGGATGAGCAGGGCATGCGACGGCAGCATCAGCGTCAGCAGCATGATGGTGAACAGCAGGCCCTTCAGCGGGAATCTCAGCCTGGCGAAGGCGAAGGCCGTCAGCGAGCAGGCGAAGACGTTGCCGATCACGGCACCCAGGCAGATGGCGAAGGAATTGAGGAAATAGTGGGTGAAGCTGGGCTTGGTCGCGACCCAGCCTTCCCTGTAATTGCCGAGATCGAGCTGCGTCGGCAGCGCGGCCGAGTTCGAGAAGATCTCCTGGTCGGATTTGAGCGAGCTCAGCACCATCCAGATCAGCGGATACAGCATTACCAGCGCGCCGATCACGAGCACGGCATAGACGCCCCATCCCGCCCGGCCTCGCCGCGCCTGTCCGATCATGGCTTTCGGCCCGAGGCCCAGCTCCAGCGAAGCCATCGTCATTGATCTCCGTAGAAGACCCAGCGTCGGGACAAGGCGAAGTTGATCGCCGTGAAGACCGCGATCACGACCAGAAGAACCCAGGCCATGGCCGAGGCGTAGCCCATGTGGAAGTTCGTGAATCCTTCCTGGTACAGGTACAGCGTGTAGAAGAGGGTCGAATCCGACGGGCCGCCGGTGCCGCCGCTGACGATGTAGGCGGAGGTGAAGGCCTGGAAGGAATGGATCAGCCCCATGACCAGGTTGAAGAAGATCACCGGCGTGATCATCGGCAGGGTGATGTGGCGGAACTGTTTCCAGCGGCCGGCGCCGTCGATCTCCGCGGCGTCGTACAGCTCCTGCGGCACCTGCTTCAGCCCGGCGAGGAAGATGATCATCGCCGATCCGAACTGCCAGGCATGCAGCAGGATCAGTGTGTAGAGCGCGTAGCGCGGGTTTGAGATCCAGTTCGGCGCGTCGATGCCGAAGACGCCGATGAACTGGTTGACGACGCCGGCATCGCCGAAGAGCTGGCGCCACATCACCGCGACGGCGACGCTGCCGCCGAGCAGCGACGGCAGATAGTAGATCCCGCGGAACAGGCCGAGCGCCCGGACCTTCTGGTTCAGGAGGATCGCGACCAGCAGCGCGACGGCCAACTGCGACGGCACGCCCAGGACGACATAGAGGACCGTCACCCCGAAGGCGCCGAGATAGCGCGGGTCATAGGTGAAGAGATCGATGTAGTTGGTGAGGCCGATCCATGTCGGGCTGCCGAGCAGGTCGAAATCGGTGAAGGACAGATAGAGCGAGGCCGCGAGCGGGCCGGCGGTCAGAATGAAGAGACCCGCGAACCACGGCAGCAGGAAGAGATAGGCCTCGTATTGCGGCCGTGTCGCGCGCCGGCGCCGCCGCAGCCCGGGTATCGTCCCGGCGAACAGCGATCCGCTCCTGGCGCTGATGTGCTCGAGGGCCACGCGCAACGTCCTCCCTCAGGTGCGGCTCACTTCGGCCCGAAGTCTCTGCCGGGTGCGTGTGACCGTCATGATGGCCGGGAGACTAGAACAGGCCGCGGCAGGTTGTGAAGCAAAAAATCAGATTATGTATGATTCATATTTATGAGTGGGCGAACGTGGTTTTCCCGGCGACGGAAGCCCTCTCTATCGCTGGACGCGATCGCGTCTCATCCGCCCGAGAAACACGGCGCGGGAATGGAGGATATGCCGTGCGATCGCGGCCGCCGCGGCATCCGGATCGCCTCGGCGGACCGCTTCGACGACCTCCCAATGCTCCGCGGTGGAGCGCCGCATATGGGCGAGCGTCAGCGGGTTCTGGCGCGAGAGCGCCCGGATCCAGGCGCTGTGCCGCTTCATCAGCTGGACCGCTTCGACATTGTGGTGCTGGTCCATCATGAAGTCGTGGAAGGCGACGTTGGCGCGGTGGTAGGCGGGATAGTCGGCGGCATCGACCGCGTCGTGGCAGGCCTGCTGCAGCGCCTCGAGCGCGGCGATGTCCTCGGCGCGGGCGAACTCGGCGAAGCCGCGCACGAGATAGGGCTCGATCAGGTCGCGGATGTCGAAGATGTTGCGGAGGAAGTCCTCGTCGATGATGCGGACTCGCGCCCCCCGGTTCGGGCTGATAATGACCAGGCCTTCGCCCTCGAGACCCTGCAGCGCCTCGCGCGCGGGGTTGGTGCTGGTGGCGTAACGCGCGGCGATCTCGCTCACCTTGAGGCGCGAGCCGGCCGGAATGCGGCCTTCGAGGATGTCGTCGCGCAGCAGCTGCTGCAGCCGTCCGTATCCGGGCTCGCGCTTCGGCGGTTTCGGCCTGGCGGGCGTCCCCTTGCGCGGCCGGCCGCGAGGCCGCCTCGCCTGGACATCGGGTTCATCCGTCCGCGCTTTGGGATCAATCCCGTCCAAGGCCGTCTCATCCGTCATCTCGATCCACTTCTACCAGACGCTGCCCTCGACCGACAGGGACGGGGACGATCGTCGAAGAGCGGATCTTGTATTTGATATATAATATCTGTCATATTATGTGCTATTCGGATTTATGCATGGCGGCTTGAATGGGCTGCCGACGGTCTCTCGCGGCGCGCAAGCCCGGATGGCTCCATCAGGCAGCGCTCACCCGAGCGAGATCACGGCCGCCGCGTCCCCGAGTTCCCGGGCGGCCGCGTCCGCCACGTGCCGGTGGTGCGTGAACACCACCATCTGCACCCGGTCGGCGATCGCCGCCAACGCCTTCAGGCCGTGCGCGGTCCGAGCCTCATCGAAGCTGGCGAAGATGTCGTCGACGACGAATGGCGCCGGCTCCGCCCGGTCGGCATAGGCATCGAGATAGGCCAGGCGCAGCGCGAGGTACAGCTGGTCGCGGGTGCCCTCGCTCATGCCCTGGATCGGAATCGTCCGGCCGTCCGGGCGGCGTCCGACCAGGCGCGGCGTGTCGCCGTCGTCGAACTCCTGGACCACGCCGTCATAGGCGCCGCCGGTCAGCATCGCGAACAGGCCCCCGGCCCGGGCCAGCAGCGGATCCTCCTGGCTGGCCCGATGGCGCTCGACCGCGGCGCCGATCATCAGCGCGCCGATCTTGCGCACCGCCCATTCGCGGGCCGTCTCGACCAGCTCGGCTTCCGCGTTCCGCCGCTGCTGTGCCGCGATCTCGGCGCCGACGCCCTGTTCCAGCTCGGCGCGGCGGCGCAGGGCCCGGTCCTGCTCGGCGAAGGTCTCCTGGGCGGCATGGTCCAGGCCCTCATCCTCCTGGGCGAGACCCTGCAGGCGGGCCTCGGCGGTGTCGGCGTCGAACCCGGCCAGGGCGGCCCGCAGCGACGCCTCGTCCAACCCATCCGATTGCAGGACCAGCTGCGTCCGCTGATCGGCGATCGCGGCCGCCAGGCCGTCCCGCTCCGCCCATCGGGCAAGCACGATGCCGAGGTCGAGGCCCGACGGCAGCTCGGCGGCGAGCTCGTCCCGGGTCCGCTCCGCCTCGGCCAGGGCGCGCCGGGCGTCGACGCAGGCGCGATCCGCCCGCGCCAGGTGCTCGACCGCGGCGGCGCGTCGGCTGGCAGCGTCCCGCGCCGCCGCGACCCGCTCGTGCAGGACGGTCACCGCGGCGTCCGCCGGCAGGGCGGCGAGATCGGGCGCCAGCCGGGCGATCAGGTCGCCGGCGCGCCGTTCGAAGGTCGCGATGTCGCGATGCAGGCCGGCGACGCGCCGGGCGCGATTGTCGCGTTCCCGCAGGGCCGCGGGCACTTCGCGCCAGACGGCCAGCGCCGCCTCCGCCCCGTCGATCGATGTCGACAGCGCCTGGCCGATGCCCGGCGCCGCCTCGGCCCAGAGGGCGGTCCAGGCCTCGAGGCTGGCGGCGGTCTCGACCTCGGCGGCGCGCAGCGCCTCGATGCGGCGCCGGCCGTCATCGATGCGCGCCGCCAGGCCGCGCGCCTTGTCCCAGCCATTCGCCAGCTCCGCGAGGTGCTGGCGCAGGCGGTGCGCGACCAGGCCCGGCTCCAGCGGGTCGAGCGCGGGCAGGCCGGAGTCCACGGCAATCGCCTGCAGCGTGGGGACCACGTCGCGCACCATCCGGTCGATGGCCGCCACCCGGTCGCGCTGGGCCTCGACGGCGTCGCGGCGCTGCAGCAAGGCCTCCACCGCTGTCAGCCAGCCGGTCATCTCGGCCGGCGTGCCGGGCGTGACCGCAAGGCCCGTCCACAGCCCCTGCCAGTCCTCCGCCGCTTCGCGCCGGCGCGTCTCCAGGGCCGCCAGGCGATCCTGCGCCGCCGCGGCCTGCTGCCGGGCCAGGGCCAGGTTCCGGGTCTCGACCGCGTGCTCGCCGACGCGCGCCGCATCGGCCTGCGCCTCATCCGACAGCCGGTCGGCCTCGGCTGCCAGGCGCTCGAACCGGGCGACCGTGCTCGCCAGCGCACCGTCCTGCGGAGCGCCGGGCTCTCCGAACAGGGTCCCGCGCAGCTGCTGCCACGCCTGGTCACGGTCCAGGCGAAGGGCTGCGATGCGCTCCATCGACGGCACCGGCCGGCTGGTTGAAAGGGCCTCGAGCTTCGTCTCGATGGCGGTGGCCGCCGCTGCCGCCGCGGCGATCTGATCCCGTTCGCGCCGCTCCTGCGCGGCCAGTTCGTCCTGGAGGCTGCGGTGCCGTCCGATGGCCTCGGCACCGGGACGGGGCGCGGAGGCGGCGGCATAGAGATCCGTCACCGGCGGCAGCAGCCGGGCTGCGGCCTCGCCCAGGCTCCGGCGCTCGGTCCGGATCTCGCGGTCGAACTCGGCCCGGCGGTCGAGCTGCCGCAGGACCGGTTCGATCGCGTCGAGCCGCTGCTGCAGCGGCCGCGGGTCGCTGAGGCCGCCCTGCTCGGCCTGCTGGCGCTGGAGCTCGGCGAGGGTCGCCGTCTCGCGCTCGATCGCCGCGTGCTGCCCGCGCCGTGTCTCCGCCAGGGCCCGGCCGTCGGTGATCAGCCGCTGCAGCTGCGCCTGTGCCGCGTCGCTGGGCTGGACTGTCTGGACCGCGTCGGGCTCCTGGCCAAGCCGGCCGGCCAGCGTGGCCAGGGTCTGCTCCAGATCGTCGAGTTCCGCCTGGATGCGCGGCAGGTCGCGCCGGCTTGCGGCATGGCCGCCGCTCTCGCCGAAGATCTGCACGACCTGGTCGGCGGCATCGGTCAGCGCCTGATCCACGACGATGCCGTCGAGGTCCTGTTGCGCCGTGGCCTGGTCCGCCTGCGCCCGCTGCAGCCTGTCCTCGGCCTGGGTGACGGCGTCGAGGCTGTCGCGCAGCGCGTCGGCGGCGGCGCGGGACAGAAGCGGCAGGTCGGCGAAGGCGTCGAGCCGGACCAGATGCTCGTCGAGCAGCCGCATCAGCGGGCCGACCCGTTTCAGCCGCAGCAGCTGCGATCGCGCCGCGGCGATCTCGGCCCGCTGCGCCTTGATCTCGGCGAGACGGGTGGCGAGGGTGCCGATCGACTCGTTGAGCGCCTTCCAGTCGCCGGCCCTCAGCTCGCGCTCGCGGATCGCCTTGCGCGCGTCCTCGAAGCGATCGAGCGCCTGGTAGAAGCGGCGATCCTTCGACGCGCGGGGGGCGAAGATGCTGTTCGCCTCGTCCTCTAGGCTGCGCCGCAGGTCGCTCAAGCCCCGCAGGCCGGAGGCCGCGGCGAACAGGCTGGCACCGGCCTCGCCGTCGCTGCGCAACATCTCCTCGGCGCCACGACGCAGGGTCTCGGCGTTGAGCCCGAAGGCGCGGCAGAACACGTCGCGCGTCAGGCTGCCGAGATAGGGCAGCAGGGCGTCGTCGGCGATCGGGCTGTCGTCGGGGCCGAGCAGCGTGTTCTTGTTGCCCTTGCGCCGGCGGAAGGCGAGGCGGCCGCCATCCCGGGCGACGATCTCGGCGCCGATCCGCAGCTCCTTGCCCTCATGCAGGAAGTCGTAGCGGGTCGTCCGCTCGATGCCGAACAGCAGGTCGGTGATGGCGGCCAGGCCGCAGCTCTTGCCCGCCTCGTTCGGCCCGTGGACGACGTGCAGCCTCGCCTCCGGCCGGAAGCTCAGCGTCCGGCCGGTGAAGGGGCCGTAGCGGTCGAGGTCCAGTCGCAGCAGGCGCATCGGTCAGCGCGCCGCTGTCGCCCGGGCGACCAGCATCGCCCGGGCCTCGTCCAGCAGCGCGCCCAGATCCGCGGCCAGCGGCGGCTCGTCGCTCGCGAGTCCGCCCGGCAGCTTGCCGGTGACGGCGGCGATCAGCTCGGCCGCCCGCGCCTGGAATTGCGGATCCTGCTCCAGGCCGTCGAGCAGGGCGGAGAGGTCGAGCGAGGCCAGGGCGTCATCGGCGGCGGGGTGGGGATCCGTCGTCTCGATCCGCAGACGTTCGAGCCAGATGTCCTCATGGATGCGGTTGGCGGCGGCCTGGACCTCGTCGGCCATCCGCCCCGGATCGGCCGTCAGCTGGCGGTGCAGCGGCGTGCTGCCGGTCAGCCGGACTCGCAGGGCCAGCAGCCGTCCCTCGGCCGCCGCGGCCTCCGGCGCGATGGCATCCTCGATCCGTCGCAGCGCGCCGGCTTCATCCTCGATGCCGGTCAGGTCGATGGCGGCGACCGCCCAGCGGGCCCGGTCGAGGGCAAGGCGCCGGGTCCCGGCGACATGGCCATCGGCGACATCGACCAGGACCGCGCCCTTCGGGCCGCATTCCCGGATGCTGCGCCCCTGCAGGTTGCCCGGATAGACGATCCAGGGATCCCGCGACAGCTCCTCATATTCATGGACATGGCCCAGCGCCCAGTACTGGTAGCCGCGCGAGGCCAGGTCCTGCACGGTGCAGGGCGCGTAGTCGGCATGGCCGGGCCGGCCGTCGCAGGATGTGTGCAGGACGCCGATATTGACCCAGCCGGGCAGGGGGGCGGGGTAGCCCAGTGCGTAGTTCTCGGGAACGGCGCGGTCGGGGAAACCGCGGCCGTGCAGGGCGACCTTCAGGCTCTCGATCCGGAACGTCCCGGGGCGGCCGGTCGGGAACTCCGAGACGCAGTCGGGGAGGGAGATGGTCTTGGTCACGACGCTCTCGGCGTCGTGGTTGCCCTTCAGCAGGAACAGCGGAATGCCGGCCCGGTCGAGCCGCGCCACCTCGCGGTTGAAGAACAGGCCGATCGACGTATCCCGCCACTCGCCGTCATAGACGTCGCCGGCGACGACGACGAAGGCGACCTTCGCCTCGATCGCCCGGGTGACAAGGTCGGAGAACGCCTCGCGGCTGGCCGAGGCGAAGCGCCGGGCCACCTCCGGATCCTTGAGGCCGAGGCCCGTCAGCGGGCTGCCGAGATGCAGGTCGGCCGCATGCAGGAAGGTGAATCGCATTGGTCCACCCTAGGGGCCCGCCCGGCCGCCTTCAACGGCATCGCGCCGGCCGCGCCATCATGCCCAGCCGGCCTCCGCCGTCATCGCCACCGGGCCGTTCTCCCGGGCCGTCCACAGCACCAGCCCGTCGCCGTTCTCCTTTGCGTGCAGGATGACGGCGTCGCCGTCGAACAGTGGCGACAGGCTGCGGAAGGCGAAGCGCGCCGGCGGCGTGCCGTGGATCTCGGCCGCGAAGTGGAGCAGCAGCGTCGCCTGCAGCGGGCCATGCACGATCAGCCCGGGATAGCCTTCGACCTCGGTGACGTAGCGGCGGTCGTAATGGATGCGGTGGCCGTTGAAGGTCAGCGCGGAGTAGCGGAACAGCAACGGCGCGGAAGCATCGACGCGGCGCCGGTGGCGGCCGGGTTCGGCCGCGGCGGGGGCCTTCGCCGCGCCGCCGTCGAGGCCGCGATAGACGATGTCCTGCCGTTCCTGCAGCAGTGGCCGGCCCTTCGACTCGATGGCGTGGTCGACGGTGACGAAGCACAGCAGTCCGGTGCGGCCCTCCTTGGCCACGACATCGGCGATGCGGGAGACGCGCCGCACGGCATCGCCGACCCGCAGGTCGCCCTGGAAGGTCACGCTGCCGCCGGCCCACATCCGGCGCGGCAGCGGCACCGGCGGCAGGAAGCCGCCGCGCTGCGGATGGCCGTCCGGGCCGAGCGCCGCCGTCGGCGCGGCCGGCTGGGCCAGGCAGAAATGGATGAGGCGCGGCGCGACCTCTCCGATCTGCGGCGGACCGCCGGGGAGATCGAGCGTCGCCTTGAACTTGCGGACGAGATCGGCGGTGACGATGTCCTCCGCCACCTCCTCGCGCCCGATCCAGGAACGCAGGTGATCGATGTCGAGGGTGGTCATCAGAACGACCTCGGCAGGCCGAGCACATGTTCGGCGACATAGCTCAGGATCAGGTTGGTCGAGATCGGCGCCACCTGGTACAGCCGGGTCTCGCGGAACTTGCGCTCGACGTCGTATTCGCAGGCGAAGCCGAAGCCGCCATGGAACTGGATGCAGGCATTCGCCGCCTCCCAGGACGCCTTGGCCGCCAGGTACTTCGCCATGTTGGCCTGGGCGCCGCAGGGCTGCTGCGCGTCGTAGAGACGGCAGGCCTCGAAGCGCATCAGATTGGCCGCCTCGACCTCGATGAAGCTCTCGGCGATCGGGAACTGCACGCCCTGATTCTGGCCGATCGGCCGGTCGAACACCACGCGCTCCTTGGCATAGGCGGTGACCTTGTCGATGAACCAGTAGCCGTCGCCGATGCATTCGGCGGCGATCAGCGTGCGTTCTGCGTTCAGGCCGGTAAGGATGTATTTGAAGCCCTGGCCTTCCTCGCCGATCAGGTTCTCCGCCGGGATCTCCAGCTTGTCGAAGAACAGTTCGTTGGTCTCGTGGTTGACCATGTTGGGGATGGGCCGGACGGTCATGCCCTTGCCGACCGCTTCGCGCAGGTCGACGAGGAAGATCGACAGCCCGTCGGATTTCGTCTTCACCTGGTCCAGCGGCGTGGTGCGGGCCAGCAGGATCATCAGGTCCGAATGCTGGATGCGCGAGATCCAGACTTTCTGGCCGTTGACGACGTAGCGGTCGCCCTGCCGCACCGCCATGGTCCTGATCTTTGTCGTGTCGGTGCCGGTGGTGGGCTCGGTCACGCCCATCGACTGCAGCCGCAGCTCGCCGCTGGCGATCCTCGGCAGGTACAATTGCTTCTGCTCTTCCGATCCGTGCCGGACCAGCGTGCCCATATTGTACATCTGGCCATGGCAGGCGCCGGAATTGCCGCCTGCCCGGTTGATCTCCTCCATGACGATCGACGCCTCGGTCAGGCCGAGGCCGGAGCCGCCATACTCTTCGGGGATCAGCGCCGCCAGCCAGCCGGCCCCGGTCAGGGCGTCGACGAAGGCTTCGGGATAGCCCCGCGCCTGGTCCACCGCGCGGTGGTATTCGGGCGGGAACTCCGCGCAGAGCGCCCGCACGGCGTCGCGGATGTCCTGGTGGTCGCCGCCGGTGGTCATGGGCATTCCTGGGGTCCTCGGCCTGCGGGGTCCGGCTTGGTCGACGGATGATGCCGCATCGGCGCGCGAAGCAGGAAGGTCTACTCGGTCGGTGGAGCGAAGGACCGGCTCTCCCGAGCCGAGCTAGGCGACCCGGGCGATCCGCCGCGCCTCCCAGCGCAGCCGGGCCCAGCGATAGGCGTCGAGCATCGCCAGCGACTGCACGAACAGGCCGCCGGCGACGCGCCCGACCGGCGAGGCCGCCGGCGGCGCCAGATGCAGGCTGAGCCAGCCGAACACCAGCACGAAGAAGGCGAAGGTCAGCGCCCGCTGCGGCATCCGCAGCGGCAGATGGCCGACGCCCGGCAGCAGCGCGGCGACGGCGAGCACCAGCCAGGGATGCGGCAGCGCCTCGCCGGCAGCCGGGTCGCGGTATTCGCCCGGCCGCCTCATGCCCGCAGCGCCGCCCGTGCCGGCGCCTCCGGCCGCAGCGCCTGGTCCAGCGCATGCAGCCGGTCCAGCCAGCCCTCGAGCCGGCGCGGGTCGAGGCGGTCGGCGGCGAAGCGGGCCTGGCGGAACAGCAGATAGCCGCCGCGGTCGCCCTCATCCGCCTGCCACACCAGGCGCAGGAAGGCCGGGGTGACCAGCACCTCCTTGAGGCGGGGGTCGCGCAGCAGGGTGCCGATCGCCTCCAGGGCCGGGCCGTCCGGCAGCGCCTCCGGGTCGTCGCATTTCACGATGGCGCCGTCGGGCCAGCCCGGCGGCGGGTCGATCCGGTGCGGCAGCCCGGCGGAGGGCGAATAGAACTCGACGCCGAGCGGCCGCATCAGCACGTCGAGCGTGCCGCGGGCGCCGGTCGGCCCGTCCAGCCGCATCGCCAGCCACAGCGACGGCAGCTTGCGCGGCGTCAGCGCCTCGACGAAGGGCAGCAGCGTGACGGTCCGGCCGTGATGACGGCCCCGCAGCGTCGGATAGGCCGTGCCGCCGCGGGTGACGGTGCCGTGCTCGAACAGCGGCCGGCAGTCGTCGAGGAAGCGGTCGCGCCGCCTTCGGGCCGCGATCTGGTCGCGCCGCCAGACCAGCCCGAGCGCCAGCAGGCCGAGGGCGACGACGGCAAGGGGGACGACGCCCATCGGCCGTCAATAGCCCTTCGGCCGCGGCCAGGGCATGGTGAACTGGTCGCCGCGGCGGACGAATCTGTAGCGGTGGAAGGCGAACCAGGCCGAGGCGACGATGTAGAACACCAGCATCGCCGCCAACTGCGTGCCGTAGCCGAGGAAGATCGCGACATAGGTCATGGCGCACAGTGCCAGCAGCAGCAGGGCCGGCAGCGGGTGGAACGGGTGGATGTAGCCGCGGGTGATGCTGCCCAGCGGCCACTTCTTCCGGAACAGGATCATGTTGACCGGCATGAAGGTGTAGCCGAGCAGGCCGGAGAGGATCGAGAAGGTGACCACCTGGTCGAGCGGCACGACATAGGCGAAGGCGACCGCGATCGGCACCAGGAACAGGATCGAGCGGTAGGGTGTGCGGTAGCGCGGATGGACCGCGCCGAACCAGGAGGGCAGGTAGCGGTCGCGCCCCATCGAGAACCAGGCGCGCGAGGCGTCGTTGATGCAGCCATTGGCCGAGGCGACGGCGGCGAACAGGGTGCCGACGAACAGCATCACCTCCAGCCAGGCATTGCCGGTCACCATCGCCGCGTCGTAAAGCGGCGTGATCGCCCGGCCGAGATACTCCCAGGGCAAGAGGCCGGTGCAGACATACCAGGTCAGGGTCGCGGCGATCAGCAGCGTGATCATGCCGCTCATCGTGCCGTAGGGCAGGGACCGGGCGGGCGACCGCACCTCCTCCGCCGCCTGGCAGGTGCCTTCGATGCCGAGATAGAACCAGATGCCGAAATGCATCGCCGCCAGCACGCCGAGCCAGCCATAGGGCAGGTCGGTCAGCAGGGCCTTGTGCTGCAGCATGCCGCCGCCGGCCCAGGGGGCGGAGGCGAAGAAGAACACCAGGATCGACAGGAAGGCCACGGCGGTGATGACGAAGTTCACCGTCAGGGTCATGAACACGCCGCGATAGTTCAGCCAGGCCAGGACGGCGACGGTCAGCAGCACGAACGGCTCGCGCTGCAGCACATGGCCGGTCTGCGCGGCCACGCTGGCCAGCAGGTCGCCGACCACCAGAGCGTCGCCCGCCTCCAGCATGGTGTAGGCCATCACCAGGTACAGCCCGACATTGAACGCCATCAGCGGGCCGATGATGTGCTTGGCCTGGGCGTATTGCCCGCCGGCCGCCGCGACGGTCGAGGTGACCTCGGAATCGATCATGGCGACGCAGGTGTACAGGATGCCGATCACCCAGCAGGCGATCAGCGCCCCGACCGCGCCGCCCTTGCCGACGGCGAAGTTCCAGCCCATGAACTCGCCCACCAGCACGATGCCGACGCCCAGCGCCCAGATATGGCCGGGGCCGAGCACGCGCAGCAGGCTGATCTTGCGGGTGTCGGCGGTGGTCTCCGGCATGCTGGCGCTCATTCGATTTCACCTTCGCGGGACGAGGTCAGAAGCTCCTCGTCGTAGTCGCGGTCGACCCGCAGCATGTCGCCCAGCATCCACAGCAGGATCGCGGCCGACACCGCCCAGGCGGCGTATTCCGCCAGCGCCCACAGGCTCATCGCCGGGCCTCCCCCTCATCCTCGCCGAAGCGCTCGGCGATCACTTGACGGTATTCGCGGCCGGAGATGCGGATGATGAAGACGAAATAGGCGACCAGCAGGAACGCGGTCAGGCCGAAGGCCGTCGGGTCGATCGAATAGTCGAAGCGGGTCAGGATCGCCGGCGCCGCGGTCTCCGGCGTCATGCCCAGCGTCTCCCAGGCCTGCTGCATCTGCGGCGTCTGGCCCAGGCTCTGCCAGGTCGGGTCCGCCAGCTCCCGGGTCACGGTGCCGGCGCCGGTCATGCCCAGGAAGGCCGGGGCCCAGAGCGCGCCGAACACCAGCGCCAGGATGACGACGACGTCGATGACCTGGCCGGCCCGGCTCTGCTCAGGCGGTTGGTACGGTCGGCGGGACATGGGCTTCGCTCCCGGAAAAGCGGTCCGGATCCTGTCCGCGGGCCGCGTCGAGATGGCGGAGGTCGAGGCCGTAGATGGCCTCCTTGTCCTCGGCATAGTGCTTGACCAGCGCCCAGATCGAGGCGGTGTTGAGGATCAGCACCGCGCCGCCGGCCACGGCCAGCAGCAGCCGGACCGGGCCGTCGACCAGCGGCCACATGGCGATGAAGACGAACAGCATGGCGGCCCAAAGCAGGACCACGAAGCCGGTGGCGCCGCGCCGGTCGGCACGGAACAGCCCTTCGATCCGAGGATCTGGACTCGGCATGGGACCCTCCCTGTGGCGGACCTCCCCCGGTCCGGCGGTTCGGTTTCCGCTTCTTTATTGTCAGGAAAATGTATTCCCTGTCATGAAATGAAGCGCCGGCGGAGGAACTTTGTCAAGAGGGTCGGGATTCGGGATCCTGCGGCTCCCGGATCATCGGATAGTAGACCGGCGAGTTTCCGACCTGGACCTCGTCCACGACCTTCCATCCCAGGGTCTGGTACAGCCGTGCCGCCCCCGTTGTCGTCGCCTCCAGGTACGAGACCTTTCCGGCACGATCGGGATACTGAAGGGCGTACCGGAACAGCGCGGCTCCCAGCCCTTGCCGCTGGAAATACGGATCGACTGCGATGACGGACGTATAGAAGTGCGGCTCTTTCGGGTGGTATTGATAGAACCGGTCGAACAATCGGCGGACGTCGTCTCGATTTGTCGGCAATGTGGTCTGGACAAGGAAATCGACCAGCTGGCCGTGGTCGCCGTGTTCATCCGGTGTCTGCCACAGGGTCGTCCCCTTGACGCCGTCCGGGAAGTAAGCGCCGCTGCCATGCTTGTAGGGCTCGCCGCAATACTGCCTGACGAAGCCTTCGAAGTGTTCGAGATAGCGTTCCGGCTCGGGATAGATGAACCGCAGGAGCGGGCAGCTGGCGAAGCCGACCTTGAGCGCCGCGTTGCATCGGGCTTCGACAGATGTGGAGACATTCTTGATGACCGGGGTGCCGGTAAACGTGTCCATGGTAAGCTCCGTCAATACATTGGCCAATATCGCGGCGTCGGCCGCTGGTCCTCGCCGCGTGCACGCCAGTTCACATAGTCGTGGTGACTGGCGCGGATCTGGGAAGCCGAGCAGAAACGGTACGCGCCAAAGCACGCCGACCGCACAAGAAACGGTCGATAAACGCTATGCTCGGTGGTCGTCTGCGGGAGACATTCACGACGTCGGGCGCCGTGAGAAGGTTTGAAGCGTCGAGCGCTTCAAGACAGCGCCACCTAAGCGCCAGGCAAGATCCGCTGTCAACAGTTTCTGCGCGGCGTTGGAGCGCATGACATCGGATATAAATATATCCCGAGGATCTGGCAGACATTCGACATGATTTTGCAAGCATTTGCCGGAAATATCGAATCGATCTGAATTTCTTGAAACGAAGTTCAGGAAAAATATTGAGAGATTTTGTAATTCCGCTCGCCATCTTTCTTGTGGAAATCGATTGCCAGATGACGGCGGAAGGTATAAGACTCCGTGCCTATGGTGCTCTTATTCGAAACTCCCGGGAGGCAGACAATATAGCCGAGTGGTCTGAGCATCATCCGGCCACGCTCCTGACTCCAGCCCAGGGCGATGTTGCCGAGCGAGGACCCGGTTGAAGCGGGTCCGTGGCAAGCCGCAGGCGTGACGACCGCCAGGCGCTCCATCTCACGACATCAAGGAAGATTTTCTTAATCCGACCTGAAAGACGTTTCGGATGTCAATCGAAACGGAATGCGGCAGGAGGACATAATGGTTCCATCGCGACGGCTCGGGCAGGCTCTGGTGGTGCCCGCTGTCGGTCTCGGCTGCGTCGGGATGAGTCATCCTGGCGGCAGTCCGGATGAGAAAAAGTCGGCTTCCACCATCGATCGGGCCTTCGAGCTCGGTTGCGCCTTCTTCGATACTGCCGAAGCCTATGGTCCGTTCCTGAACGAGGAGTTCCTGGGCCGATGCCTCAGGGGGCGGCGCGACCGGGCGGTGGTCGCGACCAAGTTCGGGTTCGTCTTCAACGGCGAAAAGCGCTCGGGCGTCGACAGCCGGCCAGTGCAGATCCGGCGCGCGGTCGAAGGGTCGCTCAAGCGCCTGCAGACGGATCGGATCGATCTGTTGTACCAGCATCGGCCCGATCCCGATGTCCCGGTGGAGGATGTCGCCGGAACGGTCGGGCAGCTGATCGCCGAGGGGAAGGTCCTGCATTTCGGCTTGAACGGCACGGATGCGGACATGATCCGCCGCGCCCATGCCGTCCAGCCTTTGACCGCGGTGCAGGCCGACCATTCGCTTTGGCAGCGCAGCGTCGAGGACCGGGTCCTGCCGCTGCTCGGACGCCTCGGAATCGGGTTTGTCCCGACCTCTCCCCTCGGTCACGGCGTCCTGACCGGCACGGCGAGGCGCGCGGGCAGGGTCGAGGGGGCCGAGCCGGGCCGTGACTCCACGGCAGACGAACTCCTCCAGAATACGCAGCTCGTCGGTGCGGTCCGGGAGATTGCCGAGGCGAGAAACATCGCTCCCTCGCAGATTGCCCTGGCCTGGCTGCTGGCCTTGGATGCGGGCATCGTCCCGGTTGCCGGCACGCGGTGGCGTCGCTTCCTGGACAGCAATGCCGCCGCCGCCTCGATCACCCTGACGCCCCAGGACATGGCGCTGCTGAGCGGTCCCGCGCCGTCTTCCGAAGGCGGGCGGCCGAAGCATGGTGTCCATGAGCTTGCGATGGCAGCGCTATAGATTCCAACGAGCATTCCAGCGCCATGCGGTCAATGTCTCCGCGTTGGCAACCTCCTCTCACAGCTGAACATCTCCGGATGGTCGAGACCATGGAGTTCGCCCATGAATAGATCTGCCGTTAGACATGTAGCGGCCTCCGACAGAGCCAGGGTCACTGCTCTGATGACCCTGGCTTTCGTCAGAGACCCGCTTCTTCGCTGGATTTACGCGGAGCCGGATCGATACCTCCGGTATTTTGACGGATTTCTCGAGGCGTATTGCGGTGACGTATTCGCCAGTCGCAGCGGCGCGTGCTATGCCGACGTCGGAAGTGGAGCGGTGCTGTGGATATCTCCTGCTCAGGCGCGGAGCGGCGATCACCTCACGTCCTTCCTGCAGAGAACGGCGACCGAATCGCGGCGCGATGAAGTCATCCGACTATTCGATCGGTTTGGTGAATGCCACCCGCACACTCCACATTATTACGTCACATTGTTGGGCAGGGATCCGCGCTCCCTGGACAAGGGAGTTGGTTCGGAACTGATGGAGGTTGTTTCCGAGCAGTGCGATCGCGAGCGGGTGTTCGCATATGGGGAAGCCACCACAGCTGCGCATGTCAGATTCTATCGTCGACTTGGATATGAGCTTGTCGATGTCGTACAGTTCGGAACGTCGCCGAAATTCTTTCCGTTGATCCGCGCTCCTCGCTGAATCGGCACGCGCCGGCTCCTCAGCCGGGCCGGCGCCAGCGCAACGACAGGCAGGTGAGGCCGGCGTCGAGCTTGCCGATCTCCGACACCGCCAGCGGCACGATGCGGTAGCCGAGGCGGTCGAGCAGCTCCGCCGTCCGCGGGAATCCGGCGCCGATCAGCACGACGCCGTTGATCCGCAGGGCGTTGGCAGCCGCTTCCTCCTCCGGCGGCACCCGGACCACGCGCATTCCGGGAAAGAATCCGGCCAGGCGATCCGGCGCGAGAATGGTGTCGCCGTCGAGGAGCGAGCACAGCGTCTTGAAATGCAGTGCGCCGGACGGTGGGGCCACGATTTCGGCCTTGCGCCCGAGTTCGGCCAGGAGCCTGGCCAGCTCTGCGGCGCCACGGTCGTCGGTGCGGCCGGACAGGCCGATCATCACCGCGCGCGGCGTCACCAGCACGTCGCCGCCTTCGGCGAAGCCGTCCTCCATCGCCAGCACCCGGTCGAACCGGCGCTGCAGCTCGGGCGCGAGCTCGGCCGCCTCGCCCCGTCGTGACGGCGCGCCGGGCCGCAGCAGGATCGCGGCCTCGGGAAAGGTCAGCGCCGGGTCCTCCATGAACACGGAATCCGGGAAGCCGGCCAGCGGCGGCAGCACGTCGACGGCCACGCCGGCCGCTTCCAGGGCGCGGATATAGGCCGCGTGCTCGGCCCGAAATCGGTCGACGTCCGGAGCGCCACGGTCGACCCTCCGCAGCCCGCTGGCGGCGGAGTCGGCAGGTTCGCGCACCAATGCACGATCGAACCGGAACACATCTGCCATGGGTTTCCTCCCAATCTTCAGCTGAATACTTTGCGGCGTCGAAGACTGCCCATCGGCAAGACGAGCCACTTGCGAGCTACAGCGGAGCGCCGCTGCCGGCCCCGAAATGCCCTCGATGGTGATTTTGAGCGGTCGTTCGCAGCGTCTGGCGCCGCGAGACGATTCGAGGCGTCCGGCGCCTCGAGAAGCCATAGCGTAAGCGGCAACGGCCGTCGCTTGTCAACACCTCTGGCCATTTTCAGGGCGGTCCAACCGAGATGATGTCGCCTGGGATCGCTTCGCTTCGCTATTGAACAATATAGGCGATATTTTTGCGAAATATTTCGTCAATGAAATGCGCAAGGTGATATCTATATTCCCATAGAATATTTTCGTATAATTCTGATTATCTCAGTTTTCATTTGAGTCTCCGATCTGAGTCGGCATATGGTGGTAATGCAGCCTGGTCTTGACGTATCGGCCTTCAGGCCGGTGGGCGTGCAGCATCTGCGGACGTATTGCGCTCCAGAAGCCGATCTCCGCCTCTGATGATCATCAGTGGGGAAGGAGATAGCCGTGCAAGATGGCGTGATGTCCGCGATCGAACTCAGTCTCACCCAGCCGCTCGGAGAGCGGACGTTTCCGACATGGCATTTCGCCATGCTGAACGATGCGATGCGCAACGGCATCATGGAGGCAGCGATCAAGAGCGCGGGGATTGCCGGGCGGACCGTGTTCGAGATCGGAACGGGAGCCGGCCTGACGGCGATCATGCTCGCCCGGTGCGGCGCGGATCGCGTCATCACCTGCGAGATGAACGCCCAGCTGTTCGAGATCGCGACCGAGATCGTCCGCTCCAGCCCCTATGAGCAGCAGATCACCATCATCAACAAGCCGTCATGCGACGCGATCAACGACGGCGACATTCCCTTCGGCCCGGACTTCATTTTCACCGAAACCATCGATTGCGGCGTCGTCGACGAAGGTTTCTACAATATTTCTCATGACATCCAGCGAATCTCATCACCTGAAACGCAAATTCTGCCGCAAAACATTCAGCAATTCGGCTTTCTGATCGACAGCGAGCAGATTTCCGGCCTGAATTCGGTGGGGCTCGTGAACGGCATCGATGTCAGCCCGCTCAATCGCTACAGCACCAGATACTACTTCCCGGTCCGGGCTCCTCTGTACCAGTACAAGACGCTCTCCGCGACCACCCACCTGCGGCAGTACATCTACAGGCACACGATGCCGGTGCAGAGTCACAGCAACTTCTATGTGCATTCCGAGGGCTGGTGCCACGGCATGCTGTCCTACTTCTGCGCGCATTTCGGCCATCACGTCATCAGCAACGACGTGGCCGCGTCGAGCCATTGGCACCAGGCCTTTCACCCGCTCAAGCACCCGGTCAAGCTGATCGCCGGCGAGACCTATCGGGCGGCGTTCTCTCCGTTCGGGCATCTGATGCTGGACCACGCACCATCATGACCGAACGAAGCAGCCCGCCGCCTCCGCCAACCCGCCGGAACGGCGCGATCAGAACAGGCTGGCCTCCTTGAGATAGGCCGTGGCGACGGCCTCGATCGTCTTCTTCTGCACGTCGACCTCGCCGTTGAGGCGCTGCATCGTCGCGTCGTCCAGCCGGGTGGCCAGGGTTTCGAGCAGGGGCTTGAGGTCGGGATGGGCGTCGAGCACGTCCTGCCGCACCACCGGCACCAGCGCGTAGTTGGGGAAGAAGCCCTTGTCGTCCTTCAGCAAAGTCAGGTCCATCGCGGCGATGCGGCCGTCGGTCGCCGCCACCACCGAGACGTCGACATCGCCATTGGCCAGGGCCGGGAACACCAGGCCGATCTCCATCGGCCGGACATTGGCGCGGCCGGCCTTGAAGTCATAGGCCTTCTGCAGGCCCAAGAGGCCGTCCTCGCGCTTCGGGAACTCGGCCGTCGTCGCCATCACCGGGTCCTTGCCGTCCTTGTAGGCGGCGGCCAGGTCGGACAGCGTCGCCATGCCGTCGGTCTTGGGGTTGCCCTTGCGCACGGCCAGGGCATAGGTGTTGTTGGCCTTGGACGGCGCCAGCCACACCAGCCCCTTGGCGCCGTCCAGCGCCTTCACGCGGGCGTAGGTCTCGTCCGGCGTCAGCTTGTCGGTGACCTTGTTGAAGGTGACCAGCGAGGTGCCGGTGTATTCCCAGTACAGGTCGACCTCGCCGCTTTCCAGGGCGGCACGGACGATGTTGGTGCCCATGCCGTCCTTCTTCTCGACCGTGTAGCCCTTGCTTTCCAGCAGCTGCTTGGTCATCTCGGCCAGCAGGAACTGCTCGGTGAAGTCCTTGCCGCCCACGGTCAGCTCGGCTGCGCCGGCCGCGCCGCCGAAGGCGAGGAGCGCGATCGCCGACAGGATCGCGCGCTGCAACGTCGTCTTGATCATCGTCTTGCTCCCTGTTTGGTGCTTCACCGCAGCGGATTGATCCCGCGCGGCACGAGGTGGAGCTGCAGCCGCCCGACCACGAAGTCGGTCAGCACGGCCAGCAGCGCCGTCGGGATGGCGCCGGCCAGCATCATCGGCAGCTCGTTCAGGGCGATGCCGGTGAAGATCAGCTCGCCCAGGCCGCCGGCGCCGATCAGGAAGGCCAGCGGCGCGGTGCCGACGCAGATCGACAGGGCGGTGCGGACGCCGCCGAAGATGACGAACAGCGCATTCGGAAGCTCGACCCGCCAGAACACCTGGGCGGGGGTCATGCCCATGCCCCGCGCCGCCTCGATCAGCGGCGTCGGCACGTTGCGCAGCCCGGCATAGGTGTTGCGGACGATCGGCAGCAGCGTCGCCGCCCACAGGCCGAACACCGACGGCGCCGTGCCGATGCCCAGCACCGTCATGCACAGCGCCAGCACCGCCAGCGTCGGGATCGTGGTGCCGAGGTTGAACACCTGCAGGATCAGCTCGGCCGACTGGCGAAAGGCGGGGCGGGACAGCACGGCACCAGCCGGCACGCCGGTCAGGATGGCGAGGCCGCCGGCCCAGGCCACCAGCTCGATATGCTGGATGCCGAGGAAGACGATGTCCTCCTGGTAGGACAGGATCTCGGCCGGCATGTCGCTGGACAGCGACCACAGCACGGCGGCCGCGGCCAGCACCAGCCACAGCAGCGCCGCGATGCCCGGCACCGGCAAGGGCCGACCCCCAGCAAGCGGCGCCGTTCGTCCGGTCCAGGCCTTGCCGACATCGCTCATGCCGACGCCCCCCGCGCCGACAGGCCGCGGATGATGCCGGCATAGGTCAGGGCGCCCTGGATCCGGCCCTCGGCATCGACGCAGGGCAGCAGCGGCATGTCATGCGCGAACATCAGCGCCACGGCGCTGCGCAGGTCGGCGGTCAGCGGGATGGTGGCGCGGATCGGCTCGGCGCAGTCGCCGCAGGTGCCGCCGCGCACGGCCCCGGCCCGGCTGCCGGAGACCATGGCGTCGGGCTGGCCGTCGGCATCCACCACCAGCACGGCGGGGCAGCCGCTGGCCTGCATCAGCTCGCGCGCCCGGCCGACCGGGTCGTCGGGCCGGACCGTGCCGGGCCGGCCCAGCGGCACGTCGGCGATGCGCACCAGCCGCAGCCGCTTCAGCGTGCGGTCGGTGCCGAGGAAGGTCTCGATGAACGGGGTGGCGGGGTTGGCCAGCAGCTGGTCGGGCGTCGCGAACTGCTCCAGCCGCCCGGCACGGAAGATGGCGACCCGGTCGGCCATCTTCACCGCCTCGTCCAGGTCGTGCGAGACGAAGATCACGGTCTTCCGCAGCGCCGCCTGCATGCGCAGGAACTCGTCCTGGATCGCCTCGCGGTTGATCGGGTCGATGGCGCCGAAGGGCTCGTCCATCAGCAGCACCGGCGGGTCGGCCGCCAAGGCGCGGATCACGCCGACGCGCTGCTGCTGGCCCCCCGACAGCTCCTTCGGGTAGCGGTCCATGAACACCGCCGGCTCCATCGCCACCAGCTCCAGCAGCTCGGCGGCGCGGGCGCGGGATTTCTTGCGGTCCCAGCCCAGCAGGTCGGGCACGACGCAGATGTTCTCGGCCACGGTCTTGTTCGGGAACAGCCCGATCTGCTGGATGACGTAGCCGATCGACCGGCGCAGTTGGATCGGGTCGACCGCGCGGGTGTCGCGGCCGTCGATGAACACGGTGCCGCCGGTCGGCTCGATCAGGCGGTTGATCATCCGCATGGTCGTGGTCTTGCCGCAGCCCGACGGGCCGAGCAGGACGCAGATCTCGCCGGCCGGCAGCTCGAAGCTGACCTCGTCGACCGCGACCACCGGGCCGGACGGGGTCTCGAACACCTTGGTCAGGCGGTCCAGCCGGATCATGCGACGGCTCCCCGGGCCAGCCCCTTCGAGGTCAGCCGCCGCTGCGCCAGCGCCAGCAGCAAATCGACCGCAATCGCCAGCAGCGACACCGCGACCGCGCCGGTGATCAGCTGCCGCGGGTCCGACTGGCTGATGCCGCGGGCGATGAAGGTGCCCAGGCCGCCGGCGCCGATATAGGCGGCGATCGCCGTGACCCCGATATTCATCACCGCGGCGGTGCGGATGCCGGCCATGATCACCGGGATCGCCAGCGGGATCTCGACCTGGCGCAGCCGCTGCGCCGCGCTCATGCCCATGCCGATGCCGGCCTCGCGCAGCGCCGGGTCGACATCGACGATGGCGGTGTAGGTGTTGCGGATGATCGGCAGCTGCGAATACAGGATGATCGCGATCACGGCCGGGACGGTGCCGATGCCGTGGCCGATCGGCGACAGCAGCGGGATCATCAGCCCGAACAGCGCCACCGACGGCACGGTGATCATCATCGAGGCGAGGTAGAGGACGACGTCGGCGGCCCGCTTCGACTGGGTGATGGTGATGCCGATCGGCACGGCGGTGACGATCGCGATCGACACCGCGACGGCGACGATCGACACATGCTCCAGCGCCCGCGCCGCGATCACGTCCAGGTTGTCATAGGCAAAGGTGAGCGTGTCCATCAGGCCGCGTTCCCGTGATTGCCCCGCCGTCAAAGGTCGAGATAGAGCCTCGCCGCGTTGTCGTAGGTGAAGCGCAGCGGCACCGATCCCTGCACCCGCCAGGCCTCGACCGTCTCGCCGGCCATCAGCCGGCAGGCGCCTTCGGTGTCGACCACGGCGCCGCCATAGAGGCGATTGGCCAGGTTGAGGATGGCGGTCTGGTGCATCGCCGCGCTCCCGCTGCCGCAGGCGTCTTTCACCAGGGCGACGCGGAAGCCGAGATCGACCGCATCCTTCACGGTCTGGGCGATGCAGGCCTCGGTCCACACCCCGGCGACGAACAGCCATTCGGTGCCCAGCGCCGCCAGCCGGCCGGCCAGCCCGCCGCCGGCGAAGGCGCTGGCATCGGCCTTCACCAGCACGGGCTCGCTGTCGGTCGGGCCGACCTCGGCGCAGATCTCCGACATCGGGTCGTTGGCGTCGCTGAAGGCCGAACTGCCGTCGGCCATCACCGGATGGAACGGCTTCGCCCGCTGCGCCGCCAGGTCGACGACATAGGCCGAGTGCAGCACCGGGATGCCGGCGGTCCGCGCCGCCCGCTGCAGCCGCTGGACATTGCCGATCACCGTGTCGAAGCCCTCGACCAGATAGCGGCGGTCGCGGCGGTGCTCCTCCTGCAGGTCGACGAACAGCGCCGCCGCCCGGTCAGGCTCGATGGTCAGAGCCGTCCGCATCACAGCTCCCCGTCCAGGAAGTCGTCCTCGTAGGGGAAACGCGACAGCACCTCCGTGCCGGTCTCGGTGATCAGGATCTCGTCCTCCAGCTTGACGCCCTCGCGCCCGCCCTTCTCGCCGACATAGCTCTCGACGCTGACCACCATGCCGGGCAGCAGATGGCCCTCGCGGCCATAGGTCGCGTAGTCCATGGCATGGGCGATGAACGGCGTCTCACCATGCATGCCGACGCCGTGCATGACCGAGGTGTAGCGCTGCTCGACGAAGCGGTCGGGGATTGTCCAGGCCTTCTCCGCCACCTCGCGGAAGGCCATGCCCGGCCTGACGATGCCGATATTGTGCCGGATCTGGTCATGCGCCATCCGGTACAGCATCTTCTGGTAGCCGGTCGGCCGGCCCGGCCCGCAGCGGAAGGTGCGCGAGAAGTCGGAATAGTAGCCGTAGCAGCCGATCGTGTCGGTATCGAGCGCCACCAGCTCGCCCGGCCGGACCTTGCGGCCGCCGGCCTCGCTGAACCAGGGGTTGGTGCGCTGGCCGGAGGTCAGGAGGCGGGTCTCGATGAACTCGCCGCCCTGGCGGATCACCTCGTGATACATGATGGCGAACAGCTCGTTCTCGGAGATGCCGGGCCTGATCGCCTCGCGCACCGCCGCCACCGCCGCCTCGGCCCCGGCCATCGAGGCCTGCAGGCATTTGATCTCCTCCACCGTCTTCACCGCGCGCACGGCCAGGATCTCGCCCTGGCAGTCGGTGACGGTGCAGCCGCGCTTCTCCAGCGCCAGCGCATGCAGGTGGTTGCAGCGGTCGAGGCCGATCTTCATCGACCCGCCGCCATGGGCGCGCAGCAGCTCGGCGATCTCGTCGGCAAAGGCGCCGGCGGCCTCGCCGTCGCGGTTCGACACCGAGGACCAGACCAGCTTGGACGGCCGCGCCTCGTCGACCGTGTCGAGCACGGTCGAGACATGATAGCTCTGCGGATATTCGAACAGCACGATCGGCCCTGCGGCGGGCACGAAGAAGTAGCGGGTCGAGTTGCGCAGGAAGTAGCCGAACATGTTGCGCGACCCGGTGGCGTAGCGTTGGTTGTACGGGTCGAACAGCACCACGGCGCCGTAGCCGGCCTCGGCCATCCAGCGGCGCAGCCGGGCCAGCCGGCCCTGGCGCAGCGCATGGACGTCGACGAAGGACGGCTCGGTGTCCGACAGCCACATGCCGACGGATTCATCTGCGGTCGCCGGATGGCGCATCCGCTCGGCGAAATCGACGTCCTCGACGCTGTCGGGGTTGAACACCACGATACTCATGCGCGTCTCCCTGTTGGCCCCAGGATGCGACGCCCGACAGGCACGGTTCGTGCGGATATCCGCAAGAAGTGTGCGGGATTCCGCAAACAGCGATGACGGCGCCGGGAGTGGCTAAAGCCGGCGGGCGGCGCGGGGCGAGACGCCCTCCTGCTCCCGGAACGCCCGGGCGAAGCTCGACATGTCGGAAAAGCCGCAGGCCAAAGCGACGTCGCGCACCGGCAGGGTGGAATGGGCCAGCAGGTCCGCCGCCCGGCGCAGCCGCAGCCGGCGGTAATAGGCGCCGGGGGAGGTGCCGGCGGCCGCGCGGAAGGCGCGCTCCAGCCGGTCGGCCGAGACGCCGAGCCGGCCGGCCAGCCCGGTCATGCGCAGCCGGTCCTCCACCGCCTCCTCCATGATCGCGATCGCCGACAGCACCAGCTCGTCCTGGATGCCGGTGCGCAGCCGCAGCGGCATCAGCTTGCGGTCGACGCTGGAGCGCAGCGGGCTGTGCACGAACCATTCGGCAACGCCCGCCGCCAGCTCGGCCCCGCAATCCGCGCCGATGATGTCGAGCATCATGTCCAGGCTGCCGACCCCGCCGGCCGAGGTGAAGCGCTTGCGGTCGATGACGTAGAGGTCGCGGCGCAGCTCGATCTCCGGGAAGGCCTCGGTGAAGGCCGGCTGGCTGGTCCAGTGCAGGGTGCAGGCATGGCCGTCCAGCAGGCCGGCCCGGGCCAGGAAGAAGGCGGCGTCGGCGACCGCGCCGATCCAGGCCCCGGCCCGCAGGTTGCGGCGGATCCAGGCGACCGCGTGCTCGGCCACCACATGGTCGGCATCGCCACCCGAGCACGCCACGATGCGGTCGACCAGCGGCGCCTCGCGCGCCCCCAGCACCGGCTCGATGGCGAAGCCGTTCGACGCCCGCACCTTGCCGCCGGACAGGCCGACGGCGATCCAGCGATAGCATTCGCGCCGGGCCAGGATGTTGGCGGCGCGCAGCGGCTCGATCACCGAGCTGAAGGCCATGGTCGGGAAGCCGGGGAAGACCAGGACGGCGAAGGTGATCGGTGCCGCCATCCCGTGTTGTGCGCGTCCGCGGGGTGGCTGAATCACGTTGCGTCCCCGGCGCTGGTCGTTGCATCCCTGTCAGTGTTCCGCCCGGCGACGGCGCGGTCAACGTCCCCAGTCCGGATTGCCTCGCATGAGCGTGTCATGGGCCACATCGAGTCCCGCGGAGCTGCGGGCGCACCACGCCCGCGATGCCGAGGAGCGGGCCGGGCCGCTGCCTGAGGACGTGTCCGAATCGGTGGTGGAGGCGGTGGGCGCCTTCCGCGGCGGCCTGCTGTTCACGCCGCCGGATCCCGCGCCGGACGTCGCGATCCTGTATTTTCACGGTGGCGGCTTCGTGGCCGGAAGTCCGGCGACCCATCGCGGCGTCACCGCCTGGCTGGCGAAGCTCACGGGGATGCGCGTGCTGTCGGCGCGCTATCGCCTGGCGCCGGAGCATCCGTTCCCGGCCCAGCGCGACGACGCCGTCGCGGCCTGCGCGGCCCTCGCCGCGATGGGCGGGGACAGGCTGATCCTGGCCGGCGACAGCGCCGGGGCCTGCGTCGCGCTGTGGGGCCTGCGCGGGCTCGATCCCGAAACGCGGGCTCGGGTCGCCGGGCTGGCCCTGCTGTATGGCGGCTTCGGCGGCATCGCGGGCGGCAGCATCGCCCGTCACGGCACGGCGGAGAACGGGCTCGACTCGGAGACACTGTCGGTCATGTACCGGCGGCTCGGGCCGGCCGCGCAGGACGCCTGGCCGCTGGACTTCGCCGGCGAGGTGGCCGCGCCGGCCTATGTCCTGGCGGCGGAGCTGGACGCGGTGTTCGACGATTCCGCCCTGCTGTTCCAGCGCCTCGGCTCCCGCGCCGACAGCCGGTTCACCGTCGCCGCCGGCCAGGACCACGGCTTCCTCAAGGCGGCGGGCCGCGATCCCTCGGCGCTGCGCGAGATCCAGGCTGTCGCCGGCTGGGTGAAAGACCGCGTCGGCGCTGCCGGAGCAGCTTCCGGCATGAACCTCATATGAATTTATTCGCTTTGTGACGATAGGCCTTGCGAAGGCGGCAGGAATATGTCGCCTTGAACCGGCATATAGGAAGTGATTCGCGGCGGGACTCCGGGTCCCAGGCTCCAGCCAGCCGGATTGGTTTTGCGGCGCTGGAGAGATCGTTTCGTGCGGACGGGCGTCGGGGGCTGCGGCTGATCGCGGTGCCTTGCGCATGCTGGGGCCTGAGGGCAGCTCCGGAACAGGGGTGCAGCTCAGGTCCCGATCGACAGATAACGGGAGGGGGACCCGGTGAACCATCGACTCATGGCCGTCCTGCTGGCGGCGCTGCTTCTGTTCATGCCTGGGCTCGGCCAGGCGCAGCTGAGCTGGAAGCCGGGCAACCCCGGCGGCGGCGGCGCGTTCAACTCGCCGGTGGTGACCAGCGAAGGCTACTGGGCCGTCGGCTCGGATCTCGGCGGCGTCTATCTCAGCATGGATGCCGGCGCCACCTGGACTGCGGTGGGATCGGCCCAGGGGCTGACCGTCACCCATATCGCATCGCTGGCGGCCCACCCCTCGGGCAAGCTGCTGGTCGGCACCGATGGCGGGCTGTTCGTCGGCAACAGCAACGGCA